>Ga0213837_1000071_pt1 | contig 219881 bp, 208 predicted proteins | sample SWPATP12_FD_160572 | JGI IMG/M metagenome (GOLD analysis project Ga0213837, IMG submission 160572) | Coastal seawater microbial communities from Marineland, Florida, United States - SWPA TP1 #2 | ecosystem: Environmental > Aquatic > Marine > Coastal | place: USA: Florida | collected 2016-08-06
GACACCAAGCGCACAGGACGTGCATCTGTCAAAGTGTTATGGCAAGGATGGCTTAAATTACAAGCCATCCTTGAAGGTTACGATTTAGCAAAGTCTCTTGAATCAGACTTGTGATCAAGAGACAGCTTTAGATAAGCGGCTTTTGCTTTTATAGCGTATCAAATATGTATAACTATCAGTTCAAGTCTGAGCTGCTATTGATAAAGATTGCGCTAGTGCGGCTAAACATCTAACTCACCCACCTTCTCATTAATCTTGTCAGCTTTATCTGGTTCTTGAGCAAATTTAACAATGGATAACTGCTGAAAGACCGACAAGAACTGTTGATGATTGATATTGATTAACGAGTTTGCTTTCTCTCTAAGCGCTTTGAATTCAGCAACAAAATCTAAAGCAGGTCTTAACGACTTATCACTACCAACGTTCTCGTGCCCTATTGCCGCAACTTCTTGATATGCTTGTTTCGCTTTAAAGGATTGTTTTTGAGTTAAATCTAAAGACATACTAGAGAGCTCACTGGAATCAAATCCTATATTCTGAGCATGTTCGAACGCTTCATATACATTACCGTTGTAGAAACTTTCTTGTACCTTATCTATATCTTGCAAGAGTGCGGTGATCGCTTCACGTTCACCTTCGTCTAACTCACCATCAATCGAAATCGAGTAACCTATCTCTTTACCGTAGCCAGCACTAATGGCTATGCGCTCATGGCCCGATTGAGAATTGTTGTGATAACCGAAACTGGCACTTGCAACTTCATTGCTGTAAAAGCTAATGTTAATTTCATCACCGTCATTTGTCGTAATGGTTAAGTCGCTTTCACGTTGATCCATGTATCGATAGCTCTGTCTATACTTTTCAACATCACTAGCTGTTTGGTGGTTGTTTGAATGTAGCTGATTATTTTGCGCTTGACTCGGTTCAGCTATTTCATCGTCACCTCCATTTTGGTTAGCGGCGGGAAAATATGACTGATAAAGCTCATCAAGTAACTGATTTATGTCTTCTTGGCTTTTAGCCACGCCAACTTGTATGTCTTCAGTTAATTTGTTTAACTCTGATAACTCTTGCAACGCCTGACCAAAGCCTTGCGCTATACCTTCGCGCGCTTGGTTAAACATCTCTTGAATTTCGATATCGCTTTTGCCGTTTTCTTTGGCACGCATTAAGCTTTCTTTTATAAAGCCAAAAACAGTTTCTGTAACTCTATCACTATCAAAGCTACTTGAACTTTCCGGTACCACTTCAAATTTTGCTTCTTCAAATCCTTTTTGCTGAACAAACCTTTGATTAACCGAATGCAGTACAATTCTCATGCTAACCATTTTGTCAGATGACAATGCAACAAGTTCGGCATTTGAAACATCTAAATTATTCGGAGATTGCAAATTTCCATTGAAAGTAGAAAGGGAGTGTTTAGGCAATAGTTGGGCAAACGACCCTGCGCCTGGTAAGTGTGTTAATTTATCCACGACCATAATTCCTCGAGTGAAAAATTTGGTATCTTTGTATCGGCTAAAAGCAAATAAACTTTAGCTCTATACTAGACAAAATGTGAACTATCATTACAATCTGCGCACTCACTTATCGTCGTACTTAGGAATATTGAATGTTCAGTCACATCAACCCAGATAACTATCAAACACAACTTTCTGAAAAGAAAGCTGAAATTGCTGAGCAATTCAAACAATTCAATATTCCTGCTATTGATGTCTACACATCAGAGCCTATCAATTATCGTATGCGAGCTGAATTTCGCGTATGGCACGATGGTGATGATCTGAACTACATCATGTTCAATCAAGAAACCAAAGAAAAGTATCACGTACACGATTTTCCGGTAGCTAGCGTACTAATCAATAAGACGATGAGTGCTCTGTTGGATGACGTCCGCAGCAATACCGTTTTGCGCCAAAAACTCTTTCAGGTTGACTTTTTATCGACGTTAAGTGGTGAAATGCTAGTTAGCTTGTTGTATCACAAACCACTAACCGAAGAATGGCAAAGTGAAGCAACCGCACTTGCAAAAAGATTGTCGGTTATTGCCCCTACTAGCATTATCGGCCGCGCACGTAAGCAAAAAATGATCATTGGAAAAGATTACGTCACTGAACGCTTAACCGTTGGAGATGATATTTATCAATATCAACAAGTAGAAAATAGCTTTACTCAACCCAATGCAGGTGTGAACGAAAAAATGCTACTTTGGGCACAACAAGCGACTGCGGGGAAAGGCGGTGACTTAATTGAACTATATTGTGGTAATGGCAACTTCAGCATTGCATTAGCCAAGAACTTTGATCGCGTGTTGGGCACAGAGATTTCTAAGTCATCAGTGAATTCGGCGCAAATTAACATTCGCGATAATAATATAGACAATATTCACATCGTTAGAATGTCGAGTGAAGAATTTAGTCAAGCGATGGCAGGAGAACGCCAGTTCAGACGACTTGAAGGTTTCGATCTGACAAGCTATAGCTTCGATACCGTACTTGTTGATCCACCTAGAGCAGGGTTAGATAAAGACAGTGTTGCTTTGGTTAGCCAGTTTAACCAGATCATTTATATTTCCTGTAACCCGGATACGCTAAAAGATAACTTAGAAGATTTAACAAAAACGCACACAATAGAGAAATTTGCGCTATTTGATCAATTCCCGTATACCCACCATGTGGAATCAGGTGTGATCTTAACCAAGAAATAATAACGTTAAGTTAACTGATCATTGCCGCTGACTGAACTCGGCGGCACCTCGCGCAATAAAACGTAACTGTTGAATCGTTCGAATCGCTAATTCGTGGCGTTCTTCTTTAGTTGCATCTAACGCTTCAGCACCCGCATTAAAGACAATAGTCACCGCAGCATTCGCCTGTAAGTAAGCTATATGAGTGCTTAGATTATTTGCTTTTTGCAGATAATCGCACAACTCTACCGTGAAAAAGCTTATCTCTCTGTTTACCGCAGCCCTGAATTCCGCCGATGTCCCTGAACGCTCTCGCAACAATAGTCGAAAGATGTTGCCGTTATTTTCAATAAACTCCATAAAGGTGAACACCGAAATTTTAATAACAGATCCGCCTTTCTCAATGCGTTGACGAGCTTGACGCATTAACTGCCTCAACGTTAAACCAGCTTCATCAACCAAAGTTAAGCCTAACTGGTTCATATCATCAAAATGACGATAAAACGATGTGGGTGCCAATCCTGCTTCCTTTGCGACTTCACGCAAACTCAAACTCGAAAAACTCCGCTCACTAGACAATTGACCTAGTGCTGCATCAATCAACAATCGACGTGTTTTTTCTTTTTGTTGCGCTCTTATACCCGACATCAGTAATAAACCTTATAACTTTCCCCGCTACATAATACGCATATCTATTGATTTTTCTAGTATTGCTTAAAACAGACACGCTAAAAACAAACAATCTTTGCACTCACTTTCTAAAATTTCGTCAAACTTTCACAAATCCTTGCTTGACTCATTGCTGGAGATAACTAAAATAGCGTACAAGTGTACACTGAAATTTTAAATATTATTTCCTCGGACAACCAATGAAGAAACCCAAAATTATCTGGCTTAACGTAAGTGTGTTTTTGATCACTTTCTTATTCGCTGCGATCGCAGTTCCTTATCGCGCACTAACCCATGGCTTTGACACAGCAGAAATACTGATGGCGATCGCTTGTTTTATCTTCTGTGGTATGTCAATTACCGCTGGATATCACCGTTTGTGGTCACACAAAACGTATCAAGCTCATTGGTCATTACGCATCATTTACGCACTGGGCGGCGCATTTGCACTACAAAACAGTATTCTTCACTGGTCTTCTGATCACCGTATTCACCATAAGCACGTAGACAACAACGACGTTGACCCATACTCTGCTAAGAAAGGATTTTGGTACTCTCATATCGGTTGGATGCTCAGAGAATACCAAGCGCACCGTTACTCAAACTACGAAAACGTGCGCGATTTACAAAAAGACTCTATTGTCATGTGGCAACACAAACATTACTTATTGCTTACTATTGGGCTTAATTTTGGTATTCCATTAGCCTTTGGCCTATGGCATGGCGATGTGATCAGTAGCTTATTGCTCGTTGGTTTTTTGCGCCTGGTACTGAGTCACCACACTACATTCTTCATTAATTCACTGGCTCATATTTGGGGTAAGCAAACTTACACTGAGAAGAATACCGCGCGTGATAACGGCTTTTTGGCATTTTTCACGTTCGGCGAAGGCTACCATAATTACCACCATATCTTTGAAAATGACTATCGAAATGGTATTCGCTGGTGGCACTTCGACCCAACTAAATGGTTAATTAAAGGTTGCTACTTTCTAGGCTTAACGAAGAACCTTCGCAAGAGCCCAGAAGATAAAGTTGAAAAGGCTCGATTAGCCATGATGTTTAAACGCAGTCAGCAAAAATTAAAATCTCATCCTGAAGCTGAGCAATTGTTAGCGAAGTTACAAGCAGAATATGATGTATTGATTCAAAAACTCAACGAGTTTTATGCTGCCAAGAAAAGAGTATTAGCCGCGAAACGAGATGCACTCTTAGCCGATGTTGAAAACTCAGAATTGCTTGCACAATATAAAGAAGTTAAACAAAAGTTTGTCGAACAACAAAGAAGTTGGCAATTCTTTGTAGAAAAACTCGCTTAAAAAACAATTTACTAGTTACCTCCCCCCTAATTCCTGCTAAAATTTTTGCCATAGCAAGTAGGAATTGGGGATATCTCTTTGGCCAAGCAAAATAAACAACAAACCAGCAAAAAAGCACCCACATCATTTGACTATGATGCCATTATTATAGGCACAGGCCCTGGCGGCGAAGGTGCGGCCATGAATCTCGCCAAAAAACAAAAAAAAGTGGCTATCATTGAACGCTACGTCAACGTCGGCGGTGGCTGTACCCATTGGGGAACTATCCCGTCCAAGGCGCTACGTCAGTCAGTTAGCAGATTAATTGAGTTCAACTCTAATCCTTTGTTCAATGACGGTGAACACGCCAAGCAACTTACCTTTCAAGATATTCTTAGACACGCATCAGCGGTAATTCGTAAGCAAGTAAGTCTGCGTAGCGGCTTTTATAACAGAAACCGTGTAGAGCATTTTCATGGTGAGGCATCTTTTATCGACCGTCATACCATAAGAGTGCTTCGCAATGACGGCTCTATTGAAACTCTTACTGGTAAACAAATTGTCATAGCAACTGGCTCAAGACCTTATCGACCCGCTGAAATCGATTTTAATCACCCTCGCGTCTACGATTCAGACAGTATATTAGAGTTGGCGCATGCACCAAGACAAATCATTATTTATGGTGCCGGTGTCATTGGTAGTGAATATGCGTCAATATTTAGAGGATTGGGCGTAAAAGTTGATTTAATTAACACGCGTGATCGCTTGCTTTCATTCCTTGATGACGAAATGTCAGACTCTCTCAGTTATCACTTATGGAATAATGGCGTAGTTATTCGCCATGGTGAGCAAATTGAAAAAGTTGAAGCTACGGACGATGCCGTAGTAGTCCATCTCGAATCTGGCAAAAAAATGAAGGCCGACTGTTTACTATGGGCCAATGGCCGAACGGGTAACACAGACGATCTTAAGCTCGAAAATGCCGGACTTACGGCTGACGGACGCGGTCAACTAAAAGTGAACAATGCCTATCAAACTGAAGTTGATAATATTTTTGCGGTGGGTGATGTGATTGGCTACCCAAGTTTGGCCAGTGCTGCATTTGATCAAGGCCGCATTTGCGCCAGCGCCATGCTCGATGATAATTGTCAGGCCAAGCTTATTGCTGACATTCCAACTGGTATCTACACCATTCCTGAAATTAGTTCCGTAGGTAAGACTGAGCAGGAACTAACCGAAGCAAAAGTGCCATACGAAGTTGGCCGTGCTCAATTTAAGCACCTGGCTCGGGCACAAATTTCAAATAATCTGGTTGGTTCGTTGAAGATTTTGTTCCATCGCGAAACAAAAGAAATCTTAGGCATTCATTGCTTTGGTGAAAATGCCGCAGAAATCATTCACATTGGTCAAGCTATTATGCAGCAAACCAATGGCGGTAATACGATCGAATATTTTGTAGAAACAACCTTTAACTACCCGACAATGGCAGAAGCTTTCAGGGTAGCAGCGTTGAACGGATTAAATCGACTTTTCTAATTGATAAGGATATATATGAAAACAAAACTTTTATTGTTAGTGCTGGCCAGCTTGCTATTGCCAGCACAGGCAGCAGACAACTTTACGGTGTATTTGGTGCGTCATGCCGAAAAGCAAATCGATCAGGCGAACCCGTCTCTAACACACTGCGGAATGATTAGAGCAAATCAACTTGCCCGTATACTCGACAAAGCAAACATTGAGAAAGTCTACAGCACGTCTTACGCTCGCACATTGGAAACTGCAGCGCCATTGTCAAAAGAGAAAAACATCTCAATTAAGCAATATTCGCCTAATGGTTTAGATCAACTCGCGCGAGAACTTAAGCAAATGAGCAAAAATGTACTCGTTGTCGGACATAGCAACACAACACCAGTACTCGCAGGCCTACTCGCTGGTCACCAACTGGAAGCGATTTCAGAAAAAGAATATCAATTGATCTATCAAGTGCAGTTTATTGACGGTAAATCAAACCTAACAGTGCTTAAGCACCCCTTAATTTGCCAATAACACTTAATAAGTACGCCTAATGTTCAGACTTAGGCGTGCGACTCCCCTCTTTAAGCAGTTTGATCGATGTTATCTTAAATGGCTTTCCCCATTGCTGAAATGTGATAACACCTTGTTCAAAATAACCTGATACTTCAACAATGGCTCCATCTTGTCTTAGCTCTTTCGATAAATTAGCCGGTAGAAGCTTCTGACCATTGTTGGTAATAATGCCGTAAAAACCGCCTTCTAAGCCAATGTATTCCACCTTAGCTTGTGGCCAGTGTTGAATATGATTCATAGGCTTCTTCTCATCCGTTGTAGGCTTCTCTTTTAATGCTTGCTCTTTGGCAAGGCTCTCACTGTCACTTGCCTGGGTTTCTTCTGCTGACTGAGCGGGGTTTGGTTCTGGTGTAGATGTAGCGCTTGGATCGCTTTGACAAGCAAACAACTGGCTGCTCACCATTAAACAAACGGCTAAGTTATATTTATTCATTCCTTCGTTCCTATAACAACATAAGCGACAACAATACTCGTTACCGTATACCAAGATCGAAAAAGGAGCAACAAATGCTCCTTTTAATACTTCATAGCGCTATTTCTATTATTGGTGGTACGGCTTACTCAAGCGGCGTACTGATTCAATAAAATGCCCAGCATGTTCTGGATTAACATCTGGGTGAATACCGTGACCTAAGTTAAATACGTGACCTGTTCCACCGTGGCCGAAACCAGCCAATATTTTCGCAACTTCTTGTTCGATACGCTCTGGCGCAGCATAAAGCATTGACGGGTCCATGTTCCCTTGCAACGCAACTTTATCGCCTATACGTGCTTTTGCGTCTTCGATATCGATTGTCCAGTCTAAGCCAACACCGTCACAACCCGTTGCAGCAATTGACTCTAACCACATTCCGCCATTCTTGGTAAATAATGTGACTGGTACTTTACGACCGTCATTCTCACGAATTAAACCGTCAACAATTTTAGCCATGTATTGCAATGAAAACTCTTTGTAATCACGCGGCGACAACACGCCCCCCCAGGTATCAAATACCATGACTGATTGCGCGCCATTTTTTATTTGCGCATTCAAATAACTAATGACAGAGTCTGCAAGCTTGTCTAATAGCAAATGCAACGTTTGAGGCTCGGCAAACATCATCTTCTTGATTTTAGTGAACGACTTAGAGCTGCCACCTTCTATCATGTAAGTCGCCAAAGTCCAAGGGCTACCAGAGAAGCCAATTAACGGCACTTCACCTTTAAGCGCAGTGCGAATAGTGCGAACAGCGTTCATTACATAGCCAAGCTCATCTTCTGGATCTGGCACTGCGATTTTTTCAACATCTGCTTTACAGGTAATCGGACGTTCAAACTTTGGTCCTTCACCCGTTTCAAAATAAAGCCCTAAGCCCATCGCATCAGGAATAGTTAAGATATCACTAAATAATATTGCAGCATCTAACGGAAAACGTCGTAAAGGCTGTAATGTAACTTCACAAGCAAAATCAGCGTCGCGACATAACGACATGAAATCGCCAGCGTTAGCACGCACTTCGCGATACTCAGGCAAGTAACGTCCAGCTTGACGCATCATCCAAACGGGCGTGTAGTCTACAGGTTGACGCAACAATGCGCGTAAATAAGTATCGTTCTTTAATTCTGTCATGGATTGTTATCCGTTATTTCAAGTGAGCGCATTCTATCAAAGGCAATTTTTTTGATCTATGTTCTTGATCAAATGTTCACGAATATAATAAATGCAATTTGGAAGACAGATTTAATTTTTGTTAACAATCATGTGATTAGTGAAAACAATTTTGTAACTAAAATATTTATGCAAAAATAGCACATTAATACGAAAAAAATCGTGGTATAAATGCTCTAATAAAGTTGTTGCATGGCAAAAAATCGTTTGCTATAAAATACCCCGCGCTAGTTAAGAAGATAATTAACAAGAAGCTAGGTTGAACTAGACCATACAGCGAGCATTTCAGGCCTTACCTTTGGTAAGGCTTTTTTATTGCCTAAAAATCACCGGTAAAACTTCTTCTGCATTGTGCAACACACCAATGGCTTTAGATACAATTCCCCTAAAAATTAACAAATCCTTATAAATCCCTTCTTGTGATGCTTGTTCGGGTAAGTTACAAATAGCTAGACCAAGTGAATTAGATATTCATTTCATTTTTATACGCGATAACCAACAGTTATCAATTGCCTTTATGTTCTAAACAGTGGGCAAAACCATCACAAGGAGGTTTACATGAAAAATGTTATTACTGGAGGCTGTTGTTGTGGCGAAGTTAGCTTTTCATTACAAGACAATTTTAGCCATTTTTATTTTTGTCATTGTGAGCAATGTAGAAAGCTGACAGGTTCAGCACATGCCTCTAATTTATTTACTTCACCTGCCAATATCACTTGGCTTAAAGGTAAAGAGCGAACAAAACGCTATGACCACCCTGAACGCTCATTTTCTCAAGTGTTTTGCGTTGAGTGTGGTTCAGGATTACCGTTCATATCGCAAAGTGGAAAATTTCTCATTGTCCCTGCAGGCAGTCTAGACAGCGAACCGTCAAAGTCCGTTGAAGCGCAGATATTTTGCGCTGAGCAAACAAAATGGCACAGTGAAGGAATTAATCAACGACAAGTTCAAGGGTTTCCAGAATAAATAACTGTCTATTCTCAACCTTAGTTTTCAATATGGCGACTTACATTGCTACATTCACATCAAGTTAAGTCGCTTTTACGTCTTCGCAAAGCCAAGGTTTTTCTCTTTTATAAAAGACAACATTTCAACAACATTTGATAACATTTCGCCGGCGCGACTCAGGCTATCTTTACTCTAAACTTCTTTGATTTAGAAAATAGCCATGAAAAACATTCATTATTTGATTGCGATGCCGTTGGTTTTACTTACAGGATGTAAGATAGGTTCAGATTCGAACGAAAAAGCATATTTTGATATTAAAAACCCTTATGTCATCGATTTTGATCAGAATACGCATAATTTCACCGCAATATTTTCTGATTACCCCAAAAGCACTAACCTACAAAATAATGAAGTGTTTTATGAACTTTCTGCAACCTATGATGATATTCCCGCACCGCTGAATATGCACAAAGGGATTCGCTTAGTTGGCAATAACCATTCTGATGACTTGCTCATGGCGATCAAAGGTAGGATAAGAGGACTAGAGGAAAATACTCTCTATCGCGCAGAGATAGAAGTTAACTTTGCAACAGCAGCTCCTTCCAATTGTTTTGGCGTTGGTGGCGCACCTGGCGAGTCTGTGTATGTGAAATTAGGGGTGAGCGAAAATGAGCCTAAGAACATAGATGATAATGGTATGTACCGACTCAACATAGATTTAGGCCAACAATCTACCTCAGGTTCTGAAGGGGAAACGGTCGGAGATCTTGCCAATGGTCAAGAATGTGGCACTACTGAACAATTTGTAATGAAAACCCTGGCTACCTCGCGAGTATTTGATATTCAAACTAACGAACGTGGTATGTTTTGGATTATAGCCGCGACAGATTCTGGCTTTGAAGGATTGTCAGAAATCTACTTTAACAAACTTACATTAACCCTTTCAAAATGAATGCGCTAAACCTGTATTTATAAGCACTTACTAATAGCTGCTGACTGTGTCAGGCATTATACTAAACGTTAATTTTCATTAACTGTGCTTATGTAATGCGTATATTGGCAGCTGTCTTCACATTTTTATTGTGCTTTTCTCCTAACAGTTTTGCCCTTGGGAAATTAGGACACAGACTGGTATGTCAGCTGGCCTACGAGCAATTAACACCTCAAGAGCAGCAAGCCATCAATGCTCTTTTGGCAACCTTGCCCAAGCAAGAAAAGTCACTTATCAAGCAATATAACTATAGAGCTAAAGCAAAAAACGTCACTTTTGACGAAAGCTGTACTTGGGCTGATGCGATTAAAAAGAAAGACAAGTATGAAAAGTTTAAGGGATGGCACTTTGTTAATGTCGACCGGAATGTAAGTCAAATTCCCCATAACATATGCAAAAGTAACTGCGTGACTCATGCAATTGCATTTCACACTCAACAACTCAAACGAGCGTCAGCCAAACGACAACAATTGGAAGCATTGATGTTTTTAGGTCATTGGGTGGGCGACATACATCAGCCACTACATGTAAGCTTCAAGAGTGATTTGGGCGGGAATAAAACACGTATAAAGTCGAACCATAGCAAATGTGAAAACTTACATTGGTACTGGGATCAATGTTTATTGCTTCCTCTAGATGCTAGTGAACTAAAATCTAGCCAGCATCATGAAGCACATGAATCGATGCAGTTAACTGAATTACGCAAGTTGTTAGTAACAGCGCCTGTGAACCAATGGAAAAACTCAACAACGACTGATTGGGCAAATGAATCACTTGAGTTAGTTCGGCAAGTTGACTTTAAGTATTGTGAAATATCAAAAGCATCATGTAACGTAACCAATAAGCAACCCATTGTTATTGATGAAAAATACCACCAACATTATCAAAAGGTATTATTACAACGTATTATGCAAGCGTCCGTTAGGTTAGCGCACCTGTTACGAACTGCGCTAAGCTGACCAGTACAATAATTAAGCTTTGATTATTGATTTTTATGAAAAAGCTGAACAATATTAGAGATGGGATAACCAAACACAATCGAAGGATCTCTCATGTTAGAGCAACTTGAAAAAACAAAAGCACAATGGGGTGGCGTCAACAAGGTTCTCGATAACTGGTTGAGAGAACGCCAACAAGTTTTAGTGGCATATTGTGAATTAGCAGGACTACAACCCTTCGATAGTGAATCTAAAAAACTACCTGCTAAAAAACAAATTCGCTCATTTTGCCAGCTATTGGTTGATTATATTTCCGCGGGTCATTTTGAGGTATTTGATTCAATAGTAGCTGAGTGCGCTACCCACGGAGAAAAAAGCGCAAAACTTGCACAAGCCATTTATCCCAAAATTAGTCAGTCGACAGATGTCGCTTTAGCTTTTAATGATAGATATGCCGATTCCAAATCAAGCAAGATATTTGAATCATTTGACCATGATTTGACGGAGCTAGGCCAACAACTCGAAGAACGATTTACCTATGAAGATGAACTTTTAGGCGTTTTACATACTTACCATAGCTAATTAAAACAGATACCGTATTCCCTTCGATACGTCGTGCCTCCTACTAAGGGCGAACGAATTATTTAAACGTTCGTGCTGAGCGCGAAGCAGCCGAAGGGGCATGACACTGCGTCATACGTATGTCCATATACATAAAAGCCATGCAGTTTAACTTGCATGGCTTTCTTTATGCGTTGAATCGTTAAATACGATTATTCGCTTTTCGCGTCACCTACTTGTACCGGCTCTTTAGGCTTAACAATTTCAAGTAGCTCAACTTCAAACTCAAGTACTGAGTTACCAGGAATGCGTGGTGGGTTACCTACTGGGCCGTATGCTAATTCAGATGGAATAGTAAACTTGTACTTTGAACCAACTGACATTAATTGTACACCTTCAGTCCAACCTGAGATCACACCGTTAAGCGGGAACGTAGCTGGTTGACCGCGCTCTACAGAACTGTCAAACGTCTCACCATTTAAGAAAGTACCCGTGTAATGTACGCGAACTGTATCTTCAGCTTTTGGCTTATCACCTTCGCCTTCTGTGATTACCTGATACTGTAAGCCAGACTCAGTAACCATAACACCATCTTTCTTTGCATTTTCAGCTAGGAACTTAGTACCTTCTTCAAGTGCTTGTTCAGCAGCAACTTTAATTTTCTCTTCTTGCTTAGCTTTTACAGCTTGATCAAGATTCATCAGTAACGCTTGAACTTCTTCTTTTTCGATTAAAGATTTACCCGCTAAGCTATCAGTAAAACCTTTAATGATATAGTCTTGCTCTAAGTTAACATCGAACTCAGCTTGTTTTTCTAAGTTGCTTTGTACGTACATACCAATTGACGCACCCAAGCTATATGATTGCTTTTGTACTTCAGTTTCTAAAACAACTTCTTTTTTAGGTTCTTCTTTAGCAGCTTCTTGCTGACAGCCCGTCGCAGCAATTAGTGACAACGCTACTAGGGTAGGTTTAAACAATTTCATAGTTTCTCCAGTTTTTCCGCCCAAAGGTAGAATCTAAGTAGCGGTATACATTGTTTTCAATTAAACAATGCGGTAAAAAGGCCTTATACTAACGAGAAATGATGATAGAAAAAAGAAAATTATTTTGCCAGATTGTAAACAACCTTATTTTTTATGTTTTTCACTGATAGTACTGCTGGTACTAGCTGGTTGTTCGCCTGCTGGGAAAAAGCCTGACCAACAATGGCAACATGCTGTTGAAGGAGCATACGAAGCCGATATATCCAATGATGGCAAAGTGAGTGTGGTGTCTTCTATCCACCATGGTATCAGCGTATGGGATATCGATAACAATGCGCTGAAATTTACAATATCTCAACAACAGAATACGGCTGACAATCTAGTATTAGCTCTTGATATCTCTGATGACAACCACTGTGTTATAGTGGCGAGCAGAGAAAACTTCTCGCTTTGGAATCTTAGCAGCGGAGAATCTACCGGCTTTTGGAAAGTCAGAGATTCAAACATTCGTGATGTTGCGTTATCTAATTCAGGTAGACATATTCTCATCGGTAAAGGTAGCGGAGTTGTTGTGCATGTTACGCCACAAACCGGGCGCCGATTAGAGTTTCTAGGCCATCAGGAGAAAATTAATTCTGTAGACATGTTGCCGAATGGCCGAGTTGCTATATCTGGCTCCAACGATTTTGTCGCTTACGTTTGGGACACACAAACAGGGCAAGTTATCTATCGCTTTAATCACCCGAGTAGAGTGTCAAAAGTTGCACTTGACCCTAAAGGGCGATACGCATTTACTGCGGGCAGTATGAAGTCTGCCAACATATGGGATTTAAAGACTGGTGAGTTGATAAGCCAATTGCAATTTACTAATCGCCAAGAGGTATTCAGTGCCATTCAATTTTCAGACGATGGCTTATTAATGGCAACCGGAGCACCCTCACGTAAAGTGAGCATTTGGCAAATTGCCACCGGAAAACGACTCGATAGCTGGCGAGTAACACCAAGAAAAGACATTCGACCGGCTGGTGCAGTTGTATATGGCGTTGCATTTCGCGATAATAACAAGCTCTTAACTGAATCTTCTGCAGGATATGCTGAATTATGGCAAATGAAGAATTAATGCTGGTAATTAATGAACTCAAAGACAGTGTTGAGGCGTTGGAGTCTCGAAACGCCTTTCAAGACGATATTATTGAACAGCTTAATCGCGAACTCGCCGTACACCAATCAGAACTTGCTGAACTAAAAGCACAAATAAAATTACTTGCTACGCGCATCAAATCAACCAGTAGCTCGCAGGTGGGTAAATTGGAAGATGAGCCACCGCCGCCGCACTACTAAACCCTTTAATACCGTTATGGTTTAAAGACACCAATAACCTGCTCATTTGGGCGAGTATCTTTTTCAACATGAGCCTCTGGTTGCGTCATTTGCTCACCACACGCGACACAAGTTACTTTTTCAACACCATTTTCTTTCGTCAACGCCATGGTGTCCATAGCTTGACACTTAGGGCACACTGCGCCGGCAATAAATCTCTTTTTCATTGTTAACTCACGATGCTGCCGGCACTAAATTTGTTATACCAAGTGAAATAAATATTTGACCAGTTCAGAGCTATGTCAGGGAAGTTAGAACAAAGCAAATTGATGTAGTTGTAGTCATTCTCCATCAAAGAAATTTGTGAAGTTATCACTTTCCTGACAAGCTCCCAAGGGCGAGTTTAAAAGGCTTATATGCAGCGTTATTGATTTTGATAAGGGAATAACCATTACCTACAATCAATGCCTTGCCTCTAAGCCTTTTAATTCTCGCTGAATGATCAAATATTTAATTCAATTGGTATTAAGTCCGACATAAATACTCTCATGGTCGGCTATTTTACCTTGAACTTAACACTAAGGAAAAGAGACAATAGCGACAGTATTGCCAATTAAGGAACGTTAAATGATAACAGCGGTTGATTTAAGTTTAGATAGAGGTGTTAAAAACTTAATCAAATCATCTTCATTCACTATACACCCAAAGCATAAAGTCGGATTAGTCGGCGCAAATGGGTGTGGTAAGTCGTCATTATTTGCGGCAATGCTTGGTAATCTACAACCAGAATCAGGCGATCTCTCGATGCCGAGTAACTGGAAAATAGCCACCGTAAAACAAGAAACCCCAGCGCTGGAAAAAAGCGCATTAGACTATGTTATTGACGGTGACACCGAATTCCGCCTAGTCGAAAGGCAACTAGATGAAGCAAGAGCGAATAACAATGGCAACAAAGAAGCTGAATTACTGAATCATCTAGATGCAATCGGTGGTTACAGTTTGCCCGCGCGCGCTAGTGAACTACTACACGGCTTAGGTTTTCTTCAGCACCAACTAGACCAACCTGTTAAGAGTTTTTCTGGTGGCTGGCGCATGCGCTTAAACCTTGCGCAAGCACTTATCAGTCGGGCTGATCTTTTATTACTCGATGAACCAACCAACCATTTAGACCTAGATGCTGTGATCTGGTTACAAAAGTGGCTTAAGCGATTCGATGGCACATTAGTATTGATTTCTCACGATAGAGATTTTCTTGACGATGTGATCACACAAATAATTCACATCGAACATCAAACGGCCAAAATGTACTCAGGTAACTACAGTGCATTTGAGCGCCAGCGTGCAGAGCATCTAGCACAACAAGATGCGCAATATCAAAAACAACAAAAAGAAATAGCCCACTTAACATCCTTTGTTGATCGTTTTAGAGCAAAGGCGAGTAAAGCCAAGCAGGCGCAGAGCCGACTTAAGCGACTACAGAAATTACCAGATTTAGCGCCAGCTCATGTAGATAGCCAGTTTACGTTCACGTTTAACAACCCCGAACATATGCCCTATCCGCTACTGTCAATAGAAGAAGCTAAATGCGGGTACTCAGAACAGGCGGTGATTTTAAATGGTGCCAAGCTGACATTGGTTCCTGGCAGTCGCATTGGTTTACTTGGGCGTAATGGCGCAGGTAAGTCTACGCTTATCAAATCGTTAGCTGGCGACATTGCGCTACTAGCAGGAGAGCGTTTTTGCGCTCAAGAACTACGTATTGGTTATTTCTCTCAGCACCAGTTAGAACAACTACATTTAAGCTCAAGCGGTGTTGAACACATTATCCGCAGTAAACCAAGCATGACCGAACAAGAAGCACGTAACTTCTTGGGACGCTTTGGCTTTAGTGGAGACCAAGCACTAGACGCGGTGTCCAATATGTCTGGTGGTGAAAAAGCACGATTAGTACTGGCTTTGATTGTCCTAGACAACCCTCAGTTACTACTGCTCGATGAACCAACTAACCATTTAGATCTAGAAATGCGTCAAGCGCTAGTAATGGCATTACAGGAGTTCAACGGCGCCATTATTCTCATTGCTCACGATAGGTATTTATTAGAATCGTGTGTAGACCAATTTTTCTTAGTAGCAGATGGACGAGTAGAAGAGTTTTCTGGTGATATCGACGATTATCAAGCTTGGTTGCATGACGACAAGAAAACGGCAGTTAAAGCCACTAAAGTAATCACCGAAAATACTGTCGATAAAAAACAGTTAAGACAACAACAAGCACAATTGCGCCAGCAAGCGGCACCACTTAAAAAGCAAGCACAGAAACTAGAACAACAAATTCAACTATGGCGGGAACAGTTATCTTCAATTGAAACTACCTTGTCTGATCCAGAAATCTACCAGTCATCACGTTCTGGTGAACTGACTGAACTCCACAAAGAACAAGCTAAACTCAATGCATTAATCGAAGAAAATGAATTGCACTGGTTTGAATTGGAAGAAAAAATTGAAGAAATCATGTCAACGAATTAGCTGTTATAGTTTAGGCTTGCTACACTTAGCGTAAAGCTTATTTGGTAATTTGAAAGGATGTAAAATGAAAAAAGCACTTACTTCCCTATTGCTTTCTACAATGCTTATCGGCAGTTCAGCAATAGCATTCGAAGGTGACTACGATCTTGGTGTTTTCCAACTCAACCGCGGTGAGTTTAAAGCGGCTATCGCAGAGTTTGAACCGTTGTTAGAGCAACAATACGCCCCTGCACAATATCAAATGGGGCTAATTTATCTCAATGGTTGGGGAGTGCTTAAAAATGAAGATGAGGCGCTCAAATACATCAGAATGGCTGCTGATCAAAATTATGCCGAAGCGCTATTCAATCTTTCAACTATCTATACCGAAGGCAAGCTAGTTGAACAAGATTTAAAAAAAGCATTCATGCTCATGAAGAAAGCAGCAGATAGAGATTTACCAAGTGCTCAATTTAACTTAGGGGTAATGTTTGCCAATGGGCAAGGAACACCTAAAGATGCTAGACGCGCTGCCCACTGGTATGAACTTGCCGCAAAACAAAACTTTCCGTTGGCACAGTTTAACTTGGCTTTAATGTACTATGAAGGCATAGGCGTAAAGCAGAGCCATGAGAAATCATATATGTGGAATATCATTGCAGCTAAGAGTGGCTACAAGCAAGCCATTAAGAGCCGTGATATGGATGAAAGAAACCTGAGCATTAAGCAAATTGAAAATGTTCGCGAACAAGCCGAAAAGCTCTACAGCCAAATTCTTGAACAAGTGGATTTACGAACCAAAGAACTATCACAAAAAACGTTTTTGTAGCGCAAGTTTGATCTAAGTCATAACGGACTCATCGGAAGCTAATTACACTCAACTTGATTGTTTTAAAGTTAGCTGCCGGGAGGCTGTTATGAATATTATTGATATGCTACTAAATGACCCTATCGTTCTATATTCATTTGTTGGATTAGGCATAGTGTTAGGAATATGTGGCTACTATATTTACTACTTCATTAAGCATATAGAAGAAAGTAAATCCTAATAGTAACAACAACATCTGATTTTAAACACATTCAGGTGCTTCTTTTGCGAAATAAACAACCTTCGAGCTGTACATTTTTCACTCAAAAACTAATGTCGATTTGACGTTGTTTTTGCTATACTCAATGTTTGAGAGATAGTGAATAGGAAACTTGCGAGAGGTCACTATGAATGTGTCAATCAATAAACCGCCATCCTCGTTGAGTGTTATTGAACGCTTAGAGAAAGAGCGTGAAGAGCAACAAGAAAAGTTAGCTTCAGGCCGACGAATTAACAGTGCGGCTGACGATCCAGCTGGATTACAGATTTCAGAACGGCTCACTTCTCAAATTAATGGTAACGCTCAGCTTAGTGTTAATACACAAGATCAGATTAATACGAATAATGTACAGTCTGGGCAACTATCTTCTATCAGCGAAAGCCTGCAGCGTGCGAATGTCCTTTCCATTCAGTCAGGCAGTCCACTAAGTGACAATGACGCAATTCAAGGTGAATTAGATCAACTTACTGAGCAAATCAACACGATTGCTGGCGAAGTGCTTGGTGACTCAAATTTTATCTCAGGTTTAGATGCAAGCGATCCAGCTGCCACTCAAGCGACTTTAGAGACCGCATTTGAAACAATTAACCAAACAGCAACCGACTTGGGTGCGGAGTCAAATGCACTAGATTCACAAGTCTCTACCTATGAAACTACACGCGTCAACTTAAGTGAGTCTCGCTCTAGAATTCAAGATACCGATGTGGCGAAAACATCTGCTGAAGCACAACAAACAAACGTATTGTTACAATCGGCAATCATTGCCAAAAAAGATGAAGATAGCCGTAAAGGTCTTTTGATCAATCAAATCGTTTAGCGATAACATTAACATTATTCGTATCTAGCGGTTAAAATACACATCACTTTAAATGATGTGTATTTTTTTATGTACCTTGAAAGTACGTTCAAGCCTGCTTGGTGGTTAACTAATTGCCACCTACAAACAATTGCCGCCAAATGGTTCAGAAGAAAGCTACAAGTTTCAATCATCGAAGAAGTGCTAACAACCCCTGATGACGACATCATTGAATTAGCATGGACAGAATTACCCTGTAGCCACACGATTAAACCAATCGTAGTGATTCTTCACGGGCTAGAGGGTTCAATTGACAGCCATTACGCCAAAGGCATGTTAAATACGGTCAAAAAGCAAGGTTGGATTGGTGTACTTGTTCATTTTAGGGGGTGCGGTAAACAGCTAAATCGCAAAGCCATTTCTTATCACTCGGGATTTACTGCGGATATCGAATTTGTTGCGCAACGCTTGCATTCGCTTTACCTACACCATCCCAAATATTCTATCGGGTTTTCGCTCGGAGGGAATGTATTAGCACAGCATCTAGCAATGCAACAAGAAAATGCAGTATTTAACGCTGCAACCATAATTTGTGCTCCGCTACACCTAGCCACATGTAGTGATAGAATTAATCGCGGTTTTTCCAAAATTTATCAGAAGTATCTTGTGGATATGCTTAAAACAAGCGCATTGCAGAAGATAGAGCGCGGCTTAGTCAATCATATAAGCCAACAAGACATACAAAGCATCCGTACCATGCGCGAGTTCGACGAGCAATTTACTGCGCCTATTAATCAATATGTCGATGCCAATGATTACTACCAACGTGCCAGTGGACTGTTTAACATCAATAAGATAACCATCCCAACGTTAATAATTCACGCCAAAGACGATCCATTTCTAGCTCACGAACACATTGTCAGCCAGAAACAGCTAAGTAAAAACATTCAATTTGAGGTAAGCACTAAAGGTGGACATGTAGGTTTCATCGCTGGTAAATTACCGTTTAGGCCTGAGTTTTGGCTAGAACATCGCACTATGAGTTATTTATCCGGTTACCTATGATTATCCCGATTGCATCCTTGCCCAAAGAAACCTTAGCAAACATCATTGAATCTTTTGTACTAAGGGAAGGTACCGATTACGGCCAAGATGACCGAAGTTTTGAAGAAAAAGTTGAAGATGTGAAAAAACAGCTAATGCGCGGCACGGCGGTGTTAGTTTATTCAGAACTACATGAAACAGTAAATATCATGCCCGCGGAGCAATTTCAGCAGGACTATTCTGAATAATTTTTAGTTTTTAGTTTTTAGTTTTTAGTTTTTAGTTTTTAGTTTTTAGTTTTTAGTTTTTCAAATAATAATATTACCTATTTGAAAAACTAAAAAAGGCAATGATTGCTCATTGCCTAACGCATTAATTACAGTATCTAAAAACTGATTAATAGTTACTTTTGTACAAGCGTAAGAACGAAACTTACAGGCACTGTTTCGCCAATGCTCGGCAAGCCTGCTAATTCTTTAAGCTTGTTTACACCCGCAACTAAGTTAAAGTCGCCAGCTCTTACCAACATTGGTGCTAAGCTATTAACCAATAACTTATCGTTTTTCAATTTTGATACCATTACCGTGGCAGTTACAGGTTGCGTTTGTCCATGCAACGACAAGTTGCCACTGATCGATAATTTTGTGCTTTCACCAGTGGCTAAGGACTTAACGGCTCCTGCATCTACTTTGGCAGTAAAAGTTGCTTTGGCGAAACTCTTAGTATTAAACAAATGCTCTTTCATGCGCTCGTCACGAATTGGAATTGCTGTGTTCACACTGTCTAAATCAATTGAAAAGCTAAACGTACCATCTTGATTCAAGGTCGCATCAATATTGCCAAAAGTATGATTTTCAGCGATATGTTCTTTTTTAATCGTAGTAAAACTAACTTGTGACTGTTCAGGGCTCAACTGCCATGTTGTCGCTTGCAAAGGTGAAATGAGCAAGCTTGCTGCTAATAACAATGATGTACGCACTATGTTCTCCGTTTATTTGAATCTGTCTGTCGCCCTGTGTGGTTTTATCACATCACGCCAAGGGATATCTGACGTTCCTAGCGAAATAAAATCAGGGTTAACTAATGTTTGGCGTTTATTATAGGATAAAGGCGAAAACTCAGCATCCAGAATTTGACCTCCAGCCTGTTCAATGATGCAGTGACTGGCACCAGTATCCCACTCCCCTGTTGGACCAATGCGCAAATAGCAATCTGCTCCACCTTCGGCTATCAAACAGTTCTTTAATGAACAACTGCCTAATGCAATATATTCAAAATCGAAATCCTTGTTGAGATATTGTCCCATCAGACTCAGCTCTTGGCGGCGACTAATAGCTACGCGAATCTTACGTTCACCATCATATTTCGCCACCTGAATGGGGTGACTTCCCGCATCGTCTTCTTTGAATGCACCTAAATTGTTCTGAGCATAATAAGTTAATCGATGGTATGGTGCATGAATAACACCGATAGTAGGCCAGCCGTTTTCTACCAAAGCAATATTAACGGCAAAGTCACCACTCCCGATGATGAACTCACCTGTGCCATCTATCGGATCGAGTAACCAATAGCGCGACCAGTGCTTACGCTCAGCAATGCTTTCAGCGCTAACCTCTTCAGAAATTATCGGTATGTCAGGCGTTAGCTCGCCTAACATATCCATAAGCACTTCGTTCGATGCGATATCGGCACTAGTAACAGGGCTGTTATCTTCTTTAGTTTCTTCGATAAAGTCCCCGCGTTTATAGTGACGAGAAACTTCTTTGCCCGCTTTTTTCGCACTGTCTAACGCAATAGTCAGAAGCTGTTCTCGATTCATTTTTGCTCCCTAATACTATCAACGATTAACATTAGAGCGGCAATGCTACGCGCTTCATTAAACTCCGACGATGCTAGCAATAACTTGTAATCGGCAATTGGCCATTTGACTACTTCCAGTGGCTCTGGCTCGTCTCCGGGTAATTGTTCTTCGTATAAGTATTTGGCCTTAAAAATAGACATATGTCCTGAGAAGAATGCTGGTGCCAAAGCGACATCGATAATTGGCGTCAAGGATTCAGCACCATAGCCAATTTCTTCTTTGAGTTCTCGGTTTGCCGCTTCTTCTGGCGTTTCTCCGGGGTCGATTAATCCTTTAGGAAAACCCAATTCGTAACAATGACTCCCTGCGCAATACTCTCGAACGAGAATGATAGTCGCATCGTCGATAAATGGCACAACCATTACAGAACCACGACCGGCGCCTTGCATTCGTTCATACACTCTTTTTTCACCATTACTAAATGTCAGATCGACTTCTTCGATCGAAAACAAGCGGCTTTTGGCTACTTGCCGGCGTGCATGAATTTCAGGTAATTTTTTAAGGCTACTCATATGTTTTACGAATTATCCCCAAAGTAAACGTCATTAATACGTAGGACAGCGAAATAAGGTTAGGTATACTTAAGTATAATAAGTCGTTTTAGTAGGAAAAATCTATGCTTGATTGGTCAAAAATATCGACAGTTTTGCTCGATATGGATGGAACCATTTTAGATTTACATTTTGATAATTATTTTTGGCAACAGCATTTACCGCTAAGGTACAGTGAAAATAAGTCGATTTCATTGGCACAGGCCAAACGGGAACTCAATGAACACTATGATCGCGTCTCAGGCACGATATCCTGGTATTGCTTGGATTACTGGGCAGAACAAACGCAACTACCTATTGACCAGCTAAAACGAGAAGTTCAACACTTAATCCAACTAAGAGAAGATGCGCGTCAATTCTTGGAGAAGCTTCAAGCTAGTGGTCGAGATGTTGTCCTTGTTACCAACGCTCACCCAGGCAGTTTATCACTCAAGATTGAACGCACGCAATTAGACGAGTATTTCAATACATTATATTCCACGCATGAGTTTGGAGTTAGTAAAGAGTCACAATTGTTGTGGACACAACTACAGCAAAAGCATGGGTTTAAGAAAGAAAACACGCTCTTTATCGATGATAGTATCGATATTCTCGATTCAGCAAAACAGTTTGGCATTGAATACTTGGTCGCGGTTGCGAACCCTGACAGCAAAAAAGAAACGAGGGACATCGCTAACTATCATTCCATTACTGATTTTAATCAGCTCACTAAAGGGCTTACCCAGAAGTAATATTGATTTGCGCTGACCTCGAACATGTAAAAAAAGCCAATGCGCACAGTGCATTGGCCTTTTTTTACATGTTATAGGCATTTAAAACCTTAGCCGATAACGCCCTTGGTTGTCTGGTTTACCCAAGAATGGGAGGGATTGCTTAATCGCTTCAGGTGTTTCCGCTGTAGGTTGAATATGGCCATCACCGTGCACGCGAAAGTTTTCTGAAATTACGGCTTCAAAAGTTAAGCCTAAGCTATTATCAGGTGAAATTGCAGCGATAATTTCGCCCTTATCGCAAGCTAACTTTGCAGAAAGATCGCCCAATTCGATGTGTTGCTCCATAACTTCAACCGCCGCTGCTCGCCATTCCACCTGACCATCCAGTTCTTGACACACAGGCTTGCCCATTTCAAATCGATTCAACTGCAATGTCACATCAGATTTAGCTTGTGCAGGCACAAGCAAAGGCAACCGTTGAGCAATATCGTTCGCTGGCAACATCACATTGGCATGCTCAACCACCATCGCTGTAGCAAGTCCTGAAATTGTCGCACTCCCTTCAGGGCCAAATGCCATTGGACTACCAAATTGCACATCAAATGTAGGGTCTAGTGTCAGTAGAGACGCCTCTCGTAAATCAACTCTCACCTGATTCACTCGAACATCATCAACTTGCACATGAGTAAGCTCGAATTGCCAGACATTACCAGTAGCGCTTCCTAAGCTGACATTGTTAGGTAACGGCAGTGACGACAAAACGAAAGAAATAGGCAACTGCTGAATAACAAATACCAAATAAGCGCTAATAAACAACGCAACAAATGCTATCCATTTTTTCATTATGATCTACCCAATTGCATACGACGCACTCTCACCTGTCCCGCTTGTTCAGCCTTTGATAGGTCTATACTTTTAACCTGTATTCCTTCATTTGACGACAACAATTCAACCCAAGAAACTAATGCGTTAAATGAAACATCATCCAACCATACTTGGATTTCGTCTCCCTGTGGTTGCATGCGATCAATCTTGATGCCACTTCTATTTGCGGTACGGTTAACGATGCTCGAAATACTACCGCTGCTCGGCTTTGCGCCCGAGCCTTTTAGTTGGCGATATTTGTGCGTTTCATCTGATACAAATTGCAGTAGTCCTTGGTGACGCTTAATTTTTTGTTCACCTTTTTCAATGTTCTCATTTAAAGGTTGCCATACAAGGCTATAAAAAAGGAAAACTAACAACACACCACCGAGGCTCGCGATCAATCGTTGTTCACGTGAATTAAGTTGGTTCCACCACGCTTTCATTATCGGCCCCTCGTTGATGTTGTAATGCTAAATGATCCAGAAATCGAATCACCATGGTTGTTTTGAGCGCCTTGAGAAACACTCAATTGCTCTTTTTCTAACAGCGCCTTAAATCGCTCAAAATCCTGATAACTCTTACCCGTTGCCTGCAGCCTAATTTCATTTCGTTTGCCATCAAATTTCAATGAATCAGGTTTTAAATTGCTCACTTGGCTAAATGCTGGTTGCAGTTTGTTTAGCATAACAAGGAAGTTTTGCTCACTGCTACCACCGCCAACTTCGGCCATTTTGCGTTTAAGTTGCGAACGAATAGTTGAAACTCTCACGCGTTTAGTTTCTGGAAATGCCTGTTTGTAGGTATCAACAATTTGCTGCTCTAGCTGTTCCTGCTGCGTATTTAATTGCCACAGTTTAATTGACTTGAACCCCAGATTCGTCACTAGAGCAAAAGCAGCGACGCCAGCGGCGATTAGCCACACTTTGTTCGTTGAAGAACGTTTACGTTTAACCTGAAACTCCCCTTGAAGCAAATTAAACTTAGCTGATGTAATATGCTTAGCAAGCAATGCTAAAGGCAATTCTTCGGGTTCCGAAATAAGTTCAATTGCTGATAGTTGTTCAGGTAAATTAACAGGTGAATAGCCATGCAATTTAGTCGGCTCACCTTCACCACTTTCAACGCTCCAACGCCCAAGCAATGTATCAAACAATTCATGCTCAACGGCTGTAGCAAACCACGCATCTTGCTTTACCAACACTTGGCCGAATAGTTCAACGCAGCTCCAGCTGCCTTCGTGCTCTGGTAGCAACAATGCATCTGGAATCATCTTGTGTGCTTGAATATCTGCGTCACGTAACCAAGATAACCATTGTGTCATTTGCTGGCGTTCAACTGCAGTCAAGAAACAGTTATTGTCACTGTCATCTAAGTTCGGTGTGCCATAGGCAAAAAAGAGCTGCTCAACATCTTGAGCCAAATCATCTTCTAGCATATATGGAGCTGCCAGCCTCATTGCTCGCGCCGACTTAGCGGGTACTTTCAACCTTTTGAACGCCACATCGCAAGCAGGAACAAGCGCCACGACTGGACGATGAGCTGCTTTATCTGTTAGCTCTGTTAAATGCTTTGCATTGGGTAACTCGCCACTGGCAATTATTTCTGCATCACCTGCCGACCAAATCAGCCATTGGACGCCATCAGTTGCATTACTACCTAGTCGAATGATTAACGACTCAGCCATTATTCTTTTCCTATTTTGCGACTAACCACATGTACTTTTTTATTGTCTTCAACTTTAAAAACTGAGCTCATGGCAAAAAAACTATCGTTAAAACTTGCCGATGACTTCAGCTTAAAATATTCGCTATCTACAACTAGTTGCTTTTTTAAATCATCATTAACTGACAATTTGCCAAATTCAGGCGTAGCAAAAAAGTCTTCAATCTTATCATACCCATCTTCTTCACGTGCCGATATCAATTGTTCGGCATCAGCTTGCGTGATATCAAGTAAAGCAGCCAACAACGCACTCTGCTCACTCGTTAATGTATTAATGTTAATTTCATGCCGTTCAGTATTGGGCAACACACAAACATAAGGCTTTAAGGCTTCTATAACGGGCAGTGTAAAATGCTCTACCAGCCTTAGTTCACTCAATCCAGCGATAAAGTTGTTCGGCGGTAAGTAGGCAAACTCCTTTGACGCATAATCGTTATCTTCTGCCCCTTGTGGACTAACAATACTTGAATCCGCATCAAGCCAATCTACGAGCGCATCTGCCATTTCAGCGGCCTCGTATTCCCCAATGCCTTCTACACTTAGATCTGCGATCAATAACTTCAACGCGTCACGTGCAGGATTTTTCACCGTTCCCGGATCATTACTTTCTTTTTCAACGCGCAGCGCATTCAAGTTTAAACATGCCTGCAAATCTATTATCTCGCCGGTAATTTGGCCGAAATCTACTGGGTAACTTGTCTCCCCTTGCGCCCAATCTTGCGACAGTTTAGTCACATCGGGCTCATCCTCTATTGCTTTCAATAACACTCGCTGTGCAAAAGCTTCTGCCCCCAACGCATACCAATAAGCCTGCTGGTTGTAATTGATATTTGTCGTTCTTTGTAACTGCAATTGCAACCTAGCCAGCATTTGCGTCGCCAATATTGCGGCAAGCGCAACAACCAACATGACGGTAATGAGTGCGACGCCTTTATTTTTCATCGAGCGCTCCCACCATCAGAAATTTTCGATGGATCTCGCCAAGATCTTCAGTCGTAATGATTACCTCGATCGCCTTTGGGATGACGCCACTTTCTACTTTCTCCTGCCACTTATCTCGGTAGAAATACTGATAAGAGATTGATTCAACATTTTCTATCAGTTTGCGTACTTTGGGTTCTTCGCCAACAACTGGGTCAACAAAATTGTAATGTAAGCGCTCTAAACTCCCTTCTTCCAGTCGATAAGCAACAGATTGCAGTTCGCTACGAGGAATAAGTAAGCCTGGGTTTGTCCAACCATTTCGAACAAAGGCTATCGCACTCTCTCCGATAATTTCCATGTCATCACCACCATGAAAATATGACGTGCTTGGCGCCTCACCGTCAACACGAATCGAGCGCTGCGTTACCTGTATTAAATCTCGCTCGATGACCATCCAAGCTCTTTGAATTTCATTCAACCGCTTCATTTTTTCTTTCGACGCTTCATCACTGGCAATAACGCCATCAAAAAGGCTAAAGCTAGCGAGGCTAATCATCGCAAAAATAGCTATCGCAATTAGCACTTCAATTAAGGTAAACCCTTTAGTACCTGAAGAAGTTAGTGCCATTACTTGTCACCACTTCTAGAGACATACGTCATTATACTGCTAAGTGCATTTTCATCTTTCTCATTCAAACGCACTTCTATCACCACGGCTCGCATATCATTGTCAGTGGTTTTTATCACCTGCTGTCGCCAATGCCACTCGTGACCTGCCAATTCGGTTTTGCCTTTTTTATTATTTTGGGGCGGCCATTGCTTATCAAGCTTAGTTTCAACGAGTTGATCAGAAGCAACCCAGTCCGCGTACATACGCTGTTCGATATTGGAAAGATGAGTAAAATGTGTGTCTGCAGTGCTCAATAAGGCCAAGCCAGAAAGTGCAAATACCGACAGAGCCAATAATACTTCAATAAGTGTGAAGCCTGCGCTTGTACGTAAATAGAGGTTGCGTTGATGCGCGTTAGCCACCTGCGAGCTCCCCATTAATATACGGGCCTGTCACAGTAACAGGTGTAGTATAGTTACCGTCTACTCGATAACTTATATCTTCGTCTAAATCGAATTGGTCACTGTAATATATCGTCAGGCTAAATGGCGTAATATCTCCGCCAGATAAAATATAAACATGGGGAATAATAGGTTTTTCGTCTTCTGACGCTAAGAATGACTCTTCTTCAGGCGCAAATGTGTCGCGGTTATAAAGACTTTGTTCCTCAATGGGTAAATCTTCCAATTCAACTTGAAGCACCATGCCCTCAGGTAATTCATAAGGCTCAAAGGCGGGATTGTCAGGAACCGCAACCCATTGTGTGCCGTCGTAGCCTAAAAATTCATAGCTATTTTCTTTGACCACTAAACCTAATTGCACATTGTTTAATAAACCATATTCAGCAGCCGTTTCAAAAATCCCTGCAAAACGTAAACTCTCAGTCTGTAGTTCAGATTCAGCTTTGTTCCCCACAAAGCTGAACTGCACAGCAGCAACCATTAGCCCTACAACCACAATGACCAGCAATACTTCTATTAGAGTAAAGCCAGTCACTTGGTTTTGTTGATATCGGCAGGGCGTGCACCGTTTCATGGTTTTGTTAACGCTAAATAGTCGCTATGTACGAGCGTTATTGATAATCACCTAAATTCCAGTTACCAATGTCGTCATCAGTACCTGCTTCGCCGTCAGGCCCCATTGAAAAGATGTCAATCTTTCCACGCTCACCAGGATTAAGTAACTGATAGTCGTTACCCCAAGGGTCTTGTGGTAGACGCTTAATGTATCCGCCTTCAGGAAAGCGTTTCGGCAATGGTTCAATGTCAGTCTCAGTAACCAAGGCTTCCAAGCCTTGTTCAGTGGTAGGATAGTTGTAGTTCTGCGAACGATACATACCTAATGCCGTTTCTAATGAACCGATATCAATAACAGCCTTTTGCTCACGTGCCGTATCTTGGCTCCCCATTAGATTGGGTACTACCATACTCGCAATAATGCCAATGATGACTAATACCACCATCACTTCTAGTAAAGAGAAGCCTTGGATGTTGCGGCTCGGGGAAAATTTCTTCATGGTTAACTTCCTATCAAGGTGTTTAATTGGAGAATGGGTTGTAGAATCGCCATTACGATAAATAGAACTATGCCAGCCATAGTCACCATAATGGCAGGTTCAAATGCTTTAAGCGAGATATTCATCAACGCTTCAAATTCACGATCTTGGTTGTCTGCAGCACGCCCTAACATATCTTCAAGCTCGCCACTTTTTTCACCACTGGCGATCATGTGCAACATCATCGGCGGAAACAGCTTGGTTTGCTCTAGCGCTACGCGCAAACTTGTACCTTCACGTACTTTATCTGCAGACTCTTTAATCTTCTGTTTAATATATAAATTATCTAACACTTCACCCGCTATTCGCATACTTTCGAGAAGCGGTACAGCACTGGCGGTTAAAATACTTAGCGTACGTGCAAAACGTGCCGTACTAATGCCTCTTGCGACCTTTCCAATACCAGGAAACCGCAAAAATCGTTGATGAAATTTGAGTTTAAAAGCTGGTTTTTTCATAAGTTGAGCGAACACCATAATTAACATCAAAATCGCTACAACAATATAGAGTCCGTTATTTTGTAAAAATTCACTGGAAGCAATAAGTATTTTGGTAGAACTTGGTAGGTTTGCGCCCATGTGATCAAACTGATCAACAATTTGCGGTACAACCGAGGTAAGTAGAACTACGATTACTGCAATAGCAACTATCGTCATGATTATCGGGTATACCAAGGCTTGAATCATTTGCGAGCGTAGCTGTTGGCGTTGCTCGGTATAATCGGCCAAACGGTTAAGCACGCGGTCTAAATGCCCAGATTTTTCACCCGCAGCGACCATAGCGCGAAACAAGTGATTAAATATTTGCGGAAACTCCGCCATACTTTCGGCCAAGCCATAGCCTTCCGTCACTTTTGTGCGCACCGCCATGATCATACTTTTGTGTGCATTCTTTTCGCATTGTTCAGCAACGGCGAGTAGCGACTCTTCAAGCGGTAATCCCGACTCAACGAGCGTTGCGAGCTGCCGAGTAATTAGCGCTAAGTCTGTAGCAGAAACTTTCTTGCTGCGACCAAAACCTGTCGCTTGCTTCGCGTTTTTCGACTTTTGTAAGCTAGGTGAAATCTCAAGTGGCACTAAGCCTTGCTCACGAAGTAATGCCCTTGCTTGACGCGCGGTGTCTCCTTCAATAACACCTTTCTTGGTTTTGCCTTTAGCATCTACTGCCTGATAATCAAATGCTGCCATGACACCCTCAACTAATCTTCACGCGTAACGCGCAAGACTTCCTCTAAGGTGGTGATGCCGGCCAGTACTTTATCGAAACCGTCCTGACGAATACTCGGTGTACTTTTGCGAATATAACGCTCAATAGCCTGTTCGCCTTTACCATTGTGAATAAGCTCACGCACCTTGTCGTCTACGTGAAGCAACTCATGGATGCCAGTCCGCCCTTTGTACCCTTTGAAATTACATTCACTACAGCCTTTAGCGCGATATATTGGTTGCTGATTATTCTCAGGTAAACCTAGAATATGGGCTTCTTCATCATCCGGTAAATGACTTTCTCGACAGTGCGGGCAAAGCGTTCGTACAAGGCGCTGCGCCAAAACGCCTAATAAGCTCGACGACAATAAGAATGGTTCAACGCCCATATCTTCCATACGGGTTATTGCCCCAGACGCGGTATTTGTATGTAATGTAGAGAGTACTAAGTGACCCGTCAAACTGGCCTGAACACCAATTTGTGCCGTTTCTAAATCACGAATCTCACCAACCATAACCACATCAGGATCTTGACGAAGAATTGCTCTTAGCCCTCGAGCAAAAGTCATGTCCACTTTAGTATTAACTTGTGTTTGACCTATGCCTTCAATCGCGTATTCAATGGGATCTTCAACGGTTAGCACGTTACGTTGCTTATGGTCGATTTGGCTTAACCCTGCATACAAAGTGGTACTTTTACCAGAACCTGTGGGGCCAGTAACTAATATGATGCCGTGTGGTTTATCGATAAGCTGTGAGAATCGCTGACGGTTTAAGTCCGTCATGCCTAGGTCTTGAAGGTCAAGTCGTGCAGAGTTTTTGTCTAATAAACGTAGTACGACACGCTCACCATGTCCGGTTGGCATAGTTGATACACGTACGTCCACTGCGCGCCCTGCTATGCGCAATGAAATGCGGCCATCTTGCGGCACGCGCTTCTCGGCAATATCGAGCTTAGCCATAACTTTGATACGTGACACTAATAATGACGCGAGCTTCCGGTTGGGTTGCAACACTTCTCGCAGCACGCCATCAACCCTAAACCTGATTTGTAGTGTTTGTTCAAATGTTTCTATATGAATATCTGAGGCATTTTCTTTGATCGCTTCACTGAGCATCGCGTTAATCATTTTAATGATCGGCGCATCATCCTCGTTTTCAAGCAGATCTTCTGTTTCAACCATTTCATCAGCGAGTGAGTACAAATCAACCTCATTGCCAATGTCTTCCATCATTTGCTTTGCTTCAGACGAATCTCGCTGATAGGCATTGGTGAGCAATATTTCAAACTTTGAGTTTTCTTCGACCATGAGCTTGAAAGGTCGTTTAGCAATGCGTCTGGCTTCAATCAACGCGTCAGATTCAACATTTTCTATACAATGCAGAATTAATTGCTCATCGTCTTCACTAAACAATACGCCATGGCGCTTGGCAAAGCTAAACGGTAATCGTAATTTTCCAACCACAGCGTCATCGACGTTGCTTTCAACCGCAACGTCAATCGATGTTTCACCTTGAGGTAATACTTCGCTCTCATTCATTACGGGTTGATCTCATCGCCAGTCTTTTTGTTTTTGTCTTTATCTTCAAGATATTCATCAAAAGATGGTGGTAAGCTTAAGTTATCATTCCACTCAGGCAACAACGGTAATTCGGCATCGTCCAATAGCTCTAAGCCCTCATCTATCTTCAATAACTCACTAGCGCGAATGAAGTTGTATTTTTCACGACTCAAGTCATTCATTGATTTACCATCACGAATAATGGTTGGGCGTAAAAACACCATTAAGTTACGTTTTCTTGAAGTATTACTGGTCGACTTAAACAAATGTCCAATGATTGGAATATCACCTAATAGTGGCACTTTTTGTTGGCTTTCTTGCACATCATCGTCAATCAAGCCACCTAAAATAACTGTTGCTCCATTATCAGCGAATACGGTTGTTTTAAGCTCACGTTTGCTGATTGCAATATCAACGCCCGTCGCCCCGCTAACCGAAGAAACTTCTTGCTCTATCGTCAACTGAATACCTGAGCCTTCATTAACCTGAGGGGTCACTTTTAATTTGATACCAACTTCTTGGCGGTCAACCGTTTGGAATGGATTGTCATTGTTATTGCCTGTAGTTGAGCCCGTGATAATAGGCACTTCTTGACCAACTAAGAAACTCGCTTCTTCGTTATCCATCGTGGTAATACTCGGCATCGACAAGATATTCGAATTAGTATCTGTACTCACCGCTTGAACTATTGCTCCCCAGTCGTTATCGATGATACCGAACATCATACCATTTACTGAACCTAAAACTTGGGCTAATAAACTGTAATCACCATCAGTAGCAGGATTCTCTGTAACAACAGGGTTTCCATTGCTATCGATTGTCGTCACTTTAGTACCTGGCTCACCTCTAGCAGCTTCACCCGCTGCCGCTACAGCACTGATTGGTGCTGGCCCATTGTTAAATTGCGTGAAGCCGCCATCTTCGTGATACCACTGCACACCTAAGTTAACACCGTCGCTTTCAAATACTTCAACGATAATGGCTTCAACTAGCACTTGAGCACGTCGTACGTCGAGTTGTCTTATTACCGCCTCAAGTGAACGTAACATGTCTTGTTGTGCAGTAATAACTAGCGTATTCGTTTCAGCGTGTGCTTCAATACTAATATTTCGACCTTGATTGCGATTTGACGCAGTCGTTTTCGCAGCCCCTTGGCTTTCTGCTTCAATGGTCTTACTTACACCTTTCAATACGTCAACAAGATCTTCAGCTTTGGCGTACTTAAGGTAATAAACGCGGGTATTGCCGTTAGACTCAAGCTCGCTGTCCAAACGAGAAATGAGTTTAGCAACACGTTCGCGCGCTTGAATTTCACCGCTGATAATCACGCTATTGGTGCGATCGTCAGCGACAATTTTAGGAATTAAGAAACTCGGTGTGCCAGCAGCTTTACCTTGAGAAGATTTATTCATTGCTTCAACAATGCGTACCATCTCGCCAGCAGAAGCATGCTGCAATTTAATGATCTGCACATCTTGATCACCCGCTTTGTCCACGCGCTTAATGATGTTTACCAGACGATTTACTACTGCTGCAGTCCCCGTAATCATTAACACGTTTGCAGGGTCGTAGTTTACTACGTTGCCGCCACCTGCTTGATCTGAGAGCTGTCTTAGCAATGGTGATAGTTCACGAACCGTAACGTTTTTCACCTCTACAACACGGGTAACCATTTCGTCACCCACGCCTGGGTTAGAATCGTCTACGACAGGGATTGCAGATGACTTAGCACTTTTGTTACGTACGATTTTAATAACATTGTTGTCCATTTCAACGGCAGCAAAACCATAAACCTCAAGTACGTTCAGAAAGAACTGATAGTATTGTTCTTCAGTTAACAGATCATAACTACGCACATTCACCTTACCGCGTACATTAGGATCAACAATCATGGTTTTTTTCAGGTTCTTGCCAACAATGTTGATGAACTCTGTCAGTTCGGTGCCTTTAAAATTTGGTGAGTATTGGGCTGCGGCAGCAGAATTAGCCGTTAATAATACCCCATTGAAAACAACAGCTGTTGAGAAAACGAACATCATTCGTTTCAACCACGGCGCACGGACAAATTTGCGCATGTAAGATTCCTTATAACTCACTAGTAATACTAAATAAAATTTCGTTAATTTCGCCATTACGATCAACCAATAGCGAAACCTCTTGTGCATCTTTGAGTGACTGAATCGCTTGCGCTGCATCACTTGGCACAGTTAAATCTAAACCATTAATTTGTATAGCTACATCACCTGACTTTAAGCCAGATTGAGCAAAAAATTCTGGATTTTTTCCGGGCATTAAACGATAGCCGACAATGCTTCCGCCTTCTCTATGAGGCGTGATTTTTAAATAATCGATAATTTTAGCAGGATCATCGCTTAATACATTTTTGAGTTCAGTAGCACTTTGACTCAATGCTTGATTGTCTCGGTGATCAACCACCGTTGGCTCTTTTTGTGCGGCTTTTTCCTTACGAGGGTTTCTGTTTGAACTGCGAGATTGTGTGTTTGCTTTAACTGGCACACCGCGTGCGTTCTTGCTGTATTCAAAGCCGTCGAGCATTAATGTTTCTAGTTTGCCGCTGTGTTTAATGATGACGCGATCAAATGTCACCTGCTCAAGGGTCGCGCGAGTTCCGGTGATTTTGTCGCCAATACCGTAGGTTTCCTGCTTACCATTGTGCTCAATGATAGCCGCAGCAATTTTAGGGTTATCACTGGCTACGGTGCCTGAAAGTGTTAATCGCAGACTGGTTTCTGGTGCGTCTTGCACCTGAACGGTTTCAACTACCTTACTTTCATCAAATCTACCAAACAAATGTAACTGTTTGATCGCATTTACATTGATATCGACAGGTTGGTTACCTTTTACAGATGATGTAGGGCTGGTCGGCACAAATTGAGAAGACTGATTGCCAGCAAGTAACCATGTCATCTGGGCAAATAAATAGGCGAGATATATGACAAGCACAGCAACTATCGCCAATGCGATGCGTTGTTGTGGCAGTTTTTGCCAGAGCTCAGAAAGTTCTGATGAGTTTATGGGTAATTGCATATTTATCTTTATTATTTAACGATATTATCGTTGTTGTAGTAGCGATAATACTTGAGCCGTATGGAACCAACAAGAAAACTACACGAATATTAACTAAAATTTACAAAGTAATTCCAGAAGTTTTGTAAGTTATTTGTTAATAGCATAAATGTATCAGCGTATTCAATGGCTAAATGAGTGCCATTGTGGTAATGTTCGCCGAATTATTCGTGGGTAATATGACAGCAAGATGAAATCAAGTCAAAATTCTCAAGAAAATACAAGTACACGTCTCGATAAATGGTTGTGGGCAGCACGATTTTATAAGACGCGCGCTATCGCTAAACAAATGATTGACGGTGGTAAAGTTTTCTATAATGGCCAGCGCTCAAAATCGGGCAAAGCCGTTGCAATAGGCGATATCATTAAGCTAAGACAAGGCTTTGATGAAAAAGAAGTTGAAGTGATTGCTTTGGCAGACAGGCGCCGTGATGCGACTTTCGCACAAACACTTTATCGTGAAACTGAACGTAGTATTGAAGCACGAGAAAAAACGAGCCTCGCTCGTAAACAGGGTATCTTACTGAGCCCTGCTTCTGAGACAAAACCAGACAAAAAACAACGTCGACAAATTCGACAACTGAAAGAAAGGATCTAATTAAGTGAGCCACTTAAAAGATGAATTAAATCGCTATCTATTTGACGAACTCAACGTACGTGGTGAGTTGGTACAATTGAGTCAAACATATAGAGAAATAATTGGTAATCATGAATACCCTGAAGGTGTTCGTCAGTTATTAGCCGAATTGTTATCTGCCACTTGTTTACTAACCGCCACAATTAAATTTGAAGGTGAGATCACGGTTCAAATTCAAGGCGAAGGACCATTGAGCTATATCGCGGTAAATGGCGACAATGAACAAAAAATGCGTGGTGTTGCCAAGCTAAGTGGACCAACAAATGCCATTGGTTTGAAAAACCTCGTAGGCAAAGCGAACATGATCATTACCATTCGCCCATTTAAAGGTGAAGCGTATCAAGGCGTTGTCGCATTAGAGCATGACACATTAGCAGAATGTTTAGCGCATTACTTTGAAGTTTCAGAGCAAATTCCGACAAAAGTTTGGTTGTTTTACGATAAAGACAACGCAATGGCTGCTGGCACATTACTGCAATTATTGCCTGAAACAAGTGAAAAGAATGAGAATCAGGAAGGGTTCAATCATTTGTGTCATATTACTGAGACCACTAAACCAGAAGAAATATTTTCTTTGGAAGCTAACGAGCTATTGCATCGACTTTATCATCAAGAAGTCGTTAGAATTTATGAGCCGCAAGCTGTTAGCTACCAATGTGGTTGTTCTGAAGAAAAATGCTTGTCGGTTATTTCGCAGCTTCCTCCTGAAGAACTTGCCGCAATTATTGCTGAACAAGGTTGGGTGAGTATGACATGTGACTATTGTTTAGCAACATACAAGTTTGATGAACCGCAACTTGCTGCGTTTGTTGCAAAAACCAAACATTAGCAGACAGTTATATAAGCAAGCTCATAAAAAAGCGCCTTTGGCGCTTTTTTTGTTACTATCAACCTACTATTCTCCCTTACAGCTTTGCTTGACACTTTATTTACAGTTATTTTACATATAACATGAAGAATTCTGTCTTAGCATAATTATCCGTCAAATCAGCGTATATACTGTTGTTAGGAAAAATAAAAACATGCGTATTGGGAGACGCCTCTATGAGAACAAAACTTTCTGTCGCCATTTCCTCAGCACTACTGACAATGGTTACCCTTCAAGCATCCGCCAGCGCGTCAACCAGTGGAGTACACAAGGTTCAACCAACGTCTACTAACAAAGCGACAGTTGCACAGCCTCATGCAGTACAAAAGATCCGTGTCGAAAAAACATTGAATAATGCAGAATACACCTACATAGTACGGCTAGTCGACGAACCTATAGCTACATACGACGGAAGTATCAAAGGGCTTAAAGCAACAAACCCACAAGTAAGTAAAAAGCAGTTAAAACGTTCACTATTAAAGAGTCGTCAAAGTCCCCAACAAATTCGCAATCAACTAAAAATTGATTTGCAGTCACAGCATGTAAAAGCTTACGCCCACTATATTGACAACAAACAGAATACCTTTATCAATCATGCCCAGAAAAAACTCGGCCGCTCACCAGCTGTACTTGCAAAATATAACAAGGCATTTAATGGTGTTGCCATGCGTATGACGCAAGATCAGGCGATTAAGTTAGCTGAGTTATCAGATGTCGCCTTTATTCACCGCGAAACCCTACAGCAACTTCATACTGATACTGGTCCAACACTCATTGGCGCTCCTAATGTTTGGGATGGCAGTGCAACTGGAACGGCTGCCAAGGGTGAAGGTGTAATAATAGGTGTTGTTGATACAGGTATTAATAGCGATCACGCTTCATTTGCCGATATTGGTGGCGACGGTTACGACCACGTTAATCCTTGGGGAGCAGGTGTTTATGCAGGGGATTGTGCCAAAGACTACCCCGAGCTATGCAATGACAAATTAATTGGCATCCACAGCTACTCAGTTATAACAAACGCCTATCAAGACAGCAGCATATTTGGCGACAATCCACCTGCGCCAAATGGTGAAGACTACAACGGTCATGGCTCACATACCGCAAGTACTGCAGGTGGTAACATTCTAATCAATGTGCCCCTAGTGGCTGAAGAAATTGGCAAAGTAGAAGGTGATGGTTTAAACACCTCAGGCTTTGAATTTGAACAAATTTCTGGTGTTGCGCCTCACGCTAACATTATCGCTTATCAGATATGTTGGCCGGGCGACAATGGTGACACCTATTCAAGATGTCCTGATAGCGCAATTCTTGCTGCACTGGAAGATGCCGTTGAAGATGGTGTTGATGTAATTAACTTTTCGATTGGTGGCGGACAAAACCCTTGGCAACAATCAAGTGAACTCGCATTTTTAGCAGCCCAAGAGGCAGGCATATTTTCAGCTGTTTCAGCAGGAAACAGTGGGCCCGATGCAAACACCACAGAGAAAAGCGCCCCTTGGTATACCATCGTTGCTGCAAGTACGCACGGCAGAAGTATTGAAGGTCCAAAAGAAATAAAAGACTTTAGTGGTGGGACAAGCGCGCTGGAACCTATTTCTGGCAATAGCATTTCAGGCGGCATTACCGCCAGCATTGTTTATGCGGGCGACTTTACCAACTCAAATGATCCAGACAATGACAGCGCGCAATGTTTAAAACCATTTCCCGACGGCACATTTTCTGGACAAATCGTTGTTTGTGATCGCGGTTCAATTGCGCGGGTAGAAAAAGCCGAAAATGTTTCAGCAGGTGGTGCTGGTGGTTATGTATTAGCCAATATTGATGGTGGCAGCGAAAATCTCGCCGATGATGTATATGTAGTTCCGGGCATTCATATCTCAGCAGCTGATGGCAATCGACTTAAGTCATGGCTTGCTGAAGGTTCTAACCACATGGCAACCATCACGGCAGGTGGTGAGCGTGTTATCGGTCAGGCTGATGACATAGCAGGGTTTTCGTCACGCGGTCCCAACTCTTATGTCTCTGACATATTAACGCCTTCAGTTGCCGCTCCGGGGGTAAGCATTTACGCGGCCTATGCCGATCAAATGTTTGGACGAGATGTTAATACCCCTGCTCCAGCGGATTATACTTTTTTACAAGGTACCTCAATGGCAAGTCCTCACGTTGCTGGTGCTGGCGCGGTATTGAAATCACTTCATCCAACTTGGACGCCAGACAATATTCGTTCTGCGTTAATGATGACGGCAACAACTGATGTACGCAAAGAAGATGGCGCTACTACAGCTGACTTTTTTGATATGGGTGCAGGTCGAATTAACGTAGATTTGGCTGCGCAAGCTGGCTTAGTCATGAACGAAACCGCCGCCAACTACCGCGCTGCCGATCCTGCAATTGGCGGTGACCCCAAAAACTTGAACGTGCCTTCAGTTACCGATACCAACTGCTTAGGTACTTGTAGTTGGACAAGAACCTTTACCGCAACAAAAGCGGGTACATGGACAGTATCTGGTACCTCTATTTCGGGCAACATCGTTGTGTCTGCGACTCCTGAAACATTTACCCTACAAGCGGGTGAAAGCCAATCTATTACCATCTCAGCAGATTCAACCAGCGCACCTGCAAATCAATGGTCATTTGGCTTACTAGAACTTACTGCCGACAGCCAACCTGCCCTGCACTTGCCAGTGTCAGTTATCGCCAACAAAGGAACGATTCCTCAAAATGTTGCTGTAACTTCTCATCGAAATGCTGACTTTCATGTTATAAAAGACGTGACCAGTATAGGTTTCACAGATTTAACGGTACGCTCTTATGGCTTGATTAAGCCAACCATGACCGAATTGTCATTACCAAAAGATAGCAATAACAGTAGCGTTTATGATGACCTTTCTGACGGTGTTCATGTAAGTCATTACAACGTACCTGATAACGCGAAACGTTTTGTAGCTGAAATAACTTCGTCTGACTCCCCAGACTTAGACATTTTTGTTGGCAAAGACGACAATGGCGATGGCATACCACAGTCACATGAACAAATAGCAGCAAGTGCAACTGCAACAGCCCTTGAAAAAATTCAGCTAACTGAACCTTCTGCAGGTGCTTATTGGGTGATAGTGCAAAACTGGGCGAGTGCAGAAGAAGGCTCTACAGATGCCTTTACACTAGCAACTGCAATTATTGATGGTGAAGAACGTGATAATTTATCAGCCAGTACGAGCGACAATGTTGGCCAACTAACCCCTTTCGACATCACGCTAAACTGGACGCTAGATGCACCGCAAGAAGGCGAGCTGTACTATGGCGCTATTGACTTTGGTACTGATGCCAGTAATCCGGGCAATATGGGGCTGGTAACGGTAGATCTTGTACAAGGTGCACCAGACGTATCTGTAAAAGCAACACATCAAGAGCAGCTGGATACCGGAGATACGGTTAGTTTCACTGTTTCTGTTGCCGCAAATACGCAGCCCGTTGACAAAGAATACACAATATCAGTGGATGTTCCCGATGATTTAGAGATTAACGCAGAGTCAGTATCTCACGGGGGGAGCATCACAGGTAACTCAATTGAATGGACGGTAAATCAAGCCTCTGTGCACGGACAAACATCAAGCTATTTAATGACAAGTAACGCTAACTCAGCCACCTGTGAAGCCCCTGATTTAGGTCAATCAAATACGGGCGGATACGTTGATTTGGCGGAGTTTGGACTAACCCCTGACAGCTTTTCAGGCGACACTGTACATACAACCTATACGGTGCCCGTTACTTACATGGGAACCACCTATGACAGTTTCAGTGTAACTGACGATGGATTTGTTTTCTTTTCAGGCTCTAAAGGCAGTAATCCGTGGGTGAATCAATTGATTCCTGACAGCGCAGCACCGAATAATCTATTAGCGCCTTTATGGCGAGATATGGTGGTGGTGAGTAGTGCCGAATCAGGGTTGACAGTAGCTGACGGCTTTAGCGACCCTGACTGGATAATTATTGAACTCGATAACATGCGCCCATACCTGTATTTTGATGGTGACAGTAACGCCACTGATATAGCCGATTACCAAATTATCTTAAATAAAGTGACGGGCGACTTCATTTTCGCCTACGACAACATAACCCACACCTATGGTGACAGCCTAGGGGTAACCGTGGGTTATGAAAGTGCTGATGGCAGCTTTGGTCGTGCCGACATTTACGCGGGCGATTTTGGTGCAATCAATTCAGTCACTGACATTACATCAGGTACAATTTATTGTTACCAGTATCAGGCAATTGACCTACCAACAGAGCTAACCTTTACCGCAACCGTTACAGCCCAAGCGGTAGGCGGCAACTTGAGAACAACAGTAACAAGTGCGATAAACTCTATGTTTACCCAAACCGAAAGTGTTGCAAGTAACGCCTTTGCCGTTCAAGGGCCGCCAGTTGCCGTTATTTCTGGGCCAAGCGCGGTAACAGAAGGTATGCCAGCTACGTTAAGTGCGAGTAGTTCAACCGACCCGAATGGCGACGCACTCACATTTGCATGGCGACAAACCGGCGGTACAGCAGTAACTATTTCCAGCATGAGCAGCCAAATGCACTTTACTGCGCCAGTTGTAGAAGCGGATCAAACACTCACATTTGAACTCACAGCAACCGACAGCACAGGTAAATCAAGTACTGCCACTACGAGCGTTACCGTGACCAATAATAGCTCAGGTGGAGGCACAATGATGTGGTTATTACTGTTGCTATTACCAATTGGTGTTATGCGAACTAAATCGAATCGCTAGATATTTAGCATCGCACCAATCAAATACGCCAGCCTAGTTCGCTGGCGTATTAATTTTATGTTGGCGATAATTTCACAACATTCTTAAGCACTTAACAAATCACTGAAAAATCAATAACTAACAAATCACTATATATTCCAAATATTCTTACCTTTGCACCACATCAACGCAAACGCTAACCTTGCCGCAATTAAATAGATAGTTTGGGTTCAACATTGAGGTAACAAACCAATATGCACTCAGACAGTGAGATCCACTATTCGTTACAACTACGATAGAAAAAGTGATCCAAGCACAGGGATACATAACAACACAAAGGGGTATAAATGGAAATGGGGGAACAAGGATTGTTAACCGTCGGCTTATTCTTACTGCTGATCGCGGTCGTCGCTATGGTATGGGCGTTTTCAGTAATGACAGACCAGGCGCACGTTAACGAGCGTAGACAGCGCAAGATAACCAATGTGGAAGCAATACGGCAAGAAGATTTCGCATTTTACCGTACATTTATTCGAGACAAAAACAGCGCAATTCAATGCTATAAAGCTATTTATGGAGTGAGCAACCGATGCGCTCGTCAAATAGTCAATGAAATAGAGCAAATGTATCTATTGGCTAAACAATAGGAGCGCTACATGAATACAACCAATCATTCTTCAGAATTGCTCAATTTCTCTCATTTAAAATCTGTCCCAATGATATTGCAAGCCGAAGTGGCTGAGTGTGGCCTTGCAGTGCTTGCAATGATTAGTAGCTACTTTGGGCACGTATTGGATTTGCAAGCTATCAGAGCAAAATTTTCTGCCAATTTGAAAGGCCTAAACTTACAACAACTGATGAATTACGCAGATAAGTTGGGATTAGCGAGCAGACCATTACAATGTCCTATGGAGGAAATTCACCACCTTAAATTGCCCTGCGTCCTGCATTGGGACATGAATCATTTCGTCGTACTCACCAAAATAAGTAGAGGAAAATTTCATATCAACGACCCTTCATTTGGTAAACGCGTGCTTTCACAAAAAGAATTCGGCGAACATTTCACAGGCATTGCATTAGAGCTTTCACCAACGGCACAATTTAAACGTAAGGACGAATCATGTCCGTTGAGATTATCTCAACTGTGGGGCAAGCTAACAGGATTTAAGCGCGCGTTCCTAAAACTATTCATACTCTCCGTTATTATTCAAATTATAAGTATTTGCACGCCCTACTACATGCAGTGGGTAGTTGACGAGGTATTAATCAGCTATGACGACTCTCTTTTGATAGTCCTTGCTATAGGGTTTACTTGTTTGACATTGTTCAATAGTTTAACCACGGCAATCCGCTCTTGGCTCATTCTAAGAATTTCAAGTTTGATGAACATGCAAATGGGCATCAACCTACTTCATCATTTGCTCAGATTACCGATGACCTATTTTGAAGCTAGGCACACAGGTGACATCATGTCACGATTTTCTTCGCTAGAGAAAATCAGAGAAAGGTTAACAACCGGCTTAGTTGAAACAGTAGTAGATGGCGTGATGTCACTTTTGCTTTTCGCAATGATGTTGAACTACAGTACAAAATTGACATTAATTGTAGTGACAGCCATTTTTTTATATTTTTGTTTTCGATGGCTGCTTTATGCGCGCTTCTATCGTAATTCAGAATCGGCTGTGCAAGCTTCGGCTCAAGAACAGACAAATTTCCTGGAAAATATACGCTCAATCCAAACCATAAAACTTTTTGGCAATGAACCTCAACGACAAAGCCTATGGCAAAACAAATACGCTGATGTGATAAATGCACATATTAAGATAGGTCGACTTGAAATTGCTTTTTCTTCAATTAACTCAGTTATTTTTGGCTTAGAAAATATCGCGGTTGTGTATTTAGCAGCTCTTACGGTGATGTCAGGAAACCTTACTGTTGGTATGTTGATAGCCTTCATGGCCTATAAGAGTCAATTGACACAAAGAATGACGAACTTCGTAAATCAAATCGTCGAGTTTCGCATGTTAAAACTTCATCTACACCGGATAAGTGACATTGCTTTGCACCCACAAGAATCAGGACGTGAGGGCTGTACCAACGAAGAAAATTGGTTAGGAAAACTAGAACTGATTGATGTTAGCTTTCGTTACAACGCTGAACAACCCTACATAATTAGAAATCTTAATCTAACCGTTGAAGCAGGTGAATCTGTCGCTATAACAGGTCCATCAGGCTGTGGTAAGACAACATTAGTAAAATTAATGTTGGGGCTTCTTCGACCTACCTCTGGTCAAATATTGTTTGATGGTAAAGACATTACTCAAATCGGGCTAGTTAACTACCGAAAACTTGTTTCAGCTGTTATGCAAGAAGACGCTCTTCTTTCAGGTTCCATATTAGATAACATTTGTTTTTTTAATCCAGAGGTTAACTTCGAAAAAGCTATGCAATGTGCACAGCAAGCGAGCATCCACGATGAAATATTGCAAATGCCTATGAACTACCAGTCAATGGTTGGGGACATGGGAAGTACAATCTCAGGTGGCCAAAAACAACGTATATTACTGGCAAGAGCGTTATATAGCGTTCCAAAGGTTATCTTTCTCGACGAGGCAACAAGCCACTTGGACTGTGCCAACGAATTCTCAGTCAATCAACAGATAAAACGCTTAGCTATTACACGAATCGTTGTTGCGCATCGCAAAGAAACTATTGCGTCAGTAGATAGAGTTATTGCATTAGATTCATATAATTTTCAAACAAATAATGAATAACAAATGACTAATATGACTAAAGATGATTATGTGTATAAGAGGCAAAAGAGATATCATTGTTAATTCTACTGCCATAGTGGGCAGTTTTTTGTGTTTATTCCCGCAGCACTTAAATATTTCCTCTACAATCACAAGATCAAATTAAATGCTTGAAATTTGACCTAATATACACTTATCATTTACCTATTATTAACAATAAAACAACAGTTTATTGCAGATGCAACACCTCATGCTGAATTGCATCCTGTATCGAGTTTAAGAGCAAATTTATGGATGAATTAGAGTTAATACGAATAAAGCAATGGGTTTTCGATCCGCTCAACCGAACGTTAACGTTGGATTCTTCATCTGACACCATAGAGTCTCCAGAAGTAGTCGAAACGTTAGAATCCAAACACGCCTTACTTTTATATACTTTGGTGTCAAACCAAGGAGCGACGTTGACAAGAGAGCAATTAGTCACGTTGGTTTGGAAAGATAGGTTTGTTGATGATCGCACTATAAACGCCACCATATCGCGATTGCGGAAAGTTTTAGGCGGTAATAAGGACGAATTTATTAAAACCCACCCTAAAGTAGGCTACTCGTTTGTGCATGAAGTGTTCTTTATTGAACGCGAAGAGATTTCTAAACAGTATGTAACTATTTCCACACAGCTCAAATACAAACAATATTTCTGGTATGCACTATTAGCGCTACTATTGGTCGTAGTGTTAGTTACAGCTCAGCTACTTTCTGAACGAAGCACCGATGAAACGCCGACGATTCCGTTAAGTGAAATTGTGCCGTTAACCTATATTAAAGGCAATAACTACAGCCCCTCTCTATCCTCAGATAACCAACTATTGGCTTTTATTAATCAGGAGGCCATAGATAGTCAACGTCAAGTCATGGTGCAATCACTAGATACTAACCAAGTCGTAGCGATTGAAGCGGGTATTGTAACTGGTTCTCCTTATTGGGCAGGAAATAACAATCGCTTGTTCTATCAAGCTTTCGAAAATGGTCAGTGTTGGATAAGACAAACATCAGTTTCTCTTTCGCTTGAAATTGGAGAAATCGAAGACATCACAAACTGTGGCTACCTACCATTTTTTCAAGGACTATCCCGTCCAGAAAACTCCTCGTGGTTGTATTTTTCATACGGCAATAGTACCAACACGCCTTATTATGTCATCAAGAAAGTACACCTTGAAACCGGGAAGACAGAAGTGGTTACTAGCCCGCCAGTAAAATACAAAGGAGACTTTTTACCTAGAATTAGAAAAGACGGTAAATTTTTGGCTTTTCTAAGAGATTTTGACGATGGCTCCACAGCTATTATGCTGAATAACAATGATACTGGCGAAATTAAACAGTTAATCAAAGTGGCGAGCTCATTTTCTAGTTTTGAGTGGTCGAACGATGCTGAATCGTTAATATACACCGATGACAATAATATTCTAACGGCCATAAATATACACACAGAAGTCAAAACACAGCTACTTGCTAGCAGCGACAGATTGAATAACCCATTGCCAACCGAAGATGACGCCATTATTGCCAGCGTTGGTGAGAAATTTCTCAACAGCATCATGATAAAGCCACTTACTGGAGATGATCAATCACTGCAAACAGCCATGTCATCAGCATTTAGAGATTATGGTGCCACATTACATGTGGGCAATAATGAGAAAAATCTGGCCTTTGTTTCAAACCGCTCGGGTAGTAATCAAATATGGATTTCAAACGGCAGCATGCAAGAAAGATTAACTGACTTTGAAGGAATGGAAAGCCCACGTTCATTACGCTTTTCACCCGATGGAAGTATGTTGCTATACATGTATAAACAGCAACCCTACCTAATTGATTTGTCTGAAAAAGTGCATATTGAACTGCCTATATCTGACCAACAAGTGAAAAACCCCATTTGGCTTTGTGAATCCAGTGATGAGTTTTTGTTTATCTCTTTAAGTGGTGGAACTTGGCGCTTACTTAAAACCAATATCAAAACAATGCAAACAGATGTGATATCAACGAACATTTCATCGATTAACTCTGATTGCAGCACGAATAGATATTATGTATCACTTGTGGAACAGACCGGTTTGTACTCAATAAACATTGATAAAAAAGTTGTGAATAATTTGCCAATATTGCCAAAACATGAATTTGTACATTGGGATTATTGGTCAACCCATGATGGAACGGTTTACTTTTTGGGTGCTCACAGTAAATTGTTGTCATACGACATGAGTTCACTGAAAACTGAAGAAGTAGACATAAATAAGCTAACCACACGTTCTATTAGAATAGATAGTGGTAGATTAATTTTGGAATCCTTCGACATAAACAACACTTTTATTGGGAGACTCACAACACTTTAGCGATTTAAAAGACTATAAATCTACAATGTTAATTTTGAAATGTTATGTATGCTCTATTTTTCAATTTTACATTTAATAAGGAAATCGAATGAAAACGTTACTATCAATAATTATTATTTTAACTCTGACAAACTTGGCTACAGGCTACACTAAAGTCATAAATGGTAAGCCTTTAGCTTTTTATGATTCTAACACCTTGATGGTTTACAATTCAGATATTGGTGATTGCCCCGTTAGTATGCCTCGTTGTGGCAATATACCACCAACAAACTCATAGTCTGCGAATCAATACTTTGCATCAATAAGGACATTAGTTAGTATAGTGAATAGTTTATAAACAATTGACTAGTGGTTACTAACTTTTGAAAAACATCAATTTACAGAATGCGCTCGTTTACTTTTTAGCGTTCAGCAGTGGTTTTTGTATCATGGGCATCGAATTACTCGGTGGTCGCATTTTAGCGCCATTTTTTGGTAGCAGCGTGCATATTTGGGGCAGCATTATCACCGTGTTTATGCTGAGCTTGTCGTTCGGGTACTTAATTGGTGGTAGGCTTTCAACACATTCGGCGTCACTTGGTCGGTACGGCACTATTTTCCTTTGTGCAGGCATCACCGTTATCCCTATCGTGCTTTGGTCGCAGCCTATAATGGAAGCGATTTTTGTTAATATTGAAGATAGTCGCTATGGCTCTTTTATAGCGTCATGTGCCTTGTTTTTTATTCCAACTATTATTTTGGGCATGATATCCCCTTATTCGGTTCGTTTATTGGTTAAAGATAAAAATAAGAGTGGCCAAGTAGCGGGCGTGTTGTACTTTGTATCTACACTAGGAAGTGCGCTAGGCACCATTATCACTTCGTTCTATTTTGTTCTGTGGTTTGAAATAAATGACATCATTATCGCATTCAGTTTAACCTTGCTGTTACTCGGTATTGCTGCGATTAGCTTCAACCAATGGCATAGTAAAAACGGGCAGCAAAATGGAGCGTTAGCACATGAATAACGTGATTAAGCTCGTTTTGCTTTGTTGTGTTTTTACAGTATTACCTTCGCAAGGCAAAGTGTTACACAAAGAACGTTCAATGTATCGCAATATTATCGTTGAGGAAGTAAGTAATCTTCGTTGTCTCAGATTCAATGTTAAATCGAGCAAAACCAATCAAAGCTGTTTCTATACTAATGAACCGCAGCGATTAGTGTTTAATTACACTAAACTGCTTTTCTCTAGTTTGCTGATCACGCCACAAGATCCTGAAAATATTCTGATTATTGGTTTAGGTGGCGGCACTATGTCAAATACGCTTCACCAGCTGTACCCTAAAGCACGTATTGAAAATGTTGAAATAGATCCTGCGGTAATCGATGTGGCGCGAGAGTATTTTGCCTTTTTTGAAAATGACATTGTCACCAGTAAAGCACAAGATGGGCGTATTTTTATGAAACGTGCGGCAATTAAAAAACAGAAATACGACTGGATCATTCTCGATGCATTTAATGGTGACTATATCCCAGAGCATCTAATGACCAAAGAGTTCTTAGAAGAAGCTAAGCAATTACTCAGTGAAAATGGCGTGTTGTCGGCGAATACTTTTTCGGTAAGCAAATTATATAAACATGAATCAGCCACCTACAAAGCAGTGTTTGGTGACTTTTTCAATGTGAGCAACAATAAGAACAGTAATAGAATTATTTTAACGAGTTCACAGCCTTTACCAGATGGTAAATTTATTGCTGATAGAGCCAAGTTGCTGCGCGATAAACTATTACCCTATGGCGTCGATATTTATGAGATTACGACTTATATGAATTCTACGGTGACACATCAAGACTGGGATAACGATACCAAGGTGTTGACCGACCAATACTCTCCGGCCAACTTACTCAATTTAGATTAATAAAATAAAGTTGCCGATAAAATAAAAGGTAGCAATCATTGCTAGCTTTTATTTTATTAATTGTCCCGTCCTAAACAAGGCTGATTAGCATTACTTTTTAAGCGATAACGTACTTTTCTTATTCACTTTAATACGTTGAATCTTAGACCTTTCTGTAGGTTTATTCTGTCGCTTATCTTCTCGATTATCTATGTGAGCTTTTCTTGTTTTTTGATGGCTGTTACCATCTTGTTCTAAGCGGGGTTTAGCTTTTTCTCGCACCTGCTTATGTGCTTCTACCTTTTGCCCATCACTCTTTGGCTTTCTTGATTTAGGCGTTGTCGATTTAGTCGAAGCCGAAGTATCGCTTGCTGTTTTGGTAGAATCTGCAACAGCTAAGTTAATCTCCTGCATTTCTTCATCTGTTAGGTTGCGCCACTGTCCAGGTTTCAATCCTCTTAGCTCAACATTCATGATGCGCGTACGCTTGAGTTTTGTTACTTCGTAACCTAAGTATTCACACATACGACGAATTTGGCGATTGAGCCCTTGGGTCAATATGATCCTAAACACATGCTTGCTTTGCATTTTCACAATACACGGTTTAGTGATAGTGCCAAGAATGGGTACGCCACGAGACATGCGCTCAATAAAGCGTTCGCTAATGGGTTTATCTACCGTTACTACGTATTCTTTGTCGTGTGCATTCTCAGCGCGCAGTATTTTGTTAACTATGTCACCGTCGCTGGTAAGAAAAATAAGCCCTTCAGAAGGTTTGTCTAAACGACCAATGGGGAATATGCGCTCTTTATGTTTAATTTCATCGATGATATTACCACGCACGTGTCGCTCTGTTGTACAGGTTATACCTATAGGCTTATGGTAGGCAATGTAGACCCGGTCATTCTTACTCTCATCACTGGCATTAATGATTTTGCCGTTAACTTTAACAACATCACCAGGCGACACTTTGGTGCCCAATTCAGGTAGTTGATCATTAATGGTAACGCTACCTGACTCAATTAACTTGTCAGCTTCACGCCGCGAACAAAAACCAGATTCACTAATAAATTTATTGAGACGTTTAGCGCTATTCGACAAAGTAATTTCCAGCTGGTAGTAACAAAGCGCCTATTTTAGCGAACTTTCAACCGTTAAAAAATAAAAAAGCCCACAATGTGGGCTTTATGCGTTTAATAATACGTAGCAAAGTTTAGAAATGCACAACCGCACCGGCGTAAGCGCCTTTAAACTCAATGTCTGTGTATAAATCATTTAAGTCTTCCAATTGCATACTAACCGCGCGATAGCCGAGCGTGAGGTTTACATCAATCAATGCATTATCAATAAGTTCATAGCTTATGCCCGCTTGGTAATCATATAAAGTATGGTCATCAAGACTCAAAAAATTACCTTCGGCATATACATTCAAATCTGTCGCGGCAATGCCTATTTGCGTTGACACATATAACATTGGCACAATTTCGCTTGTTGAAATGCTACCAGTGATAGTGTCACTTGGTGTAGTAACTGAAGGCGCTGAAACCTTTACGTCACCACCAAAGTCACGCCCAGTTAATCCAATGTCAAAAGAGAATAAGCCGTTGTCGAATATTTCGTAATAAAGCGTGTAATCAACATAATCAACGTTAAAGTCTGAGCTTATTACGGTACCTTCGGTAAATGTCTCACCACCAAAATCGAAATCGGCAGTTAGTGTCGTACTTCCGGACGAATCTAATGTTGTTGAAGCAACCTTAACATTAGGGATAAATGGTAGAGGGTGTTCAACTGCAATAAAAAAGCTGCCTTGCTGTTCCCCCCCCAGATTAAAATCTTGCTGATTGGTGCGTTCGCCAACAGTGCCAGAACTTGAGTTATCCCAAATTTGTCCGCCAACATATACACCTAATACGTCAGCTTGAACAGGAAGAGTGAATAGCGCAGCTGTGCTTAGCGCAATTGCCATTTTTTTCATTTGTTTATCCTTGACTCAGCAGGTCATTAAGATCAATAAGAGCCGCATTAGCTCTTGAAACGTAATTTGCCATAACTAAAGAATGGTTAGCCAGCATACCAAAACCATCGCCATTGAGAATCATCGGGCTCCAAATCGTTTCTTGGCTGGCTTCCAGCTCACGAATGATTTGTTTTAGGCTCACTTTGGCATTTTTCTTTTCTAAAACATCGTGAAAGTCTATCTCTATCGCACGGAGAAAGTGCAATAACGCCCACATTGCGCCACGGGCTTCATAAAATTCATCATCAGTTTTCCACCAACTGGTTTTAATCTGCATTGAAGATGCGTTGGCCGTTGATTGTTGCGCAACACTGTCGCCCGCTAAGTCAACGTTAAGCTGATCACGACCTACGCTTGCACTTAGTCGTTGCGAGTAGCTCCCTAGGCGCTTGGTTACTTCGTGCAGCCAGTCTCTTAAGTTATCAGCTCTGGCATAAAATTGTGCAGATTGTTGGCTAGGGTCTGCAAGCTCTTTACGATACGCCTTTAATGCGTTAATCGCTTTTTTGTATTCGCCTTCAGCGCTTGGCATTGCCCAGCTGGTGTGATCAATATTCAGCATAGGTTGTGCTAGTTTCAGGTGTGCATTTTCCATCGACTGTGATTGTGAGCGACTAAATTCCTGACGCATGATGAGTGCCATGTCGCGCACCATTTCTAATGCACCAAACTCCCACGCTGGAATGTTATCCAAAAATACCGACGGTGGCAGAGCGTCGTTTGATAAATACCCGCCCGGTTTTTCTAATAGCGTTTCCGTGACGCGAATAAGCGCGGTAGTTGTTGTATATCCAATAACAGGCGCTACATTCTCACTGGTTGCGGCAGAGGTTGCCTCAGATTTAATATCAAGTTCATTTGGCTCAAAGCTCCAATACACGCCAAGTAGGTAGAAAGCAAAAATGATCCCAACGACTGCGCTTATTACAGTTTTAGTAGAAAAATTAAATGTCATGGTACCTCCTAATGATGATGGTGATGTGCGGCTTTTTCGCGCTTGATGCTTTGCACTGGAAACACAACCACTTTCGCTGGTTGTTCTTTGAATTGTAAAGAAATTCTCACTTCATCACCATCGTTAAGACGTTCATCCAGATTAAATATCATCAAATGGTATCCTGATGGTTGCAAAACAACCTTACTATTCGCAGGAATCTCAAGTGAGTCACGTTTTTGCATTTTCATCATGCCATCGTTCATCACATGTTCATGAATTTCAACTTTGTCGCTTACTTTGGCACTGGCGCCAATCAATGTAACGCTGTGTTCGCTGTCATTGGTAATTTCCATATAAGCAGACGACACATTCGTTCCAGGAATAGTTGCTCGAACGTATTGAGAATTAACGGTAACTTGCGCGTGCGCAGCCATACTGAAAAAAATACCTAAAATGAGCGCAGGCAATGTTTGCTGAAATATCCGATTCATGTAACTTGGTTCCTATTTGTTGTCATTGTCTGAGAAAACTGCACCAAAATCATAAAACTTCACTATTATTACCAATAATGAGCAGTAAACACTATACAAGCTGTTGTACTCATATTAAGGTGACAGAGCCCTATTGTAACTAAGCTAATGAAAAATGGATAACTTAATTCTCTCTGAAGTAAAACAAAACGTTCTCATTATCACGCTTAACCGCTTTGATAAGAAAAATGCGCTGACCACTTCAATGTACCAAGAACTCTGTCGCTTGTTTGAGCAAGCATCTGCCGACTCGTCAATTCATTGCGTTCTCATTCAGGGTAACCAATCCTGTTTTTGTGCAGGCAACGATCTTGCTGACTTTCTCGCGATTGAACAAGGTGAAGAATTTGTCGCATTTCAATTTGTTCAACAGCTAGCGGCATTTAACAAGCCATTGATCGCAGCAGCCGCTGGCCCTGCCGTTGGCATTGGTACCACTTTATTGTTGCATTGTGACATGGTGTTTACCGCCGACAACACTAAATTCAAGTTACCTTTTGCACAGCTAGGGTTATGCCCCGAGGCAGGCTCGAGCGTTTTACTTCCGCTACGCATTGGTCACAACAAAGCCTTTGAGCTTTTGGTTCTTGGCGAAACTTTCACTCCAGAGCAAGCATTAGCACTTGGCATCGTTAATCAAATTTGTTCGCCTGACGAATTGCTACCGTTAGCCGAACAAACAGCGTTGAAAATAGCAAAACTTCCGAATGAAGCCGTTATGGCAAGCCGCAAACTGCTAAAAAATGCCACCCAATCAGTGTTTACAGCACTAGAAGATGAAAAGGCAGCATTTTCTCACTTACTGCAAACCGAAGACTGCAAAAGCATACTTAGCAGCTTCTTTAACAAATAGTCATCGGCACTTATCAAAAATAAAGGAGTTGCTAAGAAATTAGCAACTCCTTTGGCTTAGCTATTCGCTTTTAATGTTTTCTTGAACTTTTTAACGCGTTTTTTTAGGTTACTGTCTTCACCCCAATCAATGTCGTTGACGATTGCTTTCGCTTTGTCCAAAGCATTCTGATGAAAATATACCTGCGCTAATCTAAATTTAACCCAATTAGGATATTCATAATGTTCACTCGTTAATAGCGGCGTCAGCATTTGCTCTCCTTCAGAGAGGAAACTACCCGACTCTGCAGCTACTTTACCTAACTGATACATAGCACCGGCTTTACGCTGTTCGTCTTCTGTCAGTTCGATTGTTTTCGCTAAATCCCCGTGTGCTTCTTGCCACGCGCTGTTTCCGATATACATAATCGCGCGATTAAAATACAACGCATCATGCTCAGGGTATTTAGCGATTCCTTCCGTCAGTGTTTTGATGCTTTCTTCTGGCTGCTCTAGTCCTTGATGAACACGCGCAATTTGTACGTATCCTGACTTTTCATCGAGCGCCTTAAGCTGGTGAGCGTACTTTAGCGCAGCGTCTTTGTCTCCACCTGCAATGCTAGGAGCTGCTAAATGAAAACCAATCAGCATATCCAATGCATTTTCATGTTTTGGATCTAACGCTATCACTTTTTCTAACGCTTTTAGCCCATCTTCGGCATATCCCAACTTAGAAAATATACTGGCAATTTGTGCCATTTTCATCGCACTTAATCCGAAGTAATATTGCACAGAGGTATTGTCTTGATGCGCTTCTGCCAGTACTTCAAGTGCGTCGTATGCATCTTCATACTCTTTGGTTGCCATCAATATTCTTGCATGCGCTATTTGACCATCTACACTCTGCCTACTTTGCTTGGTTAAGTTATCGAACAGCACTTCAGCTTGAGCAATGTTCTTGTTATCTAACGCAACAGAAATATCGCTGATATTAGCAAGCGCTGAGCTCGACATGGTAAGCGCTAGCAACGCGATTGAAAGTCCTTTCATGTAATTATCCGCCTATTGATTGTATTGTTGTTTTTTGTCTCTTGTAACTACCCATATGACCCCTGCAATTAACAGCAATGGCCAAAACACGCCAATAGCAACCATTGCCAACGAACCTACTACGATAAGGCCAACGAATATTATGGTGCCAAAAACGCTCAAAATTATCGCCAGTACAGCAACAACAATGATGACAGTTATCAATGCTGAGATGCTAATTGCTTTCAAAGGTTCAATTAATTCATCTCCCATATATACATCAATATCAAACAGCTGCATAAACCCAGTACCAAGTACATAAGTCAAAAATAGCGTTACGAAAATGGCTATCAAAAGTGATTTGAAAAATGACATGGCGACCTCTGTGCAGTTATTTTAAGAACGAATGATTGGTTTATTTTTAATAACGAGATGTAGGCATTAGTAATGTTGCGACTAAATAGGCGACACCCGTTGCAACTGGAAAAGTGATCAATGCAAGGATCGCTGCTACACGCACTGCCACTCGCGGCAAATTGTAATGTTTAGCGATGCCACTACAAACGCCTGAAAGTTTTTTGTGTACCGCATCTTTAGATAAAGGTTTCTCTACTGAATAGCTCTTTTGATATTTCATTTTCATACCCCTAGCGTTTGTTTGTTATTCCAGTTAGTTGCCCCAACAAACTAACTGCAATCGCACCGAAGACCATAAAAGTTGCCGGAGCTAAGAATATGAAACTAAGAGTAAACCAAGATAAGTGAATCATATTCCGCTCCTGCAGCTAATTATTTAGCTAGCCATTAACGACTTGCTTTTTCATCGCTTCCAGTTCTTGTTCAATTGAGTCATCCTGTTCTAATTCTTTGAACTGACTGTCTAAGCTCTTGTTAGCCGTCATGTCGTAAGCTTCTATTTGCGCTTCCACATCGTCAATTTTTTGCTGGTAACGCTCAAACTTACTAATCGCTTCGTCAATATTGTAAACAGCGGTCTGTTCTTTTGCTTTCAAGCGAACTTCTGCCGTTTGCTGACGTAGTACATAAGCTTCTTGCTTGCGTTTCGCATCAGACAATTTATCTTGTAAGCGTTGGCTATCTTCCTGCACAGATGCTAAGAACTCGTCTAATTGCGCTATGTCATTATTTATCGCTGCAAGCTGTTCATCACTTTTGTGCTTTTCAGCTAATGCGGCTCTTGCCAAATCGTCTCGCTGTTTTTCAACCGCTAACTGCGCTTTGTTTTGCCAGTTTGCTACACTCTCTTCCAACTGGCGCTTTTGACGCATCAGTGTTTTCTTTTCTGCAATATGCTTAGCTGCAGTAGTGCGTACTTCAACCAATGTTTCTTCCATTTCCTGAATGATCAATTTGATCATCTTTTCTGGGTTTTCTGCCTTGTCTAACATGCTGTTAATGTTGGCATTGATAATATCTGTGAATCGAGAAAACATACCCATTGTAAACACTCCTACTCTTCTACTGATTTTGCGTTAGTTTGTTCTTTTGACTGTTCATTGCGTGAAAGTTTTGTTGCTGCTGGCAATGCATTTTCCACGTTAAATGATGACTTAAACTTCTGAATTTCAATTGCTAGCGACTGCTTAATATTGCTTTGCAATTCAACCGTTAAGTCGTTTCCTTGCTCTACAAGAAACGACTTAACGGTGTCTTCAACTTCAGTAGTGTTTGCTTGTGCTTGTTGCGCAGTTGCCATCACTAATAAAACTGAAGCCAACATGCCAATTCGTTTAACCTGTTTCATATTCTTCCCCTTGATAAGTCATCTTTAATGACGCTGAATTTACTATAGCTATAACAATCAACGTGCCAACACGAAAAAACTTTTTAAAACCCTGAAAAATAAAGAAAAGTTTAAAATAAGAAAAAAGATACCGCCAACAAGACATATTATGTCACGCTAGAATTTGGCAAATATGACCACATAGTTGGCTATATTTGCTAACGCTTAATTACATGTTGGCAAGGATTGTTGTTGTGCAGTTTGTCTATCAAGAGGTAAACAAGTGAGTTGAGTCATGAGAATAATCGACAAGAAGGGCGACTAAACTTTTTGGTAGGCATAAAACGTAAAGTGGCTGCGCGTTTCAGTCAGCCACACACATGATGGGCCAATAGCTATACTAGTTAATAGTTTAGCTAGCTATTGGTTAATAGGAAGGTCAATATCAGCTCCCCACTCACTCCATGAGCCATCATAAACGCTAGCGTCGTAGCCAATAACAGATAATGCAAGCGATATAACACACGCCGTCACTCCAGAACCACACGTTGTGATGATTTCAGATTTATCCTGAACTAAAGGTGTGAGAATTTCTTCGAGCTGTGCTTTCGGTTTCATTTTGCCTGAACTGTCCAATAAGCTGTCATATGGCACGTTATGCGAACTAGGGATATGCCCTGACCTCAACCCTGCGCGCGGCTCTGGTACTCTGGCATAAAATCTGTCACTGGATCTGGCATCCAAAATGACAACATCATTTTTCGCAATACTGCTTAGGACGTGTGATTTGTCAGTAAACGAGTTGGCTTGAGGCTCGGCATCAAATTGGCTTTCTACGCTCGCCTGATTCGCAGCAGGAACTGTTTCACCGCCAGCCTGCAACCAAGCGGGTAATCCTCCATCGAGGACATATACATTATTGAGCCCAATCGATTTAAGCATCCACCAAGCACGTGGCGCGGAAAATATGCCATAACTGTCGTACACCACGACCTTACTTTGCTTCGTTATGCCAAGCTTTTTCACATGAGTTTCAAATTGTGTGATGGGTGGCATTGTGTGGGGAATAGTAGATGACTTATCAGAAAATTCGTTATCAATGTCAAAGCGCTTAGCTCTAGGTATCGCATAATCTGGCCAACACTTAGTGGGTGCGGTAAAACCTGCTACGGGAATAATACTGGCGTCTAAAATAACCAGAGCACTTTCATTAAGCTGTTTTTTTAATTCATCGCAAGAAATTAGAGGATATTGTTTGTGGCTCATCTGCAATTGCCGCTCGGTAGTCAAACAAGGATTAAGACTATAGCAATCAGACAGCTAAAAAATAAAGGGTTAAATGTTAGAAGGTGAGATAAGAAGGAGTATGTGGCAATATCGCATGATCGATTAACACGACAACTTTTCTTTGGTGGACTTTTCAAATAAGCCCACAATCATTGATAGAGTCAACATGCCGATAGCGGGCAATGTCATGACTAAGGTTAAAATTGGCAAACTAAACATCTGATATTTCCTTTTTACATCGTGATTTATAAGTAAAGACGCACAAACTGTTACAAAGGTTGTGCCACTAAACACACTTTTTTATAAACTATTGATATTAAAAGAAATTTAAATTTTAGATATTTCTAGTGATGAGACGTGAGACTAGTAAAGCAGTGTTAGTTAGCAAACTTGATAAAAAGTTAGTTATTTTCACCAATATTTGTATTACAAGTTTTAATTCACGTAGATGGGAAATCCCGATTTCGAGAAGTCTAATCCCGAAATCGGTACACAGTAGATGAGCTTAGAACTACCAACTCACGCCTAAACTAGGCATTTACTTTCGCGAATGCTTCTCTCAACACGTCGCTAGAGGCTCCCTCTCTGCCCGCATTTTCGCTTAAGTAACGTCTAAATTGTTTGGCTCCAGGCATGCCGTTACACAATCCAAGCATATGCCTGACTACATGCCACACACGTCCGCCAGACATAACGACTTGGTCGATGTAAGGACACATCGTCTCGATGATTTCTTCTCTGGTTAAAGCAACTTTGTCGTGTCCCCAAATACGCTGATCAGCTTCAGCCAACATATACGGATTTTGGTAGACTTCACGACCAATCATCACACCATCAATATGTTGCAAGTGCTCCAATGTTTGCTCATACGTCGTAATACCACCATTAATCGAAATTTCTAACGCAGGGAAGTCTTTCTTAATTTGATAAACGCGGTCGTAATCCAAAGGGGGAATTTCACGATTTTGTTTCGGGCTCAAACCACTCAACCAAGCTTTACGCGCGTGCACGATAAAATGCTCACAGCCCGCCTGCGATACAGTTTCAATAAACTCATGAAGAAATTCGTAGCTGTCTTGATCATCAATACCAATTCGCGATTTAACGGTGACAGGTATGTTGACCTGCTTTTGCATGCTCTCAACACACTCCGCGACCAAATTTGGTTCGGCCATCAAACACGCACCAAAGCGTCCATTTTGTACACGATCAGACGGACACCCCACATTGATGTTAATTTCATCATAACCACGATCTTCAGCGATTCTAGCGCATTTCGTCATCGCTTCAACATCGCTACCACCTAGTTGTAATACTAGTGGATGTTCTTGCGTGTTATACGAAAGGTAATCGCCTTTACCAAATAAAATAGCACCAGTGGTTACCATTTCGGTATACAAAACGGTGTTGGCACTCATCACACGATAAAAGTAACGACAATGTTTATCCGTCCAATCGAGCATAGGTGCTATGGAAAGTTTATGATCAAAATTATTCGCTGCCACTACGCTATCCCTCTTAACACATAAGAGCTTGAACCTTTGTTGTGCAAAATTATTACCTTTGAACTAATTAGTGATTCCTACTGTTTTATGTCACATATCACACCATAGCGCAGCAAATGTGTTAAAAATCAGAGGAATTATTTCATGATGCAGTATCTTACCAAAAAACGCTTCAGAGGCGAACAAACAAGTAAGTTCGTCAGGCGATAAATTACGTTAAGAACCACTATCACACCACAGTTAAATTAAGACGATAAACACTTGAGTGGGCAATTACCATTAATACGTCCTAATCACAAAAGTTAACTATAATTTTCTTTTAGCAATGATAGTTGAAACGGGCCTTTATGAGTCAACTATAGTTGACTTATAACAACATGAGGGATACCTTTAGCTTAAAAGTAAACTTAAGTTGACTTATATGACTACATCATCCAAACATACAAAAGCTGGAAAGGCGGTTAAGCCAACTAAGATGCCAGACTTATCAGAGCGATTTTCATCTGCGCAATTAGCTAAAGCAATTACAGCCAAGCGAACTGGCATGAGACTCTCGTTAATGGATGTATCAGAGGCGCTATCTATTTCCAAACCAACATTGGTCAAAATAGAAAAAGGTGATACCAATGTAAAGTTGATTAATGTTCTGAGAGTTATGGAATACTTAGGCCTTTCATTTAGCATTCTCTCTGACGACACCTCTGCAAAGGCTAATATAGGACTAACAGATGACTGGTACTAATCATAGTAACCTACACATCTTTATTGGAAATGATCGTAAAATCGCGACCATTACCATTCCTATAGGCTCCGAAACTGAGTTGTCGTTAACTTATGAACAAGATTGGATAAAAGAAGGCTTTGCTATATCTCCCCACTTGCCACTCAACGGTAACTTTAATCATCGAGCCATCCGTAATTTCCTTCAAAACCTTTTACCCGAAGGGAAAGGACTAGAAGAGATCGTCAGCAACACCACCATTTCTAAGAATAATACTTTTGGCTTGATTAAAATAATAGGTGAAGAAACCTCTGGAGCTTTGTCGTTTGTTGGTCACAGCAAAGCAAAAAAAGAAACTTCTTTTCGTGAGGTAACAGAAATCGAGCTGGTTGAAAAACTACGGCGATTTAAAAATGCTGGAGATTCGATTATTTATTGGGATGGTCGCACAAGATTATCAGTCGCAGGGGTTCAAGATAAACTTAACTTGTTGGAGATTGATGGCAAGCTCGGATTCGGTGAAGGGCAGCTATGTTCCAATAAAATTTTCAAGTTTGAAACAGGTAAAGCGCCTTTTATCGCAGTAAATGAACTGTTTACTATGCTACTGGCGAAAAGCTCTGGCCTCGAAATTCCTAACATTGAACTAAGAACGTACGATACGGTCAGAGCCTTTATCATTGAACGCTTTGATCGCAAATTAATGCCAGAAAATAATCGCGTATTACGTCGGCATGTCATTGATGGCTGTCAAGCCACTAACCTTCCCCCTTCGTATAAGTATGAACGCCAGCATGGCGACGATGGTGACGGAATATATATTCGAGACGGTGTTTCATTTCCAAAGCTGTTTGCAATCCATACGAACAACGCTGAAGCATATAGAACCGCGCTCATCCGCTGGATGACCTTTAATATCTTAGTTCGAAACTACGATGCCCACGGCAAAAACATTAGCTTCTTTGTTGGCAAGCAGGGTTTAAGCCTCACACCTTTTTATGATTTAGTGAATATTGAGGCAATAATTCGCGAGATCCGAGCCAGACAAGTAACTAATAGTCTTGAAAGCTCATCACAATCTGTATTGGCAAATCATTATGCGATGTCTATTGGAGAATACTTGTCTGGTAGCGCAGGAAATTTTAATAACCCTATCACCGCTTACATGCTGGCTGACTTTGCCCATGAATTTGATATTTCACTAGCACGCCTTCAATTATTGATGAAGCAGATGATTACATCAGTACTAAGTGCTATAGACGTGGCTAAACTTCAGGCAATTGAACAAAACTTAACAGATGCTGAAATTCAACATATAGAATCATGTATCCAAATTGTTCGTGAAGCAGCAAATGAATTAAGCATTGAAGTCAATCAAATTCTGGAAATGACGGACTTGTTTTAGCAGTGAAATTCTGTTATTTCACTAAATTGATGTGACAATGAGTAGGTAGCAAAACTATAAAATTAAAAATAAGCTTCAGAGAATCAATACGTTAAACAATACACACAAAGATTATATCTGGTACTTTGCGTATTTTGATAAGAGTCAGTTCAAAGTTATTAAAAAGAACTGACTCCCGCTTTGAAAACTTAGCTTAACATTCAGAAAGTGCCTGTAACTTTTGCTCTGCTACGTAGCACATCATTTTTAAGCCTAAACCATACACTAGGGTTAATATAGAGACGGCAAATGCGGTTCCAAAATGTGTCATGTCTTCCATGTTTGAGCCCATCGCGACCCAGCCGATAAGCGTCATGAAAATCCCTAGCATTAGCCCTGAATTTCCTAACACAGAAAAAACTCGTCTAGACACTTTATAATCTTGTTCATTCTGGCTTGTATCGCTAGCAAGTAGTATGGCAAATGCTCTACTAACATCTTGCGCAGAAGTAGACGCATAAGCAAATGCGATGGCCGGTGGGAACACGACTAATATTGAAGCTATATCAGCATACATTCCGACACTGCCACCTAATGCCATCGCTAAACATGTAAGACCTAGAAACAGCAAAATACTAAATATAAACATGACAAATCCTCTTTGGGTTTTAAACATAAATTGAATACCTGACTTAATGGCTTGTCGCCAATACCACACCTTGGCTTGTATCGGATGACGATTTGAGTATCGCGCTAGGTACTCTTCCGATAAGTCTCCTAAAATTGGCTCCACTAAACTTTGTGGTAATGCCCAAGAAAGAAACTTGCTCGCCATTTTGGGTGGTTGAAGCATGACGGGATTTAGTGCCTTCATCTCATAACTCCCAACTCAGCAAAGGCTAGATTCTTCCACATTGACGTTAGGGCATCCTTAGATCGCTTTAGTGCATGCTGCCCTTTAGCCGTCACTTTAAAATACTTTTTGGCGCGTCCGCCTCGTTCAGGCGTAACCTCACCGACTTTGCTTTCAACTAATCCCTTTTTCTCCATCCGTTCTAATGTTGTATACAGCGCACCAATCGTGACATCTCTTTTGATAATATCTGCCAGTAATTGACGAATAGTGCTGCCGTAGGCGTTATCACCTAACTTCAATATTGACAGCAATAAGAATTGCTCAAACTCTCCCAAAAACTTTTCTTTTTCAGACATTGAATACCTCTACACAGTCAAACAATAACTACAATGTAGTACATATAAAAACAAAATACCAATATATTCTACAAAGTAGTTTATATAATTTTATGCTTAGGTATTAGAAATGCAAAAACGTCTGAAACTAAAACATTTTATCAAGGGTAATTTCAAACTGACTTGAGGGGCAGCCTAGTGGATTAATATCCACATAGGCACTTTTTACATAGTCACTTTAACAATGCGGTAGTTTCTTGGTGCTAACCACTCGAAGCGGCTGTTGCTGTGACCGCTACACCACCGTAGGCTGCGGCTTGTTGCGCGGCAAGCTGACTTGTGATCACTGAAGTATTTTGCTGTTCGCTAGCGATGATACAAGTACCGTAGCCCATGCCTTTTAGCGAGTTTTCCCAAACGACTTTGCCATTTTTTGCCTTCAAGCAAAATAAATGTCCACCTGAGTACGCAAATACTTTGTCATTCTCAAAATAAACATTAGTGATACTGGAGCTTCTCAGTTTGGTTCGCCAGATTTCTTCTCCTGTGCTTTTGCTTAAACACAATACATGGTTATTAATACCTAGAAATAATTTTTCCATGATTCAACTCTCACTAATTTATTATTATGAATACTCAGCTTACCATTCATTAACACATTATTTAACCACAACAACATCGCTTAGTGGTGCCTGTTGGTATCGTTGATATAAACCGTTTAACGTTTCGTGGTTTAACGCTATCCCTTTGTCTGATAAGAAATCCTCGTTATATAGCTTACTGTACGAGCGTTCGGCTAAATCACAACAAAACGTCACGATGGTTTTTCCATGTCCCATTTTTGCCGCTGCATACAAAGCGCCGGCAACATTTAACGCAGAACTACTTCCCAGAAGAATACCATCTTGCTCACTCACAACCCGTGAAATGGTAACAAGATCTTGATCGGGTAAAGTAATCGCCTTATGAATATTGGCCTGTCTAAAATTTTCAACGACACGCATGATACCAATGCCCTCGGTAAATGAACTGCCTTCACTACGGTGTTTACCTTCTTTGAAATAGGCATAGATACCTGAACCATCAGGATCAACAAGCCAAGTTTCTAGGTTAGGGTTTTGTTCAGCCAAATAGCGAGAGTTTCCTGCAATAGTGCCGCCAGTGCCAACCACAGAGACTAACGCATCAACTTTGCCTTGTGTTTGCTGCCAAATTTCGGGGCCTGTATTGAGGTAATGCGCCCTATAATTACTCAGGTTTTCAAATTGATCGGCCCACCAGTAATCATCGTATTCTTCACCTAAACGCTTAGCGGTATGATAAAAATGTTGTTCATTAGCAAATGGACAAGGGTCGACGAGTGTGAGCTTTGCACCGTGCAACTTAATCAACCGTTCTTTTTCAGTTGCTTGCCCTCTCGGCATTACTACACGCATGTTGAAGCCAAGAGCTTTGGCCACTAGTGCTAGCCCTATGCCAGTATTGCCCGCAGTGCCTTCTACTATGGTCATACCTTTTTTGAGCTTACCACTCTCAATTGCGTCTTTTACCATTTGCAATGCGGCGCGATCTTTAATTGAGCCACCGGGATTTTGCTGCTCACATTTGAGTAAGATGTTACACCCCGTTAATTGCGATAAGCTGTTAATTCGCACGAGATCGGTATTGCCAATGAGTTCAGTCACATCAGCGCATGTAGCGGGCGGAATTCGGTTGACCATCAAACATCCATTTTCTTTGTGATTAATATTTCTAGCCTAGCGCCAACTCAAAACATGTCAACGTACAGCGACAAGAAAAATCAGCTGCTTTGGCTATCACAAGACTCATTTTTTGTGGATAGCGCTATACTAAATAACATAGCTACCAACCAATGTAGGAGCCCACGATGTTTCTAAAAAATCGTAGAAATGGCGATATGGTCAAAGTGTCTGACATGACGTCATTGACCAATTTATATCGTGACACGGTAAAAGGGCGCTATCAGGCAGGCGAAGAAGAACAAGATCCTGAAACCTTTTGCAAAGATGACTTAGTTTTTCTGTCTGGCGAAGCTTTGCCAAGGTGTTGGACAGATCCCAACTATCGCAAACGTGATTAATCTCATTTATTTGAATTTCAAACGTGGAGTGTAACGATGGATGTTCAACTACTTGTAACGAAAACAGACTTTTGTTTACCCAATTTAGAGTGCGAATTAAAAAGCATTGGTATTGATTACCATGTTGAATATATTGAAGATAATCCTGAGTTAGTGAGTGATTACCACATTCGGCATTCCCCGAATATTTTTGTTGATAACAAGCTGGTATTTAGGCATCAACCAAGCCCTAGTGAACTGAAAGCCTACTTTCACGGATAAACAGGCTTGACTATGGCACATTTAACACATGTCGCATTGCATGTGAAAAATGTCACAGCCTGCGTTGACTTTTTTCAACGCTATGTTGGATTAGAGGTTGTACGCGATAGGGAATCACACGGCAAGCACGTGCTGTGGTTAGCAGAACCTGGGCATGAGCATGCCTTTATATTTGTCTTGATCCCGGGAGGGCCAGGACATCAACAAGCAGAAAACGACTTTTCTCACTTGGGATTTGCCCTTCCCTCTAAAGCTGCCGTAGATGAAATTGCTGCACGGGCAAAGCAAGAAGGTATTTTGCTTTGGCCGCCCAGACAAGAACCGTTTCCTGTAGGGTATTATTGTGGTGTTATCGACCCAGACGGCAATAGAATAGAATTCAGCTATGGCCAACCATTAGGTGACACTATTTAAACTTGCCGTTTGACTATTGATAGCCCGTCATTTCCAGAAACCCCGAGCCTTGATGGCTACCAGAGAAATTAACAACCCCCTCGAAATACTCAATGCCAAAACGCATGACTTGTTGATTATTAACAACGTTAACTTCAATATCGACGCCTTGTTCAACCAGCGCTATACGAAATGCCTGTGGGTAACCCGCTTTACTCGTGGAGTCTTTCATTCGTGTTACACGAATATCATTTTCATTCAATACCTTAATAGTGCCATCACGACGCATTATGCTGCCGTACAGATAGTCTTGCTTGATTGAACGAATACGATAAACCATCAGCGCTGTATCGACATCCAAGCGCAGTGAAAACCAATCCCACCCTTGTTGGTCATCAGCTAATAGCTGACTTCCCCATTCTCTATCTAGCCACGCATCACCTGTAACCTGCTGCCACCGGCCTTGCCAGTAAACTTGCCCCGTCACTTTGATAAAGGGTTGTGAATAATAATGACTCGAAATATCTAAGGTATGGTGTTTTTGACTAAAGCCTTGCACTCCTTGCAGGAAAAATTGCTGTTCATCGCTGAGTTGTAAATTCACTTGCCAATCTTGTTCAGCATCTTGCTCTACAAACGATCCTGCCTTAACGGCTGCCAATCGACCACTACCAAAGCGCAAAGTCGCAGGTAAGAAGTTGCTGTCAGATTGCCATTGCCAATCGTCTATGCTTGCACTAAATGGGAAAAGCTGAATATTTACGTTGCCGAGCTCTTCTCTACCATCTCGATAAGCCGATTTATGCGCTGCTTTGTCGCCCAATGCAGCGTGCGCGAAATACCAATGTTTGTCACCTACAGCACGGCGAAAAAGCGTCCACTGAGCGCCAAGCTGCTCACCGCTGTCAGTAACTAGATTAGCCGTTAAATACCACCATTCCTGACGATATGATTTTTTAGGTGCATGAGCGTCTGGAAAGCTAATAACATTGTGCTTAGAGGGGCGTTGGTAATCCCCCGAATTATTGGCCAGTTCTTTGATTGGATTGTGTTTAACGTTGGCATTTTGTTTTTTATCACAGGCGATAACCGCCAAACAACTCAATAGTAAAACCATGCACTTAACAAATAAACGATTCATCATGACAAGCTCGCTCTCAGGTTAAGACGATACAAAGGAATACTTAATGCAGGAATAAGTAGTAATAAGCCAAACATACTGCTCATGAAAAACGGCGCGATATCTAATGTCAACGGCATCGACCAACCAAATGATGCTGGCAACACTTGCCCTACTAACACATCAGCTAACAGCATTGCCACAGGCCAACTCAACAATACGGCACCACCCGCTAACAACAACCATTGCAGAATCATGTGAATAAACAATTCACTCCGGCTAAAGCCTAAGCTACTGAGGATATGTAAATCAGGCTTTCTCGCAAGTTCCAAATTATTAGCTGATAGAAACAGACCAAAGCAGGCAATGGCGAGTAATACGAATGCAATCGCTTGTGTTAACACAAACGTCTGCGCAAACACTTCAAGTGCTTTTTGTTTAATCTCATCAGGTTCAAATACTTGATCTTCATCTAGGGCAAGCTTTTCCATGATCCCTTGTTTGGTTAATTCGCTGCTGTCAGTGAAGAAAAGTCCGTAGCCAATTTCTTGCCAATTAATAGGCAACGCCTCTGTTGGCTCAACGGCTAATTTAATACCGTACGATTGGTTGCCATAATCGTGATATATCCCTATAGCAGTACAGGTAAACGATAGCCCACCTTGAGAAAACTCCACTTGCTGGTTTAACCCCAAACCTTCGCCATATGCCAGCTGCTCATTGATATAACAAGCGTCTTTAATTTTAGTTAACTCTTGCTCGTTTGATGAGACTTGCTGCTTAAGTAATAGACTCGCGTGTTGACGTTCAGAACTTAGTTCGTGAAGCTCAACGGTATGTTCATCTATTTTTGCGACAGACCTTTGAAACAACACATATTCGTCAATATCATCCTGCTCTTCTACCCACTCAGCTACTCGCGCTTTTTGTTCACTGTTGTAGCGCACGAACATGTCAGAATTAAGTAACTGGTTTAAGTAAGTAATAAATGATGATTCAAAACTATTAATCATTAAAGCAGCCGAAATACTCGCGGTCAAAGCTAAGTAAAATGCTGAGATAGGTAAAAAGCGTCGCGCGACTTGACCACTGGCATCTTTGAACATAAACCTTAACCTAAAGCTGCGAACCAAATAGCCCAGCCCCTTGAACAGGTAGCATAAAAAACTAGGAAGCAGTGCGACACTCGCTAATAACAACAAACCATATTTAATCATTATCTGGTGCCAGCTATCGCTAGGCCAAGCAATGCAACCAAACAAGAGAACGACTGCCGTTATTGCTGTATATTTCAAGTTAAATTGCGCTGGTTGTTTACGCGTAAACAACGCGACTTGGCGTGTGCTGATTAAACGAAATTGCTTTACCAAAGCTAGGCTGGTTGCCACGGCTGAAATCAAAAACGCCCAAATGGAGTAATGCCATTGCCACTGAAAATGTCCACTCACATTCAAGTGATAGATTTGATTTAGCGTTAGCCCAAGCACAGGTAGTAACAACGCTACAAGTGTAGCCGCGATCGCGATGCCAATGAGCATTGCGATAATAGTTAATATTATCGCCTCGCTCCACATTACTCGCCGAATAATGCTTAGGTTCACGCCTAGCAATCGCAGCTGTCCAGCGAGTTCACCTCGCTTTTGCCATGCCTGATTAGCCGCCTGAAACGCGATAAAAACACTCACAATAAAGCCTAATATTGCCAGTGCAGCCAGATTCAAGTGCAAAGCATCTGCAAACCCCGCTCTTTCTTCTAACGACCATGTGTCTTGTATCAATAAGTGTTCTGGAAGCGCTTCAGCCAGTCGCTCAAGTTCATCGTCCCCCATAGGCGCCGCCGCAAGATGGCTAAACCCATGAATATCTGGAAATAATTGCCACGCAAGATCAATATCAATCAGCACTGAATTTGGCCATTGCGGTAAATCAGTCACATTAACATTCATTGTCTGAGCACTATCAAGCGTCAGCGTTTTATTGGCATGAAAACCTAGCGACTCAGCGTAAGCTGTGTGCATATTAAGTTGGGAAGGCGTTAATTTATCAGGGTTCATCAAGACGAAAGGAAGGATATCCATCGCTCTAAACACGATTGCCTGTCCAGTGCTCAGCGTGCGACGAAAAACTTGCATAGGTGTAAACTGATGAAAGCCTAGCTCGCTAAGTCTCGCATAGTCTTGCGTCGTTATGTGGTGCCCACTTTTAGGTACAACATAGAATGCGATGGGTGACTGTAAGCGTTGATTGGCCTGCTGATACTGCTGCTGACTCGCGTGATTCAATATTAGAATACTGAGCAACGTACTGGTAGCGATAGCCAAACTCAGAATAAAGCCTAAATTGAGCAAAGGCTTACGACGATACTCAGCCCAATGTATCTTGAGAACTAACCAAAACTCTCCTAACGTTCCCAAGGATTTAGCAAGTGCAATATCATCAAAGTTTTGCAACGACTGACGCATACTATCACCCTTTAACTAAGGTTAAGTTGCCATCCACAAGGTGATAGATTTTATCCATGCGCTCAGCCACTTCTCGGCTATGCGTCACCATGAGCAGGCCTGTTTGATTAACCTTGGCAAGGCGTACTAATTGATCAACCACATGTTCGCTGTTGTTATGATCAAGATTACCCGTAGGTTCGTCGGCTAAGAGTAGCTTGGGTTGTGCGTTGAGTGCTCTGGCAATTGCAACACGCTGCATTTCGCCGCCGGAAAGAACAGATGGAAATTTATCAAGAAGAGACGCTATACCTAATTCATTCACTAACGATTGGCAAAGCGTTACATCAAGCTTACCTGCTAATCGTGCACTAAATTCAATATTGTCTCGTACAGAGATATTAGATAACAAATTAAACTGCTGAAATATTATACCGATATATCGCTTGCGCAGATCGCTCAGCACTTTTTCTTTTGCCTGAGCTAAAGAGTGTTCAGCTACCACAATATCGCCTGATTGAATCGGCTCAAGACCAGCTATTAGGTTAAGCAGCGTAGTTTTTCCGCTACCACTGTCCCCCATTAAAGCAACCGACTCACCGGTTTCTACATTTAACGATAAATTGGCAAACAGTGATCTACGTGTGTCACCGTCAACAATTTCATGAGACAGAGTGTTTATTGAGAGTGGCAATGTAATCCCTTACGCGTATTGTGAACGTTGGCGCTTAGTTATTTAGGTAGCGTACCATAGTGAACTAAAACAAAATTGTAAATATCCGACATCACAAAAACTATGTAACTACGTATTTCTGTTACACTAACGCGCATAATTGACTACATAAATAGCTTGGTGTTAACAAGCTTAGTTGAATAAGTCTGAACTCGCTCTCGCAATTCGTTTAGTTTTTCTTGGTGTCGTTTCAGCAATAATTTGAATTCAGGTTCTTCAAACAAAGGCCGTAAGAGATGATTATTTTGCAATGGCCACCATTCTCTATCGTAGGTCTCAAGCCAGCCCATTTTTAACGCTTCCGTCAAATGGTATAGAGCTTGTGAAGTATTATCTAGCTGAGCATTGATTTCCGCCAAAGTAAATTCGGCCTGAATTTGATCGAACACCTTATTCTGCTTGATAAATGCTTGAATGTTTTGCAGTAAAATATCTGCACTTTCTTTATCGTCTAACTTGGATAACGTTGCCGCGTATAATACCTCTGCCAAATAGTTATCTGCAGTGATATCATTTAGTTCTATCGATGCATTGCTTCGCCATTGTGACAAGGTGTCTTTGGCCTGCTCAAACTTTTCTGAGCGAAATTGAGCAACTGCTAGGTTGAATGAAGTCCTTCGATTGTCGGGGCGATATAATGCCATGCGCTCCATAAGAGACAATATTTTCTGCTCTTCGCCTTTCTGGCCGAAATTTATTAAATTCAAAGAGTTAAAAAAATGACGGTGTTTGGAGCCCATATTAGCTAAAACATTATTGGCGGCATCAACTGCGCCAATACTTAAATAGGCTAAAACAACCTGTTCACAATACTCATCGCTAGAACAACTAGTAAAAAGTTCAGAGTTTGCCGATTGCCATTCAGCCAAGGCAATAATCGATTTTTGTGTATGCCTGAAAACATGTGTTGATTCAACCACCTGTGAGAAATGATCCGGTTCAAGAATTAATGCACGTTGGTACATTCTTTGTGCTGAATCTGATTTCCCTATTGATAGGAGATACTTACTGAAGAAGCGCTTCAAAGATGCTGACAATGGATTAAGTTCAATTGCTTTATCCATGTGCTGGATAACTTGTGATTCATGACCTAGTTTCTTGAGCAATAGGCTATACCATAGGTGAGTGGTGGCATTATCATCTAAGGCAAGTGAACTTAAGAAAGCTTGATGTGCCTGTTGAATCAAAGCTGAGTCAGCATCAGCAAAACCTGTTTCATAGCCCGCTTTGAGGGTCAAGAGCATACCTTGAGTCGCGAGTGCTGTTGGTGAATTCGGCTTTAAGGCCAAGGCTTTCTCTAAATGAGGTAATGATTTTTCGAATGACTTTTTCTCACTCCAATTTGCAAAGTGATGAAGATTCCCATAAGTAATCGCTAAACCGATATGAGCATCGGCATATTCAGGTTCTAACTCAAGACTATGTTTAAAATAAGTCACTGCCTTAGAAAGGGATATTGGGTTCCTTTGTCGCCAGTGAAATTGTCCCATCAAATACCATTCGTAAGCCTGGGCATTAATTGTTTTAACAGGCTTTGAGCTGGGGCTAAAACCGGGTTGGATTATTTCTTGTATAGTGGCACTGATATTGTCTTGTAGCTTAAAACTATTTTGCGTGTCGCTATCAAAGGTTTTAGACCAAAGTTGCTGACCATTTTTCGTACTAAATATTCTTACATTGACGCGAACTTGTTCCCCCATGGTTTGCACACTTCCATCAAGCAGCGTATCTACTTGCAATGCTTGACCAATTTCTGTTGCATTATATTTTTCCCGATAGGTGAAAGAAGAATAACGCGAAATAACTTTTAAGTTTTTCATTTGAGAAAGCTGATCGATGATGGCATCCGACAACCCATCGGTAAAATGCTGATTATCCTGCGTTGAACTAAGATCATCAAAAGGCAATACTGCAATGGAGCTGATATTAATTCGATTAGCAGGTGAGTCTTCATCCGTGTTGAAGAAATACACCACCAGAGATGTGGCTATAAACAATAAGGTTATGATGCCTATAGTGATACTTGGCTTATATATACCAGAGAAGTCAATTCTTTTACTACGCCCTTGTTCAGGCTTATCTAGTTTTTTAACTTTGGCAATTAATGTATAGCCCACACCTGGCAGGGTTTTGATATACGTCGGGCTGCGTGCATTATCGCCCAATGCTTTTCGAATTTTACTTACCGCGACAGATAAGATGTCATCTGCCACAAAACTATCTTTCCAGACATGTTCAAAAATCTGGCCTTTAGTGACCTGTTCTCCACTATGGAGAATTAAAAACAACAGCACTTGCATGCTTTTATTGTCGATAGAAAGTGCGTCAGCTTTATTTGTTATGGTATTGGTTTGGGGACAAATTATCCACGAACCTAGTTGATATTGCTGACTATATTCCAAGATTGTATCCAAAGAGAAAAGATGATTTTATTGTTTGGAAAGTATACCTTCATCTTTAAATGTATTCTTTGTTTTTTACCTGGCTGACGTGTCGTTAATCATATTTTATTAACATTAACTAAAACAGCTTTCTCCTAAATCAACTGTCAATTAAAGCAAATCCAAGAAACTAAGTTATGCTAGCTAAAGCTTAAATTCCCTTAAGCTTCTACCAGAAAAGTAAAAAACAAAATACAGGCTAACTATTTGATAATACACATCAATCGTCAAAACCCACCTCATATTTAGCCTGCGATTTAAGAAGATTTAAGAAGTTTTAAGTTGTTTGCGTCTCCTATCCGCTTTAGTTTTTAACAACATAAATGTTTATCAAACCTGTCTTGATTTATAGCAAGGACCTGATAAGAAATTTTACAATTTACAAGTGAGTGATTTGATATGAAAAAGTTTTTAGTTTTTTTGTTTTTGTTACCTTTCTTCAATGTTGGAGCAAGTGAGCACAAATTATATTCTATGCCAGGAACACAAGTTATCCCGATTAAAGATACTATATCGAATAAACGATACGAGCTACTCATCAAACTACCCGATAGCTACGCGAAAAATAAGGACAAAAGCTACCCGGTTATTTACTTTACAGATGCCGTTGAGCATATCGAATTATTATCATCGGCCTCATATATGATTTGGAAAGATGTAATTTTGGTAGGCATCTCCTGGCAGAAAGACATTGCAGAGGATTTAAAGCAACAATACGGGGTTCATGTCAGCCGTTATATGGATTACTCATTTAGGAAGACTTTTAATCCAAAACATCCCAAAATAAAACTTGGCCAAGCTGATAATCACCTGGCTTTTATTCGCAAAGATGTTTTTAAGTTTGTAGAAAATAATTACCGAACCGAACCGAACAATCGAACCTATTTCGGTTTTTCCGCGGGTGGAGGATTTGGTGTTTACGCACTAATGGTACAACCCGACACATTTAAAAATTACATACTAGGTAGTCCATTGGAAAGGAAAGTTCCTACACTCTTTGCTCAAGAACATGCCGATTTAAAAAATAAGCAGTCTGCGATTAATGTCTTTATTTCTCATGGTGAATTAGAGCAAGAGGCAGGGCCATTTATCGAAGATTTTGTTAGCCAACTAAGCAATGAAAAATATAAGGGATTAGCTTCAATAAAGCACATTGTTGTTGAGTCCTATGGACATAGCGATTCATCTCCTCTGTTGGCGGCACACAGTTTGAAATGGTTAAAAAGCTTGCAGCCAAAATCATAAGGATAAATAAATGGGATTTAGCTAGGGCGTGTTGATCTTTCGAGCTGAATTTTGCAGCAGTTTGTGGTTTCTTTATACAAGGCAGAGGCTTCGATATATAGTTATTCTACCTGATAAGCCGATAACGCAATAGAAAGTGCTAACAAACGCTGCCCAAAGGGTTCGGCTAAAAGCATTTTACTCTTTGTTGAGAGGTGTTTTGTTTAGAATGACTAGGCGACAAACCTCTCGCCGCGATTAAAACGCTTTTATCTCGAACAAATTTTAACTGCGAAAGATCAACACGCCCTAATAAAACTTTAGTTTCTGTTAATTAGCAAGCACAGAGTTTTTTCTAAAACCGATACGATAGAAAATGATCATCAGTTTAAAATTCAAAAATTTAATCACGGTTGTTATTTTAACTGGAGTGATTTGCTTTAATAGCTTTGCAACGGAAAATGCTTCACATGCGCCTGAAGTTCAGAATTTGTCTACCCAGAGTGAATTCCTATCATTGAAAGTGTAATGCCTGAACTTAAAAAAGGCTTTATTGATTCAACGCCCGAAGACAAAAAAGGTGGCATACCCGTGGGTGAGTTAGGCGCTGAAGGCGGCAACAAAGACATGATCCTTAAACTAGCACAGGAGATAGCCGACGGTAAACACGATCTTTATGACAACATGCTCATCTCCTACAAAAGCAAGCTATCAATAGCAGTAGGATTGAATAGAAACGCAAACTTACACCTAATACTTAAACGGTTCGATAGACAATAATAATTAGCGATAGACCTTATGTGTACTAGTTAATTTATGGTTAAAAAGGATTTAATTCAAGACATTTGAACGGCTGTTGTTCGGATATTCTCTAGACCTTGCAACCTTAACTGCAAGGTCAAATTTTAGCTAATGCAATTTATCTGTTAACACCAAGCGCCTTTGTCGTACTTTAATTATCAAGCAGCTTAGCTCCTTAGTAAACCATCATCCAGTTCAATTACACGGCGGCTTCGTTTGGCGAATCTATCGTCATGAGTCACCATACAAATCGTGCGTCCTTCATCGTGCAACTCATCAAACAGATCCATGATTGCAGCACCATTTGACGAATCCAGATTCCCCGTAGGTTCGTCCGCAAGCAGAATAGAAGGATCTACGACTAAGCTTCGGGCCACCGCTACCCGCTGTTGCTGTCCGCCTGACAATTGTGCCGGATAAAATTTAGCGCGATCAGCCATGCTCACCTTTTCAAGTGCGTTCATTGCAATGTCGAACCGTTCTTTCTTTTTCATCTTTCGATAGGATAGCGGCAAGGCCACATTTTCCAAAATCGATAAATCTCCGATTAAGTTAAACGCCTGAAAGATAAAACCAATCTCTTTGTTTCGAATAGCCGCACGTTGATACACATCAAGGTTTTGCACCTGATGCCCATTAAGTAAATATTGCCCGTTAGTCGCTGTATCCAGTAACCCTAAAATAGACAAGAGTGTCGATTTTCCGCATCCTGACGGTCCAGCGATACTCACATATTCGCCTGCATCAATTGTTAAATTGATATCTTTAATCGCGCTATTGACGCCCGCATCCGTGGTAAAATTCTTCGTTAACGATGTCAGTCTAATTAATGGTTCTTGATTCATAATAATTCCTTATGACTTTGCCATTTCACAAAGCCAAATACACGTTACTGTTCGCGCAATGCTTGATTAGGTTGAATATTGGTTGCTTGTTTAACTGGCCACAGCATGGCGAAGATAGCAACAACGGAGACGATCAACGCCATCACGAGGTATATAGGCAAATTGACTGGCGCAACATCAAACAACACATTCGATAATGTTGGCGCTAGCAACACCATAATGAGCACGCCAGCGATTAACCCTAAGCCACACAACGATAGCCCTTGTATAATAAACATCTTGCGAATATCGTCAGGATTAGCACCTAAAGCTACTCGAATGCCTATTTCCTTCCTGCGTTGAGTAACGTTATAAGCAACGACCCCAACAACACCACTCAATGTTATTAAGAATGCTAATGTGGCAAATAGCGAAACTAACACCCCCACCAGTTTTGTTGAGGCAAGTGACGCTTCTTTGATGTACTCATAGGTAGAAAAACTCTCGATTGCCTGTTCGGGATTTACACTCATCACGGCATCTTTAATTGTTGGCATCAAAGTCGACATAGGCGCGTCACTGCTCACTAGCAGCTGCAAGTCATAGCGCCACCGCTCAATCCAAGGCACAAAAACTGTTGGTATAGGAGGTAAGTTAACACCTACTTCGCGAATATCACCCACAACGCCCTTTATGGTTGACCAAGTTTTACCTAAATCAAACGATATGCGTTGCCCTACAGGGCTTTTGTCCTGAAAGAACTCACGAACAAATACTTGATTAACCACCACAGCACCGGGACTGTTTTTGTCATCCGAATCCAGTAAATAGCGCCCCTCCATGAGTGGAATATTCATCACTTGGTGAAAGTTTGCTGACACTTCGTTTTGAATTGCTTCTGGACGTTCATCAGGATGAATTAATGGCCTGCCCTCTATTTGGAAGAATCGCCTCTTGTCTCGACCTTTAATTAAAGGCACTTCAGAGGAAAACCCTACATGGTCTATTTCAGGCAGTGCCTCAAGCTTGCGTGCAACTTCTTGTGCAAAATCATTGCGTACACTCGCACTTGAAGATAAGTCCACTGCAACGACATTCGTCGCATCAAACCCAATGTCTTGCTGTTGAAGGTTATAAAAGCTGAGACTGATTAGCATGGCACTCGTTAAGATGATAAAAGACAAACTATACTGAACCACCAACAACGCTTGTTGTAAGCGCTTACCATCAGCACTAACCGTTATATTGCCACTCCCTTCCTTAAGATCTTCATTGATATTTCTTTTTTGGAATGCAGCTGTTGTACCGCTTACGATGCCAGTGAGCAATGAAACGATTAAACAGAATATTAATACCGCATTATTAATCTTCACTTCACTCGCCAATGGCGTATAAAGCGCAGCAAAATCCCCTAAAATACCCACACTAAAATAAGCGATGAATAATCCCAAAATACCGCCTGTTAATGATAACACTACACTTTCAGTTAATACCTGACGCGCTATTCTGCGAGGGTCAGCACCTAGTGCTTCACGAATTGCCAACTCTTGTTTGCGCGCTGCGGTACGAGCAAGATTCAAGTTAGCGACATTCGCACACGCAATTAGCAACACCAAAAGTGTAATTCCCATGAGTAGATAAAATGTGGGGCCTGCTTCTCCAGTCATATCAACCCGCATCGGTGTTATTGTATTGCTCAACCCTTGACTTGATGGATAATCGTCAGGGTAAGTAGCAGATAAGTTGTTTGAAATGGTATTGATGTCAGTGCTTGCAGCTTGCAAACTAATACCTGATTTAACTTTGCCAAACAGCTCTGAAATCGGTCTGGAACGTTGACCAATGAAACGATCACTACCACGCCCAGGGCAAGAAGATGAGCCTATCCAGATATCATTAAGAAAAGGGTATGCAGGTAAAGGCGGCAATACACCTATTACCTGATGCACCGCATTGTTCATTTGTAAATTCTTACCGACCACATTGGGATCGCTGCCAAATTTCTCCCGCCAAAACTGATGAGACAACACAATAAGTGGCTTAGCACCGGGTTCATCCTCACCGGGGAGAAAGGTTCTCCCCAAGATTGGACGTACCGACAGCATTTCAAAAAAATCCCAACTGACTACACCTGCTTCAACATTTGCAGGGTCACCGTGCCCTAAAAGGGTGAAAGGCATTTGGTGATATTCAATAATATGATCGAATGTGCTATTTTGCTGGATATAATCCAAAGCAGTAGGTACGGAAACACCCACATCAAAGCGATTTATTTTCGGATGGTTCGTCTCAACTTTAACTAACTGCTCACCATCACCGAATGGCAAGGGGGCAAAGAGCACATTATGAACCATGCTAAATATTGCGGCATTTGCACCAATACCTAATGCAAGCGTAATCACGATTAACGAGCTCACGGCACGCGTTTTCATAAAACTTCTAAAAGCAAACTGAATATCTTCAATCAAGGTTTGCATTGCTTAGTATTCCTTAATCTTTTGAGAATATTGCAACATACTGCAACTACCTCACATACACTTGTTCAGCATCATTAAACTTATTCATAGATGATACTATTACTCGCTCGCCTTCTCGCAGGGCGGTACGTACCTCAATTGCTTCAACTGAACTACGACCAAACACGACTTGTCGCCTGTGAGCAATATTATTCTCGTTCAACACAAAGAGGCTACCAGATGAGTTCTCTTGTGTGAAAACTGGACGCTTCAGTTTTAGTACATTTGTCGCCTTTGAAAGTCGAATTATGCCATCAATGCGCAAATCAGGTCTGGCACCTTCGAGTAATTCATCCGTAAAATATACATCGACGATTACTGCACCCTCTTTAACTGTTGGGTGAATACGCTTCACTACACCACGCGCACTGTTTCCACCCGCTGACAGTGCAACAGACTGTCCATTAATAACATCTTTTGCCTGACTTTCCTGTACCCGTAGCTGTGCTTTTAGTTTGCTTTGCTCAGCAATACGCGCTAATACCGTACCTACTTTAACAGGTTCACCTGCATCTAGTGTGATTTCTTGAATTACACCGCGAGTTCTTGCCCGCACCACGAGTTCACTAGCCAATTTTTCTTGCAACGCCAAATGTCGTTTTGCCTTGGAAACTCTCGCCTGTGCAGCGTTAAGCTCTGCTTTTTCCAATTTCGGTAAGCTGGCTAATAGCTCTAATTCCAATTGATGTTGAAGCAGTAATTGTTGCTCTCGTAGTTTTGATTCCTGAAAATCAATGTTTGACACAGCCCCCGTTGAAACCAGCTGCGCATTCGCTTCCCTGCGTAATTTGATTACTTCATAACGCGCTTTAAAATCTGCAACCGCTATTTGTTGTTTGAGCAATCTTTGCTCCCACCCCTGTTTCAATGCCTGATAAGCAGATGCTAGCACCTCGACTTCAAACTTTGCCTCTTCTACTTTTTGCAGGATTTCAGGGTTTTCAAGCACCATTATCACGCCACCCACTTCAATAGATTCACCTGCTTCGAGCTTCACTTTTTTTACCCGTCCATTAGATGTCGCGGCAATAAAATTTGAGGCAATCGGCACGATTGTCCCTGACGCTCTGACTTCGCGCACTAAATCGCCTCTTTCTACTGTCGCTATTACCAATTCATCCGCGGATACTTCTACCATTTGCGACAAACTGCCCAGCCATTGCCTCCCGGCTACCAACGCGCCAACTAAGCACAGAAGCAACATTGCCACTTTTAATCGGTTTTTTGGCATTTTCCTATCAGGAATTTGCATATTACTCACCGCTGTCTAGCTAAAGGTTTGGCAACCATAGGATTTTGGCAGCACCATAAATACCAACAGCAGTTATGAGTGTTAGCAAAAACAGTACGCCAGTAAAAATCATTCTGGCCATAGGTTTATTATGATCTTGCAGGTAAAAATAAATTTCTAAGATGAGCAGCGGCACTAAGTAGCCAGCAAAATTCAACGCAATATCAAACGGCCCCGTCAAGTTGGCATTAGAGCCAGGAGAAGTGCCATTATTGGCGATTATCCAAAACCCTCTGATGATGCGGAAGAACCAAACACCACTGACTACAATGAAGAACCTCAATGCCCAACGGCTGTGCTGCTTAATTTTTCTGGCCATAGCAAATCGCACCGTAATGAACGCAAAAATAATGACAAGAATGCCGTCTAACGATGTGCCAATTTGGCCGGGTAATCCACCAACTATCGCTTCTCGACTCCAAATCATATAGATAGAGGAAACACTGATAATGACACCCGATGTCAGGTAAAAACGCCCATTAATGCGGTGAAACGTCGGAAAGTTTGTTCGAACTTGCGGTACAAATTGCAACGGCCCCAAACCCGAAATGATAAACGCCAACAGTATATGGATAAACACAGCGGCATTTAAAAGGTAATCTCCTTCAATGATGCCGTGGATCATGCGATTTGACCATGCCTGCCAATTGGCGTCTAGTGCATGACCACCATAAAACACGAGTATATAAAAGGCAAACAACCCTTGACCTAAGATAGCTGTAGTTAGCCAAGCAGCACCAACACGCTTTAACCAAGAAAGTGTACTACGAGGCTGATTCGCAACTTGCTGAACTTGAATAGTATCCATCGTTATTTCTCCCACCATTTTTATTCACTGCCAAAGCAAAAAGCTGTGACATAAGTTAAGGAGAAAATTAAAGAGAATTGGCCTCGGTTCAAAGGCCCAATGTGTGCCAACTTTTCAATTTACGGAACAAATTCGGTGTTCAAAAATCAAACAAAACATCCCCAAAAAAGGCAAAACCAGCCCAAAATGGCCAACTTTGTGTCAATTTCGTACGATTTACGACCAGATTTAATATCAAGGGGAAATATTGATAAGAATTATTTATCAGTGAGTATTGACGAAAATTCAGCCAGCTTTTGTGCCAATATTGGTGACTTATGTTTAAGTTTATTTTGGGCGCTTAGTGCTAAATTCAGGTAAGTTTTTGCTTGGCCAAAATTGTTTCGACGAAATTCACTTTTACTGAGTTCAAGGTTCAAAATAACACGTTGTTTCAGACGACGCTGATCGAGTTTTTCAGATAAAAAGAGTAGATAATCATGCTGCGCATTCAAGCTTTCAAAATCTTTTTTTACCGCGAGTTTGGCATTGCTATTATCAGCCTGTAATTGAATGAGTGCTCTATTCATTAATTTCGCGTAATGACATGGGTCCGCTGGATCTGGCTCATCATAATCTCCTGCTAAATCAGAAAAGCCTTGCCAGCACTTCTCTTCTTCAATTACATCAAATATTGACGAATGATTGAGTTTAGTCGTAGTCCAGGGAGTAATGGCATCTTGGGTCATATCTGCAGCGGAATTTGAACGCTGAAAATAAATGGCTGTAAATACAACTGCCATACCAAACAACACTAACAAGCCGAATTTCCAACTTAGCGATGAACGCTCATCTAGCAGATAATCATCAATATCAAGCCTTCGTTGCTCTATGCGTTTTAGTCTAAGCGCTTTCTCGTGTTCACTTAGTTCAGCCTTTTTAGTTAACTCAACAGCGGTTTCAAAACATTGTTGTCGAAATGCCTCGTTGTCTAAACTCAACCACTGCGGCTGTGCATTAAAAATTTCTAGGATGCGAGAAACATGGCGATCGGGGATGACCGGAAAGCGCGGATTGCCAAGCCGATCACGCACGGCAAACCAACGTGTAATAGACGTTGGATCTAGGCCCATTTCTGCTGCAAGCTTTTTGCGCGTATTTATTTCAGGATGTAAACCACTGCGCAGTAACGTATTGAGCTTATCGCGATCTATCTTCAATGTTAACGTCCAACCCTACCGATAGCTCACCTCGCATTAAGGTGAGCTTTAGTTTTTCTTAGCAAAAGTATATCGGCTATCTTGGTCAGACGAAAGCCCATGCACGCATGTATTGGATATGAAAGTCTGTCGCTCACTTGTTAGAGGAATTTACGATTGTGATCTCGCCATCAAGATGCACATCGCGTTGAGGATAAGCAATAACAATATTGTTCTGTTCAAATAGTTCCGTAATTCGAAAGCGAATGTCGCTACGTGTTATCCGAAGCCCGCCTTCAACAGGTGAATTCATCCAAAAGAACACATCGAAAACGAGTGCATTATCGCCAAAATCTTCAAATGTTACTTGAGGCTTAGGTTCTTTTAATACGCTACTATGTTCTTCCGTTGCCTGTTGAATGAGATCAGCAACCAATCGCACGGGCGAACCATACGCCACTCCAACACGCACTGTTGTGCGCATCATACGATCAACAAGCGTCCAGTTAACTACGGTATTTTCAAGCAATTTGCTGTTTGGAATCAGCATGTGTACACCATCAACCCGCCTAATGCGCGTTGAACGCGTGTTGATTTGTTCTACGGTTCCTTTCGCCTCTTCAACTTCTAGGAAATCACCAATGCGAATTGGCTTTTCCCACATAAGTATCCAACCACTGATAAAGTTGTTGATAATGTTTTGTGCACCAAAACCAAAACCAATGGCAATGGCACCCGAGAGAAATGCAAACGCCGTTATTGGCACATTTAGTACATCGAGAACGGTAATGGTGAGTACGATAATCCCAATTACATAAACCAACCGTTTCAACAAGTGCACAATATTAGGATCAAAGTTTTTTTCTACTAATTTTCGAGAAAGTGCTCTTGCTAATACATTGATCAACCAAAAACCAAGACCAAGCAATAAGGGGATCAGCAAAATCCCCCCAAGCGTTATAGGCTGGTCAGACACTGTAAAAACGGTATAGCCCAAGAACTGTGCAATAGAATCAATTGCACTTTTCACATCAGCAATCAAATGACACTCCTTAAGTTGCTATGAAGAACTTACAAATACCTGCGAAGGATCTACCAAGAATTTGTCACCTATCGCTTCTCTACCAAATAACATGAGGTAGTTCATGTCAGATCTATCGGTTAAAGTAATTTCAATCGGCCATTTATCAGCACCTAGAACCGCTTCTGTTTTGATCACATAGCGCTGCTCTGAAACACCATTAGAAGATTTGATATTTCTAATATCACAAATAGGTGCGACACAAGCGACCACACATTCAACATCATGAACATCAGGATGAATATCAAAAGACACATGCGGTTTACCGCCTTTTTTAAGGCGTTTAATATTGTCAACGTGTAAAGATGAGGTCTTCGCCCCAGTGTCTACGCGTACTTGCATATTTTCAATTGCCAATTCAGGCAAATTAATCGTTTCTAACCGCCCGATAATTTTCTTATTTGCTTTATCTGACACAATAAATTCCTACGCTTTTCTGATTATTGACCAATCAAGTTATCTGGTAATAACAATTCCTGAACAGTCTCGATCTGTTCTACAATTTCTTCATCATCTTCAGTAAAGTTGGCAATGTGGAACATTGCTTCACCTTCTTGCACTAATGGTATGTTCTGCTTTCCAATAAGTATGCCTGCTCGGTTTGCCTTTACAACGTCAATCACTTCGCCATATGGACTGCCTATTTCAGCTAAAATATCGCCTTTTTTGATTTGATCGCCCAAATGCACATGGTTATGCACAATGCCACTCGCGTTTGCACGTTGCCAGCCACTGTTATTCGCAATAAATGGCTCTAAAACCTTACGTCGCTTAGCTGGCAATTTACGCATCATTTCCAGATGATGAAGTACATTTAGTATGCCTTTCATACCCGCACGAATCGAAAATTCGTCAAAGCGTAATGCCTCGCCTGCTTCATAAAGCAAAACTTTAGTATTATGTTCTACCGCAGCCTGACGCAAAGAACCGTCAAGAACATTTGAATTTAGCACCACTGGCACGCCGAATACTTTCGCCAAATTTTTGGTTTCTTCGTCAGACAAATCGGCGCGAATTTGCGGCAAATTGGAGCGATGAATCGCACCAGTATGTAAATCAATGCCATAGTCACAATGCTTAACAATTTCATTCAAGAAAATATGCGCTACTCGTCCAGCCAACGACCCTTTAGCCGATCCAGGAAAGCAGCGATTTAAATCTCGTCTATCAGGCATATAGCGACTTTGGTTTACTACACCATAAACATTGACCATAGGCACAGCGATTACCGTGCCACGTATGATTCTAAAGGTCTTCTGGCTAATGAGTCGCCGTATTATTTCAATGCCATTAAGTTCATCACCATGCACTGCTGCACTAATAAAAATAATGGGACCTGGTTTCTTACTGCGAATAATATGCACAGGTAATGAAACGCTTGCATCGGTATATAACTTGGCAACCGGTAATTCAATTTTGCGCTTTTCACCCGGCTTTATTTCAAAATCACCAATGACTAAGTTGTCCATCATTTAATTAACCCTGACCTCGTGTTTTATTTCTATTATTCTTGGCATTTTTTTCTATGAAATCAATCAACATACCAGCCACATCTTTACCTGTTGCCGTTTCAATCCCCTCTAAACCCGGAGACGAATTAACTTCCATTACCATTGGGCCATTTTGTGATTGCAATAAATCAACACCACAGAAATTTAATCCCATCACTTTCGCGGCATTAACCGCTGTCTCACGTTCAGCTTTCGATAATTTGACCACTTCAGCCGACCCGCCACGGTGTAAATTAGAACGAAACTCTCCTTCTGCACCTTGTCGCTTCATGGCTGCAACCACTTTACCACCTACTACCAAACAACGAATATCAGCGCCACCCGCTTCTTTTACAAACTCTTGCACTAAAATATTAGCGCGCAATCCCATAAACGCTTCAATGATTGCTTCGGCCGCTTTCGCAGTATCTGCCAATACAACACCAATGCCTTGTGTACCTTCTAGCAATTTAATAACAACTGGAGCACCACCAACATTCTTAATCAAATCTTTGATGTTATCGGGTTTGCTGGCAAAGCCCGTTCTTGGCAACCCTACCCCTTTACGAGATAACAATTGTAAAGAGCGAAGTTTGTCACGTGAACGACTTATGGCTACCGATTCGTTAACGTTAAATGTTCCCATCATCTCAAACTGACGCGCTACCGCCGTTCCATAAAACGTTACCGACGCACCGATGCGGGGAATGATTGCATCGTATTTTGGCAATTGTTGGCCATGATAACGAACCGTTGGACGGCTGCTGGTAATGTCCATGTAACAATGCAAAGTATCAATAATGTCAACTTCGTGACCCTTAGCTTCACCCGCTTCTTTAAGGCGACGCGTTGAATATAAATTTTCGTTTCGAGAAAGAATAGCGATTTTCATAATCTGTTTTCCATTTACTTGCTACAAAAGCAAGTTGTTCAAAAAATAACCACACAATATTACTGAAGTGTAGACATAAAATTCTGGACAATAAAACGCTATATTTTGTATTGTTTAATCAAAATTTTTGATTAATCAGTAAAAATAGGGCCTAACGTGAAAATTGAGCTGTTAAAAACCTTTTTGGAAGTCTGTAGCACTTTACATTTTCGCATTGCGGCAGAAAACCTATACATCACACAATCCGCGGTAAGCGCACGCATAAAATTGTTAGAAGATGAATTAGGTGTACTTTTATTTGACCGCAGCCAAAAACACCTCAAGCTTACAGCTGAAGGGCACAGGCTCATTAAACACGCCAATGAGATGATTTTCGTGTGGCAAAAAACGAAACAAGATGTAGGCATTGCACAAAATGAATCACTGCAACTCGTAATTGGTTCAATGATGTCAATATGGGATACCGTATTACTAGATTGGCTACAAAAAACGCACCGAAATCTTGATGATGTTAGTTTATTAACCAACACCTATAGTGCTGTTGAACTCAGAAAAAGTGTACTAAATCGCATCGTTGATCTGGCTTTTCTTTTTGAGCCACCGCTGGTTGAAAACCTAGTTACGGTAAAAACGGCAACGATCCCGCTTCACTTGGTATCTACCGAGAAATTGAGCGCTTACGAGGCATTTCGCCAAGACAGTTTTATCATGGTTGATTATGGGGAAGCGGTTAATGCGCATTTATCAAGAGAGTTCAAAGACGCTCCTCCTGCTAAACACGTGATGAGCCAGCCACGAATTGCCCTAAATTTTATCTTAGGTGCAGGAGGAAGTGCTTACTTACCGAGACAAATGACCTTTGAGCATACACAAGCCGGACGATTGTTCATTATTGAAGATGCCCCCGTTTACACCCGTGACGTACACGCCATTTACTTAGAAAAAAGCCAAAAAGTAGACATTATTGAACAAGCATTGCAACTATTTCCACGCACAACCTAGTCAAGTTGTCATGTGAAAATAAAGCCTATAACTAGGGCGTGTTGATCTTTGCAATTTGATTTTTGTTCGAGATAAATGCGTTTTAATCGCGGCGTGAGGAATGACGCCTAGTCATCTAAACAAATTTCCTCACAACAAAGAGTAAAACGTTTTTAGCCGAACCTTGCAGGCAGCGTTTGTTGTCATTTCTACTATGTTAGTGCTTTGTCATGTGGAAAAACCACACATCAAAAGCACTGCCATGTATAAATTTACAACAAATTACTGCAAAAACAAACTTGAAGGATCCACACGCCCTACCAATAACTTCGGTGATGTCCTAGGCTTAAATTGTTTACAATTAACTATTTTTGCTACATGACAGACATAAGTGAACTCAGCCTAAAAAGACTCTTAGAACATGCACATATCGGTGTGGTAATTCATCGATGGGATACGTCTATTGTATACGCGAATCCAACAGCACTGCGATTATTACGGTTAACTTATGATCAAATAATTGGTACTGATGCGTTTGATCCGCAATAGAGTTTCGTTGACGAGTACGGCAAAAAAATGCCCACCGAAGAGTTCCCAGTTAACAAAGTGATCAAATCTCGCCAACGGCTGAATAATGACGTACTAGGGGTAATCGATAGTAGTCGCGAAGAAATTAGCTGGTTCATGATTAATGCCTACTATGAAGGAACGCCCGAAAAAGATAATAGCTTTATTGTTGTCACCTTTAATGACATTTCAGACAGTAAGAAACTCTTTTCTTTTCAAGATATAGTGGAAAACACACAAGATATTGTGATCGTCACTGAAGCAGAAGATATCGATTACCCAACAGGCCCAAAAATCGTTTATGTTAATCAATCTTTTGTTGATTTAACGGGTTATTCCCCAGAAGAAGTTATCGGTGAAACACCGCGTATTTTACAAGGCGCACTGACGGACAGCGAATCAAAGGCCCGCATACAATCTGCCTTAAGGAAACGTTATCCGGTTAGCGAAACCATTTTGAACTATGACATAAATGGTCGCCCCTACTGGATTGAAATGAACATCATTCCGCTAAAAAATAAGTATGGTGACGTCACACACTTCGCTGCGATAGAGCGAGATGTTACCGAACAAAAATTTCACCTTGAGCAATTAGAAAAGCGTAATCAAGATTTGCGAGCTTTGAAACAAAACTTAGAAGAACGCGTTGAAAAACGCACACTTGAATTGCAGCTTGCCAAAGCACAACTTGAGAAAATCGCTTATTTTGATCCACTCACAAACATTCCCAATCGACGCTTTTTTATTGATCAGGCAAATAAGTTAATAAAATCATGTAATAGACACGAGCAACCTATGGCTTTTGGACTACTCGATGTTGATAACTTTAAGGAGGTTAACGACAAGTTTGGCCATGATTTGGGTGATGTGGTGTTAAAAGAAATAGGTAACTGCTTAAACGAGCTATTTAGAACAGACGATGCATTTTGCCGATACGGTGGCGAAGAATTTGCGTTTGCCATCGCAATTAATCATGACAACGATGCTCACGTATTCTCGGAAAGACTGTTAAATAGCGTGAGAAACATCCACATTGAACAACCAGATAATCAGTCGATTAAGGTGACGGTTAGCTTAGGGATATCCATTTGCCAGATAAATACAAAAGCTGATTTAGAGCAGCAAATAAAATTAGCTGACGAAGCAATGTATCAAGCGAAAGCCGAAGGCAAAGACAGGTTTGTTGCCAGATAATATTGCTCTCTCAATTTCAAGAGTCCCTAGCGTGAATTAAGACCTCAAAGCCCAACCAAATATTCCTTAAAAATATTAGAAAACCTATCAATATAAAAAAACGCTCTAGCAAATTCAGGCAAGATTTGACTGTTATTCTAATATTTACTTATGAAGCAATTGCTCAACTGAAGTAGATGCAGAAAGGATTTCAATATGGATATATTGCGCATTAATAGTACTATCAATTTAAAACTCTTCGATTTACGCCAACACTGTTTACGACACGCCACGTGCAGCTAAACAACCTAGCGACAATTATTAGACATTTTATCTCGGAGAGTTATCGCGATGACCATTAACTCAATAGCCTCTAGAGTTTCATTAGGCGTTTTTGCCATTATTGTTATCTTATGCACTATTGTTGGCTTTAATATTGCCCAACACAGTACTATCAAGAGCTACTCCAAACAAAGCTTTGATCACGATGTTCCCGCTACTCAGCTAAGTCTTAATATCAAGTATCAACTTGCCCGTGCACTCGATGCACTGAGAGGATGGAGCTCAATCGGTGATGAACAATTCAGACAAGACTTTAATGCTGCATGGCAAGATATAGAGCGAATTAAGAGTGAACTTTCGCTACTAATAGAAAGTGATGCAATCATTGAGAATAGTAACGTTGAAAATCAAATCCGTAACTTGTCAACTAAACTAAACGACCTTCAGATAACACAAAAAAGAGTGTTGACCATTGCTCAAACCCCAGAAAACTTTCCAGGAATACAGCTACTTAACTTGGAGGTTGAGCCAAAAGTAAATCAACTTTCAAATTTAATCACTCAACTCATAGAAGTGGAAGCCGCGAGACTACCAGAACAACAAAGCTTTGATGTGTTGAAACAAATGGCTGATTTTCGCGCTAGTTTAGCTACATCGATATCGGGCATTCGAATTTATTTGCTTTCAAGCAATGAGTCATACCGTATTCAGTTCCAAGAACAATGGCAGCAAAATATCATAGCCCTTAATCGCCTAAAGAACTTAGAGTTATTGTTATCAAATGAACAATTGCAAATACTTTCCGAAATAGAGTCGTATCATCAGGTTTACGCACCATTACCCCAGAAATTAATAGAACTACGCGCATCAGATGATTGGAATATATCTCAAAAGATGCTCAACGGCATTGTCGCCCAACAAGACAATGAAGTTCGTCGCCTAATTGATGAGATCTATCTCATTAATTACCAGCATATGATGAACAACATGAAAGAGATTGAGCACAGTCAAAATTCGGCTTATAGCATTTCAATTGCTTCATTGCTTGTCGGCATAGTGTTTGGCTTGGCAATGACCTTATTTTTAACACGAATGATAACTACCCCAATAGAACAAGTCCTTAAAATTGCCAACAGCATTAGTAAAGGTAACTTTAACGTAGACACCGAAATTAAAGGGGCACATGAAGTTATACAGCTGTCGAATGCACTTTCTAATATGCTGAAAATGCTAAGAAAAGTGGCGACTCACGCTCAGGCAGTAGCGAAAGGGAAGTATGACAATACCTTTATTCCTTCTAGTGAAGAAGATCAGTTAGGTAAAGCAATCCAACGTATGTCTACAAACCTATCGGAAACAACACGCCATAATGAGCTCCAAAATTGGTCGAGCACTGGCGTAGCAAATTTTAATACTGCCTTACAAGGTCTCACAGACATCGACGAAATCCTACCGGTGATGACTAACTTTATTGGCAACTATTTCAATGCACAGGTAGGCGCCTTGTATCTACTAGAAAGGGGGAAACTTAAACTTTCAAGCAGCTATGCATATAAGTACAGGAATAACAGCGACATTGAGTTTTCTTTAGGGCAAGGCTTAGTTGGTCAGTCTGCTCAAGAAAGAAAAACCATCGTATTTTGCCAACCAAAAGCAGACGACACTCCATTAGAAGTAAGCACAGGATTCGCTACGCTACTGCCTAATTACACCGTAGTTACACCACTGATTAATCAACAAAGTACCACCAATTCACTCATTGGCGTAATCGCTGTTGGTTTTGCAGAAACGCTTAATGAAACGCAGATTGAAACATTGGAAAAAATTACCCAAAACGCTGCAGTTACCATTGATATGGCGCGTTCAAGAATCAGGCTGCAGGAATTACTGGAAGAATCACAAGTGCAAGCTGAAGAATTGCAAGCACAACAGGAAGAACTACGTGTTGCTAATGAAGAACTGGAACAACAAACTCAAATATTAAAAGAGGCGCAAGAAGAACAGCAAAGACAAAGTGATAAACTTGCCAAGAGTAATGAAGATTTACAGAAACAATCGTCCTTACTGGAAGAGCAAAAACGGGTGCTTGAAATCAAAAATAATGAGGTAGAAGAAGCCAAAAGACGTATCGAAGAAACCGCACAAGAAGTGGTGCAAGCCAGTAAGTACAAATCGGAATTTTTGGCCAATATGTCACATGAGCTAAGAACGCCGCTTAATTCACTACTTATACTCTCAGAAACACTTATCGCCAATGACGATGGAAATTTGCTGGAAGATCAGATTGAAGACTTAGAAATTATCCATAGCGGCGGTAATAAATTGCTCACGCTAATCAATGATATTCTTGATTTGGCTAAAGTTGAATCAGGTAAACTTTCTATTATTAAAGAAGATTTCAGTTTACATGACTTTGCTAACAGCATACGTGCTGAGTTTGAGCCCGTCGCTACTAAGAAACAGTTGGCCTTCAATATTACTATCGAAGACACTACACCTCATCACACAAACACTGATATTCATAGACTTGAACAAATTACCCGAAACTTGCTATCAAATGCGTTGAAGTTCACTGAAAAAGGCAATGTTTCACTGGCAATATCAACAAGTACGACGCCAGAAATATTGGAAAAACTCACTGCTCAAGAAAACACACCCGTCAATCAAGCATTAGTTTTTGAAGTTTCAGATACTGGCGTCGGCATTGAGAAAGATGCCCAGGCTGCAATATTTGAGGCATTCCAACAAGCCGATGGTTCTACCAGCCGAAAATATGGTGGTACAGGACTAGGGTTAACAATTTCACGTGAACTTGCCCAGCTTTTAGGTGGATTTATCACTTTAGACAGTGTGCCAAACAAAGGCTCAACATTTAGGCTCTATCTACCCTTTGTAGAACCTACAGTTGGTTTTACTACCGATAATGAATTAATTGTAGAATACGCTGGCGAGGACGATGAGTTAGACCATGTATTCATTGACGATGACCGAGATTTACTTGAGAGTGTTGATAACAATATCGTACTTATCATTGAAGACGATCCCGAGTTTGCAAGATCCCTTGTGAAAATTGCCCATCAAAGGGGTTTTAAATGTATCGCAACTGATACGGGTCGTTCAGGTCTTGCTCTGGTTAATCGTTACCCTATTTCAGCGATAATACTTGACTTAGGTTTACCAGATTTTAGTGGCACTAAGGTGCTTGAAGGGCTTAAAGCCTCTCCCACAACCAAAGATATTCCAGTACATATCATTAGCGGCAGAGAAGAAGCAACAGAAGACACACATCAAGCCATTGGCTTTTTAACCAAACCTGCCGATATCAGTTCGCTCAATAACGTGTTTGGTTTATTCGAACAAGAAATCAACAATAATATCAAGCAAATATTACTTATTGAAGACGACAAAGAAAACTGCCATGCATTGAAAAAATTATTCTCGAAAAAGCAAATGGAAGTAACAAGTACAAGCTACGGCACAGAAGCAATTGGTTTATTGAAAAGTAATCACTATGACTGCGTTGTTTTGGATTTAACACTTGACGATATGAATGGTATGCAGTGGTTTGAACAATGCGAAAGCGAGAAGATAAATTTACCGCCAGTGGTAGTTTACACTGGTGAAGAAATTTCGGAAGACAAGTACAAGAACCTGCTTAATTACACCAATAGCATAGTCATCAAAGGCAATCGTTCGGCTGAGCGATTATTTGATGAGATAATACTGTTCTTGTCTTCAAGCAACCAAAATAATGGGCTCTCTGCTGATTTAGATACTGTTTCCCCAAAGGAACTATTTGCCAATAAGAAAATACTTTTGGTTGATGACGATATCCGCAATACCTATGCACTTTCAAAAGTACTTAAAGCCAAAGGCATGAACATCATTATTGCCGATAACGGGCAAATGGCCGTCGACAAAGTCGCTAGTGAACAAGACATCGATTTGATTTTAATGGACATTATGATGCCAGTAATGGACGGATACGAGGCAATCAAACAGATTAGAGAACAAAATGAACACCCGTTTCCGATTATTGCGTTAACCGCGAAAGCAATGGCAGACGATAGAGAACAATGTATTAGTGCGGGGGCTAACGACTATTTAACCAAGCCAGTTGAAACCAAGAAGCTCTTAGAAATGGTGAAAGTATGGCTGAATCAGTAGACGAAACCTATACAGAAGCCGATATTAGTCAGCTAAATGAGCTTATTGTTGCGATGAGATCTTCGTACGGAAAAGACTTTAGCCAATATACAAAAAGCTCTGTTTTTCGTCGGGTAATGCGCCGAAAAAACTTATGGAATTTAACATGTATCAGCGACATGGTTCCTTTGATCAGCAAAGATCCTTGTAAATGGCAGGTGCTGTTTAACGACTTATCGACATCAGTAACGCAATTATTCAGAGATCCATTCGTTTTTAAATACTTGCAAGAGGAAGTGTTTCCTGTACTCGCCACATTTCCATTTTTTAAAATTTGGGTTGCTGGCTGTTCAACTGGGGAAGAAGTATATTCACTAGCCATATTACTTCATGAACAAGGTTTACTAGATCGGGCAAGAATTTACGGCACCGACTTTAACGACGGCAATATCGCTAAGGCAAAAGATGGAATTTATGGCCTCAACGCTGTTGCTGAGAGCCAAACGGCCTACAATGACGCAGGAGGAAGTAAAACGCTAACTGATTATTTTCATATTGCCTATGGCAAATGCAAAGCAAAGTCATTTATCACTAAGAACATTACGTTTGCCAACCATAACTTAACCTCTGATGGTGTATTTGGTGAAGTTGAGTTGGTGCTTTGTCGTAATGTACTTATCTACTTTGATAAGCCACTTAAGCAGCGTGCGCTAACGTTATTTGAACAAAGTTTATACCCTGGCGGTTTCCTTACACTTGGTACACGTGAGTCTATCATGTATAGAGAGCAAGCAAGACACTTCACATTAGTCGATAGATTTGCCAGTGTGTATCGAAAGCAATTACCAACTGATGATTGATTACGGAATTATTGTAATGGGAGCATCTCAAGGAGGAATAAACGCATGGAAACACATACTGCCAAATCTAAGTAAGAATTTGGCGGTACCAATCATACTCGTGCAGCACCAGAAATCGAATAGCGATAACAAGCTCATAGAGCTTCTTAGTACATTCAGTAATTTGCCCGTTGAAAGGGTAATTGATGGTATGAAACTTCAAGCAGGGTATATCTATGTAGCACCCGCAAACTACCATTTGTTAGTTAATGCCGACGAAACCTTGTCACTCGATGTATCATCACCAGTACTTTTTAGCCGGCCATCAATCGATGTGACATTTCAATCGGCCTTATCAATATACGGTAAACGCCTCCTTGCTGTTCTCCTCACAGGTGCGAACAGTGATGGTTCTTTAGCGATGAAACTCATTAAAGAGTGGGGAGGAACAACCATTATTGAAAACCCAAATACGGCCGAAGCGTTTTATATGCCTAAGAGTGCGATTGCTCAAAGCTTCCCTGATTACGTTTTACCACTTGCTGAGCTATCACAAAAACTTAACCAATTAACCTGTTCAACCTTCCCGGCATCACATGAAATGGAGTCCACATTATGAATTCAATACCAGAAATTTGTGAAGAATACATTAGCCAAGAAAAGCATCACGCAAAGATTCTGATCGTTGATGACGGAAGAGAAAATCACCGTGTAATTGAACGAATATTAGCGAAAACAGGCGCTGAATTTTACAATGCACTCTCAGGTCAAGAAGCTATAAGCTTATCGCTTCGCCACAAATTTACCGTGGTATTACTTGACGTTATGATGCCGCAAATGGATGGCTTTGAAACAGCATCGGTATTGCGCTTCAACGAAGAGACCAAAGATGTACCTATCATTTTCATAACAGCCGCCGATCGTAATAAAGAATTTGAATTCAAGGGATACGAGTTGGGCGCTGTTGACTATCTATCTAAGCCCGTAAAAGCACATACACTGCTGAGTAAAGTAAATGTATTTATTAAACTTGAATCGCAGCGCTATCAACTAGAGCAAACATTGGATGATATCAGGCGGCTAGAAAACCGTAACCAATTAATACTCGACTCGGTCGGCGAAGGCATATTGGGCTTAGAGGTTAATGGTGACATCAGCTTTATTAACCCAGCTGGCGAAACAATTCTCAACGTACCAGAACATACGCTAATTAATAAGCATTTCTTTGATGTTGTATACAACGCAGAAGACGAAGATGGTTTACAAACCCAATGGTGCAACATGCCGCTATTGGAGTTCTGTAAAAAAGGGGAAAAATACACTGAAAGAACAGCAACATTCAAACGTAACAACGACGAATACTTTGCCGTTGAATATACCGCGACACCAATTAGAGATGAGCAAGACTTGATTGGCATTGTCGTCGCCTTTCAAGATATTACCGAACGTAAAAAAGCAGAACAACAATTACAACAACTCGCACGCTATGATTCTCTCACGGGATTACTGAATCGCTATGCCTTTGGCAACTATCTAAGGCAATTAATTTCTCGTGTTAAACGCCAAAATTCGTCTTTTGCTCTGCTTTTCATTGACATGGATAAGTTTAAAAATGTTAACGATACATTGGGCCACGAAACAGGTGATTCACTGTTGCAAGAGGTGGCAGTGCGCTTTAGATCATTAATTAGAGACTGCGATGTCCTTTGTCGGTTAGGCGGCGATGAATTCACATTAGCGATAGAAGCATCTAGCTCCAGAATTGCCGAAGATGCGATAATTGTATCGGAGAAACTCCTGAAATCATTTGAACAGCCTTTTAATATCAATAACCATGAAATTTCAATAGGCGCGAGCATTGGTATTTCTGTTTACCCAGAGTCAGGCACTGAAATTTCGCAGCTGATGCAAGCTGCAGATCTAGCCATGTATAAAGCGAAAGAAGTGGGAACCAATTTATTCCAGTTCTTTACCGAAAAAATGCAAAAAGAAGCATTAGAAAATATAGCCTTAGAAAGAAAACTTCGCGATGCAATTACTAATGACGAGTTCTCTTTGATGTACCAGCCTAAAATAGCACTAGCAACCAATAAAATTGTGGGTGTTGAAGCGCTGATTCGGTGGCAAAAAGATGGCAAAAATATCATGGGGCCTGACGTGTTTATTCCGGCATTAGAAGAACTAGGGCTGATAGAAAAAGTGGGTGAATTTGTATTAAAAGCTGCTTGTAAATTCTCTCACCAATTAAATCAAATGATTTTAGGAGCACCGATTAAAACAGCGCTAAACCTTTCTTTACGAGAGATGATAAACCCACAAATAACGCATATATTTCAATGTGCGTTGAAAAAATATGAGTTACCAGGAGAATATTTCGAAATAGAAATTACAGAAACATCTATGATGCATGAACCCGAACAAACAATTAAGCAACTTCATGCATTCCATGAAACGGGTGCGTCAATCGCAATAGACGATTTTGGTACAGGTTATTCCTCACTCAGTCACCTTAGCAAATTACCACTCGATGTATTAAAAATTGACCGATCTTTCTGTCAAGAAATCGGTCAAAACCGCAATACCGAGAACATCATCAAATCGACCATTGCCTTAGCACATACGCTTGAGTTAAAGGTGGTCGCTGAAGGCGTAGAAACAGAAGAGCAGCTTGCTTTTTTGAAGAGCATGAATTGCGATATTATCCAAGGATATTACTACAGCCCTCCTCTACACTTTGACCAGCTTGTAGAGTTTGTGAAGAAGTACCAATAGCAACAGACATAAGAGAGCACTAGAAGAATTGGAAAGCTAACGGCTCAGTATCGAAGTAATTAGCATGCAGTAATAAAACTGCAGATTTATTTTACTAATATTTACGAGCTTGTTATTAATATCATTCCTCCTTTATCTTTTGGATGTTGCTGTGAGTGAATATGAAAAATAGGTTTGTTACTTTTTCCTTTGTGCTTTCTAGTGCTTTCGCATTTAAAATTGATATTACATACGCAAACTCTGTCGATTCACTTTTTGACTTAACACTTGCAGAACTCATGCAGGTTAGGCTCGTAACTGCTGCATCGGGATTCGAACAAAAATCACAACGAGCCCCCGCATCGGTGACAGTCATTTCAAGTGAAGAATGGCAAGCCATGGGCGCGCGTTTTCTTTCAGATGTGCTAGTCATTGTTCCTGGCTTTCATGTAGGCAAACCCAGAGTTAGTTTTAAGCATAACGAGTTTACGCTACGAGGGCTATCAGGCACGCAATCTTCCCAAATCAAGCTGTTAATCGATGGCGAGTCAATGGAATATATGCAAGATGGTGGGCTGATGAATGGCTTTCACCTCCCATTAAAAGGCTTTAAAAGAATTGAAGTCATATCTGGGCCAGGTTCTGCTGTGTATGGTGCAGATGCCTTTGCTGGGATCATCAACCTAGTACCCTATGAACACAATGAAATGCCATCCACAATAGGTGGGCGCATTGGCAGTTTCAATACCCACGACTGGTATGCAAGTAATGCATTTAACATCGGCAACGCAAACGTTTCCTTCGCAGTAAATTATTCACGTTCAGATGATGATAGTAATCGTATTGTCCATTCCGATCTTCAATCCATCTTCGACGGCATATTTAGCACCTCGGCATCATTGGCCCCTGGCGTTATCGACGATCACTACGAAGTAATCTCACTGCTCACCGACTGGACATTCGAAGATATATCAATTGACCTTTATAGCTGGCGAAACTTTGATGTAGGACTAGGCGGCGGTGTTGCCCAAGCTTTAGATCAAACGGGTGAAGCCACATCATCCTATGATAGACTAAAAGTCACGTATGATTTTAGTGATAAGATCAACGGATCGCTACAGGCATCTTTTGTCTACAAAGATGTTAAGGGCACATCAAACTTAACTGCTTTTCCAGCAGGCGCAGTATTACCAATAGGCGCAGACGGTAATATTAATTTTGTTGAGCCTGTAGGTTCTCCTTTATTCGAAGAGGGCTTCATTGGAACACCCAGCTCATTTGGAAAATCATATGCGCTCAATCTAACACACTTATTTAAAGCGACTGATTCGCAATTAATCCGTTGGGAGTTAGGCTATCAAAAACAAGACTTCACTGTTGAAGAGAGAAAGAATTTTGGACCTGGCGTAATTAATGGAACAGAAAGTGTGATATCTGGCAAACTAACTTCAGTAACAGGTACTGAATTTGCGTATATGCCAGATGTTGAACGCAGTTTTTATTATTTATCAGTACAAGATGAATGGCAGGTACAGGATGATATATTACTGACTTTAGGACTGCGTTACGACAAGTATTCCGACTTTGGCTCTACCACTAACCCAAGACTTGGGCTTATCTGGCATGCTTCTAAGAAAATCGCTGTTAAATTTTTTGCGGGTTCCGCATTCAAAGCCCCATCTTTAATAGATCTATACACCCGAAACAATCCTGTAGAATACGGCAATGCCGAGTTGCGCCCTGAGACTATAGACACATTAGAAACTGGGTTAAATTTCGAATATTTAGTTAACCAAGATCTAATCGTGTCGATGAGGTACTTTAATTACCACGCAAAAGACTTAATAGACACAGTCCCCAACGCTAAACTCAAAGGTAGTGTTGCAGAAAATATTGGTGAGCAAAAAGGTAAAGGTGGTGAAATCACGTTAAAATGGAAGCCGACAACCCAGTTAACTATAGACATGAACTACGCTACTGTTTCTGCTAAAGATGCCCATGACATAGATATTACAGATATTCCTACAGAGTTATATTACTTAAGTGCAAACTGGCATATTAGCGAAGATTGGCACTGGTTTGTAGGTAGTAAATGGATAAAGGGACGCAAACGTTCATTGACAGATTTACGAGATACGTTGGCCGACTACGCCATCGTAAACAGTAATATAAGAATCGATAACATCTTGCCAGACACCTCACTGGCGCTAAGTGTAAATAACTTGCTAGACAAAGTCGGCAGAGAACCCAGTGATGGAAACATTGCAGATGATTTTCCAGTTGCTGGAAGGCAATTAATGCTGGAGTTAGCATATACTTTCTAGTGGCACATAGCCAATGTCCCCCCATTAAAAAGAGGTTAGCAATAGCAGTTTTCTTGCCCGTAACCTCAAATTTGAACATCTAAACTATTTGAATAGCATATCGCTATGGTTTGTAAACAGTAACCGTTACTCCGCCATCACTGGTAAATACTACACTATGTTGTTTTTTCCGAATGCCGCTTTGTGAGCAAGTATTATCTGCACACGTTCCTTCGCCTGACGACCAAGTACCAGTCAAAGGCTCATTATTTGCCGTATAAACAATCGCTGTCCATGTAGAGCCGTTATTGATGCTGTCAGTTAACAACTGAGATCCTTGACCTGAGGACACATTCACATCATCACTAGCTTCATCTGAGTCACTATCGTCGTCCATTACAGTTAAGGTTATTGAATAAGTACCATCGCTAGCATAGGTATGGCTTGTCGTTTCACCATTTCCTGAGTTACCGTCACCAAAATCCCACGAATACGACACGATAAAGCCATCACTATCTGATGAGGCAGAAGCGTCAAAATCACAATTTAATTGCGTACATGAAGCAGTAAATGAAGCTGTTGGCGGATTGTTAGTTTCAGAGCCTGTTGCGATGAGTTTAGGATTAAAAGCAGTTGCACTGATATCCAATAATGGTTCCATAATACCGTCACCTGAATCATCAACCCAATCAAAATTTCCTGTACTGAGCAAGGTGCTTTCTATTATTGCTGGTGACATGTTATTACTTGCTAGTAGTGCTGCCGCACCAGCTACATGAGGAGCTGACATCGAGGTACCACTTATAGTGCCATAATTGCCTCTTTCAATAGGAAACGTTGATTTGATACAGACGCCAGGAGCGGTAATGTTGACTATACTCCCCCAATTACTGAAGTCGGCTAGTGTATCGTCTTGATCGCTTCTACACGTTGGGGATGCACCACCGCCAGGCAAGCCATCAAAATCAGCCAACGCCGACACAGTGATGGCATCAGGCGAGTTTGCAGGAGTGTAGCCACTGCTATCTGCATTACTGTTGCCAGCAGAAACAACCACAGTCACGCCACTTGCTACGGCCGCCGTAATGGAGTCGTCCATAGCACTGCTTGAACCTGTACCACCAAGACTCATATTGATGACTTCGATATCGCCCTGAGCAACCACCCAATCTACACCAGCGATGATACCAGACAGTGAGCCAGAACCTTGGGCATTAAGCACTTTCACTGCCCACAACCTCGCCCCCGGTGCAACACCAACAACACCGTGATCATTATCAAGTGCAGCAATGGTACCCGCAACATGTGTACCGTGGTAATGGTCGTCATCGCCGCCAAGCGCTTCATCACAAAAATATTTACGCGATCTTCCTGGCCCTTTGGTGGTATACAAGCAATTAGCACCACCAACCACATTTAAGTCTGAATGTTGTTCATCGATGCCGGTATCGAGTACCGCAACGTCTACATCGACACGAAAATCATCAATCTCATCAATGTCGAGCGCAGCATAATTAGCAAAGATTCTATCAATGCCGGTTGGCACGTCTTGAACAAAAGCCATCATTGGAATGTCTTCTTCAACATACAAGACATTTGGGTTATTGAGTATACCGTTTATAGCCGCAGCAGGTAATTCAATTGAAAAACCGTTGATTGTGTGATTATAGACAAAGCCAAGTTGACCATTTGTGCTACGTGCAATGTCGGTCGCAACGTCATTGGAATTTGCGTCGCTTTTCAACACAACAACGTACTTTTTCACATCTGGCGGAGACTTTGCGTAGGTAGGGTTAAAAAAGGTAAAAGAAAGAAAAATTAACGCTATTATAGACTTAATTAATATACTCACTGCTGTACCTCCCGCAGAAACAAAGAGCAATATACTAATTATAGATAACTGTTTATTTTTTACACAAAACAAGGAGCAATAAGTTGCTGCTGCAACCACAGCAACAACTAACGTAATGAAGCAATTAGATTTTTAATTTAACACTATGCGAGAGTTTCAGGCGTAGGCAAAAAACTCACGCGATTTCGCCCATTGTTCTTTGATGCATAGAGCGCATCATCGGCACGTTTTGAAAATCCACTGCTGGTGTCTTGCTCTCCCAAGAACTGAGTGACACCTAGACTGATGGTAACGCTTTCAACCGCTTTAAATGCATGCGCTTCAATCTCAGCTCTGATCCGTTCCGCCAACATTCCAGCTTCTTCTACTGCTGTGTCGGGTAACAAGATAGAAAACTCCTCCCCGCCCGTTCTAAATAGCGTGTCGTGTTTGCGCAGTGCTTTTTCGACCACTTGCACCACATCAACTAAGGTATCATCACCGATGTCGTGACCAAAGTTATCGTTAATACGCTTAAAATGATCAATATCGAAGAAAATCAGCGATAATGGCGTGTTTTTCTGCAAACTGGCCATAATTTGCTGCTCACGTTCTTCGTCCCACTTTAAGCGATTGAAACAGCCTGTTAGATGATCTTTAGTTACCTTTTCTGTAAGTGCCTGTGAGGCTTTTTCCCGCTCGTCAATGTCACTTGAAACCTTCTCTATCATTTCAGATAGATTGCTGGCGAGTTCACTGAGCTCATCGTTAGATTGTACTTTTTCTACAGCATCAACTTTTATCGCTTCTTTTGACTGTATCGCCGTTGTTACTAAGTCTATGTTTCGTGTCATTTTGCCGATACTCACTTTGATACTCACTATGATCATGTATGTGAGAAACAAGCCAACTAAGACAGCGGCACCGCTCAAAGAATAATTAATTAATTCAAACTGTTGCTCATGCTTTAGCGCTAACGAGCTTTTACGCAGTGTTATTTTCTCAATCGCATGAATGAGATCAATCGCTAATCGATCAAACTCTTCGTCTAACAATACTATTTCGGCGACCTTTTCTTGCTGATAACCCGCCTCAAGCAATTGTTCGATCAGTTCAGCAATCTCATCATGAGATGCTTTTAGGTTGACCAAGGTCTGCAAAATCGGCTCTAAATACTCACTCGATGAACTACGCAGGCCCTTTTCAACGGTACTAATTGCCAACAAAAACTCTTGATTGACCTTTTTATTCCAGTCTTTAATGCCGCGCTTTTCATCGTCTCCCTGACTATCACCACTTTCTCCGAGTTGCTTGCGAATGTACTCATCCATTAATATTCGCTGCTCTAATTGCGCGATCTCTATTTCATTCGCATGTTCGGTTAACGGGACGTGGACTTCTGCAACCTCGCGCAATTCCGCGCCAATCTCTTGTAGTGCAAATACGGAATGAATAAGCAGAACCAAAATGAAAGTTAGAAGTAAGAATACAGTGCCACCCACTTTTTTGGTAATCGTCCAACGGATGCCTTTTATCATAAGTGCTCGAAGCTATTAATTTTTATCTAGTGATTTTAGGAAAGTATATTTAGTTGCTCAACTGTTTGGTTGTTTTCTGTGTATAAAATGCTTTCAATCCTGCAGTTGTGTTAGCGGATTGAACACTATTCATGCGTTTATCGTAAATAAAAGTAACTTTACCTTAATGATGCTATCTGTCTTGTGTAAAAATTGTTATCTTTCGTGTCTTTTGCTCGACCTAATTTCCTATTCATAGCATAAGATAACAACGAGACGGCAGTATAATGAAGATGAAAACTCCTCTAGCGTGGGTCTTACTCGTGCCATTAACCTTGGCCACTAGCGTGTATGCCTCAGCAATCAAGCAAACGAAAGGCGACTTTGAAGACAAATTCCGCCAATTAGAAGAAGTATTACCTACCCCAAATGTATACCGTAATGCGGCAGGTGAGCCAGGTGAAAACTACTGGCAACAAAAAGTCGACTACAAGATTAAAGTGTCGTTAGACGAAGAAAAGCGTCGAATTTCAGGTAGTGAAAAAATCACTTACCACAATAACTCGCCATACAAGCTTAAGTATTTATGGGTGCAGCTAGATCAAAATATCTTTAAAAGCGACTCAATTGCGAATATGACCAGCAATTTCGGTGAAGCGCCTTCAGATGTCACAGGTACTCAATCGAAAGCGAGTAAGCTCAGTCTTAACCAGTTACGTCGTCATCAATTTATGGCTGACAATGAATTAGGCTATGAAATTAGTGCGATAAAAGACACCAAAGGCAAGAACTTACCGTTTACTATCGTTGGTACACAAATGCGTATCGACTTGCCAAAGGCACTTAAATCTGGCGATTCGGTTAAATTCTCAATCGATTTTTCTTTCAACATTGTTGAAGAAGATGCCGTTTCTGCGCGTTCTGGTTATGAGCACTTTGCAGATGATGCAAGAGAAGGTGGCAACGACATCTTCTTATTAGCACAATGGTTCCCGCGCCTGCACGCATACACAGACTATGAAGCATGGACTAATAAAGAATTCTTAGGTCGTGGTGAGTTTACCCTTGAGTTTGGTGATTACGAAGTTGAAATCGATGTACCAGCTGACCATATCGTTAGTGCAACAGGTGTGTTAACAAACGCTAAAGATGTACTCACGAAAACTCAACGCAATCGTTTAGAGCAAGCAAAGAACGCTAAGCGTCCAGTATTCGTAGTAACTGAAGAAGAAGCGTTAGAAAACGAAAAAGAAGGCACTAACAAGCGTAAAACTTGGAAGTTCAAAGCGGACAATGTCCGTGATTTCGCTTGGGCATCTTCACGTAAATTTATGTGGGATGCTAAAGGCTACCAGCAAGGCGGCGAAGACATGCCTTTTGTAATGGCGATGTCATTTTACCCTAAAGAAGGTGGCGACCTTTGGAAGAAGTACTCTACTGAGTCGGTTATCCACACCATGGAAGTCTACTCACGCTTTTCTTTTGACTATCCGTATCCAACTGCACAGTCAGTTAATGGCCCAGTGGGTGGTATGGAATACCCAATGATTACGTTCAACGGCCCGCGTACTGAGTTACAAGAGGATGGCACGCGTACCTATTCACAAGCGGAAAAACGCTTTTTGATTGGCGTAGTGATTCACGAAATTGGTCATATCTATTTCCCGATGATCGTTAATTCAGACGAGCGCCAGTGGACGTGGATGGATGAAGGCCTAAACAGCTTTTTAGACGGCGTTGCAGGGCGCGAGTGGGATCCAAACATTCCATGGGGTGTAGAGCCACGTGACATCATCGGCTACATGAAGTCTGAAAAGCAAGTGCCTATCATGACGCAATCTGACAGCGTGTTACGCTTAGGCCCTAATGCTTATACTAAGCCAGCTGCTGCATTAAACATTTTACGTGAAGTGATTTTAGGTCGTGAACTATTCGACTTCGCCTTTAAAGAATACTCAGAGCGTTGGCAGTTTAAACGCCCTACACCTTCAGATTTTTTCCGCACCATGGAAGAAGCATCTGGTGTTGATTTAGACTGGTTCTGGCGTGGCTGGTTCTACTCAACTGATCATGTAGACATTTCTGTTGATAGTGTTTATCAGATGCGTTTAGACACTAAAAATCCTGATATTGATTTTGCCCGTTTGCGCGATATCGAAAATAACAAGCCACCATCACGTTTTGTTGAGCGCAACAAAGCAGAAGGCAAAACATTATGGATTGACCGCAACCCAGACGTTAGCGATTTTTATGACGAAAATGACCGCTTTACCGTTACCAACAAAGAACGCAACGCATATCAAAAATTCTTGAAGGGGTTAAAACCTTGGGAGCGCAAAACATTTGAGCGTGCCATAGCAGAAGATAAAAACTACTACGTGATTAACTTCTCGAACCTTGGTGGATTGGTGATGCCGATTCTACTAGAGCTAACCTACGCTGACGGCACAAAAGAAGATCAGTACATTCCTGCTGAAATTTGGCGTCGTACACCTATGCAAGTAAGCAAGTTAATCATTACTGACAAAGACAAAGAGCTAGTACAAGTAACTGTTGATCCAGGTTGGGAAACAGCCGACGTAAATGTGGAAAACAACCACTATCCACGTCGCATCATTCCATCACGTGTTGAAGCGTACAAGCGCAAGAAGAGTAAAGCGAAAGTTAGTCGCGATATCATGCAAGATATCAAAACTGAGCTAAAAGTTGATAAAAAAGACACTAAAGAGAAAAAGGATAACTAATGCTTAAGCAGTTATTTTTCTCTCTGTGTTTAACGCTGTTGTTGGGAGCAAACTCTGCGTTTGCTCACCAACAAAAAGCAGCCGAAACAACGGTTTTATTTAATAAACGTACAGGTCAACTTGAAGTGATGCATCGCTTCTATTTGCATGATACAGAGCACGCGGTACAAGCTTTGTTTGATAAGAATGCAGATATTCTCGATTCAAAAAAAACACAACAGCAATTTGCAGACTATGTTGCCAAGCAGTTTCTTGCACGTACGCTAGCGGACGAAGCCATGACATTGTCAAATGTCGGCTATGAAGTAGAGGGCAAGTTTTTTTGGGTATATCAAGAAGCCTTATTACCAACCGAACTTCAAGGCATAAAGCTGTATAACGGTGCATTGCGTGACCTTTGGCCAACACAAATCAATATGGTGAATATTGAAGGTAAAGGCAAAGTTCGTACCCTTTACTTTAGTGAAGACAAAGATTGGTTAGTCGCCAAGTTTTAGTCAGTCGCTTACTTAGAGTACACATATTAAAATGCCGAAGTTACACAACTTCGGCATTTTTGTTAGCTTTACAAAAGTAAAACCGTTCACCCTGAGTAAGAGAAACGTCTTATCTCATCTTATCGAAGGGTACATTCAAATCTCGGTTGCTGTTTAGTATTAAACTTACTGTTTATTTATTTCCAAACCATATTGCCCTAACAGGGCATCTAAAATGCCTTTTTTCCTCATTCTTTCAAATAAATCATTAATATAGTCAATAGATATGCGGCTATTTTCTCTTACTAATACCGTATGATTGTATATTTGATCGAACTTATCTGAGATCAGCAATTTATCTTTATCTTGTGGAGACTGCATAAAGTGATAATTCAAATACTCCCTTGAAAGCACCGCGATGTCACCGCGATTATTCAGTATTAATTCCAAACTCTTTTTCTGCCCATCAGTTTGTATTAACTTAAAATTCTTCGAAAGAAATTCTGGGTCGGTACTAAAATCTGCAAACTGGTAATGATAACCAAGTACACCTATCATCACTTTGTCTTTGAAATCATTAAAAAACGATTGGTCGCGTTCAGGTTTTGCAAGTGTTACATATACTTCGTACCCCGTTGCAAATGGATATGACGCAATTACAGGGTAGTCTTGCCACCCCCACTTTTTGTCTTCAAAAATGATCATATCGAATTTATTTTTTTCAAAATCAAGATAACGCCGCTTAGACGTAGTTGGCACGCCAACAAATTTATACTGATGCTGAAACGCATTCATAGCATCTAGCAACTGCACGGCAATACTTTCTGACTCTTCGGTAACAAATGCATAAGGCGGAAAATCATATAAACCAACTTTTATTACATCGGCAGTATAGGCATTAAACGATAGCCAAAGCCCGAGTATTAAAATACTTAATTTCATTCGCCTATATCTTCATTCCATAGTTCAGGTTTCGCTGTCATAAAGTCATTCATGAGCTTTTTGCACTCATCAGAATCAACTAATACCGTTTCAACGCCTCGTGCTCGCAATAACTCCTCTTCGCCCATAAAGCTTTGATTTTCGCCAATCACCACTTTAGGAATACCATAGAGCAAAATCGCACCAGTACACATTGAACAAGGCGATAGCGTGGTATAGATCACACTCTGACGATAAACACTGGCAGGCTGCCTCCCCGCATTTTCTAAGGCATCCATTTCCCCATGTAAGGTAGGGCTTCCCGTTTGTACCCGCTTATTGTGTCCGCTACCGATAATTTTTCCATTGTGCACCAGCACCGAACCAATAGGGATACCGCCTTCTGCTAACCCTTTCTTGGCCTCATCAATTGCCGCCTGCATAAATTCATCCATATCAAAACCTCAAAATTGATTCTACCTGTGGACTAATATCAGTTTAGGAGTAAAAAGGGAAAACTAACAAACATTAAAAATCAACACTCAGTTAAATTTGAGGGCTTTGCCAATCATTTTCACTGATTTCTACATTCCTTCTATTAGTGAGAATATTGAAATACATAATTTCAATACACATTGATTCGAAGCTAGTTCAATAGAAAGGTAGTACTCAACAGCCTGCTTTATCCAAAATCCTGATAATACGATTATACTAAATTAATTAATGTCGCCTTTATTAGGGACAATATTTTGAATAGCATAAATCACCTGTTACATAAATTCGTTAAGGCATTGATGTTAGTCACTCTTGCAATCCCACTTGCCACTACCGCTTCAGACTTAATTGAAATTCGTATACCCAAAACATCAGATCACATTACCAGAGATGAGTACGAAATTGGTTTACTAAAACTATTGCTAGGTAAAGTCCCTGGTAATTACAAAATAACCAAATCATCTACTGCTTACACACAATTACATATCATTCACGAGCTACATCGAGGGAGCACTCTTATTAACTTGCATTGGGCGGGGACCTCTCCGGATTTAGAGAGCAACCTTATACCAATATATTTTCCTATCTATAGAGGACTTATGGGCTACCGCGTGTTTGTCATTAGCAAAGACAAAAAAAACGTATTTGAAAAGGTTAATAATCTAGACGATCTAAGTCGGTTAGAGGGCGCTCAGGGAATGGGCTGGTCAGATAAACAATTACTAGAAGTCTCTGGCCTGAAGCAATACTCAGCGAACTATGAATACATTTTCTCAATGATTGATAAAGGACGAATTGACTATTTCTCTCGAGGTATAATGGAAGCCTATAGTGAAGTAGCCGCTAGAAAAAGTGCTTTATCAAATTTAATCGTAGACGAAAATATTCTATTGTTTTATCCATTCGCAACTTATTTTTTTGTAAACAGAAACAATCCAGAACTTGCTACATTACTATCTAGCGCCTTTGTCCGAGCCTATGAAGATGGAAGCTTCCTTAATTATTTCAACAACCACCCCAAAATTAGGAATGCGTTGGAGCTGCTGAATAATGACAATCGACTAATCATAAACATCCCTAACCCCTTCTTAACGCAACAAACTAAAAATCTACCTGCTAGATATTGGTACCAAAAGCTAAATAACGACTAAACTACGAGTAAACTAAGCACTTAGCTAGAATTTAATTAATTGCCAAGCGCATTAGATTCTTGTACTTTTTTTCGTATATGTAACAGGTACTTTAACCAGAGTTTTTTAAACTATGCCGCTAAAAAGCTAACTGATACCCAAGCGTCACCATATGCTCCATTTCCATTTGAACACCATTTACATCATGTTCAATAGGTAGTTGATATTCAAGCGCAAAACGATGTTTGTTTGCCACGACAGTATTTACACCAATTGCTGTATCGATAAAGTTACCACCATAATTAGCTGAATTGGCTGTCGTTACTGGCGCCATAATCATTTTATCCATACCATCAATTTCATCTTGGTGACGGTATATGACTCTTAGTGATGCGCTAATTGCATCCGAAACTTGGTAGCTTGCCCATCCTTGAATTGTAAGCGAGTCGCCCCAGCGATAATCTTCATCATTATCATCAATTACCGCATTATATAACGCTTGGCCGCCCCAGCTAAATTCATCTGAAAAGCCATTGTATGTTGCTCCTAACTCCAAGTGATTTGATCCTGTACCCAGTTGCATGCCATAAGGCAAACGCATCGTCATTTTCATATTCATAGGTGTTAGCGCTTCACCGGATTCATCAATATTTCCCGTGGGCACCTGCCAATTTGCATTTAGATGAACATGGTGAATCGCATTGTCATACAACCGATAGAGTAAACCTAATTTGGCATCACTTATTCCCGAGCTATTCGTTGTAAATCGGCCTAAAACGTTGACTCCCATGCCGCCTTGATAGGTTTTTAAGTCCATTTCTTTATCAAGATAATTAACCATTGCCATCAATGTAATGTCGTCGGAAGGCGCGTACATTACTCCGAACATGTGCATTTGTGTCGTCATGTCTTGTGGCACCACTCGCACAGTAGGAGGCGACATTGGTGGATTCGCAAATGGATTCTCGATACCTGTGGCAATGTCATTATCAATGATCGATTTACTGCCTTGTTGGTTACCTGACATGCTCATTGTCATATAGCGGTAAGACATCATCCACTCACCTGCTTTGTGTAGGTGATCTCCCATAACGCCAATTGGTGCATGACCTTGAGGTTTAATTGATGCATGTTTCCCCCCAGCCAAGGCTGTTGTAGATACACACGCAAACGCGCTAACCCAAAAGGCTAGATTTGATTTAGTTTTCATAAAATTCCTTAGTTAAAAATTAAAAATAAAATTTGAGCTAACTAAGAAATTCAGGAGGGCCTCTGGCGTAATGGGTAAGACTAATGACATAAGGTTTACTAGCGAGCACCTTTGAATAAGTAGTGCATTTGGACTTTATCGCGGAAAAAAAATCAGAATAAGTGACATATTGATCACAATCTACATTGCCAAATAAAGTACAAAGAGAACATTTTACTAATTGCTGATGTTCAGGCGTATGATTGTCGTTAGGAGGCTCAACAAAGGTAATCACGCCCGATTGATAAAACTCGGTTAGGGAAACCCACTTAACCCCATTACCCGTACATATGGGAGCAATATCCGCCTGTGAAAACTTATGAGAAATCTGGTTAGCTTGGGCATTCGCAGGAACAATAGCACCAAATAGATGGCAACAAATGCTGAAAATAATGATGCAAGTGCGAAAGTAAGCGTTCAAAGGGCTACAATTCCTTTTTATTCAACCAAAGTCAAATAGCCTGTAATTTCTAATTTTGATAGTAAATCAAAAAATTAACCATATTTGAAGTCTACTTTGTTACAACAAAAAGTAATTTTGAAAACTATCAGATTAGTTGTAATGACTGAATCAGCACTAAACCACTAGTCCAAACTAAAAATATTTAAAACTAGCTGACTGAGTAGTAGTCGATTGCTTTCATCTATTGGAAAGTTGACGATTTGAGCAACCAGTTGACAATCTTTGAAAATGTAAAATGAATATTCAGTTGTTTTATTTTTTGGCAGCTTCTCTGTCGTTCCTAACCACGAAAAAGTTACAACATAACACTACAGCCCAACAACAACACACAGAAAAACCTCATATCACTACAAAAACAATAAAAACCCCAATAAAAACGACTCTTGATATTGTTATATTATCACAATATTATAATTACCATAAATGATGCATTGAGTTGTTTAACTCTAGTAACAAAATAGGCTGTAATTACAATATGAATATTTCCTCTAACAATTTACCAGCGCGAACTATTCAGGATAAATCCCACGCCAAAGCGAGGGAAGATGCAACAATTCTGGCTGATATCTACCGTGACGAAGTGAATATCGCTGTGTGGCAAAATAGCTTGCCCGCCACACTACACCAAAGCGCTAAATCACTTGTGGCAGAAGCTAATGCCATGAAGGCGGTGATGACTGTGACTCCACAAAATGTGGTAAGCTGCCTATTTGAGCATTCAGGCTATTTAGCATCACATAAGGAGCTTTGTCAGCACATCGGACTCTTGGTCGATATGTTTTGCACTTTGTTTGAGCTCAAAAGAGTCGGTTTACGATTAACGAAACTTGACCACGCAATGTGTCCTAAGTTTCACGTAGATCGAATACCTTGTCGTTTGATCACCACATTTGCAGGCGTTGCTACACAATGGCTACCTAATGATCTAGTCAACCGAGATAAGTTGGGCTTAGGCAGCCTGGGGCTGCCAGACGAATCGTCAGGCATAATGCGGTCTCCTACCGATATTCAGCAACTTCAAACAGGCGATGTGGCACTTCTCAAAGGTGAAGGCTGGTATAACAATGAAGGTGGTGGCCTAGTGCATCGTTCACCAACGCTCACTGGTAATCAGCAACGATTAGTACTAACACTCGACTTTATCGATTAATTATCCATGGCGACAAAATTTATGAAAATTACAACAGCTGATAAACTTGCAGTGGGATTTTCCGCATTATGTGTTATTCATTGTCTAGCGGTGCCATTACTTCTCGTTTTCCTTCCAAGCATGGCTGCTTTGTCATTGAATCAAGAAGCTTTTCATACGTGGATGGTGGTTGGTGTCATTCCAACAAGCGCATATGCACTCACGCTAGGATGTAAAGCACACAAAAAAACGTCAATCCTAGTTTATGGTGTATTAGGCTTAAGTGGGTTGATAGGTTCCGTTTTATTAGGGGAGCATTTTTTAGGTGAACTCGGAGAAAAACTACTTACAGTGATCAGCACGACAATAGTTGCCTATGCTCATGTCAGAAACTTTAAACTTTGCCAAACTAAAAGTGACTGTTAATGTTAACAATTACACGCCAATCGTTTAGTTTAACTTAGCGCAAGCCAAAAGCGGAAAATAAGCAATGGACCACGATAACAGCAAAATATTAGCAGTACCTACCAACATTATCACAGGCTTTTTAGGTGTTGGAAAAACATCAGCCATTATGCATTTGCTGAAACAAAAGCCCAAAAGCGAGCGTTGGGCAATACTCGTTAACGAATTTGGTGAAATCGGCGTTGACGGAAGTCTATTTGAAGGAAGTACGGCGACTGAAAATAGCGTTTTCATCAAAGAAGTACCTGGTGGGTGTATGTGTTGCGCGTCAGGACTCCCCATGCAAATTGCGCTCAACCAACTTTTAAACAAAGCAAAACCTGATCGACTACTCATTGAACCGACAGGGCTTGGTCACCCTCTAGAAGTATTGCAGCTATTATCCAATAAATACTACCAAGAGGTACTCAGTTTAGAGAAAACAATTACCTTAGTAGATGCGCGTACGGTATCTGACGAGCGCTATATTCAGCACAACACGTTTAATCAACAACTTGCAATCGCAGACACGATTGTCGGCAATAAAGCAGATCTGTATAGCGACACAGATAAAGGAGCCCTTGCAGACTATTTGCACAGTAAACACATTACTCCTGAACACTTATATTTTGCAGAATATGGCAACATTCCGCTTGAATGGCTTGCAGGTGCAACACAATATAAAGAAAGTGCGTGTCACCATCATCACCATGAAGAATCAACGCGTGATATTGCCAGTGAACAGCCTCTTCCTTCCTCTGGCTTTATCAAAGCAACAAACGAAGGAGAAGGGTTTCAAAGTATTGGCTGGCGTTTTGCGCCAAACCAAATTTTTGATCGTGAAAAGCTGATACCACTGTTACTAACCATCGAAGCCATTAGAGTAAAAGCCGTTTTTATTACAGCCGATGGTATTTTTGGTTATAACAATACCTCAGACGGTATAAATGAAATGGCGCTAGATGAATGCTCGGAGAGTCGTATCGAGATTATATGTGAAGAAATCATCGATAACTGGCATGAGTCGTTACTGCAAGCGATCATCAGCTAGTCACACGCTTGCAGTAATTTGTATTAGTGCATCCTTAGTAATTGAGAGAGTAAATTCCACACACTTTCAGATAGGTTATTATCAGCTCGAATCCGCCCTTGTAACATCCCATCAGGGCCAACAATTGAATATGTCATCGAGTGGCTCACGGTGTAGTTTTTTGGGGCTGAGTTAATCCTAAATTGCGCCCCTAATCCGTTAGCCAGCGCTCTCAATTGCTTTTTGTCGCCAGTAACCCCAATAAAACTGGGGTGAAAGTATCTGACATACTCCCCAACCTGTTTCACAGAGTCTCGTTCAGGATCGACAGAAACAAACACTACTCCTATTTTGTTGATGGTGGGCAATCCTTCCAATTCAGCTAATGCATTGGCCAAAACTTGCAAACCATTCGGGCAAATATCAGGGAGAATATCAGCCGTTTGAACTAACACGCAGTCACATTACTGATGATGGTGAGGCAATGGCTTATATGTGCAGCGATGGTTTAGGCTTTGCGCAACTTCCTCATTTTCTAGCAGAAAAAGGGTTGAATGATGGCTCGCTCGTATCACTTTTCCCATCATTCAGACCGCCTCAACCCGACAACGGTGTTTTCGCGATTTACCCCAAACGAGAGTTTCTGCCAGCCAAGGTTAGAGTATTCATTGACTTTATGATTGAGCACTTAAAAGCAAAAGGCGAAGGTGCTAACTATACCTGGGCTGAAAATTGGCCGCCTGCAGTAAATCCACTAACGAAGTGATTACGATAAGCCAGAGTGCTTAAGTTCAATGATCATTTGAAATATACCAACGACTGAGTTTATTTGCTCGATCATATTTTGCTTGTTGTTGTGCCATAAGTTTTTTATTTTCCTTTACCTCTTTGCGCCACGCCAACAAACAAACGGCCGCCCCAAGTAAAATACAACTAATCGTTACTGCCAGACTGGAAAAATTCAGTGACAACCAAATCGAAAAGAACATTACAACAGCAAAGCTAATAAAAAACATCTATCCCTACTTATGCTACAAAATGAAGTACTAGTTTTTACTAGTTACGTAAATAGCGGTAAATCCCGCCATATTGAATGGCCTTTATTTTAGGGGGCGTCATAACTGGCAACTGGAAGCTCGTAAGCAAATGTCTTTCTTGAGTAAATGTTAAATCCGCTAATAATAACCTTGCTGCCGACGCAGATCTCTTTCGATTTTATTGAGCTTTAGCTGGTTTATTCTTTGTTTTTCTCGTTTATCTTGTCGCCACGCCAAATACATAAACCCACTACAAATCAGCATTAATACGGCTTGAACGCCAACGTTAAATGCTTGCAACCAAAGCGAACTAAACATAAACAATCCCACCATTACAGAAGTGCCAATGAACATGCGCGCTCCCTAGCTCAATTGAGCTACATTAGATGGTTGTACACGGCTGTTTTTTGCAACACTCGACGCCAAATAAATGCTTTCTTGCAAACGCTGTTGTCCGACGTTTTGTTGCTTAGTTGCTCCAGCGAATATCAGTATAAATGTATTCGCCACGTTTAAGTAAGACCTCAAAAGATAGCTCCTGAATATTGTTGATTGAACCGATTCAACGCACCGAGTGCGAGAACCTTTTCGCCAATTCCTAGCTATTACATTCGAGATCTAACTACTAGACCCGACAAAGAAATTCATGTAATTGCCCAAATAACATGGTTAAGTTGCTATATGAGCCAAGTGTGTGCTGAAAAACTCTTTGAATAATATCGGCCCTCCGTTCATGCTGAGCGCACCCTTCGATACGTCGTGCCCCGTACTCAGCGCGAACGGTTAAACCCTCGTGTCGAATGGTTTATGCCAAACACTTTTCATTATTTCGCTGTTAAGTGCTTAAGTTCATTCGCCAGTTTTAAGATATCGATACCAGCGCCTAGTTCAAATTGCATGAACGCCATAACACCGTGCATAACGATTAAGATTTTTTGTATCGCATGCGGCTGTTCACGAATGAGTCTTCGGGCAGCTTCAATGCCGTGCGTTCTATATGTTGCAAGTACGTCTACGGCATGCTCTTCAGGCGTTCTAACGCGTGGCTTTGGCGTATAGCCAAGCTCTGCAATAACCATCTCAGCCATGCGCCAAACTGACCAAGGGTTTTGCCCTGTGATTAACTTACCATCCTGACTCACCTGCTCCAAATAGGTCATTCCTGATTGAAACTGTACCCCCTGTTCAACCAGCTTATCTTCCAATAAGAACGGAAATATTTCTTTAGCATCGGGAATTAGCGTTAGCTCTTCAACATTAGTAAATGCGCTAACTTTCTTATTTGCGAGCAAGCTACTGCCATCATCGAGAGTTACGTTTACTAATGCCGCAGGTCCATGACAGACAGCACTAATGACTTTATTCTCCTGATATAGCGCTTTGGTAATTCGTTGAATATCTTTGTTGTCAGGAAAATCAAACATAGTGCCCTTTCCACCCACAAAATATACGGCTTCATAATCTTGCGGGTTGATATCGGCAAGTGGGATTGAATGCTCTACTTTTTCCTGAATCTTAAGGTCATTGAGAAAAGCGTAATCGAATCTACCCATATCTTCATTGTCATAAACAACAGGTGATTTGCCACCTTTAGGGCTCGCGATATCAACCTCAAATCCATTCGCGACAAATACATAGTACGCACGCGCAAGCTCTGTGTGCTCGTAACCTGTCGCTTTGTCTTCCCCCATAGTGCCAACACTGGTCACTACAGCAAGTATTTTGCCGCGGTATTCAGGTTGATTTTTTGTGACATATGTTAAATCTTGCGTTTGTGTTTTCTTGAGCGCTTCAAAGTGCGCCTTTTCTGGTAAGAGGCTTGTTAACCAAACTTTAGCCCCGCTAAAACTCACGTATAAAAGTATTGTAATACTCGTCAGTACAATGATTGTTTTCTTAAGCATGTGTATTCCTCCATAAAGTTGATGGAAATTTACACGTGTTCAAGTGAAAACTATGTGAAATTTTTAACTGGAAATCTTTTCACAAACACTTTAATTACGACTTAACCTAATGAATAACAAACTTATTTTTTAATTAGAAAAATATTAGAACTTTTTTAAGATACCAATAGAGATTGTTCTTAAATTAATAGGCACCAAAAGAAAATCACTAAAGGACACATAATGCTCAGTCATAAATTTAGGCATTCAACACGTTATCTAACCACCAAATTCTTTTTAATCTCCGCAGGATTTGTTGCACCTGTTTTAGCGCAAGATTATATCGCTCCACCTATGGTCAATATTCCTGCTGGCAGTTTTATGATGGGGGCCGAAGGGGGCGATCCAGCCACACTACCTATTCACAAGGTAACAGTAGATGCATTTCAGATGAGCAAGTATGCCGTTACAGTTGCAGAGTTTAGCAAGTTTGCCAAAGATACAGGATACACCCGCGAAGCAACTTGTAATGATTACATTGACAACGAAGGCTTACGAGGGCCTACCCATATTGGTTCTGGCCGATGGGACAAACACAGACACAGCTATAGTGAATATCAACCCGTTGTTTGCATTAGTTGGCAAGATGCCAATGCCTATGCCGATTGGCTTAGCCAGAAAACAGGACAACAATACCGCCTGCCAACTGAACAAGAATGGGAATATGCCGCTAAAGCTAATACGACAACCCGATATTTCTGGGGTGATGATCCAAATATGACCCAAGCCTGTTCATACGGTAACTTTGCCGACTACACCGGTGAATATACCAATAACACATTGCACGGCCTAAGCAATGTCGGCTGGATTGGTCATCTAAATTGTGACGATGGCGAAGCCTATAACGCGATAGTGGGACTTTATCGGCCGAATCCATTTGGCTTGTTTGATATGCTTGGCAACGTTTCAGAGTTAGTAAATGCTTGCTATAACGAAAATGGTTACCAAGTAGAAGGTAAAGAAAGTGACGATTTGAATAGTTGCGAATTTCTGGTGCATCGCGGTGGTAATTGGCATTATCCAGCCGATCCAAGTTCAACACGTAATCGTTATAAACGCGAAGGCTGGAATGTGGGTACAGATATAGGATTTCGACTAGCCATTGGTGGACATGGCAATGTTATTGAAGCATCAGCCATTGAATTTGAAACCAAGTTAAAGCAAGCGCAGTCAGAGCATCTGGCTAACCGCCCTGAACTTCTTCCAGCCCCGCAAAGTGTTCAGTTGGCACCGCTCAAAAATGGAGAATTTACATTAAGCTGGCAACCAAGTAGTGATGCTAGCGTCACAAGTTATGAGATTTATCGATCGAAATCTGGCTATGCCCACTTTTACAGTGGTTATTTTCAAAAGCACTATGACAAATTAAAAACTGTACCTGCGAATAAACATACAGCTAACGTAAAATTACCCCAAAAAGGCGGGAGTTTCAGAGTTGTTGCTATCTCAGAGAACCAAACAAGTCTGCCCAGTGAAAAAGCCATACATTTTGTACAACCAAGCGACGTTACTTTGCCTGGGCGAATCAAGATGCAAGACGCTATCGCTCTAGAAAATATACCTTTGTACCACTTTAGTGCTAAAGACGATAAACCTGAAAGCTACATCTTGTTCAAAACTAACAAAGATTCAGACAAATCCGCTGTCACCGCTACCTTTAAGGTTGATGTAAAAAAATCTGGCTGGTATCAACTCAATTATCGCGGTAATACCTTTCATAAAGGCGAATTTTTCAGACTATGGCAAGGAAATAGCTTAGCGGGAGTAATCGACTACGACGCTGAGATTGATGATAAAACGTCTGATCGTCATAAAGTTTACTTACAACAAGGTAAACATGAATTACAGCTCAGCGTATTGCGAGAAAAGTTTGACCGCTGGGGACTAGCATGGCTCGAATTTACTGAGCTCAAGAGTTAACCGCCACCCTAACAGTAACTGACGACTGGCAACTGAGTAGCAATATATTTAAATGCTACTCAGTTGTTTCAGCGCATTGCCATTGTCGATTAATCCATCGACTAGCCAGTACCAATTGTAAGTCGACTCAACAGCTATACCAACCAAGCTATCCTTAAATGGCGAAAGTGCAGATAAGGAGTCTTCAAGTCGATTAGGAAAATAATGTTCCAATATAGGAACATTATTTTCATCAATAACAACAATGTACTGATTGGTCGAGTGTAAATCGATTGCGCTATAATATTTCATAAGGCCTTCGGTTCAGCTCAATGAATTCACTCTATCAGCATAGATTGCTGAGGTTGAAAATGCGATGATAAAAAAACAATCTACACATTAACCGAAAAGTCAGCAAATAAGGCGGCTCATACGAAGGATTTTTAGCTGTTCCGATCATCATAACAATACGCTCAAAGCGAGTAACTACCGTTACTCGCTTTGCCATTTCTGTCGGATATGACGTTACTGTGGTTAAGCGTATGATGAACTTTGGGAATAAGTATGTTCAGAATTAAAAAACGCTATGACAATAAATTGGCTAGCCCCAAATATCGTACGATAGGAATTTGATAATCTAGCCCAAATGTTACCAAATCTTATGACGATTAATTTGGTCGAAAATGCGATGATAAAAAAACAATCTACACTAAAAACCCATTTAGCGATCAAAAATCTAAGTCCTGAATCTTCCATTACTTTATTTAGTTTGAGCTACGCATCATTTCCAACATTTCTATAGCGCCATCAACATTTTCCTGCGCTGCTTCATTCATCAAATCTAACGCCTTATTTTTATTTTTTTCGTAGCCATCTACACCATAAAAATGTCGAAGACTGACAGAGTACTTAGCTAACCCAAAGTTTTTAGCCAAAGAGGCATCTAAGTACCGTTTTCCTAAAACCTGATCCTCTGGAACAATTTCTCCTGTAAAATATAAAGAAGAAAGTTGATACATTGCTTCAGTAACACCACCTTCAGCAGCTTTTTGCAAACACTCTAAGGCTCTATTATCAAACTCATCAACCGATTCCTTCCATTCGGATAAACTGAATCTAGAGTATAGGTATAGAGCAAATGGATCCTTTTTTTTTAAATAAGGCCTTATGAATTCGTACAAAGCACTCATGTCACCAGCATCTTCAAGTTCATTTGCTTTTATTTTGGCCGTTTCATTCAAAATAAATTATCTCCTATTACCAACATATTAAATCTACGAAATTTATCACGGTCTACGAATTTCCCCTTTACTATCAATACACCTCCACTGAGTATGATGCGTATCAACAGCTTTAACTGAAGAATTTGCCATTCTAACAGCTGCTTTCTTTGCCGTATTAAAATCTCTACTCATTCCCCAGCCCCATCCATATATGGGCAATCCTCCTGCTCTTCTACGCAAATCTTGTGCTCGAGCTATACAAGTATTCCACCTTTTTTTACGCGGCGGTATCGGAACAGAAATGTTCGTATTATAACCTCTTTGTTTCAGGTCATTCACTTGGCGTTCAAGTACTTCCTCTACTCTTGCTACAGTATTTCCATCACCTTCGTCTTGAAATGCAAGATCCCAAAGCACTGAATTACCGCTAAGTGCCAAAAGTGTAATCATTCCTCTTTGAACATCTGACATTGAGCCATCAGCATTTGGATTTTTGAATGCACTATGAAATACAGTCAAAGCTCCTCCTCCGGCTACAGCAACTAACATCATTTTTGATTGCAGTTCCATTACAATATTTGTTTGTACTAACCCTACGTTGCCCGATGGGTCTATGACATTAACAGCATCTGAGTATCCATAAGCATATTTATTAAGTGTAATAGGATCGTAATCTATCCCCATCCACTCATCCATCTGGTAAAACCGCCCAATCCCTTGATCGTAATACCGTGCCCTTAAATAATAATTATCTAACTCACCATCATACTGCTCACCCGTAAAGAGATAATTATTTTCAGTGCTGCCTGTTTGGTTAAGTAACTCACCAAAAGCTTCATAATCATAGGTATCTGTTAGGTTTTCAGCACTGTCGCTTAGCGCCTTGGTTGAGCCTAAGCCATCATACAAGTAGTAATAGCTTTCGTTATCTTTAGCCATTGACACTAGGTCTAAGCCGTATGTGAAGTTGGCGACTATTTGGTCATCATTATTACTTTCAGCGATTACTTGTGCGTAATCGCGCTGGCTATCCACAATAAAGTGCTTGGTTGCCCCATTAACGGTCTTATTAACGCGAATACCATCAACATTATATTGATAGCTGGTAGTGTTTGTGCCATCAGTAAAGTCGGTTAGCTTATTCTTAGCGTTGTAGGTATAAGTTTTAGTTGTGGAGCCGTCTGTTTCAGATAGCGTATTACCGTTTTCATCATACGCAAAGCTTGAATCACCGGCGGTAAGTACGCGGTCGTTGTTATCATAGCTATACGTTCTTTCAACGCCGTTGATAATGCTAGTTAAGCGGTCGCCTACGCTGTCGTAGCTATAACTGGCGTTGTAATCGCCGTTTACGGCGTCAGTTATTGTTTCTTGGGTTAAGCGATATAAACTATCGTAGCTGTCATCAGTTGTACGACCATCATTTTCGAATTCAGTTATATGCTACAGGCTTGTAAAAGTTTACTCTTCACTCAACCCCATCATCTTGCTCACTTCAATACCACTGTATTTATAGCCGCGCTTTTTTGTAAACCCTACTCTTTTCAATTTAGGAAACTCGAAAAATGTTTCAACATTTTCATCTAATATTTTGGTTTGCTCACCTAGCCATACAGCCTCAAGTGTTTCCTTAGGTAAAATGGCAAGAGAGGTTAATTTTTTATTACTAAAATGAAATTCTCGTAAACCTGCTAATTGCTCTAAAACATTGTGGTCATTAATTTTATTGCACGAATCAATATCCAAATGCTCAAGTCGTTTACACTTAGCGATTTCATCTATATCGGTTAGTTTTAATAAACGACTCAAACCTAGCGATTTTAAGTTTGTAAACTTCTCTATTCCCTCAAGATTGGTTAAAGAGCCACCATCAAAACCTAATATCTCAACATGTTCAGCTACATCGTCATCAAAATCACACAATGTGCCTTTAAATTTATTTAAACTGATTGACTTAATACGGCTGCCTGAGTTTAAAATCCCTTGAGTAGATTTATTAAATTCAAGCTCTACCGCTTTCAGGTTTGGCAGCAAGCTAAAGTCAATGACACCTTTATAAGTGCCATCTAACAGCAAATATTCCAGAGAAGTTAATGCACTTAGCCATTCAATATCTTGCTTTTCCCAACAATAAACATTCAAATATTTGAACGTAAACGTATGCTGAACAACTAGCTCAGCCATCTTATCAAACTGACCCCAGCCTAGCCATAAAGCATCATAGTCTTGCTTTATGATTTCTAATTCAGACAGCTCATCTATTTCCTTCACCCTAAGCTGAGTACAATTAAACCTACAATCATCTTTATAGTTGAATGACATTTCATTAATTCCTTAGTCGCAAACCTTAAATTTATTCATTAGAACTTCAAGGTGCTTTCTTTGCTTATTTTTAAAGTTAATTTGGTTACGTTTATTGGCAGAGCCACCTGATTGTTCATCTCTTCCACCCGGACCATCTAACTCATCAATAAACGATTGTTCAAGTGCATCTAACACATCGGTAAGCTTATCAGTAACCCCAGGAGCAATTGATACAGGAAGAATATGTGTTACATTTTTCATGTATGTTCGTGGAACATTAAAGTGAGCTTTTAGTCTATCAACAATATTGCTTCGCGATTGACCAACATACGGTTTTCCAACTCTTACATCATCAAAAACATATAGACCAATCGCATGAGAAATTGCAGCTTCTGCCAACTCTTCAACGATAAAGCAAGCTCCATCCCATACTAACCTTCTCCCCGTAGCACTAGAACCAAAACGTGTACCAATTTGAGTAATGGTATTTAATGTTCCTTGTACGCGAGTAGCTGCCATTATGTCTGCAATACCAAAGTAACCAGAGGGATCAGTCCAATTCACTGCATCACTATTAGCGTAAACATATTTATTGAGTGTTATTGGGGTATTAACATCTCCATACCACTCATCCATCTGCGTAAACCTTCCAACACCTTGGTCGTAATACCGTGCCCTTAAATAATAATTATCTAACTCACCATCATACTGTTCACCCGTAAAGAGATAATTATTTTCAGTACTGCCTGTTTGGTTAAGTAACTCACCAAACGCTTCATAATCATAAGTATCGGTTAGATTTTCAGTACTATCGCTTAACGCTTTCGTTGAGCCTAAGCCATCATACAAGTAGAAATAGCTTTCGTTATCTTTAGCCATTGACACTAGGTCTAAGCCGTATGTGAAGTTGGCGACTATTTGGTCATCATTATTACTTTCAGCGATTACTTGTGCGTAATCGCGCTGGCTATCCACAACAAAGTGCTTAATGGCACCGTTTACCGTTTTATTAACGCGAATACCGTCAACATTGTATTGATAGCGAGTAGTGTTTGAACCATCTGTGAAACTAATGAGCTTGTTCTTGCCATTGTATGTGTAAGCTTTAGTTGTTATGCCATCACTTTCAGATAACGTATTACCATTTTTGTCATACTCAAACGTTGAACCACCTGCACTAAGTACTCGGTCGTTATCATCGTAGCTATAAACAGTCTCAATGCCGTTAATCGTGCTCAGTAGTCGGTTACCTACTTTGTCGTAGCTATAACTGGCGTTGTAATCGCCGTTTACGGCGTCAGTTATTGTTTCTTGGGTTAAGCGATATAAACTATCGTAGCTGTAATAGGTTGTACGACCATCATTTTCGATTACCTGTGTTCTTCTGCCCGTAGCATCTAGCGTGTAATCAAAGCTTTCAATTAACGCACCTTCGCTATTAAAGTGGCTAAGTTTTGTTAAGCGGTTAAGGTCGTCATATTCATACACCATGCTGGTATTATTGGCGTATAACACGCTGGTTTGATTACCAACAGCATCATAGCCATAGCTAGTCGTATTATTGTTATGGTCTGTTACTGACACTAAGCGATTGAGCGCATCATAACTATATTGGTCAATACGCACATCGCCATTAGCAAAAGTCACAGTTAATTGGGTTTGGTTGCCTACACCATCATATTCATATGCTAATACATCACCATTGGGCTGCATTTCTTTGATTAGCCGATTACGACTGTCATATTCATACCTAAAAGTTCCAACGCTAGGGCTATTGGCATAAATTCTATTGCCGTTTTCATCATGAGCATAAGTTTCTGTGCCTTCGGTAAAGCGAACTGACCTTAAATTGCCTTGGTTGTCATAAACATAAAACATACTCTGACCATTAAAGTTGGTATGTTTTAACACGTTTCCTGAACCGTCATAGGTAAATAATTCCTGTTGCCCTTCAGGTAAAGTACGCACTTTAACTAACCCTCTAGCGTCGTACTCCCAGCGTGTAACTCTTCCCAAAGCATCAGTCTGTGCCACTTTATTACCTGCTTCATCATACTCATATGAAGTTTCACCTGCTGCTGCATCAATTATTTTTATAAGTCGACCAAGGGCATCGTATTGGTATTGTGTTGTAACACCGTTCTGATCTGTTACTCCTTTTTGTTTACCTAGCGCATCGAGCGCCGACGAAGCAACAGAGTTGTCATGAAAGGTAGTAAAGGTTTTGCGATTTAAAACATCGTATTGATATGTGGTCGTTCTACCTAAAGCATCCGTTTCAGATATTAAGTTACCATTAGCATCGTAAGTAAAAGTAGCCGAATTGCCTAACGCATCAATAACTTTAGTGCGTTGTCCTATAGCGTCATACTCAAAGCGAATTTGATTGCCATTTTCATCGATTTCAGCCGTGATACGCCCTGCTGCATCATAAATAACACGGGCAAAGGTACCATCTGGATGTACCGTTTTTACTAGTCTATTTAATGCATCATATTCAAAGGTCGTTTCATTGCCATTTCTGTCAATCTCTGAAATTTTATTACCTTCGGCATCATATGCATATTGAATGCTAGCATCATCGCCAGAATATTTTTCTTCTACTAATCGTCCATAAACGTCGTACTGGTAATAAATGGAATGCTGGGTGTTACTAAAGTAAGTTTTATTACCTTCTTTATCAAAACTTGACGTTTGGTAAGCAACCCCGTCATGGGTTTGAGTTACATTGCCAGCGGCATCATAGCGGTATGTTTCTTTCTCTTGGACAACACTGCCATCAGCAAGTGTACGAGAGATTGTTTTGGTGTCGACTAAATTCGCACTGTTGTATGTAAAAGTTGTAACATTGCCAAGCGCATCCGTTTCTTTAGTTTTATTGCCAAATTCGTCGTATTCAAATTGGGTTTTATTGCCTAAAGCATCTTGTGTCATACTTGGTAAGCCATTTTCATTAATGTTATTACCAGCTACATTTTCGTTTGGATCAGTAATGGTGAGTAAATTACCTACGCTATCATAAGTATTTGTGTAGGCATTTCCATTAGCGTCAGTAAGCGTGAGTTCCTGGCCTCTAATATTGTAACTATATTCAGACTTATTACCCAAAGCATCGGTACTTGAAAGCAGATCATTACGTTCATTGTACACATTAGTCGTCACGTTACTTAAGGGGTCTGTCTCAGTAAGCAGATTGCCGTTTTCATCGTAAGTATAGAAATGAGCGTACCCTAGAGCGTCGACTTTTGAAGTAACATTGCCTTCTTCATCATAATAATAAAAAGTTAGGTTTCCTCGCTTGTCCGTTACCGTTGACTGTTTCCCCTCTATATCATGCACAAAGCTAGTTCGGTTCCCCTCTCCGTCTTCTTGTGCAACTAAACGGCCATCATCGTCATAAATATTAAAGACTTTTGTACGGTCTTCAGAATCTAAAATCTTCAGTAAGCCGTGCTTGTAGTCATAGGTATAAGACTCTTTTCCACCAAGCGGAGTACGTCTTTGTATTAAGTTGTTATTAGCGCTTTGATCAAAATAATAATAACGGTTATCAGGAGTCTTAATATTGGCTACTAAATTATTTACGCCGCTTCTCGAGATAGAGACACTTTTTCCTGACGAATGATGTATACCGCTGTTATTAAAAGTAAGTGTGGCGCCATTAGACTCTTTTGCAAAAGTCATCCCAGACAGTGTATTAAAATGATACTCAAAACCTGCTCTTGTTGTTAAAACAAATTCATTCGCATCAAATGTTTCACCACTACCTAATATTTGTAGATTGCCATCAACTAGTCTAACTAACGGATTAGACTTTAATATTAACGTGGAGTCAGTATCACCAACTGGCTCAAATGTAAGGTTTACATCAAGATTGGGCACGCTTTCATAACAGGGCACTTCAGCTTTAACTAAGAATTTTTCTACTTCATCATTAGGTAAGGTTACTGTAGTAATAATTTTGCCAAGTGGCTCCACACAGTAATCAGTTAGTAGGTTCAGTGGTCCTGTTTTGTATTCGTTTAATGCCCAAGCTCGGCCTAATCCTCTAGACTTTTCTACTTTAATTCCTGTGTAATCTAACGACCAACCATAGCCAAAATCTAATAGTTCGTGTTTTCTTCTGCTGTCATACGTTCTACTTACAGTAATTGGTAAGCCAGCCAGCGGGTAAGTAAATTCTTCTACGGTATAGGTGAAATTGCCAACTTTTAAGCTACCTTCAACAGATAAAGTAATACCATCATACGATACTTGACCAGAACCATCTGTGACTTCTAGTTGCAATAGATATAGGCCATTAGTCAGCATTGATGGGTCAAGTCTGTAAACATGCTGCATCTCAATGTTTGTATTACCTGAAGCTACTTCTTGCATTGCTTCGGTATTTGAGGCAGACATCAAAACAAGTCGCCATTTACTTATGTTTTCATCCGTTGCAATAATTTCAATATCAATAGGCTGCGTCACTCTCACAGCATCTTCTGGTGAAATAATATCAGCAACTGGCAGCGTAATATCACTGCCATCACTAACAATAAATGTTTCTTGAATCGTTGTTGTTTGCCCAGAAGCATCTGTTACCTCAAGCACCGCTAAATAACTGCCAGCAATTGATGTGTTAGCGTAAACAGCTTCATTGTTTTCATTCAATTCAACGGCATCACCATTAACAGTTAATTGGTAAATAACATTACCTACAGCACCTGTTGTACTCGCTTTAATTGTTACAGGTTCATCAATTGCAGGGAATTGATTACTTAGCGTTAAAAACGCTTCAAAAGGTTGATCAGCTGGAGAAACATATACATCAAAGCTTGTACTAGCTGTATCGATCACATCTCTTATTTGAACACCGAAACGATAAGTACCAGCTTGAGTATTATTTGGCGTCCAATTAATTTCGCCAGTAGCACTATCCATCGTAATATTCGATACATTAACTCTTACGTTACTCTCTAAATGCGTTGCAGAAGTGATCCTAAAATATAAGTCGTCACCATCAGGATCTGTCACATTTAATTGGTTTTGATAAGGTTGACCAACCTTGGCATAAGAAAGCGGTAGAGGAACAATTTCTGGCAAGTGATTTTTCTTCACAAGCACATCATGTCGGTATGAAATTTCGCCACCTTTTCGATCATGTATTTTGAATTCTATGTATTGTTCACCAAGATGTTCTTCTCGTAAAAAGGTCGTCAAATTACATAAATCAAAGTCACTCCCACCCTGGTGTAACAAATTACCGCCAACTATTTGACAATAGGGTACGTCACCATCGGGATCTGTAATGGTAATAGTATCTTTATACCAATGGTCAATATATGCAACAGACACCGACGGTGCAGTTTCAATAACAGGCGCTCTATTACCTTGATATGTTTTAAGTATATACGACTGCGTGTCTGCCAAACCCGTATCATCAGTTACACTAATTTCGACTGGGTAATCACCAATGTCAGCAGCCGTAGGAGACCATGTTACTCGCCCAATGCTGTCAATTGCCATGCCAGAAGGTGAATTGATTAATTCAAAGCTTAAATTGGAGTTTGGATCGGCATCATAAACTTCAAGCTGGTAGCTATAGAATATATCGACCAATGCATCAACTACTGGGGCAGATAAGATTACTGGCGCAGAATTACCTGTTCCAGGCACTTCATTCCAAGTAATTGAAAATTCTTGCGAATAATTTCCTGCAATAACTGTAATAGTATCGTGCCCTGCTGCAATAGCACGGTAACAATGGCCGACTTCCTCTCCACTTGCGACAAAACTGTGTCCTGCACTAGTGTTGGCACCTTCAACGAAGAAATCCACTCTGGAATCTACAGCTAAACGTGTACCTGCTTCGCTGGAAACAGAAAAACAAAGCTCCTCACCTAGTATTGGATTTTCATTAGACCATTGAATACTTAACGATTCAGTATTGCCCAACCTAGGCAGTTTTAAACCGCCTTGGTAACCATAAGACTCCCAATCACCAAAGCCATAGATATAAAGCCCAAATGGGATATCAGCGCTGATTACATGCGCTCCTTCATTGAGCTCAATACTGCCAGCTAACATCGACGTATTAGGAATTAAGGTAAATGAAGATGTATCGATAGCCACACCATTAAGCAATAAACTATCAGCACCATTTTGATTAATAGCAATATTGGCAAAGTTATACTGAATATTTCGCTGGGTAGTGGTAAAAGTATACTCTTTTACAAAGCTTCGCTGAGCGGTAAGTAACATCATGAACGGATCGCCTACTCGGTCACCTCCCCTTTCATTTCTGTCATAAGTTTCCCCATTAGAAAATTGAGCAACCAATATAGGGTGGTTAGCTGATATTTGGCTTGGCTCCTCAATGATATCGTCGAGAAATTCGCCTTTATCTAGTGTCGTGATAATTTTTTCATTTATTCGTACTACCGTATTATCGTAAGCAGCTACAATTCGAACAGTATCGCCTTTATGACGCAGAGATAAAGGAATAAAGCTGTACTCCATTCCCCAATATGAAACATCGGGAATATGTTCAACAATGTGATCGCAAGCGCCATACCTTGTTGGTACATTGACACAATTATTACCCGTAAAAGTGGCGACTGGCTTTGTTGCACTTATTTTAGTGCCTGAATAAGTACCTTCGAAGGTATTAATTGAATACGATTGACCTTTATTTAATGTTGAGGTTATTTGTTCGCCAGCTTTATACCTTTCCTGATTACCATTGTTATACACTGAAACATCGTCTGAGAAAGTGATCGTTACTTCGGTTTCGTCATGCGGAGCAAGTAACGTAATTTGCCCTTTGTTATAGGTCATAGCGTAATAATTTTTGCCAAGCGTTTCCGTAGGCATAACTAAAAACCCATCCGTTGTATAAGTTGCTTGGTTCAACGCATATAGCACTATGTTACTCTCAGAATAGACGTGAATCCCTCGATTCTGAGCTTTTCCTGTATAGTCAGTCCAAAAGGTATTAGGCACGTCAACTTGTGTAATTTGTCCTGGAACTACGTTAAATTCAAAGCTAAATTCACCTGAGGCGGCTTCAACGACTCCTGTAGTTTCTTCTTTCCCCGAAATATAAAGGCGCAGTTCATCTGAACCACTGTGGTTTCGAGCAAACGTTAGCCAAAAATCGCTGCCTTCATGATTTGGCTCTTCTGAAGTCACGTTAATAATGAATGACTGCGACTGTTGTAAACCTAAAGAGTTTGTAATAACAATAGCTACAGGGTAACCACCTTCACTCGTTGAAACCCAAGTGACTTCACCAGTTAGTTCATCTATCACCATTCCTTCAGGCGCATCTTGTAATGCAAATGATATCTCATTGCCATTAGGATCTTCTGCATTGACATCATATATATAAGGTTGGTTTACTTTAGCGGTAGTGATAGGTGTGCTAGTAAATATAGGAAGGTAATCGGTGTTGTTTTCGACGAATACATTAAACTCTTGGATAACTTCCTCAACACTATCACTTACCGTAACTTTAAAGTTAAATGTTCCTTCATTTAAGGGAAGCCACTCGAGTAGTCCTGATTGTTCGTCTAGTTTAACCTCACTTGGCGATTCAACAATCGAGTACGTAATTTCATCTAGGTCTTCATCTGTAGCAATTATTTGATATGTATACTGTACTCCAGTAATGGCACTCTCTTCAGGTACAGATGTTATTATTGGCGCATCATTGACATTTTCAACAACTAAGGTAAACGATTGTTCATCGCTCAGACCTCCTGAATCGGTCACCTTAATTAAAATATCATGGTTACCTACATCTTTATTCTCAGGTAACCATATTAAACTTCTTTCATTTAAAGTCATCCCCTCTGGACTTGACAATAATTCGATTGAAAATGTGTCGTTTACGTCGTCATCACTGACTAAAACCTCATATAGATATGGTTCATCTTCTAATGTATTCTCTGCTGGTGTAGATGTAATTACAGGCGCATCAGGAACATCAAAAACTGATACTGAAAAGTTTTGCGTGTCAGTTAAACCACCAACATCACTCACCTGAACTGATACCTCATGGTTTCCAATGTCTGTAGTAGAAGTCTGCCACTCGATTAAACCAGCATTGGATATGTTCATACCTTGAGGGCCAACAATTAAAGAATAGGTATGGCTGTCATTAACATCAATATCATCAACAATAAGCTGGTATGCGTAATTAACTCTTTCATTAACAGAGATGACAGGTGCAGATACGATAGAAGGGGGTGAATTATGAACAATTCCAACCACATTAATAATAAGTGCGCTACCTGGCTGACTAGCAACTTCAACTTCTAACTTATTTACATCAAGTAGTGATATAGGCTTTTCAAGATAAGTTACTGCTTTGTTGAAATCTTTTGGTGCAAAAATCAATTCACCATTCAACCAAACTCGGGCACTGGATACTTCAGAGTATTCAACCAGTTCATACTCACCACTATAGCCACCATTATGCACTTGTATTGTGTAATCAGCTTCATAGGCATGTTTGTTAAATTCTTCAACATCGATAAACGGTGAACCTGATGCTCTCTGAAATACTCGATCCTTAACGGGAAATACTTCTAAAGAATTAGCTATTAATTGAGTAGAAAAGGCTAGAAAGCACAGGAATACAGCAAAAGCAGACTTGAAGCGCATATTTCATCCTTGATTAAATTATAATTTTTAGGTTATCCCTATCATTAACTGACATTGTTACAGGCAGAGTATAAAAATTCAACTGATTACAATTAAGGTGATGAAGGCGTTTACTTTAATTGAGCGGCGCCAAAAGCATTATGATTGCTCTGTTTGAGTAAGTGTGATTAACCGCCACCCTAACAGTAACTGACGACTGGCAACTGAGTAGCAATATATTTAAATGCTACTCAGTTGTTTCAGCGCATAGCTGTTCTGATCGAGCCATCTATTAGTGGCATTTTGTTTAATGAATGCCTCATATTCACTAACATCGATTGAAGTGTTACCGTTATTTTGCCGTTGAATGAGCAACAGCGCAGCATCAAGGGCATCTACTTTATGATAATTTGTTTGTGCCTGCCGATAAGCGTGTTTGGCATGCTTAACGCCTTTTTGCCATTCGTTTTGGGCAAATTCAATGTGCGCTTGGCTCAGTAATTGAAAGGACTGCCTTTGCCAAGGTTTAATGGTAGCTATTGCCTCTTGCCACTGTTCTTGCTGTATATGGTTGTTACGAACACTTTCGGCAGCAATATAGAAATATATTTCATATTGCGGTGAAAACGGTAGTTCAAGAATCTGCTGGTTTAGTGCAAACTTTTCTTCAATCGAATTAGCCATCCACACGGCATTATTAAGGACCCGCACCTGATGTTCATCAGCCAATTGATGTAATGTGATTAACTCTTTTGCCAAGCCAAGCTGGGTATGAGAAAGTTCAACTTCACTCGCTTTAGATGCCATAAAAGATTGATTCAAACGTGCTGTGACTTCTAACAATGGCTCGTTACTACTTCTCGCTTTACTGGCTGCCTGATTAAGCACTTGCATCCCTTGGCGAAGCTTTAGGTTAGCAAGATGAACCCAAGACAACTCCACCAAAGCACTTGCTTCGAGTGAATCCTGTTTCAGTTCTCTAAATATGGCCAGTGCCTGATTAACACTCTCCTCTGCAGCCATATTGTTCTTATTCCACAAGTTAATTTGCGCTTTTAATAAATACAGTAATCCTGCACGAAAATGAGAGCTTGCAGTACTCAGTTGGCGATCAGCTAAGGCATTGGCTCTATCCAACTCGTTAAGTTTAAACTGTAGCCTTATTTGCTGATCATTGAGTTGTTCAAGATCAGGATGTTTATCAATCAATAATGTAAGTTCTGCCAATGCAGTATGATCTGATTCCACCTCAAAATAGCGCGTAGACGCCAGTAACGATAATAACTGCGCCAATTGATTTAGCGAGTCATTTTTATTGTCTGCTAAAATATAATCATGCCAACCGCGCTGCGCGCCTTGAATATGAAACCTGATCGCCAGTTTATCGTTTATCGTATAGGGCCTGCTTGCTACAAGCCATCTTGTCGCATTCGAATTATTTCTTTGCCAAACACTAAACGGAGAATCAAATAGAGTTTGTGCATTGATAGTGGCTATTGATACGTCTTCTAATGTAGTGAAGTTGCTACTTTCAATAACATAAACTACATCTGCTTCATTTGATAATTCGACCACACTTGTCGGCTCACCGATACGAAACCATGCAACAAATATCAAAACCAACAGAAAGACCATGCCCAACGCTGTACGCCATTTTGAAAACGTTCTACTGGTTATGCACTTGGAATTCAAGCTGTCAGTTGTAAGCGAAGGAATAACATTGTTTTTAGGAGATAAGTGTTCTTGAGGTGATTCACTAAACGCAATGCACTTCTCAGCGTCAGTGTTTTCAACATGTTCAGCATCAAACGCTTCATCTTGAGCGACAATCGTTAAGGGTAACTGCCATTGATAGCCTTTCTTGGAAAACGTTTTAATCGCTTTATCACCAAATAACGCGCGTAGATAGCTGATATTTTGAAAAACGACTTGCTCTGTCACCACTCTATCTGGCCAAACTTGCTCTAAAATATCGGATTTTGAGTGGATCTTGTCGGCTTTTTGAATAAATAAACTAAGTAACTGAGCAGGCTTTTCACTCAATGGAATTATCCGCCCATTCTTCGTTAATATCTTTTGCTCACAGTCAAACTGGAAACCATTAAAGCTGACATTCATAAAATTCATTGGTTGAGGGTGAAAAACCGCTCAAGGATAAGGAATGCACCGAATAAAGTAAAGTTGGCGTAAGTCAACTACATCATGACAGCATTCACACAACTACCGTTTGACATGAATGCCATGTAGAAACCGTACCCAATAGTAATAACAAAATGAAGTGTTATACGCCACTTTACCCTAGCCAATAAGTACATTACTTCTATCTATTAGAATAACACCGCAAACCGGCCACTCGCATATAGGCCGTAGAGTAACCCTAGCGTGCCGCCACCACCTCCCACAACCCAACCAACTATATTCCAAAATCTCGTACTTTTGATTTGTTTGTGTGCTAACGAGTTAGATTTAGCCTGCCGCTCCAAATTTTCAATACTAATTCGATTGGTAGCACTAACATTGACCACTAGCCCAGCAATAAAAAGCGCGTACGTCATCACTGGAAATAGCCAACCATCTGAACAAACATAACTTAGACCAAAGAGTAACGACGTAACTGCAATTAATAAATTACTTCGCCACTTTATGCGGGTAAGTGTGTCAATATCTGTTTGGTTATCAATGTGTTTTAGCACTTTATTAATAGCAAAACTATTAGCAAAAATAGCTAATACGCCGCCAATAGCGGCCCCTCCTAGCGACGCAACTAACTTGCCCAGCCAATGACTGTTTTTGGAGACCGCACCACAAGCAAAAGTGCTAGCCGCTACAGGGCTTAAAGTCATTGCGGTTGTGGCAAAAGCACTTACCAAGCTAACGGGAGCCGTAGCCAAAATCACTTTGCCATATTTAGCGAGTACAGACGCTTTAATAATGTCACGTGCGCGTTGTATACGTTTACGAACAGTTGCTTCCTTTAAATCGAGTAATTGGGCAACAATTCGACTATTGCTATCTTCACGATAATAAAGAATGACTATTTCTCTTGTTTCGTCAGGCAGTTTGTCAAGCAATCCTTTAACCAACTCACTTTGTTGCTGTTTTATCAACGAAGTTTCTTGTTGGTCATGTTCGCAAACATTTTCGAGTAAGCTTTCTAATATCTGGTCATCGTGATTTTGCTGACGGACACTTTTTTTGTCCCTAATAAAATTCAATGCGGTGTAGCGAGTAACTTGCCGTATCCAAGGCAAGAAGCTGTCATGATTGTTTAGTTGATCGAGTTGTTGCCACATTTTAATAAAAACCAGTTGGCAAACGTCCTCACTGTCTTGCACATTCTTAGTAATCGCAAGTGCAATGCTACTGACCGTATTGCTGATTTGGGCTAACAAGGCAGTAAAAGCGTCTTTGTCGCCTTGCTTAGCAAGCCCTACATAATGGTTTATTAAATGGGAGCTATCATCATTGTTAGTTAGTGCTGTCATTATGCCTGCTCCTTGATAAACTGAGTAATCTTGTCGATTAACCATTGAGGCTGATCCCACATCAAGAAATGACGCCCTTGGCTATTCATTTTTAGCTCAATCTGCTTTGTTTGAACAAGTTGTGCTTGATATAGCGCCTTAATAGCTTCATGTTGCTCAGGTTGGGTAAAGCCACCAGACGCCCCTATTAATAGCATAGGTGTCTTCAGTTTTGCCAATTCTGATCGTAAATCCGTTGTCAGAACTGTATAAATTGCATTTGCCGCAGTTGTAGGATCAGACGTTGCCGCCATCTCAATAATATCTTTATAACGACTTTCGTCTTTAGTCTGAATAGCAACACCCTGTTGTGTCATCAATTTGAGCTGTTTAGCATCGGCATTTTGGTAAAGCTGCTGAATCGACTTTGCTTGATAGTTAAGATCTTCAACAGTCGTATCATTTGTGCGCGTAAATATTGGGCCGATAAAAGGCAAACCATCTATTGAAATTGCCGCAACAAGTGGCAATGTATCACTCAGTGCAAGCTCAAATGCTATTAGCCCTCCCATACTATGTCCAACAAATATTGGGCGTTCGAGTTCAGTTTTACTCACATATTGCTTCAGCTCTGCGATGACTTGTGGGTATATCGTCTTAGCCTGTTCACACGCAGGATTTTTGCCAAAACCCGCTATAGACAATTGGTGCACCTGATAATTTTTGGCAAGTGCCTTTGCCAGTGGTTGCCAAACACGTTCATCGCTGACAAACCCCGGCATGAGTAAAATGGCCTGTCCCTGCCCTAAAACTTTTGCGTTTAAGCACGCTGCCTGCACAGAATTTCCTGTATACAAAGAAACTAGCATAAGTGCGAAAAGTGCGTATTTCATCATGTTGATTACCTTAGTTGCTGTTGTTACTAACTAAGTCACGATGAAACATGTTTGTGTGACAATTATTTTGCTATGTCTTACAAACTAGCCCTATGGTTGTCGATTTTAGCTAGTATCTTTCGCTCGCAGTCAACCTGGAAAACATCATAGCTTTACAATATAAGGAATTGGTTTTATGACAAAGAATTGATCATTAACGGGAATAGATAACGAAGTCAGAAAACAAGTTGCGCCTTCATACCTTTAATCTTTCATACGTAAAAATCCTCGATGTGGCAGCCAAGGCACTTGGAATATTTGGTTGAGCTGTTCGATAAGCTAACTTACTTCCGGCTAATGCTGATATACTTATACCTTTCTTAAATAGTTCATGATCGTCACAACTGAACCCATCGCTAATTAACGAGCTTTTTCATGCCAAATGCATTTTCTACCACCAAACTTTCAACCGCTTTACTCGACAACCTAACAAGCTTGGGATACATGGAAATGACAGAGATTCAAGCTCAGTCATTACCACTACTGCTTGAAGGCAAAGACGTAATTGCGCAAGCAAAAACGGGGTCAGGTAAAACCGTTGCATTTGGCTTGGGACTATTACATAACTTAGATGTAAAACGCTTTCGCGTTCAGGCATTGGTGCTGTGCCCAACGCGAGAACTAGCTGATCAAGTAGCGCTCGAAATAAGAAAACTAGCGCGAGCAATTCACAATATCAAAGTGCTCACTTTGTGCGGTGGTGCTCCGATGGGTCCGCAAATAGGTTCATTAGAACATGGCGCTCATATTATCGTGGGTACGCCAGGCCGTGTTGAAGACCACATTCGCAAGAATCGATTATCATTGGCTGAGCTCAATACACTAGTCTTAGATGAAGCTGATCGTATGCTGGATATGGGCTTTGAAGCGCCGCTCGAGTACATTGTTGCTAACTGTCCAGATACGCGACAAAACTTACTATTTAGTGCCACTTACCCGAAGAAAATCGAGCAATTGGTTAGTCACCTAATGACAGCGCCAGTTAAAGTTGAAGTCAAAAGCAACCACGATCACAGCACGATCAATCAATATTTTTACGAAGTCGAAGGCAACGACGCTCGCATTAACGCAGTGGAGCGACTGCTTTATCAATTCCAACCCACTTCTGCCATCATTTTCTGCAATACCAAGCTAGAGTGTCAGTCACTCAGTGATAAGCTGAGCCAGCAAGGCTTTGATTGTAGCGCTTTACATGGCGATTTAGAGCAGAAAGATCGCGATAGAACATTAGTTAGGTTTGCAAATAAGAGCATCACCATATTGATTGCAACCGATGTTGCCGCGCGCGGAATAGATGTTGATGATGTTGAGATGGTCGTGAACTACCATATTGCGCATGATCCTGAAGTACATGTGCATCGTGTGGGTAGAACTGGTAGAGCGGGTAAAACAGGGGTTGCATGCTCGCTTATCAGTGCTAAAGAAGTCCATAAAGTTATTCGTCTGGAAGACTATTTACAGCAAACTATTACGCCAAAATCATTGCCAAGTGACAGTGTATTTAAAAATAGTATTGTGCAAGCAACGATGGTGACGTTACAAATTGATGGCGGTAAAAAGAATAAGCTACGTCCGGGTGATATATTAGGGGGACTTACCGCAAATCACGCAATAAAGGGCGATCAAATTGGTAAGATTAAGGTTCAAGCAACTTCTGCTTTTGTCGCAGTAGAAAAGTCGATTGCAAAACTAGCCCTGAAAACCATTAGTGAAGGTAAGATGAAGGGGCGTAATTTCCGTGTGCGTATAATAACCCGTTAAACTTAATAATCTATTTTATGACTTTAAGTACACAACGCCTTGACCATTTTCTAGCTAAGTATTGCCAAGTATCAAAAGGTGACGTGCGCTTATTGCTAGCCCAAAAACGTGTTTACGTTGATGGCAAAACAGCACAAGGAATAGATCAGCGCGTTAACAAGTTCACTCAAATCTCGCTAGATAATCGCGTCATTCAAAACAACCCTGCATATTACGTAATGCTACATAAGCCTGTGGGTGTTGTTTGCGCGACAAAAGATAACATACACCCAACCGTTATCGATATACTCCCATTTGAATTCAAGCATGAACTTCATATTGTTGGGCGACTCGACTTAAATACTAGCGGCCTTGTATTATTAACCAATGATAGCCGCTGGTCTGAGGCTATTATTCAGCCAAAGCAAAAGATTGAAAAAACCTACCAGGTCACTCTTCAAAACCCTGTCGATGACAGCTACGTCTGTGGATTCAAACAAGGCATGTATTTTAAGTTTGAAAACATCACCACACTACCAGCTAATTTAACCGTTACTGGTCAATACAGCGCCGAAGTTAAACTGGTTGAAGGTAAGTATCATCAAATCAAGCGCATGTTTGGTCGTTACCGTAACCCTGTAATTAAGCTACATCGCAGTCAAATTGGCGAGATCAAGCTAGATGAGCAATTAGCCTCAGGCCAAAGCAGGCACCTGACAAAGTTAGAAATAGATGCATTTAAGAACTCACTTTGAGTGCATTGGTAAATGTTTGCATGCTTTAGTAACTTAACACTCAAAAGCGAACTAAAATATTAGGGTAAAGTTTAGATGTCCGTTTTTCTCATTGCTGCCGTAACAAGCTTATTTGACCATTACAGTTTTGTTTGAGCCAAGAATGATGACTAAATTGGCGAGTATAAAATTCGAAGCCGTGTACCATTTTTTGATTATAACAATTTGATAAGAAAGGATTGTAGAAAACCGCTCGACTTTTCTTATGCTAGTCAAGCGGTTACTAAAATAGTTGAGATGACCGATAAGCCGCTTTCTTTTGTGTTCTAAGCGTCGTGGACAATCATTTTCCTTAAAAGAAAAACCCAGCAAAATAAGCTGGGTTTAATAGAATTTGTTGAGTTGACCGATAAGACAACAATAATCCTGCCAATAACAGGTAAATGAATGCACCACCAGAACCTTTTTTAGTTTTGTCAGTTACTACAAATATCACCATTACATTCAACACTACAACAGTGACAGCTTTGATATCATTGAAATCAACGATACTGCCATTGGTCGCCTGTTCGTTGATCATTGGGATGATGAAATTCGTATCGTCGATATTTCATTGATGCCTGATTACCAGAACAAAGGTTTGGGCAGTTACCTGTTCAAGCAAATTTTTAGTCAGGCGATTTCCAGTAACAAATCTGTGTCCATTCATGTTGAGCACAACAATCCAGCCAAAAAACTGTATGAAAGGCTGGGGTTTTCAGTCAAAAGTAAAACGAATGACATTTATCTTCTGATGCAATAGACACCTTCATAGCGCTTTATACAGTCGACTCTTGCTTTTCATTCTTACGCGATCGTGTAACCACCGTTTCAAATTCGGTATAGCTATTGGGAGAGAGAAACAGCTTTTTGCTGCCAAACGATTGATGAAGAAAAGTAAACGTGCCTTGAGGAATATTTATTGGTTCATCGCTGGTATAGATCACGGAAAATGATTCCCAATCAGCTCCATGAAGCGGCCCCTGATTGACTTCATAAATAACAAGAGAAAGGCTATTTCCATGCTCATCAGATAGTGTGACTTTTCCCCAATAAGCGTAGATAACGTATCAAAACAATAAACTTCCATATCAATATAAGTTCCCTATTTGAGGCTTCAAACAGCCATAATTTAAGAGATTTCTGTACATCTATCTAATGGAGTTAGTCTATATTTTCATTTTTGCAAACTTGAAATTGATGAGAAAATTGATCAGACAAAACGTTGAGTCTGAATCAATTCTTTAGTTAAGTTTGCTTCCACGGTTTTGAGTCAATGAAATTAAATCAATATGTTTGAGTTTTATAGGGAGAAGTTCGATTGGGCTATTAAAAAAGCAAATTAATTACCTTACTTTCCTTGCGGTTATTAAATTTTCTAATACGCTTTTACATTAATTGTTCAACTTATTCATTAAGCGATTTTGAGCAGGAAGCACATATTTCAATAACAAGGCAAAGGAAAGATTATGGACTTTCAACGACTAGCTGGATTGCACCTTGAACATAACAGCAAGCTCTCAAACCGCAGCATTATAAATTTACCCGCCGATGTAAACGCCGTTGTGTGTTTAGCACAAGCCGCGATAAACGTGGAGCTGTTTACTATCCCGTTATACATGACCAGCATGTATTCGATAGAGGGAATGCACAGTATTACCGAAGCACGCCCCGAAGACGAAAAGAGTAATGACGATTACAAAGGACTATATTACGGACGACGCTGGCCCGGTGTCTCGCCAAGCCCTAATCCACAAACGGCGAATGAACAGGCGTGTAATCTTGTGTTTAGCGTGTTTATTCAGGAAATGTTACACCTGCAAATGGCGGCGAATATCTACACTTCGCTTAGTAAGTCTTATTTTAAGAAGGGAGTGATTTTAGGACCTGGATCACCAACGTTAGAAAAAACACCGGCAGCTCCGCCTACTTTTACTTCGCCAATGTTAGTGAATGAACACAATGGCTGGACTTGTTATGGGAAAAATAAAACCATTATCCCGCATATTTTGGATGTAACCGATTTAGCAGATCCGGTTTATAGTACGGTAAAAGTCGCGCTGGGTGGTATAGATACCAATAGTATCAACTTATTTTTACTTATTGAGGAACCGTCGGATGTACTCGCAAGTCGCATTAAAAATGATGCCAGACACAAGTACATTGCCACCCAGGAAGGTGGCGTTAACGGAGCAGTTCCTTTTGAGCATTGGAACCTTGATTCTACCGAAATCGATTTACCCAAGTTTGGCACCATAGCGACCATGTATGAATGTTTGGCGGCTTATTTAAATATTCGCTATGACGATGGTACAAATCTGTTTGATCATGTATTTAAACCAAATGCTTTACAGCGAGACTTGTTTAACACTGAAGAGGCTGGCCACCCTATGGCTGAATTTCCTCGCATGAAAACGACCATTACGGAAACTGATCCAGATAAAGCTAAACAACAGATTTTTCAATTGATGAATGCCATCACTGACCAAGGTGAAGGTGCCACGATGAAAATTGAGCCAGAACCTGCTGTTCCGTCAGGGCTGGTTGGTGCGCCGGTTGATCCGAGTTACCAACCAGATTTCCAAGCATTACAGGCTGATTATGTTCAGTATAATGAAGAAGGTAAACCTTTGCCTATGTCTGCAAGCGCCCATTCTCGTTTCTTTGGTGGTGTAGTCGATCATTATGATCGCTTTCAACAAGTGAAAGGATTGCTTGAGTCAGGAGAAATCACGACTTGGGTGGATTGGCACAGTAATCCTAAAAATCATTGGACAGCCGCTAAACTACAAACGCCACAATATGCTGATAACCCGAATAAAGACGTATTGCCAAGCGCTAATGATGTTGCTACCGCACTTAACAATCTTAAAGAAGATGGCACCGACAGCTGGACTGAAATGAGCCGAGTTGCCGCAGGCGCTATTGCCGGGATAACCACAGTGCTTAATGATTATTGGCAAAATGAGACCGTCGATTTTCCTTTTCCTTCGATGTCAGGCTCGGGTGATAGAGTATCGATTTGTTGGGCGGTATTTGGTAAAGCGCCAGACTTGTCTCTGGGGGAATATGAGCGTAAGCCCGAAAAACAGCGAGATTATCTTTACCATGCCTGTCAGGGGATGGCATTAGATCCCGATCCTCAAGACACCGACAACACTTGTGCTTCCAAAGAGGTGTTTCATACTTGTCGGGGTTCTAATAGTTGCAAGGCGGAGGGCGGATGTGGCTTTGTCCAAAAAACTGAAGGCGGTGGCTCCGGGTGTCGGGCACTTGCTGCTACGGCCAGTAAAAACACCAAGGTTCAGGCGGGTTGCGGTCAGCCGACGCTTTACTCACCGCCAGCGGATAATGCGTGCGGTGGTTTAGGGGGCTGTGCCGTACCGATTTCTGCGTCTCAGCTCTATCCGGATGGCGGCTTGATGCCACTTTATCAATTACGGCCTAACACCACTCCGGAGCAAATTTCTGGTGAGGGTATAGCATTTAAAAAAGGTGAAGCGGTTTATGATGTTGCCTGGCAAGCGTACAGCAAAGTGATGGAACATCAAGGATTGGAGCCAGGTGAAAAACCGACGCCTTCCGATCTGCGTTTAGCCTTTCCTCCGTCAACCTGATTGATCATCGCGTGTTTACAGCCTATTGGCGCCCACTTCAATAGGCTGATTTCGCGACTATCTCAAGCCGTATTAACAAGGATAAATATGTCGCATATTGATTTAACTAAGGCTTCACTCGGTTATGGCGTGGGTTTACGCGCCTGTCATTTTTCTTGGTTGGCTGAACATAGTTTGCCTGAGCAAACGGGCGTTGACTGGTTTGAAGCCATTACAGAAAATATTCTAGATCATCAGGGGTATGCACGGCACCTACTGTTTCGTTTGCGTGAGCATTATCCGATTGTATTGCATGGTGTCTCTATGTCGATTGGTTCGACTGATCCCCTTAATATAAGTTACCTTAACAAACTCAAACAGTTAGAGCAGGAATTTGCGCCGGCGCTGGTATCGGATCACCTGTGCTGGACCGGGTTGCAGAGCATTAATAGTCACGATCTACTGCCGATACCACTAACGAATGAAAGTTTAAAGCATGTAACCTTGCGAATTGAGCAAGTTCAGGAGATATTGCAGCGTCCCTTAGTACTTGAAAACCCCAGTACTTACATGAGTTTCAAACAAAATGAATATCAGGAATGGGAATTTTTATCGCAACTGGTGGCAACAACCGGATGCCAGTTACTAGTGGATGTAAACAACATCTACGTTAGTAGCGTTAATCATGGTTTCGACAGTTTTGAATACATAAACGGACTTCCTTTAGATGCAGTTGTGCAATGTCATTTGGCAGGCGCAACGGATATGGGAACCTATCTTATTGATACTCATGATAAGCCCGTGCATACCAAGGTATGGGAGCTTTATGCGGCACTGATCAAAGCCTGTAACAGACCTGTTTCGACGTTATTGGAATGGGATGCAGACATACCTGGTTTCCCTGCATTAGTCGCTGAATTAAATTTAGCTAAACAAGCGATTAAAGGACATATTCCGTGTAGTAACCCTGAGGCACCAGTCCCCGTTGAAGTGCCTATATCGACGCCATTAGCTCAACAGTTTAACGTCGCAGTGCCTGAATTGGAGAGTGAAAAATAATGAGTCTTTCAGACTTGGCAAACCAACAGTATTGGTTAATGGATATGATGTTAAATGGCAATAAACTGGACATGAATGCGAATCCTTATGTTCAAGACAGCGAGCATTTTCCTGCGGCTTCTCGATTATTCGTATATCAGCAGGGATATCGCTTGAGATTGTTAGAGTGCATGCAGGCAGAATTTCCCGTGTTAAATTTATATCTGGGCGAAGAATTGTTTGCTTTGTTTGTTTTAGGCTACCTGCAACAGAGGCCTTCTACGCACTACAGTTTATATGAACTTGGTGCATATTTTGCGGACTTTCTCGCAAGAACTCGTCCCGCGCCACAACAAATGCCAGATAAGATCGCCGATTATTTAACTTTACCGCAGCAGTTGGCGGAAGTTGAAAGGGCACGCTCCTGTGCACTGCGCAATACAGGGTGTGAAGCATTCAATCGCCATCCGTCAATTACCGAGATGGTGCCATTAAGCTGGCCCTCTATCACTTTACCCGACACGAGCTTTATCGTAAACGTCGAATTCGATTTGTTTAACTATGTGTTAGCGGCGGACAATTATTTGGCAGAAAATACCGCAACGAGTTTGGTAGTTGAAAAGCCTAACAAGCCAGCGGCTTGTCAACAAAGCTTGTTGATTTATCGTCATCGCTATCGTGTTTGTATTACCTTATTGGAGCCTTGGCAATCAGTAGTACTAACGGCGTTGCAAACCGCGCAGCATACAAAGCAACATGTGAAATCACAACTTGATAATACTTTTTGGCAACAGGTCGCGAAACAAGCACAACTAAGTCCAAGCGAACTGTTGGCTGCGCTCAATAGCTGGCTACCCACAGCCCTGTTAAATAGCCAGGTTTATCAGGAAAAAATTAAGCCGGAATAAATTCCTCGGTGAAATTTACTGCGAAATGCTAAAAGACAGAAGATAAAAATAAGCGTATTTAGAATTTAGAGCCGTGCACCAACTTTTCACTATAGAGGCATGAAAAAATAAGAGGTTTTAGAAAACCGTTTGACGAATCAAGCGGCTACTAAAATCTGCGAGATGACCGAAAAGGCAACTCATCCCACAATTTCAAATCAGGCGTTAATTACACCAAACTGTGTTTAATTATAATTACTTAAGCGCCTTACCAGTTCATTAACTCTCCGAACCACTGGTGCACTGACAAAACTTTTATTACATAAAGTTGCCAATTTAGTCCCCTGATAGTATTTCTTATTCACTTAAAAAAGAATAGAAGTTTTAGGCTTTAATACTCTACTCACTTCATAAATCTGGACACTTTCAATAGTGGGTATCTAATAAGCGATGGAAAATCGTTATTTCAATTAAATGCATCTGCTGAATTATTACCGACTTCACTCGAAAACAAAGCGTTTATGCATTTTCCAGGTTTTAGCCCTGATAGCCAGAAACTAAGCGCTTTATTGCGAAATAATATTAGTAAGAATAATGCTAGAATAGTGACACTAGTGAATGAACCACCATTACTTTCTTTTGACTGAGTTTCTTGCGTACGATTTTGTTCTGAATATAACGGACCAGTGTAATTACCCATATAGTCAGCTCCCATTACCTCGTATATCCAACCAAGCTCTTTGCTAACGCGAACATAGTTATCAAAGTTGTTGTATTTCCTTGAGCCAAAGCTACTTACACCAGCTACATAGCGACCATTTTCAGTTTCAATATATACAGGGCCACCACTGTCACCACCAGCTCCAACACCTTCTAATGCTAGGCTATTTCCATCATCAGGGTGATCAAATTTGAACCTTAAATGATAATCATTAACTTCTTCAACTTTGTTATCTGCACCTCTTAAAGCACAAGGGAAACAATAATCATAAATATCTCGCTCACCATCGCCAACAACACCGAAACCAGTGAGTTTCATTACCTTACCTAATTCATCATTTTTTTCGTAGATTGGCGTTGGCAATACACTAAAACTTGGCACGACTAACTCAACAAGAGCAATATCATGTTTTCGTGTATCACCTTGTGTAAAGTCAGGGTGATTATAAATTGACTTCACTGCAATCACTTCATCAATAAAATTGATTTCACTACCTATAGTTATACCATCGTGAAGATTTGGGTAGGTGCAGTGCGCAGCCGTTAATATCCAACTAGGTGCAATTAAAGTGGCGGTACAGCCGTTGATTGCCAGAGTTGATTGATAATCCAAGGTATCTAACAAGTATTCATTCGGTTCAACGTCGTGTCTCATTACAATTGCATGGGTTGTGAACGATGTTATTAACACTATTATTGATATTGCTTGTTTAATTAATCTGTCAGTACGACTACTTCTTAGTTTCTTGTTCGGTAATACTTTCATTTTATTTGTTCTTCTATAGGAAAAGGCAACTATTGATTCAACGTTTTCAACATGCGTTATGCCAAGTGCAAGCTAAGATCATTGAGCTAATTTGGCATTATTTATATAATACCCACGAGCTCTAAACTAACGCAGTATTGAAGTTTAAAGCGACCAACCTTAGAAGCATGTACTATTAAAAGTCCATATAATTCAGTCAATTATTATTTATCAAAATATTTTACTGAATGAAACTCACTGAAGTAGTTCAATTCTTACAATACCCAGAGATTGAATATAAAAAGGTTTAATGAATGAACAAAGAGGAGTATTAATGGCAAACTGGTTACAAATTTTTGAGTTTGCGTTAGATGTTACTGCGACTATTTTCTCGCTGATGCTCATTATTTTAGTCAACATTGGCTTGAAGTGGTTACCCGCACGAAATCAAGTCGTCTTTTTCCTAAGTTTGTTTCTGCTTGTTAACGTCACAACTTTATCTTTAAGTGTATTTAGCTCTGAGCTTTTCTATCATTTATATATATTGGTGTTGCCCTGTATTTTATTGCTTGGCCCATTAATGACTCAGTTTACTCAATCCACCCTAGCGATGAAAAAACTACCGATAGTGACTAGCAAAACCATTAGCTTATACTTTACTGCGCTTGCGTTAATTACTCCTTATTTATTAATCCCCGTTTCTGTTGTTCAACTCCCGTCAGAGAAACAACCTTGGCTTTTGGTTTTTGGTGTTAATGCTTTTGTATTATTGTTTGTGCTGAGTAGCAGCTTGCATTTTGGCCGACTGATCGCGAGATTTTATCAAGGCGAGTTGTTTTCATTTGGCCACAGTGACAACCTATTCCGTTGGCTAAAGGGAGTTTGGGCATCGATGACGCTTATTTGGATAACATTATTATTTAATACAATCACTAGCGTACTCGAAATTCCTTGGGAGAAGCTGTCTACGTCTGTTGCTTTTTTCGATACACTCACCAGCGTTATCACTATAGTAATGTTGTTTTGCTTGACCATATTCACAGCACTGTATTGCAAAAATCCTTTAAAACAAATTGAAGTAAAGAAAAATCAGATTACCAACAAATATGAAAAATCGGCTTTGTCAAAAGAGCAGGCTCAACAAATCATAAACACTCTTGAAAAAGTAATGCAGAAGGAAAAGTACTTTTTAGATAGCAACTTAACCGTAGAGAAACTCGCTAAAATTATTTGTTCACCACAGCAATATTTATCACAAGCGATTAACCAATATAGAGGCATGAACTTTTATGAGCTAATTGCTAACTATCGAATTAATTACGCTAAAGAACTCTTACTCAATGAACCTGATAAAAGTGTGATCGAAGTTGCAATGGATGCAGGCTTTAATGCAAAGAGTACCTTTAATCAAACATTTAAGAAAGTTACTGGCTTAACTCCTTCAGCTTTTAAGGAATCACAACGGTCTAACTAACCATTTAGAGTACATTATTAATAGTTCAGTAAAATGCACCAGATTATAATTATATAGAAAAGCCCAAACACTTAAGCCACTAAAAATAAAACAGTTAATTCTGTACAAGCTTCTAAGGCTGGTCGAATACTTGTGATTATGCATTTACCTTTTGCCAGTAATTTATAAAGTAAAGTTCTGTTTTGATGCTCACACATTATCGCGTTCGCTTTCTATAAATCTGTTTTCCTGCATAAGGTTTCGGGTGCTCAGATTGAAGCAATTAGGGGCTTCCAACAGAACTAGGTGAAATCAAATACCATGTTTAGTTTAAAAAGGTCTCAAAATGAACAAATGGAATAGTAAGTGGTTAGTTATCAAATCGTCTTGTTTCACTGTATTTGGACAGACAACATTAAAACACTATTTAATTGCTATGGCTGTCACAATGTTTAGCTGTGCCAGTCTAGCTGAACAAAAGATAGAACATTATGATATTGATGTAACAGTAGACAATAAGATTAAACTACTATCGATTAAAGCCAAGATACGCCTCAATAAAGCAGAGACAGGTAAATTGTCAGTGTTGTTACACCCCAGAGTACAAAACCTTAAAGTTATTGTTAATGATAAGGCGGTTGACTTTAAATTTAATGTAAACGCCGCAAAAAAACCTAATATGTACTTTGATGGTCAACTGTTAACTGTCGATGAACAATATCTAATTACGAGCAATACTGTAATGCTTATTTACGAGTTGCCTATTGTTGAGGTTAACTATTGGCGCAAAGATAATTTACCTTCAGGGTTTAATCTTTCCAACGGCTTTGAACTAGGTATATATTCATCCTGGTTACCATTCACCATGAAAACAGGAAACTTTAGTTTCGAACTAACAATAGTAGTCCCCCAAAACTATAGAGTTTTAGGAAATGGTGATATTAAACAGACTGCACTTCAAAAATGGCACATTAGCTCTACAAATGAGCAGTTTGATATTCCTTTAATTGTAAGCAAAAGCCTACAAACTAATTTAATCAATTATCAAAACTTAAGAGTAGAGGTTAATCATTTTGGTTTAACTAACGACAAAATTCTAGATTTAGGAAATGATATCAAGAGTGTATTAGCGTTATTTAACGCCAAATTTGGCACTACAGGTTTTAAAGGAAAAATACAATTTGCTTTTGTGCCTAGAAATAAAGGAGCATCCTATTCACGATCAGGCTTTGTTGTTGTTGCGGTAAAATCAGAAGAAGAACAATTCTTAACATTAGCACATGAAATAGCGCATTTTTGGTGGACAGGAGCTGATACAAGTTCTTGGCATGACTGGATAAATGAAAGCTTTGCAGAGTATTCGGCACTAATCGCAGTCGAAAAAAGATATGGCCCTGAGAAGTTTGTCGAACGTATAAAAAGCTATGAAGTAGCCTCAGTAAAAAGTAAGCCAATTTGGGAAAGTGACCGAAGTGATGATGAGGCAACCTTACGCTATTATCGAAAAGGCCCTGTAATTATTGAAAAGCTTAGATTACGCCTGGGCAAGGATAGTTTTTATCGATTTTTGTCTGACTTAGCTCTCGAGGAGAGTCGGAATACTTCAACCTTATTGACTATTTTGGAGAAGAATTCTTCAAAGCAAGATGCAAACTGGCTGGAAGAATTACTCAAAAATTGATGAGCTGCTGCTTTTGTTAATTTGAAGTTTTAAAGAAAAGTTTATCAGGCAATAAATAGGCCTAAATCAATGCCGTAGATAAATTTCGATGTGATGTTCTGATGCGATTAAGCAAAAAAAAGATGACAGTATTTTAGACTGAGAAATTCTAAACCGTGTACCTAACCGTGTACCATTTTTTCTGTAACAATTTGATATGAAAGGATTTTAGAAAACCGCTCAACAAATCAAGCGGTTACTAAAATGGTTGAGATGACCGATAAGCCGCTTTCGTTAAGGTATATGCGTCTTGGACAATCATTGTCCTTAAAAGAAAAACCCAGCAAAATAAGCTGGGCCTAATAGAATTTGTTGAGTTGACCGATAAGCCGGGTTCTGTCTAGGACAATCATTCGTCTAGGCCTTAAATCGCTCTAAGGCTCAAGCAACCTACCCGGTTTCAACGCGAGCCACGCCATATGAAACCCTACTTGGTCTTGCTCCGGGTGGAGTTTACCCTACTGCCAACTGTTACCAGCGGCCCGGTGCGCTCTTACCGCACCCTTTCACCCTTACCTGTGCTGTTGCCAGCCATCGGCGGTCTTCTCTCTGCTGCACTTGTCGTAGGCTTTCGCCCCCCAGACGTTATCTGGCACCCTGCTCTGTGGAGCCCGGACTTTCCTCCCCTCTACCTGTCTATCAGAAGATACAACGGCAAAGCAGCGATTGTCTGGTCAACTCACCGCGCATTCTATATTAATTGCTACCTAGCGCCAAGCAATACCTACAGAATTGTGCGATTAACCATTTTTCATCGACATGGCTAAATCATAAAGTGTATTCTTTTTAACGTCATACAACTTACCCACAACCGCACAAGCTTTTTTCGGTGGGAGTTCTTCAAGTAAAATACTTAGCGCTTTTACAGCTTCTTCAGGCACACCGTCGTCTTCACGTACATTACCTTCAATGATAAGTACCATTTCGCCTTTGAGTTGATTAGGATCTTCGTTAAGCCAACTTAGCATATTACCCGCAGTATCGCTGTGAACAGTTTCAAACGTTTTTGTCAGTTCACGCGCAATAACAATTCGTCTTGACTCCCCAAGTACAGCTACAATGTCTGATACGGTATCTATCGCTCGACGTGGTGCGTCGTAGAACACCATAGTGCGTGACTCATTAGCCAATGCCGCGAGCGTTTTTTGTCGCGCACCTGATTTAGAGGGTAAGAATCCTTCAAACGTAAATCTGTCAGTCGGCAAACCAGAAACAGACAATGCAGCAATAGCCGCGCATGCACCAGGCACAGGCACAACATTAAGGTTTTGTTCTCTCAAATAGCGAACAACGTGAAAGCCTGGGTCACTGATTAATGGTGTACCAGCATCAGAAACCAGAGCAATGGATTTACCTTCTTGCAGTTGCGATGCAATATATTCTTGGCGTTGACGCTCATTATGATCATGCAATGATATCGTGTGGTTCTTAATAGAAAATGCCGACAGCAACTTCTGCGTATGGCGCGTATCTTCACAAGCAATCATGTCTACCTGTGATAAAACGTCTATAGCGCGCTGACTAATATCAGATAAATTACCGATTGGCGTGGAAACGACGTAAAAAGTACTTGGGTTAACTTGTGTTGTGTTCATAATGGCGAAGTATGTTGAGAGTCTGTAGGATGACGTTTATTATATGCTCCTATTGTAACGCACGGAATTTCGATTTGTGAGTCTTATTAAGTTTAAAACCTCTTTTTCATCATTAATTTGCTCGTTATTTTGCGTTCTCATCATTTCGAGTTGTGCTACCCCTAAGAAATCCACAACACCGAGCACGTCTGCAAGTAAACCCGTCATAGCTGACACCAATGAAAATGCAGACTATTATCTAGCGCTTGCGCAACAAGAAAGCACACAGCAAAGTCCCGCAAATAGCATTGCCGCTATGACCCGAGCCACAACTCACCTTATTAACGAAGGTCGATTTCACCAGGCAATATGGCTAAGCAAACAAACGCTTGCTGTTGCTAAACTCCCTAGCCAACGTATGACATTGCATTTGAACATAGCAAAAGGACTCTTCTTAACAGAGCAAACTAATGCGGCTTACGATGCGCTAATGTCAGCTGAGCAACTAAACAAAGAAAACGCTGTGGCTCTGCCTGCTGACTATTTTCAGCTAAGAGCCGACGTGCTTACAACTTTGGAGCAATCTGTATTAGCCATTGATGCGCAACTGAGAGCGTTTGCATTAAATATTTCAGCAAATGAACAGAATATTGAGCAACTATGGCAGCAAATTAGCCCGTTGGCTCAATGGGAAATGACCAAACTCGCTAAGCTATCACCGCCTTATATCGATGGTTGGCAAGCGTTGTATCATAATGCCAACCGTTATGGGCATGACACTGACTTATTATCCCAATACTTAACCCAGTGGCAACGTGAATACCCAGCTCACCCTGCGCAAACTTTAGTCCCCAATTTAGCCAGTAATATAGCAACGCCACAGGCGATTCATAAGATTGCAGTGATTTTGCCATTGTCAGGTAACCAACAACGCGCAGGTAAAGTGGCACAACAAGGTATTTTAGCGGCCTTTGAACAAAAACCGGAACGTCATATTACATTTATCGATTCAGCCCAATTAGATATGGCGACATTGCCACAACTTTTGACAGAAAATGAAGTTGAATTCGTAATCGGTCCCTTACTAAAACGAAACGTTGACCGTTACCTGCAATATACTGAGTTGACTATTCCCACATTATTTTTGAATCTGCCATCAAATTTACCATTGGCAGAACACCATACGGCAATTTCAATGCGCCCAGAAGATGAAGCTATTCAAGCAGCAAATACTTTGAGTCAGCGCGGATTTAAATCCCCGTTAGTGATTAGTCACAAAGATCCAGTGATGCAACGAATCGCCTCAACTTTTGTTAATCATTGGCAGCACATTACCGGCATAAAGCCCGATTTGATCTATATTGATTCAAGCGCTGATATGCAAAAAGCGCTAAAAGAAAGTTTGGAGATTAACGACAGTGAAGCTCGAATTAATGCGATAGATATTCGTGTCACTCAGAATATTAAATTTGAGAAACGTAATCGACGCGACGTTGATATGGCTTATTTAATCGGCTCTCCAACTGAAACGCGTCTGATGAAACCCTTTATTGACGTGAACACTAGTACGTTTTCAGAAACAATTCCAGTTTTTGCAAGTTCGCGTAGCCATAGCATCCACGTTGACTCAAGCGATACACGAGATTTAGAGGGGTTGGTATTTACTGAAATGCCTTGGCTATTAGCCAGCAGTCAGCAAAATACAGCATTGCTCGAACAAACTCGGCAACTGTGGCCTGATCGTTCAGATTCATTACAACGCATCTTTGCCATGGGTTACGACAGCTATCAACTTGTGGATAAACTTCCCGCAATGAAGGCCAATAGCTATGTACGACACTATGGCCAAATAGGTATTTTAAAACTAAATACACAAAACATTCTGACACGAAGCTTAATATGGGGGCGATACTCGCGTAACAATGTTCAAGAAACTGATATGGAATAGTCAATCAACCACTAAGGATTGTGGAGATTTTTGGGAGCAACAGGCAGCAGCATTCTTAGCAAACCAAGGAGCATCCTGTTTAGCGAGAAATTTTAGTAGTCGTTTTGGCGAAATCGATTTAATCGTACAAGATAATGAATTTATTGCCTTTGTTGAGGTCAAATATCGACAAAGTACAACATATGGTGGTGCTATAAACGCGATCCCCAAACAAAAACAGCAAAGAATTGTAAAAACCGCAACATTTTACCTGCAAAAAATGAAGCTTAATGCATATAATACGGCTTGTCGTTTTGATGTTGTGGCGATTCAAGGGACAAAAGAATCACCACAAATTACCTGGCTGAAAGACGCCTTCAATGGAGTTCAATGAACAAATGTTAGATCGCATTAAAGATAATTTTACCGAAAGTATCCAGACCAAAATCGCTGCTAGTGAAGCGTTAGCGGCTCCAATCGAACAAGCCGGTATGATTATGGTAAACAGCTTGCTCAATGGTCATAAGATATTGTCATGCGGTAACGGGGGCTCAGCAGGCGATGCGCAGCACTTTTCCTCAGAACTCCTAAACCGTTATGAAACAGAGCGCCCAAGCTTGCCAGCAATCGCGCTAACAACCGATAGCTCAACACTTACCTCAATTGCTAACGATTACCACTATGATGAGGTGTTTTCTAAGCAAGTAAGAGCACTAGGCGGCAAAGGCGATGTACTTCTTGCCATTTCAACCAGTGGTAATTCAACTAACGTGATTAAAGCGATTGAAGCTGCTGTCGCACGTGACATGCCAATCATCGCACTCACTGGTAGAGATGGTGGCGATATCGCAGGTCTACTTGGTGAAAATGACGTAGAAATACGTGTACCTTCGTCAAGAACGGCACGTATCCAAGAAGTGCACTTGCTTGTTATACACTGTTTATGCGAGATTATCGATACAACCTTGTTCCCTCAAGAAGCATAATAAATTATGAAAAAATTACTCATTACATTAAGTACAATAGGAATTTTACAAGGCTGTGCAGCAGCGGCTGTCGTCACGGTAGTTGGTGGTGCAACCATGGCCAATGATAACCGTACATTAGGCAAACAGATTGATGACCATGGCATAGAGTTTACAGCCCATGCACGTTTGTCTGAACACAAAGGTATCAGCGAAAATACTAATCTTCAAGTAGTGAGTGTTAACGGGAAAGTATTAGTTGTAGGCCAAGCACCCAATGCGTATCTGCGTGACGAAGCAATAAAAATCCTCAATAAAGTCGAAGGTATTGAGCATATTTTTGATCAAATTCGTATCAGCAATAAAACGTCATTCACTACTCGCAGTAACGATGTATGGCTAACCTCAAAAGTGAAAACCGCATTGTTTGGTAGTGACAAGATAGATGCCACAAATATTAAAGTGGTCACAGAGAATGGCGAAGTGTTCTTAATGGGATTAATTACCGCACCTGAAGGTAACGAAGCGGTCAATATTGCACGCCATGTTGGTGGTGTAAATCGCGTGTTTAAGATGTTTGAATTTGTTAACTAGCTTGTCGCTAATACACTTAAAAAACAAAAGCTCGGTTAACCGAGCTTTTTTGTATTTGGCTTATTAGAACTAAGTTTACGTAACTATTTAACAACCGTAAGACTTGGGCGACCTTTCGGCTTGTCTTTTGACGATTCAACACTCTCTCGATTGTTATCATCGTCAGACTCTTCTACAGCCGATAACGATTGCTCAGCACCTTCATCTTCAGCAAACGTATCTTCGATTGCTAAAGATGTACCTGCGCCGTTTTCTTTTGCGTAAATGGCAGCTACTGCACCATATGGTACGGTCAAATGTTCAAGCTGACCACCAAATCGAGCGGTAAACTGAATTGCATCGCCCGCTAAAGAAATCGAGCCAACCGCAGCTCCTGAAATATTAAGCACTATTTGACCATCGTTCACATATGCCATGGGTACTGATACCCCCGTCACACTTACATCAACAACAATGTATGGTGTTAACTGGTTGTCCGATATCCAGTCATAAAACGCCCTAACGATATAGGGCTTATTCGAGGTCATAGAAGTATTCATTACACAGAATTTCCAAAGCGCAGTTCACGCTCAGCTTCTGTTAGTGACGCTTGGAACGATTCACGTTCGAATAGTTTAAGCATGTATGATTTAAACTCTTTAGCGCCCTGACCTGTCAATTCGATGCCCATTGCTGGTAAGCGCCATAAAAGCGGTGCTAAGTAGCAATCAACTAAGCTGAATTCTTCACTCATGAAGTAAGGTGTTTCTGACACTAATGGTGCAACACTAAGTAAGCTTTCTCTTAATTCATTACGTGCTTTTTCCGCTTCTTCAGCAGAACCATTAAACACTTTGTCCGCTAAAGAGTACCAGTCTTGCTCGATACGGTGCATCATAAGGCGACTACGGCCTCTTGATACTGGATATACAGGCATCAATGGTGGATGAGGGAAACGCTCATCAAGGTATTCCATGATGATTTTCGCTTCGTATAACGCTAATTCGCGATCGATAAGGGTTGGCATAGTACCGTATGGATTTAAATCAATTAAATCCTCTGGTATTTTCGCCGGATCTACGATGTGGATATCAACGCTAACGCCTTTTTCAGCCAATACGATGCGCGTTTGATGGCTGTACATCTCATCAGCGAGAGAGTAAAGGGTCATAACTGAGCGTTTATTTGCAGCAACGGCCATTTTGCCTCCAAAATTAATAACTAATAAAAACTAACAAAGGGGGCAAAAGCCCCCGTAAATATATTCAGCTTGTGCTGTCGACTAGTGTACGTCTCGCCAATATTCTTTCTTAAGTAAATAAGAGAATATGAACAAAATTACTAAGAAACCGATAACCCAGTACCCTAAATTTTGACGCTCTAGTTTATTTGGTTCACCAACATACTCTAAGAAGTTAGTGAGGTCACGTACAAACTCATCATATTCTTCAACAGACATTGAACCATCTGTAGCAGGGGTTAAATTCCCGTTTTCATCCATTGTTTGTACACCCTGCAAGTTTTGTAAAACATGCGGCATACCAACATCTTTGAATAGCTTGTTGTTAACACCAAATGGGCGTTCTGGATCAACATAGAAAGAACGTAAGTAAGTATAGATCCAATCTGGACTTCTTAAACGTGCTTCCAATGTTAAGTCAGGTGGCGCAGTACCAAACCATTTCGCCGCTTCTTTAGCTGGCATAGTATTGGTAATGTGATCACCCGGTTTTTCACCAGTAGGCATCCACTTTGCTTTGCCTTCCTCTATATCAATGCCTAAATCAGTAAACGTTCGGTTGTAACGTTGATACTGTAATTCATGACAGCCTAAACAGTAGTTCAAGTAGTACTCAAAGCCACGTTTTAGTGATTCTTTATCAGACAAGTCATTGTTCGCTTTGTCTAATGGCAAGCTAGGACCTGCAGCAAGTGCCAAGAAAGGCACTAATGCTAAAATCGTTACAATTAACTTTCTCATTATCCTGCGATCCTCTCTGGTACTGGCTTAGTTTTTTCTGTTTTACTATAAAACCATAACGCCACGAAGAAACCGAAATAACCAAATGTTGCGATAACACCGATTAGGTTATTTAAATCAGTAGCTGGTTTAGTACCTAAAATACCTAACACAATAAAGCAAATCGCGAATTGAATTAAGTTGAATAAGTGCAGTTTGCTACGGTAGCGGATAGAGCGCACAACGCCGCGATCAAACCAAGGCAACGCGAATAACATACCAATCGCCGCGAACATTAGAATCGCACCAAATAATTTGTCAGGAACAACACGCAAAATAGTGTAGAACGGACCGAAGTACCATACAGGCGCAATGTGCTCTGGTGTTTTAAGACCGTTTGCAGGCTCAAAGTTAGGTGCTTCAATAAAGTAACCACCGCCTTCAGGTGCAAAGAACATGACCCAGCAGAACAAAATTAAGAAACCAGCGACACCCATGATATCTTTAACGGTGTAGTACGGATGAAACGGTACTGCGTCAACGATGTCATATTTTTCAGAGTATTGCTTATGGTATTTGAACTTGCTCAATTCTTCCGGTTTAACACTACCCTTAGGCTTTTTAATATCAATACCTTCTGGGTTGTTAGAACCAACTTCATGCAATGCGATAATGTGTAAGAAAACCAACACTACAAGCACTAATGGCAATGCAATTACGTGCAGTGCGAAGAAACGGTTAAGCGTTGCACCAGATATAACGTAGTCACCTTTGATCCAAATAGTCAGTTCTTCACCGACTACTGGAATGGCTCCAAAGAGCGATATGATTACCTGCGCCCCCCAATACGACATGTTACCCCACGGCAATAAGTAACCCATGAATGCTTCGGCCATCAACACCAAGAAGATTAACATACCGAATATCCACAGTAATTCACGTGGTTTTTGATATGAGCCATACATTAGGCCACGGAACATGTGTAGGTATACGACAACGAAAAACGCAGAAGCACCTGTTGAGTGCATGTAACGTAATAACCAACCGTAATCAACATCACGCATGATGTATTCGATTGACGCGAACGCGCCGTCACCAGAAGGCTCATAGTTCATTGTTAACCAAATACCTGTAAGAATTTGGTTAACAAGCACTAGCATGGCTAGAGAGCCAAAAAAGTACCAAAAGTTGAAGTTTTTTGGAGCTGGGTATTGAACAACGTGCTTGTTCATTGCTTCCATCATTGGAATGCGTTTTTCAATCCAGGCTAAGAAATTATCCATTATGCAGCTCCTTGACCAACACCGATTAACAAGGTGTCTTCAGATGGGAAAGAATGCTCTGGAACAACTAAGTTTAACGGTGCAGGTACACCTTGGAAAACACGACCAGCCATATCAAATTTTGAACCATGACAAGGACAGAAGAAACCATCAGTTACGCCTTCAACCTTCTCTGCAAAATCGCCTTTGTGGTAAGTAGGTGCACAACCTAAGTGTGTACAAACCCCAAGTGCAACCATGAATTCTGGTTTAATTGAACGATGAGCATTAGCAGCATATTCTGGCTGTTGTGCTTCAACAGATTTCGGATCACGTAATTGTTCTTCGTGATTTGCTAATTCAGCAACGGTTTTTTCTGTACGGCGGATTACATAAACTGGCTTACCGCGCCACTCGGCACGAACCAATTGTCCAGGCTCAATTTTACTAACATTGACTTCAACAGGAGCACCAGCAGCCTTCGCACGGGCACTAGGGTTCCAGGATCCAATGAAAGGCACAGCCACACCGACTACACCGACACCACCGACTACAGACGTAGCTGCGGTCAAAAAGCGTCGACGGCCGTTGTTAACAGGCGTATTGCTCATCCAACATCTCCAATTATTATATTAATGAACAAAATAGACGACTATCTGCGCTATTAATAGCCAATAGCTAGATAAATTTTGCTCGATTAAACTTAGCGGTAAAAAATTTTTCTGATCATAAAGAAAAGCCCTATTTTTTACAAGGCAATTCACTTGTTTGTCAGTGGTTAAATCGAAATTTATGACAAAATGTTTCTTAGCGCTCGCTCTAGATGCGAATAATTATCGCTACAACATTTAACTTTTGCTTAAAAGCCACACGCGCTTTAAATTTCGATTAGTTATTTTTACATAGATTTACTATAGATGATTGAGTCTGCTTTGCGAGATTTGAAATAAAAATTAAGAAGATAACAACGTCTTGATGTGCAAAATTTAAACAAGAGAGAATTGACCTAGCTGAAATTTAGACATAAAAAAAGCCGACATAATGTCGGCTTTTTTGCATATATAAAGTAGATTAACGCTTCGAGAATTGAGGACGTTTACGTGCTTTATGTAAACCAACTTTCTTACGTTCAACTTTACGAGCATCACGCGTAACGAAACCTGCTTTACGTAGATCACCACGTAAGCTTTCGTCGAATTGCATTAATGCACGAGTAATACCGTGACGAATTGCACCCGCTTGACCAGAGATACCACCACCAGTAACAGTGATGTTGAAGTCAAACTTTTCCATCATTTCTACAAGCTCAAGTGGCTGACGAACAACCATGCGAGCCGTTTCACGACCGAAGTACTCAGAAATGTCACGTTTGTTAATTGTGATTGCACCGTTACCAGCTTTCATGAACACACGAGCAGTTGAGCTCTTGCGACGACCAGTACCGTAATATTGATTATCAGCCATTGCTTACAGCTCCAAAAGTTGTGGTTGTTGTGCAGCATGCTTGTGCTCAGGACCAGCATACACTTTTAACTTACGGTACATTTCACGACCTAAAGGACCTTTAGGTAACATACCTTTAACAGCGAATTCGATTGCACGCTCTGGCGCTTTGTCGATTAGCTTTTCAAAGCTAATTTGCTTAAGACCACCAGGGAATTCAGTGTGCGAGTAGTAAATTTTACCTTTCGCTTTGTTACCAGTTACTTTTACTTTCTCAGCGTTAACAACAACGATGTAATCGCCTGTGTCACAATGAGGAGTGTATTCTGGCTTATGCTTACCGCGTAAACGGCGCGCTATTTCAGTAGCGATACGACCAAGAGTTTTGTTCTCAGCGTCCACTAGAAACCATTCGCGTTGTACGCTTTCTGGTTTTGCTACAAAAGTTTTCATCAAAAAACCCAATTTTAAATTGTTACTTAATAAGGCTATTTACTATATAAATAACCGGTTAAAAGACTACGCTATTACCCCTTCGAGTATCGAGTCTAACGCCTAAAAGGCATGTGTAACGTAGGGAGCGCAAGATTATACAGAAGTTGACAAAGAAGATCACGCTTAATTTTTAATCTTTTTGAACTTTTTAACTCACCTAGTGCTTCTATACATTAAGCCAACATTTTTCAATATAAACAAAAGAAGCAAGTACTTACTTCATACCTATTATGGTAAGTGTTCACTCGCTAAATAATCGTGTGATTGCATTTCTTGTAATCGGCTTAAGCAGCGCTTAAATTCAAACGATAATCCACCGTGTGTATATAGCGACTCCATTTCAACTTCTGCGGAGATGATTAATTTAACTTTTCGTTCGTAAAATTCGTCAACTAACGCAATAAAGCGTCTGGCAGCATCATCACAATCAACATTCATTTGCTTAACATTAGCCAGTAAGATCGTGTGATAAAGTTTGCTTAACTCCATATAATCACCTTGGCTTCTTGCCGACTCGCAAAGTACTGAAAAGTCAAAATGCGCCACGCCATCAGACTCTTGGATTGTGTTCAATGGACGATTGTTTATGTCGATGACTTTATCTTTAGTTCCTGTCTCAACCGATAACTGAGCAAAGTAGCGGTCGAGATTTTCCTCAGCTTTTTGATCAAGTGGTGAATGATAAATTTCCGCTTGTTCGAGTGTTCGCAAACGATAATCAACACCGCTATCTACGTTAACCACTTCGCAGTTTTCATTAATTAAAGCGATAGCTGGTAAAAATCGCGCACGTTGCAAGCCATTTCGGTAAAGTTCGTCGGGGATAATATTGGACGTTGCGACTAGTGTTACTTTGTGAGCGAACAATTCTTCAAAGAGTGTCCCTAGTATCATGGCGTCGGTAATATCAGAGACAAAAAATTCATCAAAGCAAATAATGCATGTTTCTTCTGAGAACCGTTTCGCTATTATTTTGAGCGGATCTGATTTTCCTGCAAGCGACTTAAGTTCTTCATGCACACGATGCATGAATCGATGAAAGTGCACACGCATCTTGTTCTCAAAGGGTAAACAATCGTAAAACGTATCAACAAGATATGTTTTTCCTCGACCAACGCCTCCCCAGAAATAAAGTCCTTTCACCGTGGGTGTTTCTACTTTTGCTACAACGCGCTTCCAACGGTTGAAGACTTTTTTGAATCCCGTTACAGGTAAAGGCTTACTCTGCAAGTCTTCGTATAGTCGTTGCAAGTGGCGCACTGCATTTTCTTGTGCACTATCGTGCTGAAAATCATCACGCATCAAATCTTGTTTATACTTTTCAATAGGGGATAATTTAATCATTGATTAACCATATTGGCATTAAGTCAGTAAATAGCGCTTGAATTTTATCATTTAACCAAAATATCCTGTAGGTATGGATAAGCAAGCGCGGTATTATTATTTCAATTAGTATAACTACATTGTTTGATTAAATTTACATGTTACACAAACTAAACTGAGAAACTGCAGAGTTACTAGTTATTTTTATAACACTCGTGAAGCTCTCAATTAATCAATTAGGCATAAACTATTATTTTCACTAATTTCTAGCGCAAATACAACGAAGGTACAGAGTATGAGTATTATTTTAGGCATCGGAACTTTTATCTTAGGTGGGATTGCTGGCTTCTTAGCAAATCGTTTTTATTCAACGCAACACGATGCAGAAAAATTGCAAGAGCAAGTCATGCAAAGTGATGCAGCGCTTGCACAATACAAACTTGATGTTGCTGAACATTTAGACAACTCTACTCAGTTGCTCGAACAAATGAATCAAACGTGTCAAAAAGCTATGCAGCAAATGGAAACGAGTACAAAACTGTTGCAACAAGCAACACCTGATCTAAGCGAAGCAATGCCTTTCTTTTCAAAAGAGACGCAGGAGCAATTAGCTAAAACTGTTAACCTACGCCATGATCGCAGCGAAAAGAAAGCAAAAGAAGCATTAACAGAAGCTCCGCTTGATTATTCAGCAGGCTCAAGCGGATTATTTGAAGGAAAGAAACATAGTGTTACAAATGCAGACACCAGCGAATAGGAACTAATTGATTTCAGCTAAGTCTGTTATACCAATCCGCATAAAGAATTACACACTTAGAATGACATGGGCGACATTAGAACAAACGAAATAAGTGTAGATATAGTTGTTCTACATTAAGCTTATTTTGTGCAGTTATCATGTTGCCCCTGCATTCCCAAAGGGCGAGTTTTAAAGGCTTATATGCTGCGTTATTGATTTTAACAAGGTTCCTACATGGATGTAGGATAGTAGGGCAACGCAGGACGCAGTTGCCGAGAATAACCATTCTTTGCAATCAATGCCTTGCCTACATGGATGTAGGTACTTAGCGTGAGCAGGACGCGGAAGCTGTGCCTCTAAGCCTTTAAACTCTCGCTAAGTGAGCAATCTCTTATACGGATTGGTATTATTGAGTATCAATACTTTAGTGAGGAGTTATATCAAGTATGAATAAAATTTCATTAGCATTAAGTACCGTTCTTTTATCAAGCACATTAGCCTTCTCAAGTGCACCAGCTTATGCAAATTTGCCATATTCCGTAAACGGGCAGGCATTGCCAAGCCTTGCGCCTATGCTTGAAAACGTCACCCCTGCTGTTGTTCTCATCTCAGTGAAGGGGACACATGAGGTACAGCAGCAACGTGTACCAGAAGCATTTAGGTATTTTTTTGGTACGCCACGACAAAGACCTAACCAAGAACGCCCGTTTCAAGGGCTAGGTTCGGGAGTCATCATTGATGCAGACAAAGGATACATCGTCACTAATCACCATGTGGTTAACGAAGCTGATGAAATCATGATCTCATTGCAGGACGGCCGCCAAATTGAAGCCAAAAAAATCGGTGCTGATGAAAGTAGCGACATTGCGTTGTTAAAAATAGACGCTGAAGATTTAACAGAAATCAAAATTGCAGACTCTGACGCGCTGCGCGTTGGTGACTTTACCGTTGCGATAGGTAACCCGTTTGGTCTTGGCCAAACAGTCACTTCAGGTATTGTTAGTGCATTGGGACGTAGCGGCCTTAACAACCAAAACTACGAGGACTTTATCCAAACGGATGCCGCAATAAACAGTGGTAATTCAGGCGGTGCTTTAGTTAACCTTAAAGGTGAACTCGTCGGCATCAATACCGCAATCATTGGACCAAACGGCGGCAACGTTGGTATTGGCTTTGCCATCCCTAGCAATATGATGAGCAATTTGGTTAAGCAAATCATTGAATATGGTGAAGTGAGACGTGGTGCACTAGGTATTAGAGGTTACACACTTACTCGTGAACTTGCTAAGGCGATGGAATTAGACACCCAACAAGGTGGTTTTATTGAGAGCGTTGAACCAGGTTCAGCAGCGGAAGAAGCGGGCATTGAAGCTGGCGACGTTATCATTAAAGTCAATGACATTCGCATTAAATCATTTGAAGAAGTGCGCGGTAAGATTGGTTCGATTGGTGCGGGTAACAAAGTGTCAGTCACGGTTATCAAGTCTAACGGCGACGAAAAACGCTATACGGCAACGCTGAAAAAAGTTGAAACAGCCGGTGTTGAACCAAGTAGTATTCACCGTATGCTAGAAGGCGCTTCATTAGAAAATAAAGACGGTAAAGGCGTACTAGTTACCGATATTGAAGAGGACTCTCCAGCGGACATTATCGGCTTACGTGAAGGTGACTATATTGTGGGCGTTAATCGAAAACGCATCGCAAATATCGCTGACTTACGCGATTATTTAACTGAAAACAAAGGTGTTTCATTACTTAATATCGTACGCGGAAACACAAACTTATTTATTCGTATTCGATAGTTTGTAGGCACTCCCATAATATTTAAAAAGGCTCGCTAGAGCCTTTTTTCATTTTTGTAAGAGCCATGCGCAAGAACATATCAAATATTATGATTTTTGCTAATTTGTGATAGGCTTATCAAAAACTCGACACATCAATAAAGCATTATATTTTGAATATTAAATCGGTTATCAATTACATTGTCAGCGCGATAGGCTACGGCATCGTGCTTGCTGTTGTTCTGCTTTTGTTATTTCCAAATTTACGCAACGCCTCAACACCATTTTGGTCGGCATTTAACCCTATTGTCGTACAGGAGCAAGCCCTTTCGTACGCAAATGCGGTTCAACGCGCGAGTCCTTCAGTCGCGATTATTTATTCGGAGCAAATCCAAAATGGTATCTCATACGGGCGTAGTCAACGGGTGATAAACGAACTCGGCTCAGGCGTGATTATGGATGCTAACGGTTATCTATTAACCAACTATCATGTAGTACAGAATGCCGACATGATCCGCGTCGTCCTACAAACGGGTGAAGAGTATCCCGCGCAAATTATTGGCTACGATATATACACAGATTTAGCCGTGTTAAAAGTTGATGCTGTTAACCTACCTACAATTCCACAATCCCCTGAATTAGTCTCTCGCGTAGGGGATGTGGTTTTGGCAATCGGCAACCCGCTGAATCTAGGACAAACCGTAACGCAAGGAATTGTAAGTGCTACAGGCCGGAATGGTTTGAGTAGCACTAGTTATCAAGAATTCCTACAAATGGATGCTGCAATTAACGAAGGGAATTCTGGTGGCGCGCTCATTAACACGCGCGGCGAGCTTGTGGGCATCAATTCACGCAAATTTACACAGTCTAACCCCCAAATTAACATTCAGGGTATTTTCTTTGCCATCCCTTATGAGCTTGCCTACAAAGTAATGAAGCAAATCATCGAGAACGGGCGTGTTGTTAGAGGTTGGTTAGGTATCACATCAAATGAATATCGATATGATATTAAAGGGTTTGTAATAGTAGCGCTCACCAAAGGTGGGCCAGCAGATTTATCTGGCTTGCGACTCAACGATATTGTTTATCAAATAGCTGATAAGCCTATTAATAGTATTAATGAAGCGTTAGATATCGTCGCTGAAACACAGCCGGGCACAGTATTAAACTTTAAGATATATCGTGATGGTGCTCCCATGGAAATAGACGTTACTATTGGTGAGCTACAAAACATTAGATAGAAATATGAAATATGCTAGTTCAGGATTGCGAACTAGCATATTCAGTTAACGAGTCATTATTGAGCAACAACGCGTGTTATGTTGGCACCTAACGCCTGAAGCTTATCTTCAATATGTTGGTAACCTCGGTCGATATGATAAATACGATCTACTTGTGTTTCAGTTTCAGCCACTAACCCAGCAATAACTAAACTAGCAGATGCGCGTAAATCAGTTGCCATCACTTGAGCACCCGTAAGGCGATCCACCCCCGTTGTAATCGCGGTATGGCCTTCTAACGAAATATCAGCGCCCATACGTTGCAGTTCTGGGACGTGCATGAATCGATTTTCGAAAATCGTTTCTGTTGTGGTGGCAGTCCCTTCAGCAATACAATTCAATGCAACAAACTGCGCTTGCATATCGGTTGGAAAGGCAGGGTGCGGAGCAGTCTTGATATTAACGGCTTTTGGCCTACCTGACATAGACAACTCAATCCAATCTTCACCAAGATTGATGGTTGCCCCTGCTTCTTTTAGTTTACTTAGCACAGCATCAAGTGCACTTGGGTCAGTGTTTACACATTTCACATGCCCTTGCGTTACGGCAGCGGCCACTAGGAAAGTCCCAGTCTCTATTCTGTCTGGCATTACACGATAATGTTTGCCACTAAGATTTTCTACACCTTCAATGGTCAACATATCAGTACCAGCACCACTGATTTTTGCCCCCATTGCATTCAAGCAATTAGCAAGATCAATAATCTCTGGTTCACGTGCTGCGTTCTCAATAATAGTTGTACCGTCAGCAATCGCGGCAGCCATCATAAGATTTTCAGTACCCGTAACACTGACGGTATCCATGAAAATAGTGGCCCCTTTAAGGCGACCACTATTTTTAGCCACAATATAGCCGTTTTCAACTTCTATATCGGCTCCCATGGCTTTCAAGCCTTGAATATGCAAATTAACTGGGCGAGCCCCTATTGCACACCCACCTGGCAATGACACCTCTGCGTGCCCAAACCGCGCGAGTAACGGCCCTAGTACCAGTATTGAAGCGCGCATCGTCTTAACGAGTTCATAAGAAGCTTTATGCTGAGTCACTGAGCTAGCATCGATGCATAACTCATTCTCAGAAGTCCACTCTACGTTGGCACCTAACTGACCTAACAGCTTTACTGTGGTATTAATATCGTTTAATCGCGGTACATTACTAATGGTAATTGGCTCATTTGACAATAACGTTGCCATGAGAATCGGTAGCGCAGAATTTTTTGCGCCTGAAATTTTTACTTCACCAGATAGCTTGTTGCCACCTGTTATTTTAAATGCATCCAAAAGAGTCTTCTTCTTTGCTCGTTATAACGGTAGATTGAACATTTTTTCACGCTGCCAATCAGACGCGGTAAACGTTTTGATTGAAACTGCATGAATGGCGCCATCTGCGATAGCTTGTTTTAAGGGAGCAAATACTGTCTGTTGCTTTTTGACTCGGCTCATCTCACCAAAAAAATCTGCTACAGCAATAATTGCACATTGAGAGCCATCGAATTTTACGTGTAGTTCGTCTAATTCGAGCGCATCATTGATAATTTTTTCTATTTCTGAAACTTCCACATATATCTCCGAATAAAAAGCGTAACGGGGATTATATGTGTTATTGGCGTTGCAAGAAAGATTCAACGCCAGTTAATTTTGCTAACCTTAGTAAGTCATCGCTTACAGGCGAGAAGCTTAGTTCATTACCGGCACGTTTTGCGCTCTCAACTAACGATAGCAACCAAGCTAACCCAGCAGTATCAATACGAGAAACCTGCGCTAAATCAACAGATGTTAACGCTGTTGATTGAAACTTTTTGCTCGTTTTTTCAAATCCACGTGTAATGGTATGGCGTGTTAACTCACCATTTATCGTTAATACGTTGCCGTTAAGTTGAAGTTTTGTATCACTCACTATGTTTATTTATCCTTAAAAACGATGTCTTTAGCGGCTTGTTCTTTAAGCATGTTTGTTACGTGAGCTAAGCCTTTTTGACGAATTAAGCTACTAAGTTCTGCCTGCTTGCTGTCAAGTAAGCTAATTCCTTCAGCAACCATGTCATAAGCCTTCCATTCTTTAGTTTTTTTGTCTTTTCGAACACGAAATGAGATATCAATTGGCGCACGACCTGGCTCAATAACGGTTGTGTTTACCGCAACCACTTTTTCGTTACTAAAGTCTTTAGCTGGCGCGAAATTTACCTGTTGGTTCTTGTATAGCGTAAATACTTGCGCATATGAGGTGATTAAGTAATCCCTAAATACCGGAACAAACTCAGCACGCTCTTGTTTGTTTGTTTTTTTAAAGTTATTACCAATAACTTTAAAAGCCGCATATTTATAATTGATGTAAGGCATCAATTCTTCACGCACGATATTTTTGAGAAGATTAGGATTCTTACGAATCATCTCTTGTTCTGCAGCAAACCGTTTGAAGGTAATATCTGCTACAGTTTCGATCATCTTATACGGATCTTTTTTATCAACGCTTGCTGAAGGCCCAGCCTCCGCCACTACTGCCGTTGCGGAAACTGCTGGCAATGACATTGTTAAGCTTGTTAACGACAACGCAAGCAATAAAGAGTTAGTTATCTGTTTCATATTCATTCTCAATGGCAAATTAATCACCGCTTCCCTGACTAAATAAAAATTGTCCTATTAATTCTTCCAAAACTAATGCCGGTTTAGTATCTTCGATATAGTCGCCAGGCCCTAACGTATCTACAGACTCATCCATAAACCCTGGTAAAAGCCCCAAGTATTGCTCACCAAGTAAGCCAGCAGTTAAAATAGATACAGACGTTGCTTCTGAAAAATTATTGTATTGCGCATAAATATCCATTGTGACAACAGGCGTATAATCTTCAGGGTCTAGCGCAATTTTACTTACTCTGCCAACTACAACCCCACCGACTTTTATCGGTGACCTAACTTTCAAACTGCCAATATTGTCGAATTTTGCATACAGCTGGTAAGTTTCTCCATTACCTGAAATTCCACTATCTGCAACTTTCAGCGCTAGCATGAGTATTGCTGCAATACTGATCGCAGCAAAAAAACCAACAAATAATTCAACCTTTTTAGACACCATGTCTTTCACCTACCCCAAAAATTACCGCAATTATTTAGCAAACATTAATGCGGTTAAAATAAAATCTAAACCTAAAACCAATAACGATGATTGAACCACCGTAGCCGTAGTAGCTCGGCTTATTCCTTCTGACGTTGGCTCGCAGTCATAACCTTTATATACCGCTATCCAAGTCACGACAAATGCGAACACCAAACTCTTGATAATGCCATTTAAAATGTCCCCTTCAAATGACACTTGCGCTTGCATTACCGACCAAAACGTACCGCTATCAACACCGAGCCAATCCACGCCAACTAAATGGGCACCTAGTATGCCTACAGCTGAGAATACGGCCGCTAATAAAGGTAAGCTAATAAACCCAGCCCAAAATCTTGGTGCTATGACTCTGCGAAGCGGGTCGACAGCCATCATTTCAAGACTCGATAATTGTTCAGTCGCTTTCATTAGGCCAATTTCAGCTGTCAATGCTGAGCCTGCACGACCAGCGAACAGGAGTGCAGAAACTACAGGCCCTAATTCACGTAACAACGACAGTGCTACCATTGGTCCTAAGCTTGCTTCAGCCCCGTAACCAACAAGAATGGTATATCCTTGCAGCGCTAACACCATGCCGATAAACATGCCAGATACCACAACAATTACTAGTGACATTACACCAACTGAATAAAGTTGATTGACTAGTAGTGGATACCCTTTGCGAACATTGGGTACATGTAACAGTGCTGACGTAAGCATTAACAGTGCTCGGCCTAGGCCGGATATTTGCCCGATTATGTTACGTCCTAAATTTTGAATCGCTCCAACCATTTAATTACCCAATTAATTCCTGCATGTATGGCGCCGCTTTAAAATGAAATGGGACTGGACCATCAGATTCACCTTTTACAAATTGTTGTACTAAAGGTGAAGTTTGTTGTCTGATTTCGTCAGGTGTCCCTTGGCCAATAATTTTTTGTTCGGCAATGATATAGATATAGTCAGCGATACTCATTACTTCAGGCACGTCATGTGAGACAACAACTGAAGTCAACCCAAGTGCATCACTCAATTCCCTGATTAATCTCACGATAACGCCCATAGATATCGGATCTTGGCCTGCAAATGGTTCATCGTACAAGATGAGCTCAGGATCCAGTGCAATCGCTCGTGCTAGTGCAGCTCTTCGTGCCATACCACCTGACAACTCGCTCGGCTTTAAATGGCGAGCACCTCGTAAGCCTACGGCTTCGAGTTTCATCAACACCATCTTTTCAATGAGTTCTTCTGATAACTGCGTATGCTCGCGCATAGGAAAGGCTATATTGTCGTAGACAGACATATCAGTAAAAAGCGCACCGCTTTGAAAAAGCATGCTCATACGTTGACGTGCTTGGTACAATTCGTTGCGGCTAAGCGTCGGTATGTTTTGACCATCAAACAAAATTTTCCCTGACTCAGGTCGAATTTGCCCCCCAATCAGTCTTAGCAATGTTGTTTTACCAATTCCACTTGGCCCCATGATGGCAGTAACTTTGCCTTTCGGAATGGTTAGGCTGATATTGTCGTATATAACGCGTTCTTCGCGTTTAAACGTCATATTTTGAATATCGACTATAGTATCCGACATAGTTCCTTCATCAAGCGTCATATTGAATTTTATGTATTAAAGGCGAAATTCTACCTTAGCTAGGCAATTTCTTCATTAGAAAATACCGAATAAATTGTTAGAAAATTAGTAAGAAAACGTATCAATGCGTAAGAAAGTGTAAGCCCCCCTTGAAAGAGTGACACCTCGCCTCGATTATTTAAAGGGTATTGCGCAGCAATAAATCTAATTTTCAGATAAGTTCGTAATACGTTAAATGTGGCTTGGGTTGTCTATTTACAAGGAGTAAGTACAAGATAATTCTCTTTTATCCAAAATATTGGCGAAAATTAGAGCGTATTGCTCATAAAAGACCAACGCGTTCTTACGAAAAACTGCATTATTCATGTTTTTTTCATAACAAACACGAATAACTCTTTTTTTTTGTTTCACAACCAGCGACAATTCGCGGTTCGATTTGGGAGTTTTTGATGCTTGTACAGATTTTAATTTTACTTATTTCCTTGGTTACGCTTGTTTGGAGTGCTGACAAGTTCGTTTTCGGTGCGTCTTCTATCGCAAGAAACTTCGGAATTTCCCCTATGATAATAGGTCTGACTATTGTCGCGATGGGCTCGTCTGCACCAGAAATGATGATTGCCGCCACCGCTTCCTTTCAAGGAAATGTTGACACCGCAGTAGGCAATGCAATTGGCTCCAACATCACCAATATTGCGCTCGTACTTGGTATTACCGCACTCTTTCAGCCACTACTTGTCTCATCTGCAACCGTAAAACGAGAATTGCCGTTAGTGTTAGGGATCACCGGATTAGCTTATTGGATGCTTTTCGACCAATACCTTAGCCTTTCGGAAGGCTGGGTGTTGATGGTTGGCTTTTTTACCTACATTGCTGCCTTATTACTGATTACTTTATATCGGGCAAAAAATCATGCGGTTGACGATGCGATGATTATTGAAGCGGAGCAAGAAGTGCCCGAAGCCGTCAGCACAGGTTGGTCATTCTTTTGGTTAGCAATAGGTATGGTTTTACTGCCAATGAGCGCTAATTACCTAGTTGATTCATCCGTTTATATAGCGCGCGCATTTGGTATCAGTGATTTGGTCATAGGCCTAACGGTTATCGCGATAGGAACCAGTTTACCAGAGCTAGCAGCTAGTATTATGAGCATCATTAAAAAAGAGGATGATTTAGCGCTCGGCAATATCATTGGTTCCAATATTTTTAACATTTTAGCGGTGCTTTCATTGCCGGGGATTATCGCACCAGGCAATATTGACAGTAACGCTGCATTACGTGACGCGCCCTATATGCTAGGCGTCACCTTATTACTCTTCCTTGCTTGCTTTAGCCGTAAGTCAGGTAACTTCCGTATTACGCGACTAAAAGGCGGCATATTAGTATTGGTATTTATTGCCTATCAACTGCTGTTATTTAGCCAGCTAAAAGGTTAATCGTTCATGAAAGATTTTATCTCACAAGGCCTCAAAGTTATCGATATTGAACAGCAAGCCGTCGCAGACTTGCGCAACTTTATTGATGATGATTTCAATAATGCGTGTGAATTAATGTTTAGTTGTTCAGGACGTGTCATTGTGATTGGTATGGGTAAGTCTGGACATATCGGTGGAAAAATTGCAGCGACGCTAGCCAGTACGGGCACGCCATCATTTTTTGTTCATCCCGGTGAAGCAAGTCACGGTGATTTAGGGATGATCACCAATGACGACGTCGTGTTAGCGATATCCAATTCTGGTGAAACAGGCGAAGTCGTGCAGATTATGCCTGTCATCAAACGTATAGGCGCAAAACTCATTGCACTGACCGGTAATGACAAATCAACTTTGGCTAAACTTTCTGACGTACATGTTAATGTTGGCGCTTCTCAAGAAGCTTGTCCTTTAGGCCTCGCACCGACTTCCAGCACCACAGCAACATTGGTCATGGGTGATGCAATGGCAGTTGCGTTGCTCAACGCTCGCGATTTTACCGCGGAAGATTTTGCGCTTTCACACCCTGGTGGTAGCTTAGGCAAACGCCTTCTGCTCAGGCTAGCCGACATTATGCATGTTGGCGAGCGTTTACCCATTGTCGCCGAAAAAGTGCTAATAAAAGATGCGCTGGTAGAGATGTCGCTAAAAGGTTTAGGGATGACTGCAGTTGTTGATAATAATCAAAAACTTGTTGGTCTGTTTACGGATGGCGATTTAAGGCGTATTCTTGACGAAAGAATAGATATACATAAAGATGAGATTGCATCTGTTATGACTCGCCAACCAACTGTCGCCAATGCAGAAATGCTCGCCGCTCAAGCGCTTAAAGTGATGGAAGACAAAAAGATAAATGGTCTTATAATTGTCGATAACAATAATCACCCTATTGGTGCCATGAATATGCATGATTTACTCAGTGCAGGGGTGCTGTAATGCAAACACTTTATGGTGAAGTTACCGATCAATTCATAGAAAAAGCCAAGACGATCAAGTTGTTTGTTTGTGATATTGATGGTGTTTTCTCTGACGGCCGTATTTATTTGGGAAATGATGGCGAAGAGCTGAAAGCATTCCACACCAAAGATGGATTTGGTGTAAAGGCGCTTGGCGCAAGTGGAGTTGATGTGGCTGTTATTACTGGACGGCAATCAAACATAGTGCAAACGCGCATGTCAGCACTGAATGTTAAGCATATAATTCAAGGCAAAGAAGATAAGTTGCCGTGCTTAGTCGAACTCATTCAATCCCTCGATATTTCACCACAACAAGTTGCCTATATTGGCGATGACATGCCAGATTTCGAATGCATGAAGTTTGTAGGATTAAGTATCGCAGTTAATGATGCCCACCCAACAATTAAAGCCATGGCCGACTACACGACGACCATTCATGGAGGATTTGGTGCAGTAAGAGAAATTTGTGACTTGATGATGTTGGCTCAAGGCACACTTGCACATGCAAAAGGTGCAAGCATATGAATCGACTCTATGGCGCAGCATTCTCTTTTTTTGTGTTTGCCATATTGATATATGCCGTTGTTGAATGGCACCAATCTAATCAACCAACGTTGACCGACTTAGACAATGATATAGCACCTGATTTTATTGCAGAAATGCTTAGCAGCGATATCTATAACAAGGAAGGGAAACTGGCGTACAATATTGACGCTAAGCGTATGGAGCATTTTGCTGATTACGAAGTTACCCATTTTGATCAACCTAAATACACACTATACCCTGAAGGTGGCGAAGCGCCTTGGAAAGTTAGTGCCAATGATGGCACCCTATATAGCAATAACCTCGTGAAACTCGAGAACCGCGTAACACTTATGTCTACTGACACCAATAGTTTGGTGCGCGAAATTCACGGTAGCTATCTGGAGCTGGATTTACGTACAAATGTACTGAGTTCAGAACAGGCAATAATGATTATCGGCAACGGATTTACCATTTACGGCTCAGGACTCGTTGTTGATTTAAACACTACACAAATGACATTGAATGAACATGTACAAACGATTTACAAGAAATCTAACTCTTAGTTTGGCACTTTGCCTTACAGTCGCAACTTCACCAGCGGTAGTTTCTGCTGAAATAAGTGACTTTGATCAAGAAGTTATCATAAAATCTGAAAGCCAAGACGGTGATTTGAAGAAGAAAATATTTAGCTACATTGATAACGTCGTAATTACCCAAGGCTCTTTGGTAATCAATGCAGATTTAGTTCAGGTTATCACCACAGCTGACGCGAAAGAAAAAGTGTATATTGCCAAAGGAAGCCCTGCAAAGTTTAGTCGAACACTTGCTGACGGCACCCCTATCAATTTACAAGCGAATGAAATCAAATATGACCCAGCGAATAGTCTCATCACCATTTCCGGCGATGCGTATCTTGAACAAGACGGCACGCAAATGACAGGCGATACCATCACCTACAATTTTAGAACCGAGCAGGTCAACGCATCAAGTGAAGATAATGCACAGGTTGAGACTGTACTACAGCCACAGCATCTTGAGAAGAAGAAAAAGTAGATGAGTGAATCAGTACTTGTTGCGAGTGCACTCGCAAAAGCGTACAAAGGAAGGCGTGTAGTAAAAAACGTTTCCTTGTCGGTCAAAGCTGGCGAAATAGTTGGCCTTTTAGGTCCGAATGGTGCAGGTAAAACGACATCGTTTTATATGATTGTTGGTCTGGTACCAAATGACAGCGGAAGCATTACGTTAAACAATGAAGACATCACGTTGCTGCCAATGCATGAAAGAGCACGACAAGGCATTGGTTATTTACCACAAGAAGCGTCGATATTCAGAAAACTGAGTGTTTACGACAACATCATGTCGATATTGCAAACACGCAAATCACTCACAGAAGTAGAACGTGAAGAAAAGCTTGAACAACTGCTTGAAGAGTTTCATATTTCACACATAAAGGATAATCTAGGGATGAGTCTTTCAGGTGGTGAAAGGCGTCGTGTTGAAATTGCACGCGCACTTGCCGCTGATCCTAAATTTATTCTATTAGATGAACCATTTGCTGGTGTAGACCCTATTTCTGTAGGAGATATAAAGAAAATTATTCTACACTTAAAAATGCGCGGTATAGGTATACTCATTACAGACCACAATGTAAGAGAAACGCTCGATGTATGTGAACGTGCCTACATTGTGAGCCATGGTGAGTTAATTGCTGAGGGTGATGCAGATCAAATTCTGGCGAATCAACACGTAAGAGATGTGTACCTCGGTGAGCAATTCACGTTATAGTTAAGGTAATTCAGCTAATTATGTTTAATAATAATAACAGGAAAGTAAGTTTTTAGATGCGCCCTACTCTGCAACTTCGAATAGGTCAACAACTCACCATGACCCCACAATTGCAACAAGCTATAAAGCTGTTGCAATTGTCGACATTGGATTTACAACAAGAAATCCAAGAAGCGCTAGAAAGCAATCCGTTGCTGGAAGTAGATGAATCAGCTCCAACCAATCAGGAAGATAAGCCCGACAACCTCGAAGAAGCGTTTTCAGCACAATCAAATGATTCATCCGATAATAACAGTTCAGATGGCACTGAAGACGCTATGCCTTCAGCGGATGAAATCAGCACTACAGAGGCGATGGATAAGAATGACATTCCTGAAGAGTTAAATATTGACACCACTTGGGATGAAAGTTTTAGCGCAGGCGTTTCAAGCGGTGGCGTAGGGCCTTCCGATGACTTCACTTATCAAGGCGAAACCACTGAATCTATTCAAGATCACTTACGTTGGCAAATGGACTTAACACCATTTACCGAAACTGATCGTGCAATTGCCACTGCAATTATTGATGCAATCGATGATGCTGGTTATCTAACGGTTACCACAGAAGATATTTTGGAAAGCTTAGGTGTAGAAGACGTTGAACTTGATGAAGTCGAAGCGGTACTTAAACGTATAAATATGTTTGACCCTGTCGGCGTTGGCGCTCGCTCAATCTCTGAGTGCTTGTTAATCCAACTTAATCAATTCGACCCGGCAACGCCTTGGTTAAAAGAAAGTAAAATAGTATTGTCTGAACACATTGATTTGCTGGGTAATCGTGACTATCGACAATTAATGCGTAAAACGCGCTTGAAAGAAGATCAACTGCGCGAAGTGATTCGATTAATCCAGTCCTTAGATCCTCGCCCTGGCGATAGCGTCATTAAAGGCGACGACCAATACATCGTTCCAGATGTTTCGGTTGAGAAAAAGAACGGTCGCTGGGTTGTAGAATTGAATCCAGATACGGCCCCTAGATTAACGGTTAACCAGCAATATGCCTCAATGGCACGCTCAATGAAGTCGACCACAGACAGCCAGTTCATCCGCTCAAATCTTCAAGAAGCTAAGTGGTTTATAAAAAGTTTAGAAAGTCGAAACGAAACCTTATTAAAAGTGTCTAATTGTATCGTCCAGCGTCAACAGGGTTTTTTCGAACATGGCCCTGAAGCGATGCGCCCGATGGTACTTAATGATATTGCTGAAGCTGTAGATATGCACGAATCAACTATATCTCGTGTTACGACACAAAAATATATGCATACTCCGAGAGGAATTTTTGAGTTGAAGTTTTTCTTCTCGAGTCATGTAAGCACGGAAAATGGCGGTGAATGTTCATCAACAGCTATCCGAGCCTTAATCAAAAAACTTGTTGCAGCAGAGCTGCCTGCTAAGCCACTAAGTGACAGTAAAATGGCTGAGCTACTCGCTGAACAAGGAATAAATGTTGCGCGAAGAACAATAGCTAAATACCGTGAGTCTTTATCTATTCCACCTTCAAACCAACGCAAAAGTTTACTTTAACTCATCCAACGATAAGGAATACGCATATGCAGATTAATCTTTCAGGTCACCATGTTGAAATTACCGATTCACTTCGCCAATGCGTTAATGAGAAATTTGCCAAGCTAGAACGACATTTTGAGCATATCAACAATGTGTACGTTGTATTAACCGTTGAAAAACTTAATCAAATCGCCGAAGCAACCTTACATTTGAATGGTACTGAAATTCATGGTAAAGCCGAAAATGGCGACATGTATGCATCAATTGATTCACTTATCGACAAACTCGATCGCCAGGTACTTAAGTACAAAGGTAAATTAAACCAATACTAAGAAGTAAAATCCTTCACTCGTCTTATGAAGTTACATGAAATATTAACCGAGGACTGCACTTTGTGTGCAGTCCCAGCGACTAGCAAGAAAAAAATACTAGAGACCATCAGTGAGAAAGCCGCTGAATACATTACAGGCTCTACCACATTTGAATTACTCGACAGTTTAATCACGCGTGAAAAAATGGGTTCTACCGGCATAGGTAATGGTATCGCCATTCCTCATGGTCGCTTACCTAATACCGAAAACGTCATCGCAGTGCTTGTGACAACGTCGGAACCTGTCGCATTTGATTCTATCGATAATCGCCCGGTTGATATTTTTATCGCTTTATTCGTTCCTGAGGAACAATGCCAACAGCATCTTTGTACTTTACAAAGTATCGCTCAGGTATTCAGTGATAAGAGGGTTTGCAAACAGGCAAGAAAATGTGAAACCAGTCATGAACTGTATTCACTCGTCCAGCAAACCAGACACTGATAGATGTTGAGCGGCTTTAATTCTGTTAAGGTATAACAAACCTACCAAGGATCTCCTTAAATGAAGTTAATTATTGTGAGTGGTCGTTCTGGATCTGGCAAGAGTGTTGCCTTAAGAGTCCTAGAAGATTTAGGCTATTACTGTGTTGATAACATCCCAGTTAACTTATTACCTGCATTAACACATACGGTAATTAACGACTATGAAACTGTTGCGGTAAGTATCGATGTACGTAACTTACCCGACGAACCATCTGACGTGGCAGAAATACTCGATTATTTACCGAATAATGTTGAGTTAAGCATTCTCTATTTAGATGCTGAAGATGTAGATCTCATACGTCGATTCAGCGAAACCAGACGATTGCACCCATTGATTCGAAAAAACATTGCATTAGACCAGGCAATTTCCTTAGAGAAAAAACTACTGGAACCTATTGCCAGCCGTGCGAATTTATACTTTAACACCAGTCAATTATCACCCCATCAACTTGCCGATATGATCCGCGAACGTATCTTAGGTAAAAAAACGGGTTCTATGGTTGTGGTATTTGAGTCATTCGGCTTTAAACACGGGGTTCCAAAAGATGCAGACTACGTATTTGACGCCCGATTCCTTCCGAATCCATTCTGGGAGAAAGAGCTGAAACCTTATACGGGTCTAGACCAGCCTGTTCAGGATTTTCTCGCCAGCCAACCTATCGTGACAAAATTTATTTGGCAAATAAATAGCTTTATGATGACTTGGTTACCTCACCTTGAGCGCAATAATCGCAGCTATATCACCATCGCGATAGGGTGTACCGGTGGAAAGCATCGTTCCGTATACATAGCAGAATTATTAGCGAAAAACCTCAAAAAAGAGCGTTCAGATGTTCAATCGAGACATCGGGATATCGAACTATAGATTAGGAATTTCCATGCCAAGCTTTCAGCGAAAAATTACGATAACCAATAAGCTGGGACTGCACGCACGGGCAGCAACTAAATTGGCGCAAGTATGTCAGGAATTCGATGCCAAGGTCACAGTTAAACTTGGCGATAAAGAAGCTGACGCTAGCAGTATTATTGGTTTGATGTTGCTTGCTGGGGGCCAAGGTAAAGAGGTATTGATCGAAACCGACGGCGCGGAAGCTGAACAAGCGCTTAGCGAAGTATGCCAATTGTTTTCAGATAAATTCAATGAAGATGATTAGCGTACTACTGGCAAATACTCCCTTTTTAAATCATTTCACAGCGATAAAAAAGCTGCTAAAACTTTCGACTTAAGATACACTTACATTCAAGCAAGCGCCAAAGTCAACATGCGCTTAATAAGTAGTCACTAATATCGCAAGAATAAGTACGTCTGTTTTAGTGCATAATTTTTCGAACAATTAATTCCAGTTAGTATAACGGCACAGGAAAGTATTATGCCGGAGATTTCTGAACAAGATTTTGGTCAACAAAAGCTACTCGAGGTAAATCAAGCCCTCGGCAGTGGCATGTTTGTCTATGTTCGAAAACTACTGCAAAACATGCCAGCATATGACCTGGCGCTGTTACTTGAATCTTCTCCATCAAAAAGCCGTACTATTCTATGGCAACTTATTGACCCCGATCATCATGGTGAAGTCTTAGAAGAATTAAACGAAGAAGTCCGTAAGGGCATCCTCAAAAACATGCGTCCTGAGAAATTGGCTGCAGTAGCCGAAGGCATGGATGTTGATGATATTGCTGAAGTACTTCGAACACTTCCTGATACAGTGTATCAAGAAGTGCTGCTATCGATGGACTCTCAAGACCGTGGCCGCGTAGAACAAGCCTTATCTTACGAAGAAGATACCGCAGGCGGTATCATGAACACCGACACCATCACGTTACGCCCCGACGTGAGCGTAGATGTGGTGTTACGGTATTTGCGATTAAAGGGTGAACTACCTGAATCAACCGATTCATTTTACGTTGTAGACCGAAAAGACCATTTTATTGGCGCAGTCAGCCTATCAACCATTGTAACTGCCAAGCCAGATGTGATTATTTCAACACTAATTGATTCAGAAATTGAAGCTGTGCCTGTCGATATGCCTGAAAACGACGTAGCGCAGTTATTCGAACGCTATGATTGGTTTTCTGCGCCCGTTATAGACAATGACGGTCGACTACTAGGGCGTATAACGATTGATGACGTTATCGATATCATTCGTGAAGAAGCAGAGCACTCGATGATGAGTATGGCGGGTCTTGACGACGAAGCCGATACCTTCGCGCCTATAGTTAAGAGTACGCAGCAACGCTCTATCTGGTTGGGCGTGAACTTAATCACCGCCCTTATGGCCGTTGCCGTATCAAGTATGTTTGAAGGCATTCTGAGTCAGTTAGCCATACTGGCCATTCTTAATTCACTTGTTCCAAGCATGGGCGGGGTTGCAGGCAACCAGACCCTAACACTGGTTATTCGTGGTATGGCATTGGGCCATGTAGGTGATAGTAACTCGAGAGCTTTACTTATCAAAGAGCTCGCTGTCGGTTTCCTAAACGGCCTGATTTGGGCACTCTTAATTGCAACTGTAGTTGCGGTGTGGCAACAAGATCTGTTACTTGGTGGTATTATCGCATTTGCGATGCTAATGAACTTAACTGCTGCCGGCATCGCTGGCGTTTCTATTCCTTTACTCCTTAAGCGGATGAAAATTGATCCGGCACTCGCTGGAAGCGTGATCCTTACCACTGTAACTGATGTAGTAGGTATTTTTGCTTTCCTTGGTACAGCGACGCTCTTACTGTCTAAATAGAACTTTCTATTTTCTAATAATTCTTTTGTCCATACAAAAAAGCGATGAATATCGTTAAAGATATTCATCGTCTTATCTATAGAGCATTTAGAATTGTCTATTCTTTGCCTCTAATTTCCCGCCACCTGCATTTCATTAATAATAATAGAGCCTGTGCGGATACTGCCGTGCATATCGATATCGTTGCCCACTGCCACGATACCATTGAACATGTCCTGTAAACGCCCCGCTATAGTAATTTCTGATACTGGATAAGCGATTTCACCGTTTTCAACCCAGAAACCAGCCGCACCGCGAGAATAGTCACCATTCACCACGTTAACACCTTGACCCATGAGTTCCGTAACCAGTAATCCAGTACCTAAGGTTTTTAACATGGCATCAAAATCGCCACCTGTTGGCTCAACCAACCAATTATGGATACCACCGGCATGACCTGTTGTTTGCATGCCTAGTTTACGCGCCGAATAACTTGTTAAAAGATAAGTTTCCAAGTTACCCGCTTTAATGATTTCTCTGTCATGCGTTGCAACGCCTTCACTGTCGAAAGCACTACTTGCCAATGCTTTCTTTATGTGTGGGCGTTCATTAATTTGTAAAAACTCAGGAAAAATTTGCTTCCCTAAGCTATCTAACAAGAACGATGATTTACGATATAAGTTGCCACCACTAATAGCCGCAATGAAATGCCCCCAGAACGTGTTGGCAATATCAGCGCGAAACATTACAGGCACCTTAGCCGTTGAAATTTTTCGAGCGTGTAACCTAGCTAACGTTTCCTTCGCTGCCTTTTCACCAACCTGTGCTGGCGACATCATTAAGTCAAAGTCTCTGTTGACAGTGTAAGCATAGTCACGTTGCATATCGTCAAGCTCATTAGCGATAACAACACAACTTAAGCTATGACGTGAACTTGGATAGCCAACCAGCTGGCCATGGCTATTGCCATAGACCTTAAAACCTTCAAAACACGCCAGTGATGCCCCGTCAGAATTGGTAATACGCTTGTCGTAACTACGTGCAACTTGCTCACACTCAATTGCCAATTCGATAGCTTTGTCAGTATCTATCGCTTTCGGATGATGAAGTGCTAAATCTTCTGGAACCATTGCAAGTAACGATTTATCGGCCAAGCCTGAAAACTTATCTTCAGAAGTATATTTGGCAATATTTACCGCAGCGGTAACTGTCTGTTTGATTGCGGCATCTGACAAATCTGCGGTTGAAGCACTGCCCTTACGTCCATTTTGATACACTGTAATACCCAGTGCTCCGTCATTTGTAAACTCAACTGTTTCTACTTCACCTAATCGAGAACATACATTTAATCCTTGTTGACGACTCATCGCCACTTCCGCACCATCGGCACCTAGAGACTTTGCCATAGCCAATGCGTCAGCAACGCGCGCTTCAACCTGTTTCATTTGTTCTGCGATGTTATTTGATTCCGTCATTATACGTATGCTTACCTTATCCGCTAAAATTGGTGCACTCAGCTATGTCGAGCATTCGTGCTTTTATGTATAATCAATTTATTATCGATTTAAATTTTTTTCTATTATGCCGCACAATGAACACGATATCGATGAATTCGATGAAGATTATAAAAGCAAAACGCAACTAAAGCGTGAAATGCATGAATTGCAAGACTTCGCTATGCGTATCGTTAAGCTTAGCAAACATCAACGAAAGCTATTGCCGTTGAACGAAGAGTTGCAAGAGGCGATGGTTTTAGCCGACAAAATCATCAATAAGCCAGAAGCGCTGAGCAGACACGTCCGCTTTATCAGCCGTATGCTTACCGAGATGGACTTGACTCCCATTAATCAAGCACTTGATTTGATGGCAAATAAGCATCAACAAAAAACAAAACAGATTGAAGCACTTGAAACCTACCGAGATGAATTGCTCACGGGTGGCAATGAAAAAATTGAAGAGACATTGGCTAATCACCCAGCAATGGAACGTCAAAAGTTGCGTCAATTAGTACGGCAGGCAAGTAAGGAAAAAACAGCTGAAAAGCCAGGGAAAGGCTACAAAACACTGTTCGCTTATCTAAAAGAGCATATGATTTAAAATATAATTTTTATATTAACAATCAGGTTAATTTATCACTCAACCTGATTGTTAATAAGTCTGCACTACAACACAAAAAACTTACTAAAAACCTTATAAAGTTCTGTGCCTTGGTTCACGCTAGCCGAAGCAAAATGAAGTATTGGAATGACCTCGTGATCTAGCGCTATATAATGTAGGGGGTCACCATCACCGTAGTTGTCCATGCGTAATATGCGTGCCAACGGCTCTCCTGCTGGCAGAGGTTTACCAAATTCCGCCAAATAATCAACCATACCGCCCATTGGTGAATAAAACGCCTTGTAGTCAGCTAAATAGCAGCCGTATCGTGTCATTTTTGTAGGAAGGAACTTAGCGGAAGCAATCACTTCTTTGTGTTGAAGATAACTAAGGATACTTTTGGCATCTTCAAGTGCCACATCTAAGTCAATTTGCTCTTGTGAGCCCAACTCTACCGTAAAGCTTTCCTTGTTATGCACAAAGTTGCGTCCTTGGTCATTCAATAATGATTGCAATGTCCACCAAGGGCAAAACGTTGCTTCATCTAGTGCACCATCAAACACATTCGGGATGAGCAATGTATGTGGGATATCGAAATAGCTCGCGCTTTCCTTTGCATATTCAGGACAATACAAGTGCTTACTGGAAATAGGTCCTGTATGTAAATCAAGCACCAAATCCGCCTGATGCGCCATACGCTGCAATTGATAAGCGATTCGTTGCCCAGTTGTTAATCCATAAGGGTTGTGTTCGAGTTTCTGATCGATTTGACTGAGTAAACTCGCACGAAACCGTTGTGCTATAACACTGTCATCTTCTTCATCACTTACCCGATGCGCAAACGCGGTTATTTTTGCCTCATCATAGTGATACATGCGATTCCAATTCACTCCGGTAATTGGGTCAAATCGACCTAAGGTATATTCACCGTTCTTGTGATTACATCCCACGGGGTTAGCATAAGGTACAAGCGTTATGTCCCCCAAAACTTCCGTTTCACACAATAATTCTAATAACTGAAAAATTACCGCGTTACCTTGCACTTCGGCGCCATGCATATTGGCTTGAATGTACACACTTGGGCCAACACCTGTGCCTTTAATGCGATAAATCGGAACAGTAAGTGCTGCACCACTGGCCATTTCGCCAACGTGCATAACTTCTTTTAATACAGTCACTGTTAATTCCTCTAATATAAATATGATGACGCTGGTTGCGCAGGCCTTATTTCTACTAACATGTTCTGTTCAATAACATATTCAGCTGCTAATTGATGACATAGAAAAAATGGCATGCTTTCTGTAAACCCATACGCGCCGCAATAGCCAAATATGAGTTGGTCACCAACAGCAATATCATCAGGTAATGGCAGTTCACCCAACTTATCCATGCTAGTACACAATGGTCCATGTACATGAAAGGTACTTTCATTTTGCTTGGACTCTCTGGCGAGCACAGCTGGAAAAGGTTGGTTGGTTATGGCAGGGCGTAATAAGTGATTAATACCCGCAGATAACACTAATTGTTGTGTTTGGTAGTTCGCTTTGCGATCAACGACTGGCACCACATAATAACCGCATTGGGCTACAGCATACCGCCCAAGTTCCAGCCACAGCTCTTTGACGCCAGCTTCCGCTTTTATTTTGGCTAAATCGCTTACTATTTGCGGCCAAGACAATGTTTGGCCTATGCCCAAATAATCAATGCCGAGCCCACCGCCAAGATCGAGAATGTCTAGCGAAAAGCCCAATTGATTAGCCAAGTTAACTAAAGGCGGAACCATTTGCTGCCACAGACTGTACATTTTCTCGTTAGAGAGCATGTTGCCCCATTGAAAAATATGCAAGCCACAAACATTTAAAGAAGGAAAATCCGATAAACAAATCGATTGCCATTCATTTTCAGACAGACCAAATGGTGTTAATTCATTACCACCGAGCGGATTTTTTTCTCCTTCGCTCCATTGCAATTGGACACGTAACAAAACGTTAGGAGATTTATTTAACGCGTGTGCAGCGCGCTCAAGCCAAATCAATTGGTTAACACTTTCTACAACAAATGTGTTCACCCCTTTAGACAGACAGTGTGCAAAATGCTCTGCCGATTTGGCTGGGCCTGTATTTAGAATACATTCAGGTTGAACACCTTGCTCAAGCACTTGTTGGAGCTCACCAGTACTCGCAACATCAAAGTTAAATCCAGCTTGGTGAAGCGTTTGAATGATGCGCGACAATGGATTGGCTTTTACCGCAAACCATAACTTTATCACATCTTGCGCCTGTAGCTGCGCAAGATGGTGTGCTAAATCATCTAAGTGATAGGCAAAGTATGCAGTTTCATCCACATTGTCACTACGATGTGTATGAACAAGTTCCCGTATCTCTGGATTTAGCCAGTTAGGTGCGGAGGAGAAAATCGACATGTTAGTTTCCTAGCGCAACAGAGATTCTAGTTCTAACGAGGCATCACTTTTCTCATCACGATATTTAACGATGAGTGCACATGCGACATTTAGTCCATGCCCTTGAGCCCAAACGCCTTTAACAGGCCGTGTGCCTGAAACAACGACCGCACGTTCAGGGATTGGCTCCCCTTTCGCCAACAGCCGATCATTTACACAGTCGTATACCGGAATCGATGCAGAAAGTGACACACCAGGAGCAATAACCGCCCCTTGTTTTACTACGACACCTTCAACAATGACGACACCAGCGCTCAAAAATGCGTTATCTTCAATGATGACAGGGCTTGCACCAACAGGCTCCAATACCCCGCCAATTTGCACTGCGGCAGATACATGTACATTCTTGCCAATTTGAGCACAAGAACCAATTAATGCATGGCTATCAACCATTGTCCCTGAATCAACATATGCACCAACATTAATATAAGCCGGTGGCATAATGATCACACCCGGTGCCACGTAGGCGCCCGCTCTCACCGATGAACCACCGGGCACAAGGCGTACACCGTCTGCAGTATTGAACTGGCGAGCGGGTAAGTTATGTTTGTCCACAAACCCTTGGTAGTTACCGCTAAATTCTGTGTTTTCTCCCGCTTTAAATGCTGCGAGAATCGCCTGCTTCGCTTCAACATTGGCATGCCAATTACCTTCAACGTCTTGATTTGCTGCTCTAACGGTTCCTGCTTCTAACTGGGCTAATACCTCTTGCCAATTCATTACGACTGTACTCCAATAACTTGTTGATGATTCTCTGAAAACCAATTTTCGATTAATTGGTCTACTTGCTGTAACTGATGATTTTTAGGAATTTCATGTTCCGTAAGCGGCGCACGTAACGTTGCGCTGGCAATCATGCCTTTTTCTTTCATTAAAACTTTTACAGGGATTGGATTTGCGACTTGAAACAGCGCATCAACAGCGTTTTGCCACACAGGGAATAATCCATGGTGCTCATTGCGAAGCGCTTTTTCTACATAAGCTCTGGTTTCTTTTGGCCATGCGTTCGCGGATACTGACACCAACCCTTCAACACCAGCACCTGCTAAATAAGGCATCATGGCATCTTCCCCACTAAACAGGGCTATTTCAGGACAATGTTGTTTATAAGATAAGAATGTGGCTAAATCGCCACTCGCTTCCTTCATCGCCCAGCAGTTGGGGTGATTCTGGAGTTGTTGTACCGTTGAAACTGGAATATTAACGCCACTGCGAGAAGGTACGTTGTATAACATGCAAGGATGTTTCGCACAGTCCAACAATGTTGAAAACCACTGTGTTAGCCCACTAGGCCCAGGTTTTGCGTATAATGGCGTTGCAAGAAGGTAAGCACTTACTCGCAATTCATTGCATGCTTGAATCCAGCGTTCCTGTACAGCTAACTGATAGCCACCAACGGCCACCATAATAGGTACTGATAACGCCAATTGGCAAACATGGTGAACTACCGCCAATTGCTCTTGTTCTGATAGCGCAAGGCCTTCACCAGTACTTCCTAGCAACAGAATGCCATTACCCGCTTCTTCTTGAGCTCTTGCTATATTTGATAGGGAATTAAAGTCGACTGTGCCATCAGGTAATAATGGCGTAATGAGCGCCGTCCAAACACAAGGTAGACGCTTTGATTCTATATGTTGTATTTTCATGTCTCTCGAACTCTATATGTTCGGAGAACTTTTGGGCATTTGAAAAGGTCGCACCGATCTCGACACGAGCTTAACAAAGGCCAGAAGCTCTCCACCTATTGAAGGTGACAGTCGATAGGATTCAACCTAAATCAACCGGCAAACACATCATCAAAAATGTGTTCACCTCGGCGTTAATCCCCCTCATTATTGGTCGTCAGAGTTTGATCTCTTCGCAATAACTACCTGGTTAACGCTCCTCTTCTGGCCCTTTTTCGACATACCGCAGACAGCAATATGTGCTAAATAAGGGACGGGCGCTATTTAATCACTTTTGTATAAAATGATCAATAGACGTCTAAACGTGTATATATATTATTTTGTACTAGCTTGTAATAGAGCATGTTGTTCGTTGAGGACAAGTTTAGTCAATTGAGCGGTCAAACTGCGGTTACTGAGCAGTTATTTCTGCCAAGATTGCTTTTTCAATAAATGGTAGACGATCTTGTCCCCAATAAATGCTATCACCATATTTTACACATGGAACTCCCCATAAGCCCTGATCTTCCATTTCAGCAAAATTTTCATCTGCCCATGCTTGCCAATCATCAGTTTCACCATATAACCAAGCCGCCTGATAATCTATTTCAAGCTTTTCGCAAATTTTGCCAATATTCTCTTCGTCAGCGACATCGATACCGTCAACATATATCGCTTTAAATACAGACTCTATATACTGTTTTGCTTTATTTTGGCTTTTGGCATATCCATACAAGTGATAACAATTGACGATCCCTTTACCAATCGGATCGGTAAAACTTGAGAATGGTATATCGGCTTTAGATGCCTCTCGGTGAGCATCAATATACACATATTTTTGTTTGTTATGCGGAACGTGCAAGCCTTTCATCATTAGTGGCAATACAGGTTTGATCACTAATTCAACGCCATAGTGTTTACTGAGCCTCAGTGCTTTCATAAAACCAACATACGAATAAGGGCTGCGCAGTGATAGGTATATTTCAATCGGGTGCTCAGGTGCTTGCCAAGACGCTTCAGGCTCAACAAACTGCAATTCATTATTAGTAAAGGCGCAATCTAGATTGTCAACACTTAAGCCTGCATTGAATAAATGCGTCTCTAAACAGGACAAGCGATCTACACCAACAAACCATTGCCCGTCAAAGAACATCGCACCAGACTGATAGTGACCCTTTTGAATAAGTCTCTGCTGATTCTTAATGATATGATTAATTACTGGTGTTGAAGGGTGATACTTAGCATTAAAACCATCGGACCAAGCTTGTCTGTATAATTCAAATATCGCATTGATTGACTTATCTGTCAGTTGCCATAATTGCTGACCACTTATGATAGCCGAGGAATTAGGCAAGGAACTTACCCGCTCAAACCCATATAGTTCTGCTATGAGATTTGCATCTTCAAGTGCCCATCGACGGTGCAAGTCTGGAGCAACCGTTGTGCCAGGCAATGAATCGGTTACCAGATAAAAACTAAATCCCACCCGATATTTATGTTCAATTCGCATTAGTGCCTGAATCAACATGAAGCAATGAGGATCAGCGAGTGACACATACACTTCGACCTTTGGCTGAATGCCTAGTAAGCGAGGTATCAACGTGTGCCGAACACGCTTGGCCGTTTTTCGCAATCGACTTCTTAACCAATGTGTAAAGATTCGAGCAACTTGTTTCGAAAAGATAACCCTATCTCCATTTACAAAAATGTTATCCGTTGTTATTGAGTATTGCTACCTTGGTACTGCAATGATATTCAAGTAGAATATCAATTATTATTACACATGTTTTCTATATATTCTCAAGGTTTATTATGCCATTCAGTAACGTTAGTCAGCTTTTGCTTAGAAATACCGACTATTTGAAAGCGAAAGCGCCACTCCTCATCAATATGCCAGCTGACAATCTGACTAACGAACTCGCTGCAATCAACCCTTACAGCATAGTAACCATATTCAATAATAACTTTCAAAATCATCACCTTGCTAGCGATTTATCCCCAACCGCACAGACTCACTTCGGTGCCTACTATCACAATACGGCGATTAAGCATGATTTGGTCATCATGCAGTTCCCAAAGAGTAAGAAAGAGTTATTCTTAAATTTGGCAATGCTATCCCACTGCTGTTTGCCTGAATGTCGCATTCTAATTGTTGGTGAAAACAAAGGCGGTATTAAGTCCTTGGCTAAACTTGCTAAAAAACAATTTACATATTGTGAAAAGCTAGATAGTGCTCGCCACTGCATATTATTTGAAGCGGGTTTTCAACCTGAATCTAAACCTTTCGATATAGAAGATTGGTTCCATTATTATTCATTGAATGTGGCACAAACCGAAATTAAAATCGCAGCATTGCCTGGAGTGTTTAGCCAAGAAAAACTGGATGTTGGCACATCCATCTTACTCAACAATTTCCATCCTGAATTGACAGGAAAGATGCTTGATTTTGGTTGTGGAGCCGGTGTAATTGGTGCATTTTATGGTATGCGTCATCCGGTGTTAGACATTACCATGGCAGATGTTAGCGCGTTAGCATTAGTTTCGGCTCAAAAAACCATGGAGCTTAATAATCTATGCGCAACGATTATGGCGACAGATAGTTTGTCGGAAATCAGCGGGCAATATCAAAACGTCATATCAAACCCGCCTTTTCACCAAGGCATCAAAACACATTATGCTGCCACAGAGTCATTTCTTGCTGGTATTGCTAAACATATGACCAATAATGCGCAAATTACTATTGTCGCTAACAGTTTTTTAAATTACCCCCCAATCATGGAAAAACACATAGGCAAGACCGTAAAGTTGCATCAAGAACAAGGCTTTTCTTTGTATCAAGCTATAATGAATAAGAAATAAAGTTGAGATGATTGTATAGTGAATATCTCTTAGTTACATTCTGCACTTGCAATCATCATGTTTTTAAACAATTATCCGTTCACTACATCAACAGGTAAAAATAGGGCGTAATGAGTTCGACAGAAAACATAAAACCATTAAGAAGTGCACTGTTGATATCTATTGTGGGCTTTGTTTTTGTGTTTATCGTAATAAGTACACTGTTTGTGTCGAGCCTTTTTCTCAATAACACCAAACAGCAAGCAAAGCAAAATATCATTAACTGGTCATTGATTATAGGGAGCCTTATAGAAAACGACCTAACGCTAGACAATCCAGATGATGTGTTGCTAACAGATAATACAGAAAAGGTTTATAACAAGCTCGCCCATTTTTCAGCAATGAAAACTATAGAGGCGATTGACGTTTACCAGTATAACGCTGAGAATCAGAGCACTTCATTTGTCGTTAGTTATCATTACCAGAAGCGATTTAATAAGAGTATAAATTTCCCAACGATTCATATTCAAGAATCCGATAAAAAGCGCTTAAAATCCCCGCTGATCAATGATGGTATCATTGAATACTACACGCCAATTTATAGCCAAGATCAACAAATTGGTCATATGTACATTCGGATGAACATTAATGCGGGCTTAACCTTTGATAACCAGTTACTTATTACATTGAGTTTCATTTTTATATTGTTGTTAATCGCTGTATTCATGATTACGTTTCGAGTCGAGCGTATTGTCACTAACCCACTTAGAGAAATGGCACTTATTATTCAACAGATTTCACAGACTAAGCAGTACAGCACTCGCCTTGATTCAATGCCATACAAGGAAGCGGACATATTAGCCAGAAATTTAAACGTGCTCCTAACCCGAACCGAAAAACACGTAGAGAAACTCGGTGAAGCAGAACAGCACAGTGTCAAACTGAATATAGAACTAGAGGACAAAGTCGCCAAGCGCACCGAAGCGCTAAAAGAGTCAAACCAAGAGTTATTATCAACCTTGGAAAAACTCCACCAGTTTCAGGATCAACTAGTCGAAAGCGAGAAAATGGCTTCACTGGGAGACATGGTAGCAGGCGTTGCCCATGAGGTTAATACACCAATAGGCTTGGGCGTAACTGCTTCAACGTTATTGTCAGATCGGCTTAATGAAATAAACACCGCATTTCAAGATAAATCATTGAAATCTAGCCAATTGAAGCGTTTCCTGAGCGAAGGACAAGAAAATGTTGGCATTATTTATCGCAACTTAAAGCGCGCAGCGGAGCTCATTTCAAGCTTTAAGAAAGTCGCTGTTGATCAGTCGAGTGAAGAAGTCCGTGAATTTAATATTAATGAACTTATCAACGAAGTGTTACTCACTCTAGCACCACAAATTAAGAACACACCGTATCAAATTTCGATAGATTGCCCAGAAGATTTAACTATCATCAGTAAACCAGGGCCATTAAACCAAGTACTTATCAATTTGATTCTCAATTCCATTATTCACGGATTTGATGGTCGCGAGCACAGCAAAATAGACATTCGCTTTATGCTACTCAGTGGTCAGCTGCACATACAATATAGTGACGATGGTAAGGGAATAGATGATAGTATCAAGAGTAAAGTATTCGATCCGTTCACAACGACTAAAAGAGGCTCCGGTGGCAGCGGACTAGGTTTGCACTTAGTTTACAACCTCGTTACGCAAGCATTAGGCGGAAACATATCGTTAGATAGCAAAGTTAATCAAGGTGTAACATTTGATATAAGTTTTCCTCTAAGTGAAAGCCTACTTTAATACCGGATGGTTATAACCACGCTGACAATAAGCAATTGTCTTTTTGTCAAAGGTTTTATAACATTACGCAGGGCGCATTTTACAATTGTAAACCCTTCATTAAGGAAAGTTGATTGCCCTTGGTCTACACTAAAAAATAGAATATTAATAAGTTATTAAACTGGAAATCGAGCATGCAGAAACCCCATATACTGATAGTAGAAGATGAAGAGGTAACGCGCTTTAATCTTCGTAACCTGTTTGAAGCAGAAGGCTATAATGTTTCCGAAGCGACAGACGGCGAAAGCATGGACCAGCAACTTCAGTTAAACACCATAAACCTTGTTATTATGGATATTAACTTACCAGGAAAGAATGGCTTGCTGCTTGCACGCGAGCTCACCAATAATAACGAGCTTGGCCTAATATTTCTCACTGGTCGTGATAGCGATATCGACAAAATTTTGGGGTTAGAGATTGGTGCAGATGATTACCTAACTAAGCCTTTCAATCCAAGAGAGCTAACGATTCGTGCTCGTAATATTCTGAATAGAATTAACCAAGGCAAAAATGAAGTTGATAACGCAATCATTAAATTTAATGAGTGGACGCTAGATGGCAATTCGCGCCAATTAACCTCGCCTGAAGGTCATAATGTTGCTATTCCTCGTGGTGAATACCGCGCATTACGTCTACTTATAGAAAACCAAGGCCAAATCGTTACGCGCCAACAATTGATTAAAGAGATGACTGGTCGCGATTTACGTTCAAATGACAGAACAGTAGATGTAACAATTCGCCGTTTACGCAAGCATTTTGAATTAGTCGAAGATTCGCCTGAGCTAATCAACACTATTCATGGTGAAGGCTATAGATTTGTTGGCACGATACAGAGCTAATGCAGAATCAACATTAAAAAAGCTAGCAAATGCTAGCTTTTTTATTGACCTGAAAAAGGTAAATTACTGCGTTAACCAAAGATTGAATTTTGCAATTGAATTTTGATTACATACCTGTAAACTTTGAAAGGCTTGCGCTTTTTCATCCCAATTTTGGGTAGACTTTTCCAAGGAAGCCAATTGAGCGTGCGCTTCAATGAGGCCTACACTCCCCGCAGCACCCTTCATCTTATGGCATGCCTCTTCCCATGATTCTTGTGACTGAGACGTCAATGCATGCTGGATATTTTCGATATATGTCGTAGATTGACGAACATACAGCTCTAACATCTTAGCCAATACATCACGACCTAATGATTGCAAGTAACCATTAAGCAACTCCTGATCTATTTCTTTAAAATCGGACATAAATCATAACCTTATCTTTACCGTGCATTCATTCTATCAGTTAAAAAATAGTTGTCACTCAATCAATGAACAAAAACTATCGACTATTACCGTGCATTAGCATACCTCAACGATTGATTTTAGCGTACTTTTCATTCAAAATACCCGCCCCTAAATCCTTGTATATTAATGACCACACTGGGATTAGGGCTTTAAGAGTCACGAACGTTTTCTTGAAGATTGAATTCAAATAGCGCTGTATTCGATAGTTAGTTTCGGAGTAAAAATGTCACCAACAATGCCAGATATTGCCAACCACACAACGGCCCAAACCGAAGGGACGCTAGACTGGGTAGGTATGAGCAATATAGAAATGCCAATAATGCTTGCGAGTAAAGATGAGGCAGATCAAATGATTTCGGCATATGTTGATGCCTACGTTAATTTGAATGAGCCTCAGGCAAAAGGCATTCATATGTCGCGCTTGTATCTCGCATTAGACGAACTTTCGACCAGCAACACTTTAAATTTTCAAACACTTTCTGCCTTACTTGACACATTCGTAACCACTCATCAGGAGTTAAGCGATAGTGCTCGCGTTGTCATTCGTTTTGATTATCACTTGAGAAGAAAGTCGCTAATCAGTGGAAAGCAAGGCTGGAAAGCCTACCCTGTTACGATAACTGGGCAACTTAATAACGGAAAAATGGACGTTGAACTGGCTGTCGACATTCGTTATTCATCAACTTGCCCGTGTTCAGCAGCACTTGCCAGACAGCTGATACAAAGAGCATTTACCGAAAAGTTTGCTAATCAAGAACAAGTGTCTCAAAATGAAATCCACGAGTGGTTAGGAACAACCGAAGGAATCGTTGCGACGCCACACAGTCAGCGCTCGATAGGTCAAATGAAAGTGAAACTTGCCGACCATGTCACTCAGTTCCCGATTAAAGATTTGATCGATGTAACAGAAGAGTCACTAAAAACACCTGTACAAGCGGCAGTAAAGCGCGAAGATGAACAAGAGTTTGCTCGCCTCAATGGCCAAAATTTAATGTTCTGTGAAGACGCAGCAAGACATCTGCAGCACACCTTGAATGAGCAAGTAGACTTCTCAGATTATTGGTTAAAAATAAACCACCTAGAATCCCTACATGCCCATGATGCTGTTAGTATCACAACAAAAGGTGTTCCCGGCGGCTATCGCCCCTAAGCATTGAGCTTGTTCAGGATAAAGCTTTCCTCAAATATCCTTGTCCATACCCACTTAAGTTTTCTTACGAAACGCTAGCAATATCCTTGCTGGCGTTTTTACGTCTTCTTATCATGGCTTGACGACCATAAATATTGATTATTCACTCTGCCGCTCAAGTGCTGCCCCACCAACACAAAACGAATAATTAACCATTTACGACATAAACCAACCGGCCCTCGCAAAAATGTAATAAAATTACGCAAAAATCAAAATACAGCCAAAACCTATCAATTAACTGCAAATAATTTACATTTAGATTAGTCAAAAAAAACATCAATTACAGCACCAACCCTTATAAAATAAGAGAATAACAAAATGTAAATAAATTACGAGCAAAAACTCTATTTTTATTGACGTTTCTGTATTTAGCGTTTAATGTTAGAAGTTCGCTTGGTCTCAAACAGATTATTTATTCACTTAAAAGCACAAAACATTCCAAGCAATTAATTTAAATTTTGAGCCCGGAGAGATTTAGGAGAATTAACATGCAGCTATACGATCCAAGTTACCAAAAAGATAACTGCGGGTTCGGGCTTATCGCCCACCAAAAAGGGGAAACCAGTCATAAACTGGTTAAAACAGCAATATCTGCACTGGATCGTATGCAGCATCGTGGTGGTATTGCAGCAGATGGAAAAACGGGGGATGGCTGTGGTCTACTCATGCAAAAGCCTGATTCATTTTTTCGAGCGATTGCAGAAGAGAACGAATGGCAATTAGGAAAGAAATATGCTGTTGGTATGATTTTTCTTAATCCAGACAAGACTATCGCAAGCAAATCCAAAGAGATTTTAGAAGAAGAGTTTGCTCGTGAAACCTTATCGCTTGTTGGCTGGCGTGAAGTCCCTACAGACACGTCAATTTTAGGCGAGATAGCAGCTAGCAATTTACCGCGAATCGAACAAGTTTTTGTCAATGCACCTCCGGGATGGCGGAACAAGGATCTTGAGCGACGTCTATATATGGCGAGACGACGTGCAGAAAAAAGAATAACCGACGAAAAATTCTATGTAGCCAGCCTATCCTGCCTTGTTACTATTTATAAAGGGCTAATGATGCCTGTTGATCTGCCAAATTTCTATTTGGACTTGGCAGACATTCGCATGCAAACCGCAATTTGCGTATTTCATCAGCGATTTTCTACTAATACATCGCCACAATGGCACTTAGCGCAACCATTCCGTTATCTAGCGCATAATGGTGAAATCAACACTATCAAGGGCAACCGACAATGGAGTCGCGCACGTACGTACCGTTTTCAATCACCGCTTTTACCTGATTTGCAAGACGCAGCACCGTTTGTCAACGAATCGGGGTCAGACTCCTCATCATTCGATAATATGCTCGAACTATTTTTAGCAGGTGGCATGGACTTGTTCAGGGCAATGAGGCTGCTAATGCCGCCAGCTTGGCAAAATAGTCCATTACTCGACGACGATCTGCGTGCATTTTATGAATTCAATTCTATGCACATGGAGCCATGGGATGGGCCAGCAGGTGTGGTCATGACCAATGGTCGCCATGTGGCGTGTAACCTAGATCGTAACGGATTGCGCCCTGCCCGCTATGTGATTACCCGCGACGGTTTTATTACGTTAGCATCAGAAGTTGGCATTTGGGACTATGGCGAAGATGAAGTCATCGAGAAAGGTCGTGTAGGTCCGGGAGAAATGCTTGCCATTGATACCTATACAGGAAAAATCTTTAACTCCACTGATATTGATAACGATTTGAAAATTCGCCACCCGTATAGAGAATGGTTAGATAAGAATATTCGTCGATTAATTCCATTCGATAAGCTACCAGCTGAGCTTATTGGGCAGCGTGTTTTTGACGATCAGGCCATCAGCCAATTTCATAAGATGTTTAATTACAGCTATGAAGAGATCCATCAAGTTATCAAAACGCTCGCTGAAAATGGTCAAGAAGCAACAGGTTCTATGGGGGACGATACCCCAATGGCAGTGCTTTCTAGCCAACCGCGATCACTCTATGATTACTTTAGACAACAATTCGCTCAGGTTACAAACCCACCAATAGATCCATTACGTGAACGTTATGTCATGTCGTTAGCCACCTGTATTGGCCGAGAACATAATGTGTTTAATGAAACGACTGGTCATGCTGATCGAATTTTGTTTGAAACGCCTATTTTGATGTACACAGGTTTAAAACAGCTTAGAGAGCTTGACCCTGAACATTATCGCAGTGATACCCTAACACTTAATTACGACCCAGAAGAAGGTTTGGAAAACGCGATTATTCGTTTATGTGACGAAGCAGAAGTACTCGTACGAGAAAAAAATACGGTAATATTAGTTTTGTCTGACAGGCAAATTCATCCTGGTCTATTGCCGATTCCTGCTGCTATGGCTGTTGGTGCTGTTCAAAAACGATTAGTAGAAAAGCAATTGCGTTGTGACTCAAACATCATCGTAGAAACAGCATCTGTGCGCGATTCTCATCAATTTGCGGTGCTGTTGGGATTAGGTGCGACAGCAATCTACCCATTTTTGGCCTTTGAAACCATTGAACAACTAGTCGAGCAAGGTCAAATTGCAGGCACTGCACGAGAAGCAGTGACGAACTACCGAAACGGTATCAACAAAGGCTTGCTAAAAATCTTATCAAAAATGGGCATCTCAACCATCGCCAGTTATCGTTGTGCGGGCCTGTTTGAAGTTATCGGCCTGAACAAAAATATTATGGATTTGTGTTTCCCTGATATTCCAAGCCGAATTCAAGGCGCAGACTTTGCCGATATTGAGCAAGATAGCATTAACCTAGCTCGCCGCGCGTTTTTACCACATCAGAAAGTCAAACACGGTGGGCTACTCAAATATGTCCATGGTGGCGAATATCACGCCTATAACCCAGATGTTGTCAGTTTGTTGCAAAAAGCGGTGCGTAGTGGCGAGTATGCTGATTATCAAGCCTTCGCAAAACAAGTTAACGAACGTCCGGCAGCGATGTTACGCGATTTGCTCGCATTTAAGAAAGACACCACAGCCATTTCGCTCGACAAAGTTGAGCCTGATAGCGAACTATTCAAGCGCTTCGACAGCGCAGCAATGTCGATTGGCGCACTGAGTCCTGAAGCTCATGAAGCACTGGCCATCGCAATGAATCGATTAGGCGGCTTTTCTAACTCCGGTGAAGGTGGTGAAGATGAGCGTCGATTTGGAACGGTGAAAAATTCTCGTATTAAACAAATTGCCTCGGGTCGTTTCGGTGTAACACCACACTATTTGGTTAATGCTGACGTATTACAAATTAAGGTCGCGCAAGGCGCTAAGCCAGGTGAAGGTGGGCAGCTACCAGGTGATAAAGTAACGCCTCTAATTGCTAAACTACGCTTTTCAGTGCCAGGCGTCACTTTGATTTCACCGCCGCCACATCATGATATTTATTCGATTGAGGATTTGGCACAGTTGATCTTCGATCTGAAGCAAGTGAACCCGAAAGCGGTAATATCAGTCAAATTAGTATCTGGCCCGGGTGTAGGAACCATTGCTTCAGGTGTTGCCAAAGCGTACGCTGACTTTATCACTATTTCAGGCTACGACGGTGGTACTGGCGCCAGCCCACTCACATCAGTTAAATACGCGGGCTGCCCTTGGGAATTAGGTCTGGCAGAGGCACACCAATCTTTAGTCAATAACGGCCTACGTCACAAAGTGCGATTGCAAGTTGACGGCGGGCTAAAAACAGGCGCAGACATAGTGAAAGCCGCCATTCTCGGTGCAGAAAGCTTTGGCTTTGGTACAGCGCCTATGGTGACACTTGGCTGTAAGTTCTTACGAATTTGCCACCTAAACAACTGCGCAACAGGTGTTGCTACCCAAGATGATGTGCTGAGAGAGCAGTTTTTCAAAGGCTTGCCAGACCAAGTAATGAATTACTTTAAGTTCATCGCACAAGATGTTCGAGAAATTCTTGCTCAGCTTGGTGTGGAAAGCCTAACGGCAATAATTGGAAAAACCGATTTACTCGTACCACTTGCTGGTATCAGTGCTAAACAGCAAAAGCTGGACTTGTCACCGATCATAGCCCCGGTTGTAGCAAATAATAATACGGCACTTTATCAAACCGAAGAGAATGCGCCGTTTGACGAAGGTAAGCTTAATCAGCAAATGGTGGCCGCCGCACATGATGCCGTTGCACATAGTAAAGGTGGTGAATATAGATTCACGATTAACAATACTGATCGTTCCGTAGGAGCCGCGCTTTCTGGGGAGATAGCAAAACACCATGGCGACCAAGGCATGGCCACTGCACCGATTAAAATTGAGCTGACCGGTACGGCTGGCCAAAGCTTCGGTGTGTGGAATGCCGGAGGATTAGAGATGACACTCACTGGCGATGCCAATGACTATGTCGGCAAGGGTATGGCTGGTGGCAAGCTCACTATAAAACCGCCTAAAGGAGTCGCCTATCAAACACATGAAACCATGATAATGGGTAATACCTGCTTATATGGAGCGACAGGTGGCAAGCTGTTCGGTTGCGGCCGCGCAGGCGAGAGGTTTGCCGTTCGTAATTCTGGGTGTATCGCAGTAATTGAAGGTACTGGCGACCACACGTGTGAATATATGACTGGCGGCATCGTTACCGTGCTTGGTCAAGTTGGCGTTAATTTTGGCGCAGGCATGACAGGCGGCTTTGCTTATGTGCTTGATGAAACAGGTGACCTAGAAAACCGCCTCAACAGTGAGTCCATCGAGATGTTATCAATGGATACATTAGCTATTCACCAAGAACATTTACGCGGCATTATCCATCAACACTTTGAAGAAACTGGCAGCTTAAGAGCACAAGATATCTTATGTCGCTTTGATGAATTTTCGCCAAAATTCAAGCTTATTAAGCCGTTGGCTACTGATGTAAAGACTTTATTAGGACATCGCAGCCGTTCATCAGCAGAACTGCGTGTTCAGGCGCAATAAGGGCGAGTTAAGGAGCAATTATGAGTAAGAATGTTTACCAATTTATCGACGTTAAGCGTATTGATCCGCCTAAAAAGCCAATTGAGCAACGTAAAATTGAATTTGTGGAAATCTATCAACCGTTGGGCAATGAACAAAGTGCAGGACAAGCAGACAGATGTCTTGACTGTGGCAACCCGTATTGTGAGTGGAAATGCCCTGTCCATAACTACATTCCACAATGGCTTGAATTAGTCACGGAAGGCAAAATTTTCGAAGCAGCGGAATTATGCCACCAAACAAACAGTTTACCCGAAATGTGTGGACGCGTGTGCCCACAAGACCGCCTTTGTGAGTCTGCATGTACACTCAACGAAGAGTTCGGTGCTGTCACTATTGGGAACATCGAAAAATACATTACAGACACCGCATTTGCTCAGGGGTGGAAACCCGACTTATCGCAGGTTATCAAAACTGGTAAGCGCGTAGCGGTTGTCGGTGCAGGCCCTGCAGGTTTAGCTTGTGCAGACGTACTTACCCGAAATGGCGTTGACGTTGTCGTTTTCGACAAACACGCTGAAATTGGTGGTTTGCTGACATTTGGCATTCCTTCATTTAAGTTGGAAAAGGATGTCATTAAACGTCGTCGTGAAATATTTGAAGGCATGGGCATTAAGTTTTGTCTCAATACCAACGTTGGTGTAGATATTCCGTTTGAACAATTAAGTCATGAGTATGATGCGGTATTCCTAGCATTGGGGACATATACCGATATGACAGGTGGCTTCGAGAACGAAAATGCTGACGGCGTATATAATGCACTAGACTTTCTCATTGGCAATACGCAACACATCATGGGATTAACCGACAACGTGAAACCCTATGTTTCAATGGCAAATAAACAAGTCGTAGTACTAGGTGGTGGAGACACCGCAATGGACTGTGTCAGAACCTCTATTCGTCAGGGAGCGGCAGACGTAACTTGCGCCTATCGTCGTGACAAAGCCAACATGCCAGGATCGCAACGCGAAGTAAAAAATGCGGAAGAAGAAGGCGTAAACTTCGAGTTTAACGTTCAACCGCTAGATATAGAAGTTAATGAGCAACAGCAAGTTACAGGGGTTAAATTTGTCCGAACCGAACTCGGCAAAGCTGATAAGAATGGCCGCAGACAGCCACAGCCTATTGAAGGGTCAGAATTTGTCATGCCAGCGGATGCAGTAGTTATCGCCTTTGGATTTTTACCAAGTCCTCCTCAATGGATGATAGACGCTGGCGTTAAGCTTGACGATAGAGGGCGTGTTATTGCCAGCGAACGTTCAAGTTTTGCGATGCAAACCTCCAAGCAAAATGTATTTGCCGGAGGCGACATGGTGCTGGGTTCTGATCTTGTGGTAACCGCAATTGATCAAGGTAGAAAAGCAGCCTTAGGTATTTTAGACTTTGTGCTGCTAGAACAAGCCGCAGCTGTTGGCTAACTCTTCCCCATAACACCCCAATAAAAAGTGGCAAATGCCACTTTTTTTCATTTTATAGGCTACTTTTTAATCCATTTCATGTAGAATCCGCCTTTCAGTTTTACTGACAAGGATAATAGTCATCGTTTTTTGAGTTTTTGGGTATGATGAAGCCGATTAAATTGCGAACTCGCCGCGAATTTTCGACACTACTACTTTCAATATTTTCCCTGTTTTTCTGTGCAGCTAGCGTAGCTGATCACCGTACCATCAATGTGGTCACTGAATACCTAGAGCCATATCAAATTAAAGCAGATGATGGCAGCCTAAAAGGTTATTGTGTCGATGTTGTCAAAGCACTATTCGACATCACGCACGACCACGCCAACATTCAAGTACTTCCCTGGGCCCGCGCCTATGAAATAGCTAAGAATGAACCCAATGTAATGATATTTTCGATGGCACGTACGCCACAACGCGAGCAACTATTTCACTGGGTAGGTAATCTTAAAAAGGAACAGCTTTATTTTTGGGGGCTCAAAGACAAATTTGAAGGACCCATAAAGAGTTACCAAGAATTACAACACTTCAAGGTAGCCGCTTCCAGATATTCTAATGTGGCGGAGTTTCTGGAGAATAAAGACTTCTCTGATATTCATCACTTGATTAAGGAAGATCAAAATATGCTGATGCTATATCGTGGACGCGTTGACTTGATTGTTGCGACTCAACTCACGCTTGAAACCCGAGCTAAAAAACTCGGTTTGAACTTCGCACGACTCGTCAAACTGAAAGAAGTGCCAGAGTTAAATAATGACTTAAGCATTGCGTTTAATGTGCATTCATCACCTGAACTTGTTCAACAGTATCAATCTGCATTTAGCAAATTAATTACTTCGGGAAAATTGGAAGAAATCAAACAAAAGTGGCAAATAGCTTCGGTGACGCAGTAGCAACTTTATGTTGTTTATTTCCCAATATAAATCCAACGAAAACACAACACAAGAAAAACACAAATAAATCAAAAAGATAATAAGACAGCATTTCTTTTGACCATTTATCGCCCTTGAGCAATTACCATTGAATTGCTAATTATTAGCTTTACTATTGATTAGGCAAAGGAAGCCAAAATGCCACCTCTTTTTAGGCAACAAGCGGTAAGAGCACAACAACAAAAATTAACAGGTGACGTAATTCTTACTCAACCAATGTCACTGTCTACCAGTATTCTCCTCATTGCAACATGTGCAACAGTCATTGCTTTGTTAGTGTGTAATTTTCATTACACACGAAAAGAAACAGTGCAAGGCATTCTTCAGCCAGATAAAGGAGCGCTTAAGCTATACGCCGGAAGACGAGGTGTATTGATGGAGCTCTTAGTTAAAGAAGGGGACGATATTCAAGTGGGTCAAATAATTGCCCGAGTGATGCACCAATCTCCCGATATCAATGGTAAGAGCCTGCTAGCTGAAAAAGTAGTGTACATCGAAGAGCAGTTGGCACTAGTCAAAAGTAATATTCAACAAAGCTATGACCAAGAAAATGCCGAAAAACAACGCCAAAAATTAGTGCTCACCAAATTGCAAAATACAGCACAAGCAACAGCACAGGTAGGCCACATTTTGCAAAAGAAACTTGGGTTATTCGAACAGCGGCAATTACGCATCACACAACTAGCAAAAAGCGGACATATTTCGCGAGATACAGTACAAGAGTTTGAACAAACGTACTTGCAAATTAGACAAGAGTTTCAACAAAACCGCTCAGCCTTAAGTAGCATTGCAGACGAAGTAAGCTTAATACAACATCAACAGTCACAGATTGAGAATGACTTTACCGTTAAGCGTCGAGATTTTAAGGCGCAAATAGTGAACTTAAACACACAATTAGCTGAAGTTAAAGCAAGTAAAGAAAACGTTATTAAAGCACATAAAAGTGGAATGGTTACTGCTATTCATCGTCACGCTGGTAATACCATTGAAGCGAACCAACCAATTCTAACAATGGTACCTAAGGGGGCACAACTTGTAGCTGAAATATTACTGCCGACACGCTCCGCTGGATTTATCAAGACCGGAAAACTCGCTAAGTTGAGATTTGACGCTTTTCCTCATCAACGCTTTGGCATTATCAACAGTACAATTACACATATTGAAAAGACAGTAATTACCGCACAGGAAAGTAACCTGCCAATTAGTATTAGAGAGCCAATGTATCGCATTAGAGCCGTGTTAGACGAACAGTCGGTGAGCGCCTACGGGGAGACTTTTCCATTGCGAAGTGGTATGTATTTTCAGGCGGACATTCACTTAGATAGCAGGAGTTTACTCGATTGGATTTTTGACCCGATATACAGCTTAAAAGGAGAGTTTAGCTAATACCAATCCCTATAAAACAAAAAACCACGTTCAACATTGCAAACGTGGTTTTCATTCTTTTGCAGTACGCTAATGATTAGCTCATATCTTCAAATGGATTGTTTGTTGGTAAATCAATCGCGTGGCTAAAGCCTGGAAGTTGAATCGCGTCCTGACTGATGCTGATTTCGTTTTCGTCGACTAAGCCGTCGCCAAATTTGTAGATAATATCAAACTGTCCATTATTGGCACGTTCGCGGTAACCTTCTTGGGCTGCCATTACTGTTACTAATTTATCGTTATATGCGGCCATATCACTTTCGTTGTAACGTTTTGACAGCATAGATAATGTTACGTTCGGTGAGAATAAGGTAGCTGTTGCATTATTGCCGCCGAAGCCCTTTGAATTAATAAATGCAACGTCCATTTCTGGGCAGTTCCAGTGCTCTGTAGCAATATTTAAGCGTTCATCATAAACATCATCTGCCACTTTATCTATAGTAGTAATGCCCGGCATAATGTTATGAGCAAACACGCCTAACGCCATTGCAACCTGATCACCACTTGCAGGCCCAATTGTATGGCCAACATAAGCTTTAGGTGCTGCAACTGGCCATTCTTTGATGTCAAAGCTTTCTGCCACTTTGTCATATATCAATGACTCGGTAACACGGTTTGCTGGTGTGCTTGAACCATGTGCAAGTATAAAACTTCTTTTTTGAACCGCTTCTTCGCCCAAGATGTTCTTAGCCAGTGCCACCGACTTAGCCATAGTAATGTAGTTACCAGGCCCTGGAGCAGTTATCGATTTTTTGATGCCATCAGCATTGGTATAAACGTCAGCTACAGAACCAAGCACATTAGCGCCCATTTCTATAGCTAACTTATCATCCATTAACATGATGAATTGCGCAGCTTCGCCAATGGTAAAGCCGCAGTTCTCACCGAATGGACGGCTGGTTCTGCGATGATCTACTGTTTCAGTGCCATCTAGTTTCTTCAAGCCTTCTTCGTTGGCAAGCGCACTCATGTTGCCAAAGCCTTCAACGACCTCAGGCGTTATCGCACAATCATTACTTCCTACAATTGCCACACGAATACGTCCTGCCTGAATATCGTTGACAGCGGCTTTTAGGTTATACAAGAATGTTGCGCATGCGCCTGAAGAAGTAAATGTAGTTCCTACACTACCTGTTACATAGGCATTAATAAAATCTGTCGACATCGTGTTCAAGCCGAGTGCTAAATTCTTGGTAGTTACTCGATCACCGTTTAGTCGGTTTTTCATCATGCCGCCAAAGCCTTCTGCTTGCATTTGACCAAAAACAGATGCTGAATACGTACCCACCTGATCTGGTGTTACATGAGTCATAATTTGGTCCCACGCAAAGCCCGAAGAGTGAATTGCGTCTGCTGCACCAAAAATAGTCGCCTGTAAACCACGAGGTTGATATCGACTGTTATATAGTATGGCTGGATCAAAGCCCGTAGGAAATTGACCTGCTGCTTTAATCGGATTATCTCTAAATGCTTCATGCTTGACTTCAAGCTGATCAAAAATTTCAACGCGAACGCGTTTATCTTCAAGTTCGGTTACTTGCCAAGTTCTTGGCAATGGTGCAGGTAAATCACGAGCACGTGTCTCAAAACAAATGCCTTTTTCCGTTGATTGCATCGTAAATTTCTGATGCCAAGGTGTAGCGTCAGGATCGAAGTGATTGTCTTCGATTTTGCGTATGAGTGTACCATCAAGAATTTGCTGACCGAATTTATTTTCAACTTCATGGCGAGCCACAACACTCCCGTCGCCATCGACAAGCTCATCGTCTTTAATTGACAACAAATTCATCATGGTCGCTAAACCAACAAACGTTTCCTGACGCGTTTCTTCTGAAAGTTTGTCGAGTACAATTCTTCTAAAGCCTTGATGAAAAGATGTACGGCCGGCGGCGTTCACGCCCCCCATACCGACAATAATGGGTAATGCTGTCATAAATGTCTCAGTTACTATTTTCTTTAATAACTCACATTTTAGAGAGGTTAACCAGCAAAAAATATGCATGTTAGGCCAAAAAACATGGTAATCTGGCCAAAATAAGTAATTGTTCGATCATTTTATCTATGGCTACCAATAATTCATCAATCCATATTGCAATTTTGATCTATGAAGAAGTGTTGGCTACGAGCATTACCCTGCCAATTGAAATGCTTAAAGCAGGTGAAGCCTTTGGACACAGTCACTTACCGCAAGCTCACTCGTTAACGATTTCTTTGTATGCCTGTTCTAAGTCAGCCATCGCATCACGTTCAGGAATAAAACTTCAACCCGACAAAATCATCTCAGGTAAACACCAAGCGCCAGACTTTATCATTGTGCCAAGCTTATGGCGCAACCCCCGTCCGGTAATCAAACGTAATATTTCAGCCGTTCAATGGCTAAATCAAAGTTGGCATAAAGGTGCAACGATTATAGGAGTGGGTACTGGCGTATGTTTTTTGGCAGAATCAGGGTTACTAGATGGTCACAGCGCAACCACTCATTGGCACTATGTTGAACAGTTTAAGCGCAGTTACCCTAACGTTATGCTGAAACCCGATTTTTTTATTACACAATCTGAGCGAATTTATAGTGCCGCCAGCCTTAATGCACTCGCAGACATAATTGTTCATGTTATTGCCCAGTTATATGGTAAAGCAGCAGCACAACATGTAGAACGTAATTTTTCGCATGAAATTCGTAAGCCCTATGAAGAACAACGCTACTTAGAGGGAGCTGTTGACAAGCACCCTGACGAGCTCATCGCACAAATTCAGTTTTGGATGCAAAACAACTTATCATCAACGTCCAGTATTGAAGAAATCGCCAAAATGTTTGGTATTAGTCATCGTTCGCTTACTAGACGCTTCAAGCAAGCAACAGGAATATCGGCTCAGCAGTTTTGGCTCAATGCGAGAATTGAAACCGCAAAAGACTTATTAGCTTCAAGTAACCTTTCTATTCAAGAAATTGCGTTTGAAGTGAGCTATCAAGATCAAAGTCATCTCGCAAGACTATTTAAACAACATCTCAATATGACGCCGAGAGAATACCGTACGATGGTGCGTAAGAAACTATTTAGCCAATAACGTCTGTTTCTTATAAGTAAGAAGAAAAGTTTGAATCTTTCACTGATCAAAGGGTGCCGTAGGACTTGTCACTTTCGCCACGCTACGGCACACTATAGCTTTTAAGAAATACCTCAAAATACAGAGCTAGAAATGAGTCAATTATCAACTGCTGTAAACCAAATCAGCCAAATGCTAGAAATGCAAAATGCCATGAACCTGCGCGTCAGTGAAATATGGCGCGAAAATAATTACGAATGGTATCGCGCAATTTGGGTCGAATGTGCTGAAATGCTTGATCATTATGGTTGGAAATGGTGGAAACATCAGGAAGTTGACGTTGCACAAGTTCAGCTCGAGCTAGTAGATATATTCCACTTTGGTTTAAGTTTACGTTTAATGTCGGGTGATGCAATCACCACCATTGCTGAAGAATTAGCAAACGAGCTAACACTACCAACTGACGAGACTGATTTCAAATTGGCACTTGAAACATTGGCGTCGGCAGCGGTAACTCACAAAGCGTTTGATGCGCGCGCCCTAGCCAACTGCATGAAGCTAATGGACATGGATTTAGATGAACTCTTCCGACAATATGTTGGTAAGAATACACTTAACTTCTTTAGACAAGACCACGGCTATAAAGATGGCACCTACATTAAAGTGTGGCAAGGCGAAGAAGACAACGAAGTATTGGCAAGAGTAGTCAAAACATTAGATGCAAATGCTGATAACTTCCAATCGCAAGTATATCAAGCACTTGAGAATAGCTACCCTAATTAGTTCTGACAAAATTCGTTAGCTTTCTAGCGATAAGATATCAGCAACTTGTGGCTGCAACTTGGTTAATCCAGCTTGTAGCCCAAGTGTCATCGCATCAGCTGCAGATGTTTGTTCGAGCCAGTACGCTGCTAAAGCAATTAAAGCCCCCACTCGGTTGCCACTTGCACAATGCACTAAGCAAGCCTGATTTTGTGCGAGTATGTTTAGTAGTGCTTTGGCTGCATCCCGCGTAAAGCTTTCAATGTCAGTCACAGGGATAACATAGTAGTTCATACCTAATTGATGAACTAATCTCGCTTCGTCATAATCAATCTTTTCTGATGTTGGCCTTAAGTTAACGACATGCACCACACCTGCAACTGCTAATCGCTTTAAATCATCTTCTGTTGGCTGCCCACCTACGATCAAATCAGGGCTTGGGATCAGTGCATTGACCATATCAAGTTGGACGAGTAATGCTTGATTAATCATGTTAATTCACCTGTTGCTTGGTTAACAGCGCCTTGCGCTTTAACATATGGGATAGTTGGAAGCCGACAAACATGCAAAATACGAACAGCAATGTTTCTTGTTGAAAAAATACCAATCCTGAAATAGCAGGACCGGGACAATAGCCAGACATTCCCCAGCCAATGCCAAACATTGCGGCACCACTAATCAGACGAATATCTACCTGCTTGTTCGTTGGTACATGAAACGCATCATCAAACATTGGCTTTTGTCGACTAAATACCAGTCGATAACCAATCGTGGTCATCAATAATGCACCGACCATTACAAACATTAAGGCGGGGTTCCATTCGCCAGCGACATCTAGAAAACCTAATACAATTGTCGGGTTGATCATACCTGACATCGATAATCCTAATCCAAACATCACTCCAGACATAAGTACAAGAACTAACTTCATGACTAACCTCCCAGTACATGGCGAGTCATGAAGACCGTCGCCGCTGCACAGAACATAAAAACTAACGTTGCAATCGCAGAGCGCACAGAAAATCGCCCAATACCACACACGCCATGTCCACTTGTACAGCCATTGCCCCAGTGCGTGCCAAAACCAACTAAAAGACCCGCGATAACAATGACCCAAGCCGGAGGGGCTTGTCTAAATGGAAGTGCTATTTCCCAAGTTTGACTGTATATCAACGCACCAATGATTAAACCAATCAAGAACACCCATCGCCATGTGCGCCCACTGCCATCAGCACTATTTATCGCTGCCGTCGCTATTCCGCTAATACCAGCAATTCGACCAATGCTTAACATCAACAATAGTGCCGATAGTCCAATTAGTACTCCACCAAATAGCGGTGCAGAGTAATCCATTAATAACTCAAGCATTGTACTTATTCCTCACCCGGCAGTGTTGTTGGTAACTTAAGAAAGCGGGTACCGTTTCCTTCCTTTTCGGGTAACTTTCCAGCGGCAATATTCACCTGTACCGCAGGGTAAATTAACTTGGGCACCGCTAACTGGCTATCCCTTTGCTCACGAAAGTTGACAAAATCACTCTCATTGTTGCCGTCATTCACGTGGATGTTATGAAGTCTTTGGTCGGCAATGCTCACTTGACACACGGGCGCACGCCCATCTTCTGGATAGTCATGACATAAGAAAATGCGAGTATCTTGGGGTAGAGACAGAATTTTTTGAATCGACCGATATAACACAGCGGCATCGCCACCAGGAAAGTCGCAACGAGCAGTGCCTAGTTTTGGGTGAAATAATGTGTCACCAATAAAAGCGGCATCGCCAATAAGATAAGTAACACTATCGTTTGTATGCCCAGGAGTCGCCATAACACGCACGGGAGCTTCACCAAGCATGAAACTATCACCATCGCCAAAACAGTGATCAAACTGTGAACCATCAACCGCAAACGATGTGCCCAAATTAAATACTGTACGAAAAGTTTGTTGAACCTGTGTAATCCCCTTACCTATCGCGATTTTTGCGCCTGTTTTTTCTCGAAGATATTGCGCTGCAGTAAGATGATCAGCATGAGCATGCGTTTCCAAAATCCACTGAACGTTCAGATCATTCGCTGCAATATAATCTAATAACTTGTTGGCTGACGTATATTCACAAGCGCCAGAAGGAAGATCAAAATCTAGCACTGGATCTATGATCACAGCATGATTACTGTGCATGTCTTTGACAACATAACTAAAGGTGCCCGTTGCCTCGTCATAAAAATTCTTAACACAGGGATTCATTAAACAATTTCCTCAAACTACATCACGGAAATAATAGCATCGCCCTTTTAAATAAGTCAAAACTAAATTAGCTATTGCTAATATTTAAGATATGACTAAACTAAGGAGGCTTTGAAGATTTTGCTAATTGAGATAGTATGCTCGAAAAAAGCTAAGATGGGTCAACTGTGAATATTGAAACCTCGCTACTTGATGGCGCTAAACAAACCGCGAATTTATTAAAAGTGATGGCTAATGAAAATCGCTTAATGATCTTATGTACGTTAATAGATCAAGAACTGTCGGTTTCTGAACTTAATGCGCACATTCCTCTTAGCCAATCTGCATTATCACAGCATTTGGCAGTACTGAGGCGAGAAGAAGTAGTTGAGACAAGACGCGCGTCACAAACAATATACTATCACGTCAAAAAACCCGAGGTGATCCGCCTCATATCGGTGCTACATGAGCTTTTTTGTCCTCAATAAACGGACGCTAACCACGAGAATATAAATTTGTCTACGCTTGGAATTTTAGGAGCCTTACTCATTGGCTTAAGTTTAGGGTTGCTAGGCTCTGGTGGTTCTATTCTTACTGTACCGGTATTGCTTTATCTATTTGATCAACCGGAGCGTTTAGCAATTGCCAGTTCAATGGCTATTGTTGGTGTGATTGCCTTTGCAGGCGCGCTACCCAATATTCCCAAACGCCAAGTTAATTGGCGCTGCGTCGTGTTATTTGGGATTCCAGGCGGCATAGGCACTTATTTGGGTGCATTTGCGTCCCAGTTTGTTTTACCTAGTGTACAGTTAATTACTTTCGCCCTTGTCATGTTGTTAGCATCTTATTTTATGCTAAGAACAAAAGCGATCGACATTTCCCCTCCGTCTTCGGAGCGTTCGCATCTAAAAATAACCTTAGACGGCTTGCTCGTCGGAATTTTGACTGGATTTGTTGGTGTAGGAGGAGGCTTTCTCATTGTACCTACATTAGTAATATTAGCCAAATTACCAATGCACCAAGCCGTTGGTACTAGCTTGATGATTATCGCGTTCAAATCTATAACAGGCTTCTTCAAGTACTTAGATGTATTAGCGCAAGAGCAGTTATCACTCGATTGGAATACGATTATGCTGGTGTCAATTGTGGGCATATTAGGAAGCTTTTCAGGTAATTGGCTAGGTAGTAAAATACCACAACACCACTTGAAGAAAGGCTTCGCGTTATTTCTGATCCCTATGGCTATTTTTATCATTAGCCAGAACCTATAGCATCAATTCAACATACTTTAGCAAATGATCATTTTTGATCCATTGATCGTCATCACTCGATATTTGGCATAAATTCTGCAGGAACTCCCGTGTATGTGCAATTTGTCAAGATTTTGAATAGTTGAGGATGTTTATGGAACTTATACTTTTTGCAATGATTAGCTTAATTGTGATTGTAGCGCTGTTAGCAAGCTGTTTAAATGACAATAGCTTTCCGTTTCCTTTCGACAAAAAGCAGACTGTATTCACGCCTGCCGAGAAGAATTTTCAATCCTTAGTAGAACGTGCGCTTGGACAGGACTACCGTGTACTTAACCGCGTAAAACTATCTGATATCGTAACAATTCGTAATGGTGTTTCAAATCGCGCCAGTCAAACGGCCAGAGCAAACGCAGATAACAAATATCTAGACTTCGTTATTTGTGAACGTGAGAGCATGAAGCTCATTGGCACGCTTGATCTAGTAGATACCAATGGCAAAGGCTATAAGGTCAAAAAAGATTGGTTTGTGAGTGGTGCGCTAGAAGCTGCATCAATTCCACACATTCGCATCAAGGTGAAACCAAACTACAGTGTCGATGAAATTCGCGCCTGTATATACAGCCGCCTTTTAGGCACATCAACTGTTCAGCCAAAGGTTAAAGGCAGAGTTATACCAGCGCCTTTAGTGAAAGCAAGACCAAAAGCAACGGGTGTATTATCAAAAGCTGCAGCTCGTTTGCAAGCTGAGCAAGAACAACTAGCTGCACCAAACGCGGCGCAATTGCAGCACTCACTTAATAGCAAACATACGCCCGCTGCATTGCCACATTAGCACACGAAGTTCAATGCTTTGAGCAATACACTAATTCGCAGGTATTCATTCTCTTGCATTGAATATCTGCGATTCTTTTTTATTGGTTTCTTAATCATTAGAACCAGCTTAGTCCCTAAAATTAAACAATTGCATTACGATTTGTAACAACTTTGTCGTACTTGCTTTGTATAATGGCCTTACACACCATGAAAGGAGAATGAAGATGAGAGCAATTGTTGTCGCATTAGTGGCATTGACTATGATTGGGTGTGCCAGTCAACCACAAGCACCTCAAGAAACGTCTGGTTTTTTGTCAGGCTACCAAGACTTTCGTCCTAATCCACAGCAAGAAAATTCATGGATTAGAACGGCTAACGGCTTCACGCGAGAAACACTAACAAGCTATGACAAAATCGCATTGGCGCCAATTGAGATATGGTTAAACGACCAATCAAAATTCGAGATCCAAGACAAAGAAAAGCAGCAACAGCTGACACAGTACTTTGAACAGCAAATTCGAACAAAAATCGATAGTAAGTACCAGTTTGTACCACATGGTACGCCAGATTCGTTATCGATCCAGTTAGCACTAACCAATATTGAAGAATTGGACCCCGAGATTATGGTGCGTGATTTTCTGCCGATAGCTATGGCACGTAACGCTGTGCAAAGCACTTATCGACTTGCTGCAGCTAAAAAAGCAGTAATTGGTGCAGCGAGTTTAGAAGCCAAATTTGTCGACACTAATACAAACAATGAATTAATCGCTGTGGTAGTTAATAGTGAATCCGATGAAATGAATGTAGCGGACGAACCTGAGAATATCGAAAGTATCAAGACGATTGTTGAAATCTGGGTTGATCGTTTGGCTACTGCTTTACAACCTAAAGACAAGTAGTTACCGATAGAGAAGCTAAGGAAACCCCTTAGCTTCTTTACAGCAATGTTTCATTCAATTAGAAATGATACGTCGCACCGATAGAAAGCACGTCAGTGTCTTCACCATCGCTATCCATTCTTTCAAATTCTGCTCTTAGCATGAAATTGTCAATTTTATAGCCAATTCCTACGCCATAAAATACATCGGTACCATCATCACTTTCTGATTCGCTTGAATTGAATGTATATGATTGATCATAGTGGTTCTCAACACCACTATAGGTCGCTGTAACTTTAGCATCCCAGCTAAATGCCCCCACTTTCGCGTACAAATGCGTTGCATCATTAAGCGGCAACTTGCCCACTAAATTAACTAAAAAGCCATTTAATTCACCTGTTGCGTTTACATCAACATTATATGACCAGTTAGTTTCTGAATATTGTTCACTTATACCAAATGACAATTCGCCTAAGTCAGCGTAACCGCCCTCAATGGCAAAATATTCATTGAATTCATAACCTGCAATTACTTTGAATGCTGTGTCGCTATCGTCTAAATTAGCGCTAGCAGGCAAATCAAGGTCTGATTTTGACACGTCAAAATTAGACTGACCGATAAATCCGCCTAAATACCATGCTTCAGAGTTGTTTAGTTCATTTGCCTGAGCGACAGTTGCTGTAGACGCCAATAAAAGTGCAATAATGCTTCTTTTCACTTTAAGTTCCTTTTGAAGATTTCGAATTAATTTCGTAAATCAATTGTAAATGAAGGAGCGCATTCTAATCTTGCCAACGTACCATTTCACCTAAGAATCTGTATCAAGATGTAAATTACGTTTATTTTTTGGCTAGTTAGCTTAAAGCACTGGCAACCTAGCCATGCCAGAGCGTATAATTCTTACATTGTTACCTACGAGTGTTTAGATAAATGAAAGCCGGAATTATAGGCGCGATGGAGCCTGAAGTAGCCATATTGAAGAAACAATTAACAAACTGCGAAGAAACAAATCATGCGGGTTTCACATTTTATAGTGGCCAATTGAATGGCCATGATGTAGTAATTGTGCAATCGGGCATCGGAAAAGTTGCAGCGGCATTAGCGACAGTTCTATTGATAGAGCACTTTTCACCTGCCTATGTCGTAAATACGGGGTCAGCTGGCGGTTTTGACCAGTCATTAAAAGTTGGTGATATCGTAGTGAGTTCAGAAGTGCGCTACCACGATGTTGATGTGACCGCATTTGGTTATGAAATCGGTCAACTTCCAGGCAATCCGCCAGCATATATTCCACATCCTCGACTTGTAGAGGCTGCTAAGCAAGGCATTGAAAAATTAGACAATATTCATACACTCGTTGGACTCATTACTACGGGCGATACCTTCATGACCGCTGACGATGACATTGCAAAAGCGCGCGCAAACTTTCCAACGATGGCTGCAGTCGAAATGGAAGGTGCTGCTATTGCTCACACCTGTCATCAGTTTAATGTGCCGTTTGTCGTAATTCGCTCAATGTCAGACATTGCAGGAAAAGAGTCGCCCACCTCGTTTGAAGCATATTTGGAAACTGCATCGGTTAACTCATCAGCGCTTGTTGGCCATATGCTTGATGCACTTGATGGGCAAACGTTAGCCTAAGCCAATCATTTGATGGAGCACTTACCGCCACTTTCGAACTACCAGCCATTATTAGTGCTGGTAGTTACGATTATCGCGAAATATTTTTATCAACTATCTGCGCCATCAAAGTCTAACTTTTTTGCTTTTTATTGCCATCAACTAGCAAGTAAAGTAAATAAGTCTACTAATAGCCATCAACAACAAAAAATCGCTGGAGCCTTGGCATTGGTTATCACCTTAGCGCCAGTCTTAGTAATCCTGTGGCTATTTGAATCGTTTGTTGATGTTGAATTTATCTGGCACTTTATATTGCTTTTCATTGCCATTGGTAATGTAAGGTTAAGCCACCACACAAAGCTTATCGCCAAGCAAGTAACACAGAACGCCAATTATCAGGCCAAAGAAACCTTAGCACCGCTCTTGCTGCGCCAAACGTCCCAACTATCTTCATTGGGGTTGATAAAAGCAACACTGGAAATGACCATTCTCAAAAGACTTCAGCAGGTTTACAGCGTAGTATTTTGGTATTTGATCGCAGGCCCATTGGTTGCACTTGGATATCGATTGATTTTGGAAATGCACTATAGTTGGAATCGCAAGCATGCCTCATATACACACTTTGGTTTATGTTCTGAAACCTTGGTTAATTTGCTAACATGGCTTCCCGCGCGAATATCGTATTTACTCTACTATATGACTCACCTTTCTACGCACAGTGTTCTACACTGGCAACTTACTCGCGGCGATTTTTTCTCTTTCGGCAACAACGCAAATTTGTCACTATTCGCTTTATTACACAATATTAAACTAGGCGGAGTTGCGATGTATGAACAAACCAAGTTACGACGCCGGTCGTTCAATGAACAGGGGCAACAACCAACGCCTCAAGACTTGATTAAAATCAATGACCAATTAAACTGGCATAGTGGTGCTCTGGCGATATTGGCAATATCATCGATGCTCGTGACAGGTTTTATTAGTTAAGCCGAATGCTGATAATTCTGTGCCATTTGTAGCAGCCACAAAACTTGAGTAGTTTGAACAACAGCAACCGCTTTAAGAGGAACCCATATGCTTAAGTTATTTACATTCATATTATTATCGTTCTCTTTCACTGTGCTGGCTCAACAGACTCCTGTGGTCACTCAGGAACAACTACTCAAATTGCAAAGTGCACCTGCCAGTATGCCATTTGTATTACTCGATGTAAGAACTGATGATGAATTTCAGCAAGGTCATATCTCTGGTGCGTTAAATATATCGCATGATACGCTGTCTCGGCACATTTCATTACTCCCACAAGATAAAACGCAGCCAATCATTGTCTATTGTCGTTCAGGGCGTCGCGCCGCTATTGCTGAGGAGTTGTTAAGGGAGAACGGTTTCACTAACGTTCGCCATTTACAAGGCGATATGAAGCTTTGGCAAACCAATAATCTGCCTACCAAACAATAACATTATATGAATGAATTAATTTATTGGCTCGATCTGTTCGGTATCGTTGTATTTGCATTGTCAGGCGCACTCATGGCAGGACGTTATCAGCTTGATCCGTTCGGTGTAGTAGTATTAAGTGCAGTTACCGCAATAGGTGGCGGAACCATTCGTGACGTGATTCTGGGAACAACCGTTTTTTGGGTTGCAGATCCTATCTATCTCTATGTAATTTTTGCCACCGCGATACTCACCATAGTTACAATTCGTCAACCTAAACGGATTCCCAAGCGTTTCTTGCTTGTTGCTGATGCTTTTGGTCTAGCCCTTTTTGCCGTACTAGGAACCGAAAAAGCCCTTCATTTAGGTGTTCCCATTTCAGTTGCTATCGTTATGGGAACCATAACAGGTGTTGCAGGCGGTATGATTAGGGATGTGTTGTGCAATGTTATCCCGATGATTTTAAGACAAGAAATCTACGCTACCGCCGCCACACTAGGCGGGGGATTGTATGCGCTATTTTATTATTTGGAGTGGCACGCTAATCTCGCCATGATTGTGGCGATAGCAAGTGCATTGTGCCTACGACTGGCGGCGATTTATTGGCAAGTTTCCTTGCCAGCATTTCAACTCATTGAACCAAATGATAAGCAAGGCAATTAAACTAAGTTATTGAATTGGTATAAAGTGCCTTGCTCATGAACAAGTGTGAACATTCAGTTAGAATTGATAGCTTACGCCGACATTAAAACTATGCAATTCTGCATCACCCATATGGTTATATTGCAACCCAGCATTTAAACCCAAACCAAAATCCCAGCGATAGTTCCAGCCAGCTTCTAGTATTAAGCCAGTTCCTGACTCATCAGCAATTTTACGACGGTTAAACGCTAATTCATAATCATAAAATTGACCACCTACCTTAGCGTATAAACTATTGCGTTGGCTTATTGGCAGGCTCGCTTTCACTGCAAACACAACGGCACTAAATTCAAAGTCGTCAGCAAGTAAATCAAAGCGATCGTCGTCATCATTGAAGCATTCCCAATCATCATTGACGTCTTTGAAACAATCCCAATCTTCAATTTCTTCACCAGCTAATAATCCAACTTCTAAAGCAAAGTTCGGCATGAATTGGTAATTGTAGTACAAGTAAGACTGAGCTACTCCGTCGCCATCAGTATCATCACCTTTATAATCAAGTCCTGCACCACCAACTTGTACACCAAAAGTGTGTAATTTAGTGTCCGACTGGTTGTAGGCTTCATTTGCAGAAGCGTTTGATATTGCAAGACACATTAGTATGCCCGCAGAAAGCTGAGTTAATAGTTTCATTGTTTTCTTCCCTTGATTTCAAATAAAACTATTATGGTGAGGTTCTATGAAAAGCGCTGTGTTACAAGTGTTTAGAAGATGTAATTATTTGTATGACAAAAGTAAGAAAGTGATAGGCTAAGAATCGTTAACTCTCTCTAAAAAAGTTAAGCTTCAATACCCCAACCATCATTATACCCATTAAACTTGTCAGCAATTTGCTCAAGTTGCGCCTCTTGCGCCACAATGGCGTCGTAATCCGGTATCATAGTAATCGTACAATCCACATCCCACACATTCGGAATTTCATCAGGCTGCAAAACGACCTTCATATCTGGCGCTTTTTCTTTGAGGTAGTCGACCATCATTTGTGCCTGCTCCTTTTTTTCAAATAATTGAAAAAAAACCACTGAGTGCAGTTGAGTTAAGTCAATGCCAGCAGCATGCATCTCTGCTAACACTTGACCAGTTTCATCATTAGGAAAAGACATGGTAAAAATACGTTAAATTGAACATGGCAGCATTATAAACACCAAGCTGTAAATTTGATACTAGCTTTTCGTCAAAGTACATACATTATCAATACATTGAGCTATTTGAGTTCCCAATGGCACAGCGCATTCTCCAATGTCACTCTTTTCTCCTTGATAACGTTTTAACAGAGCCGCACCAACAGTATTTATTGCAACGGTACATTTGCCTCGACTGAAAGATACTTGCTGAACTTTGCATTGTGAGTGTGCAACGCAAGTTAAGTTATCAAGCAATATGTCTCGTTGCTCGGTAGACGCTGGTGTTCTATCGACAAATATTAGAACAGCCTCGGGAGAGGTTTGCGCATCGCTGCTACTGTCTTTGGGTTCAGCTTGTTCATTCGATTGAGCAGCACGTTGAGTAATGTAGGCTTGGTGAGCGTCTTCATTGTTTTTTAATAGGAAACCTAATCCAAGTGCGATGATGAAAAAGCCAACGAGTACACCGCAAGTAATAATTAACCATTTTGCCATATCAATCCCTCATACCAATTAGGCTTACCATTAACATAACGCATGCGTAAAAAAATTACGAATACGAAGCTGATACCAACCCGTATGAACAATTGGCATGAACAGCAAAGAACAAAAAAGCCGACAATTTGTCGGCTTTCTATAGATTTCAATGGTAACGCTTAGTGATTAACTCACTGTAACGCGAGCAAATTTACGCTTTCCTACTTGGAAAACCGCGCTAGTGCCTTTTGTCACAAGCAACTTATTGTCAGCAACTTTCTCGCCATCAATTTTTGCCGCTCCTTGCTTGATCATACGCATTGCCTCAGACGTACTGCTAACTAAGCCTGCGTCTTTAAGCAAGTTCGCAATGGCAATACCTTCTTCAGTTTCAAATGTAAATTCAGGCATTTCGTCAGGCATAGCACCTTTTTGGAAACGGTTGATAAATTCCTGATGAGCAGCATCTGCGGCAGCTTGATCATGAAAACGTGCAATCAGTTCTTTCGCAAGTTCAATTTTGATATCACGCGGATTTGCACCTTCAGCAACTTGAGCTTTGTATGCTTCGATTTGATCGATCGGCTTAAAGCTAAGTAGCTGATAGTAGCGCCACATCAAATCATCAGAAATAGACATAACTTTACCGAACATGTCTGACGGTGTGTCGGTAATTCCAATGTAATTACCCAACGACTTAGACATCTTCTGAACACCATCCAATCCTTCGAGTAGAGGCATCATTAGTACTGTTTGTGGACGTTGTCCTTCCGATTTTTGCAGCTCACGCCCCATTAACAGGTTGAACTTCTGATCAGTACCACCTAACTCAACATCAGCTTCAAGTGCAACAGAATCCCAACCTTGAACAAGTGGATACATAAATTCATGTATAGCAATCGCCTGACCATTCGCGTAGCGCTTTTTGAAATCATCACGTTCCATCATTCGCGCTACCGTTTGGCGAGAAGCCAACTTCAACATACCAGCTGAGCCTAGCGGCTCCATCCAAGTAGAGTTGAAGGCAACCGTTGTTTTTTCTGGATCGAGAATCTTGAAAACTTGTTCTTTGTAAGTTTCAGCATTAGCTAATACGTCTTCTTTTGACAATGGCTTACGCGTAACATTTTTACCTGTAGGATCACCAATCATGCCAGTAAAATCGCCAATCAAAAAGATAACCTCGTGACCAAGCTGCTGAAACTGTCTGAGCTTGTTAATTAATACTGTATGTCCAAGATGCAGATCGGGTGCCGTAGGATCAAACCCCGCTTTAATTTTTAAAGGTTTTCCTTCCTTTAATTTTTCTAACAATTCTTCTTCTAGCAAGATTTCTTCGGCACCGCGTTTGATTTCGGCAAACGCTTGGCTGACATCGGTCATTAACTTGGCTCCAGTACATTTGTAAAAAACTTTCGACGAATTCTACTGCAATTTGGCCATAGCTGGAAAGCAGAACATTGTTTATCCACATATTAATTTGTTATAGTAAACGACAACTGTCGTAGATTTTTGCAAACACCCGGTAGTAACCAATTGAAAGATATAAAGATTTTATTTAAGCAGCTGCCCCAGAAGCACCGTATCGTGATCAGTGTTACCGGCTTGATCCTGCTGATTTTATTGCTCATCCCTTCAGAAAAGGCAACGGCTAGCCGTCAATCAGAGTCAGCACTAAAAATTGGCAAGCGTTATCAAGTGTCAGTGCCAAATAATGAGAAGCAAGCTCTAGAAGCTAATTTTGAAGAAGTTGCTACTGTTGAGAAGTCACAGTCACATATTGAAACGGTTACCGACAAAGAATTAAATGAGCGACCGGTTGAACAGCTAACATGGCGTAACTCCAAAGTGAAACGTGGCGACTCGTTAGCAAAAATACTTAATCGTTTAGGTTACAGTGCCAGAACTACCTATGAAGTATCCCAAGCAGAGGGTGAATTTACAAAGCTGCTCAAGAAACTAGACGTGGGCGATACGCTTTCTTTTGGTAAGAATCAAGATGGTAAACTGGCTGCAATAAAATACCCATTATCCGCCACTGAAATTCTCCATGTACATTTAGAAGGTGATAAATACGTTTCAAACAAAGAAACAAAGCCAATCGAAACTCGTGAAACGACAGCGCAAGGCGTTATTCGCAGTAGTTTTTGGAATGCTGGAATAGAAGCAGGCCTTAATGAAGCCCAGATCATCAACCTTGCGGGTATATTTGGCTGGGATATAGATTTTGCACTGGATATTCGCTCCGGCGACAGTTTTCATGTGGTGTTTGAAGAACAATACATAGACGGTGAATATATTGGTCCTGGTAAAATTCTTGCGGCCGAATTCATCAATCAAGATGAGCCGTTTCAAGCAATTCGTTTCAGCGATGGGGAATATTACTCTCCTAATGGCAATAGCATGCGTAAGGCATTCTTACGTGCACCGGTGAACTTTAAATATATTAGTTCTAACTTTAAACCTCGCCGTTTCCACCCAATCCAAAAACGCTGGAAATCACATAACGGCACTGATTACCGTGCTAATACTGGCACGCCAGTTGTAGCTGCTGGTAATGGCAAAGTAACTCATTCTACCTACAACAAATACAACGGCCATTATGTATTTATTCAACATGGCAATGGTATCGTGACAAAATACCTTCACTTTTCAAAGCGTGCAGTTAGGAAAGGTCAGCGTGTAAAACAAGGTGATGTCATTGGCTACGTTGGCTCAACGGGTATGTCTGAAGCCCCGCACTTACATTACGAATTTTTAGTCAATGGCGTGCATCGTAATCCACGTACAGTTAAATTGCCTGATGCACAACCAATCGCTAAAAAATATAAAGAAGAATTCAATAAGCTCGCGCAACTCCGCCTCAATGAGTTAGAAGGTTCAAGACGCGAATTGCTAGCTAAACAATCAACGACGAGTCAGGAAGCGCCTTAAACTATGCTTGATATAGCCGACGGCGCTCAGCTATATCTGGGCATAATGTCTGGTACAAGCGCAGACGGTATTGATCTGGCTTTAGTCGATATGCAAGGTACAATGCCTCACTTGGTGGCCTTTGACTTTGTGCCATTCGCTCCATTATTACGAGAGCAAGTGATTTCGCTCTACTCCCCTGCTGATAATGAAATTGATCGAGCGCAAAGCTTAGCAATAAGTTTGGCTAAAGCCTACGCTGATGCGGTCAATCAATTTTTATCTAAAATTGGCGTACCAGCCGATAGCATTTGTGCAATTGGCAATCACGGCCAAACAATTCGACATCGCCCTAGTATTAGTGAGTTAAATCACGAACGCTATACCCTTCAAATTGGCTGTAATCAAACTTTATCAACGTTAACAAATATAAGAGTTATCGGGGATTTTAGAACCAAAGACATGGTTTATGGTGGCCAAGGTGCTCCGTTAGTTCCCGCGTTTCATCAAGCATTGTTTTCTAATCAATCAAAAGACTGTTTTGTTGTGAATATCGGCGGCATCGCCAATATTACTTATCTCCCCAAAAACGGTGATAGCCAGGTGATAGGCTTCGACACCGGACCAGGCAATGCATTGTTAGACGAATGGTACCAACAACATAACAACGGCACGTTCGATTCAAATGGACAATGGGCGGCCACCGGAAAAGTGAATAAACATTTACTTTCACAAATGCTTACAGATCCATTCTTCAGGCTTGATGCTCCCAAGAGTACAGGGCGCGAGTACTTTAATTTGAACTGGCTAAACCAATTATTATCACCATGTTCCATTTCACCCGCTGATGTACAAGCAACATTAGTCGCCCTTACCGCACTTTCTGTTTCAGAAGCGATTAAAGCGTTATCAAGTAGTGCTGTCATTTATATCGCAGGTGGTGGTGCACTCAATAAATCATTGATTAATAAACTTAAAATTGAACTTTCTTGTTTTGAATTCTCCGATATTGCCAACCAAAATCTTGAAAGTGATGCCTTAGAAGCAATGGCATTCGCGTGGCTAGCATTCGCTTATGACAAAAAAATCTATGGCAACATCCCAGCTGTGACGGGGGCTTCGCAAAAAGTGGTTCTAGGCATTGAATTTAAACCATAAAAACACTAGACCTTCCATCATGACTTTCTATAATGATCCTTCTAAGAATAAAAAAACACCTAAATCGGATTAATATTTGAACTATAATGAGTTCAAAGTATCCAATAGTTGTGCTGTATACGTTGGCACATGACGAGGAGGAGCTATGGAATTTAGTGATATTCACATAGGTATGAAGTGTGGTAGTAAAAAAGGCAGTGGCACAGTAACATGGATAGACGGTTCTACAAGAAGAATTTACATGTCTGACACAGAGAATAATAATAGTTTTGCGGTTGATTTTGACGAAATTATCGAGGACCCTCAAGTTCACAATCGAGAAGATACTTATTACTAATCATATGAATTTTCGATGAAAAAAGCTCATTAAGAGCTTTTTTTGTGCCTGCAATAAACAGATAAACGCTCCAAAGTGTCCCAAGGAGCGTTATATTAATTACTTGTTAGTTTACTGGAAACCCGCGATCACGCATTAAAGCATCTACTGCAGCATTTCTTCCACGAAAAGCACGATAGGCTTCCGCAGGATCTACGGCATTGCGCACACTGAATAAATGCTCCACTAATTTAGCAGCAACTTTTTCGTCGTAATAACCACCTTTAGCATCTTCAAATGCTTCTGCAGCATCTGAAGTAAGTACTTCTGCCCACATATAGCCATAGTATGCAGCCGAATAACCTTCACCACTAAACACATGACCAAAATGCGGTGTGCGATGCCTCATAACAATCTGTGATGGCATACCGAGATTGGCAAGAGTTTCACGTTCGAAAGTATCTGGGTCAATTTTTGCAGGATCAGTCGTATGAAGCTTCATGTCAATAATTGCAGAAGCTAAATACTCCGTCGTCTTGAATCCTTCATTAAACGTCGCTGCTTGCTTAATTTTATTAACTAACTCGGCAGGCATTGGCTTACCGGTTTCGTGATGTACCAAGTAGTTATTGATGACTTCATCAGTCGTTAGCCAACGTTCTAATAGTTGCGATTGAAATTCTGTATAGTCTCGAACACCACCGTTCAACGTTGGATACGCTACCTTAGAAGATAACGCGTGCAACGCATGACCGAACTCATGAAAATATGTTTCTGCATCATCCCAAGAGATTAGCGTCGGTTTTCCTTCTTGCCCTTTACTAAAATTAGAGTTATTTGATGAAAGCACATTGGTCTTGCCATCAAACGTAGTATGGCTTCGATAACTCGTCGCCCATGCACCTGAACGCTTCCCTTTACGCGCAAACGGGTCTAAATACCACAAACCGATGTGATCGCCAGATGATTTGCTTGTTACTTCCCATACCTTCACATCTTCATGAAACACAGGTACTGAGCCATCTGTAATTGGCGTAAATTTGAAGTCAAACAATCGACCCGCAACGTAGAACATCGCTTCACGCAATTTATCTAGCTGTAGGTATTGTTTCACTTCGTTGGAGTCTAAATCATACTTCGCCTTTCTTACTTTTTCAGCATAGTAGCGATAGTCCCAAGGCTTAATCTCTTTAACGTTATCAAGCGTTGAAGCAATAGCGAGCATGTCTTTCACTTCTTCATCGACGCGCGCAATAGCTGCTGGCCAAACAGCCTCCATTAATCCAATGGCATTCTCTGGTGATTTGGCCATGCGATCTTCTAGGCGCCAAGACGCATAATTATCGTAGCCAAGTAAGCCTACCCGCTCATGACGTAGCGTAAGAATTTCTTTGATCAACGCATTGTTATCGTATTGATCACCGTTATCACCACGATTGTAGTAGGTTTCCCATACTTTCTTGCGTAACTCTCTTTCGGTTGAATACGTTAGGAAAGGAGACATTGATGAACGCGTGTTAGTAATCGCATACTTACCTTTTTTACCACGTTCCTCTGCTGCTGCAGCGGCTGTCGCGATAATAGATTCAGGTAATCCGCCAAGCTGATTTTTGTCGAGATACAAAACGTAATTCTCTTCATCAGCTAATACATTATTAGCAAACTTAGTATGAAGCTGCGCTAAACGTTGATTTATTTCAGCATATCTTTTTTTCTTTTCGCCTGATAAGGTTGCACCGTTACGCGCAAAACCATTGTAGGTTAATGTAACCAATCGTTGTTGATCAGGACGTAACGATTTCATCTCATCGCTACTGTATACCGCAGCGACTCGCTTAAATAGTTGTTCGTTTTGATTAATTTTAGAGAAAAATGCAGAGAGTTTAGGTGCAAGTTCGGTTTGTATTTGTCTAAACTCTTGGCTTGAGCGATTGGCTGACCAAATACCATAGTAAGAATACAGTCGGTTAAGTGCTTTGCCAGAACGTTCCATTGCTACAATCGTGTTTTCAAACGTCGGTGCATCCGTGTTGCTGGCAATCTCATCAATTTCAGCTAAATTCATCGCCATTGCTTTTTCAAAAGCTAAAGGCAAACCAATTAACGACACCTTGTCAAAAGCAGGAACACCTTGGTATGGACCCTGCCATTCAGCCAAGAGTAATTCAGCACTTCTTTCGATTGAAGCTTTATCATGATGAACCGTTGGCACTTGATTAGCGGGTTTATCGCCTGTTGCATTACAACCTAGTAATGCGCCTGAGACGAGCATCGCTGTTAGTAATTTATTATATTTCATGGAATATCTCTGATCGTTATTCTTATCGTTGATCACTCAGAATAATCGAGTGAATCACCTTAGACTAACAGTAATTTGTAATAATTATTTAACGTCGACATTACCCGTTAGTCATATAACAAACCATTCTAGACACAATTGAAAAAGATGTCAGAAATTTAACCGCAAAATTTGGACTCTTGAACGAATCATGTTGTGATTTCTTACCCCGAAGTTAGTCATAAGAAACTAGACAAATTCGCTGTGCTAGTTACACTGTTGAAAAAATTAACTATTGCTATCTATGTCGATCGAAAAATTATTATTAAGTGCTAAGGCAGCGTGTGAACGAAGAGGCGCACGTTTTACAGCAGCTCGTGAACAAGTATTTACCCTAATGGCCGAACATGACGGGGCGATTGGTGCGTATGATTTATTGGAAAAACTAAAAACTCAAGATCCTGCGGCCAAACCAGCTACCGTGTATAGAGCATTAGACTTCTTAAGTAAACAGGGGTTTGTTCATAAGATCGAATCAGTCAATGCGTTTGTACTTTGCCATCATTTTAGTGAATGTGAGCACCCTGTCCAATTGCTCATTTGTGACGCCTGTGGTCATGTTGAAGAGATACAGTCTAATAATTTAGATTTAGCCTTTAAGGCAATGGCAGACGCTAGCGGCTTTGAAATAAGCCATCAAATTGTAGAAGCGCACGGAAAATGCCGTACCTGTAAAGGAGACTAATCTACTAAATTCCGAACAAACGTCAACCGAACTAGATTTGTATAGCCATAGGTAAGAGCGTGTTAAGTCTATTTTTAGATTCTGAAACTTTTTAACTCGAATATTGGTAAAATGTGATTTACTCGTCGATACTTAAAGCAACTAAGCTACAGCGCCAACTATTGGTGCTTTTGTAACCTTTGTATCAAATCACAACGATAGATCACAAAAGTTGAAGAGTTTCGTAGGAAAAATTAGCGTCAATTGATTTACATTTGCTAAATAAGTATGCAAAAATCAATACACTAAAATATTAAAGGCTTTGAGAATCATTCATGAATGTAGAGTTTATAAACCCGTTTTTATCATCAATGCTCAATGTCATGTCAACCATGGCTCAAATGGAGCTTACACCGGAAAAGCCAAGACTTAAGAAAGATGAAGTTGCTATGGGCGACGTATCTGGGCTAATTGGGATGGTAAGTGAACAGACTAAGGGCTCTCTTTCTATTACCTTTGACGGCCCATTGGCTATCGCTACCATGAAGGGTATGGTAGGCGAAGGGCCAGATGAAGTTAACGATGAAATTACTGATTTGGTTGGTGAAATCACCAACATGGTCACAGGTGGAGCCAAGAGGATGCTAAGTGAGAAAGGATTTGAGTTTGATATGGCAACACCAATGGTGGTTTCCGGTAGTAATCATACCATTAACCATAAGGCTGATGGGCCTATTGTACTCATCCCACTAAACTCACCGCATGGTAAAGCCTATATTGAATTTAGCTTTGATAAATAAATACTAAACTAAAAGTCTTCTAAAGCCTTGCACCTTGCAAGGCTTTTTTACGCTTTTCTGTTTTGTATTAACAATCATACGGCTTCCTTTGCCCTCTCAAAAGGCACAATAGTGTCAGAAATATTTACAACTAATCCCCCCTTGAACGCAGTACATTTTTCAACCAACTGATTTAATATGACCTTTTATGAATGGCATGCGCTTTGAATGTCATATCAGTGAAATAACGCTTTAAACGTAGGGTTCTTCAAATTCAATTTTAATGAATAAAGAAGGGGTACACCAATGAGCAGTAAGTTACTAAAAGCGACAATAGTTAGCTTTACTTTAGCAATTAGCAGCGTAGCTAATGCAGGTCTTATATATTCTAATGGTGCCGTAGATCTAGAAAACTTTGGTGGATGGTTTTCAGATACAGACGGAAGCAATTGGCAGGTTTATGACGATTTTTCACTGTCTAGTGCTAATTCTATAGCCTCCATTGATTTTTGGGGAAGCTTTTGGAGTTCAGGAGCATTTGAAGGTGATCTTGCCTTCAGCGTTAATGTATATGGCGATAGTGGTGGCGTAGATTTAGGCAACTTCATCGGTACATCCACGCTTTCAGTATTCAGTCAAACAGATACTGGTGAAGACCATAACAACAACGGAACTGCGGATATCTATAAATTTAGTGCTGATTTAGACAGTATGATAAATATTGGCGACACAGACAGTTATTGGATTTCAGTTTTCGCAACTAGTGGTACAGACTCGACCGCATTTACTTGGCAAGAAGTATCTGACACGGGCAACGCGACACAATGGGATGGTAGTGTATTTAACGCAAGAAATGTAACAACGGCATTTGATTTATATGATCAAGCAAGGTCTGAAAATTCCGTAGACATCCCTGAACCTCCGGTGCTTTATCTTATGGTACTGGGATTAGCAGGAATGGTCTCTCGTAGGCTACGAAGCTAGTTTGCAAGAGATGTATTCTATTTACAAACAAACACTGGTCTCTAGTACAGTGTTTGTTTGTTCTATCTATTAGTCTAGGTTTATAGCTCCTCTAATAACTTTAGAGTATTTTGCTTGGTTGACCACCGATCTCTTATTTTCCAGGCTCCCTTCTCAGTATTATGCCCTTCGATACGTCGCTCCTCCTACTCAGGGCGTACGGTGAAAATCATTTTCATTCATGCATGAAAAAGGCCGCTTGCGCGACCTTTTCTTCAAATCATGTTAATTTCTAAAATTTAGAATTAAGCGATGACTTCTTTTGGGTATCACATACAACACCCTAATCTTTCATCACATCAATTTAGTTTCTGACACAAAAAAGGCCGCTTTCGCGACCTTTTTCAAATCATGTTTTAATTTCTAAGAATTAAGCGATGATTTTAGATACAACACCTGCACCTACTGTACGACCACCTTCACGGATAGCGAAACGTAAACCTTCGTCCATCGCGATTGGGTTGATTAGCTCAACAACAAACTTCAAGTTGTCGCCTGGCATTACCATTTCTACACCTTCTGGAAGCTCTACAGCACCAGTGATGTCAGTTGTACGGAAGTAGAACTGTGGACGGTAGCCTTTGAAGAATGGCGTGTGACGACCACCTTCATCTTTCGTCAATACGTATACTTCTGACTCAAACTTAGTGTGAGGAGTGATTGAACCTGGCTTAGCAAGTACTTGACCACGTTGTACTTCATCACGCTTAGTACCACGAAGAAGAACACCACAGTTCTCACCCGCACGACCTTCGTCAAGAAGCTTACGGAACATCTCTACACCAGTACAAGTTGTTGTAGTTGTGTCTTTGATACCAACGATTTCTACGTCGTCACCTACACGGATGATACCACGCTCAACACGACCAGTTACTACTGTACCACGACCTTGGATTGAGAATACATCTTCGATTGGTAAGATGAAGTCACCATCGATTGCACGCTCTGGCTCTGGAATGTAAGTATCTAAGTGCTCAGCTAGCTCTAATACTTTCTCTTCCCATTGTGCTTCGCCGTTCAATGCACCTAATGCTGAACCTTGAACTACTGGTAAGTCATCACCTGGGAAATCGTATTCAGAAAGAAGTTCACGAACTTCCATCTCTACTAATTCTAATAATTCTTCGTCGTCTACCATGTCACATTTGTTCATGAATACGATGATGAAAGGTACACCAACCTGACGAGAAAGAAGGATGTGCTCACGAGTTTGAGGCATAGGACCATCAGTCGCAGCTACTACTAAGATAGCGCCGTCCATTTGAGCAGCACCAGTGATCATGTTTTTAACATAATCGGCGTGACCTGGACAGTCTACGTGCGCGTAGTGACGAGTTGCTGTGTCATACTCAATGTGAGAAGTATTGATTGTAATACCACGCTCACGCTCTTCTGGTGCGTTATCGATTTGTGCGAAATCGCGAACTTCACCACCGTGAGTTTTTGTTAACACTGCAGAGATAGCAGCTGTTAA
>Ga0213837_1000073_pt1 | contig 219294 bp, 200 predicted proteins | sample SWPATP12_FD_160572 | JGI IMG/M metagenome (GOLD analysis project Ga0213837, IMG submission 160572) | Coastal seawater microbial communities from Marineland, Florida, United States - SWPA TP1 #2 | ecosystem: Environmental > Aquatic > Marine > Coastal | place: USA: Florida | collected 2016-08-06
CACCGTAAGTCTTTGCAAGAACAGTAGTGATTGCTGCAGTCAGAGTGGTTTTACCGTGGTCAACGTGGCCGATAGTACCCACGTTTACATGGGGTTTCGACCGTTCAAACTTTTCTTTTGCCATTTTTCTCGTTTCCTAAGTTAAAAGTCCGCTCCAATAGCAGACCGGACCGAACCTTCAAATTTATTAGCTTCGTGATTCAATGATTGCTTTCGCCACGTTATTAGGCGCTTCAGCATAGTTGAAAAACTCCATTGAATAGGAGGCGCGCCCCTGCGTAGCAGAACGCAGGTCAGTAGCATAACCGAACATCTCGGAAAGTGGCACCTTTGCCCGTACAATTTTTATACCGGCCACACCGTCTTCCATACCTTCGATCATACCACGGCGGCGATTCAGGTCGCCAACGACGTCACCCATCCAGTCTTCCGGAGTGGTTACTTCAACGTTCATTGTGGGCTCAAGCAATACGGGGTTCGCCTCAGCGGCCCCTTTCTTAAAGCCCATTGAACCGGCGATCTTAAACGCCATTTCAGAAGAGTCAACATCATGGTAAGAACCGTCGAACAAAGTTACCTTTACATCGAGAACCGGGTAACCTGCCAGCACACCATTTTGCGTTTGCTCCTGAATGCCTTTGTCCACCGAAGGAATAAACTCTTTCGGGATAACGCCGCCAACAATCTCGTTAACGAACTCATACCCTGCGCCTTCTTCATTCGGCTCTATGCGCAGCCAGACGTGACCAAACTGGCCTCGACCGCCTGACTGACGGACAAACTTGCCTTCGACTTCCACTTTCTTGCGGATAGTCTCGCGGTAAGCCACTTGTGGGTTACCAACGTTACATTCAACCTTAAACTCCCGCTTCATGCGGTCGACAATGATATCTAAGTGTAGCTCACCCATGCCGGAAATGATGGTTTGTCCGGTCTCATCGTCGGTTTTAACCCGGAACGAAGGATCTTCAGCAGCCAGCTTACTCAGGGCAATGCCCATTTTCTCCTGATCGGCAGTTGATTTAGGCTCTACCGCAATCGAAATTACCGGGTCAGGGAATTCCATTCGTTCCAGTGTGATCACGTTGTTTGGATCACACAGCGTGTCGCCCGTAGTAACATCTTTCATGCCGATGGCGGCCGCGATGTCACCCGCGCGAACTTCTTTTAATTCTTCACGGTCTTTCGAGTGCATTTGCACGATACGACCAAAGCGTTCCCGCTTACCTTTAACCGGGTTAAACACGGTGTCACCGGTGTTTACCACACCAGAGTAGCAACGGAAGAACGTTAACGTGCCCACGAAGGGGTCGGTGGCAATCTTAAACGCCAGGGCTGAGAACGGCTCATCATCATCTGCATGACGCTCGCCATCGCTCTCATCCGGTAAAATACCTTTAATGGCCGGCACATCAATTGGTGCAGGTAAATAACGTACCACAGCATCGAGTACTGCCTGAACGCCTTTGTTCTTAAATGCACTACCACAGGTTGCTAACACAATTTCATTGTTTAGCGTACGAATGCGCAGACCTTCATGAATTTCATCTTCTGTCAGTTCTGAGCCTTCTAAATACTTGTCCATTAACTCATCGGTAGCTTCGGCGGCCGCTTCGATCATTTCGCTGCGGTATTTTTCAGCTTTGTCCAATAGATCAGCCGGAATATCTTCATAAGTAAAGGTCATGCCTTTATCTTCAGCATTCCAGTTAATGGATTTCATTTTGATCAGGTCAATCACGCCGCTGAACTCTTCCTCAGCACCAATGTTAAGCTGAATAGGCACGCAGTTTGCGCCCAGTCGCTTACGGATCTGACCAATAACCCGTTCGAAATCCGCTCCGGCACGGTCCATCTTGTTAACAAAGACCATGCGCGGAACGTGATATTTATCCGCTTGTCGCCAAACGGTTTCTGATTGAGGCTCAACCCCGGAAGACCCACAAAATACAACTACCGCGCCATCCAGCACACGTAATGAACGCTCTACCTCAATAGTAAAGTCAACGTGTCCGGGGGTGTCGATAATATTGATGCGATGCTGATCAAACTGTTGCTGCATCCCGGCCCAGAAACAGGTAGTTGCAGCGGAAGTAATAGTAATTCCACGCTCTTGTTCCTGTTCCATCCAGTCCATGGTTGCAGCACCATCATGCACTTCACCAATTTTATGCGATAACCCGGTATAGAACAGCACGCGCTCGGTTGTTGTGGTTTTACCCGCATCAACGTGCGCAACAATGCCTATATTCCGATAGCGATCAATTGGGGTCTTACGCGACATACATCTCTCTCAGTTAAACGTTGATTACCAACGATAGTGAGCAAACGCTTTGTTTGCTTCGGCCATACGGTGAACGTCTTCACGTTTCTTAACCGCTGAACCTTTATTGTCAGCTGCATCTAACATTTCGGCTGCAAGGCGTTGAGCCATTGACTTCTCGCCACGTTTACGTGCCGCTTCTACCATCCAACGCATACCCAGTGCATTACGACGAACAGGACGAACTTCTACTGGTACCTGGTAAGTTGAACCACCAACGCGGCGAGACTTAACCTCTACAGTAGGACGAATGTTGTCCAGAGCTTCTTCGAATACATCTAAGTGTGCCTTGCCGGTTTTTTCAGCAACAATATCAAGCGCACCGTAAACGATTTTTTCTGCAATCGATTTCTTGCCGTCGAGCATTACGACATTCATAAACTTAGCAAGCAGCTGTGAACCAAATTTTGGTTCTGGTAGGATTTTACGTTGACCTACGACTCTTCTTCTTGGCATCTTCTATTCTCCGTGGAATTCAGGGATAACCCAAAACTCAATTAATTCAGTTTGGCCTTACTAACGGAGAACCGTTAAGACTTGGGCCGCTTGGCGCCGTACTTAGAACGGGCCTGTTTACGATCGTTTACGCCGGCGCAGTCAAGAGTACCGCGAACAGTGTGATAACGAACACCTGGCAAGTCTTTTACACGACCGCCACGAATAAGAACAACACTGTGCTCCTGCAGGTTGTGGCCTTCACCACCGATGTATGAAGAAACTTCAAAACCGTTGGTTAAACGCACACGACATACTTTACGTAGTGCTGAGTTTGGTTTCTTAGGCGTAGTAGTATATACACGAGTACATACACCACGTCTTTGCGGACAAGCTTGCAGGGCAGCAACGTTGCTTTTTTCAACGGGCTTTCTGCGTGGCTTGCGCACTAACTGGTTAACTGTTGCCATTAACTAGCTCCTGATTAAAAACTACAAAAACCCGGGCCTTTGTCCGGGTCGATTAATTACGACTTTCACATCGTTGTCAGACCGTATGCTCGTTACGATCTTAATGACTTTGAATCTAAAAACCGTGCCCTGTGTGGGCGGCTAAAAAGCCTGCTACCATTTTTGGGTCGCGGAATAGTAAAGATCAATGCCTGTGCTGTCAAGATGTACAAAGGTTAACCACAGAATAAACCGGTATTTAGCCTGTACAGATGACAAAATGGGGCACTACCTTGCGGTAGTGCCCCAATCTCTTGCTTAAGCGCTTATTCGTCTGATGATGACTCGTCAGAGGAAACTTCAGCGTTTAACGCTTCGGTCAGTGCTTGTTCTGCTTCTGCAGCAGACACTGACAGTTCAGCGATTTCTTCATGGCGACGCTGAGCACGTTTTTCGTGATAAGCGAAACCGGTACCGGCTGGGATCAGACGGCCAACGATAACGTTTTCTTTCAGACCACGTAAATCGTCTTCTTTGCCCTGAACCGCGGCTTCGGTCAGAACGCGGGTGGTTTCCTGGAACGATGCTGCAGAGATGAAAGACTCTGTAGACAGCGACGCTTTGGTGATACCCAGTAACTGGATTTCATAAAGCGCAGGCAGTTTGCCTTGTTTTTCCATTTCACGGTTCGCGATCTTAACGGCAGCCACTTCAACCTGCTCGCCTTCCAGGAACTGAGTATCGCCCGGAGCAGTGATCAAACACTTACGCAGCATCTGACGGATAACCACCTCGATGTGCTTATCGTTAATTTTTACACCCTGCAGACGGTAAACTTCCTGAACTTCGTTCACGATGTAGTTAGATACCGCGCTCACGCCACGCAGACGTAAGATGTCGTGTGGAGACTCAGGACCATCAGCGATAACTTCGCCTTTCTCAACGTTTTCACCTTCGAACACGTTAAGCTGACGCCACTTCGGAATCATCTCCTCGTATGGGTCGCCATCTTTAGGCGTGATAACCAGACGTTTCTTACCTTTGGTTTCTTTACCGAATCCAATGGCACCTGAAACTTCCGCCAGGATGGCAGGTTCTTTTGGCTTACGCGCTTCGAACAAGTCAGCAACCCGCGGCAGACCACCAGTTATGTCACGTGTTTTCGAGCTTTCCTGAGGAATACGTGCCAGCACGTCACCTTCGTTAGCCAGTTTACCGTCAGCCGCTTCGATGGTAGTGAAGCTTGGCAGGCGGATTTCCTGCAGACCGAACTCGTCGCTCTCAAGGATCAGCTTAGGCTCTTTCGCGTTAACCTTAGACAGGTCTTTAACAACCACACGGGTCAGACCGGTCAGTTCATCCTGCTGCATCTCGGTGTTAGAATCATCGATATCAGCAAATGAGATCTTCGATGCACGCTCAACGATGATTGGGTGACTATGCGGATCCCAGTTAGCCACTACGTCGCCTGCCTGAACTGCTGCGCCGTCATCAACGGTTAAAGTTGCACCGTACGGGACTTTATAACGCTCTTTTTCACGGCCTTGCTCGTCGGTCATGGTCAGTTCGGTAGAACGCGAAACAATAACCACTTTACCGTCGGTGTTGCGAACATATTTGGCATTGTGCAGTTTCAGGTTACCGGCCGTTTTGACCTGTACGCTGTTTTCTGCAGACGCTCTTGATGCCGCACCACCAATGTGGAAGGTACGCATGGTAAGCTGAGTACCCGGCTCACCAATTGACTGAGCAGCGATAACACCAACAGACTCACCTTTACCAACCATATGACCGCGCGCCAGGTCACGACCGTAACAGTTAGCACACACACCGAAATCGTTGTCACAGGTAATTACTGAGCGAACCATTACCTGATCAACTGAGTTAGCTTCCAGCAGGTCTACCAGGGCTTCGTCGAGCAGCGTGTTTCGCTCCAGCAGGACTTCTTCAGTACCCGGGATGTAAACATCTTCTGCTACCACACGACCCAGTACACGTTCGCGCAGCGGCTCAACAACGTCACCACCTTCAATCAGTGGCGTCATCAGTACACCTTCAAAAGTGCCACAATCTGAGTTAGTGATAACCAGATCCTGTGCCACGTCTACCAGACGACGAGTCAGGTAACCCGAGTTGGCAGTCTTAAGAGCCGTATCGGCAAGACCTTTACGCGCACCGTGGGTTGAGATGAAGTACTGTAGTACGTTCAGACCTTCACGGAAGTTAGCCGTGATTGGCGTTTCGATGATTGAACCATCCGGCTTAGCCATCAGACCACGCATACCCGCCAGCTGACGAATCTGTGCAGCACTACCACGAGCACCGGAGTCGGCCATCATGTAGACAGAGTTGAATGAGGCTTGCTCTTCTTCTTCACCGTCTTTATTGATAACTACGTCGGTTTTGAGGTTATCCATCATGGCCTTGGCAACTTTTTCGTTGGCGTTTGACCAGATATCGATAACTTTGTTGTAGCGCTCACCGGCGGTTACCAAACCACTTTGGAACTGTTCCTGGATCTCGATAACTTCGGCTTCGGCAGCGTCGATAATGTCTTTCTTGGCATCCGGGATAACCATATCGTCGATACCAACAGACGCACCCGCGATCATCGCGTAGTGGAAACCGGTATACATGATTTGGTCAGCGGCGATAACCGTATCTTTCAGACCCAGTGAACGATAACACTCGTTCAGCAGTTTTGAGATCTGCTTCTTACCCATTGCCTGGTTGATAATTTCAAACGGCAAGCCTTTTGGCAGGATCAATGAGAAAATCGCGCGACCAACGGTTGTGTCAGTCAGGGTCACTTTCTCAGTCTTGGTGCCATCTTCCGCTACATCGTATTCAGTAATACGGACTTTAACGCGCGAATGCAGTTCAGCATTACCGGTACGGTAAGCTTTTTCCGCTTCGTGCGGGCTGGTAAATACCATGCCTTCGCCCTGACCGTTAACTTTGTCACGTGTCAGGTAATACAGACCCAATACAACGTCCTGTGAAGGTACGATGATTGGCTCACCGTTCGCTGGCGACAGAATGTTATTCGTCGACATCATCAGCGCACGGGCTTCTAACTGAGCTTCAATGGTCAGTGGTACGTGTACCGCCATTTGGTCACCGTCGAAGTCAGCGTTATATGCCGCACACACCAGTGGGTGTAACTGAATCGCTTTACCTTCGATAAGGGTCGGTTCAAACGCCTGGATACCCAGACGGTGAAGCGTTGGTGCACGGTTAAGCAGTACCGGGTGCTCACGGATAACTTCATCCAGAACGTCCCATACTTCCGGTGCTTCGCGCTCTACCAGCTTCTTGGCAGCCTTGATAGTAGTCGCTAAACCACGACCTTCTAATTTGCCGTAGATAAATGGCTTAAACAGTTCCAGAGCCATCTTCTTAGGCAGACCACACTGGTGCAGACGCAGTGTAGGGCCAACGGTGATTACAGAACGGCCAGAGTAGTCAACACGCTTACCAAGCAGGTTCTGACGGAAACGCCCCTGCTTACCTTTGATCATATCGGCAAGTGATTTTAAAGGACGCTTGTTAGAACCGGTGATAGCGCGGCCGCGACGACCGTTATCCAGCAATGCGTCTACCGCTTCCTGAAGCATACGCTTTTCGTTACGTACGATGATGTCAGGAGCCGCCAGGTCTAACAGACGCTTCAGACGGTTGTTACGGTTAATAACACGACGGTATAAGTCGTTCAGATCAGACGTTGCAAAACGGCCACCGTCCAGTGGTACCAAAGGACGTAAATCCGGTGGCAGTACTGGCAGTACGGTCATGATCATCCACTCTGGCTTGTTGCCAGACTGTTGGAATGATTCAAGCAGTTTTAAACGCTTGGTGATCTTCTTACGCTTGGTTTCTGAGTTAATTGACGGCAGCTCTTCACGCATTGCAGCAACGTCAGCATCAACATCAAGGTGCTTGAGCAGATCGAATACGGCTTCGGCGCCCATCTTGGCTTCAAACTCGTCACCGTGCTCTTCCAGGGCATCCAGATACTCTTCTTCGCTCAGCAGCTGGCTGCGCTCAAGCGTAGTCATGCCTGGTTCGGTTACTACGAATGATTCGAAGTACAGCACACGCTCGATATCACGCAGGGTCATATCCAGCATCAGACCGATACGAGATGGCAGAGATTTCAGGAACCAGATGTGGGCAACCGGACTGGCCAGTTCGATGTGACCCATACGCTCACGACGTACTTTAGTCAGGGTTACTTCTACGCCACATTTTTCACAGATAACACCACGGTGCTTCAGGCGCTTGTACTTACCGCACAAACACTCATAGTCTTTTACAGGACCAAAGATACGCGCACAGAACAGACCATCACGCTCTGGCTTGAACGTACGATAGTTGATGGTTTCTGGTTTCTTAACTTCACCAAAAGACCATGAACGGATCATGTCTGGTGAGGCAAGACCAATGCGAATATTATCGAATTCTTCAGTCTTGTTTTGTTGTTTTAGAAACTTTAATAAGTCTTTCACAATACTCTCCCGGCGGAGTCAGTCTCTATGGCCCGGTTACCCGGGCCAACTCAATCAATTATGGCAACAAACGGCCTGCTTAGTTTTCTTCCAGCTCGATATTAATACCGAGTGAGCGGATCTCTTTAAGCAGTACGTTGAAGGATTCAGGCATACCTGGTTCCATTCTGTGATCGCCATCAACGATGTTCTTGTACATTTTGGTACGGCCGTTAACGTCATCCGACTTAACCGTCAGCATTTCCTGCAGGGTGTAAGCGGCACCGTATGCTTCCAGTGCCCACACTTCCATCTCACCGAAGCGCTGACCACCGAATTGTGCTTTACCCCCCAGCGGCTGCTGAGTAACCAGGCTGTAAGAACCAGTTGAACGCGCGTGCATCTTGTCGTCAACCAGGTGGTTCAGTTTCAGCATGTACATGTAACCAACGGTAACCGGACGTTCGAATTCACGACCCGTACGACCATCAAACAGGGTAATTTGCCCGCTCTCTGGAATATCCGCCAGTTTTAACATCTCTTTGATTTCAGCTTCACGTGCGCCGTCGAATACTGGTGTTGCTACCGGTACACCCTTACGCAGGTTGTCGGCTAAACGCAGTACTTCGTGATCGGTAAAGGTGCTGATATCGACCTGTTTCGGGTTATCACCCAAATCGTACACTTCTTGCAGGAAGCCACGCAGTTTCTGCATTTCTTCTTGCTCTTTAAGCATACGGTCGATCTTCACGCCCAGACCGTGCGCAGCCATACCTAAGTGCGTTTCAAGGATCTGACCGATGTTCATCCGCGACGGTACACCCAGTGGGTTCAGTACGATGTCTACCGGCGTACCGTTTTCATCATATGGCATATCTTCTACCGGGATTACGGTAGAGATAACACCTTTGTTACCGTGACGACCTGCCATCTTGTCACCAGGCTGGATGTGACGCTTAACTGCCAGGTAGACCTTAACGATCTTAAGAACACCTGGAGCCAGGTCATCGCCTTGAGTGATCTTGCGACGCTTAACTTCAAATTTCTTATCGAAATCAGCTTTGATTTCGTCGTGTTGGGCACCGATTTGGTCTAAATCGCTCTGCAGATCTGCATCTGACAGTGGAATATCGAACCACTTCTCGCGCGGCATGCTGTCCAGTTTACCCTGGTCTACGCCTGCTTTAAGCAGCAGGTTTGCAGCACGTGCGAAAATGCCATCGGCGAGGATATTGAATTCGTCAGACAGGTCTTTCTTAACCTGACGTAACTGCATGTCTTCAATTTCCAGGGCACGCTTGTCTTTTTCTACGCCATCACGGGTAAAGACCTGCACGTCGATAACCGTTCCGTGCACAGAGTTTGGTACACGTAATGAGGTATCTTTAACGTCAGAGGCTTTTTCACCAAAGATAGCACGTAACAGTTTTTCTTCCGGGGTCAGCTGGGTTTCACCTTTAGGCGTTACCTTACCAACCAGGATGTCACCGCCCTTCACTTCTGCACCGATGTATACCACGCCGGATTCATCCAGCTTGCTCAGCGCAGATTCACCGACGTTTGGAATATCAGAAGAAATTTCTTCCGGCCCTAACTTGGTGTCACGAGCGATACAGCTCAGTTCCTGAATGTGGATCGTCGTAAAACGGTCTTCCTGAGCAACACGCTCAGATATCAGGATCGAGTCTTCGAAGTTGTAACCGTTCCAAGGCATGAACGCGATACGCATGTTCTGACCAAGTGCCAGATCACCTAAGTCCGTAGACGGACCGTCAGCCAGTACATCGCCTGCTACAATCGGGTCACCGACGCTACAGGTAGGACGCTGGTTAATACAGGTGTTCTGGTTAGAACGGGTGTATTTATTCAGGTTATAGATGTCGATACCGGCTTCACCAGCAAACATTTCATCTTCATCAACCTTCACCACGATACGGCTGGCGTCGACATAGTCGATAACACCACCTCGCTTGGCAACCACGGTTACACCGGAGTCAACAGCGATGGTTTTTTCCATACCGGTACCAACCAGCGGCTTATCAGCACGCAGAGTAGGTACTGCCTGACGTTGCATGTTGGCACCCATCAAGGCACGGTTAGCATCATCGTGTTCCAGGAACGGAATAATGCTTGCAGCGATAGACACGATCTGCTGTGGTGAAACGTCCATATATTTGATGTCTTCTTTTGGCATCAAAGTGGTTTCACCGCGGTGACGACAAGGGATCAGGTCGTCCAGCAGCTCCATGTTTTCAGTCAGCGCTACGTTTGCCTGAGCAATGGCGAACTGACCTTCTTCAATCGCTGATAAGTAATCGATTTCATCGGTTACCACGCCGTCTACGATGCGACGGAAAGGCGTTTCAAGGAAACCAAAGTCATTGGTACGGGCAAAGCTCGCCAATGAGTTAATCAGACCGATGTTCGGACCTTCAGGGGTTTCGATTGGACACAAACGACCATAGTGAGTCGGGTGTACGTCTCGAACCTCAAAGCCTGCACGTTCACGAGTCAGACCACCCGGGCCTAAGGCAGAAATACGACGCTTATGCGTTACTTCTGACAGCGGGTTGTTCTGGTCCATAAACTGAGACAGCTGTGAAGAACCGAAGAATTCTTTAACCGCTGCTGAGATAGGCTTTGCGTTGATCAGATCCTGTGGCATTACGTTGTCGAGGTCACCCAGCGACAAACGCTCTTTCACAGCACGTTCAACACGAACCAGACCAACACGGAACTGGTTTTCGGCCATTTCGCCAACAGAACGGATTCGACGGTTACCTAAGTGGTCGATATCGTCCACTTCGTCTTTACCGTCACGGATAAGGATCAACTGCTTCATCACGTCGATGATGTCTTGCTTATCCAGGGTACCTGAACCTACCAGCTCTTCACGACCTAAACGGCGGTTGAACTTCATGCGGCCAACCGATGACAGATCGTAACGTTCGTCTGAGAAAAACAGGTTATCAAACAGCGTTTCAGCAGCATCTTTTGTAGGTGGTTCACCAGGACGCATCATGCGGTAAATTTCTACCAGTGCTTCCAGGCGATTTGTTGAGCTGTCGATACGCAGAGTATCAGAAATGTAAGAACCGTGATCAAGCTCGTTAATGTACAGCGTAGTAAACTCTTTGATACCTGCCTGGCTTAATTCAGCCAGTGTTTCAAGCGTTACTTCGTCGTTCGCATTAACCAGTACTTCACCGGTTTCTTCATTAATATAACTTTCGCCATATACCCGACCAGCAAGATACTCAAGCGGCACTTCCAATTCGGTTACATTGGCTTTTTCCAGTGCCCGGGTGTGACGGGCAGAGATACGGCGACCCGATTCAACCAGGACGTTGCCTTCTCCGTCAAGAATATCAAACTGAGCGGTTTCGCCACGCAGACGATCAGGAACGACTTCCATCATCATCTTGTTATCGGCGATACGGACCTGCACTTTCTCGAAGAAAGTATCCAGGATCTCTTCTGTGCTCATTTCCAGCGCACGTAAGATAATGGTTGCAGGCAACTTACGGCGACGGTCGATACGTACAAACAGGTTATCTTTCGGGTCAAACTCAAAGTCTAACCACGAACCACGGTAAGGGATTACACGTGCATTGTAGAGTACTTTACCTGAAGAGTGCGTTTTGCCTTTGTCGTGATCGTAGAACACGCCAGGAGAACGGTGCAGCTGAGAAACGATAACACGCTCGGTACCATTAATGACGAACGTACCGTTCTCTGTCATTAACGGGATCTCACCCATGTACACTTCTTGTTCTTTAATGTCTTTTACAGTACCAGGTGCTGCTTCTTTATCGAATAATACCAGGCGCAGTTTCACTCTTAACGGCGCGGAGAAGGTTACGCCTCGGATTTGACATTCTTTAACATCAAATACCGGTTCGCCAAGGCGATAACTCACATATTGTAATTCTGAATTGCCAGAGTAACTTTTTATTGGAAACACAGAACGGAATGCTGCTTCCAAACCATATTGACCATCAACATCGATATCAATAAATTTCTTGAAAGAATCTAGCTGGATTGAAAGAAGGTATGGAATTTCCAATACCTGTGGGCGTTTGCCAAAATCCTTACGGATACGTTTCTTTTCGCTATAAGAGTAAACCATGGGTTCCTCAGCCTGCTGATTTTTGACCCAACCTGTTGCCGTAAAACTTGTCGACAACAAACTTCCAGTACCCTTTCACAGGGAACAATCAGTTAGCATACACCAAAAATTAGCCAATTTTTAGTTAACTTGTTGGTTTATTGCTAAATAAATTATTCACGGTGGTGGCGCTTGACGTGTACAGACAAGGGTAATAAACCGTACACCCTACAGCGCAAAAAGGCTGGTGGTCAAAAAAACCACCAGCCTGTGCCATTTCTGGCAAGCAATCTGCTAGTGCAGATTACTTAATTTCAACTTCAGCACCAGCTTCTTCAAGCTGCTTCTTCAGTTCTTCAGCTTCTTCTTTGCTTACGCCTTCTTTGATAGCTTTAGGAGCAGATTCAACTACTTCTTTCGCTTCTTTCAGACCTAAGCCAGTCGCGCCGCGTACTGCTTTGATTACTGCAACTTTGTTACCACCGAATGAAGTCATAACAACGTCAAATTCAGTTTTCTCTTCTGCAGCAGCAGCTTCACCAGCAACAGCTGGACCAGCTACAGCAACTGCAGCAGCAGATACGTTGAATTTTTCTTCAGCTGCTTCGATCAATTCAACCAGTTCCATTACTGGCATTTCAGCGATCGCGTTTAAGATATCTTCTTTAGTTAGAGCCATTTTCTCTAAACTCCTGGGATTAAAATGTTAAAAAAATCAATATGCCAAAAACGCCAATTACTTGGTGTCTTTGACCGCCGCCAATACGCGCACAAACTTGCCAGGAACTTCGTTGATAGTACGAACGAATTTCTCGGCAGGTGCTTTGAAGGTTGCAAGAAGTTTTGCAAGCGCTTCGTCGCGGGTAGGCAGAGACGCCACTGCATCCAGTTTTTCTGGACCAAGCAGACCACTACCAATTGAAAGTGCAGTAACTTTCAGCTTGTCGTTGGTTTTACCGAAGTCTTTGAAAAGACGTGCTGCACCGCCAGGTGCATCGATAGAAAAACCATAGATAAGCGGGCCAGTTAAGGCGCTTTCTAAATCTGAAAATTTGCTTTCTGCTAACGCACGTTTTGCCAGAGTATTACGTACAACCTTCAGGTATACGCCTTGCTCACGGGCTTTAACGCGCAGTTCAGTCAGATCTGCAACTTCCATCCCACGGTATTCAGCAACGGCTACGGATAGAGCGCGAGATGCAACTTCGGAAACCTCTGCTACGATCTCTTTTTTTGCTGCTAAACCTAGTGCCACTGAGTTCACCTCTTAAAATCTGATTAAGTAAAAGCAACTACCTAATCAGGGTTCACAGATTGATGACTTCACCAATTGAAGCCACCGCTCTACGGTGTTTCTTACCCCAGAGAGTCTGAGTTCAAACCACCGTCTGCGCAGGCTGGTCGATTAAGTAACGCATTAACGTAAAAGTTCTCTTACCTCTTTTACTGCGTCACGCCTGCGGTCTAGGACGGGAGCCAGAATTCGCTTAGCGATATAATGGCTCCAACCCAAAACCGAAGAGAATGCTGGTTACATTAACCAGCAAGGGGCATTACTGACCTACGGTCGCCTTATCAACAGAAACGCCGGCGCCCATAGTGGTGCTCAGACTAACTTTCTTGATGTAAGTACCTTTAGCAGAAGAAGGCTTAGCTTTCTTCAGAGCTTCCAGTAATGCTTCTAAGTTTTCCTGGATTTGATTTGCTTCAAAAGCAATCTTACCAATGCTGGCGTGGATGATACCGTTCTTATCGTTACGGTAGCGAACCTGACCCGCTTTAGCGTTCTTAACTGCAGTAGCAACGTCTGGTGTTACAGTACCAGTCTTAGGGTTAGGCATCAGGCCACGTGGACCTAAGATTTGACCTAACTGACCAACAACGCGCATTGCGTCCGGGCTGGCTACTACTACGTCGAAGTTCATCTCGCCTTTCTTAACCTGATCAGCCAGGTCGTCCATGCCTACGATATCGGCACCGGCTTCTTTAGCCGCTTCAGCGTTTGCACCCTGAGTGAATACTGCAACGCGAACTTCTTTACCAGTACCGTTTGGCAGTACAGTTGCACCGCGAACGTTTTGGTCAGATTTCTTAGCGTCGATACCCAGATTAATAGCAACGTCTACGCTTTCTGCAAAGTTGGCAGTAGCCAGTTCTTTCAGCAGCGCAACTGCTTCAGCAATATCGTACTCTTTGGTTGCATCAACCTTGTCACGGATTAAACGTGCGCGTTTAGTTAATTTAGCCATTCGATTAACCCTCTACCTTCAAGCCCATTGAGCGAGCAGAACCCGCAATTGTACGTACTGCAGCGTCCAGGTCAGCAGCTGTCAGATCCGGCTCTTTAGTCTTGGCAATTTCTTCCAGTTGAGCACGGGTAACAGTACCCACTTTTTCAGTGTTAGGACGACCAGAACCGCTCTTGATACCAGCCGCTTTTTTCAGCAGGTAAGAAGCAGGAGGCGTTTTGGTTTCGAATGTGAAAGAGCGGTCTTCGTACACAGTAATTTCTACTGGTACTGGAGCGCCTTTTTCAAGACTTTCGGTTTTTGCGTTGAAAGCCTTACAGAATTCCATGATGTTTACACCATGTTGACCAAGTGCTGGACCAACTGGTGGAGACGGGTTAGCAGCACCGGCTGCAACCTGTAGCTTAATTAAGCCTGTTACTTTTTTAGCCATTTTAAATGCTCTCGTTAATGGGTCTGACGCCTCGCAGATATCGAGATTACCTGCTCAATCGGCTCCCCGGTTCCAATAAAAGGGGCGCGAATTATAGGCTAACAAATAGCCTGATGCAACCTCTTATGTAAATTAGTTTTAATCTGTGTATAAAAAACAAAAAGCCCTACTGCCATTGGGCAATAAGGCTTTGAATTTTATGGCGTAGTAATTAGCCTTTTTCGACCTGACTGAATTCCAGATCGACCGGCGTAGAACGACCAAAAATAAGTACCGACACTTTTACGCGGCTTTTTTCGTAGTCGACTTCTTCTACCACACCGTTGAAATCGGCAAATGGGCCATCGATAACCCGCACCACTTCGCCTGGTTCGAACAGTGTTTTCGGCTTTGGCTTATCAACAGACTCTTCCAGACGGTTAAGAATGGCATCGGCTTCACGCTGAGAAATTGGCATAGGACGGTCTGATGTACCGCCAATGAAACCTAATACGCGTGGCACACTCTTTACTAAGTGCCATGAGTCTTCGTTCATTTCCATCTCAACCAGTACGTAACCTGGGTAAAATTTACGCTCAGACTTACGCTTCTGTCCGGCACGCATTTCTACCACTTCTTCGGTTGGCACTAACACCTGCCCAAAATAGTCTTCCATGCCGTGCATCTTGATGTATTCAAGCAGGGTTTTCTTAACCCGTGATTCGTATTGGGAATAAGCTTGTACAACGTACCAACGTTTCTTTGGTTTGTTTTCTTCTTCAGTCATGACTTATGCTCCAATACCAGTAATAAATCCAACGACCCAAACCAGAATTCCATCCAGGCCCCATAAAATGAGTGCTGCGATTACTGTCGCGGCAAGCACAATCAGGGTTGTTTGGTTCAATTCCTGACGCGATGGCCATACTACTTTGCGTACCTCCATGCGTGAGTCTTTAGCGAATGTCAGAAATGCGCTGCCTTTGCCGGTGGTTGCAGCAATAAAGCCTGCAATCGCCACACCGGCTACGGCGCCAATAGCGCGATATAATACTGACAACTCACCATACATATAGTTAGCTGTAATCACACCTGCCAGTAAGGCAAACACGATCAGCCACTTTAGTAAGTCCATTGGATTGGATGCATTTTCCGTTTTTTCGCTCATTTCACGACCCTAGCAATACGGCATATTTCAGTTGCCCGCAGTAAATACTTCATACGCGCAACCAGATTAATCTGGCAGGGGTGGAGGGATTTCCTCAGATACGTCCTGTATCTGACCGCAAGCGGCGCAAGAGCGGCACAAATCGTTCCCGACGATTTGTCAAACCCCGATGGCGGTTCTCACCCTCCACCGTTTTGCTCTCCGACTGCACTTTTGGAATCAATCCATCCCGCACATTACAACGTTAATATTTGGCAGGGGTGGAGGGACTCGAACCCCCAACCATCGGTTTTGGAGACCGCTGTTCTACCAATTCGAACTACACCCCTATACTCTTCTTTTTTCGAAGAATAACAATCAGCTTAATGGCTGATTTTACTTACACTCACCTTGTGAAGTTATGACGTCTTTTTGAGAAAAAGTGCGGCTTCGCAAGGGAGGGACGCGTATTATACTCAACACACCCGCAGATACAAGCGCTTTGTTTGCCCCTGCAGGCATCCACTCAGGCAGTAAAAATATGATGTTGCGTAGCAGTGAAATAATCACGGAATACCTGGTTAAGCGCGCTGTTCTGACTGGCCCCTTTGATACCGGTGTAAGGATAAATTGCCGTGACGGCCTGAGAAATATGCACAACCGACATGCTCGCCTCCCGATGCACTTTACTAACCAGTTGCTCAGGGAACTCCTCTTTTTCACTAACAACTTTTATGCACTCTGTAGCCAGAGTTTCGACCATTTGATTGGCATGGTTAAGAGTTTCCTGTAATGGTTGCAGGTGACTGGGCGACACGCAATCACTGCACAAAGTAAGAAAGTGCTCTGCCATACCAATGTAATTTACCCACAGAGTAAGGTCGGCGAACACGCTAAAGTTCAGCTGATAAATGGCCTGGGGCAAAAAGATAGTTTCATAATGAAAACCTTGTTGTTCAGTTACTTCTACGTCCTGCACTTTAAAGCTATGGGTCGCGGTTGCCACCAGCCCCATGGTTTGCCAGTCGTCTATAACCTCAACCTGATCTGCCGGCACCACAAATGAGGAAAACGGCTCATGTCCCTGGTGATTTGTAAGCACCTTTCCTTCATCCGGCAGGCGGGCATTTAACGTAAAGTGGGTAAGATATGGTGCTCCGGTCGCATACCGCCACTGCCCATTCAGACGATAGCCTGATGCCGTTTTACAGGCATCACCAAATAGTCCGCCGCTACCGCCAAGCACAACGCGATTACCTGTAAATAGCTCAGCGGCAAACTCCGGCTTTAAATTACCAATGAAATAATTAGCCCCTGCACACAGGGTGACTGTCCAGCCCAGACTGCCGTCTATTCTGGCTAAGGATTGCAAGGTTTTAAGACCGTCCAGCAGCTCAGCCTCGAGCCCGCCGAAGTCACGTGGCACCCATAAATTCCACAAGTTGTGCCGGACTATCCAGCTAAGTATGGAGGCAGGCAACTGGCGGCTTTCTTCGATTTCCGGTGGCGCTGATAAATGCATAACAGTGTAATGGTTCCGGCGATTCATTTGCTGCCAGTATAAAGGTTCAGAGGAAAATCATGAAACCTCGTTGCGCCGTAATCCTTAAACAATAAAATGACCGTCATACCTTTTAGCGCGTGAGCAGGCTTGGGATTGCATGAGGTTGACTCATTACAGAACTAATTTATCGTTCTGTATATCCCGAAAAACTGAACTTACCTTGCACGTAGATATCATACAAATCATACTGCAAAGCTCACGCTTCCATCATTCAGGAACAAGTAAAGTAAAAGGACGTTTATGCTTCGATACAGCAAATTACTATCTGCTATTTTCATTTCAGCCTCTCTAACTGGCTGTAACAGTGACTCCGATACGACTCTGGAAGAGCTGAATAAACATCGGCAAATTTGGGAAAGCCACAACATCTCAGACTATGAAATGCAGTTTACCCATACCTGCAATTGCCTGGATGAAGTAACGGCACCTCGCATAGCGCTGGTTGAAAATAATGAAGTGGTTTCGCAGGTAGCGACCCGTTTTGGGCCATCCATATCCATTGGTACTGAAGGTTTTGGTGTTGATAGCAACAACAACAAAGCGCTAAGGCCAGAGCTGGTAACGGTCTGGACAGTAGATGACTTATTCGACCTGATCGCGTTAGAAGAAAGTCGCGCAGATTTCCTGGAGATTGAGTACACAGAGGGGCTCGGTTACCCCACCCTCATAAGGGTCGACCGTAATGAACAAATTGCTGATGACGAATATACGATCACAGTGGACGTTGTCATCCCGGCAGATCAGTTAAGCTGCGCTGCGTGGGTAATTGACAACTCGCTGAAGTTAACCATTGTCGATGAAGGCTCTTACAACCCAATTGGCTGTGGAACTACGGTAACCGTATCAGATGAAGCAGGGTTTACTGAGACGTTTGTCAATGACGCTCCTTCCTGTGAAGACGATGAAAAAATTGCCATGCTCGGCGATCGAAACGGTTTTTACCAACTGACCATTGAAAAAGCAGGTTACGACACGTTAGTTATCCCAGACTTTGGCATCGGCAGAGGCATGTGTGGCACCAGAACACGGGATCAATATTTTACGTTGAGCCCGCAATAGTATTTTCTATTATACCATCTAAAGGCGTTATCCCCGTTCAAAGCGGGAATAACGCCAGAACACCCGGCCTCGCGAGCCAAAACTGCAGTAAATAACGACTCTATTTTCAGCCTTTTAATGTGACAATGTCTGCCTGTCAGGAACGGCCGGACCAAGTAACCTGCGTTCAAATATCAGTCCAAGTAACCCCATAATTAACAGTACCACGCCGCCCATCCCAAACAAGCCATTAACCGGACGGGTTACCGCTACCGGTTCCTGAAAACGATAGAAACGGCTGCCACCAGACACCGGGTTCAGAAACTTCTGCCCGGCATACCCAGGCAGTAAAAGAATATCTACGCTCTCACGAGCAATCATCTCCCGTTGCTTTTGTTCAAAGGCGTCACGACTATCGTCTGTCAGCCTTCGCCAGGCAACAAAGATATCTTCGGGCTCACCAGCCAGTACAACTCCTTCCGACATGTACTCATACATGGTTTCGGGGAATACGCTTTTAGAAAAATTGACATACAGACAGCCACACCCAACGGCTATTAAAGCGATACAGGTGGTAACATAACGTTTAACCTGATTCATTCCATTTCGTTTACACTGTTGGTAATACTGCTCAATCTGTGTGATTTGCAACAGTTTTGTATCGAGGCCCTCAACTATCAAAGGCTCCAGTAGCTGACCGGTCGTCATATCAAATGCAGTTAGAATGCCCGCAAAAATATCTCTAGACGGCAACGCTTTGTCATTCTCCAGCTTCGACAGATAAGACTGCTCGATACCTATTTTGTCTGCCAGTTCCGGCTGACTGAGTTCATACTCCTGCCGCAATTGCTTAATGCGATGTCCTAATGTCATAAATAGATCCCTTGGTTAACAATTCGCAGATAGTCTTCGCTAGTCTTTCAGGAATAACGAGTGGAATAAAGGGGAATATCACTGAATATAAGAACTTTCAGCGGAAGTTAGATTGAATTAGCCAGCCTGCTCAGGAGATCCCGGATAAGTGCTGCGCTCTTTCCGGCACGACGATGTTGATTTCGCATTCCCTGTTATCGCTGCACTAAAAAACCTCCGTCATCCCCGCACTAAAAAACCTCCGTCATCCCCGCACTACAAAAACCTCTGTCATCCCCGCATGCTTTTAAGCGGGGACCCCCTTGCATGATATCGTAGTGTCTAATCGACCTTCGCAGAAAGGTAGTGGTGGGCGAGCCAGCCTTTTCAGGAGATCCCGGATAAGCGCTTCGCACATTCCGGGACGACGATGTTGATTACCCATTCCCCCGTTATCCCCGCACTACAAAAACCTCTGTCATCCCTGCACAAAAAACCTCCGTCATCCCCGCATGCTTTTAAGCGGGGACCCCCTTGCATGACATCGTAGTGTCTAATCGACCTTTACAGAAAGGTAGTGGTGGGCAAGCCAGCCTTTTCAACGGGTCCCGGATATCACCTTGTGATTCCGGGACGGGAGGTTTCCAGAGTCTCATTCGAGACCCAGGAAACCTCCCGTCTGGTGAGCCCATAACTTGGCATAGATGCCGCCTTTTTCCAGTAGTTCCTGGTGGGTACCCTGCTCGACTATTTCGCCATTATCCAACACCAGTAAGCGGTCCATTTGTGCGATAGTGGATAAACGGTGGGCGATGGCCAGCACAGTTTTGTTTTCCATTACCTTGTTCAGGCATTCCTGAATGGCCGACTCTACTTCTGAGTCGAGGGCTGAGGTGGCCTCATCCAGGATGAGCACCGGGGCATCCTTAAGCAGTACACGGGCAATAGCAATGCGCTGGCGTTGGCCGCCAGACAGTTTTACACCGCGTTCACCAACCTGCGCATCAAAACCAGTGCGGCCATCTTTATCAGACAACTGCTGGATAAACTCGAAGGCTTCGGCTTGTTCTGCGGCTTTGATCATGGCCGCATCATCGGCATCGTTACGGCCGTAGATAATATTATCCCGCACCGAGCGGTGCATAAGCGAAGTATCCTGGGTAACCATGCTGATTTGCGCCCGTAATGATTCCTGATCAACCTGGCTGATATCCTGACCGTCAATCAGTATTTGCCCATCAGTGGTATCGTAAAAGCGCAGCAGTAAATTCACCAGCGTCGACTTACCCGCGCCAGATCGCCCTACCAGGCCAACCTTTTCGCCCGGTTTAATATTTAAGTCGAGGTTTTTAAATACCGGCACTGGCTGAGTATTGGCTCCGGGATAGCTGAAGCTCATATTCTTAAAGTGAATTTGCCCGCCATTCACGTTTAGCGCCGGGGCTTTATCTACATTTTTCACGGCAATGGGCTGGGCCAGCGTGTTGATACCATCCTGTACGGTACCCAGGTTTTCAAATAACGAGGCGACTTCCCACATCACCCAGTGCGACATGCCGTTTAAGCGCAGGCATAAGCTAACTGCCAGCGCGATTTCACCTGGCGTGACAATTTGCTGTAACCATAAATAAACCGACAACGCACCCACACTGAAGATAAGCAACGCGTTACTGAGCTCTACGCAGAACTCCAGAATGGTCACCAGGCGCATTTGCGGGTATACGGTATGCAGGAATTTATCCATGCTTTCCTGGGCATAGCTGGCTTCGCGTTTGCTGTGGGAGAACAACTTAACCGTGGATATGTTTGTGTAACTGTCTACAATTCTGCCGGTCATGAGTGAGCGGGCATCAGCCTGATACTGCGATACCTGCTTTAACTTAGGTACCAGTACCCGCAAAATGCAGATATAAATGCCCAGCCACACAACCAGTGGTAACGCCAGACGCCAGTCAGCGGTAAAGATCAGCACCACCATGGAAATAAAATAAACGCCGATATACACCATTAAATCGAGCAGTTTCATTACCGTTTCGCGCACCGACAGGGCGGTTTGCATTACTTTGGTGGCTACCCGGCCAGCAAATTCATTGTGGAAAAACGATAAGCTCTGACCAAGCAGATATCGGTGGGCCTGCCAGCGAATTCGCATGGGGTAGTTACCCAAAAGCGACTGGCGGGAAAACAGTGAGCGCAGCAAAATAAAGCCGGGAATAAGCACTACCACCACAATGCCCATCAGGATAAGCGTGCTGCTTTCCTGCTCAACAAAGGTGGCGCGATCTCTTTCGGCAAACCAGTCCACCAGTTTGCCCATAAAGCCAAACAATGTCACTTCGAGTATAGCCACAATGGCGCTGAGCAGTGAAACCGTAAGCAATACCGCCCACATTCCCTTGGTATAATGCTTACAAAAAGCCACCATTGTGGTGGGTGGCTGCGTGGGAGGTTCGGCTGGAAACGGGTTGGTTAATCGCTCAAAAAAAGAAAACATCAGGCCTTTTACTTATTGTCAGGTGTCGCTGAACCCCAGTTTGCTGAGGATAGCTTCGACATTATCATGGTGTTTGGCTTGCCATTCATCCAGCGTCATACTGCTGTCTTTGTCGGCGCGTTTTTTAGCTATTTCAAAGGCTTCGGCAGCAGAGGCTTGTGGGACGACGGCAATCCCCTCTTCGTCGGCGACAATGATATCACCCGGATGTACTGTCACACCACCACAGTTAACCGGTTGGTTGAGTGGGTCGACGCATTTCTTTGCACCGGGTTTAGGGATAACGCCGCGGGCAAACACCGGAAAGCCCATTTCCCGTACTTCGGCTAAATCCCTGATCACCCCATCTACTACAAAACCGGCTATGCCCCGCCGTTGGGCAATCGCACACACGTTACCACCAGATACCGCAAATTGATCGTCAGCTTCCACCACAATAATGTCGCCCGGGTTAGCCCGGTAAATAGCCGCGTGTAACATCAGGTGATCCCCCGGCTGGCATTTAACGGTAAACGCAGGGCCCGAAATTTTAGGCACCGGTTGCCACAGTGAATGAATGGCATAATCCATAAATTGCTCGCGAGGCAGTGCATCAGCATATTCGCATGTTGAGACAGATGAAAAATCGATGGTCATTACGTTCTCCCTGATAACATAACAGATTAAAGAATCACCACTATAACAACCCTGCTCCGATTGAGGAGTAGATAGCATGTATTTTCATTATCACTGCCTGTGTTATCTTGGTATTAAAAGGACAAACAACCAGCTCATGACCCTGCCTGATTACCACCTGTTGGCCGCGCTGTTTTATTCAGCCTTATTGCTACTTTGTACCGGCTCAACAAAACCGGCTATCCGCTTCGGCATACCAGCGGTTGCCGTATGGTTATCGTTAAATTTTGCCGGCAGTCTGCTGTTTGCCGCACAGGCGACGGCCTATATCGGCCTTACTTATTTGCTCCAGCAACAACGTCTGTCAGGGCGGTGGTCGAAAATAATAGCCTGGGGACTGTGGAGTGTTTTAAGCGTTGGGCTGCTCACCCACCTGCTGCCGGGTTACCAGGGATTACCATTGACCGTCAACGGCCAGATAAAGGCCAACAGTCTGGCGGCCAGTGTTTATCTGAATACCGACAAAGTACTTATCGCCTGGGCGTTATTGCAATGGATACCGGTATGGCAAAAAAACAGCCAGATCTCCCGCCCGGCTCCGGGGTGGTATTCGCTGGTATTGTCATTGCTGGCGATACCGCTGATCATGCTCCTTGCCGTTGAATTGGGCTTACTGCAATGGCAACCGGGGTTGTCCGGGTTGCTGGCAATCATCATTCTATCCAATCTGCTTAATACCTGTTTTACTGAAGAGTTACTGTTTCGTGGGGGGCTGCAAAATTACCTGCAACAAAAAGCAGGGATAATCGGCGGGTTGATGATTGTCAGTGGCCTGTTTGGCCTCGCTCACTTTGCCGGTGGCGGTTGGTATATGCTGCTGGCCACATTAGCCGGCTTACTGTACGGCCTGGTATATCTGCTCACCGGCCGGTTACTGTGGGCGGTACTTTGTCACTGGGGACTCAATACCACCCACCTATTACTGTTTACCTGGCCTGTGGTGCAGGTTTAGTAATCATCCCAGTTTATTTAGGACGAACGGCGGTCACTTCTATTTCTACCAGGTAGTTGGGGTTAGCCAGTCCAGCCACCTGAAAAGCCGAACGGGAAGGCAGGTTAGGCTGCTCTTCGGTGCCGAAAAACTGCTTATAGCCTCGCATAAAACCGGCGAAGTCCATTTTACCGTCCATTGCCGGATCCCCCACTAAAAAAACCTGCATTTTCATGACATCACCCATGGTCAGATCCAGGCTTTTCAGGTTTTCCTCAATGCGGTTGAGCACGCTGACGGTTTGCATTTCGGTATCACCATAGGCTTCCATACTACCTTTAGGCGCATCAGGATTGCTGACCCCGGGCACTGAGCCACTTAAAAACACAATGGTACTGGTTGCCGGTACTTCTGACGCGCGCAGGATCGGGAAGTCAGACCCAATCAAACCATGGCGAATCACCGTTTCTTTGGCTGGCGAAGTAGCTTCCGCGTCATTACATCCGGTGGTGGCAAATACTGCACTTAGCAGCAGTGGAGCAAGGAATAATTTTTTCATGTTGTGTTCCTGTATTCTGGTTAGTGTTTATCGTTGTGCAATGGTTTTAACGTCGTCTGCATCGACCACGTCGGTAAAGTGATTCCCAAAATGGCTGCGGGTGTAATTCACCACTTCGGCAATTTGTTCATCTGACAGGTATTGCTTGAGCGGCGGCATGCCGCCCATGCCGTTGCTGACCATATAAATCACATAAGCACCGGCAGCCAGTTTGGGGTTTTTGGCTAACGCCGGATACATCCCGGCACCTTGCGCCCCTTCGGCATTGGTCATATGACACCCCTGGCATATGGCATGATAAAGGGCTTCGCCGGTGACTTCCTCGAAGTTGGCGCCTTCCGAAAACCCGGCATCATCGGTGGCATGCAAGCAAGTGCTTACCAACAATGTAAAGCTCGTAATTAATAACTTTAGCGTTTTATTCATAAGTGCGTCCTCAAATTATTAAGCCGCGGTGCTCAGGGCTTTCTGGTGGAGTCGTTTAATCGCGTCGTGGGCCGATGAGATAGCGCCCTCCTGCCAGGCGGGTAAGTTAGAGGCATGCTCTCCGGCCAGCACCAGGCGACCGTCTACCTGACAAAGATTCTCATAATGTTCTGCGCGTTTATCTTCTGTCCACAGACCGTAACAGCCCTGGGTCCAGGGCACACGGTGCCAGCCCACAGAGATACCGTTATCAAATTCCCCGGCATACTGCGGATGAATTTGCTTACCGTATTCCACCGCTTTGTTAACTCGTTCCTGTGGTGGCAGGGAAGTAAATTCAAAAGCATTCGCGCCCCAGACATAGGCACCAAGCAGTACGCCTTTACCCTTGTCGCAGAACTTGGTGCTGGGGTAACTGATATTGGTGATCGGCAGGTTGGTGTAGCTCACGCCACCGTAGATGGCTTCATCCTGCTCCCAGAAACGGCGTTTAAATTCCAGGCCCACTTTTACTGAAGCGGCATAGGGTAAGGAGCGAATTGCCGCTTGCATACCACTGCTGGTCTGCACCGGGATCTGGCTGAGGATGGATAATGGAATGGTACACACACACCAGTCTGCCTGGGCGGTTTTTGCTATGCCCTGTTGTTCGTAATTAACCGTTACACCAGTGTCACTTTGGGCAATTTTGGTTACTTTGGCATTGTATTCAATCAGGTCGCCCACCCGCTTTTCAAACGCTTTGGCGATATTGTCCATGCCACCAACGGGCTGAAAAATACTGCTTTGAAACTCAATATCCTGACCGTTAACGATATATTTCCACAGTTCAGACTGAATCAGTGCGCTTTGATCAAACAGCTCGCTCGGCTCTGGCTTGGGTGACAAACCGCCGCCTGGTGGAATGGCGAAACCGCGTCTTAAACTCACCTCATAAGACTTCTGATAATCGCCCTTTTCGGTTAATGCCCCCCAGTGACGCAGCGATTCAAAAAGTTTCTCCCGGTCTTCCAGGGTAAGGGCTTCATCCAGCGCGTTTTGATTTAACGCTTTACCCAACAGTTCTGCCGCGTAGCCCTGATAATCGGCCTGTACTTCACGATAACGCTGAGGTTTGCCACCAAAGGCCTTGGTAGAGTGAACCAGGGCATTATAGTTAACCTGAATAAACGGCTCGATGGCGATATTGAATTCGTTAATATAAGACATCACATGATGGTGATGATAAGGCACTCGCCAGGGACCAGGATTGATGTAGTTGCCCTCGGCGAATTGACATTGCTGAGTCTCGCCGCCAAGTTCGGTATAGGTATCGCCGCCACGCAGAGTCCAGCAGCGCCCGCCGGCCCGGGCGTTAAATTCAAGCACTTTTACTTTGTAGCCGGCTTTTCTCAATTCGTAGGCCGATGTCATACCGGCCAGTCCCGCCCCCAGCACCAACACCGTGGCGCCTTTTTTTGCCCCACCCAGATTTAATTTATCCGGGTGTGACGACTCTGCCGCAAACCCCAGGGAAGTCATGGCCTGGTACATGGCACTGGCGCCAGCCGTTTTACCTATCCAGCCCAGTAATGCCCGGCGACTCATAGTGTGATTATTCAACGAAAAAACCCCTAATTACTAATGGATGCGCATACGGATGCACCGCCGGTGCCAGCTTGTTTACAGACAGGGCTAAACTTATAAAATATACGATTAACTACTAATAATAGACGATTGCGTGAACTTTACGCGTAAATCGGGCACAAATAACCCAGTGGTTAACCTTTGATGGGCCAGAACGATGCAAAGTAATGCACCTATTATGAGCATGGTTATTCATCTGCCCGGTGGGAGTAACAACATATTCCTTTACACTTATTCACACATAAGGGGTAGAACCGCTGCACTCATGGTTTAAGCTATGGCCGCTTAATCCAAACCCTTCACAAAAAAGGACTTAACGTGATGTTACCTAAATTACTGTTACTTCTCTGTTGCCTGATCAGCGGCTGTGTTCAGGCATCCATGAAAAGCTCGCCAATTGGATCGCCAACTGGATTGCCAGCGGGATCGCCAAACGGATCGCCGATGAAGGATTGCTTCCGCGGCCCCTTCAGCAGCTACGAAACCTGGAAAAATACCCTTGCCAGCAAAAAGCCAAATTTTAATGAAAAGGCCTTCAATTGGGCCTTTCCCGAACAAAAATACAACCACATCAAACAATCCGTGGATTGCTATGATTTTACCTATGAAGTGGATGGCATAACCGTTGAAGGCTATTACCTCGCGCCCAAGGCCCCTAAAACCAGGTTACCGCTCGTCATTTATAATCGCGGCGGCAATGCTGAGTTTGGTTATGTTATGTTTGCCAAAAAATTGTTGCTTCAGGCAGAACTTGCCCAGGCTGGTTATGTGGTTATTGGCAGCCAGTATCGCGGCGCAAGCACACGCTTTATCAAAAATAACGGGGCCGATGAATTCGGTGGCGCCGATGTAAAGGATGTCACTACGCTGGTTGATGTAGCGGCTAATATTCCCATGGCAGACACCAGCAATATTGCACTGGTTGGCTGGAGTCGCGGCGCGATGCAATCTTACCTTGCCGCCACGGCGCTGGACAATGTGCAGGCGATTGTCGGCATTGCCGGCGTTGCCGATCTGGCAAAGGAACTTAGCTGGCGCCCGATGATGGAAAAAGTATACCGCAGCCGCATTCCCGACTACGACAACAATAAATCAGCCGCCCTCGCGGCTCGCTCGGTAATAAACTGGGTTGACGAACTGCCCGATGCCCCGGTGTTATTACTCCACGGCAGTGAAGATAAGCGGGTCAACCCGGAGCAATCCCGTTTGCTGGCTGCCGCCCTCGACAACGTACAGCATAAAAACAAACTGGTTATTTATGAAGGCGACAATCATAGTCTGGTTAATAACCGTCAGACCATGCAACAGGAAGTGGTCGCCTGGCTCGATGAATATATGAAGTAAATTTAGCTATGTTCGGCGGTCAGTACTTTAAGGGCCGCTATCGCCCGCTCGGCGTCGACCTGCGGGACAAAAATGTGGTCGTGATAAAAAGCGGCGATGACGTTTGAGCTAATCCCCTGTTCGGTGAGCGCCTTCGACATCGCCGCAGTTAACCCTACCGCTTCCAGGCTGGAGTGGATTTCGCAGGTAATGCAATTAAATACCGTCTCGTACGCAAAGCCTTCGGCGTCGGCCACCGACTGCAACAATACCAGGGTGACGCCCTCTTTTTCGCGGAACATTACCTTGGGTTCGAGTCTCACGAACACTTCCGGGTCCAGCACCAGGATACTGACAAATACCCAGGATTCTGGCTGTAGTACCGGATTAAGCCCACCAAGCAGCGTATTTAAATCTGTTTCCCCTGTCATAACTTCCCCTTACAGTTTAAATGCTCTAACCCGTTTACCTTTAATTTTACCTTCCCGAAATAGCTTTAATGCGCGTTTCACACTGCGCCGTTTAACTGCCACAAAACTCTCATTTGCCTGCACTTTAATTTTACCAATGTCCTCACCCGGCACATCGGCATCTTTGGTAAGGGCACCCAGAATATCTCCCGGTCGCAACTTCGCTTTTTTACCTTCGTTCAGATTCAGGCAAACGAACTCTGGCTCAATAATGCGGTTAGCATGAAAACGCAGGCTCTGCGCGCCTTTCTTTTTTAGATCCTGCCTGGTATGGATTTCAATCGCCGCCAGGGCCGCGCCTTCACTTTCACCCATCAGGGTGAACGCCATACCCGGCTGCTGCGCCCGGCCAGCCCGACCGATACGATGAATATGCGCATCCGGGTTTTCGCTGACTTCATAATTCACCACACAGTCCACTCCGGCGATATCCAGCCCACGAGCCGCGACGTCTGTTGCCACCAGCACATTTAAGCAGTCACTGGCAAAGCGCATCAGTACCCGGTTACGGTCTACCTGTTCCATATCGCCCTGGATCGCAGCCACTACAAAGCCTTCCTGAGCCAGCATATCGGCAACTTCCTGGGTGGTTCGTTTGGTCCGGCAGAACACCATGGCGCTATTGGGCTGCTCGGTGGTGAGTAACGCTTTTAAGGCATTAAACCGCTGCCCTTCTTCCACTGTGTATACCAGCTCACTCACATTGGCGCGCTGCTCAGAGTCCACTTTAATGGATTCCGGGTCTGTTAAATAGGCCTGCGCCAACGCCGTGGTAGCCTCGGTAAACGTGGCTGAAAAGAATAAGGTTTGCACCGGCCCGCGTAAGCCGGCAAAAATCACTCCCAGGTCGTCGGTAAAGCCCATATCCAGCATACGGTCGGCTTCATCGAACACGCGCACTTTTAAATGTTTAAGCGTTATGCGTTTTTTCTGCACGTGATCCATTACCCGCCCTGGTGTGCCCACAATTATGTGGCAGCCATGGCGCAGCGAGTTAATTTGCGGCCCCATAGGCTGACCACCACACAGCGTCAGCACTTTAGCATTTGGCATATCCTTGGCGAGCACGCGACACTGCTCTGCCACCTGCTCAGCTAATTCCCGGGTGGGGCACAGCACAATGGCCTGCATGGCGTTTTTGTTGAAGTTGAGTTGCTGTAAGCAACCTACCGCAAATGCCAGGGTTTTGCCGGAGCCCGTCTGTGCCTGAGCCAGCACATCCCGTCCGGCCAGAATGGCCGGCATACTCGCCTGCTGCACAGGACGAGGCGCAGTATAGCCTGCACGAGCAATTGCCGAGAGTAGCTCAGGGCGCAGGTTGTAGTCGCTAAACAGTTCGCTCATAAATAAATTAAGCCAGTTTCCAGTTGAGTGTTTGTCCGGCAAAAAACGGCACCATTTCAGTACCATCGGCCAGGGTAACCAGTTCAGGGACCTGCCAGCTTTCTTTCACCAGAGTGATGGTGCCTTCGTTGCGCGGTAGTCCGTAAAAATCCGGCCCATTATTGCTGGCAAAGTCTTCAAACTTATCCATAGCGCCCAGTTGCTCAAACACTTCGGCATAGAGTTCAATGGCACTCCACGCGCTATAGCACCCCGCACAGCCACAGGCATTTTCTTTGCGATGCTTGGCATGGGGCGCTGAGTCGGTGCCCAGGAAGAATTTTTTCGAACCATCGGCAACCACTTCGCGCAAACGCGCCTGGTGAGTATTACGTTTTAATACCGGTAAACAGTAGTTATGCGGACGCACCCCGCCTACCAGCAAATCGTTACGATTTAGCAATAAGTGTTGTGGAGTAATAGTCGCGCCAACGTTATCACCGTGGGCCAGCACAAAATCGGCCGCATCCGCCGTGGTGATATGTTCAAAAACCACTTTTAGCGCCGGGAAGTCATTAACGATCTTCACCATATACTCGTCGATAAACACTTTTTCACGGTCGAAGATATCCACATGGGATTCGGTTACTTCACCATGCACCAGTAGCAACATGCCATCTTTCTGCATTTGCTCAAAAACCGGATACAGCGCGGTAATGCCCTTTACCGCAGCATCAGAGTTGGTCGTTGCTCCAGCAGGATAAAGCTTACACGCCGTAACCCCGGCCGCTTTGGCTTCAGTAATATTCGCAGGAGTGGTTTGGTTAGTCAGATACAACGTCATTAAGGGTTCAAACTGACTTCCTTCAGGGCGTGCGGCCAGGATCCGCTCTTTGTAAGCCATGGCGAGCGATGCATTCGTTACCGGCGGCACCAGGTTTGGCATCACAATTGCGCGAGCAAAACAGCGAGCCGTTGCCGGCACCGTTTCGGCTAGCATTTCATTATCGCGAAAATGGAGGTGCCAGTCGTCTGGCTGGCGGATAGTAATAGACTGCATGGAAGGCCCCGAATAGTAATCGCATGGTTAAGATCAGTCGCGCATTATAGCAACTTTAACGGGTAATAGTGTAATTGAAGGTAAAACTGTCCTTTTGGTATCTGTTGCAGGGCCACCGACCTCAGTAAACTGCTTTTGCATTGGTTAAAAGAGGATGAATTATGACGACTATCAATAATGCTAAACCATTAAACCACTCGCGTGTTTTTATCGCGATTGCCTATGCGCCCGCGGTGATCACATTCCTGCTGTTGGTCTATGCCCGGGTTGCTAAAGGCGATTCGTTATTGGGTAATCCTGCCACCGAGACCTTCATTTTATATTTATTGCTCGGTCAGTTCATCGAAAATCGCCTGCGATTAAATAGCAATAAACCGCCCCAAAACCACCAATAGATACAGTTACTGATTCGCCTGAAAACATTCACCATGATCAGGCAGCAATTAGGTGCTGCGTCGATTATGGAGAAAAAAATGAGAGAACTTAATTTTAGTGAAACACAGACTATTAGCGGTGCCGGAGAAGTCAGTGATTACCTGGAAGATCTGGCCCATGATGTGGGTTATGCCATCGGTTATGCAGCAGGTTATATCTACAATAATATACTGATTGGTAATGGTGTAGTAGACGATATTGCGTCGGCTACCGTAGGTCAGTAAAGAAGGAGAAAACAGATGCACACTTTATCTGAAGAGCACTATGCCAGCATACACGGCGGTTCTATTGCCAGTATGATTATTTCCAGTGCCGGTGTTATCGGGACGTATATCATGATCCTTGATTACGCAGAAAGCTTTGGCGAAGGTCTGGGCGAAGGCCTGTATGACGGACTCAACGAAGAGTAACTGTTGCAATGTGTTACCAGCTACTCTGCTTTGCAGCACAACAGCAGACTAGCTGGTTTTCTGCGCTTTTTGCAGGTTGCGCCACCTGACTTCCAGAATAGAGATGGCACCAATGTAAAGCACAATAATTACCAGCGATACAGCCAGAAAACGCTGCTCAGGAAAAACATACCAAACAGCAACCACCAGCACCGTTCGCAATACTCCGTGCACTACGCCTACCCAGTGCTGAATAATCCAGCTGATTGGCAGCCACATCAACCCGGTGAGCACACCAATGGTTAACGGCAGTGAGGTGTAATCGGTCATAAAAAACGGGATCGCAATAGCGTAAACCAGTACAGCCATACCCACCGAGTACATAAACAGCGCATCAAAGTTATTTTTGGGCCGCGATTTATCCAGAAAGTCTTCGCCGGTGAGCTTTGAGATAAACAACCCCAGGTAAACAATCGACCCGGTGGCGGCGAAGGTAAGTAAACTTATAGCAACCGGTCCTAAAAATAATGAGCCAACGGCAACAATCAGCCAGGCAATTAATCCGGCAATAGGGGTAGCAATAAGACGACGGCTGGCAAAATCAGCGCGCTGTTCCTCCAGACTACGATGTGGTGACATAGTGATCTCCTTATTTTGCCAGCATAAAATTTATTAATAGTAAGTGTCTGACTAATATGTACGAAAGTGTTAAAACAACGGCGCTTTGTTGATTACCATATCGTCCTGCCCGGGTAATTGTCTATCCGCTATTTTTCTACACCGGGGTTTCACATATTAAACTTTTAAGCGGCATCACAGTGCTGGTATTGCATCACTAACGCTGGGCACCTACCTTTGGTAACCTGAATGAAATACCGGAATGCTCATGCGGCTTATTTTCTTGATTCACCTGATGGTGTGGTTATCACTGACACCGGGTCCAAGTTGGTCTAACGAAATAGCTGCGCCGCCCATCCTGCACATGCAACCAGGACTTCTGCCTGTTGATAATGATCTGCTGGTCGCATTACCGCAAACAGAAAAAGCCACACACTATCGTGTTTTTAAGGCCATTGAACACCAAGCGCAATATAACCACGGCGCAGTGCTTTTTCACTTTAATGACCAGCTTTATTGCCAGTGGCAAACATCAAAGCGCGATGAAGATAGCCCGGACACCCATGTTTTGTATAGTGTCAGCGATGATGGCCAGCAATGGCAGCCACCACGCGCGCTGGCACCCACCCGTGATGATGCCATTGTTACCAGTGGCGGTTGGTGGTCTGATGGCAGCACACTGGTGGCTTTTATCAACGTATGGCCAAAACATCTGTCGCCCAAAGCCGGGCACACAGAATATGCCATAAGCGGCGACGGCCTGAACTGGTCGCCCTTTAAGCCAGTGACCGATGCAACGGGTAAACCGCTGCGCGGAATCATTGAGCAAGATCTCAAAGCCCTGCCGTCGGGCCGCATTTTAACCGCTTTTCATCGCCAGCCGGGACTTATTGCAACGCCGTATTTTACCAACGATCCACTGGCTGTTTCTGGCTGGCGCGCAGGTAAGTTTAACAATCTGCCTTATGACGGCAATATCAGTCGCGAACTGGAACCCTCCTGGTTTCACAAACCCGGTGGCGAAATTGTAATGACATTTCGCGATCAGGCTGGCAGTTTTAAAATACTTGCCGCTCAAAGCCAGGATAACGGCGTCAGCTGGACATCCGCCCAAGTCACCAATGTGCCAGACTCCAGAGCCAAACAAAGTGCTGGCAACCTGCCCGATGGTACCGCTTATATTGTGAATAACCCCACCGGCAATAAAAACCGGCTGCCATTGATTATTCTGCTAAGTCGTGATGGTGAGGAGTTTAATCGGGCAATGGTACTGCGGGGTAAAAACCAATTGCCGCCTATGCGCTTTGCCGGCAAATACAAACGAGTGGGTTACAGCTACCCTAAAAGTTATGTCTGGAATAATGCGCTATGGGTAAGTTACGCCGTGAACAAAGAAGATATCGCCGTTACGCGGCTGGCACTTGGGCCAACACCATAGTGCTTCGGGCCAGTGTTACACCAGTAAACCGTGTAAACAACTGTAAAGTAATTGCATATCGATTGGCTTACCAATATGCGACGTAAATCCCGTGTTTAAATACGCACTGACATCGCGGGGGGACACATTCGCCGTAAGCGCAACGATGGGTAAATTTTTGTGTTGTTGATTAATCAGTTTAAATGCTTCGATACCGTCCATTTCCGGCATCTGAATATCCATTAATACCAGGTCAAAGCTGCTGCTGCCAACCGCTTCAACCGCCTCCCGCCCGTTTGCAACAAATGTAACTTCCGCCGCTGTTGACTCCAGCATCGAGGCCAGCACCATTTGGTTGATATCATTGTCTTCAGCAACCAGGATACGTCGACCACGCAACTGTGGCGGTTCAGCGGTTTGTTGAGAAGCCGGCTCAGTGCTCAGCGAGGCAGGTTTAAGTGGCAGCCGCACAGCGATATGAGTACCCAACCCGGGCTGACTGTTCACGGTTAAGTCTCCTTCCATCAGATTAACCAGACTGCTAGTGATAGACATGCCTAAGCCGGTACCACCATATTTACGGGTGGTAGAAGAATCGGCCTGTGCAAATCGCTCGAATACTAGTTGCTGAACCTCCTCACTCATGCCTATGCCGGTATCAGACACGTTAAACTGCAACCATGGATTTTCTGTTTGCGGGCCACAAAGCAACTCAACTCTGACACCCCCTTTATGGGTAAACTTTACGGCATTCGACACCAGATTAAGCAGTATCTGGCGGATCCTGACAGCATCACCTGCCCAGCCATCGATAAAGTTATCAGCGCTCTCCAGTGTAAGAGAGATTTGCCTGACCTCTGCTTCAGGCAATAAATCACTCATCACCGACTCGCTAATTTCCAGTGCTGAGAAAGGCGCATTTTCCAGCGTCAGCTGATTAGCTTCAATTTTTGAATAATCAAGCACATCGTTAACAATGGTTAACAGGGTTTTGGCGGAATACCCGGCTTTACTCACCAGGTTTTGCAGTGTTGGCTCCAGGCTGGCTTGCGAAAGCAGTTGTAAAGTACCCAGAATGCTGTTCATTGGTGTACGGATCTCATGGCTCATATTGGCCAGAAATACACTTTTCACTTTGCTCGCCTGTTCGGCTTTTTCCTTTGCCAGCTGTAACTCTCTGGCCCGTTCAACGTTGAGAGTAACGTCCTGAAAAGTACCATACAGTTTTACGCATTGCCCGTCCTGCATTTCGACTTCCCCACGCGACACCACCCACCGCGCTTTACCCTGTGCGGTGATCAATTGCGCTCTGATATTCCAGGGCCGCCCGTTTTCAATAGCATGGGACATCACTTGCTGAATTTTTTCGCGGTGCTCGCCCTCAGGATAAAAAGCCAGGGCAGATTCGATAGAGGGAACATAGTCATCTTCCACACCGTGAATTAGCTTAGTCTGCTTGCCCCACTCAATATACCCGGTTAACAGATCCACCGACCAGGTGCCAATTTTTCCGACCTTCTCCAGTTTATCCAGCGTGGCCGCCTGCGCGGTTAATCTTGCCATCGCCTCGTTGCGGGCAATCTCAGCGCCCAGCCACTGAGCAATAAGCTCGACATAATCATAAGCCTCTGGCGGAAACGGTGAGACTGGGTTAGGCGATGAAAAATTCACTGTGCCATACACTTCATCATTTAGCAGTATCGGAGCACCAAGATACGCCTCAAGCCCCTGGGTGTGATAGCAAGGATGGCTGGCTATTTCTGACTTGCCAGCATGATAAAACCCTGTCGCCTGCTGTGCTTTAAGCGTGTGCATGCAATAGGTTTCTTCAAGGGTAAAGGTCATTCCAGGCGTAAGCTCAGGAATAGGGCTTTCGACAAACTGGATAAGATATGTCTGGTTAATGACTTTACTGACAATACCAATTTCCAGTCCGAATAATTCAAGGCCGAAGCCGAGTAATTGTTCGACTTTCGCGTCAAAGGATATTGCCTGATTTGCAACAATATTATGAAACGCCCGCAATGGATTGACTGAATTTGCCATAATGACCTGATTCGAACCTGCCCTAAATTGATACTCTACAAGAATTTGTAAACGGTTGCTGAACGATTTACAGGCAATCAGGATTTTAAGGAGGACCGGAGATCAACAGTCAGCGTTTCACAGGTAAAAACAGGCTGCGCTCAACGTACACAGGTTTCCTGAGAGACCCCGGATATCACCTTACGGTGATGCCGGGGTAAAAACAGGCTGCGCTCAACTTACACAGGATTCCTTAGAGACCCCGGATATCCCCTTACGGTGATTCCGGGGTAAAAACAGGCTGCGCTCAACTTACACAGGATTCCTGAGAGACCCCGGATATCCCCTTACGGTGATTCCGGGGTAAAAACAGGCTGCGCTCAACTTACACTGGATTTCTGAGAGACCCCGGATATCACCTTACGGTGATTCCGGGGTAAAAACAGGCTGCGCCTGTTTTTATTTCTTCGTGTAGGCCGCTATTATTACTATGGTTTGACCGTTTACTTTACCTTCAATGTGCAGCGGGTTGTTGGTCAGACGGATGTTACGCACCGGGGTGCCACGCTTGGCCGTAAAGTTGGCGCCTTTCACGGTGAGATCTTTAATCAGGTGTACTGAATCGCCGGCTTTGAGCACATCGCCATTGCTGTCCAGAGTGGGCTCCCTGTCATCTATACCCGCTTTGGCCCACTCCAGTGTGTCATCGTCGAGGTACAGCATATCGAGTAAATCCTGAGCCCAGGTTTCACTTTCCAGTTGTTTTAACATCCGCCATGAAACCACCTGCACTGCCGGCACCTGAGACCACATGGCATCATTCAGGCAACGCCAGTGATTCACATCTATCTCACTCTCGTCAGTTAACTGCCCACAACAGGTCGAACAAACCGCTATTGCGCAATTATCTGAGTCGTTGGGTGATTCAGGCACCATATAAAGGCTCAGGCCTTCACTGTTGCCACATAACTCACATGCGTCATTTGCACGTTTAAATACTGCTTGTTCGTTTGCCATTGTCTATGCCCGAAAGTGAAAAAACGCGAGTATAGCACAGGCCAAACATTTTATAATAAGCAATACAACCATTTAGTTTGAGCTATCTCCGTGGTCAACCCATATAAGCTTTGATGTATCAAACCCCAGCGCCTTTGCTTTGCTGAGTAAACTATCCAGGATTTCTTGTGGCAGTTCCGGCGTGCGCGCCAGTATCCACAGGTACGTCTTATCCGGGCCAGTCACCAGCGAATAGCGATAATTTTTCTTGTCGAGCTCTGCCACCACATAACTGGCATAAAACGGACCGAAAAAAGACACTTTCAAATGCCCTGTTTGCTTATCCTCAACAAAATAAGCCTTACCTTCAGCTTCATTCCACTCACCTTGCTCGGCGTTATAGCCTCGGTTCAGTACCCGAATACCACCGTCATCGCGCATGGAGTAATTAGCCGTAATTTGCGAAAGGCCACGTTCAAAACTATGATCAAACCGGGCAATTTCGTACCAGGTTCCCAGATAGCGATCGGCCTCAAAGCCCTGCACTGGCTTAACGCCTTCTGGCACCGACGTACACCCGAACACTAACCACACTGTGGAAAGGATCATTAAAAAACGAACCATAATAATTCCTTGAAACGAAAACTGATATCAGGCCTCAATACGATCGGCAACTATGTTTGTATCACTTAAAGGTTTAAGATAGGGTGTGGCCAAGTTAAAAAAATAGAAAATCACTATGCTAAAAACACAATTTCCACATGCCTCCAAGCTAATTTTCGGTTGTATGGGACTGGGCGGGAACTGGTCTCATCAACCCTACACCAATGCCGATTTAAATCTGGCAACCCAGGCTGTTGAGCAAGCGTTATCATCGGGTATCACGGTATTCGATCACGCCGATATTTATACCCATGGCAACGCCGAAAAAGTTTTTGCTGACGTGCTGAACAACCAGCCGGACTGGCGCGATAATATGATCATTCAGTCTAAATGCGGGATCCGCTTTGAAGACAATCAGGGGCCAAAGCGCTACGACTTTTCGCCCCAGTGGATTTCAGCTTCGGTTGAAGGCATTCTGAGCAGGCTCAATATAGAACACCTGGATGTACTATTGCTACACCGCCCGGATCCACTGGCCGAATTACCCGCCGTGGCCGAGTGCCTCACGCGGTTGCACCAGGAAGGTAAATTTGGCTACCTGGGCGTGTCTAATATGCACTGGTATCAGATTGATGCCCTCAATAAACTGCTGCCGTTTCCGGTGATTGCCAATCAGTTGGAAATGAGTCTCGGTTACCGGGATTGGGTAGAAGAAGGGATTTGCACCAATAGCCCACATAACAGCCAGAACGGTTACACACCGGGCACACTGGAATATTGTCAGCAACAGGGCGTGCAGTTACAGGCCTGGGCACCATTGGCACAGGGCAAGTATTCTGGCAATGGCGATGCAGACTGCCCCACCAGCAAACTGGTAAGTGAATTAGCCGCCAGTTATGGCGTGAGCAGAGAAGCGATCGTGTTAGGCTGGCTAATGCGCCACCCGGCCGGTATTCAACCGGTTATCGGAACCACTAATCCACAGCGAATAGCCGCCTGCGCAGAAGCAGAAACGTTAACTTTATCCCGTGAACACTGGTATCAGCTGTTTGAATCTGCCCGCGGTCAGGAAGTGCCATAATATGTTTAACGCTATTCACCACGTAGCCATTATCTGTAACGATTACCCAACATCCAAAGCGTTTTACCAACAGGTGCTGGGGTTTGAGGTAGTGGCTGAGAACTACCGGGCTGAGCGCGATTCTTATAAATGTGACCTGGCGTTAGCCGATGGTACACAGATTGAGCTATTCTCTTTTCCCGGCGCGCCGGTAAGACCCAGCCGGCCGGAAGCTCAGGGTCTTCGCCACCTGGCGTTTAAAGTCACGGATATCGATGCAGCTATTAAACATCTGGCCGATCACCAGGTTGAATGTGAACCGGTCAGGGTAGATCCTTACACCCAACGCCGTTTTACTTTCTTCAACGATCCAGATGGCTTACCGCTGGAACTCTACGAAATCTAGCTGTCCAGTAACGCCAATGCACCAAACAACCCCGAGCGGGTGTCCAGGCCGGGTAAACAAATGATGTCTTCCAGGCTTATCCCTTCGGGCATAACAATATAGTCATTCAATTTACCACTGGCGGCCGCAATCACTTTCTCAACCAGGCCATGTTTTTGCATTACGCCGCCGCCCAGGATAATTTTTTCAGCACTTAACGTCACCATCAGGTTATGGCACATATCCCCCAATACTTCACTAAGACCATCCCAGGCCGGATGCTCATCCGCAAAAGTGTCAGATGGCTGCGACCAGATTTTGCCCAGCGCGGTACCTGAAGCTAACCCTTCTACACAGTTTTGGTGAAAGGGGCATACGCCATGAATGCCAGCCGGAGGCTGCACCAGCATATGGCCAATTTCCGGATGTACCAATCCGTGCAGGGGTTTGCCGTTGATTACCACGCCGCCGCCCACACCGGTACCTACCGTTACATATACCGCCACCTTGGTATCCTGAGCAGCACCCCAGCGATATTCGCCCAGTGCCGCTCCGTTAACATCGGTATCAATGGTCACTTCACACTCCAGTTGAGCAGCCAGGTGACCAGCTAAATTGGTATGACTCCAGTGTGGCTTGGGTGTTTTTGTAATGTAGCCATAGGTGGCCGAGGCAGGATTTAGATCCAGGGGCCCAAAACTGGCAATGCCCATCTGACTGAAAGCATAGCCGGCTTCACGCTGCTGTTGAAAGAACGCAACCGTTTTAGATAAGGTCTCTTCGGGGGTTGTGGTTGGAATGCGAATTTCCGCCACGATATCGCGCCCGGGAGTTACTATCGCACAGTTAAATTTGGTACCACCGGCTTCAATCACCGCGTAATAAGGATCAGTTAACGCCATCTGCTATTGCCTCAAAGTTCTGCAAGCGTTGTTCAATTAACCCACAGTATTGCTGCGGATTATCATGACATCGTTAGGGTTGAATTCATATCGGTTGTGTCTGTTATTTGTTAAGTATCTGGCCACAGATTTCGCTTACGCAACCAAAAGCCAATGATTAACAAAAATAACACAAACACAAAAACTTAATCTTTTAGTTTAATTTAAGAAATTAGTAAGCAAATAAAGCCCTTACTGATAAGTCGTGACTTTGGATAGACATTTACTTGTAAATTTCTTGCTAAATTAACTTAATCGTTTAAGATTAAAGCTAGCAAAGCTTAGTTTTGCTGTAAACAAATTTGTGAAACTTTTGTAAAACCACCTGAAGCAAGTCAGTTGGCTGGAGAATACTGATGAATTACGCGGCGTCGAGTGAACAATGCCTGAGCAGAATACTGGCAGGGTTAGATTTATCGTTTATGTCACAGCGCGATCGCAACCTTTTCGTCAATCGTCTCCATAGTCACTTTCACGAATTGTTCACACGCTACGTGGATGTCTACGGCCATCAGTTCGACTGTTATTATCATTTATCTCAGTTGGTCCTGTCGCTGGCCACGGGGCTTAAAAACCGAAAAGCCGACCTGAAACGCCTGGATAAAGCCAGAAGCGACGTTGACAAGCTGTGGCACCAGCAGGAAAACCAGGTCGGTATGGCTTGCTATGTCGATCTGATGGGCCCTACGCTTACCGAACTACAGGCCAAGATCCCTTATTTTAAGTCACTCGGACTCACGTACCTGCACCTTATGCCACTTTATGCCTCCCCGGAAGGTGACAGCGACGGCGGCTATGCAGTGTCTGACTATCGCAAAGTCAACCCGGTGCTGGGCAATATGAAAGAGCTTGAAGCTTTGTCTAAAGCGTTACGGGAAGCCGGTATTAATCTGGTACTGGATTTTGTGTTTAACCACACCTCCGACGAACACCGCTGGGCAAAAGCGGCCCTGGCTGGCGACGAAAATTTTCAGAACTACTATTACCTGTTTGATGATCGCACCATCCCCGACCAGTACGAGCAAAGCCTGCGAGAGATATTCCCGCAGGTTCGCCGTGGCAGCTTTACCTGGAACGAGACGATGCAAAAGTGGGTATGGACAACCTTTAACAGTTTTCAGTGGGATCTAAACTACAGCAACCCGGCGGTGTTTAACGCCATAACTGAAGAAATGCTATTTCTGGCAAATATTGGCTGCGCAGCCCTGCGTCTGGATGCGCTGGCTTTCATCTGGAAGCAGATGGGCACTAACTGCGAAAACCAGCCTAATGCACACAAACTGATCCAGGCGTTCAACTGCTGCCTGCAGATCACGGCACCGGCGGTGGTGTTTAAATCGGAAGCCATTGTTCACCCCGATGAGGTACTTAAATATATTCGCCAGGATGAGTGTCAGCTTTCCTATAACCCACTGTTGATGGCCCTTATCTGGAACAGCCTGGCTACGCGCAAGACGCGCTTGCTTACCAGTTCAATGCAAAAGAGCTTTGCCATTGAACAGGATTGCAGCTGGGTAAACTATGTCCGTTGCCATGATGATATCGGCTGGACCTTTGATGACGCCGTAGCCCACCAACTGGGGATTAACCCCTACGATCATCGCTACTTCCTGAATCAATTTTTCACCGGTCGCTTCGAGGGCTCTTATGCCGACGGCGTGCCGTTTGCAGAGAATCCATCAAACGGTGATTGTCGGGTGTGCGGTTCACTGGCATCTTTATGCGGCCTGGAAGGTGCATTACAGGCCAATGATCAACAGGCAATCGACACCGCTATGCGCCGCATCATGCTGGTCCATGGAATAATTATGAGCATTGGCGGCATACCCTTGCTGTATTCCGGTGATGAATTGGGTTTACTTAATGACTACAGTTACCGGGATGATCCGGCCAAAGCACACGATGATCGCTGGGTAAACAGAATTGCCGTCACTTCAGCACACATCAATGACATTGAAGCTGCGCCGTCTCCCACTGACTCGCTCGAGCGAAAGACCCAAAAAGCGATTTTTGCCGGCATTAAACAGCTGATTAATTTACGCAAAGAACATGCTGTGTTTGGTCAGGCCCGTACCCATATTTTACACACTTCGAATCAACATTGCTTTGTGTACTGCCGGGTAACGGATGAGGGGCAAAAATTACTGGCTCTATGCAACTTCAGTGAGCACCCACAAACTCTACAAAGCAACGTTTTGGAAGTGTTTGACGGCAAAGCCGCAACAGATTTATTTAGCAAAAAGCGTATCGATAAGGTTTCAGACATTCACTTAGCACCTTACCAACAATACTGGTTACTCGGCTAAAACGAACTGACAAAGAAAGGCCTGATGAACGTTAAAAAATTCATGCTTCCTTATTGCTACTTTCCGCCCCGTACTGATCGAACCCGCCCGTTACGCAGTATTTATGAGCAATTAAATTTCCGAACCGCCGGTGACATTGCGCAGATCTGCTATACTTATGTCTTGTGAGAGCGCGGTTCACAATAATGAGCTCATTACTGAGATAATGAGGCGTAGGGTATCACTTATATACCCATGTACAGTAGAGAAGCAGGGCAATCAGTTTATTTGTGGTTGTCAATGAAGGGATCACTGTTTCGGTAAAACAGGAGCAAACGGAAAATGCTAAGCCAGGCTTATTTAGAATATCGTTGTCCTCGCTGTGGTTACATTAATGCCATAGCCAGAGAAACTGTGTTAGACATGTACAAAGAACAATCCGATGCATGTCAGCACTGTAAGCAAAAGCTTGAAATTATTGCAGCCAACGGCATTAACGATCAAATTAACCTCATCGTTTCCGAACAGGAAGACGGTGCGAAGTAACTATCAAAAACGAAAAAGGGGATGCTACTACAGCATCCCCTTTTTGCTTTCAGCACGGCCTTTTGTGGCTAGCCGCCAAAAAATTCACGGCGCAATTGCATGTCGGTCAGAAATTGCCCGCCCAGTGCCGATGTTTTGGTGTAAGAAAGACTATCGCGTATGCCTCTTGCCTTTACACAATAATGCGTGGCGTTGATCACTACCGCCACGTCTTCGGTGCCGGTCAGAGCCTGCAAAGCCACCAGCACTTGCTGAGTGAGACGTTCCTGCACCTGAGGACGCTGGGCAAAGAAACCTACCAGACGATTAATTTTAGACAAACCAATCACAGTATCCTTTGGAATATAGGCTACCGTGGCCGTCCCGTCGATGGTGACGAAATGGTGTTCACAGGTACTGGTAAGACTGATATCACTTACCTGAACCGGCTGACCCACCTGCATCTTGTTTTCAATCTGGGTGATCTTGGGAAACTTACGATAATCCAGGCCAGAGAATATTTCATCGACATACATTTTAGCGATGCGCTCTGGCGTCTCCGACAGGCTGTCATCAGACAAATCCAGGCCGAGTGTTTCCATCACGTCCCGCATGGCGTGCTCTATCCGCTGGCGCTTCGCTTCGTCGCTCAGACCATTTTCTAACATAGGTGTTTCCAGGCCTTTATCTACCAGTGCTTCATGCACCAGCAATGCCTCTTTGGAAATGCCCAGTTTTACAGCATCGCGCACAACTACCGCTTCTTTTGCTAACATTCACTCATTCCGTAACAACGACTAACCCAGCTTATACTATCAAGACTGCAGATTAGGATTAAAATAACCTGTTAATTTGTCATTAAAACGATCTGCAATCCGTGTAAAGTCGTAATTAGTACCAAAATTATCGGAGGTATTTTTTGTCTTTACCTATACTCATCACCGGTGGAAGTCAGCGTCTCGGACTAGCGATTGCGCAACATCTGCTGGCCAACGATCAACCGGTTATCATCACATACCGACGACACAAGCCGTCTGTCGACGAGCTAAAAAATGTCGGGGCTATTGTGTTGGAGGCGGATTTTAGCACTCAGGCGGGTATTTCGCGAGCAATAGAAGAAATAAAACGCACTGCGCCAAAGTTGCGCGGCATTATCCACAATGCATCAGACTGGGTACCCGAAAACGCTGAAACCGCGCCTGGGGATCTGATACATGACATGATGATGGTCCATGCTAACGCACCCTATCAACTCAACCTGGCACTGAAAGACGCATTGCAGCCTGACAATGGTGCGCGAACGGACATCATCCACATGACCGATTATGTGCAGGACACCGGCAGCGAAAACCACATTGCCTATGCCGCCAGCAAAGCCGCTCTGCACAACCTGACCCTGTCGTTTGCCCGGGTTTACGCACCGCATGTTAAAGTAAACAGTATTGCGCCGTCACTGGTAATGTTTAACGACGACGACACTCAGGAATATCGTGAAAAGGCACTCAACAAAAACCTGTTGGGTATCGTTCCCGGTGCACAGGAAGCAGTCAAAGCGGTTAATTACCTGCTTTGCGCTGAATATGTCACCGGCCAGACCTTACATTTAAATGGCGGCAGAAATTTAAAATAGCCAACATCCGGCGCCTAAGTTGTTGGCCCATAAGGGCCGACAGCGTATAATTGCCAAGTTAAATACTTAATCAGGAAACACTGTGACCACCTCACTTATTCCAGAATGGAAAGCCAGCGAAGCGGTAATTCTGGCCTGGCCTCATCAGAACACCGACTGGGCGCCGTGGCTGGAAGATGTCCGCCAGATTTATCTGTCTATCATCCGCATTATTAACGCCAATCAGGCTGGTGTACTGTTGCTGTGCCGCGATGAAGATATGGACGATGTGGAAAGCCAACTGGCAGCCGATGCCCGGGTAATGTTAATCAAAGCAGATTACAACGATACCTGGGCCCGGGATTTTGCTTTTTTAAGCTGCGGCAACCCAGAGGCCCCCTACCCGGTAGAGTTCACCTTTAACGGCTGGGGGAATAAGTTTGACGCCAGCAAGGATAATCTGGTTAACCAGCGGTATCTGGCACCATTATGCCGCGAAAATCTTCGTACATCGTCGATTGTAGCTGAAGGTGGCGCATTAGAAATTGATGAAAATGGTCACCTGCTATCCACTGCCTCCTGCCTCTACAATCCGGCCCGCAATGGGGATATGAGCGGCGACGCTTACCGTAAGGAATTTACCGCTTATCTGGGCTGTGCGCAGCTATCGATATTCGCCCACGGGCACCTTGAGGGCGACGATACCGATGGTCACATTGACACACTGGTACGTTTCACGCCCACCAGCGGTCTGGTGATTCAGGCCGCCGAAAATCGCCCCGAAGACAGCCATTATCAGGGCTTAGCTGCGCTGGTACAGGAATGCGCTGAGGCTTTACCTGCTCATAGTCGCTACTTGTTGCCGTTGCCGGCCATGTTTAACGACGATGGCGACAGGTTACCGGCATCTTACGCTAATTACCTTATTTGTAATCATACCGTTTTATTACCGGTTTATGGTCAACCCGAAGACAGTGAGGCAGTAGCGGTGATGCAACAGGCTTTCCCGCATCACGAAATAGTGCCGGTGAATTGTGCCACGCTGGTTCAACAGTTTGGCAGCCTGCACTGCATTTCCATGCAGGTACCTTGTAACACCTTAAAAACCGATGTCATTCACCAATTAAACTCAGGAGTGACCCGTTATGTCTGAGCGCACCTTAAAGGTTGGGCTGGTTCAACAGTCTGTCGCCAACAACGATAAAGCCACCAACTGGAATAAAAGCGCGGCCAGAATTGCTGAGCTGGCGGAACAAGGCGCCGAGCTGATTTTATTGCAAGAGCTGCACAGCACCTTGTATTTCTGCCAGAACGAAGATACCAATACCTTTGACCTGGCCGAACCTATTCCCGGCCCGGCCACCGACTTTTTTGGCGAAATCGCCGCACAGCACAATATCGTGCTGGTGACCTCATTGTTTGAAAAACGTGGTTCCGGGCTCTATCACAATACTGCGGTCGTGTTTGACCGCAGTAGCGAGATTGCCGGTAAGTACCGTAAAATGCACATTCCGGATGACCCGGGGTTTTATGAGAAGTTTTATTTTACGCCAGGCGATATGGGGTTTGAGCCCATTCAAACCAGTGTGGGTAAACTGGGCGTGTTGGTATGCTGGGATCAGTGGTATCCTGAGGCCGCACGCCTGATGGCCATGGCCGGCGCTGAAATTCTGTTTTATCCCACCGCAATAGGTTGGGACATGACCGATTGCGAAGATGAGCGCAAGCGTCAGCATGATGCCTGGCATACCATTCAGCGGGCCCATGCAGTAGCCAATTCGGTACCGGTAATCGTGGCCAACCGCACCGGATTTGAAACATCGCCAACCGACGGCGATCCGGGTATTCAGTTCTGGGGGCAGAGCTTCATTGCCGGGCCACAAGGTGAGATCCTGGCCCAGGCCAGCAGTGACAAAGAACAAGTCTTACTGGTAGACCTCGATATGACCCGTACTGAGCAGGTTAAGCGGATTTGGCCTTACTTCCGCGACCGCCGCATCGACGCCTACGACGATCTCGTCAAACGCTGGCGCGATTAGCTACCAGCAGGCAGCGCAATAACGCGCTGCTCACACAATACATAGCACTGGCGTTGCGATTTAGGCGCCAGTGTCGTTAACACCTCATCCTCAATACTCAACCCACCAGTGTACTGACCAAGTGCTGGCATCAGCATCAATGTGTCAGTGGTTACCAGGCTTTTACCGCGAAACCGTCGCTTACCTGAAGCAAACCAGGCTTTGGGATGAAAATGACCCACAATCTGTAAGCCATCGTTATCCTGTGGAATATGTCGGCAATGAATTAATTCGCCCTGCCGAGTGCGTAGTGGATAACTCTCAGCACGCAGCCCATCCAGCGCTTCAGGTACCTGGGGATCATGATTCCCCTCCAGCCAAATCCACTCCTCAACACTGAGCACCAAAGCCTTAAGTTGGGCGACATCGTCGGCTAAAAAGCGCTCAAATGCATGAATATCATGAAAACTATCGCCCAGGCAGAGCACCCGATGCGGTGCATAGCATGCCAGCAAGGCCGCAATACTTTTCAGGGTTGCCCGGGAATCGTAACGAGGCACAGGCGACGCATATTGCGACAGGTAACTGCCTTTTTCAAAATGCAGGTCGGCCAGTAACAAACAGTCCTGCTCCGGCCAATACAACGCCGCACGGCTATCGAGTAGCCATAAGCTGTTGCCAAATCGGACGGGGAATACCTGCTTTGTATCGATTAACTGTTGTAGCCGGCTGGTTGAAAGCATGTTCAGTCGTCACCCGACAACAGCGCCCTGACCTCATCGAGCATGGATTCGGCTTCTGCATAGAGTACAGCCTGATCAAGCAGCGCCTGCTCACCTGCACCTTTAACCTGTTCACTGCGTACATCCAGCACTATGGGAATTGCCATAGGTGACACCTTGGGTAAATCAATAAACTGCGTTTTCCCGACAAATCGGATCAAAGTATCTGCTAATCGCCGGAGATCGAGCAACTCGCGCTCGGCATCTTCCCGTGCAACCTTGAGCAGGATATGGTCGGGTTCGTATTCTCGCAGCGTATCGTAAATTAAATCGGTGGAAAAGGTCACCTGCTTCATGGTTTTGCGTGTACTGTGATAGCGCTGTTCGGTTAGCCCGCTGACGATAGCCACTTGGCGGAATGAGCGTTTAAGCATAGGTGCGTTAAGCATCCAGTCCTCCAGTTCATCGCCGAGAATATCTGGTTGGAACAATGTGGCGATTTGACTTTCATCCAGCAGCTTGAGCGCGCACACCGACAACCCGTAGTCTGTCACACTGAAACTTAATGGCTTAAGGCCAAGCTTTTCCATCCGCCGGGTTAATAACATACCCAATGTCTGATTGGCCTTGCGGCCCTCAAAAGTGTAATACAAAGAGTAAAACGCGCGCCGGTAAGGAAATTGTTCGATAAGTACCTTATCCCGGGCCGGAATTCGCGAGAAGGCTTGCTGCAGGCTGAGCCACTCACGTACCTGCCCGGGTAAAGCCTGCCACTGAGCGGGCTCATTCAATAACGCCCGTACCCCATCGGCCAGATAGGTTGAAAGTGGTAACTGACCACCCACATAGCTTGGGATTTTCGGCTCTTTGCCTTTGTCGGGTCTGGCGTGTAACTGCATATCCCGAATAGCCTCAAAGCGCAGCATTTCGCCAGCAAATAAAAATGTGTCGCCCGGCGTAAGCTGCTGCGCAAAGTACTCTTCCACCTCGCCGATAATCTTGCCCTGATTGCCGCGCCGGATACGCTTCACTTTAAGTTTTCCCGCCTCCACAATGGTACCGATATTCTGCCGGTGACGCTGAACCACCCGCTGACTGGCCGGTTTAAAGGTGCCATCTGGTTGCTGGCTTAACCGTTGATAGCGTTCATACCCCTGAAGCGCATAACCACCATCCACGCTGAATTGCCACAATTGATTAAACTCATCAGCTGCCAGCCCCTGGTAAGGAGAAGCATTGAGAATTTGCTCATACAGGGCATCAGGTGTAACCGCACCAGAACAGGCGCAGTTAATGATAAACTGCGGGATGATATCCATGGCACCGGGCCGCACCAGCGCGCCATCACGCGCGCCCTGACTAATCGCCTCAATAGCAGCCTGACACTCCAGCGCCTCAAACCGGTTGGCCGGAACCAGCAAGGCTTTACTGGCTTCCTCAAACCGGTGATTCGCCCGACCGATACGTTGTAGCAGGCGACTAACCCCTTTCGGGGCGCCAACCTGAATTACTAAATCCACATCCCCCCAGTCTATGCCCAGTTCAAGGGCCGAGGTGGTTACGATTGCCCGAAGTTTGCCAGAGGCCATCATTTCTTCGGTTTTGCGGCGCTGCTCTTTGCTCAGCGAACCATGATAAAGGGCAATGGGCAGTACCTGGGAGTTTTCTGACCACAACAACTGAAACAATAATTCAGCCTGTGCCCGTGTGTTCACAAACACCAGGGTAGTTGCAGCGTTGGCAATAGCCTGATAGATATCCTCAATGGCGTATTTGGCCATGAAGCCGCCAAAAGGCATGCGCTGCTCTGAGCGTAAAATATTGATGGCCGGTTTGGCAGTATCCTCAACCTCAAGCAGCGCGACAGGTTCTCCGGTAGGCCCCAGCCAGTCTGCCACCAGCTTGGGCTTGGCTACCGTCGCCGATAAACCGATGCGTTTGAAGCCGGGTGCCAGCGATTCCAGCCGGGCCAGGGCGAGTGTGGTAAAATCGCCGCGCTTGTTACCAATCAGGCTGTGAACTTCGTCGATAATAACGGTTTTCAGCCTACCGAATATTGTTGGCGCATCGGTATAAGAGAGCATCAGCATCAACGACTCGGGGGTAGTCAGCAGGATATGCGGGGGCCGTTTACGCTGGCGCTGCCGTTTGTGCGATGGCGTATCGCCGGTGCGCGTCTCAACCGTAATTGGCAGCGCCATATCTTCTATGGGGCGCAACAAATTACGATGAATATCCTGGGTTAACGCTTTTAAGGGTGAAATATACAACGTATGCAAATATTCAGACGTTTCGCGCTGTAAGTCTACCAGTGACGGCAGGAACCCTGACAACGTTTTACCAGCGCCGGTAGGGGCGATCAGCAGGGTTGACTGTGCCGTTTCAGCACGGTTAAGCATGTCCTGTTGATAGGCTCGCAATGACCAGCCCTGTTGGGTAAACCATGCGATAAATTCAGCGGGTAACGGCAAACTCAAAAGCAGTAACAAATCCAATTGGTTAAGTGGTAAGGGTATACGTGCCCCGGCACAAAGCGGTTTAATACCGCACGCAACATTCGCTATACTGCCAGTTCATTTTGTTAATGTGTTCATCTGAATGAATTTATTTTCCGCAAGACTTTGCTTACTTACCGGGCTGACCGGGCTAACCGGATTCATCACTGCCTGCAGTGACGGGCCTTTACCGACCATCGGCCGGACCCACGGCGATGTGCCCATGAGCCGATTGATTAAGTTTGACAGCCAGCAAGAATGCTATCGATTTTTAGAAAATGTGTCTTTTGAAGCGCCTTTTGCCGACGGTATGGCTTACCAGCAAACGACCTGCCTGACAGCAGGGAAGAAAATCGGTCGCAAAACCATTGACGAAGTTGCTGAGTTGCATGTTTCGCTGACTTCTGACGGCGAATATTACATCGTTAAAGGCGGCTATTGAGCTTTTCTGACTAACACCGCGTAAAAGAAGCCAAATGGCTAATTTCACGGAGTGTTTTTGCAAGCTGACAAGTGGCTACAACCGCGGGACAACGGCCTTTATTGTGTTGCCGCTGATTGTTACATCGATCCTACCGTACCGGTAAATCGCGCCCTTATCACCCACGGGCACGCCGATCATGCCATTGGCGGACATCATTGTGTGGTGGCGACAGCGCCCACCATCGCTATTATGCGCACCCGTTACGGTGAGGATATGGCGCAAACCGTTGAGGCGCTCGACTACGGCCATACTATTGAATTAGGCGATCCGGATGATCCGGTCAGCTGCACATTTTACCCGGCGGGGCATATCCTTGGATCCGCTCAGATTCTGCTTAGCTATCGTGGCACCCGGGTAGTCATTTCCGGCGATTATAAACGCCAGCCGGATCCCACATGCCCGCCCTTTACTGCCATTAACTGCGACGTGTTTATTACTGAGGCAACCTTCGCCCTGCCGGTGTTTAAGCATCCGCCAATTGAACAGGAATGCAAAAAACTGCTGCAATCGCTTGCTCTGTTCCCGGAACGTTGCCACCTGGTAGGGGTTTATGCGCTGGGGAAATGCCAACGTGTGATCCTTAGCCTGCGCGCCCTGGGTTATCATCAGCCCATTTATCTGCACGGCGCCCAACGACGGCTTTGTGATTTGTATGAAGAACACGGCATCAACCTTGGCGAGCTGACTGATGTGGCAGATGTGGCCGATAAATCGGAGCTGGCTGGTGAGATAGTGCTAGCTCCACCATCTGCCCTCAGCGATCGCTGGTCGCGTTCGTTACCTGAAGTGCGTAAAGCCATGGCATCTGGCTGGATGCAAATTCGCGCCCGGGCCCATCAGCGGCAGGTTGAGCTCCCTTTGATAGTGTCTGATCACTGTGACTGGCGGTCACTGCTGGATACCATCGATGAAGTCAGTCCGGGAGAAGTGTGGATAACCCATGGCCGGGAGGACGCATTGTTGCATCAGTTAACCACTCAGGGCGTAAAAGCCCGGGCACTGTCGCTGATTGGCTATGACGAGGATGCCACAGACTAATGGAAGCATTTTCCCAACTCCTTCAGCAGCTGTATTTTACCAGCAGTAGCAATGAGAAGAGCAGATTGCTGCGCCATTACCTGGCGCACACGGCAGACCCCGATCGCGGCTGGGCTATTGCCGCATTGGCTGGCACCTTAAAGTTTGAGTTTTTTAAACGCAATGCGGTGAAAAATCTGATGCTGGAACGGGTAGATCCGGACCTCTTCGCCATGAGTTATGACTATGTAGGTGAAATGAGCGAAACGGTCGCCCATTTGTGGCCCGACGCCCCCACCAACATTGAGTTGCCCGGCCTGGCAGAACTCATCGACCAGTTCCGCCAGGCTAATCGCGAGCAGGTGAAAGCGCTGCTGGTGTATTATCTGTCCGGTATGACGGCCGAACAGCGTTGGTCATTGCTTAAGCTGGGCACCCGGGGCCTCAGGGTTGGTTTGTCGGCGCGGAGTGTCAAACGTATCCTCGCTGAGTACGGCGATGTACCAGTGAGCGAAATCGAAACCCTCTGGCACGCACTTAAGCCCCCTTACCGCGAGTTATTTGACTGGCTGGAAGGCCGCGCAGAGAAACCCGATATCGCCGGCGCAGTCACCTTCCATCCGGTGATGCTGTCGCACCCGCTGCCTGAGGATAAAGCTACGCAACTAGCCGTTGAAGACTGGCAGGTTGAGTATAAGTACGACGGTATCCGTGTCCAGCTGGTGATCACCGAGCAAGGCAAAGCGCTTTATAGCCGCACCGGTGACGACATCAGTGAGTCATTTCCCGACGTCCTCGCTGGCATAGAAGAACCTGGCGTTATAGACGGTGAACTGCTGGTGATTAATGACGGTAAAATTGACTCCTTCAACGCTTTACAACAACGGCTTAACCGTAAAAAACCATCAAAGAAGCTCATCGCTGAACGCCCAGCTGGCATAGTGGTTTATGACCTGTTAACGGATAACGATGAAGACATCACGCCACTGCCGCTAACCATACGACGGCAGCGACTCGAACATTTTCTTTCCCGGGCCTCTGCCAACCACCTGCTTGTATCGCCTTTACTGCCGGTCAGCAGCAATGCTCAGCTACAGCAAACCTATGCCAACGCGGCAGAGGATACCGGTGTTGAAGGCCTCATGCTCAAACGTAAAGACAGCAGCTATGAGCCAGGCCGCCCGAGCGGTCAGTGGTACAAGTGGAAACGTGAGGCACTGCATCTTGATGCCGTGGTGATGTACGCCCAACGTGGGCATGGTAAACGCTCAAGTTTTTATTCCGACTTTACCTTTGGAGTATGGCAGGACGACACCTTATTACCCATAGGTAAAGCTTATTCAGGCTTTACCGACGAAGAACTCAGAAAGCTGGATAACTGGGTACGGCGTAATGCGGTGGGGCGATTCGGCCCGGTCCGGGAAGTAAAAAAAGAACTGGTAGTGGAAGTCGCCTTTGATGCTATCCATCCGTCCACCCGACATAAATCCGGTGTCGCCCTGCGCTTCCCTCGCTTTCACCGTATCCGCTGGGATAAACCCGCCAGCGAAGCCGATACCCTGGCCAATGCCAGGGCCTTGATAATTGAGTAATCTGTGTGGCATTTCCGGGTATTTTTGCTAGCTTGAACTAAGGACAATTTGTTTACCATCGTACAGGCAAACCAAGATGCAGGACTCAACCCGACAAAATGGCTTTGAAACCGTTTTTCAAAACTCCAAAGACGGACTGGCTATTTTCAAGCAGGGAGCCTTTGTTGACTGTAACCCTTCCATGCTGCAAATGGTTGGCCTGACCCGCAAAGAAGGTCTGGTAGGCAAAACCCCGTTCGATTTTTCTCAGCCCCGGCAACCAGACGGGCGTGATTCCGAAGAGAAAGGCCTCGAATATATTAACCGCTGTCTTGAAGAAGGTAGTGTGCGATTTGAATGGGTTCACCAAACCGTCGATGCTATGCCTTTCTGGGCGGAAGTTCTGATCACCAAGATGGTGGTAGAAGGTGAGGTGGTTATCCACGCCAACTGGCGGGATATTTCTGAAAAAAAGGAGCTCGATTTTAAGCTCGCCGAACAAAAGGAGAGCTTTGAGACCTTATTCAATGACTCCGTGGACGGATTGTGTCTGTAGGAAAACGAGCACTATACTGACTGCAACAAAGCCTTTTTAAACCTGTTCGGTTTTACCCGAAAAGAGCAGATCATAGGCCTCCACCCTGCCGATATTTCCTCTGCTATTCAAGCCGATGGCAAACCGCTCAGCGAGTCGGTGCCAGCCCGGTTCAAGGAAGCAGATGATAACGAAAGCGTTAGATTCGAATGGAAGCATAAACGGGTAGATGATTCGGAGTTCTGGGCTGAAATTATTATTACCACCACAGTATTGAACGGTAAAAAGGCTCGCTACATCAGTACCCGTGATATTTCGGAAAAGAAAGAACTGGCTATCAAATTACAGCAGCGTAATCACGACCTGAATGCCTCTAACACCGAACTGGAAAACATGCTGGTAAGCTTAAAAGAAGCTCAGGACAAACTTATTGAATCGGAAAAAATGGCCAGTCTGGGCTCTTTGGTCGCCGGTGTGGCGCACGAAATAAACACTCCAGTGGGTGTAGGGCTGATGGGGATTACCCAGTTTAAGGAGGACATCGACGCCATAACCAAACGCTATAATAACCGCGAACTCACACCCACCGACTTTGAGGACTTTCTTACCGATGCTAACGAAATTTGTGAGCTGGTAAAAACTAATCTCGACCGAACCGCGCAACTGGTAAAAGGCTTTAAGCAAATAGCCGTCGATCAGACTAGCGAGGAAGACAGAGAAATAAACCTGTCTCACTATGTTTCAGAAGTGATAGCCAGTCTTAATTCGGTGCTGAAAAAATCCCAGGTCGCCGTCACGCTGACCTGTCCCGACAACATTGTGGTTGTCCTTAACCCGGGGCTGCTCTATCAGGTGTTGAGTAACCTGATAATGAATTCGATTTATCATGGCTTTAAAGACATTCCGGCAGGACAGATCCTGATAGTCATTGAAGATATCGACAACACACAGTTTTCGCTTACCTACCGAGATAACGGCAAAGGCATTAGCGCCGAGCACCTACCGCAGATTTTTAATCCGTTTTTACCACAAACCGGGCAAACGGTGGCACTGGCTTAGGCTTAAATGTCACGTACAATATTATTACCAGCGCGCTGGGAGGCAGCATAGAATGCCGCAGTGACATTGGAAAAGGAGTGGAGTTTTTGCTGACGTTCGAGGTTAAACAACGCCTGGCATCTGCTGCGCATTAGCATTTCCCTGCAACCGGGCCAGGCAGTTACAGGGAATACTTGCCAATGAAGTTATGCGGTGGCGCTCGGGCGCTCACTCACCAGCTTATACCAGCGCTGCAAATGCGTTTGTTCCTCACCAATGCGAATTTTCACCACCCGGGCAAAGTCGATAGCGCATAACGCGATGATATCGGCAATAGAGAAGTTCTCGCCGGCTATGTAGGTCGATTCTGCCAGCTGTTTATCCAGCACATCGAGAAACTTAACCGCGTCTTTACCGGCTACTACGCCATATTCGCTAACGGGCGTCATCCGATCGCTGAAGTACCCGGTGGTATGCTGAAAGCAATGTACCACTGGCAGCATCAGGCATAAATCGACCCACCGCTGCCACATGGCAATAATGCCTTTCTCAATGGCACTCTCGCCACACAGAGGAGGATTTGGAAAAGCCGCTTCAATATAGGCACAGATAGCGTCGCTTTCGCTGATACAGGTGCCATCGTCGAGCTCCAGAATAGGCAGCTTACCCATAGGGTTTTTGCTTAGCATTTGTGGGGAGAGATTTTCGCCGCCCTTCAGGTCTACCTGTATGTACTCAGCGCTAATGCCTTTTTCGGCCAGAAACATTCTTACCCGGCGCGGATTGGGTGCCGTTTGCGTATCGTAGATTTTCATCGCGATCTCCTGTTCAGTGAAGAATAATCAGACTAATGGATCTGGCGATCAAATCAACTCACAATTATGTACATTAAGGGGAGTAAACCTTGCTTCACGGGCAAGCAACGCCCGCGAAACAGGTCAGGAATAGATTACTGAACGGTTAACAACGTAGAGTTTCCGGTCCAGTAAAGAAGGATAACCTGCATCGCGTCGGTTAGACTTAAGTAATCGCAGGGTTTGGTCATGTATGTATTACAGCCTAAATCGTAACAGTCTTTTACATCCACATCGGTATCTGATGTCGAGAACATGATCACCGGAATATGTTTCAAATCGGTATTTTCCCGGATCGCGGCCAATACTTCCCGGCCGCCCATTCTCGGCATATTTAAATCAAGAATAATGAATGACGGTAGCGGACCGGTAGTGGTTAGCTGCTCCATCAAATCCACGCCATCCACGGCTGTCCTGATCTGGGTTTGCAGTAAATTACTGTCGATTAAGGCATCGGTGATCAGCTCGCGATCGTCTTCATCGTCATCAACGATGTAGATGAAATTTAACTCACTGATCTTCTTTTGATTAATTTCTAAACTGTTCATAGCTCGTTCATTATAACATTTTATCTCAACAACCTCACTGACGGCTTATTTCACCGGTAGTTGCATGTAAAAAACACTACCGTTGTTCTCACGGCCTTCGGCCCAGATACTTCCATTGTGTTTTTCTACAATTTTTCTACAAATTGCGAGGCCCATTCCGGTTCCTTCAAACTCACTTTTGCCATGCAGGCGTTCAAATAAGTTAAAAATTCTGCTGGCATACTGATTGTCAAAGCCAATACCGTTGTCTTTGAATGCCAGGGTAATATGTTCCTCCGTTCGATCCACCACTGTGATTTCGATGACAGGGTGTCGCTCTGGAGCAACAAATTTAAGGGAATTCTGCAGTAAATTCTGGAAAACCCGCATTATATGCCCTTTATCAGCAAGAATGACACCAATTTTATCTACCCTGATATCCGCCTGCTTTTCATTCACCAAAAGCGAGATATCATCAAGCACCGTTTGAATGGCACTATTAGCGTTGATGGACCGGAATTTCATGGCATCACTGCTCAGCCGTGAAAAGCTCAGGGTATTTTTAATCAACGTTTGCATCCGCTCGGCAGACGCCCGCATTCTTTCTAAGTATGACTGGTTCTTGGCCGAGAAGGTGTCTCCAGAGCGTTGGATCCGGTCTCCAAAAGTTTGAATCTTTCGCAGCGGTTCCTGTAAATCATGGGAGGCAATAAAGGCAAAGCGTTCTAATTCACGGTTGGACGTTTCAGCAGTCTCCAGCGCCTCCAGCAAATGTAGCTCGGCGGTTTTGCGCTGTTTAATTTCCAGATTTAACTCAGCAGTACGATGGGTTACCAGCTCTTCGAGCATATTATTCATCTGCAGTACTTTTTCAGACTCAATAATCATCTTACTTTGGATCATACTGCGCAGCTTTAACGCCCCTTCCCGCTCGGCTTCCTGCCAGGGTGCGGATTTTTTATAAACGTTCTGCTTCCAGAGTTCAAATGAACTTCTCGGCATTAACCGATGACTACCGTCATCGGTAAACTCAATCACTTTTTCCGGTTTGCCCCCCCAATTCTTGGCCTGAATGATTTCTTTGCGAAACCACAGAATATACGAACTGGTATCCGCCGAGAGCGACACCATCATGACGCCACTGGCAATGTCGGCAAGTTCAGCAAATTGTGGGTTGTTGATACCAAGCTGGTGTGTAAAGTAGGCTTCTTCCTGGTCGGTTATTTGCTCAGCCAGCCACTGATGTAATTGTTTTATGACATCCTGTTCAGGCACATCCCCTGCACTTTGTACCGAGCCGTCCAGGCACCATACTGCGCCACTGGCGCCCACCAGCGCGAGCAGCTGTTCGGCTTTTTTCTTCAGCGCATTCTGATATTCCTGCTCCTCGGCCATGGCTGCAGAGATCTGGCTGAGCATAGCCAGTTGCCGGGCATTTCGTTGGGTATCTTCTTCCTGGATTTTGACTGAAATAAGCTGTGACAGCATGACCGAGATGTACTGGGCAATTTCACGTACCTCAAATGGCACGAAGTTACGAGAATAATGGTGACAGGCGATAAGCCCCCATAACTTACCATTAATAATGATACTGATGGACATCGACGCTTTAACGCCCATGTTTCGCAAATACTGAATATGGATCGGCGAGACGCTGCGCAGCGAGCAATAACTTAGATCTACGTGGGGTTGAGCCGGGTACAAGCGTGACACTTCAGCCTCCACATCACACAACAGCCTGATAGGGTTTTTGATGTACAACTCGCGGGCTTGTTTGGGAATATCCGACTCAGGGAAGTGCTGCTTTAAAAACGCATTGAGGTGGGCCTCTTTGGCCTCGGCAATTACCTCACCGTTGTACTCATGATCAAACTGATACAGCATCACCCGATCAAAACCGGAGAACCGTTTAACCTCTTCTACTACTGTCTGGTAAATCAGGTCGAGTTTATGCACACCCATGAGCGACTGCACGGAATTCTTAAGCATTTTAAGCACCGATTCATAGGCCTTATCACTAACCTTACTGTCCGGCTCCAGTGCAATCAGGATCACCGAACCATTGTAGGTCGCGATAGCGGTCATTTTACGCAACTCGGAGTCGGCACGCTTAATTAGTACCGACGTAGGATTAAATAGCTGTAACGTCTCGGTTTGCCAGTGTTTATTAATGATTGCGCAGTAGTCTGCATCAACGACTTCGGCCAGATCTTTGCCAATACACTCTGACAAACCTGTGCCGCACAGCTCGGTGATATTCTCACTGACACAACTCAGTGTCATGGTTGCGGGATCAACAACCAGCAAATAGCCATGGGGCTGTATCGAGCCGGGAATATGAATTGGCTCTTCGTGGCAGTTATCCAGCGTTACTTCAAAGTTATCAGTCAACCTGAACTCCTTTCATCAGCGTATACATATTTGAAAATGACAGGTTGGCGCCGTGGATGATCTGCTTTTCACTGCCTGGGTTTGCGGCGACAAAGTGTTGCAGGGATAACTGAAATCCCCGCCACATCATCGGTGTGTTCGGCCCGTAACTGTGGAAAAATCGTAACCCTGAACGCCCTTTAAAATGGGGCTGGTGACGTAATTTGTCGAGGATATGTGCGCCGCCGAGGGTGGCGCCTTCAAACACATACAAAAAACCCCATGCCAGGGCTTCGTTATCCGGCAATGCCAATGCTGCGCTGGTATAGGACCCGCTGTGTGCAACAGGCTGCTGAGTTTTTCTTTCAACATAGTCTATGTCGCTATCGAGCCAGCTAAGCTTGGCACGTTCTTGCATCATAGCTGCCGTACTCTGGAATTGCCCGAGCCTCGTTTCAACCAGCTCGTAGTACGAGCGATGCAGTTGAAGCATGTGTTGATAGGCCTGCAGGTCCAGCGGAGCGGTAAACAACAGGTCACTCATTACCGCTTCAATGCGGCAATGTGCGTCGCGGGTTTCCCGCCGCAATCGTGTTGCGATATCGGGTTTTGCTACCCTGCAAGCTGTTACGTTATCCGTCATGGTTCACCCTGGTTGGAAAAACTGTTCTTGAAACAGTCCGGTCATCTCAATCAATATACTTGCCCCCTGCCTTTGTCAACAGAATCTTTAATTACCAATAAGAATCAATAAGATTAGTATCTTAGGCCGCTGCCAATGGCATGCAGATCTGATTGCCCGGCCTCCGGGCAACAAACTTAGCGCCGGTAAACCTGAATGTAATTTACCGCCAGCGAGTCTGATAGTCGCCAGACACCGGTGAAGGGGTTCAGTTTCATGCCAGTTTCGTTAACCAGCTTAAAGTGTTCCGGGGCAACCCAGCCAGCCAGTTCTTCAGGTTTAACAAACATTTTCCAGTCGTGTGTGCCTACCGGCAGATAGCGCATCACATACTCTGCGCCAAGTATCGCAATGACCCACGACTTTAAAGTGCGGTTTAACGTGGCTAGCACCAGAGTACCCGACGGTTTCACCAGCCTGGCACAGTCATTTATCAGCGCAGCCTGATCCGGTACGTGCTCTACCACCTCGGCGTTAATGACCACATCGAATCGTTCGTCTTCGGCCAAGAGTTGCCCCGCCAGACAATGGCGGTAATCCACCGGTAGCCCTGATTGTTGTGCATGGCGCCGGGCCACTTCGATACTCATAGCACTGGCATCCACACCTGTCACCACCGCGGCGCGTTTGGCCAGCGCTTCACTGATAAGACCCCCACCGCAACCAACGTCGAGAATGCGCAGCCCTTCCAAACAATCGGGCGCTGATGGGTCGCGTTCGTGGCAGTTCGCTAACCGGGCAATCATATATTCAGTCCGCGCCGCGTTAAACGCCAGGGCAGTTTTATATTTACCGTTGGGATCCCACCACTCTTGTGCCAACGTATTAAAGCGGGCAATTTCTTGTTCACAAATGTTTTTATTGCTAACGCTACCGGTGACTTTACTTTTATCCAGCATGGCGATACTTCACTTACAACTGCTCACTCAAACGGCGGATATCCTGATTTAATTTACGATCATTAAGACTGTAATCAACCGGACAATCGATAATGTGCACACCAGGCTCGGTAATACACTGGCGCATCAATGGCGCTAATTCCGCGGTAGCGGTTACCCGGTGGCCTTTGGCTCCATAGCTTTGTGCATAGGTCACAAAATCAGGATTGCCGTAATCCAGGCCGAAGTTATCAAACTCCATGTGTGCCTGTTTCCACTTGATCATACCATAGGCATCGTCACGCAGGATCAGCACCACCAAATCCAGTTTGAGCCGCACGGCAGTTTCAATTTCCTGACTGTTCATCATAAAACCGCCATCACCGCAAACCGCCATTACCGGCTCATCGGGATTGACCAGTTTTGCCGCCATTGCCGAAGGCAAGCCAGCGCCCATAGACGCAAGTGCGTTGTCGAGTAACAGGGTGTTGGGCTCGTAGGCTGGGTAATTTCGGGCAAACCAAATTTTATAGATGCCATTATCCAGCGCTACCACTCCGTGTTCTGGCATCACGGCGCGAACTTCACTGACCAGTCTTTCCGGCAGCACCGGAAATCTGTCATCGCTGTCTGACTCCTGACGATGCTGCACATAGGCATCATGCACATCCTGATAGAGGTCCCGCTTCCAGTGCTCCTGCGGTGTTATACGCTCATTGATCTGCCAGACACTGTTAGCGATATCGCCCACCACTTCAAGCTGCGGGAAATACACCGGATCCACAGCTGCAGGTTCGAAGTTAATATGGATTACCTGCTTACCGTTTTGATGCATAAAGAAAGGTGGCTTCTCAACTACGTCATGGCCTACGTTAATAATCAGATCTGCCCGCTCGATCGCCTTATGAACAAAATCACCATCGGATAACGCCGTATTACCTACAAACAAGGGGTCAGATTCCTTCAATACGCCCTTACCCATTTGCGTAGTTACAAAGGGTATCCCGGTATGATCCACAAAACGGCGCAACATTTTAGCCGTGAGTTTGCGGTTAGCGCCGGCACCAATCAGCAATAACGGCGCCGTAGCCTGCTCAATCATGGTTTTGGCTCGCTCTACTGCCTTCTCCTCGGCAACCGGGCGGCGTGACTGGCTTTGTTTGAGCAAAGGTGCTGTTGTTGATTCTCGTGCAATGTCTTCGGGAATTTCGATATGCGCTGCGCCGGGACGTTCTTCAGCGGCCAGTCGGAAAGCCTCTCGAATCACAGAAGGAATGCGCTCACCGCTAACAATTTGGGTGGTGTACTTGGTAATGGGCCGCATCATATCCACTACGTCAACAACCTGAAATCGCCCTTGTTTACTGGTTTTAATTGGCTTCTGGCCGGTAATCATCAGCATCGGCATGGCGCCAAGCTGGGCATAAGCAGCAGGCGTTACCAGATTGGTAGCCCCTGGGCCAAGCGTGGATAAACAGACTCCCACCTTACCAGTGAGTCGTCCGTAGGTTGCCGCCATAAACCCCGCCCCCTGCTCGTGTCGGGTAAGTACCAGCTTAATGGATGAATGGCGTAGTGACTCGAGTAAATCCAGGTTTTCTTCACCAGGTATGCCGAAGATATACTCGACGCCCTCGGCTTCCAGGGCCTGAACAAACAAATCTGCTGCTTTCATATTCCTTCTGCTTTTTGGCTTAGAATACTAGTTGCTACGCAGGCAGTGAGAAATAGTTTAGTTCAACAAGGAATCAGGGGGATTTACTGTGCGGCTTTCCAGTTTTCCAGCGCGTTCTGGGTGTGCTTATCAATAGCATCCTTATTATTGCTGACCCAGTATTTTTCCATGATACGCACATTGGCCTGGTTAGCTTTGTAAAAGAAGTCCGCGATATCCCCAACTACTGGGATAAACCCCAGGCCAAAGTCGAGCAGACAATTGCGGATCATCACTTTAATCAACCCTCTGGGCAGCCCCATTTGCTGACCAAGCTGCACAATCCGAAACGACACCACTAACATCAGCACATCGCCCACACCGGGAATTAACCCCACCAGGGCGTCTAAGCCAATGCGAAAATTAATCAGTGGAATTTTAACCGACGTATCCAACAGGTTAGCCAGCTTCTGTGCTTTCAGTAACGGTTTTGGTGCCGTACCGGAGTAATCTTTCATCTTGGACATCCGTGTTTGTTGGCCAGTTGTGCACGCAGTTCCACGTCAGAGTTTACCTGCCAGCCGTGCAGGTTTTCCTTCACGAGGTCGAACAGCATTGAGATATGCGCCGGTTCGCTGTTGAGGGCCGGGATGTATTCATAGCGTTCACCACCGGCATGCATAAAATATTCGCGGTTCTCTTCGCCAATTTCTTCGATGGTTTCCAGGCAGTCCGCCGAAAAGCCCGGACAGACCACCTGTACTGATTTAACCCCTTCGGCTGGCAGGGCCTTAAGCGTTTCATCGGTATAGGGCTTTAACCATTCCTCGCGGCCAAACCGCGACTGAAAAGTAGTCATGTACTGGCTGTTTTCAAGCCCCAGCTCCTCGGCTATCAGGCGGGAGGTTTTCAGGCATTCACAGTGATAAGGGTCACCATTGTCCAGATAACGGCGCGGCACACCATGATAAGACAGTATCAGTTTTTCTGCCTGACCGTTAATTTCCCAGTGCTGACGTATGGTTTCGGCAACTGCTTTTATATAGCCAGGGCGGTCATGATAATGGCTGACAAACCGTAAGTCCGGCAACCACCGACGCTGTTGAAAATCCGCTGCAATAGCATCAAAGGTAGAGCCGACAGTTGAGGCGCTGTACTGCGGGTATAACGGCACCACCAGCAGTTTTCTGACACCGTTACTGAGCATTCGCTCTATCACTTTGTTGACCGCAGGTTCACCATAACGCATGGCAAAATCCACTATCACGTCGTCACCAAACTCCTGCTCACAGCGCTTTGCCAGTGCTTCGGCCTGTGCTTTGGTATGCACCATAAGTGGTGAGCCCTGTTCAGACCAAACCGAGGCATAAGCCTCTGCTGAACGTTTTGGGCGAAAATTTAAAATAATGCCATTGAGAATAAACCACCAGATAAGGCGTGGTACTTCAACCACCCTGGGATCAGATAAAAACTCTTTTAAGTACGTTTTAAGGGCGCCTTTGGTCGGCGCCTGAGGCGTACCCAGATTAGTAATTACAACACCAATTTTATCGGCCTGTTTATGGCTGAATCCCGCGTTACCGGTGTACTTCATAAATGTCGAATCTCAATAGTAAACTAGTTAATGCCTAATAATACGGCGCAACGGCTAAATTGGACTGCTATGGCTGATAATAGGTGGGCGTTTCCCAGCCCACCGGCAGACCCAGTACGAATACCCATAAATAAAACAACAGTGTCCACCCAACAATGAACACCATTGAATAAGGCAACATCATCGCAATCAGCGTTCCCATTCCAACGTCTTTCTTGTATTTGGCAGCCATGGCCATAATCAGTCCGAAGTAGCTCATCATCGGCGAAATAACGTTAGTCACCGAGTCACCAATACGATAGGCGGCCTGAATAACTTCCGGCGCGTAGCCCAGTAACATTAGCATTGGTACGAATACCGGTGCGGTAACCGCCCATTGCGCCGAAGCGCTACCCAGCGAAAGGTTGACCAGACCACACATCAGAATAAATAACAGGAAAACTTCGGGGCCTTTCAAATCCAGTTGAATAAGCAGTGCCGCCCCTTCTACGGCTAACACCGTGCCTAAATTGGTGTACTTGAAAAAGGCCACAAACTGGGCCGCAAAAAACACCAGCGCGATATATAGCCCCATACTGCTCATGCTGCGCGCCATACCTTCGATAACATCGCGGTCATTTTTCATGGTGCCAGCCACCTTCCCGTACACGAAGCCCGGGATAGCAAACATCACAAAAATTAACACCACGATCCCTTTCAGAAAGGGCGAGCCTTTCAATCCGCCGGTTTCCGGGTTACGCAGTACACCAGCCTCAGGGACCACGGCGAGTGCTACTAATACGCACAGTCCCAGAAATGCCAGACCCGCCATTTTCATGGCTTTCATTTCCTGCGCGCTGGGCGATGCCATGGCTTTTTCGTCGAGCACCATGGTTGATTTCGACTCATCAAACTTACCCAGCCGCGGTTCAACGATACGATCGGTGACAAAAAAACCCAACGCCGCGATAACAAACGTACTGGCAATCATAAAGAAGTGATTGGACTCAGCACCTACCACATAGTTTGGATCAATCATCTGCGCTGCGGGTGTGGTGATCCCGGCCAGTAATGGGTCGATTGTACCTAAAAACAGGTTGGCACTGTAACCGGCAGACACGCCCGCAAAGGCTGCAGCCAGTCCAGCCAGAGGATGGCGCCCGAGAGAGTGAAATATCATCGCGGCCAGCGGAATGAGTACAACATATCCCAGCTCTGAGGCGGTATTAGAGAGAATACCGCTTAACACTACGATAAAGGTAACCAACCGACGCGGTGCATTCAGCACCAGCGCCCGCATAGCAGTAGATAGCAACCCGGAATGTTCAGCCACAGAAACGCCCAGTAAGGCCACGAGTACCGTTCCAAGCGGCGCAAAACCAGTAAAATTAGTGACTATGTGTGTCATGATCCAGTGCAGGCCTTCTACACTCATCAACGAGACCACTTCGATGGTACCCGATGCGGTCTGCGCATCTTCTGGCCGGGGATCGGCAACAGATACGCCGAGCCAGCTTAAAAAGCCGCTTAATAACACAATGAACACGGTTAATATGGCAAACAGCGTAACGGGATGGGGTAACAGATTTCCTAACCATTCAACCGTTGCTAAAAATCGGGAAAACCAGCCCTTGTTATTTTCTGTTGTGGTAATACTATTTTCTGTCAAAACAATTCCTCAGTCTTTCTTATTATTGCTGTAGTCCTTACCCCCCTTGTATTGCAATGGAAGACGGCTACAGTCCGGCGGTCCCTGACCGGAAGTTGGTATATCGTGCTGGCTCTGGAGCTTTGCTCAGGCCATTATTTTTATAACGGCAGTTTACCTTAAATCGATGCCCTTTGGCAGAGTTAGCCACTTTTAGCAGCAAAATTTGCGCATAAAAAAACCGGCTGTAAAAGCCGGTTTTTAATTAAAGTCGAATTATTTACTGACCTGAGCGCTTATTCATGTAACGGAAGAAATCACTGTCTGGCTCAACCACCAGAATGTCATTCTTGCTGTTAAAGCTGGCGCGGTAGGCATCCATACTGCGCAGGAAACCGTAAAACTCCGGGTTTTTAGAGTAGGTTTCAGCATATATTTGCGCGGCGGTAGCATCACCTTCACCGCGCAACTGACGAGCATTACGCTCAGCATCTGCCAGCATTACGGTCACTTTGGCTTCGATATTCGCCTTAATAACTTCCGCCTGCTCCTGACCTTCTGAACGGTGTTCACGAGCTACTGCAGCACGCTCAGCACGCATGCGCTGGAAAATCGAGTTACTGACTTCAGTGGGCAGGTTAATTTGTTTAACCCGCACATCAACGATTTCGATACCCAGCTCATCAGATGAACTTGAAGCCTGCTCCATCGCCTGTTCCATTAACTCGGTACGCTCACCAGAAACGATTTGGGCGATAGTACGGCTACCAAACTCAGTACGCAGACCGTTGTTCACCTTCTGCTTTAACAACGCTTCGGCCTGCAGTTTATTACCACCGTTAGTCGACAGGTAATAACGAGCGAAGTCTTTAATACGCCACTTCACATAAGAATCAACGATTAAGTCTTTTTTCTCTGATGTAACAAACCGATCAGGCGAATCATCCAGGGTTTGAATACGTGCATCGAGCTGACGTACCGAATCAATAAACGGCAGTTTAAAGTGTAGGCCTGGTTCAAATACTTTGGTATCGCCGGTATCGGCATCGCGCTGAACCTTACCAAACTGGATAACAATAGCGCGTTGTCCTTCGCGAACCACAAACAATGAGCCGGTCGCGAGCACCAGTAGGGTGATTAAAATTGCAATAATAAAATTTTTCATCAGTTCTTATCTCCCACCACGGCCGCTGTCACTGCGTAAACCGGAAGTTGATGAAGTCGAGCTACGCGAGTTGTTACCCGAGGAGTTTGCAACGTTGTTCTGCAGACCTTCCAGCGTGTTACGCATACGGTCCAGTGTAGAACTGCTGCTGCCCTGATTTTGCATTATCTTATCCAGCGGCAGGTACATAATGTTGTTACCTCCTTCACCACTGTCGACCATAATTTTGCTGGTATTAGAGAACACCTGCTCCATGGTTTCCAGATAGATACGCTGACGGGTTACTTCCGGTGCTTTCTCGTATTGCGGCAGTAACTCTTCGAAACGTGCCACTTCACCCTGGGCTTCCAGCGTTACACGCTCTTTATAAGCCTGCGCTTCTTCGTTCATACGATTAACCTGACCACGGGCGCGAGGTTCAATTTCACGGGCGTAAGCTTCCGCTTCCCGAATAAAGCGCTGCTCGTCTTCCTGCGCGGCAATGGCATCATCAAAGGCGTCTTTAACCTGCTCTGGCGGACGGGCATCTTTAAAGTTCATATCAACAATGGCCACACCAATGTTATAGGGTTCAAGAATTGCTTCCAGTTCTTCCCATACCCGCTGGCGGGTCATTTCACGGCCGTCGGTCAGCACGTCATCCATGGTGGAGTGACCCACTACGTACCGAATTGCACTGTCCAGCGCCTGGCTCAGGCTCATTTCAGGACTGGTTACTGCAAACGTCCAGCGATACGGGTCAACTACCCGGTACTGGACTTCCATTTGCACGCTAACCACGTTTTCGTCTTCGGTTAACATAGAACCTGACGACGACTGATAGCGAATGGATTGCACGTCTACCGGAATAACCGAATCAACAAAGGTAGGTTTCCAACGCAGGCCAGGCTCTACCAGTGAGTTGTATTCACCAAAACGCAGCACAACACCGGATTCTGCTTCGCGGATGGTGTAGAAACCACTAACAAAATAAATAATTGCCAACAGGCCAATCAGGAATGCCGCGCCGATGCCGCCAAGCTTTTTGCCTGAGCCACCATCACCACCGCCGCCCATTTTACCGAGCTTACCAAACAGGTTCTTAAACACATCATCCAAATCCGGGGGACCTTGATCTCGTCCTCCGCGATTTTTCCACGGGTCATTATTTTTATCACCCGGCTCATTCCAAGCCATGCTAGTACTCCGAAAATTTAATTATTTAATACTGAATTCTATTGTTTTTAGATTTCAAAATATATAAAACTGCCATATCAGTGTTTTACTACAAACTCTGATAAACCATGATCCAAACGCTTTTCTAACCGGTTCCAATCGGCTGCCGGCATTCGCACATCAACCACCCAGTCCCCCTGCGCATCGTAGGATTGTTCGGATATACAATCCAGTTCATACAGAACACCGCGCAAGCGGCTCTGTGCCGGGGGGATTTTCAGGGTGTAACTAACCATGCTCTGCGCCAGGCAATCATTAATTGCCTCAAACAACAGCTCAGTGCCCTGACCGGTTTTGGCAGACAACCATACACGTATTGGCATGCCTTCCTCGTCCCGATCAATTTTAGGTTCAACTTCTTCCAACTGATCAATTTTATTGCAAACAATCAACTGCTGAATTTCTCCGGCGTCAATTTCATCGAGCACCGTGTTTACCTCATCCATGGTTTCCAGATAGTTGTTAGCAGAATAATCCACCACATGCAGCAACAGGTCTGCTTCCTGGGTTTCCTGCAACGTGGCTTTAAAGGCCGCTACCAGATCATGGGGGAGATGACGTATAAAACCAACCGTGTCAGCCAGAATCACCGGACCAACTTCTTTAAGGTCGAGTTTACGCAGGGTCGGATCCAGTGTGGCAAACAACTGGTCGGCCGCGTACACATCGGCATCAGTAATATGATTGAACAGGGTGGATTTACCGGCGTTGGTATAGCCAACCAGTGACATGGTCGGAATTTCTGCCCGTTTACGTGAACGTCGGCCTTGTTCCCGTTGCTTGGCGACCTTTTCCAGGCGGCGCAGAATCGTTTTGATTCGGCCACGTAATAACCGACGGTCAGTTTCCAGCTGAGTTTCACCCGGCCCGCGTAAGCCAATCCCGCCTTTTTGACGCTCAAGGTGTGTCCAGCCCCGAATCAAACGCGTGGAGATATGCCGCAACTGGGCGAGTTCAACCTGAAGCTTACCCTCGTGAGTACGGGCACGCTGCGCAAAAATATCAAGAATCAGACCGGTGCGATCGATTACCCGGCACTTGCAGATTGCTTCGAGGTTTCGTTCCTGTGAAGGCGACAGGGCATGATTAAAGATCACCACATTGGCCTCATGGGCTTTCACAGCAGCAGCGATCTCTTCGGCCTTCCCCGAACCAACAAAATATTTTGGATGAGGGGCACCTCGGGACGTGGTTAGTACATCAACAGCATTAACGCCCGCCGATGAAACCAGTAATTCCAGCTCAGCCAAGTCTTCACGACTGTCTTCATCGGCAAAATTTACATGAACAAGTATAGCCTGTTCACCGGCTTCATAACGGTCAAACAAGCAGGTTACCTTTGTAATTACTCACTTTTGTTCTCAGAATCCCCTTGCGCGCTTGGCATCGTAATAGCTCGTGAAGGCACGACCGTTGAGATAGCATGTTTGTACACCATCTGACTCACTGTGTTCTTTAACAGGATAACAAACTGGTCGAATGACTCTACCTGCCCCTGGAGTTTAATACCGTTAACTAAATAAATAGAAACCGGAATCCGCTCCTTCCGTAATGCGTTTAAAAACGGGTCTTGTAATGATTGCCCTTTAGCCATCTCAGATCCTTAATTTTTATTATTAAACCGACAACTCAAAAAATTGTCCCAGCGCTAATTAAATTTATATCACACTTGTTCGAACTAAAGTGTGACTTTTGCAGTAATTTTAGTCAAATTATCTTTAGCAAATGTGTCAAGCCAGGTTAAGTCAGGCCATCCTCGTAACCAGGTTAATTGTCTTTTCGCTAACTGCCTGGTTGCAATGATACCTTTATCACGCATTTCTGCATAGCTTAACTCGCCTTTAAGATACTGCCACACCTGACGATATCCCACAGCCCGGATTGCTGGCATATCCTCATGAAGGTCACCGCGTTCGTACAACGCTTTCACTTCGTCCACCAATCCTTGCGCTAACATCAAATCAAACCTTTGTGCAATGCGATCATGTAACACGGCTCGCTCCTGTGGTGCAATCGCAAACTGGTCAATCTTGTACGGACAACGATAAATTGCCTTTTGCTGCCAGTGGGTTAGTGATTTCCCCGTACTGCGATACACTTCCAGCGCCCTGGTCAGTCGCTGCGGATCATTCGGATGAATGCGCCCTGCGCTAACCGGGTCGACCGTTTCGAGGTCGGCATGCATTGCCTGCCAGCCCCGTTCATTCGCTTCACTGAGAATCGCTTCACGAATCTCAGGGTCAGACTTAGGTAGGGGCGAAATACCATTTATCAAGGCATTAAAGTACATAATTGTGCCACCTACCAAAATAGGTAGCTTTCCCCGGCCGTGAATTTCACTGATCAGACGTGTGGTATCGGCCACAAAGTCCGCCACCGAGTACGCCTCTGTTGGCTCAATAATATCCACCAGCCAGTGCGGTGCAACGGCCATCTCCTCAGCGGTCGGCTTGGCCGTACCAATATTCATGTGTTTATAAACCAGTGCCGAGTCGACACTGATTATCTCAGCGGGTACCTGACTGGCCAGTTCCAGCGCCAATCCGGTCTTGCCGGATGCGGTCGGGCCCATTATCGACACTACCGGGCCGGTTTGATTACTCATTGCTTGTTGTTATCCAGTGAATAAGCTTTTGCTGCGCCACACCAAGGCCGTTTTGTTCAAGTATGTCAGCTTGCGCCGAAATCGCCAGCTGATCAAACCACTGCCACAATGGCAATTGTTTGGTCTCCTGATGTTGCAGTGTCTGCGCTAATGCAGAATGAAGCGCTTCCTCCTGCTGAGGAGATGTTTCTACCAGCGCCGGAAATAAACCAGCCCAGGGAAGTTGGCGCAGCCCGCCTGGCACTTTAAGCAAACGCGACTTGCCACCAGCGGTGCTAATTTCAAAGCCCTGCTCAGTTAAAAATGCCAAACTTTGAGCAGCCAGGCTCTGACTAACGGCCACCGGCATCAATAACGGTTGAGCAACACTCGCCTGGTTAAACCTGTCAACCAACCAGGGTTTAACTAACTGTTGGGACTCCAGCAACACACAGAGGCCGGTTTGCACATATAACCTCGCCCCGGCTAACTCTACAAAGCGTAATGCGCTCCCCGGGTTAGCAGTTTGCTCGGGAGTTGGCGTCATGAGTTGCTGGTAGTGCTGCTGGTATTGACCGCTTATCCGGCTGCCAGCCGGTGGATACGGTGCGCCGCGCCCTGGCGCGTTGGCACCACCACCGGAGCGCACCTGATGGGATGCACCTGCGGCTGGCGGGTTGTAGTCATTGTCACTGCGTTGCACAAGCGGGCGAATATAGTCATGACTGGGCTGCGCTGAAGGCTCCGCCAACATAGCGTCCTGCGCGCCGGCACTGCTGCTTAAGGCATCGCAAATAGCCTTACAGATAAAATCGTGGACCAACCGGCTTTGCTGAAACCGCACTTCGTGCTTTGCCGGATGCACATTTACATCCACTTCTTTCGGGTCGATGGTTAAATACACCACAAACGCCGGTTGCTCGGGCAGCGCCAGTACTGATTCATAGGCCTGCCGCAAAGCATGCAAAATAAGCTTATCACGCATACCGCGGCCATTCACAAAGCTGTACTGGCAGTCATTGCTGCTGCGCATCTGACTGGCATCGCCTAACCAGGCCTCAAGCGTGATGGTATTGTACTCACACCGGGTGTGGATGGCATGTTGTAAAAACGCCTGGCCGCAAACCTGACCCACTCTTGAGGCGATCTGCTCCTCACCCACGGCGGCGAACCGCTTGGTTACCTTGCCATTGTGACGCAGCATAAAAGCCACATCCGGGCGACTTAAGGCAATACGCTTTATGACATCTTCAATGTGCTGATATTCGGTTTTTTCCGTGCGCAGGAACTTGCGCCGTGCCGGGGTGTTGTAAAAAATATCCGCCACATCAATGGTGGTGCCGTCGGGATGCGCCGCAGGCTGCAGGGTTACTGCCATATCACGGCCTTCGCAGTTTGCCTGCCAGGCTTGTTCCTGCCCGGCGGGTTTCGAGGTTAGCGACAGGCGGCTGACAGATGAAATACTGGCCAGCGCCTCGCCCCGAAACCCCAGTGACAAAATCTGCTCCAGGTCGTCGAGCGTCGCAATCTTACTGGTGGCGTGCCGCGACAAAGCCAGCTCCAGCTCATCTTTAGCGATGCCAATACCGTTATCCCGCAATTTAATGCGCTTATGACCACCTTTTTCGATATCGAGCTCAATACGCGTAGCACCGGCATCCAGGCTGTTTTCCACCAGTTCCTTAACGACGGAGGCGGGGCGTTCCACCACTTCACCGGCAGCAATCTGGTTTGCCAGTCGGGGCGGCAATAATTTAATGGGCAAAGAAAATCCTGTTAACGTTTTGCTTAGGTACTTGGAATAGTGAGCACCTGCCCGATGCGGACCATGTCACTATTGAGATTATTGGCGGCTTTAATGCTGCTGACTTTTACATTATAGCGCTGTGCCAGCAAGGATAAAGACTCCCCGCTGCGTACTTTATGAGTGCGGGTTTCCGATTTTATCGAGGCCCAAAGCGTGCCATCCGGCGGAGTTTGCTGAAAATAGCGCTTGGTGGCCGACAACAGCGCATCTGCCAGCTGTTGTCGGTATTTGGACCAGTTGAGGTTTTTCTCCTCCTGCGGATTTGAAATAAACCCAACCTCGACCAGAATGGAAGGAATATCAGGGGCGGTTAGCACCGCAAAACTTGCCGCCTGTGGCGCACGTTTGTGTAAGCGTGTAATCCCCGTTAACTCGCTGATGACCTTTTTACTCAGGTCGTAGCTGGTCGACATGGAATGGTCCATGGATAGACCCAAAATCGTTTCGGCCAGATAACGCTCAGAGGCATTGTCTGAAATAACTTCTGCCGCGCCACCAAGCAATTCTGAGTGGCGTTCGCTTTTTTCCAGCCAACGACCCAGTTCACTGTCGGCACGGCGCATAGACAGCACCCATACTGATGCCCCGCGAGGCTCAGGCTGACTAAACGCATCAGCGTGAATCGAAATAAGCAAATCCGCTTTATGCTTACGGGCTACTTCCGGACGGCCATTGGGCGAAATGTAATAATCGCCACTTCGCGTCATCACCGCACGCATACCGGTTTCGGCGTTGATTCGGCTTTCAAGCATTTTAGCGATGCTCAGGGTAATATTCTTTTCAAAGCTGCCAGCCGGGCCAATTGAGCCGGGGTCCTTACCGCCGTGACCAGCATCAATGGCCACAATGATGTCGCGGTCGCGACTGGACTGGTTCATGTCCAACACCACCCCGGGCTCACCAGAGGGGGCGGTATCCACCAGATCAACCACCAGCCGGTGGCCTTTGTCTTCGGCTGGCGGAATAGCAAACAACGCCGTTTCGGCCTTGCGGTTTAATTCCAGCACAATGCGGGTCGATGAATTATCTTTGGGTGTGGAGTATCTGACCCGTTTAAGCAACGGACCCTGTTTATCGATATCCAGCGACGTATCGCTTTCGGTGGCGGCCAGATCAATCACCAGCCGATCGGGATTACGAAGGGTAAAATAGGTGAACTCAGGCGCGTTTTTGAGATCAAAAACCACCCGCGTACTGCCCTCTGAAGGCCATACACGCATATTGTTTATGTCGTTTGACGCACTCACAATAAAGGTAAGTAAGCACAAACTTATTAATAGTAGTAATTTGTCGCGCAACATACTTAGCCCTGGTGTTGAATTATATTTATCAGGCCGTAAATTCCCCCGAAGAACGATCAGATCCAGCGCCAGGCTATATCCTTTTACACAGCTGCAAGGCAGCTCGCCCTGTAAGCGAGATCGCAGCAATGCTGAATCGTCTTCCAGACTTGTCTGGTTCTATACTAATCACTAAATCCGCTGGTGCCAAGTTTTGACCACCATTTTGCGGCCACTCAATAAGGCAAACGCGATTATCACCAAAATAATCGCGGATCCCCATAAATTCGAGCTCTTCAGGGTCCGCCAGTCGGTACAGGTCGAAATGGAAGACTTCCAGGCCGGCCAGTGAATACGGTTCAACCAGCGTATAGGTAGGACTCTTAACATTACCTGAATGACCGAGAGCCTGAATAAAATGACGGCTGAACGTGGTTTTTCCGGCCCCCAGATCGCCTTGTAGATAGACCACTATCCCTTGCGGTAACTGCTGCTTTACCGCCTGCGCCAGATCACTGGCCAGTTTCGCCGTATCTTGCTCAGTTGCCGCGTAGAATGCCCCTTGCGCTAATGCCATACCGATTACTACTACTCAATAATTACTGATTAATCAACGCCCGCAGTGATTCAAACAAATCACTGGCAAGCATCCCACGCTGACCGTACAGGCGTGCTACCTCATCGCCGGCTTTGGCATGAATGGAAACGCCGTATTTAGTTGCAATATCCTTGCTCAGTCCCTGGGCCAGCAATGACCCAAGAATACCACTTAACACATCGCCCATACCAGCTGTGGCCATCCCCGGATTGCCGTGCTGACAGACCCAGGTCTGGGTTTCGTTGTCGATAATCGAACCCGCGCCTTTGAGCACGCAGGTAGCATGAAACTTCTGCGCACATTGTTTGGTACTGTTAAACCGGTCGGCTTCCACTTCATCAACGCTGGTATTGAGGAGCCGTGCCGCTTCACCGGCATGGGGCGTAATAATACAATCAGTGATGGTATACGACAGCGCATGTTTGCTTAACAGATTCAGTGCATCGGCATCGATCACCATGGGTTTAGGATGGGTCTGACAATGCTTCATGGCCTGTTCAAATGCCGCCAGCGCCCAGTCATCCTGACCCAGGCCCGGGCCAATTACCACGCAGGATGCCCAGTTAAGGGCGTCCTGCAGGTTCTCATGAGACACCATTAGCTCTGGCCGGCCCGCGCTCACCTGAATGGTGGAGGCTTCGTGGCAGAATACTTTCACCAGTCCGGTACCACAACGTAATGCTGCCTCACTGGCCAAACGAATAGCACCAGCGGTACCACGATTGCCGCCGATACACAGCAGCCTGCCATAGGTGCCTTTGTGGCTGTGGATTTCACGTGGGGCCATGCCCTGAAATTGTTCGATCGTCAGTAACGTGGCGGATGAACGGGCCAGTTCCACAAAGGCCTTGCCAATGCCCAGATCGTCAAACACCAAACGGCCACAGGATTGTTTACCGGCGCCAGTGGTTAAACCGGGTTTAATGCCAACGAACGTGACGGTAACGTCTGCCTCAATGCAGCGTCCCAGCGACTGACCGGTGTTGGAATCGAGGCCAGAAGGCACATCAATACTCACCACTGGTTTATCGGCCTGATTAACGGCATCGATAATATCGGCAAACTCATTGCGGATATAACTGTTAATGCCGGTGCCTAACAGCGCATCAACTATCAGCTCGCATTTATCCAGATGGGCCGCGGTAAAAGGCTCTATTTTACCACCGGCGTCGAGCCATTTCTGCTGCGCCGTGCCAGCATCGCCTTCCAGGATACGGTGCGGTTCAACAGCACATAACAAGACCTGCTTCCCGGCTTCTTTCGCATGCAACGCAGCAATGTAACCATCGCCAGCGTTATTGCCCTGCCCTACCAGCACTAAAAATACATCGGTGTTAGGCAGTAACAGCTGACACTGTTTAAATACCGCTTTACCGGCGCGCTGCATTAGCTCAAACATTTCCACACCGGACTGTTCAGCCGCGCTACGTTCATTTTCCCGAACCTGGTCGGCGCGATAGAGTTTATATGGTAAGCTGTCGAGCAGTTGAGTATCTAGCATGTGTACATGTCCACTTTACAATCGATAGATCTGGTCAATTTGGTAGACGATATCAAGGCTTGGGCCGTTGCGCTAGGCTTTCAGCAGGTTGGTATCAGTGATATTGATCTTAGTCAGCATGAATATGCCCTGCAACAGTGGCTGGATAACCAGTATCACGGCGAAATGGACTACATGGCCAGCCATGGAATGAAACGGGCCCGGCCGGCAGAATTGGTGCCGGGCACCGTACGGGTGATATCCGTCAGAATGGACTACCTCCCTCCGGATGCGTCTTTTGCCCGCCATCTTAAAGACGGCGACATTGCCTATATATCCCGCTATGCCCTGGGCCGAGATTACCACAAGGTATTGCGCAAAAAGCTCAAGCAGCTTGGCGAGCAAATCAGTGAGCGGCTAGCAGGCACCCAGTACCGCCCTTTTGTGGATTCCGCACCGGTACTGGAACATGCCATAGCCGAAAAGGCCGGACTGGGCTGGACCGGCAAACACTCTCTTACCCTGAATAAACAAGCGGGGTCGTGGTTTTTCTTAGGCGAATTATTCATTAACCTGCCGCTACCGGTAGACGAGCCGGTCGAAGAACACTGTGGTACCTGCACCGCCTGTATGACCATGTGTCCTACCCAGGCTATCGTTGCCCCTTATCAGGTAGACGCCAGACGCTGTATTTCCTACCTGACCATTGAATCTAACGGCGTTATCCCCGAGGAGTTGCGAGCGGCCATGGGTAATCGCATTTACGGTTGCGATGATTGTCAGTTGGTATGCCCGTGGAATCGCTATGCTCCGGTTACGGCAGAAAGTGATTTTCATCCCCGCCAGGTCCTGCACGGACAATCATTACTGACCTTGTTTGATTGGGACGAAAAGACGTTTTTGCAAAACACCGAAGGCTCGCCAATTCGCCGCATAGGTTATGCAAAATGGCAGCGTAATCTGTGTGTTGCTATTGGCAATGCACCGTATTCAGAAGATTATGTTGCCGCGCTAAATGCAGCAAGAGATGAAGCCTGTGAGCTGGTATTGCCCCATTTAGACTGGGCGCTTGAGCAACAGCAAGGTAAACAGCAGGCCAGCAGTAGCGAGAACCGCCAGTTAGCCAGGCTAACCCGGACGATTGAGAAAGGCTTGCCGCGCGACGCGTAACGTTACGCGGCAGGTTAACCCTGTTACTTGTGATACTGAGCGCTTAAGCGATGTACCGCTTCAACAAATACACCGGCGTGCTCAGGCGGCACATCCAGATGGATACCGTGACCGAGGTTGAATACATGGCCAGAACCTTCACCAAAGCCAGCCAGAATATCGCCGACTTCCTGCTCGATACGAGCCGGTGGCGCATATAACATGGAAGGGTCCATGTTGCCTTGCAGGGCAACTTTGTCGCCGACCCTGGCTTTTGCCTCGGCAATATCGATGGTCCAGTCGAGACCTACCGCATCACAGCCGGTTGCAGCAATAGCTTCCAGCCACATGCCGCCATTTTTGGTGAACAGCGTTACCGGCACGCGACGTCCTTCGCTTTCGCGGGTTAAGCCTTCCACAATACGCTGCATATATTGTAACGAGAATTCTTTGTAATCCCGTGGTGACAGCACGCCGCCCCAGGTATCAAATACCATTACCGATTGTGCACCAGCAGCAATTTGCGCATTTAAGTAACTGGTTACAGAGTCTGCCAGTTTACCCAGCAGTGCGTGCAATATCTGCGGCTCAGCAAACGCCATTTTCTTAATTTTAGTAAATGCTTTGCTCGAACCACCTTCTACCATATAGGTGGCTAGTGTCCATGGGCTGCCGGAAAAGCCGATCAGCGGCACATCGCCCTTGAGCTCACGGCGAATGGTACGCACGGCGTTCATCACATACTGGAGCTCGCCTTCCGGGTCGGGCACGCCAATACGGTCGACATCGGCTTTACAGGTAATCGGGCGTTCAAAACGCGGACCTTCACCGGTTTCAAAATACAGGCCCAGTCCCATTGCATCAGGAATAGTAAGAATATCCGAGAACAGGATCGCAGCGTCTAACGGGAAACGACGCAGTGGTTGCAAGGTAACTTCGCAGGCCAGTTCGGCGTTTTTACACAACGACATAAAGTCGCCGGCAACCGCTCGAGTGGCTTTATACTCAGGTAAATAACGACCAGCCTGACGCATCATCCAGACCGGCGTTACGTCTACAGGTTGCTTTAGTAACGCTCGTAAATAGCGGTCATTTTTTAAAGCTGGGCGCTCAAGGCTGCCATTGGTTTCTGCCATGGGGATCCCCGGAATCAATTACACTACTAAAATTGGCGGCGAGTATAGCAAGATTTGGCGAATGATGCGTAAAAATGAACAGTTTGATTAAAGTTGCAGCGATATACTTGATTTATCGCAAATGCTCTGCTACTACTAATAAGCATTAATACAGAAGCCCGCCAACGGGCCCATAGCTAAACATACTCAAACCCCGCATCTTGCGGGGTTTTTTATTGTTTCTTCACCGCTAAAAGCGCTTTAAGACGCATGGCGAAGACGCTCAATCAGTGATTCGAGTATCTTGCCGGCAATCGACAACTTAGGCGGTAGCATCGGCAGGTTATCAATGTGATACCAGTCTGCATCGACAATTTCTTTCTCGTCGATAACAATGTCGCCACTGTCATATTCGGCCAGGTAACCCATCATCAGTGAATGTGGAAATGGCCAGGCCTGGCTGCCAAAGTACTGCAGGTTCTTAATTTTAATTCCCACCTCTTCACCAACTTCCCGGTGCGTGGCCTGTTCGACACTTTCTCCACTTTCAACAAATCCGGCAATGATCGAATACATTTTTGGATTACTGTGACGCACGCCCCGGGCTAACAGAATTTCCTTACCACGATACACCGCCACAATTGTGCACGGCGACACCCTTGGATAACAACGATGTCCGCACTGATGACACTGCACCGCCATTTCCCAGTCGACCGCCTGGGTGGGCGAACCACACCGGCCACAGAATCGGTGCGTACGCTGGAAATGGATATATTGCCAGGCACGGGAGAGGGTTTCGTAAGTGACCGGTGGCTCACTGGTCATCAACTCCCGCAAACCGACATTTCGCCAACCGGCGGCACTGATATTCTCGGCGCCGAGATCAATGATATATAACGGATGTGACAGGGGTAAATCGGCCGCATGCAGGGCATGAACCTGATCCTGATAATGATGTAAAAATGGCAAATCTGACCAACTCAATAATGGCAGGAGATCACCTTCTTCAGGCACCAGCAACCGATCACGATTGAAGATAAGCCAGTGACCCGGCTGCACTATGGAATTTCCTGTAAGCTTTAACATATCTGCTACCATTACGACGTTGGTTATATCCTAACACAGTGGTATTTGCTTGAGCTAAGATCAGCAGCAATTTTAATTAATGCACGGTTATTTCCCAATATTCTTTAAATGGTTAAGGTGAATTATTTTCGACTGTCATTTGTGAGACTCTGAGGCAGTGTTATACTCAAATTAGATTGATGACAACCTCATGAGGAAGTTCAGAGTGTTAAATCAGGTAGACATAGCCCGGCAACGCTGGGGGGGCGCGAGTAACACCATCGATAACTGGCTGGACGAACGCCGGCAGTTACTGATTCAGTATTGCCATTTAGCCGGTGTTAATTACCAATCAGCCAATACACTGCCTGATGAAACCGAGGTAAACGAATTTTGTGCACTGCTGATGGATTACCTGTCGGTGGGGCATTTTGAAGTTTACGAAATGCTGGTGAGCGACGATGAGGATGGACAAGCCCTGAAGCAGGAGTTGTTTCCGAAAATCAGCGCCACTACTGACCAGGCTCTGGATTTTAATGATCAATTTGCCGAAGGTTTTACACCGGATAACTCACGGAATTTCGAACTGGCTATCACCAACTTAGGCGAAGCGTTGGATGATCGCTTCGAGCTGGAAGACAGGCTTATTCAAAGAATGCATGGTCTGGTCAATGATTCAGTTACCAGTTAGCGTCCCGCCCAGGAAACAGTTATCATTATCACTTATGCCATTAATTCGTATCAAACTTATCAAAATTCAGCATGAAAAATACCACCATTATAAATAAGGCCAGAGCCTACTGTGAGCAGCGGGGAGCGCGTTTTACCCCACTTCGGGAAAAAGTGTATGAACTTATGCTGGATAAGCACGGTCCGATGGGGGCTTATGAATTGTTGGACGGCCTGAAAGAAACAGAATCCAGCGCCAAGCCAGCAACCGTTTACCGGGCTCTTGATTTCCTGCTCGATTTTGGCCTGATCCACCGCCTCGAGTCGACCAATGCTTTTGTTGCCTGCTATCACTTTGGTTGTCATCATCCGGTACAGTTTCTAATTTGCGACAGTTGTGGTGACGTCTCTGAGATACAGTCGGAAGGACTAAAAGAAACCCTGGATATTCAGGCAAAACAACACGGCTTCAAAATTTCCAAGCAAACCATTGAAGCCCACGGCCTTTGTGCAGACTGTCAGGAAAGCGAGTCAACGACACTGGGAGAGGAACAACATGAATGCTGAGTTTGTAAACCCGTTTATCGGTGGTCTGCTAAATGTTCTCGAAACCATGGCGCAGACGACACTAACCCCCGGTAAGCCAAAGAAAAAAGCCGATGATGTGGCCCACGGCGACGTATCGGGATTAATCGGTATGGTAGGACCTAATGTAAAAGGCTCGATGTCGATTACTTTCGATGAGGCTTTAATTCTGAGCATTATGCAAAACATGCTCGGTGAAGCGTCCAGCGAAATTGATGCTGAAGTTGCCGATATGGTGGGCGAAATCACCAATATGATTTGTGGTAACGCCAAGCGTGATCTGGCCGAGAAAGGTTATGAATTTGGTATGGCAACGCCGGTTGTTGTCTCTGGAAAGCAACACAGCATAAGCCATCAGGTAGATGGTCCGAAGATAATATTACCGTTTAATCACCAACTTGGAAAAGCATATCTGGAAATCTGCTTTGATAAATAATTACTGGCACTCTGAAAAAATTACCTTGTCACCTCATCCCAGAGGCTTTCATTTAATTACCGATTCAATCACCAGCGCATTACCGCAGATTCGTAACGTTGAGGTGGGCTTGCTGCACCTGATGCTGCAACATACCAGCGCCAGTTTAACCATTAATGAAAATGCCGATCCTTCGGTAAGAAGCGATTTAGAATCCTTTTTTAATCATACAGTTAAAGAAAACACTCCGTATTTCATTCATACTTATGAAGGGCCTGATGATATGCCCGCTCATATCAAAAGCAGTCTTATGGGATGTCAACTGACTATCCCGGTACAACAAGGAAGGCTGGCCCTCGGTACGTGGCAGGGTATCATTCTCGGCGAACACCGCGACAGTGGCGGTTCGCGCGCAATTATTGCTACTCTCCAGGGCCAGTCAGGCGTATAATTATTAAACTATAGTTCAATACTGGCACAGCTTTAGCATACAGCTACAGGACACACTTTATTGCCAACACAGGAAGTCAATAATGAAAAAATCAACTATTACTCTCGCACTCATTGCCGCAGGTTTAGTATCTGCGCCGTCATTCGCTCAGGAAACCGAAGCGAAAAACTGGGCTGGTATTTATGGCCTTTACTACAGCACGGACGAGGGCAAACCAGAGCCGACCGGCCAGTTGGATGATGGCTTTGGTCTGGGTGCTGAATACGGTTTTCGCTTCGATGAAACCTGGGCAGCCAGAATTTCAGCATCGTATCTTGACCTAGATGGTACCAATGGTGGCAGCGATGAAAGCGGCCCGATGTTGGGTGTTGATGCCATGTACTTCTTCCAGGACGACCTTTTCTATGTTTTCGGTGGTTTATATCATCAGGATGTCGGCGATGATTACCAAATGCTGGGTTACGGTATGGGTAAACACTGGGCGGTTAATGACGACGTAGCCGTCATCAGTGAAATTGCGGCATACCGCGATCTGAGTGACAACTTATATGATTACAGCGTGAAGCTGGGTGTATCGTACACTTTCGGCAGCACTTCAAGCTACTCAGAGCCAACGCCAGCCCCTATGACCACCGCAGCACCGGCTGACTCAGACTACGATGGCGTAGTAGATTCTCTGGACAAATGCCCCGGCACGCCTTCAGGTACTGTAGTAGACAGCATGGGCTGTAATGCAGATAAAGATGGCGACGGCGTAATCAACAGCCAGGATCAGTGCCCGAATACCCGCGCTGGCGTAGCCGTTGACGGTGTGGGCTGTGCCATTGAGCCAGATTCAGACAACGACGGTGTTATCGACAGCCAGGATGCATGCCCGGATACGCCACAAGGTGACAAAGTACACCCTAATGGCTGTACCATCTTTACCGATGAGGAAGTGTCTATTGAAGTGCGTATTCTGTTTGCAAACAACAGTGCCGACATTGAAGATAGCAGCGATCCGCAAATCGTCGATCTGGCTGAATTCCTGAGCCGTTATGGCAGCACGTCAGCCACCATCGAAGGTCACTCTTCAGCGCCAGGTGCCGCAGCGTACAACAAAGACCTGTCTCTGCGTCGTGCCAAAGCACTGAAATCTGTACTGGTTAATCAGTACGATATCGATGCGAGTCGTTTAGATACGGTGGGCTATGGTGAAGAGCGCCTGTTAGATACCGCTAACACCAAAGAAGCGCACCACTTAAATCGTCGTATTGAAGTAAAAGTGAGTGAGACCATTGAAGTGCCAGCCAAGTAACTCTTGGTCTGATTAATCACCAGCTTCAAAAACGCCTGCAATTTTGCAGGCGTTTTTTATATAAGTGCTACATTAATAGCCTCTTATATAGCGCGTAATACCAGAATAAATTTCGCTTATTAAGGAAATTCGATTGACCCGTTAAATCGTCACTGCTGACGTCTTCTCAGGGCTTTGTGAACAGGGTTTGCTTAAGCGAAAAAGTGTTTCTGGCGTCTGATACTGGCAGTACTCGTCGGGTATAAAAGGCGCACAGTAAGCCACTAGTTCTGAACAAAACCAGCTATCCGGGCAATGCTTGAACGACCTGAAAAAAACACCTTTAATCCCCTCGTTATCAAAGGGCTTACCAATTAACCTTCTGGCCCGTTCAATATCACCGTCTATTTGCCGATATTCTATGGTGTGATAACGCTGAGTAAAATCAACCAACGGCGTCTTAAGAACGCCGTAGCCACCTTTCGCTTCAATCACATTTTCTTCATCACTTTCAAGGATCCCTACGTGGGACCACTTTGATCCGGTACGCCAACGAATTACCCGGGAGATCCAGGTACGGTTACACCCAAATACAATAATCATATCTATATCCGCCTACTGCCCGCAACATAATAAATGCTTACTACCCGTTAACTTATTACCCCAGCCCATTGCAGGCTTTTATGTTCAGATGCATCACACTTTAAGAGGATGGCGCCTCTCTATGTGTACATTAACAATACATAATAGTACAAACTAAATTTAGGGCGGTGTCAAAAGCTATGTATTGAAGGCATCTATCATAATTTGGTAAACACGCGGGTTGAAATGTTGTGGCGACGCCAGCAGAGTCAGATGTCTGCCCGCCGGGAGACCGGTCAGGTAAAGTGATTCGACTCTCTTTTGCTGACGCTTGCATAATGCTCACTTAATTATTATTCTCGGTTGCGGTCAGACGTTCGCAGCTAGGTAAATTGCTGCCGAGCAGACTTTACCTAAAAAGCTGGCAGGGAATGCCAATAGTCTTTCCAGCTTTGTGTTCAACATCATGTTGGCTAAATGCAATACTTGTTGAGAAAGTAATATGTCCTGTGCCATTTCTGTTTTAATGCCGGTGTTAAATGGTGACTTCACCCACCTCAGTGAAGCAATCAACAGTATTCTGGAGCAGTCATTCAAAGACTTTGAGTTCTTAATTGTGGATGACGGCAGCAATCAGAAAACCAAGCATTTTCTGGCCGACTATGCAGCGAAAGATACACGTATCGTCATTATCACTAATCCAACCAATATTGGCGTAGGTAATTCACTCAATAAAGGCCTGGAAAGTGCAGCCGGACGCTACATAGCCAGACATGACGCAGATGATATAGCTCATCCACAGCGGCTAGCCAAACAATTTGCCTATATGGAAGCCAACCCGGATATAGTATTAAGTTGTACTTCGGTAAACCATATTGATATGCAAAGTAACCATATTGGCGGTTATCCGGTTAGCACTGATAGTGACGTTTTAGAGGCTGAACTCTTACTTAACAGCCGCCTCTGCCATCCCAGCCTGATGTTCCGAACTACTAAAATCCGCGAGAACGGAGGTTACCCTGTTACTAAAAGTGCGCAGGACTATTTACTGTACCTCAAGTCACTAAAAGCCGGTTTTAAGTTTGGTGGGCTGGATGAACCCCTGGTGGACTACCGAATCAATACTGAAAGTATAACTCGCAAAAATCGTGGCAAGCAGTTATCCACTGCTCAGGCCGGCTCCTATGAGCATGTGACACGGCTGGTCGGAGGCATAGACCAGCAGGCATTTGAACGCTTTTGGTTTTTTGTGGCGACACAGGGCCAGAGCGACCTACGCATCAGTGATTTAAAAACCCTCCGCCCATTGCTACGCTTTATTCAACAAAATCCGGCTTATTACCAGGCATGGAAGGGCTCGTTTCGCTACGTTTCCCGTAATGCCCTGGAACACAGGTTCAGCCCGGGCCGCTTGTTTATTGCATTATACTTTCGCTACAAATACTAACTGCCCGGTCTTAGCATTAATTAAGTCACTGCCAGTTTTTGCTGAAACGAGGGGGCCCGGTAAGTTTGACTGGTGACAATCTTTTTCAGCTTATCAACTGCCAACCACAGTTCTTCAAAACGGGTATACAGCGGCGTAAAGCCAATTCTGAGCAGATCAGGAGCTCTAAAGTCGGCAATCACGCCGGCTTCGATCCAGGCCTGGCAAATCGCATAGGCGTGTTCATGCTGAAAAGCCAGCTGACTGCCTCTATCTAGCGCTGCGTCAGGCGACACACAGGTAAACTCCTCATTCAGTCCGCAGGCTTTGAGGCATTCCAGAAAAAATTCGCCCATGGCCATGGATTTCTGTCTCACTTGCAGCATGTCTACGTTTGACCAAAGCGTAAGTGCCGCTTCCAGCACACTCATAGCTATCACTGCCGGTGTGCCGGAGAGGTTTTGCCTGACCCCTGACACCGGTACATAAGCCGAATCAAAACTAAAAGGGCTGGCGTGTCCCATCCAGCCGCTTACCGGCTGCTGAAAAGCAGCCTGGTGGCGCTCAGCGACATAAATAAATGCCGGAGCGCCGGGGCCTCCGTTAAGGTATTTGTAAGTACAACCAACGGCAAAATCCACCTTGCAGTCATCGAGCTTCACCGGCAATGCGCCGGCAGAATGCGCCAAATCCCAAACCACCAGAATGCCTTTGGCATGAGCTATTGCAGTGATCTTATGCATATCCAGCAACCGCCCACTTCTGAAGTTCACCTGAGTCAGGAGCAAAATAGCGATATCTTCATCCAGTTGCGCCTCGATTTCATGCTCTTCGCACAGCACCAACTCGCAGGATGCCTCACCTAGCTGTTGTTTAAGCCCCTCAATAACATAAATATCAGTAGGGAAGTTATCTTTCGTGGTGATGACTTTGTTACGGCCTGCCTGCATCCGCAAGGCGCCGCTCAGCACTTTAAATAAGTTGACAGATATAGAATCGCAGCAAATAACCTGCCCTGGTGCGGCGCCAATAACCGGCGCAATTAGCTCGCCACACTGACGGGGTAAATCAATCCAGGCGTGTTTGTTCCAACTCGTGATAAGGTCTTCACCCCACTGCCGATTTACAACGTCGATAGCACGCTCTTTGGCAGCAACGGGTAAAGGCCCAAGTGAATTACCATCCAGATAAACGGTGTCCGGTGGAATATAAAACTGCTCGCGTAGTGGAGCAAGAGGGTCTTGTTTATCGAGATTCTGCGCAATGGACAACATCATTCTCCTCCTTGCAGTAATTGATTCAGCAACAACTGATAAGCCGGAGTCTTGCTGTGTAACCAGTCAAAATGACCGGCCCCTTCACTTATAATAACGTCGCTACCCGCCAGCTGACTCTGAGTAACCGGTACGATGGTATCGGCATCGCCCTGAAGCAGAACAACCGGTGCTTTAATATTCGCAACATCCGGCGTGGCAGCCGCGTATGCCCCGGCAAGTTCTTCTGGCGTACCGCTAAAAAATTGCGGCGTCGCTGTCTGACAACTGTTCGCCCCGTTGGCATAAGTGGCGGGATCGGTAATGGCGGCCAGGCCAATGACTTTTTCGACCGGGAACATTAGAGACTGCGCAGCCAGCAAAGCCAGGTGTCCGCCAGCCGAATGGCCGGCAAGATAAACCGGAACGTCACCCAGTGACCTATTATCCAGCCATTGCTTAACTGCAGGTAAGGCCTGTTGAATATCGCTTAGCGTGCCCGGCCAGCCACCACCGGCGTCCCCCGTACGGCGGTACTCAACAGCAAAGGTAGCCACTCCCTGTTTCGCCAGCGCCGTAAACAGACCGCGGGCATGGGTATAATCGTAAGCATTCAGCCAGCAACCACCGTGGATAAAAATGAGTGCACTTTGGGTTTTGACCTCGGCCGGCCAGTAGTAAATACGCTGCAGGATACTGTCTGCATAAGCGATATTGGACGCCGCTATCTTATAGCGCTGACTAACCACTTCACTATAGGCCACGTTCTTCGTCTCATCAGCTGACAATTCGGGGGTTGTCTGACATGCCTGCAACACGGCCAGTGCCATCAAAAGGCTAATTATTCTTATCATAGGTGGCTTCTCTTCTACTCCAATTCAAATGCGCACTGTCACTCCGGGAGGAAGGAATTAAGCGCACGGTCAGAGTAACGACTTATCATAAACGGCGCAATATACGCGCTTAACTCATCCAGGACCGCAAAGTGTTAGTTTGCACCCACAAACTACAAATCCCATATTTAACAATCACTGTCATATTCCTTGTCATATGTCAGTCGGTATGCAGTCGCCCTGGTGTCGTCACCGGTGTTGGTACGAATATGCTGCAATAGCTTCGTCGGATCAAAAGCCCTGTTTTGATACGGCGAATTAAAATTACAGGTTAATTTATAGGTATGGAGTCCCGAATATGGCACACTTAAGTTCTTCTACAGACAAACAAAGCGCAGCAATGTCATCACCTAATTTTATCGATGGTTACTGGTTTTATTTCAACGATGGCGATACCGATATTGCCGTACACGGCTCTGCCTGGTCTGGCAAAGAAACCGTCTATGTGAACGATAATCCGGTATCGAGCAAGCGCGAACTGCTGAAGACAGTAAGTGAACACCAGTTTGTACACAGCGGTCATCAGTACCAGGTACGTTACCATATCACCAGCCTGATGCGTGGCGATCTGCAGTGCGAGGTGTTTAAAGATGGCGAGTTACTGGCGTCTCAATCAAAAGCGTTCGTCTCATCGTCTAAGCGAAGCTGGCTCAATATTGTAAAAATGTTCGGTGTCGGTTTTATCTTTGGTTTATCGGCGGTCGCGCTAATTAAATATCTGGTTGCATAGGGAGCAGTGCTGTGGAAATCGACGCGCTGCAGATAAAAGCGCTACGGCAACAACACCAGTGGACCCAGCAACAGCTCGCCGAGATGTGCGGCGTGAGTTTACGCACCATCCAGCGCGTGGAAAAAGAAGGCAATGCCGCAACAGAAACGGTGATGAGTCTGAGTGCGGTATTTGAAGTGCCGCAGCAGTCCTTACTAGTGGTGCCAGAGGCTGACTCGTCGTCCTGGCAGCCTATTAACATCGGTAAGCAAACGCTGAGTATTCTGTTCGCCTTGTTGGTGGGTATCATCACCGGTGGCGCACTCATGTACTGGTTGCTTAGCGCTTAGACCCGGTTGTCATTGCTGGCCCTAGTACTCGTCAGGTACAGCGGGGCCTGCGTAATTATCGAAGCGCGAGAACTGGCCCTGGAAGGTCAGGCGACAGGTGCCGATAGGGCCGTTACGCTGCTTACCAATGATGATTTCGGCCACGCCCTTATCTTCACTGTTCTCGTGATACACCTCGTCACGATAAATGAACATGATCAAGTCGGCATCCTGCTCAATTGAGCCTGATTCCCGCAGGTCAGAGTTAACCGGGCGTTTATCGGCCCGTTGTTCCAGGCTCCGGTTAAGCTGTGAAAGCGCAATTACCGGGATGTTAAGCTCTTTAGCCAGCGCTTTTAGTGAACGTGAAATCTCTGCAATTTCCAGCGTCCGGTTATCGCTTAAGGAAGGCACCCGCATAAGCTGCAGGTAATCCACCATGATCATGCTCAGTCCGCCCCGCTCCCGGGCCAGCTTTCTGGCACGGCTCCGTACGTCCATCGGCGTCAGACCGGATGAGTCATCCACATAAATATTGTCTTTTTCTTTGAGCATTGCCATGGTGTTTGAAATACGCGCCCAATCCTCGTCGTCGAGCTGTGCGGTACGGATTTTGGTTTGATCCACCCGGCTGAGTGATGCCAGCATACGCATCATGATCTGTTCCGATGGCATCTCAAGACTGAATACCAGTACCGGCTTGTCTTCCGCCAGCATGGCATTTTCTGCCAGGTTCATAGCAAAGGTCGTGTTGTGCACGCAAATATCTTCCGCCACAAAATTGTGCAGTTCAGGAACGGTAAGATCGTAAACCTGCTTGTTGCCTACGTACTCTATCGATTGGACTTCATCCCAGTAAAGATCGGAGTTTGCCAAATCAGATAAATAAGCATCATCAAACAATTCAGCATAAAAACGGGCCCGGGAACGACTCAGCAGGCGACGACTTTGGCCTGACAAATGGGGATTAAATCCCTGCGGGCATTGCAGTCCTTTTCGGGCAAAAATCTCTGCCCAGCTGGCACTGCCTTTTAGTTGCTTAACATAATCAACCGCAGACTCAGGCAAAGCATCTACATTTGAATGCTGACGTTTTTCAGCCAGCGTAGCGCGGGCTTGTTCCACCTGCGTCTCTTTACCAAAGATACCGATTTGCCTGATAAAGCTGTCAATACCTGCACGAGAAATAATTTCAACCTCGAACTGGCGGCGAGCATAAGACGTTTTCGCCCGAAGCTTAGCGATGATCCCAAAGCGCAAGAGTAAATGCTGCACATCATAAGCCAGCGATTCACTCGCGGTACCATAACTAACCCGAACCTGCCCTGTTTTATAAACCGAGATGCTGCCATCGCAAGCAAATAAACGATTTAAAAAAAGTGCTACGGACGCTCTGGTTGCAGAAAAAATGGCTTCAGGTACGCTTTTTTCGTGTGCCAGGTAACCCCAGACTGAATGCGCTTTAAGAAAACGGACAACCGAATTTGTTTTGGTAGAGCCAGCTTCATAGACAGTTTGGGTCTGCTGACCAAAATCAGCCCCTAACTCACAGCACAGAGCCTCATACCTCTGGGGCAATGGGAGCGCCCCCCCATTGCACCACTGACTAATGGTTGCAGGTTGCAAACCTAAACGTGCCGCCAGAGCTTTTCCACTCAGGTTCAAATGTTGCATCGCCCCTTTCAGGTAATTAGCAAACCGTTTACGCTGTTCAACTGACTTTTCCGCGCGTCCTGAATCACGGTAGCTCGGCGCTCGATAATCAAAATTAGCTTGTGAAACTTTTGCGCCGTTAAATTGCTCCATTGCATGAATAAAATCTGCCACGATAGCGCGGTTTACATTGGTAAATAGCGGATTACTTTGTGTTGTCCCACCATCAGCAACGAAGTAGGCTAACGCTTTGACTTCATGTTCTGGTAACGACCGATCGCCGAATATCGCTAATGCTCTTGGCACACCAATACGATCACCAACCGAAATATTTTCCAGTTTTCGCCAACCTGCGCCGGTTAGGAAGGGATGCGAAAGCGTAGTCTGAATTTTTCTTCCCAGCGCCGTTCGTACCTCAAAAACCGGTTTGACACCGTCATCAACGAACTGGCTTACTTTGGCGCGACACAACGTAAAATGGTTATCCAGTGAAGTGACCTCGCCATATTGTGATTTAACCATCTCATCTATGGTTATACGGCGTCCTGATAAAGGATCAACAAGCCTGGAACCAGACACGATACATTTACCCATGGAGGGCCGTGCGGCAACGATAATCAGATCGGAAGGCTGCATACCACTGGTTTTTTTATCCAGATCGGAAAACCCGGTGGTTACCCCGGTTACTTCCCGATTGTCTTTGATCAGTGCTTCAAGGCGATCGATGGTTTTACCGAGCACCGATTCAATGCTCTGTGGCCCTTCAGAGGCCCCGGTGCGCCGTTCAGCAATTTCAAACACCTTGCTCTCGGCCATATCCAGAATATCGGCGCTGTCGCGGCCTTCCGGATTGTAGCCCACTTCGGCGATTTCGTTGGCTACGCCAATCAGCTCTCGGGTAATAGCCCGTTCCCGAATAATCTTTGCGTAGGCGGTAACGTTGGCAGAACTCGGTGTGTTGCGCGCCAGCTCACCTAAATAGGCAAAGCCACCAGCGTCTTCGAGCTGATCGTTATTTTCGAGTAATTCAGACACGGTAATCAGGTCGACCGGCTGACTCTGTGCCAGCAAATCAAGGATCGCCTTAAACACGATTTGATGCGAGCGGTTGTAAAACTCCGCGTCGGTAACCAGCTCAGAGACCTTATCCCAGGATTCCGGATCGATTAGCATACTGCCCAGTACAGCCTGCTCAGCTTCTATGCTGTGCGGCGGCACCTTCAGTTTTTCTACGCTTTTATCGGAACTGGCCGGAACAACTTTCACCTGTCGATATACCTGAATAATTTGCAAGGGGGCTATTATGCGATATTTAGCGCCTGCTTGCATCGTTTGTTACAGTAAAATGATCCTTTATCATGGCGAAGCCTATATACTAAAGTTCAAAACCAAGGCCGTTCGCCAAACAGGAATGTTATGAAAAAAACGTCATTATTACTGCTACTTTCCGGGCTTATTTCAATCAATGCGACTGCCAGTGAGACACTGGTAGCGCTGGAGAGTTACCCCGAACCAGACGCGTCGCGTCCGATGCCTGAATTTAAAGTGGATGCCAGTTGGCCTGATTTACCCGATACCTGGATTATCGGCCAGGTGCCGGGGCTGGCGGTGGATAAGGCCGATAACCTGTGGTTACTGCACCGCCCCAATTCGCTGAGTCCGCTGGATCTGGCGCTGGAACAAACGCCACCCACCGGCGTTTGCTGCGAAGCCGCTCCTCATGTAGTGCAAATCTCCCCAACCGGGCAAGTGAAAAACAGCTGGGGTGGCGAGTCTATCGCGCCGGAGATTGACGGTGTTAACCAGTGGCCACAAACCGTGCACGGCTTATTTGTCGACGATAACAATACGGTCTGGCTGGGTGGCAACGGCAAGGGCGATCACGTGGTACTTAATTTTACGGCGGAAGGTAAATATATTCGCCAGTTTGGTACTCGCAACAGCACAGGAGGGAACCAGAGTAAACAATCACTGGGTAACCCGGCGGATATCTATCACGACACCCATACCAATGAAGTCGTCATCGCCGACGGCTATATCAATAAGCGTATCATTGGTTTTAACACCAACGACAATGCGTTTTCGCAATATTGGGGCGCCTATGCCGCCATTCCTGGTGGCGGTACCCGCGCTGGCGATTTTGATGTATCCCAGGCCACCGCGGGGGCTGAGAACATCAACACTGATGCGCCCAACTTTGGCGACATTGTACACTGTGTGACAAAGTCAGATAACGGCCTGATTTACGTGTGTGACCGACGCAATAACCGCCTGCAGGTGTTTAAAAACGATGCTAACGGCAAGGCGGTTTTTGTACGGGACTTAGTGATTGCCGGCGATACCATGGGCCTTGGCACTGCCACCGATGTGGCTTTCTCTCCCGACAATAAGTACATGTATGTGGCCGATATGATGAATGGCCGTATCTGGGTACTGTGGCACGATACTTATGAAGTGCTTGGCAGCTTTGGCCGCCCTGGCCGTTACCCCGGTCAGTTTACCTGGTTACACAGCGTGGTGGCAGATAGCAAAGGCAACCTCTACACCTCGGAAGTCTCTACCGGCAGACGGGTACAAAAACTGGTGCTGATGCCGTAAAACCAGTCAACAGGAAGATAGAGCCACTTTATGGCTCTGCCTTCCTGACCTAATTATTTCTGCACTCAGGTACCAAGAAACACGCTCGCTACTTCCCACAGTCAGCTATCCCAGGTATATGATATGGTGGTATTTTCGTTTTCACCTATCCATCAGGGATCACACAATGAAGTATCCATTGACCATTCATTTCCTCGCCTGTATCGCTCTTTTCTCCTCCAGTGTTTCGCATGCTGAACAACTCCGGGCCAGAGACTTAAACATCAAGCCCGGTGTTTTACCCACGGGTAAGCTCAACGCTATTACCGACGTGGCCGGTGTCAAAGTCGGCCATGTTACGCTGCATCAGGGCAAAGCAAAGCATACAGGGGTGACAGCGATCATCCCGGCCGGTGGCAACTTACGCCAAAGCAAAGTGCCTGCGGCGGTTTTTGTGGGCAACGGTTACGGCAAAATGGCCGGTATTAGCCAGATTCAGGAACTGGGTGAAATTGAAACACCCATTGTGCTCACGAATACCTTAAACGTGGCCGAGGGCATCGCCGGCGTGGTGGAGTGGACTTTGAAACAACCCGGCAACGAGCAGGTGCGCTCGGTAAATGCCGTAGTGGGCGAAACCAACGATGGTTACCTTAACAATATCCGCGCCAGATTCGTTACCCAACAACGGGTTATTCAGGCCATTGAAAGCGCTGACAGTGGTGTTATTGCAGAAGGCAATGTCGGCGCAGGCGCCGGTACTCGCGCATTTGGTTTTAAAGGCGGCATCGGAACCAGCAGTCGTAAACTGCCCGACAGTCTCGGCGGCTATACCCTTGGTGTGTTGGTACAAAGTAACTTTGGCGGCATTTTGCAAATCGACGGTCAGCCGGTTGGTGTAGCACTTGACCAGTATTACCTGTCAGAGGCGCTCAACAATGATAGCTCAGCAGACGGTTCGATTATGATAGTGGTGGCTACTGATGCGCCGCTGTCAGATCGTAACCTCTACCGCCTGGCAAAACGGGCCATGGGCGGCGTAGCCAGAACCGGCGCCAGCCTGACTAACGGCTCCGGCGATTACGTTATCGCGTTCAGTACCGCCGAGGCCCTTCGCCGCAGCAAAAAGGACAGCACTCACCTTGCTCCGTCTTTATCGAACAACGAAGTATCTCCATTGTTTCAGGCAGTAATAGAAGCCACCGAAGAGGCTATTTATAACAGTTTACTGATGGCCGAAGATGTAGACGGGCATCGTGGCACAACCCAGGCTTTACCCATCGATAAAGTAAAAGCTTTACTAGGCCAGTAACCTTCCACAGACGCTAAGCGCCTCATTTCATGTGCACTTTACCGCCTATCACCTTGTAGGCGGGTACGCCCCGAATAAGCGTATCCCGGGCAAATTCCTGACCACAGCCGGGGCAGTGACAGGGTGTTGTAGTGTGATCTTCAACAATCCGTTCCTTGAAGCACTTTACCAGTGCGCCTTTACCGCCCTTGCGATACTTAAAAAGCGGCGTCTTGCATTGTAAACAGGATATCTGGACGGTTTTTACCGGCCCTTTTTTATTCGGTTTTGCCATTAAATTGTGAAGTGGTGAACAGGTTGGTCAGGGTATCAGAGATTTCACCTGAGGTCCTGAGGCTATTTCCTTCTGTCATACCAGCCCCCGAGCCGGTATCTTCTTAACCAACTGGCTACCTGAAAATGTTCGTTTGGATGAGTAAGACTGATTGGGAGATCCCTAATAGTTTCTACGAGACTTTCGGGATGACAATTCAATGCCCGTCATACCGGCCTCCGAGCAGGTATCTTCTTAACAGCCTGACTACCTGTAAATGCTCGTTGGGGTAAGTAAAACTGTTTGGGAGATCCCGGATAGCTTCTACGAAGCTTCCGGGATGAATGAGCGACTGCGTCGCTCATTCACTTTTTAACCGTTACGCGACCGTTTACCGTGGAGACTCTTACCCGGCTGTTGCCACTGCCTTCGGTGAAGTCTATCCACTGTCCCGGGCCGTATTTGGCCTTGCTGACTTTGCTATCGTTAATTTCATTGCGAATGCTGCCACCAGCGTGGGCTTCCAGTTCAAAGCGGGCTGACACATCACCACTGAAGTTCAACGTAATGCTACCGCCCACGGTATCAACTTCAACATCGGCATTATCCGCCAGGCTCATCGATATCCGCGCATCACCGTTTACCGAAGTCATCTCCAGATCGTCCACCTCAACCAGTTCCAGGGAAGAGTCTCCATTCACGGTTTCCACACTCACTTCCCGGCTGTTGCTTTTCAGGTCAATTTTACCGTTAACACTCACTACCTCAAGTGACTCGGCGCTGTCATGCTCCACTTCAATATCGCCATTTACCGCTTCAACGGTCAGCATGCCGGTAATCCCTTTGAGCTCTATGTCACCATTAACAGATTCCACATTAACCTTACCGCCCAGATTACGGCCCTCGATATCGCCGTTAACGACTTCAATTGAGGTACCGCCCTGCAGCCCTTCGATCTTAACATTGGCATTAACCGTTTCATAAGCAAAGCGGCTGCCTACCGGTACAAATACAGTTAAATTGTCTTTCGCTTCGTCTTTATCTTCCCAACGATAGTGATTATTTTTAACCTCTACATCAATAACCACTGAGTTACCGCGTTTTTCGAAAGTAAACTCCTCAGTCAGTTCACCCAGGGTACCGGTGATTCTGACCTGATTTTTATCCCAGGTTTTAATGTCGGCCTTGCCATACACGTGTTCCATTTCCACAAACGGCTTGCTGTCAGTATCCAGCACCCGGTCGATTTTTTCCTGAGCAAAAGCGTTCGCAGAAAGCAGCACTCCGGCCATTGCTGTGCCCCAGAAAAGTTTCGTCAAGTAATGTGTTGTCGTTAAAGTTTGCATAATTCACCTATTAAATTTGTTGCCATTTGGGCGCGTGCACTCGCTCAATCAGGTCAATCTGTTGTTGATAAACGTTTTGCAGCATTCGCAAAAGCGCCATATTATTCGGATCGTTTTCCAACGCGACCTTTATTGCATCAGCCGCCGATTCAAGTTCAGTTAGCTGTCCCTGCCAGTTATCAGTTACGGCGTGCTGGTCTTGATAAGCCACCAGAAGTGAAGCTTTCTGAGATTCAAATTGTTTGCTCATTTGGGCAACCACCGTTGGATTGGTTGAGCCCACAGGTGGCTGTCCACTACTCATAAACAACCACACCAGTACTGCCGGTAAAACTAAGCCAGCTGCAGCCGCCAGCGGCCACCGCGAACGCGCTGGCTGAGCAGGCGTAACCTGGGTAATGGCCAGTTCGATGCCTTGCCATAAATCCCGTGATGGCTTAATTTCATCGGCCAGCGTGTCGAGTTGTTGCTTTAAGTTGTCCGGTTGATTATTCACTGCTTTCTCCCAACCATTCCTCTAATAACGTTCTGGCCCGGTGATACTGGGCTTTACTGGTACCGGTTGCCATGTTGAGCATCCGGCCAATTTCCTCATGCCGGTACCCTTCCACTGCGTGCAGCACAAACACCAGCCGTGCCCGCTCAGGTAACCTCACAATACATTTATCCAGTTGCGTGAGGTCGGTTGCCGGTTCAGCCTGCAACTGCTGCTCCGTTTCCGGCTCCATGGAAAACATCCGTTTTAACCATCCTTTTTGCTTACGCAAATAGCTAATGGTGATGTTGGCTGTCACGCTGTGCAGCCAGGTGGCAAACTGACTCTTGCCAGAAAAGTTACCTAACTTCTGCCATACTTGAACAAATACTTCCTGGGTGGCATCTTCTGCCATCGCGGCATCGCCGGTTAACCGGTAGCTCAGCGCATACACCTTGCCTACAAACCGGTCGTACAATTGCCGGTAGGCAACCATATCGCCGTGCTGCGCCGCTTCTATTTGCTGCTGCAGTTGATGTTGGGTAAATGCCGCTTGGGCATTCACTACATTTCCCTGTTCTACCGTCATACTGAGTGTGTCTGCTTACTTATCATTAGTGTTGTCAAAAGCTTTGTCGCTCGGTTGTGCCGAAAGGTTTAAATGGCAAAATAAATTTTGGCATTTTTTTACACGAAACCGTTTTGCTGGCTGAAGTACTGCTACCATTTTCGTTATACTGGTTCGCGCCTGGAGACTTCCCCGGCCATTTAAAAGGAATGATTATGCAAGTAGCCGCGTTATATGCCGGAAAACCCGCCCCGCTCGGGCCCAGAAAAGCGCTATCAGCCATCTGTAAACAGCCGGCCTATTTTCTTACTGTTCATCAGGACAGAACCGACGAAGACACCCAGGCCAATAAACGCTTGCATGGCGGCCCGGAAAAAGTGCTTCATCAGTACAGTCTCGCAGGTTACGAGTTAATAAAGCAACACTATCCGGCTCTTGCTGAGCAGGCCATAGCCGGTAGCATTGGTGAAAACCTCACTGTTGAGGGCATGACTGATGAAAACGTGATGATTGGTGATGTCTACGCCTTTGGCGAAGTGATTGTGCAGGTGGGTGCCCCTCGCGCCCCGTGTAATAAAATTAATCACCGCTTTAACACACCTAATCTCGACCGTTTTACCGGCAATCACGGCATTACCGGCTGGTATTACCGGGTATTAAAAACCGGAATTATTCACACCGGCGACAGCGTTTCTCTTGAAAGCAGATCGGAGCAGACAGTTAGCGTTGGCGAGTTGATGCGTAGCGTTTACAACCCGGAGCATTTTGCCAGAGCCAGCGATTACGTTGGCCTTGAGGTGCTGGATGATGAGTGGCGGGGTAAGTGTGAAAAGGCCATGGCTAAAGCCGGGCGTTGATCCCCTGGCCCTGCTACGCAAATCGGCAGCGGTATTCTGTTACGGCACATTGCTGCTGCCGCGCTATCAGCGCCGTTTATTTGGCCGTACTGTCACCGCCTCACCCGCAGTTTTACGCGGTTGGCGCTTGCGTATGGGCTATGATGGCTATCGGTTTATCCAGCCTTCGCCACACCAAAGCGTTTGCGGCTCACTCCTCTGGCTAACACCCGCACAACTCAACGCGGCAGACTGCTGGGAGGACGTCCCCTACTACCAACGGGAAAGCGTTTGTCTGCGTTCCCGCAATAAAGCCATTCAGGCCTGGGTTTACACCCGCCGGCAAGGCCAGGGCCGCTCTTGTCCGGCGCAACGTTTTACTACCCACACCAGCGCCCGTCTGGTGCTTCGCACATACCGCCACCTCTTCCAGGTTTAGCCCGCACCACAAGCTGTACATTAATTAACCATAAAGGTGGCAAATCACCTGGATTATGTGTTTAATTATTAACCACAACAAAGCAAAGCCGGAGGCAACATGGATGTAGAAACAATGATCGACCAAATTCTGGTTAAGGAAGGCGGCTATGTGAATCACCCGGCAGACCGGGGAGGCCCCACTAATTTTGGTATTACCCAAAAAACGCTCTCACGCTATCTGGAAGTGGCTGTAACGGCTGATATGGTAAAAGCTCTGGATGTGGAAACCGCCAGAGACATCTACGAGCTCAATTATTACCGCGTTCCCCGTATCGACAAATTACCGCCGCCTATCCAGCCTTTCCTGTTCGACAGTGCGGTGAATCACGGGCCGCGACGGGCCATCAAATTTTTACAGGAAGTCTGTAACGACGCAGGTTATGGCCCGCTAGTTGTAGACGGCCTCATGGGCCCTAAAAGTAAAGCCCAGGCCTATGCGTGTTTACAGGAACTGGGCGATTGGATGCTTGTCGCACTGGTTGAAGAACGCCAGATGTTTTACGCCGATATTGTGACCAATGATGCCAGCCAGAATGTCTTTCTGAAAGGCTGGCTGGCCAGAGCCAGAAGTTTCTTACCTGATCACCGTGTGGCATAAGGCAGAACCGTTATGAGTAAACTCTTTGAAAACCCCATCTCGGCAATCACCGATTCCGTATCCAAAGGTGTAGAAACCGTCGCCGGCGTATTTACGTCTAACAAAGAAAAAGACGCCCAACGTTCTGCCGATGAACAAATGGCGCTGTTAAAAACCTATCAGGCCGAGTTTAACGCTCGTCAGAACCGTAACTGGGCTGATTCTCTGGCCGATGCATTTAACCGCCTTATCCGGCCCATGATTGTGTCACTGATTCTGTTCATTTTTGTGATCGCTTATTTTTCGCCAACCCACCTTGCCGAGATAACCCTGGCGTTAAGTTCGATTCCCGACGGCTACTGGACATTACTAAGCGTGATTATTGCCTTTTATTTCGGTGGCAGGATGCAGCTCAAAAGCCAGCAATTTAAATTTAGCGAGACCCAGGCCCAGGCAGTCAAGGCACTGATAGAAACCAAAGCAGAATTCAGAAAGCTGGAAATGAGTAATGATGAACCCGACAAAGTGTTTGGCGATACCCTGGCGAAAGAGTCTGACTTTGATACCTCCCGGGCTAATCAGGTTAATCCCGTGGTGGAGGCGGCGCTGATCCACGTTAAGGAAGACGGCGCACCCAACGCAGATGATAGCCAGAGCAGAAAGGCGTTACAGGCGAAAATCGCCGAGATGCAACAGGAAGATGAACAGCAGGTGATATCACGGCGCCGCTTTGGCCCGCGAAAACTGGGGCGTCGCTAGAAAGTATTATTATAAAAAAACCGCGCCGGAGCGCGGTTTTTTGTAAATCACTTAGCGCTTACGCCTGAGCGATGATAACTACTTTAGCAGTTGCCATTACGTCAGAGTGTAATTGCAGGTCGATGTCGTACTCGCCAGTTTCACGCAGTGTACCAGTAGGCAGTTTAACTTCTGCTTTCGCTACTTCTACGCCAGCTGCAGTAATCGCATCAGCGATATCCTGAGTACCAACAGAACCGAACAGTTTGCCTTCTTCACCAGCTGGTGCAGCAATAGTTACTTCGCCCAGCTCAGCAACTTTCTCGGCACGCGCCTGAGCAGCAGCCAGTTGTTCAGCGATTTTCGCTTCCAGCTCTGCGCGACGCGCTTCAAATTTTTCAACGTTTGCTTTGGTTGCTGGAACTGCTTTACCTTGTGGGAAAAGGAAGTTACGTGCAAAACCAGATTTAACTGTGACAGTGTCACCCAGACCGCCTAAGTTGGCGATTTTATCCAGTAGAATGATTTCCATCGATGCTACCCCTTATTCTTCGCCAGATTACTTATGAGAGTCAGTGTACGGAAGCAGTGCAAGAAAACGTGCACGCTTAATAGCACTAGACAGTTGGCGCTGGTATTTAGCGCTGGTGCCGGTAATACGGCTAGGTACAATTTTACCGCTTTCTGTTACGTAGTTTTTCAACGTAGCGATATCTTTGTAATCAATTTCAACAACACCTTCTGCAGAGAAACGGCAGAATTTACGACGTCTGAAAAAACGAGCCATGATTAATTCTCCTTATTCTTCGCTTGATGCTGCAGGTTTTTCTGCGCGCTCGCCACGAGGAGCAGAATCTTCACGACGTTCGCGACGCTCTTCCTTCATCATAGGAGAAGCTTCAGTTACCGCACCTTTGGTACGCATAACCATGTTACGCAGGATAACATCGTTGAAACGGAAAGCAGTTTCCAGTTCAGCAACAGCTTCAGCAGTCGCTTCAGCGTTGATCAGAACGTAGTGTGCTTTATGCAGTTTTTCGATTGGGTAAGCCAGTTGACGACGGCCCCAGTCTTCCAAGCGATGGATTTGTCCGCCATCTGCTTTCAGAATTGTGGTATAACGCTCGATCATACCTGGTACTTGTTCACTCTGGTCAGGGTGAACCATAAAAACGATTTCGTAATGACGCATTAAAACGCTCCTTACGGTTGTAGCCTCGCGCAGTACAGCCATCTGCATGGAGACAAGGAACTTAATTTGGGTGGCTGTAAGGGCGCGCATTATATAGAGCTTCTTATGACTGCACAAGCTTTATTCAACGAATATCGTTGGTTTGAGTCATCCTCCGTAACCATTGCCTGTTAATCCTAATTTGCCATTACCGGGTAGAAAACACTGATTGTTATCCCCACTCCCATTGTGAGCTATGAATTATACAACCAAGGAGTTGTTATGAGTCGGATATTTTTTATGGGCGCTACCGGCGGGGTTGGTCATCGTCTTCTTCCGCAACTGCTCGCCCAGGGACATGAAGTCACAGCGTTACATCGCAAACCGGAACAGGCCGATTATCTAAAACAGCAAGGTGCGAAACCAGTTGCTGGCGATATGATGGGCCTAACCCGCGGCGACTATAAAAGGTTGCTACAAGACCACGAGATTATTATCTTCTCCGCTGGCGCTGCTGGCAGCGGTAAGGATCGCACCAGTAAAATTGACGGAGACACCCCGGCACTACTGGCAGATTTAGCCGAGGAGCTGGGTATTCAACGCTTTTATTTAGTCTCAGCCTTTCCGGAAGCGGGGCGCACTAAAGGACTCGGCGAGGGGTTTGAGCATTACATGCAGGTGAAGAAAGCGGCCGATGCCCGCCTGGTAAAATCATCACTGGATTGGGTTATCCTGCGCCCGGGCACACTGCTTGATGAAGATGCTGATGATAGAGTGAGTCTCGACTATGCCCTCCCCTATGGTTCGGTAAAACGGGGCAACGTAGCCAATACCCTGGCGGCACTCATTGCTAAGCCCACCATCCGCCGGCAGATCATCGAACTTACCGATGGTGATGACAACATAAGTACCGCGGTTGGAACACTCAGCAGGAATACCTAAATGCTACTCAATTTCAGTGCCACCACCGCGAAGCAGGCTCAGATTCTTAATAAGCAACGGGATCAGTCCTAACGTGGCGGTGGCAATACTTAATAGTGTATTGAGCGAGCTACCGCTGGAATAAATAAAAATTGCCAATAGCACCAGTAATATGGCAAAGATAGGTATGCGTAATACACTCCATGCGCCACTGCTGGTGTTATCCATCCAACCTTTAATAACGGACTCCGGCTCTGCAGTTAAAATAAACTGGCGAAAGCTTTCATTAACCAAATGCCAGCCTTTATCCCGGAATAAATAACAACGCCGCACCAAGCGCTCAATAATTATCGCACTTTCCGGATTGATACTGGCACCATGGGCCATTTTCCACAAAGTAAGCTTTTCTTTAACGGTACACTCTTCCCATTTACGACGGTAAAGTGCTCCCGCATGCACCAGCATAAATTCGATAACCTGTTCTGGCTCTGAACAGAGCTCGTTATCAAACTTTTCTTTGACATATTTAAGTTCGGGCCACGCCATACATTCATGTTTAATAAGCGCCTGGATATCAAACAAGTTTTCTAAACGGCTTTTACACAGTGGCGACCAGGCATAGTGCTTTTCAAACTCAGAAAACAATTTAGTCCAACAATTTTTTTCATCTATATCCGGTGCTGTAGCCGTTGATGTTGCATCGTAAGCTCCGGGATTAAGCAGTCGGTATAACGGCGCTGTTTCAGCCACCAATACTAAGGTCACATCAGATTTAAGATGCAGTTCATATAGCAATGCAAGCGCATTTTGGCGCGCCTCACGATTAAGGCTGACTTGTTCAAGTCCTGACAGCGCAACGATTACGCAGCTTCCACGTTTGTCAGAAATGGCTTTGTTAAGGTTGTCCAGAAAATAAAAGTCATCGCAATGACTTTCTGTACTGTAATACTTATCCAGGCAGTCCGTTATTCTGAAGACCTTACTTTCGTGCAATATGATGTTTTGCAGACCAGGTTGCTCTTTATGTTTATCATCGTCTTTCTTTATTTTTGCCAGGATGTTCTGTTCTGCCGTTAATCGTGTGCTATTTAAGACAATTAATGAGTGCCCTTTTTGGGGCACATTACCTACCTCAATATCGGGAAATTCATATGCGTAATATTGATCGTCCTTGCATCCTGACCTGACTGCATATTGATCCTGCAAGTGCTCGCCCAGCAAACGCTTTACAACCAACTGACGCATCACAAGATACAGTCCGTAAGGTAAACCGAATAACATGATCAGCATTATCAGAAAGCCCGAGGTTTTGCTGATCGCTGACAACATTAACAGGTCTGTGCGATATCGCAGTTCATATCTTGCATCCATTGATGAGTGTGGCCGTGAATTTAAGTCCTGTTTGGCTGCGTAGGACAGATGGCTGATAAACTCAGTTTCACTGGGAGTTTGGCTAAACAGGATATCAAATACATTGTCTGTAAATTCGCCCTTTCCACCTTCGCTTTGCTTTCTGTCGTATAGTTTCGCCCACTGCGTATCGCATTGATTTTGGCCATTAACAAAACAATATACTTCGTCAGGGAAATAAGACTCTAATAACCCATTAAGATCGATATTGAGTTCTAAGTCACACAAAGAGTGTTTAGCCTTATCCTGACAAGATTTGCCGTTGATAAAACTCAGGTAGGTGCTGAAATTTGCCTGTTTCTCCTCAATAGCCTGTTGCATCTCAGCAGTTTCAAACTGCGACTTACGTTGTAATAAATAATCATGCGCGCTGTAGGCAATTAGTGAGGCAGGCGCAGAAGCGCCCAGATAAACCAGGCCTGTTAAAAATATGACAAATCCCACGGAAAACCGTGTGGACTCTTTGTGAAGTTTTGGCGTTCCCGGTTTAGCTGATGACTTTACCGGCACCACTATATTTGCATTTTTTGCTTGTTCGTTTGAGCCTGCCGACTCGTTTGCAGCTTCTGTTTCTTCAATCTTGTTAAACCACTTTTCAGCTTTTAAACTGACAACTATAAGGATGATAATACTGCCAGCCAGCAATAAATTCTTAAGCCACCACCAAACAGTCTCTGCCTCAACAAAAACAAATAAACCACACAGGAATAAGAATAATACTGCTATAACAGCCTTCGGCTTCAAAACTAGCGCTTTCCATTTCAATAATAGCGCCTCAACTTTCGTGCGTAGCCACATTTGCCATTGGCTTATCGATTCTAGTTTTTGCACTAAAAAAGCAATACTCCCAATGAAGACAAGACCTCCCAGGGCCGCACTTAGCCAGTTTGCTTTTTCTGTTTCAAAATCAATGCCGGAATCAAATATCCAGTTCACAGAAAGTAACGGCAACAAAAGAAATGAAAAAGCCAGCAAAGGTTGCCGCCACCAGTAGAAAAAGCTCAAACGCAATTTAAATACAGCGACCAGTACGTACGCCATCGCCGTACACAAAATGCCCCAAAGCAACAAACGCCCCAAAATGCTCTGTAACCACCCCATCTGAAACTGAATACAGAAACTGACAGCAAACAACATCAGGCCGAGTGGCAGATAATAGTTTTTGCGGGCCTCATCAAAGCCACAAACTTCCTGCCAAAAGCGCTGATGGGTAACATAACGAAGTAAAATGAATGCCGGGATCAGCACCAGTAAAAACAGCAATACCGCAACAAAAACCAACACCATGTTGTTGGTTTGCAGTTCTTGAGGATCATAAAAGACGATAAGCTGCCATGGAATTCCGGATTCTGCAGATGAATTCGCCCCTCGCTCAGCCAGCGAGCCAATAACCAGTTGATGAGGAATCCCCTTATATTCGACATCCATAAGCGTTGGGACCATGGCATGATGATGTTGACTCGAAACTAAAAGCTGTGGATTCTGGTTCGTTTCAGTAAAAAAATTTTCAATCAGGCTTAACGAATCATCGCTGTGGAAAAGTACCTTACCTTCATCATCGACCACCGCGTAGCCAAAATTATTGGGCAAAACGCGGTCAACCAACGCTGACAACCGTGTTCCAGCAATATACATATGCGTGTATTTGTCAGCAGTATCTTTTGGATGTTTTATTGCCAGATGGCTGTTTATCCCCGCGGGTAACGCTAGCATCAGGTTTCTACGCCCGTCTTCAATATTGAATATGCGCTGCAGATAAACCTGATGATCAGACTGCAATTTTATTTTTTTCAGCAGGTAAGAATGGGGATAGCCGAATATATTAAAATTCGCGTGAGCCCCTAGCCCATCGGGAATGAAATTTACACAAGGTTGCGTATTTGACTCAGTGTCTGACCAAGATAATTTAAAGGGAATAAATGGTGCACAAAATGGTCCTGTATAAGGTACTTGCAGATAGCGATATCCGGTTGTAGTAAAGTGCCAATACTTATTACTAATACCCGCTTTTACATATTCCCTGCCCGATAAATCAAGTGTTTGTGTATTCTTAACAGCGTCAGAGGCAATAACTATAGGTTTATACTCGGTAGCATTGACCGCTCCCTGGGCGCTTAAATGAGTTATGGATTCTATAAATGCTTTATTTAACTTTTCGTCTTTTATGAATGACAGTATTTGTGGATTAAACACAGAGTAATAAGCGGCATCAGCGTTTGTGCCTCTTTCGCTTTTCTGCAGCATCGACACACCATCTAACAGGGTACTGATTTCACTATTAAAGTCTTGTTTAATTTCGCGGTGAATTGTTAGTAACTGCTCCTTTTTAATAGCTAATAAATAATCAACAAACAGATGCTGGGAAATAGCGATGGTAATTACACCCACTGTCACCAGGAGTCCTAATACTATTTGGCTTTTATCGCCGCTCTGAATTGCCGCAGTGGCGCTAATAAAACGTAATTTAATTAACGGAATAATCGCAATTAACAACAGCAATGCCAGAATTAACCACATCAATAGCTCGGGGGCTAATTTCAGCTTTTGCTCATTAATAAAGCTCTTTTTAATAATTCCGACCAGGTAATAGTGTGTATCATCGCCGCTAAAACCTTTACTCATAATTGGGTGGAGATAGGCGCGGTAATCACTATCGCTGATTTTTACATCAACAAACTGAGTTCCCTGCAGAGTCACTAAGCGCGAAGTTGCACTTTCTTGCTCAAGCGACAAATTAAGCACTTTCTTAAAAAATAACTCTGAGTTGTTACTCAGGTTTTCGGCATGATTCACCACCGACTCAACGTTGCCGTTAGCATCAACCAGCGCAACGGTTTGAAACCGGTTCCCTCGTTGCTTTAAAGAAAAATGAATGCTGCTTTCTAAGGTTAGTATTAGTGCTTTATGCTCTTTCGGGTAGTGTTTAGCAAGTTTAAAACGAACAGTATTGAACTCAGGGATCGTAAACGAAAAGCCGCATTGCTCCTTACCTTTTTCACCGCAGTCGTAAGTTTCATCAACGCTATGCACTTTAATATCAGCCAGGTCTGATGAAGAATTTTGCAATTTATTAAAGTTTGTCTCGCTAGCCTTCTTCAACCAATTCAGACGTGCTTCACGATCTGTTAGAATCTCCTTTTCTTTCTCTCTCTCCCCTGCAGAGTGGTAATCTCTATACTCTTCCGGCAATGTATATTTCGCGGTTGCCTGCACCTTTTCCAGGCTACGCTGAATCGTGCCTTCGACTTGCTGCAGCTCGCGAAATAAAAGAGTATTAAGGGTATCTTCGTTGCGGTCCATTTTCAGGTAATAGACCACACCAAAAATGGCACCGCCGAGAGTGAGTACCAGAGTAAGAAACAAAAGCCTGGAGAGGTTTCGTTTTAGTGGTGTCATAAAGCATCCTGCTTACTATAACGTTGTATCCTATCGATATCGAACTTCAGTAACCACTAAACGTTATTTATTTACACTTGTTTATTTTTTCAACAGATAATAGCCATATACAGCAATAACTTCAACCATTAACATAAATATAACAACCCTTAGGCACTGGCCAGTCCCAGTTTCACGGCAAAGTACACAAACAGGCCACCAGCCGCCTTATTTAACCAGAAGCTTAAGCGGCCAACACCCGACAAACGTTTACGCAGCCACACCGTGCCGATAACCAATAGCAAACACCAGGACGTCCCGGTCAGCGTAAATATGCCGCCAAGGGCCAGGAACATTGTGGTTTTATCAGCAACTTCGGCCGGAATAAACTGTGGTACAAAAGCCAGAAAGAAAAGCGCAACCTTGGGGTTTAACACATTCGTTAAAAAGCCGCCGGCAAATATTCGTTGCAAACTGGCGGTGCGAGGTAACTCAACTTTTTGTTTAACGTGTTGTTCTCCCTCAGGGCCGTCCTGCTGTGGCCGTTTTGCCATGAGCATAGAAAAACCGAGGTATAGCAGATAAGCACACCCCGCAATCTTAATAACCGTAAATGCCCAGGCGGAGGTGGCCAGCAGAGCACTGAGTCCCAGCGCTGCTGCCACTATATGCACGCTGACACCCACCATGATCCCCAGTAAGGCCACTACCCCGGCGCGAGCGCCCTGGGTAGCACTACGGGCAATGATGTATAACGAATCCGGCCCGGGCAGAATGTTTAGTAACAGGCAGGCGAAGATAAACGGGATAACATTGATTACGTCAAACATGATGCACTCTTAGCTTACAATAATAAGGGTAAATTACTCCAGCCACACCAACATGGCAATCCCGGCAACCGCCAGAGCAGACCAGACAGCAACGTTACGGCTTATTCTGTCGCCCAATAGCCAACCAATGCCAAGGGAAAGTAGCACGCTGGCTGCCAGTAACGTTTGTGCAATAGCGGCTTTGGTATGACTAAAAGCCAGCATTTGTAAGGTCAGTGCCATAAAGGTGCCGATAAACACAGCAAGCGTAAACAGTCGCCAGGTTTTGCCCTTATCAAGGGATGTAGGCAGCCAGCGCTGTCTGGTAAACACCATCAGCAAAAAGATAATCAGCAGCCCGCCCAGCAGCCTTATCAGGCTGGCATTAAAGGCATCAATCTCATAGGAAGTCAGCACATCGCGGCTAATAACAGCGCCGACGGCCTGGCAAAGCGCTGCCAGCGCAGCATAAACATAACCGGTTGGCGAAAATAAGGTTAACGCCGCACGCTTGTGGATTTTTACAATCACGTCCACGGATATTACTACCAGCGCCACCGCCAGCCACTGCTGCCAGCTTAACCACTCACCAATCCATGCCATGGCCAGTAAGGCGGTTAATACCGGAGCCAGTGTTTCGGCAATCAGGATAGACTGAGCGTCGCCGATTTTATTAAGCGCGTGAAAGAAAAAAGTATCGCCCAGGCCAATACCAACCACCCCGCTTAGCAACAACCAGCCCCAAACGGCGCCCGGAGCTTCTACGGGAGGTAATAACAACACTGACACAGCCAGAAGCAATCCGGCAGACAGCAGTCCTTTCCAGAAATTTAGCGCCAGTGGTGTAAACGCACTGCCGAGCACTCTGAACAAACGGGCAGACACCGCCCAGCAGAGCGCCGCAGCCAGGGCGGCGAATTCGCCAATCATAGTCAGCTCCCGTAATTTACCGCAAAAAAATACCCGGCGGAGCCGGGTATAGTATGGAGCTAGTTTGACAGCTTAGAGTTCGCGGAGCCAGATATTCCTGAAACTCACCAGATTGTCGTGATCCTGCAACTGAATAGGTGCGCAGCCGTGGGCTTTATACTTCGGCGCACCAATCCATTCTGTTGTGCCCTGGATTTCCACATGGTTTAGTACTACTACGCCATTATGAATAACCGTTACATAGCCGGGCGACTCCAGTGCTTCACCGTCGAATTTTGGCGCGGTAAAGATAATGTCGTACTCCTGCCACTCACCTGACGGACGGGTAGCATTCACCAGTGGAATGGTTTGCTTGTACACCGACGCGGCCTGTCCGTTGGGATAGGTTTTGTTCTGGTAAGAATCGAGCACCTGAATCTCATAGCGTTCCTGGAAGAATACGCCACTGTTGTTGCGTTTCTGCCCGTCCATATCTTCTTCAGGCTGTGGTGCGCGCCACTCAATGTGGAGCTGCACATCACAGAAAGATTGCTTGGTACGGATGTTCCCGGTACCAGGCTTCACCGTGACAGTATCGCCACCCAGGGTCCAGGCAGCTTCTCCGCCTTTTACTGATTCCCAGGCCGACAGATCGGTGCCGTCAAACAGTACAACGGCATCAGACGGCGCTTTGCCAACTGGTGTTTCTACCGCTTCTGGAACAGGCTCCCAGACTTCTGTTTTTTGTGCCTGTTGCCAGGGTTCAAGTTTTTCCTGCGGGGCAGCACAAGCTGCCAACGCAGTCATTGACAGCGCCAGGCCGGCAATTGTTGCTAAACGATTGTGACGCATAAATTGTGTCCTCGTGTTTGACAATTCATCAACAACCTGAAATCAGGTCGCCCAGGCTCTATCGCCTTTCTCATAAGGCAGATCGCCATCGTACTTACCAGGGATACCAACGTAACGTAGCACCTTGGTGGCGCCTACTTCTGACGTAAAGAAGGTAAACAGAGTTAGCTGTTTGAACATCGTGAAGTAGTGCGGTAACGGGGCAGTGTCGTCTGCATCGCGGCTGTTAGGACGCTGATTAACGGCGCCCCACAGGTTACGCTCGGCATTGTATTTTTTTGCTTCGGCATCCAGGTCGGTCAGCAGCTCAAACCGCTGTGCATTGCTTAAGGCAAGGAACGGCGTGTCAAAGCGTTCATCGCTGGCCAGGTTGAGTTTACGCAGGCCGTCTTTAAACGCCTGTTGCTGAACGGCCGTGTAACAGTCTGCTACCAGCACGGCCATCATTTGTGCACACTGGGCATCTTTCGCTCCCGGTGTGTCAGTGCGTGGCATAATGGTTTCCGCCACTTCACTCATTAAACTGATGTCGTCTTTACTGAGGCCCACTTTAGACGGGTCTGTAGCGGGCACCTTTAAACCCCAGGCCATCGCGTTACCGCCTACAAAGGCAGCTCCGGTTGAGGCCGCAATCATTTTTAGAAGGTCGCGTCTATCCATCTTAGATGTTCCCCTTTTTGAGTTCTTCAACAGCAAAGTTAGCAGCCCGAGCGGTTAATGCCATGTAAGTCAACGATGGGTTAACACAGGAAGCCGAAGTCATCGCCGCACCATCGGTAACAAATACGTTGGGCGCATCCCATACCTGATTGTGTGCGTTAAGCACTGAAGACTTAGGATCGCGGCCCATGCGGGCACCGCCCATTTCGTGAATACCCATGCCCGGCGCGTAATCCGCGTCGTAGCCTTTAACGTTTTTAAGGCCCATTTTGTCGAACATTTCCACTGCGTCATTCATCATGTCTTTTCGCATGGCATATTCGTTTTCCTTGATCTCAACGTCCATCTCCAGCACAGGTAAGCCCCACTTGTCTTTTTGTGCTTTATTGAGATACACCTTGTTGTCATGGTTTGGCAGCATTTCACCAAAGGCCGTCATACCAATAGACCAGTTGCCCGGCTCACTCAGGATGTCTTTCAGATCGGCACCAATGCCCATTTCGGCCACGTTTCGGTTCCAGCCCTGACGACTTGCAGAGCCCTGATAGCCAAAGCCACGCAGATAGTCACGCTTATCATCGCCCCAGTTACGGAAACGCGGGATGTAAAAACCAGACGGACGGCGACCGTAATAGTATTTATCTTCAAAACCCTCGATGTCGGCCGACGCGCCCACGCGGAAGTGATGGTCCATAATATTATGGCCCAGTTCGCCACTGCTGCTGCCCAGACCGCCGTCCCACACATCGGTGGCTGAGTTCATCAGCATCCATACCGAGTTAAGGGCCGAGGCATTAAGGAACACGATCTTGCTCTTAAATTCGTAAGTCTGATTATTTTCCGAGTCAAGAATTTCAACGCCGGTTGCACGTTTTTTATCTTTATCGTACAGCACGCGGGTTACAATAGAGAAAGGACGCACGGTCAGATTTCCGGTTGCCATCGCTACCGGTAGTGTTGACGATTGCGTAGAGAAATAACCACCAAACGGACAGCCCAGCCAGCACTTGTTGCGGTACTGACAGTTCACCCGGTTTTGCTCCGGCTTTGGCTCAGTCATGTTAGCACTACGGCCATTGATAATATGACGAGTGCCTTTAAAGGCTTTCTGCAAACGCTTGGCGAGGTCTTTTTCCACCACATTGAGTGGCATGGGCGGCTGGTACTGACCATCAGGCAGTACGTCCAGGCCATCGCGGTTACCGCTGATACCGGCAAAGCGTTCAACGTAGTCATACCAAGGTGCCATATCGCTGTAACGAATTGGCCAGTCTACGCCCACGCCTTCTTTCGCATTGGCCATAAAATCCGCTTCATTCAGACGATAACTCTGACGGCCCCATAACAGTGAGCGGCCGCCCACGTGGTAGCCACGGTACCAGTCAAAACGTTTCTTTTCGACATAAGGAGACGTCTGGTGACTTTCCCACATGCCATAGGTGGATTCATTCAGCGGGTAGTCACGCTTGATCACCGGCTCCAGCTCTTTCATTTCCTGGGTAGCCAAATCACGGTGCGGGTAATTCCACGCTTCATTGTGAGCGTTTACGTAATCCTTAATATGTTCAATATTACGGCCACGCTCCAGCATCAGGACCTTAAGCCCTTTTTCGGCCAGTTCTTTGGCTGCCCAACCGCCGCTGATCCCCGAACCAACTACGATTGCATCATAGACATTATCTGCCATTACTTCTCCCCTTAAATCGACTGTTTACGGTCATCGATTTTGTGTGTTGCCCAATCACACATCACAAATCAGAATAGCTTCGCGCAGCGATTCAATCTGATCCTGAATGGTTTTTGGGGTTGGTAAAAACTCCTGAGCTACGTATCCATTAAAGCCGGTCTCGCTAATTGCTTTAATTATTGCCGGATAAAACAGCTCCTGGGTGTCATTAATTTCGTTTCTGCCGGGTACACCGGCAGTATGGTAGTGACCAAAGTACTCATGGTTATCCCGAATAGTACGAATGATGTCACCTTCGCTGATTTGCATATGATAGATATCATAAAGCAACTTAAAATTAGCTGAACCAAGCTGCTTGCAAAGAGCAATGCCCCATGCGGAATTATCAGCAAAGTAATCCGGATGATTTACCTTGCTGTTAAACAGTTCCATTTGCAGCACTACGCCTCGTTTTTCTGCGTGTTTGATAACTCGTTTCAAGCCGGTGACAGCATGTTGCAGCCCCTGCTCTGGGCTCACGCCTCGTTTGTTACCACTAAAACAAATCAGGTTGCGGTAACCGGCGTCGGCGACTAAATCGATATGCTTTAAATAGCGCTCTGTCAGTTCGTCGTGAAATTTCGGATCGGCCCAACCGTCTTCAAGGTTAAGTTCCGCGCCATTACACATGGAGCAGTCGATACCGTATTTTTTCAGTATTGACCAGTCATCCGGCCCCACCAAATCAATCGCTTTGAAGCCGATGGCTTTAACCGCAATACAGAGCTCTTCAACCGTTAACTCACTGTATGTCCAGCGCGCAACTGAATGATTGATATTCCCTTTTAGTTTTAACCCTGCAATGTCTTGAGGCAGTGCCGCTAGCGCCGACGAACTTAAACTGGCACCGGTTACACCGAGCACCAGTTTTTTGAGCAGGTCGCGACGCGCGATCAGCGCGTCGGACATAGCAGAATACATTGGGTTATCAGGCATCTGCCTTAACCTCTTCTTTCTTGAAGATTAACAGGAACAGCACCAGTACCACCGCTGCAAATGCTGCCGGGAACAACCAGATTTGCTGCCAGGCATGGCCTGCATCACTGGCATAATTGTCGGTAATCTGACCCGCCACCCAGAAGCCTACCAGCATACCTACACCGTAAGTCGCCAGGGTAATCAGGCCCTGCGCAGCACTTTTAACTTTGTCGCCCGCTTTGGCATTGGTATAAATTTGGCCCGACACAAAGAAGAAGTCATAACAGATACCGTGCAAGGCAATACCGATAATCAGCAGGAATAATCCGGACTCGGCGTCACCAAAGGCAAACAGTGCGTAACGCAATACCCAGGCTGCCATACCCAGCAGTAGTGTCATCTTGATACCAAAGCGGTTCAGAAATACCGGCAGAGCCAGCATAAACAGCACTTCAGACACCTGCCCTAAAGTCATTTTACCGGTGGCATTTTCAACGCCGATCTCAGTAAGGAACGGGTTAGCATTCTGGTAGTAGAAGGCCAGAGGAATACAAATCAGTACGCTTGATGCAAAGAACACAAAAAAGTTGCGGTCTTTGAGCATGGCCAGCGCATCCAGTCCCAGTAACTGGCCAAGTCCGGCCGCTTCTGAGCCTTTTGCAGCTGGCGGTGTGGCTGGCAGGGTAAAGCTGTAAATACCCAGCGCCGCCGAAGCAATCGCACACAACATAAACGTATTACGCAACATGCCGTCGGCAATACCTTGCTGCGAATCCCACGAGAATACGTAGCTGATAACCAGACCAGCAACAATCCAGCCGATGGTGCCCCACACCCGAATTTTACCGAACTCTTTAGACGGGTCAGACATTTGCCCGAACGACACCGAGTTAACCAGCGCCAGGGTTGGCATATAAGCAATCATGTAGCCCAGTACGTAAGGGTAGAAGCCGGCAAAGTCAGTCGACATATACATCATGTACATTAATGCCGCACCTACCAGGTGCAGAATGCCCAGAATACGCTCAGCATTAAAGAACCGGTCAGCAATCAGGCCAATGATGAACGGTGCAATGATCGCACCCCATGACTGGGTTGAGAACGCCATACCGATTTCACTCCCCGACGCACCGAGCGTGCCGCCGAGAAAGGTTCCCAGCGTAACAAACCAACCACCCCAGATAAAAAACTGGAGAAACATCATAATACTCAGACGTATTGTTATTGTGTTCATAGGCTCCTCGCCAAATGTCTGTACTGACCGTACTTTTTGTACCAGTTACGTGTTGTTATTAATCTTTTAAACCCAGGATCCGGCGATTACGCTCTTCGCTCGCCTCGGCACCGGCAAAATCATCAAACGCATGCTTGGTCGGTTCGATGATATGACTGGCAATAAACGGCGCGCCCTCGGCAGCCCCCTGGGCAGAATCTTTAAGGCAGCATTCCCATTCCAGTACTGCCCAGCCATCAAACCCATATTGGGTCAGCTTGCTGAAGATAGACTTGAAATCCACCTGGCCGTCGCCTAAAGACCGGAAACGTCCGGGACGGTCTACCCAGTCTTCATAGCCGCCGTACACGCCGGAACGACCGGTAGCATTGAACTCAGCATCCTTAACGTGGAACATCTTGATGCGATCGTGGTAACGGTCGATGAAGTCCAGGTAATCCAGTTGCTGCAGCACAAAGTGGCTGGGATCAAACAGAATGTTGGCACGCGGATGGTTATCCACGGCTTTCAGGAAACGCTCAAAGGTTGCGCCGTCGTGCAGGTCTTCACCGGGGTGAATTTCGTAGCACACATCCACACCAGCTTCATCAAATGCATCCAGAATTGGCTTCCAGCGTTTAGCCAGTTCAGCAAAGCCTTGTTCAACTAGACCTGCCGGACGCTGCGGCCATGGGTAAACAAGGTGCCACAGCAACGCACCGGAAAAGGTTGCATGAGCTTTCAGTCCCAACCGTTCGCTTGCCTTAGCGGCAAACTTTAATTGCTCAATCGCCCATTCCGTGCGTTCCTGCGGTTTACCGTGCAGGTGTTTGGGTGCAAAATTGTCAAACAGCTCGTCATAAGCCGGATGCACCGCCACCAGTTGACCTTGCAGATGCGTTGAAAGTTCGGTGATTTCAATACCGGCGTCGCGGCAAATGCCCATCACTTCATCGCAATAGTCCTGACTCTTAGCAGCCAGTTCTAAATTAAAAATATCGTCGTTACCAGTAGGCATCTGAATGCCTTTATAGCCATTCTCAGCAGCCCACTTAACAATGCTATCCAATTCATTAAATGGTGCTTTATCACTGACAAACTGAGCTAAAAAGATAGCCGGGCCTTTAATCGCAGACATAGTTTACTCTCCTGCTTAATTCATTAATTTGGTGCGTGTTATTCAACGTCGAAAAAGTCGGTCCACTTAGCGTCACTCGCCGTGCTCGCTAACATAGTTTCGATAAAGGCGTTACCGCGTAAACCATCTTCCAGACCCGGCACCCCTTCGGCTTTGCCGGTTTGTCCGCTGCGAACCGCTTTGGCAAAGAAGGTATACAAGTTAGCCATAGCTTCCAGGTACCCTTCCGGGTGGCCCCCCGGAATGCGGCAACGGGCATTGGCTTCATCACACAGACCAGGCATTCCGCCACCTGCGCGTAGGGTAACCATCGGACCGCTCAGCGAGCGTACCAGCAGTGAATTGGGATTCATCTGCATCCACTCCAGGCCGCCTTTTTCACCGTAAACACGGATTTTCAGGCCGTTTTCTTCACCCGCACACACCTGACTGGCCATCAGCACACCCGACGCGCCATTTTCAAAACGCAGCAGTGCCGCTCCATCGTCGTCTAAACGGCGTCCTTCAACGTGGATATGCATGTCGGCACAAAGTTTGGTTACCTTGTCGCCAGCTACAAACTCAGCCATATTCAGCGCATGCGTGCCAATGTCGCCCATACAGCCGCTGCCGCCGGATTTGCTTGGATCGGTACGCCAGCCAGCCTGTTTGTTATCTTGTAACTCGATACCTTCGCTTAACCAGCCCTGCGGGTATTCCACAAATACTTTGCGGATTTTACCCAGCTCGCCGTTAGCCACCATGTGCCGCGCCTGCCATACCATGGGATAACCAATATAGGTATGCGCCAGACCGAGTAATACCGGCTTTTCCTGCAATACTGACTTGAGTGTTTTGGCTTCATCCAGAGAAATAGCCAGTGGCTTTTCACAGAACACATGAATGCCGGCCTCAAGTGCCGCTTTGGTAACTTCCACGTGGAGGTGATTTGGCGTGACTACCGCCAGCACCTGCACGCGCTGATCTTCAGGCAGCTTTGACTCTTGCTCAATAAGCGTTTGCCAGCTGTCGTAAGCGCGGTCTGCGGAAATACTCAGCGACCCGGCCGTTTCAAGGTTATTTTGCTGGTTGCGGCTAAACGCCCCGCACACCAGTTCGTAATGTCCATCCAGCCCAGCCGCATGGCGGTGCACCGCGCCAATGAAAGCGCCCTGACCGCCGCCGATCATGCCTAAGCGAATTTTCTCAGTTTTTGCCACGTTCAAACCTCGATATGCAGTTTTCGTCCAAAACGCACTTGTGTACTTTTTGTTAATGATGTAAAAATGTAACGGATTACATCGAAGTATAACAAGATTATTCACCAGATCTAGTCCAAATTAATGACAAATATGTTAATCAAAAGGCTTGGTTTCTGGTTAAAGCGTGGAATACAAGCATTTTTAGCTAGCTGAAAAGCAAATTTTTGTTAACATGAAAATTCAGAAAATGTTATCGGTTACATTTTTTCTCAGCTTATGAGGGCATGTTGTTGTCAAATATAAGAGAAGTTGCTGACCTCGCAGGCGTTTCGGTGGCCACGGTGTCACGCACGTTACAGCAACCAGAGTTGGTATCGCCAAAAACCCGGGCCAGGGTGACCCGCGCCATTGAGCAGCTCGACTACAAACCTAACCTGATGGCGGTGAAGTTTCGTTCGGGGAAATCCCACAATATAGTGGTACTGGTGCCAACCGTGGCTAACGTTTTTTTCGCCCGGGTGATCCGTGGCATGCAGGAAGCGGCAGCGGCAGAAGGCTATTCTCTGTTACTGGTCAACACCATGGGCGATAATGCCACCGAACAAAATTACGCCCGTATGATCCATACATCACAAGCAGATGGCGTGGTTCAGCTACGTGCGTTTAATCCGTTTAATGAGAACGATGTGGATGACCAGGGGTTATTACCCATGGTTAACGCCTGTGAAATTCTCGATGCGCCCCAGTGTCCGACTGTCTCACTGGACAACCGTCTGGCCGCCGCAGCGATGACCGAGCATCTGGTTGAACTTGGCCATCAGCACATTGCCATGATCAAAGGCCCGGCCTCCAGCCCATTAACCCGAGAGCGGATGCTGGGTTTCAAAGATGCCTTGCGGGAATCCGGACTCAATTATTGCGAAGACCTGATGTTCGACGGCGACTTCACTCTGCAATCCGGTTTTGATGCCGCCGACCGCATCCTTAGTCAGACGCATCCGGTAAGCGCTATTTTTTGCGAAAATGATGAGATGGCACTAGGCGCCATTAGCCGCCTGAAAGCCGCCGGACTGCGCATTCCTGAAGACATATCAGTAACCGGCTTCGACAACATCGCGTTTTCCAATTTTAGCGATCCGCCATTAACCACTATCGCCCAACCGGCGGAGGAATTTGGCGAAACCGCCATTAACCTGCTCATTGATGTTTTAAAGGGCAAAGCCAAACGTGCAGTAAAAGTCATTCTGCCGTATCAGTTAATTATCCGAAACAGCACAGGGCCAGCCCCGGCGCAACCGGTAAACCCAACCCAATAAGGCTGTGCATATGCCAATAAAAGGGAGAAAACCTATGTCGCAACACCGTAAAAACAGTTCTATCATTACCTCTGCCAGTAAGCTGAGTCGTCGCCGCTTTATGCAAATGTCGGCTACCGGCGTTGGCGCACTCTTTGGAGCAACAGCCTGTGGCGGCGCATCCACGATGACCACTGCCGCCAAAGAAAATCGCGTTGGTCTGCAACTTTACACGTTGCGTAGCATGATGGAAAAAAGCGTGACTGACACCTTAAAACTGGTTGCCAGCGTTGGCTACAAAGAACTGGAGTTTGCCGGTTTCTACGACAACGACCCCAAAGACGTAAAAGCCTTAATGGACGAACTGGGCCTGACCGCTCCATCGTCTCACGTGTTACTTAAATTCATGTCTACCGATGCTGATGTTGAAAAACAAATTGAAATCGCCAAAACCATGGGCCACAAATACGTGGTAGTGCCGTATATCTTTCCGGAAGACCGCAGTACGGATATTGCCGGTTATCAGCGCCTTGCCGAACGTTTAAACAAACTGGGTGAAACCTTCAAGGCCAATGGTATTCAGCTTGCTTATCACAACCACGATTTTGAGTTTGAGAACATGAACGGTCAGGTGCCATACGACGTGTTACTCGATGAGTGCGATGCCGACCTGCTCGCCATGGAACTGGACTTATACTGGACGGTAAAAGCAGGCCTTAACCCGGTGGATTATTTTAAACGTAACCCGGGCCGCTTTAAATTGTGGCATGTGAAAGACATGGATGCTCAGGGCGAATTTGCCGACGTGGGTAAAGGCACGATTAACTTTGATGATATTTTTGCCCAAGGTGAGTTATCGGGCATTGAGCATAAGTTTGTCGAACGTGATAAAACCGACGATATGGTTGAAACCATCAAGCAGGGCTACCTGACAGTAAGTCGTCTGAACGATAAGTACTAAGCCTGTTAGCAAGCATGAAAAAGGGGCCTCGGCCCCTTTCTGCTATTAGCATTTACGCCTTAAGATACTCACGGATCACGTAATGCAGGATGCCGCCGTGCTCGTAATAAGTATACTCATTTGCGGTATCGATACGCACCGTTAACGCTACCGTCCGGGTGCTGCCATCAGCCTTGGTAACGGTCATTTGCGTGCTTTTCTGACCGCGTTCCACCGGCTCGATAGAGAACTGTTCATTGCCCTCCAGGCCCAGGGATTCGGCACTGTCGCCGTCACTAAACTGCAATGGCAAAATCCCCATACCAATCAGATTAGAGCGGTGAATACGCTCAAAGCTCTCGGCAATCACGGCTTTAACCCCCATCAGCGACGGACCTTTGGCTGCCCAGTCACGACTCGACCCGGTACCATACTCCTTACCGCCGATAACAATGGCCGGCACCTTTTCTTCCTTGTAACGCATGGCAGCGTGGTAAATCGACATAGCATCGCCACTTGGGAAGTGCGTGGTAGCACTACCACTGGTGCCCGGTGCCAGTTGGTTTTTCAGCCGCACATTGGCAAAGGTACCGCGCATCATCACTTCATGGTTCCCCCGGCGTGAACCGTAGGAATTAAAGTGCTCCGGCGTTACACCCAGTTCCTGCAGATACTCACCCGCGGGACTGTCCGGCGCGATGGCCCCTGCCGGTGAGATATGGTCGGTAGTAATAGAGTCACCCACCTTCACCAGACAACGGGCATCTTTGATCGCACCAATGGATTCAGGCGTGGTCGACATCGTTTCAAAAAATGGCGGATGTTCAATATAGGTCGAATCCGGCCAGTCGTACACCGAGGTATCAGAGACTTTTAGCTCATTCCATACACCGCTGCCTTTAAACACGTCGGCATACTTGGCTTTAAACAGCTCGCCCGATACGTTGTCTTTAATGTACTGTTGAATCTCTTCAGGGGTTGGCCACAGGTCTTTAAGGTACACATCGCTGCCTTGAGAATCTTTACCAATAGGGCTGTTAGCGATATCCATTTTCATGTTACCTGCCAGCGCATAGGCAACAACCAGCGGTGGCGAAGCAAGGTAGTTAGCGGCTACATCCGGGTGGATGCGCCCCTCAAAGTTACGGTTACCCGAAAGAACTGAGGTTACCGACAGTTTGGCTTTGCGGATAGCGGTTTCGATAGCATCAGGTAATGGCCCTGAGTTACCGATACAGGTAGTACAACCATAACCCACCAAATTAAAGCCCAGCTTTTCCAGATAAGGCATCAGGCCAGCGTCTTCCAGATACTGAGTGACCACCTGCGAGCCGGGTGCCAGTGAGGTTTTTACCCAGGGTTTACGGGTAAGGCCAAGTTCGGCAGCCTTCTTGGCCACCAGCCCGGCGGCAATCAGCACCGACGGGTTTGAAGTATTGGTACAACTGGTAATAGCCGCGATCACCACCGCGCCATCTTCCAGGTTAAAGGCATTATCCCCGAGTTTCACGTAAGAGGCGTGATCTTCATCGACCACCGGCGCATCGCCGCCTTCGGCAACAAAATCGGCTTCTTCGCTAACATCAGCCACATCGATTTGCTGCGACAACCATTCACTGTATGCCGCTGCAGCGTTATCCAGCGCGATGCGATCCTGTGGACGTTTCGGCCCGGCAACAGACGGAACCACCTCGCCCAGATCCAGTTCGAGGGTTTCATGATACTGGGCATCCTTGCTGTTATCGTCGTGCCATAAGCCGGTTTGTTTAGCGTATGCCTCCACCAGCTCAATTTGCTGTTCATCACGGCCGGTCAGGCGCAGGTAATCCAGCGCAACGTCGTCAAGCGGGAAAATACCACAGGTTGCGCCATACTCCGGGGCCATATTGGCAATGGTCGCGCGATCCGCGGTCGTCAGCGAACTGAGACCCGGACCATAGAATTCAACAAATTTACCCACCACACCATGGTTACGTAACTGCTCGGTTATAGTGAGTACCATATCGGTTGCCGTCACACCGGCGGGCAATTCGCCGGTCAGTCTGAAACCGACCACACGAGGCAGCAACATCGTTACCGGCTGGCCTAGCATCGCCGCTTCCGCTTCGATACCGCCAACTCCCCAGCCCAGCACGCCAAGGCCGTTAATCATTGTGGTGTGCGAATCGGTTCCTACCAGCGTATCCGGATACACCAGGGTTTCATCGCCCTGTTCTTTGGCAAAGACGCAACGGGCCAGGTATTCAAGATTTACCTGATGCACGATACCGCGGCCCGGTGGCACCACTTTAAAATTATCGAAGGACGATTGTCCCCATTTTAAAAACTGATAGCGTTCTTTGTTACGCTCAACTTCAATGGCAGTATTTTTTTGCAGCGCGTCTGCTTCAGCAAAATGATCGACCATCACCGAATGATCAATGACCAGCTCCACCGGATTGAGCGGATTAATCGCCTGCGCATCACCACCTAAACGATTAATGGCATCGCGCATGGCGGCCAGATCAACAATCGCCGGCACGCCGGTAAAATCCTGCAGAATGACCCGGGCCGGCACAAAAGAAATTTCATGGTCGTCGCCATCGCTGGTATCCCACTTGGCGATGGTTTCAATATCGGTATCACTGACAAAGTCTGTGTGCTCATGTCGTAACAGGTTTTCGAGTAAAATTTTGACACAAAAGGGCAGTCTTGCCAGATCGTACTGTTCGGAAAGCTTGTCAAAACTGATCGCAGAATAGGAATGATCATTCACCTTAAGTGGCGAATAAGTTTGGTATTTCATGTTTTACGCTTCCTTTTTCATTGCTGTGATTACTAGCCTTAAACCGTTCATGCATTTTCCTAACCAGCCTACAAATCCACTAAATTCTTATACTTACACATTTAACAGTAGTGCATGTGAACGACTTTATGAAATTTATACGTACCCGGGTGTGTAATAAGTTCAATGCCTTCTTCCACGCTCTATTTTGCAGCAATAAATTAACATTATTTTAATAAAACAGATGCACATTGCGTTGCCCTTATGTATGCTAAATTCTGAATCAAGCCGCAACGGCCTGGATTTACACTTTTCTGCCAATATCGAGAGTATTGGTTATGGCCCCCAGTGGAGTAATAAATGCATCCTTTAGTGAATAAACTCGGTCTGGAACCGCATCCGGAGGGCGGCTATTATCGTCAGATTTACCGCTCTGCCGCAGAAGTCTGTTCGCCTAAACACGGATTACCTCGTCCTGCCGTCACGCATATTTACTTTTTATTGCTAAAAGGTCAGGTCAGCCGCTTTCATAAAGTTTTGCATGATGAAATCTGGAATCACTATGATGGCGCACCACTCACGCTGTTTCAATTGCACCAGCAACAGTTACATGAAAAACGCATTGGCGGACCAGAGGATGAGATGGCGGCGGTAGTCCCCGGGGGGCACTATCAGGCAGCCACTAGTACCGGAGACTACTCGCTGGTGGGTTGCTCGGTTGCGCCGGGCTTTGATTTTGCTGATTTCAGCTTTATTGACGAACCCTGTTTAAAGCAGTGGATTGAGCTGGCACACCCGCATCTGAGTAAATTTATCTAACCCGACAGCCCACCCAACCCTGAAATATCGAGGTATTCGTACAGTCCAGAGCGGTGAAGACTGGTATGTGTGAGACGCCACAACGTGATGCACACAAACAGGGGGAATAGCACCCCCACGTTCATGGGCAGACGGTATCGCAAAGCTAACAACGTGTTGCACTTTTACTCTGAAGCAGACGAGTCAGGATTGGATAGGTACTGATTAGGCCAATAAACACCGCTGCTGAGTTCTCATGGCCTCTCATCAGCCAACTGCTCAACAGCATTGCGGCGGCAAATATCAGTGCGATAATTAAGTGATTTTTTGTATTACAGTTTAGATTGAACATAAATTTCTCCGCTTACCAGGATTAATCGTCCTGAAATATTTCTTCGATAGTTAAGCCAAATAATCGTGATGCTTTAAACGCCAGGGGCAAACTCGGGTCAAACTTGCCCTTCTCGATGGCATTGATAGTTTGCCTGGATACATCCAGTCGCTCGGCCAAATCGGCCTGGGTCCAGTCTCGCTCTGCTCTGAGTACTTTTAAACGATTTTTCATTGATACTTCTTCACTCCCTTAACCATGGCAACCAGGTAGGTCAGCGCAATGAAAACAGCAAGGTGTGAAATTTCCGCATGGAACGGCAGTATCCCGGTCTGACTTAACGCTGAATAGGCAAACCCGCCAACCAACCCGACACCTAACGCCAGTGCCATGGCTTCTAACTGAACTTTCTGCTCCAGCTCATCCAGCCCGGCGAGTAGTTTTTTGTTAGCCATCATCATTGCTATACCGGCAATAATATTGATCCCGACCATTGCCGTGGTCACCAGAGCGGATCCATCCCATAAGTAGCGGTGGCCAAAGTAAACCAGAGCTAATGACACCAGCCATACCAGTGTGTAACCGGCCAGCCGGCGATGATTAAGCTGATTACGTTGCCGGCGGCTAAGTTCCTGAGAGTCACTCATATCAATAAAACCTTCCATTAAGTAAAATACACTTTACTTAATGTAGTTTAAAAAAAGACAAATGTAAACAACACTTGTCTTTTTTTGTTTAAATAAACACCGTAGTCAGGGCGAACTATGAGAGCTGGTGTGCTTTCTTTGCCTCTTCAATCGGTCGGGTTGACTGATAAATCGCCTCTCGTTCTTCGGCGCTGATGCGGTCACTGTAGCGTTTTGGTTTAGCAAAGTAATAACCCTGTAGGTAGTCCGCCCCCAGCTCGGTGAGCATTTCCGCCTCAGCCTGAGTTTCTATCCCCTCAGCTATTACTTCGGTACGATTGTTTCTTGCTATCTGAATCAGGTGCTTCACGATATTCTCCTTATAAGGGTTTTCGTTAATGCCACTGATTAGCTCCATATCAATTTTCACGTAATCCGGTCTTAACTGCTCCAGTAAATTTAAACCAGACCAGCCTGAGCCAATATCATCGAGCGCCACACCAAATCCTGAGCGGCGGTAAAACGACAAAATGCCCTTTAGGTGGTTCATGTCATTTGCACGGTGGGTTTCAACAATTTCAAACACCACATCCGCAGGTTTGAGGCCCAGCTCGTTGATGGCAGACGCGATGGCTCGCAAGCAATAAGCCGGATCGTAAATACTTGATGGGTTGAAATTAATAAATACCTTGCTCTTTAATTTTGCCCGTGAGAAATACTCTACCGCCAAACGTCTGGCAGTGAGATCCAGCGCAAACAACAGGTTACTTTGCTCCGCCAGTGAGAAAGCAAAGCCGGGAGGTATTAAAGACTCATTCGCATCAAAGATACGGAACAATGACTCATGGGCAAAGATTGACGGGTCTGCCACATCGCTGCCGGCCCTGACAATAGGTTGAAACTAGCTTTCGTAGGCATGCTTGTCCATGGCTTCGGTCAACCACTGAGCCTGATAGCGGCGGGTAAGCACCTCAGCCGTAGTCATTCTGCTTATATCTTCAATAGAAAGCTGCGATGGCCGAGCGGAAGTTGTTACCTTGGTACCGCCAAATTCAGGCCCATCCAGGCAACCATTAAGTTGATTGAGAAAGTTGCCTGTCTGGCCTTCCTCAACCAGCACCCGCAAACATCGCTGCTCAACGCTTTCCAGCGGATACTTCGCATACTCAGCCATTTTAGTGACTTTATCGATGGCTTCGCTGGTGGGTAAAAGCAACCAAAAGTACGTACTGGAATAAAAATACTCGTCAATCGACTCACACTCTGCACACCACATAAACTGCCTCATTATTTGACTGAGATATGAGTACCGCAAAAGTGCCGCAACGGTTCACAGCAACCTAATATATTGTAACTTTTCAAGCAGGCAGCGTTATTCACTGCTCTGAAGCCAGCATTAGCCGATAAAGCACGTATTGTGGAGTAGTTATTATCTCTTCCAATATCAGCGCGAATATTGCCTTCGAGGAACGCCTTTTTACCTGATCGGCAATTACACTTGATCCCAAATCACCAGAAGGGCGTTACATAAGAAAACCCAACTGGCAAATACAATGTTTGGATTATTCAAAAAAGACCCTTCAGCAAAATTACGAAAGCAGCACTCAGCTCTGCTCGAGAAGGCCATGCATGCGCAGCGCAATGGCGATATAAAGACCTATTCAATGCTCACTGCTGATGCAGAAGCATTGTGGCAAAAGATAGAGGAAACTGAGAAAACGAAATAAACGCGCAGCCCGACGCACAAATAAAAAGGGCACACCGAAGTGTGCCCGCATTGCTGTTTTTACGGAGAACAAGCAATAAAAACTATTCTTTGAGGGATTGTGCGTAGTCTTTCGCCTGTTGTAACAGGCGCAGCACGTTATTCCCCCAGATATCAGCTAAATCTTCTTCGGTATAGCCCTCAGCCAGCAAGCGCTCAGTGATTTTAGGCAGCGCGGCCACATCCATCATGGTTTCTACACCACCACCGCCATCCCAGTCAGCACCCACACCGGTATGCTTTGGCCCGGCGACTTCAAGAATATGAAGGAAATGCTCCATATAATCCTCAAAGGTCGCTCTGACCGCCGGGTGCTCCATATCAATTTGCTTACGCTTGGCTTTAAGCGCTGCAATTTCGGCTTCGCTCATTTGGGCAATGTTACCCATTTGCCGGAATAACTCGCCGTAGGCTTTACCACGTTGTGGATCCTGAGGCAGTTCCTTAAGGTAAGAGCTATAGGCATTCACATGAATTACGCCACCGCTCTCCACCAACTTTTTAAGCAGACTGTCATCCACATTACGTGGGTGGTCATAGATCGTTTTGGTGCCGGAATGCGACAGGATCACCGGTGTTTTGGATAACTCAATCATATCCTCCAACAGGTCATCGTGGGCATGGGAGCCATCCAGAATAATGCCCAGCTCATTGGCCTTTTTTACCAGCTCTTTACCCAGCGGCGACAGGCCCCCGTACTGTTGACCATCGGGATCGGTAGAGCTGTCACCAAACTGGTTGTTTTTAAAGTGCACCGGCCCCACCATGCGCAGACCCATTTTATAAAAGGTGTCCAGCAAACTCAGGTCTTCACCCAGCGGGTACGCATTTTCCATGCTGACATAGACAATCTTTTTGCCTTGCTCAGCAATCGCTTTAGCGTCTTCCGGTTCAGTTGCCAACGCAAAGGTGTCGGGGTTAGCCGCTACCATTTTGTGGATCGCCATAGCGCGCAGTAACGCGGTATCGCGGGATGACTTAAACCCGGCTTCAGTTACCGGGCCCTGCGGCGTGTAAATCACCCAAAAGCCACCATCCAGACCACCGCTGTTCATCCGCGGCACATCCACCTGGGAGAAATCGTCGGCAAAAGTGTGCGAATGCATAATATCGAAGCCCGGTTGCACGAGTAGCGCAGGCGTATCGAGATGCGTGTCCATAACCACTAGCGAATCGTGCAGTTTAGCCGCATCGGCAGCGGCGAAAGCCGGGCTGCATGAAGCAGCCACCGCTAACGCGCACAAGGTTTGTTTAATTCTTATCTTCATTAAAAGTCTACCGTCAGGGTTGCCTGGAAGGTACGCGGGCTAAGCGGGCGACCAAACGTCGAACCGGTAAACGCAAACGACATTACTTCTTTGTCGAACACGTTGTCGATGTTGAAACGAAGGCGCATATTCTCAGGCATGCCAAAGTTGTTAGGACCGCCGATATCTACATAAGCCTGTGCCACCAGGTAGCTGTCCAGTTCAATAGACTCGGAAAAGTCGGTGTAGCGCTTGCCGGTATATTTAGCCGAGAAGTTGGCTACCAGCCATTCGGTCGGCTCATAGGTTACGCCACCAGTCATCAGCCATTCCGGGCTATCCGGTAACTGACTGCCGGCCGGGTTACTGCCAAATCCATCCACCAGCTCAGCTTTTTTATAAGACAAGTTGGCATTGAAATAGAGCTCTCGGTCGAATACCTCTGGTTGGAACACGCCGCTTAATTCAACCCCATAGGCTTTGGAGGCCCCTGCATTCACGTAAAATGCTTCTGGCTGACCGGTGGCCGGATTCATTACACTGCTGGCAATTAAGCGATTGTCGAAGCGGGTATAGAATAAGGCAATCGCACCGTTGTAAGTTTCGCGGTTGGTTCTGAAACCAAACTCATAGTTATCGGCTTCTTCCCCTTTTGGATCAGGCGCATCAAACCCCACGGCGTTATCGAAGATATCGTCCGTACCGGCCGGTAGTGCATAGTTTTGTGCAAATGAGGCAAAGATCTGATCGGTATCATTTAACCGGTAAACCGCGCCTACCATGGGTAAGAAGTTGTCGCTGTATTCAGCTTCAACAGACTGCGGACCGTAACCAGGCTGGCTGTCAATTTCGTAATCCGCGTAATCTCGGTAGCCATCCAGTGAGTAATCGATGGACAGTGACTTAAAGCCCACTTCCAGCATCAGATTGTCATCCATCATGCTGAAGTTGTCTTTTACGTATAGCTGGGTGGTATCGCGCACTGCGGTGTAATCACGACGGTAATAAGCCACCTCATCCAGAATGACATCCCCGTCGGCACTGCCGCCGGTTTTATTCAGGCGTGCCTGGGTGCGATTATAGGTATCGTCTTCAATCCAGCCACCGAACTCGATTTTATGATCGCCCATATACCAGGTTAACCCGGCAACAATCCCCTCTCGTTCGCCACCCACAGTGGAAAGTCCGTACTGAACACCGCGTGGATGCACGACATCAAGTCCGGCCGCTGCCTGACGGGTGTAAATGCCCAGAGTATTGGAGTAGCTGTCTGGTGATACCCCATAACCGTCTTTATCTTCGTAATAGGCGGTTACATCGAGTTTAACATCTTCGCTGAAATAGGTCCCAAAACCTAATGAATAGAGCTTATCATCGCGAATATTGATGCGATCTTCGTAATAACTGGTACAGTTTGAACCGGTGAATACCGGCGTAAAATCATCGTCATCGATGCTGCCGTCACCATTATAGTCATATACGCTGCCTGCGGAGCTGATACACCCTTCCGGGATGCTGTCGGCATAGCTGTAGTAATAGTTGCTGGCAAAGGTCGAGGCCGGTGCAGACGGTGAATCATAGTCGAAGAAATCGTTCGCTACATAAGTCGCCTGGATATAGCTGTCGCCGAACTCATACAACGCTTTAGCTTCGATGTGTTCGCGGTCTATAGTGCCCGGGCCACGCCACAGATCACTGTCGGTTTTAGAGCGGCTTACGTAAGCTCTGAAACCGTCGATATCGCCGGTTTCCAGTTTTACAAAGGTACGTTGTAAGTCAAAGTCACCCACCGTCACCGCAACCATGCCGCCCATGTCCTCAGATGGGCGAACAGTGCTGTAAGAAGCAATCGGGCCCAAAGAAGCATAGGTTGGTGCGGATACATCGCCGGCACCCGGTGAGGCGACAACGGCGCCAAGGTTTTCATTGTCTACGTAACGGAAAATAGGGCTTCCGCCAAAGGCATCGGAGCGCCCCATAGGAATACCATCCAGTACAAAGCCCATCTGGCTTAACTGGAAAGCCCTAACCTGCACTGAGTTACCAAACTCATAAAGCCCCAACGCGCCATCCGTTTGTACGTTAAAGCCGGGCAAATTTTCGAGCATTTTTAATCCGGAGATTCCCGACGGTGCAGAAAGCAATTCGTCGCGCGTAACAGCCAGTGTATTAGTGGCTTCGTCGGTACCGATTGCAATATCTGTTTGGGAAACACGACGACCAACGACGACGATTTTCTCTTCTTTTTGTGCTTCGGTTTCGTCACTGGTTTGTGCACTAACCTGGGAACCAATCAGTAGCTGACCTATGACGCCAGCCAGTAGGGTAAGTGAAAAGGGTTTGCATGTGTGTTTTTGTGCCATATCGTTATTTTCTCAGTCTTGTTTCAGGGAGTTTGAATTCGAGACCGTGTTGTTATTCTGCGCCCTTCCTTAGGCGGTATTCATACAGGTCTTTCAAACCCTGTACCAATTCACTGATTCGATGGTTGTTTTAGGATAAATTGCCGGATGCAACCGACAACCTGCATAAAAGATATCGTATACCGTATCTTTAATACAATCCTTTAACAAACTATTCCTGAGTAATAATCGTCTCTGCACTTATTTTGTGATGAAAAGCTGACCAATTGCACTACTTTAGACAAAAGTATAAGTAAGTATATTCCATTATCTATCACGTAAAATTCACGTATAGTGATGTCTTCATTGCTATGCAGAATGGGTTAGGAGGTCAGAATGAATAACGCAAAACGGATGTCCACCGGTCTTAAGGTGTTTGCCTGGTTGATGGTGCTATGGAATGGGATTGGCGTGGCGGCATTTTTCAGCCAGCTTATGATGACGCCGGAGATGATTGCCCAGCTGCCTGAGGCGCAGCAGGCGGTGTACCGGGATATCCCGGTATGGTCTTACGCAGCCTATGCTCTGGCCGTTTTTGGCGGTTTAATTGGCTCTATTTTACTCGCGTTGGGTAAAAAACTCGCGTTACCTGTGCTGGTTATCTCCCTCGCCGGGGTGCTTGTACAGCAGTATTATAACTTTGTGGTCATTGATGCCATCGGCATTATGGGCTGGGGCATAGTAGTAATGCCTGTTATCGTAACTGTCATCGCATTATTACTGGTTATTATCAGCCAGCGTGGTACACGATCAGGCTGGTTACACTAAAACAATAGAGAGTTACATGCAGTATTCTGACCGGGCCAGAGCCATTACTCCATTCTATGCAATGGCCTTTGGCGAGAAAGCCACGGCGCTTGAGCACGCCGGACACAAGGTTGTTCGTTTAAATATTGGTGAGCCCGACTTTGGCGCCCCGCCAGCGGTTCAGCAAGCCATGCAACAGGCTGTTGCAGAAAATCAGTTACCCTACACCGGCGCACTGGGCGACTACCGTTTGCGTGAAACCATTGCCGGCTTTTACCAGACCATGCACGGGCTGGAAATCGAGCCGCAACGAGTAGTAGTAACCGCCGGAGCCTCAGCGGCGCTTTTACTGGTGTGCGCCGCACTGGTTAATCCGGATGACGAAGTAATGGTGGGCGATCCCTCCTATCCTTGTAATCGCCAGTTTGTTACCACATTTGGCGGTAAGGTTAATCTGGTCCCCACCACGGCTGCCGACCGTTTTCAATTAACGCCTGCACTGGTAAAACAGCACTGGCACGAGACGACCCGGGCGCTGATGGTTGCCACACCATCCAATCCCACCGGTACGGCGGTATCTGCCGGCGACCTTGCAAAAATGTGCGAGTTTGCCAAAGCCCGTGGCGCATGGCGGATCATCGACGAAATCTACTTAAATCTGAGTGACGCTTCCAACGGCCCGCCGCAATCGGCGCTGTCGTTTGATAACGACGCGATTATTATCAACAGTTTTTCAAAGTACTTTGGCATGACCGGCTGGCGATTAGGCTGGATGATCGTACCTGACGACATGGTGGCAGTTATCGAAAAACTGGCGCAAAACTTATATATCTGCCCCTCCACACCGGCCCAGCTTGCCGCTCTAGCCTGCTTTACACCGCCTACCCTGGCGCTGTGTGAGCAACGGCGGGAATCTTTGCTGTCACGGCGAAAAATCGTTCTGCAAGGCCTGGCTGACGCGGGCCTCAACGTGCCGGTTGAACCTGACGGCGCGTTTTACGTTTATATTGACGTTAGCCAGACGGGGATGTCTGCCATGACGTTTTGTGACCGCTTACTCAGCGAAGCCCATGTGGCTATGACACCGGGCAATGATTTTGGTGTTATCGGTGGCCATCAGTTTGTCAGGCTGTCTTATGCCACTTCGGAAGCGCTGTTGCATGAAGGTCTGGCGAGGATCAAAGCATTTACCCACAAGTTGAAACAACTTTGATCCACTTAAGTGATTGAAATAAGCCCCGCATCAGGGTCTACTGATAACCAAAGCAATTATAATTGACCACTATCCAGGGGCTTACACCATGAAACGACTCTTTTTACTCAGTGCGGTGGCGCTTGCGTTGACCGCCTGTTCCGAAGCACCACAAACCAGTACGGCTTCACAACCTGCCACCACAGCCGAAAGCGCACAGCTTAGCGAGTCCGAGCGATTAAACGCCTGGTTTGAAGAAAAATACGAGCAACAGTTGCAGTTTTCCCCGCTGATGATGACCCGCCTTGGCCGCAAGGAGCGCTACGACCAGATTGATGATATGTCGGAACAGGGCCAGGAAAAACGCCTGCAATGGATGGCGGCAACCGTTGACGAACTGCAAGCAAACTTTGACTACAGTAAGTTAGATGAAGACACCAAGATATCCTACGACATCTGGATGTTTCAGTTTGAACAGGCTAAGAAGCAAGCAGAATTTCGCCGCCGTAATTACGTACTCACTCAAATGAATGGCATGCAATCCATGCTGCCAACCCTGCTGATCAATTATCACAAAGTCGCTGAAATCTCGGATATGGAAGCCTATATCTCCAGACTGGAAGGCGTCGGCCGGGCGGTTGAGCAATTAACCAGCCGGGTTGCCATCAATGCAGACGAGGGGGTTAAAGCGCCGTACTTTGCTTACGAGGGCGTTATTAAGCAAAGCAAGGCGATTATCTCAGGCAAACCTTTTGATGCCGACAGTGATCAGGATTCCTCATTGCTGGCAGACGTAAAAACCAAGGTGGCAGCACTTCAGGAAAGCGGCGAGATCACAGCCGAACAGGCGGCGACCTTTATTGAGGAAGCCGAGACCGCACTGCTCGATAAAGTCATGCCAGCTTATGGCAAGCTGATTAGCTGGTTTGAAAATGACCTGCCGAACATTTCCCGTGAAGCAACAGGCGCATCGGCGCTGCCGCAGGGCGAAACTTATTACAATTCAGCCCTGGCCTTACGCACCACTACCGATTTAACCGCCGACGAAATTCATCAGATTGGTTTGAACGAAGTAGACCGCATTCTGGCTGAAATGGAAAAAATTAAGCAGGCAGAAGGCTTCGACGGCACCTTAAACGAGTTCTTTGCCTACATTAAATCGGATAACACCGACGAACGTTTTTATTATCCGAATACCGACGAGGGACGTCAGGCTTACCTTGACGACGCCACTGCCTTTCTGGACAACATTGCCGATAAATTACCGGAATTCTTCGGTATCCTGCCCAAAGCCGATCTGGTTGTAAAACGGGTAGAACCTTATCGTGAACAGGCTGGCGCCCCGCAGCATTACTTTGCCGGCTCGCCGGATGGCAGCACACCGGGTGTGTACTATGCTCACCTGATAGATATGTCTACCATGCCGAAGAACGAAATGGAGGCTATCGCCTACCACGAAGGCAACCCCGGCCACCATATGCAAATATCCATTGCTCAGGAACTGGAAGGGGTACCTAAGTTCAGAACCACATCGTTCTTTAACAGTTATGTTGAAGGCTGGGCGTTATATGCAGAGCTGGTGGCGAAGGAAATGGGCGGCTACCAGAACCCCATGTCTGATTTTGGCCGCTTAGTCTCTGAAATGTGGCGCGCTATCCGTTTAGTGGTAGACACCGGCATCCATGCCAAAGGCTGGACAGAAGAACAGGCCAATCAGTTCTTCAGAGATAACTCGCCCATTTCCGATGGCGCCATAAAAACCGAAGTACAGCGCTATTTTGTGTGGCCGGGTCAGGCGACTTCCTACAAAATCGGGATGCTGAAAATTCTTGAACTACGAGAAAAAGCCGAAACCGAACTGGGCGATAAGTTTGATATTCGTGCCTTCCATGATGTGATCCTCGGCAGTGGCGCGGTACCTCTGACCATATTAGAACGCATGGTAGATAACTGGATTGCCAGGGAACAGGCCGTTTAATTCAAAACAGTTTTAACCAGGCCGGCATAATCTGCCGGCTTTTTTGATGCTGTCGTCTAATCAGCAGAATATTAAGACCACGAGCTTGTACGCCACCAACAATTGCAGGTAAGGTGGTATAAAATATTCAAAAATACAACGACATGAAAATTTCACAGCAGGATCTCGATATTTGTTGTGGGCCCGAAGCCTTTGTCTCGCAAACGGATATCCAACCCGTAACACAACCCATTCACCAGACTTCGCTGTTCTCTTACAGTAAGTTTGAGAACCTCTGCGCGGCGCTGGCCAATGAATACAGCACACCGGTTTATACCCGTGGGCGCAATCCCACGATGACCAGCGTGGAAAAGAAACTTGCCGCTCTTGAGCGTGGCGAAGCATGCAAATTGTTTGCTTCTGGTATGGGTGCTATTAGTGCGGCCATTACCGGATTAGTAAATCAGGGCGATCACATCATCTTTATCAATCAGGTCTACAGCCCTACCATTCAGCTGGCTGAGCAACTGGCGCGGTTTGGTGTAACATTTACTTACCTGACCTCCGGCGATCTGGAACAACTACAAACGGCCATCCGCCCGGAAACCCGGCTTATCTGGTTTGAAAGTCCGGCTACCATGACCTTTAAGCGCATTGATATTACCAAAGTAGTGGCCATTGCCCACGAACATGGCATTCTGACCGGTATCGATAACACCTGGGCAACGCCGCTGCTACAGAAACCCATCACGATGGGTGTCGACATCGTGGCCCACTCCTTAACCAAATACATTGGCGGCCACAGCGATGTGATTGCCGGTGCGATAATCACCCGCCACGCATTACTTAAGCAGATTTTTTACCGTACCTTTTTGCTTAATGGCGCCGCAATTGGCCCCATGGATGCATGGTTAATAGAAAGAGGGCTGCGTACCCTGAGTGTGCGGCTCCAGCAACAGGAAGCCAGCGCGCTGGCCATTGGAGAGTTTCTGCAGGACCATCCTAAAGTGGCGCGTATCTATCACCCGGACTGGCAAGAAGATACGCCACCGGCTGACACAAATCCACTGGCCGGTTACAATGGCCTCATCAGCTTTACGCTGAAGAGCCCAACCTACGAAAACGTGACGCAATTTTTAAATGCCCTGCATCACTTTCGCCTTGGCGTGAGTTGGGGCGGGTTTGAAAGTCTGGCCATTTCCTTACAGCGCCCGGAAAATGCCGAACAGCTGGCCGCCATGCACCTGCCACAAGGGCTTATCCGTTTGTCTGTTGGGCTAGAAGCTGCACAAACACTGATAGCCGATTTAGAACAAGCTTTCCAACATGTCTGAACCCGTGTCAGCCTCACCCAATAAGCCATTGCCGCTTTGGTTAGCGGCGTTGCCACTGGTGGTGCTGTTAACGGTTTTTGCTGGCGGCGCGGTATTTACCGAGCTAGGCGGGACGCTGGTGGTGGTAGCAATATTGCTGGCAGCAGTGATTGCCGGGCTGATAGGCTTTAGCCGGGGCGTAAGCTGGCAGTTAATGGAACAGGCCGCCGTGGCCAAATTTGGTGATGTCTTTCCGGTAGTGCTTATCCTGCTATCTATTGGCGGCTTAATTGGTAGCTGGATGCTGTGCGGCACCATTCCGTTTTTTGTATGGACCGGAATCCACCTTATCGATCCGGATTATCTTTACATTTCGGCTTTTCTGGCCGCCGCTATTATGAGCATATTCACCGGCTCATCCTGGGCCTCGGCCGGCACAATCGGCGTGGCGTTAATGGGTCTGGCCACGGTAATGGGTGCCTCTTTACCGGTTACCGCCGGTGCGGTGATTTCCGGCGCCTGCTTCGGCGACAAAATGTCGCCCTTATCAGATTCAACCAATATTTCGGCGATTGCAGCCAAAGCCGATTTATATCAGCACATCGGACACATGGTTTACACGGCCTTACCGTCTTTTTTAATTGCCCTCGTTGTGTTTATTCTGGTCCCGGCCGCAAGCTCAGTCGATCAGAGCCATGCAGGGTTAGCGACTGCTGCCATGCAACAACTCATCGAATCGGCCTTTAGCCCGGCCTGGTGGCAATTGCTGCCTCCCGCCCTGGTGATTTATGCGATTGTTAAAAAGTGGCCGCCCGTCATCGGTATTACTTTTTCCACATTACTGGCTCTTGCGCTTGCAGTATTGGCACAACCTTTCGGGTTAGAAGATGCAGTGAATGCCTACCTGAACGGCTTCAGTCTTAACATGCTACCCTCGCAATTGCGCAGTGACGCGTTGGCTAATGAAGCATTTATACAACTGGTTGAACGTGGCGGATTGTACTCAATGGTGGGTACTCTGGTGGTTATTATCGCGGCGTTTTTACTGGCTGGTGCCATGCAGGCCTGCGGCGCACTGAATGTATTAATTCAGGCCATGCTCCGGCGGGTAAAAGGTACCTTCAGTTTGGTGTTAAGCACGATGGTGAGCGGCATTACTCTGCTTTCGCTGACCAGTCATGGCGGCGTGACCAGTTTAATTATAGGCAACCTGTATCAGCCTGGCTATCAGGCCAGAAAACTCGCACCGGTGAACTTATCCCGCAGCATTGAAGATTCGGTGACTCTGATGGATCCGGTGCTCCCCTGGACCGTTTCCGGCTTATTTATGGCCGCCACGCTGGGTGTGGCGACCGTAGATTACTTACCCTGGGCCTTGTTTTGCCTGGGCGGCCCGGTGTTTTCGTTGCTGTGGGCCGGGCTATTACCACGCTCGGCCGCAATAAAGCATCTGCCCTAGAATTTCAGTAAGAAGGCGGTATAGCCGTATACGGTATCGTCGGGGTAATCGCCCTGGGCGAACGCATCACCTTTGGCCATATAGGCGCCACCAAACTCAAGGCGGAACTTTGGCAGCAACTGGTGACGCCAACGAAACTCAATCTGATTGCCTATCTCACTTTCACCCCCCACCGGGGTTTTCTGGTAACTAAAATTTAAGTAGCGGATCAGCAGATTGTCTTTCTTAGTAAATTTACTCACCATTTTAAGGCCCAGTGATACCAGGTTACGCCGTGGCATGGTGCGGTACACTTCGGTAGGGCCAAAATCGAAGCGTCGTACACCGTAAAGCGCGTCAAAGTTGGTATTTTTACCGTCACTACTGTTGTTGTCTCCGCTTATCAGATCGACAATAGCCTGCAGTGAGGTCGTTTCGCTAATCATCTGCCCAAACGCACCGTGGAATAACCAGGCCTGATGGTCGATTTCCGTGACATCACTGGGCGAGGTAGACTCGTGCCGGGTACCGGATTGCAGAATGACCTCGGCATCGGCGCGCCATTTGGTGTCATTGGGCAGCGTATAATGAGCACTTACAGTTAAAAATTCACGGTTTGCTGTATTTAAACCAGGGCCATCTTCTTCGTCAAACCAATAGGTTTGCAGTTGCCAGGTTTTATCCGCTGAGGCGCCATAAAATCCATAAATTGCACGCTCTGAGTAAGACTTATCAAAGCCTCTTTCATTCGCATCGATACTTGCCGCATCGCCGGGTAGGCGAGTCACCGGCAGCAGATAAACGCCGTGCACATTCCAGTCATTCCATTGCCATTCACTGACTACCCCATCGAAGGTGTTCATGGCATTACGAAAATACCCGCTGGAAATGACCCGACGACTGCCAAAATCAAGAATAAACCGGCCAACACTGAGTTTCTGCATGGAAAGACCAGTGCCTTGATGATCGCTCCCAAGCCATGAGAAATTGAACTGCACGGGCTCCAGAGTGTTGACCTGCGAGCGACCAAGAGTCGGGTCGTCATTATCCAGATACACCCGGGAATCGCCTAACTCTCCAACGACCTCAAACTGCGACCATTTCATTACTGTTTTTATCTGCAGTTTTGAGGACAGGCGCTGGTTATGCTGAGTGAAGCGGTTGTCGGTAGTAGGGAATAACGGATTAGTGATATTTTCATAACGTAAGGCCCACTGACCCGACACATCAAAGGTGGGGGATTGTGCCCACACCACAGGTGACAACAGCGAAGTAGCACAGGCCACGCTGAGCATACTGACATATTTTACATACAATGATTTCATAGGTGTCTCCGGTTTCTCTCACCTGGGAATTGATAATACTGGATTTGATTTTATTTAACGTCAGCTACGTTACGTTTTAAAACGACTGACCTTTTGCCCCAGTTGTTGGACGGTGCCGTTAACACTGCCTGCAATCTCCCCGGTATTCTCGATGGTTTTGAGATTCTGCTGACCCAGGGTATTGAGGTTGGTGACATTAGTATTGATATCCGTTACCACCTGGCTTTGTTCTTCGGTGGCTGCGGCTATCTGATAAATGGTTTCGTTAGCATCATTGACCGCCTCGCTTACCTGGTCAAAAGCCCGTGCCAGTTGTTCTGAAACGGCGACCACAGAGTCTACTTCGCTGGCGCCTCGCTCAATGGCGTTCACCGCATCATTCACACTGTGCTCCAGGCGACCTAGCATTTCGTTGATATTTTCTGTTGACTGCTGGGTGCGACTCGCCAGGGTTCTGACCTCGTCGGCCACCACGGCAAAGCCTCTTCCCTGCTCACCGGCGCGCGCAGCTTCAATAGCAGCATTCAGTGCCAACAGGTTGGTTTGCTCGGCGATACCTCGGATAACATCCAATACCGCTATAATGTTTTGTGACTCTTTGGCCAGGCTGGAGATAACGTCGCTAGCGTTACTAATCGACGCAGACAGATTCGACACATTTTTCACTGAGTCATTAACCACTTTACTCGAAGACGTGCTGATTTGAGAGGCGACTTTGACCTTCTCCATAGCGCCCTGACTGTTATTGGCTGTATCTGCTACCACGTGGCTTAATTCGTTAACGGCAGTGGCAATCTGATCGAGATTGTCATTCTGCTGGTGAGATGCTGACTTCACGGTATTTGAAGCGTCATTGAGATTTGCTGCAGCCGTTTTCAGGTTCTCGGTATCCTGCTGGATAATGACAATTAACTCCTGCAGGTTTTCCATAAAGCGATTAAAGGTTTTTGCCAGAGTTGCCAGTTCGTCTTTGCCACTACTGTTTAAGCGACTGCGTAAATCGCCATCGCCCTGGCTGATATCACGCATGACATCAATCAGGGTATTCAGTCGATCAGTTACCAAGCGTGGTCCGTACATGATGGATAACGCGCTTACTATTAGCACAATAACCAATACCACCAACAGCAATAACTGATTGCTTTGAGATGATGACTGCATATCGGCGGCAAGCGCATCAGCGGCATTTTTCATTGCTTCACCAAAGGTGTCGTAATGGCTTCTGACCTGCTCAAAATTATCAATCAGACTGGCTGAGCGCAAAGCATTTGCACCTTCGATATCGCCGGACATAACCCGCGATGCAACGTCATTGGCGTCACGCAACCAGTTGTCATAGTCATTTTTAAATTTATTCCCGCTGCCAACATTTTCCGCTTCTTGCTGGACGATAGCACGTGCCTGATTCATGCGATCCAGGGCTTGTTGAGCATTTTCCCGGAAGTCAGCAATTTCGGCGTCAACGGCCTCGCCACGCATACCTGCGCGGATAATGGCATCCTGTAACGCCGTCTGTGCCTGATAGAGATCACGATCGGCATTAAGGGTAAGGCTGACAGCATTAAGATAGCGCTTGGCTATTTGTTCAGAGTCATCACTAAGGTTACTAAGGGAGAAAACAGAAATAATCGCTACAATACATAATAACGCCGTTACCACGACTAAAGGGAAAGCAAACTTGCTTCTTATGGAGAACTGGCTGAAATCAATCATGGGCCGCCTCAAACTACACAAACGTTATACTTGCTCAAAGCGTGGCACATTATTTTTTTTTTGCAAAAAAACGTACACTTACACACCCAAGCGCTCAATGTCACATTTGTCACAATGTTCACATTTGCGGCAATTATGGATTTTATTGGCTAATAGTCAATGAAAAATTGCTCACAACCCCGACAATTCAACCTTTAGTACAATAGCTAACGGCAGGCTAGAAACAGAAAGATCTGGCTTAAAGCGTTTAAATATATGAGAAAAATCGATTACTCTAGGGGCTGTTGATCTTTGCTGTACGATTTTTGGTCTATATGAAAGCATTTTAATCGCGGAGCAGTCCTGAAGGCATAGTTGTTCTACGTCAAAGGGCTGTGACAATGAGTAAAATGCTTTCATGACGACCCCTTCGGGCAGCGCCTGTGTATCATTTATACTGTGTTGACTGTTTTTGATTTAGCCCACTAGACCTGCAAACAGTCGCCTTGTCTAAATGATACACAGACTGCTGCAAAAGTGTACAGCAAAGATCAACAGCCCCTAATATACACGTCGCACAGCAGCACAATATAGTACCAATAGTCAACATCGCGCGGGACCTCGTACTTCCATATATTAGTCAAGGAAACATACTTGTATTGAGAGCCTCTTCTGTAGCGCGATGCTGTGTATAAACTTAAAAAAAATCCACCAATAGCGATTTAGCAATCAAAAGTTATCCGTGATTTTGACTGTATTTAGCTTGGCGTTTGTGCTGCTTAATTACCAAGTAATTCACGTATTCTTTCCTGAGCAGAGGCAAACGCCCCTTCAGCGACCTCTGGCCCCATATTCAGCCCTTCGGCATAAACAAACTCTGTACGGGTAATCCCCATTAACCCAAATATATGCTTAATATAAGGCGTTTGGGTATCGTATTCAGACCCGGCATACGCCCCGCCCCGAGCACACAACACGTATACAGGCTTATCTTCCAGTAAACCAACAGGCCCGGTCTCGGTGTACTTAAACGTTTTTCCGGCACGAGCAAGACGGTCGATCCAGGCTTTAAACGTACTGGGCACACCCAGATTGTACATAGGCAGTCCGATAACCACTTCATCCGCTTTGACCAAGCGTTCGATTAATTCATCAGAGGTTGCAGCCAGTGCCTTCTGCTGGTCATTTCTGGCTGCTGGCTCCGTCATCCACGCGGCCATTTCACCTTGCGTTAAATGCGGTAGTGCCAGGTTGTCAACATCCAAATAATCAAGGTTAACGTCCGTCCCCTCCAGACCGGTTAGAAACAGATTAACTAATTTGTTCGAGTTACCTTCCTCACCATTTAAGCTTGAGCTGACTACCAGAATGTTTTTCACAATAATGACTCCTGTTTGAGATAATTAAACAGTATTAAATCAAGGAGAAGCCATGCAATCCATGTCGCTTATTCCCCCTAACCATTCTAAAAAAACGATTAATTAAAAAGCGGCCACATTACGTCAATACACCTTCGTGACAAAGCATCAAGACGTTAATAATACCCTTATAATTGAAAATCGACGCCTGGTAACAACTGATAACCCATTGTGTCCAGGTTTATAAAAGTCGTGAATAAAATCGCTGAAGTACCGCATGATGAAATTTGCGATGGTAAGTGAAGAATTTGGCTTTATCGCCGTGAAAAGAGTTTATTCAGCAGTAACGAAAGAAATCTACCGTACTGAAAAAAGGGCTTTGGAACTTCTGAGTGATGGTGCGTCTACCCTGATTCGAACAGGGGACCTCTACCATGTCAAGGTAGCGCTCTAACCAACTGAGCTATAGACGCAAATCTGAACGTCGGTGAATACCGAGTGGCGCGTATAATAGCGATGCCCCCGCCACTGTGCAAGCAGAAATTGCGAGATTTGCTTTAATTGCCTGTAGTTTAACCAATCACCAACTAACTTGCCCGGCACAGGAAAGGCAGCGGCTGAATAACATCCATTATGTTGCCCTTTCGATAGATATCAGCAAAACATTCACCCAAGCGATCTGACTCGCTGATTACCGTTTGCCAGTACTTAATGCGAGTGCTGGCATCGAATTTTTCGAAGTCCTTTCGGTCGGGAATTTTGCCGTAGGGCAAGGAGGCAACAAACTCATCCGATGGCACCAGCATCACCACATTGTCGAAACTGCTGGCGTGGGGAATACGTCGCTTCAGGGCTTTGTCGAACCAACCGGGAACTGCCCGGGGATAAAAATGCGGATACAGCACCAGACCATCCTGAGGACCGAACGATAAATCAAAGTGATAATCGATGATCCCGCCGTCGCGGTACATTCCCTCTGGCGCCGCCACCATACGCTCTACCCCGTCAATCACCAGTGGAATTGAGCCTGAGGCTAACAAGGCGTCTTTTACATTATTAAAGCCCAGTTCGATATATTCGGTGTTTAACTGATAAGGATCGTTAATCTGTAGCTCACTGTCCGGAGCAGAAAAGACGCTGCGGGTATACAGCTTTTTGAGTAAACGCCGGTTCATGGTATTCGCTGCCGCACTCACGCCTAACCCCAGTATCTGGCGATACCGGCCGTAGTGCTGCATTAAGCCATGACAGCGCGCGGCAATCACGTGCAGCTTGAATCGTCTGTTGGTAAGTACCTCCATCACACCATTACGCCCCATCACATAATCAATTAGCTCGCGGGCTTTATGGGTGATTTCACCAGAGTCAGGTTTAGGGGAATACACAGTTTGTGAATAGTTTTCGGCCAGCCGGTTAATGGCGGCAACCGGATCGCGTTGAACAAAACACGCCGAACGAAAAGCGCCGGCCGAGGAACCAATAACATTAACCGGTTGTGAAGACCCCGCAAAAAACGCCGGAAACAGGATCCGGTCGATCCCGGCCAGCACAAACCACTTGGGCCCGCCTGAGGCACCCAGCACATGAGAGAACAACGCAGGCGTAAGCCCCTGTTCACGAATACGTGCCAGTGCAGTTGGTCCGGCATAAATGGAGAGCGGCATTCCCAAAACGGTATGTACCTTTACGAATAAATTATGATTTTATTACTTAATCCTACCCTAATGGCGCGATCAGGTAAATTGCCCCGAGGTACAGGTTTTAATCATCATAAAAAGTTGTGAAAAAGTCTGGATTCCTGCCCTGTTTTATGCCCATCAACATACTGAACATATATTATACAGCCAGATAAAATGATTATTTTCATAAACTTACAGGCTACCACATAACTACTCAACAAAGTTATCCACAGATATAGTGGATAACCTTGGCCCCGCCAAATAACACTTGGGTTCAGTTTTTGGTTGAGGTATAAATGATGCGGAATTTAGTTACCCGGCCTGATATGATCTCCTCCATTGCCAAACCGCTTAGTTACTCAGCGCCCGCTACCGGTGAGGCGGTAATGCGGCTTAATGCGCCTGCTACCGGCGAAGTGCTGCGCTTGGATGAATTACCTCACCCGCTGCTTCAGGCTGGTCTGTTGGGCACTGGCGCTGCTATCAACATGACCACTGGTGAAGTGAGTGCACCACTTGCCGCAGTGGTTCACAGTATTAATATAGCCAAAGCGCAATTAATACTGGTGCATGCCAAAGGCCTTAAACTGCAATTACAAATTGGTCTGCCAGGTGAGATTTGCTATGGCGAGAGACTCAGATGGCTGGTTAAAAAAGGCCAGCGCTGTGAGGCAGGAACGCCTTTACTCCAAAGCGATCCATTGTGGATAAAACAGCAGGACGCACTTCCTGTGTGCGTCCTGACTTTATTGAATGCGGGCAGGCTCGGTGCCATCGTTCTAACCTCCGATCCGAAGATCAGGATCAATGACGAAGACTTTCTGGCCCTTTACGCCTGAGCCAATACCATTATTTATTCAGGGTATGCGTCAGGGTAATTTCGGCATTCAGTACTTTGGAAATCGGACAGTTATCTTTGGCCCCGCCGGCAATTTCCTTAAACTGGTCTTCCTCTATGCCATCGACTACGGCGTCGAGTACCAGCTCTGATTTTACCACGCTAAAGCCATCGCCATCTTTTTCCAGCGTTACATGCGCCTCTACTGATAGTTCGCCATCTTCGAAACCTGCGTCAGCCAATGCAAACGATAAGGCCATGGCGAAACAACTGGCATGCGCACTGCCCAGCAGCTCTTCAGGGTTGGTACCCGGCTCGTCTTCGAAGCGGGTATTAAATCCATAGGGCTGATTCTTCAGTGCACCGCTCTGGGTACTGACTTTGCCATTACCCTGTTTGCCTAGTGGCTGATAGTGTGCAGATGCCGTTTTTACAATACTCATCGATGACCTCCGATAGTCTGTTTTGAAGCCGGCGCCGAATCGGCCGACAAAAAATGATGTACAGTCAATGAAGCATGTGCCATGCCGGTATGAGAAAATGCCCTGCAAGCCTTTACTGGCAGGCAATGAGGTTATCTTTGCAGCATCAAATAGTTAAACTCCGGCAGCTGTCTGTGTCATAATTACCGGCATTGCACAAAATTTTCATACTGGCAGTGTTTTCTTCGCTCAGCCGATTTTACAGCTTGAGATGGTCAGGATAGACTTGCCAGCATTTATCGATTCAACGAGGCAACAGCATGACGGTAGTGATGTACGGTATTCCCAATTGCGATACCATCAAAAAAGCAAAAAACTGGTTAACTCAGCACGATATCTCTTTCACATTTCACGACTATCGCAAACAGGGTGTGCCCCAGGACGTACTGTCTGAAGCGCTTAACGAACTGGGCTGGGAAAACGTGCTGAATAAACGTGGCACCACATACCGACAGCTCTCCGACGAACAAAAAGCTAACCTTTCGGCATCAACCGCACTGGCATTGCTGATAGAAAACCCGGCGATGATTAAGCGCCCTTTACTGGTTACCAATAATGCCATGCATTTGGGCTTTAAACCGGCGCAGTACGAGGAGATCTTTAGCTAATGACCGACGTACTCGAGTTAACCAAAGCGCTGATTAATCGCCGTTCAGTCACTCCTGAAGATGCCGGTTGTCAGGACTTTATGAAAGCCTGGCTGGCCGAGTCAGGCTTCGAAAATGAAACCATGGTGTTTGAGGATACCACCAACCTGTGGTCCCGCCGCGGTAGTGATGGCCCGGTATTTTGTTTTGCCGGTCATACCGATGTGGTGCCCAGTGGCCCGGAAGATGCCTGGCAAACGCCGCCGTTCGTAGCTACCGAGAAAGACGGCAACCTGCATGGCCGTGGCGCAGCCGACATGAAAGGCTCTTTGGCCGCGATGCTCGCTGCTACCCGCCAGTTTGTAGCGGATTACCCGGATCATCATGGCAGTATCGCCTACCTGATCACCAGTGATGAGGAAGGCCCGTTTATTAATGGTACAACACGGGTTATCGATACACTGGAGGCCCGTAATGAAAAAATCACCTGGTGCGTAGTGGGCGAACCCTCCAGTACCGATGTGGTTGGCGACGTGGTGAAAAATGGTCGTCGTGGCTCACTGACCGGCGATTTAGTGGTAAAAGGGATCCAGGGGCACGTGGCCTATCCGCATCTGGCCCGTAACCCGGTACATCAGGCGGCCCCTGCCCTCGACGAGCTGGCACAAGCGCACTGGGATAACGGTAACGACTTTTTCCCGCCCACCAGCTTTCAGATCTCGAATATTCACGGCGGTACCGGTGCCGGTAATGTTATTCCTGGCGAACTGCATGTTTGCTTTAACTTTCGCTTTTCAACCGAAGTCACCGATAAACAACTTATCGCAAAGGTAGAATACATCCTCGACAAGCATGGTCTGGAGTATGAGATAAAGTGGACCTTTAACGGTCAGCCATTTTTAACCGACCACGGCGACCTGTTAACCGCCACGCAAAAAGCCATTGCCAGTGAGATGGATTTTGATACGGTTTTATCTACCGCTGGCGGCACCTCAGATGGGCGGTTCATCGCGCCAACTGGTGCTCAGGTGGTTGAATTAGGACCGGTAAATGCCACCATCCATAAAATTGATGAGCACGTGCGGATTAAAGATCTGTATCATCTGGAGCGTATTTACTACCGCCTGCTGGAAAACCTGCTGACATGAACCTGGAAAAAGCCTGGCTGGGGCGCGATGACAGCGCCCTGATTAACATAGGTGAACAGCATCGGCTGTTGCCAGCGGTAGCCGAGGCGTTTAACGCCATGCAACAGCAAGCCCGCGAGGCGGGTCAGGATATGCAAATCGTTAGCAGCTATCGCAACTTTGACCGCCAGCTGTCTATCTGGAATCGCAAGTGGCGTGGCGAATTGCCGCTGTATAACCACCAGGGTGAACAACTCGATGCGGCTTCCTTAGCAGACGAAGAAAAAGTGTATGCTATTCTAATCTGGTCGGCCCTGCCTGGTGGCAGCCGTCACCACTGGGGCACCGATCTGGATGTTTACGATAAAGCTTCGGTAGACGCCTGTGGCGGCCAGTTTGATTTAGTTGATGCAGAATACCGCCCGGGTGGCCCCTGTTATGCGCTGGCGCAGTGGATGGATAAACATCTGGCAGACTTTGGTTTTAGCCGGCCTTTTTTGCAGGATAACGGCGGTGTGGCCACCGAGTTATGGCATCTTACTCACCGCAGCAGCGCGGCAGAATTTGAAGCCAGGCGCAATCAGCAGGCACTTTATGAGTGCCTGAGTAATGCCCCCATGGAAGGTAAATCTACGGTGCTGGCCATGCTGGACGAATTATTCAACCGCTTTGTGTTAAATCTGGGAGTACAGCAGCGATGAGCATGTGGGTAGTCATTGGCATTATTGTCGGTGTACTCGGCATTATTATAAGCAATATTATGCTGCTGAAATACAGCGCGAAATTCAAAATGCCAAAAGCCTACACCCCGCCAGATGCGCCCGGTAAAAAGCAGGCAGAAGCCGCTAAAGGTGAGGAGCCGGAGCACAAGCGCGCCGACCAGGACTAACGGCGGTTACGCAACCGTTACCGCAGTGCCACTGATACTCACCATCAGCATACTGTTTTTGTCGCCCAGCACTTCATAATCCAGATCGATGCCCACTACCGCATTGGCCCCCATGCCCAGAGCCTCCTGTTCGAGCTCGCGAAAAGCAATCTGCCGCGCTTTGGTTAGCTCATCTTCGTAAGAGCCAGAGCGCCCGCCCACAATGTCACGGATAGAGGCAAACAGATCCTTAAAAATATTGGCCCCCATAATGGCTTCGCCAATCACAATACCGTGGTAGCTTTTGATCTCTTTACCTTCAATGGTCGGTGTTGTCGTTAATATCATGCTGATCCCTTAATTAATAGTTGTTGTAATTGTGCGACCTGGCGGGCCGCCTCCGCATCGGTATATTTTACGGCGGGTAGTTTGCCCCACACAGGAGCCGGCCAGCTTGGGTCGTCATGAAAACGCACCACATGATGAATGTGAAGCTGAGCCACCACATTACCTAAAGCGCCGATATTCATTTTATGGCCAGCGTAATGCTTCATCATCGCTATTGCCACAGTGCGACTTTCGGCACAAAACAGCAGGTAGTCCTGTTCATCTAAGTCGGCGAGCTCCACCAGTTGTGGGCGCCGGGGCACCAGAATAAGCCAGGGATACTGGCTGTCATTCATCAATAATACGCGGCATAAGGGTAAATCCCCCACTACCAGCGTGTCGGCACCAAGTACCGGGTCCAGTTCAAACATCCAGTTTCTCCACTGTGGTTGGCACCACGGTTAACAGTGCCCGCTGGCCTATAGCCACCTTTGCATTAGGGAATACTATCGCCTCACCTTCGTGTTCGGCCACGTATTCGCAACCAGGCTCAGAGGCTAACACCTCGCCTTGCTTAAAATCGCTAAAATTGGGGGTATCGTCATCGAAATGCAGTTTAAAATCGGCATGATGGCGGTTAATCACCTGATTGACCCGGTAAATCAGCAAGCTGTCCAGGTTAACCTCTGGGGCATAATCGGTTTCGCTGAGTAAGGCAATAAGAGACGCCCTGGCCGCGGCAAAACGGGCCATGTCATTTTCGCCAAAGGGTCTTACTTTACCCAGTTCTACAGTAAATCCGCGGGCTTTACAGGTAGCCGTGGAGAAATAACTGAAAGTCGTGGTAGGTGCCGAGGACAGCAGGAACGTATTAACCCCGCAAGCCGCCAGAAAGCCAAATTGTTTCGCGCTGTGTTCACGCTCATCATCAAGGTAAGGCATGACCACAAACTTTTCGTTTTTGGAGTCACGAATAGCGGTATGCAAATCATAGTGAAGCTTTTCATCACCATCAGCAGCCTTGCTGAAAAAGCCGATAACCGATTCTTCGAGTAACTTTGCCCGCTGACACTCGGCGTTATTACCCTGTTGCCAGGCGCCACTAAACAGGCGGTTCATGTTTTCTTCAACAAAGCGTTTAGCAATATTCATGGCTGGCAAATTGCCGAAGATCAGCAACACGCGGTGCTTTAGCTGCAATGAACCCGTGACGACTGCATCCAGAATATCCGAGCAAATTTCGATGGGGGCGGTTTCATTACCATGCACACCACAGGAAAGCACAATGTGCTTATGGCCGGCATTTGCTGGTTCGATAACTATAATGCCGGGGGCCGTGACCACTACTTTGTCACCGGAGGGCAACGCCCACTGCCGGGTTTGAGCAAAGGTGTCGGGCTGAAAACGGGAAAGGTGCAGAAACTGGCCATTCGCCAGATCGGAAAGTTCCATATCGAGTCTGTGTTAAATCCTGAAAATTACGTGCGGGTAGTTTAGCGCGATAACACCGAGGATAACAGCAACACAAAAAGCTGTTAGAAAAGACCTGTCAAGCTTGCGTTTCAACGCTGATTGACAGCCACCGCTTTTCGCCGTGACGGTGAATCACCAACAATAATATCGCTGTGGGCCAGGCGCATAAATTCACGACTCGGGATTGCCTTGGAAAACAGGTAACCCTGGCCGGTTTTGATGCCTATTTCTCTGAGTACATGCAATTGTTCTATGGTTTCCACCCCTTCAGCAATCACCTCACAGTGCTTGGCATTGCCAATTACCCGAGCCGCTTCAATAATCGCTTTATTCACCGGGTTATCGCTGAGTTCCATCACAAAGGTTTTATCAATCTTGAGCGCGTCCAGGGTAATTTCGCGAATATAAGCCAGATTGGAATACCCCTTACCGAAATCGTCCACGGCAATCTTAATCCCCAATGCATGCAGTTCTGCTAATTGCTTTTTCACCATCAGTGAATTGGACACCGCAATGTCTTCGGTGAGCTCGAGTTCCAGTCGGGACAGATGGATATTGTATTTGTGACTTAAGGATTTGAGATTGGCAATCAGGCGGGTATCGTATAACTGGGTTGGGGAAATATTCACTGATAAGGTGATATCAAGCCCTTGCAGGTCAAAATCCACCAGGCCTTTTAACGCTGTTTCTAACGTCCAGTACCCCAGTTCGTTCATCATGTTGTAGGACTCGGCAGCTTCGATAAGCGGCCCGGGAAACAGCAAACCGTCGGTTGGATGGTTCCATCGCAGCAGACACTCTGCCCCAACGATTTCCAGCGTTTGTAAATTGACCTTGGGCTGAAAGTACAGCTCCAGCTCGTTTCTGGCCAACGCCCGCTGTAAATCCGCTTTCAGTGCTAGGCTGCGACCGGTCTCGGCTTTATCCATCATACCCAGCAGGTAAAAGTTTTCGTACTTATTTTCTTTTGCCTGTTTCAACGCGGCTTCGGCACGAGACACAAACAGCGTAAGATCAAACTCGCCCTGAGATTTAGACACTACGCCAACGTTAAAATCGGCGATAAAAGCATGCCCGTCGTAATACATCGGCGATTTAAAATGCTCAACCAAAAACTCAAACTGTTGCTGCAGCACCACCGGCGAGTGAACACCGGGTAACACCACGCCAAAAACGTCACCGCTAATTCGACCAAATTCAAAATCGTGATTGAACAATGCCTGTAACCGGTTGGCAATTTCGAGTAGAAACTGGTCGCCTACTTCAATACCAAAACTGGTGGTTACATCTGAGAAGCGCACCACATCTATCAGCATCAATGAAAGCTGATCGTGACGACCCCCGCAATGTGCTATTTTATCGATAAATGCATACCGATTGGGGATGGTGGCCAGCGATAAATGTGTGCGAAGCATGCAGTGATAAAACCTTAAAACAAAATAACGCAAGTTATTGATAATAAACTATAGAAACATTGAACACTGTGACATGCAAGCGCTTTCACGTATTCTTCGCAATACCTTCGTATTATTTACAAATTTAGTTATTCAGGCAACAAAAAAGCCCCGTATCGGGGCTTTTAAAATCTTCTCTGTCAGCCTTTTCTCACCGGGCAGGCATTGAGCTTCCAGATGCGCTCAACGTAATCTCTGATTGAACGGTCAGAAGTAAATTTACCCATTTTGGCCGTGTTGATAATTGCCATTTTCGCCCAGCGTTCCTTGTCGCGATAGGCCTTATCCACTTCTTCCTGCGCTTTGGAATACGCCTCATAGTCGGCCAGTACCAGATACTGATCGCCATGATCAAGCAGGCTTTGCTTGATTGATGCCAGCGCACCAGGTTTACCCGGCGTGAAGTAATCCGTTTCCAGCCAGTCCAGCACTGCTTTAATTTCCGGGTTTTTGTAGTAGTAGTCATAGGGCTTATAGCCAGACGCTTTAAGCTCGTTGACTTCATCTACGGTTAAACCAAAAATAAAGATATTGTCATCGCCCACTTCCTCGGCAATTTCAATATTGGCACCATCCAGTGTCCCGATTGTTACCGCACCATTTAATGCCAGCTTCATGTTACCGGTACCCGATGCTTCCTTACCGGCAGTACTGATTTGCTCTGATACATCGGCAGCAGGGATCATCTTCTCGGCCAGCGACACACGATAGTTAGGTAAGAACGCCACTTTGAGTTTTTGATTCACCCGCGCATCGTTATTGATCTTATCGGCCACCTTGTTTATGGCAAAGATAATGTCTTTCGCCAGTTTATAGCCCGGCGCCGCTTTAGCGCCAAAGATAAACACCCGCGGATGCATATCGTAATCGGGGTTTTCCAGCAATCGGCGATACAGTGCCATAATGTGCAGCAACGCCAGATGCTGACGCTTGTATTCGTGCAGACGCTTAATTTGCACATCAAAGATAGCGTTAGTGTCGACATCAAAGCCCAGTGATTCTTTGATCTCGGCGGCCAGCAGTTGTTTATTTTGCTGCTTCACCTGCATAAATTGCTTCTGGAAGGTTTTATTACCGGCGTATTTTTCCAGCCCCTCGAGCTTTTTAAGATCCAGCGGCCAGTCGGCCCCGACTTTCTTATCGATGAGTTTAGACAGCGCCGGGTTACAAGCTTTTAACCAGCGACGCGGGGTAATACCGTTGGTCACGTTAGTCAGCTTGCCTGGCCATAAGGCGTCAAACTCCGGGAACAGGTTTTGTTTTACCAGGCGCGAGTGCAGTTCGGCTACGCCGTTAACGGCAAAGGAGCCAATCACAGAGAGGTGCCCCATGCGGACCATCTTTTCGTTACCTTCCTCAATGATCGACAAGCGGGCTTTTACGGCGTTATCACCAGGCCATTTCTTATCAACCTCTTTCATAAAGCGGTGGTTGATTTCGTAAATGATTTCCAGGTGACGCGGCAGGATTTTCTCCAGCATGCGAGCCGGCCATCTTTCCAGCGCTTCAGGCAACAAGGTATGGTTGGTATAAGCAAATACCTTGGTACAAATGCCCCAGGCTTTATCCCAGTCAAGCTCGGCGCGATCGACTAAAATACGCATCAGTTCGGGAATGGCGATAGCCGGGTGCGTGTCGTTTAACTGGATAACCACCTGATCAATAAAGCGGCTCCAGTCATCACCGTGGGCGCGCTTATAACGGCGAATAATGTCTTTGAGTGAACAGGCACAGAAGAAATACTGCTGGATCAGGCGCAGCTCTTTACCCGCTTCCGTTTCATCATTCGGGTACAACACTTTGGAGATAGTTTCTGCCTGCACGTTTTCAACCTGTGCATCCACATAACCACCGGCATTAAATACGTCCCAGTTAAAGTAACCAGACGATTTACTCTGCCATAAACGCAATACGTTAACGGTTTTACCGCCGTAACCTACCACCGGAATATCCCATGGAATACCCTTAACAATATGCCCCGGGTGCCATTCTTTCTGGATACGGCCGTTTTCACCGTACTTGGTTTCTACATAGCCGTATAACGAGACTTCCTGAATCGACTCAGGACGGCAAATTTCCCACGGGTTGCCGTAATCACGCCAGCTGTCCGGGCGCTCAATTTGTGCGCCGCCCTGAATTTCCTGGCGGAACAGACCGTGTTCGTAATGAATACCATAACCAATGGCTGGTAGTTCCATGGTAGCTAAGGAGTCAATAAAACAAGCCGCCAGACGACCCAGGCCACCATTACCCAGTGCCATGTCCGGTTCTTCTTCCAGCACATCGCTCAGGCTTACCCCCAGTTCATTGAGCGCTTCATTCGCGACATCAAACAAACCAAAGTTTTGCAGGTTATTCGACAGTAAACGGCCCATCAGAAACTCGGCCGAGAAATAATGCACCGCACGGGTATCATTCAGATAATGGGTTTTCTGGGTTTTGCGGATCCCTTCCAGCACTTGCTCCTGCATGGCTGAGCAGGTTGCTTTCCACCATGCATGGTTATTGGCTTTGTTCTCATCTGTACCTAACGTACAGTGCAGGTGCCTGACGACCGCAGCTTTAAATTCGCTTTTGTTGATAGTCACATCGCGTTCAACGTTGGGTTTCTTGGCGCTCATGTGTGGTTCTCACTATAGATGTCTGGTTAACAGTAAAATGTAATTTAATTACAACTCTATAGTTCAAATATAACAGCATTAGAATGACTTGTTTGTAAAATATTTGTTAAAAATAGAAAGATACAGCGTGTTTTTTAATCAACACGCTGGATTTTAACAAATTATTTACAACAATTAATGGTGTTAAATGGCTATTTAATGATTTTTGCCACTAATTGCTCTGCTTCTTTGATGAGTTCCTGTAAGTGAGTTTCACCATTAAAGCTTTCAGCATAAATCTTGTAAATTTGTTCGGTACCGGACGGACGCGCGGCAAACCAACCATTTTCGGTCGACACCTTCACCCCGCCGATGGCGGCGTTGTTGCCGGGCGCATGAGTCTGCACGTTGGTGATCGGCTCGCCGGCCAGCGATTCACTGGTGACTACGCTCGTGTCCATGGCCGACAGTTTGTTTTTTTCTTCCAGGCTGGCTGCCACATCCACACGCTGGTAGCAGGGTGAGCCAAATTTCTCTGTAAGTGCCTGGTAATGCTCGCCAGGATCCTTACCGGTAACTGCCAGAATTTCCGCCGCCAGCAAACACATGATAAAGCCGTCTTTGTCGGTCGCCCAGGTCTGTCCGTCACGCTGTAAATAAATACCACCGGCACTTTCTTCACCAGCGAAGCCAAGCGTGCCATCCGACAACCCTTCCACAAACCATTTAAATCCCACTGGCATTTCGGCCAGTTCGCGCCCCATATCGCCCACTACGCGATCGATCATGGAACTGGAGACCAGTGTTTTGCCTACTTTCAGGCTGGCATCCCACTGCGGGCGATGCTGGTACAGATAGTTAATGGCAACTGCGAGGTAATGATTGGGATTCATCAGACCACTGCTCGGGCAAACAATGCCGTGGCGGTCAAAGTCCGGGTCGTTGCCCCAGGCTAAATCAAACTTATCTTTAAGCTCAATCAGCCCGGCCATGGCATAAGCCGAAGAACAGTCCATCCGTAACTTACCGTCTTTGTCGCGGCGCATAAAACCAAACTGCGGGTCGACCTGCGGATTTACCACAGTAATATCCAGGCCATAGTGTTCAGCCAGATATTTCCAGTAGCCCACTCCTGCGCCACCAAGGGGATCGGTACCCAGTTTTAAACCAGCTTTGGCGATGGCCTGCATATCCACCACTTCTGCCAGATCTTCAATATACGGCACCATAAAATCTTGTTCCGACACAAAGTCAGAAGCCATGGCGGCTTTTAGGTCGATCCGTTTAACGTCTTTATTGCCATTGGCAATCAGGCTGTTGGCCCGTTCCTGAATAATTTTAGTGACATCGCTGTCGGCCGGACCACCGTGCGGCGGGTTATATTTAAAACCACCATCAGACGGCGGGTTGTGAGAAGGCGTGATAACAATGCCATCAGCCAGGCCTTCACTGCGACCGCGGTTATACCGAATAATGGTGCGGGAAATAACCGGCGTAGGCGTGTAGCCTTTAGAATCGTTATCGTCGCGTTGAATGACTACCGATACATTGTTAGCGCTGAGTACTTCAATCGCCGTAATCATGGCTGGTTCTGAGAGCGCGTGGGTGTCCTTACCAATAAACACCGGACCGGTAATTTGCTGGTGCTCACGATATTCCGCCAGAGCCTGGCAGATGGCAGCGATATGCATATCGTTAAAGGTTGTCTGAGTTGCTGTACCGCGATGGCCTGAGGTGCCAAAACTAACTGCCTGAGCAGGATCGGTGGCATCCGGTTGATAACTGAAGTACTGGCTAACCAGTTGAGCCACATTAATAAGCTGCTCAGGTGCAGCCGCCTTACCAGCTTCCGGGTGTAACGCCATGAAAATTTCCTTTTGTAAGTCGTGAAATCACATCATTGTTTACGATTCAAAGGTCTCGCTAACCGTTTCCACTACCTTATCGATATATCCTAAGATCTGCAAAACCTGACTCAGCATGGCCAGTTTTTTCGCGGTGTTGTTGTTAGTCACTACCCAAAAACCGCTGTCCGGAATGGCTTTTGGATTAGTACTGCTGCCAGACTTGAGCAGTTCTTCCTTGCTGCTGGCAAAGTACTTACGGTTTTTGCCGACAATCGATTCTACTTTGGCAAAATCGCCCGGGTGCTGCAGGTAAATCTGTTGCAGAATAAACAGGAACTGATCAACCCGTTTGTCGAACTGACTCAGGGCATCTTTATTAACGCGCTGCAGTAAGTCATCGCCAGACGCCGCCGGCGCAGAGGCAGTTGATACCGGCGCAGGCGCTGGTTTTGCCTTAGCGATGGTTTTCACCGGCGTCGCAGCAACCGGCTGTGGCGTGGCTTCTGCCTGAGCAGGGACAGCGGATGCCGCAGGAATTGAAGCGCCGCTGGTGACTACGGTAGTAACTATTCCGGGCTCGTCGATAAGTAACCGACGTAAAATTTCACAAGCACTCTCACCAATATGTTTTGTCTGGCTGGCGATAAACGCATACAGCTCATCATCTATTTCGATTGTTTTCATACATACTACTTCCGTTTTTTGGCGGTCATTATAGTCAACCCGGCTAAGGATCGCAGCACTTTATACAGACAACTTCCTCCGATCGCTATACGGCTGCACAAAATCTCTGTCAGGTGCGCCACTCTCTCCTATACTTAAGTATCAGCACAATCACCTAAGTTGCTGTTTATATTTGCTAGAGTAAACCTGCTAATGGAATTGACGTATAAAAAATAAAGCGCTAAAACCGGATATTATCATGCATACAGATCTCACACCGGCACTGGCTTATCTCAACAGCCAGGTCTTAGGTAAGCAACATCAGATTAAGCTCGCGGTGACCTGCCTGCTGGCAGACGGCCATTTACTGATAGAAGATTTACCCGGTATGGGCAAAACCACCCTCTCTCATGCTTTAGCCACGGTGTTTAGTTTGCACTTTTCCCGCATTCAGTTTACCTCCGACCTGCTCCCTGCCGACATGCTCGGGGTCAATATTTACAACACCCGGCAGGGCGAATTTGAGTTCCACCAGGGGCCGGTATTCAGCCAGGTCGTTTTGGCTGATGAAATCAACCGGGCCAGCCCCAAAACGCAAAGTGCATTGCTCGAAGCCATGGAAGAGAATCAGGTAAGCATTGACGGCAACACCCATGCACTGCCCTCGCCGTTTTTCGTTATCGCTACTCAGAACCCCAGCTATCAGGCCGGAACCTACCCGCTGCCAGAGTCTCAGCTAGACCGCTTTTTAATGCGTATCAGTCTGGGCTATCCAGACGGTGAAGCAGAAAAGCGCATGCTGCGTAAATCAGTGAGTATTAGCAATGATCATCAAAAACCTGCCAGTCAGGTGCTTAGTGCCGAACAGCTACAGGCTATTCAGGCTCAGGTCAGCGGTATTCATGTGAGCGAACCGATTCTGGATTATTTGCTGCGACTGGTAAACCAAAGTCGTGATAACAGCGAGTTTCCCTATCCGCTCTCGCCCCGGGCCAGTAAAGCACTAATGCGCGCTGCACAAGCCTGGGCACTGCTGCATCAGCGGGATTTTGTGTTGCCCGAAGATTTGCAGGCGATCTTTACCGCCGTTGCCGAACACCGTCTGCGTGGCAGTCAAACCGACTACCGTGATGATGGCCTGCTCAGCCAGCGGATCCTTGACCTGACCGACCCACTCGCAGCCTGATGGTTTCGCGCTTTAAACGGTCGGTTGATAATCTCCATAATCGTTGGTTGCAGCGACGGATACCGCCGAGCCCTCGCTACCAGCTAAATCTGAAAAACGTGTTTATTTTCCCCAGCCGGTTTGGCTTTGGCTACCTGCTCACCTGTGTGGGGTTGTTTATTTTAGGCACCAATTATCAGAACAACCTGATGCTGTTAATGTGCCAGTTTCTGCTGGCCTTTTTCTTACTCCACTTATTTGTCAGCTACCGCAATTTTACCGCCGTGTCGGTGTCATTAAAGGATATCCAGCCGGTGTATGTTTCAGAGCACGCTCTGTTGTGCTTGCAACTACACGTGAATAATGAGGACATGCCTTTTTATGGAGGTTTACATATTCAATTGCGGGGCACGTCTCTGGCATTGCTGCATCGACGCGCAGATCAGGATCGCGAAGTCAAATTGCTGCTGCCCGCCGCCCGGCGGGGGATTTTCCGATTGCCACGAATTACGCTTTCATCAACCTATCCATTGGGGCTATTTCGCTGTTGGACCTACCTGGATTTCAATAAGTCGCTGGCTATCTATCCCAAGCCCATTGCCTCGGCCTTAAAACTGACCTCTACCGACGCCAGTCAGGGCGATACCGCAGGCAATGTTGCCGGAATTGATGAATTTGATTCATTACGCGCGTTTAAGCCCGGAGATCCAATGAACAGAGTCGCCTGGAAACAAGCGGCCAAAGGCGGCGAACTGAGTACCAAAATCTTTAACCAGACCCAGCAGGAAGGCGGTTGGCTGAGCCTCGATACTTATGCTGGTGAACCGCTGGAAAAAGCACTGGGTCTGCTGACTTATCAAATCAACCGGTTATCTTCCCGACAACATGTGTTTGGCCTGAATATCGGCAACAAACGTATCGAACCCTCAACCGGTGAGGCTCACAAACACCGCTGTTTGAAGTCACTGGCTCGTTACCGGCAACCCGAGCACGACTATGCAGCCGATTGATAAACCCATCAGAAATCAAACCGCCAGTGCACTCATTGCTCTGGTATTTTGCATATTAAGTGTAAGTTTATTTGACCCCTTATTATTCTGGGTCCTGCTCATTTCATTATGTGCAACCGGCATTCGCCTTGTGATGTATTTTGGCTGGTATCAGCCCATGCCCTCGCTGCGTACCATTAATTTGCTGGGTGTTTTATGTTGCCTGTGCCTGGGCTGGTTCAGTTTGCAAATTGGTTTGTTACTGACCATGGTAAATCTACTTGTCCTTGCTGGCGCCTTAAAACTCATTATTCTCAACCGCCCCCGTGACTTATTTCACCTTTTCTGTACCTGCCTGTTTATTATTGGCATGGGATTTATTTTTCATCAGTCGGTTGTGATGACGTTATTTTATGGCCTGTTAACCTTGTCGTTGTTAGTTGCCATAGGTCGTTACTTTTCACCTTCTCAGCACTTACCCTGGCACATCAAACGGTTGTCGGTGATGAGTCTACAGGCACTTCCCATTGCTATATTGCTGTTTCTTATTTTGCCCAAGCTGCCGCCATTATGGAAAATGCCGGTCTCCAAAAGCACCGAAACCGGCTTATCTGATACGGTAACTCCCGGTGATATTGCCAACCTGGCGCAATCGGCTGATCTGGCCTTCAGAGCGACATTCAATGACGCTATCCCCCCTGCGCCTGAACGCTACTGGCGAGCCCTGACGCTGGAATACTTCGATGGCAGGCAGTGGTCGGTGAGCCCGCTTCGCAAACAGGTACGCCAGCAATATCGTTTACTCAACAATGAATTCAAACCGCTGGTCAGCGGGGATTGGTGGCAATACGAAGTGATCACCGAGTCGACAAATAAACACTGGTTATTTAGCATTGATGTAGGAATACCCGCCGATCTGAACAGTTCGCAAGCTATCTGGCAAAGCCGTGACTACTCGTTACTCAGTGAAACGCCGATTACCTCAAGGCGCGCATACCGGGTTCGTTCCTACCCAGGAACCCCCATGGATCAGACTTTGTATAGTATTGACAGCCGCATGAACCTGCAGTTGCCTAATAATACTGCGGTGAATCCACAAACTCAGGCCTGGGCCGAACAGCTGGCTGCTGACAATCCTACACAGATAGAACGGGTGCAGGCGGTGATGGATTATTTTGCGGATGAAGGTTTTCGCTACACGCTTACGCCACCGCCCATGCCAGATAATCCCGTTGATGACTTTTTATTTATTCACCGTGAGGGGTTTTGTTCACATTACGCCAGTGCCATGAGCTATGTGCTGCGATTACTGGGTATCCCGGCCAGAATGGTAGCCGGCTATCATGGCGGCGAATTGTTGCAACCCAAAGTGCTTAGCATCTATCAGTATGATGCCCATGCCTGGGTAGAGGCCTGGCTAGAGGGCCGTGGCTGGGTGCGCTTTGATCCCAGCGGTGTGGTTGCTCCCGCCCGGATCCAACTGGGATTGCAACAAGCGGTGGATGAAGAATCGTTTCTGGTCAATAACCAGATGGCCCGCCTGCAACAAATCCCTCTGTTTGCCGAACTGCGTAATCTGTACAGTTTAATGGATTATCAATGGAGCCGTTGGGTACTTGGTTTCGATGCTGAGCGCCAACAAAATTTGTTGGCACTGTTGCTGGGTAAAGTGACGCCCCGGCGCATAATGTACCTGATGCTGGGAATTTGCCTGATTATTGGGCTGCTGCTGGCTTTATACTTTATTCCGCATTGGCAGCGTAAGCGCCCGCCAGCCAATCTGCGCTGGTTTTTACAGGCCACCCAAAAAGCTGAGCAGATTACCGGTTTGGAGCGCCAGAATGACGGTCCGGAGCACTTTGCCGATCGCGCAGCCCGGCGGCTATCTCCCCAATCGGCCAGTCAGTTTAGGGCAATCTGTGAGGCCTTTATTGCCCTGAATTACACGCGCGATGGTGAGGTCAGTGCCCAGAGCAATGCCTTTATTACGCAATGCAAAACGTTTATACGCCAGGCTAAGGCTCTGTAACACCAGTGTTTTAACGGTCGCGGCTTAACAGGTAATTGAGGTGGGCGCGTACTTCCGGCCATTCTCCCTGACGCAGGCTGTACATCACGGTATCGCGTATGGTGCCGTCACGGCGCATATGATGGCCGCGGATCACACCGTCTTTTTTCGCCCCTAAACGTTCTACGGCACGCTGACTGGCATAGTTGAAATTGTCGACGCGCCACCCCACAACGTTGCAGTGGAGTACGCCGAAAGCGTGGGTCAGCAACAGCAGCTTACAGGTAGTATTTACATGGGTTCGCTGGGCGCTTTTGGCATACCAGGTATAGCCAATTTCAAGACGTTTAACCGCCGGTAGAATATCGTGGTAACTGGTTGTTCCAATAACATTACCCGTTGCCTGGTCGATAACTGCAAAGGCAAATCGGTCACCGGTGTCACGACCACGTAATGCGTCGCCAATATAATCGGCTGTGGCATCGGGCTCAGGGACCGAAGTTACCCGAATTTGCCATAATTCGCCATCGGCGGCCGCTTGTTTTAAACCTGCCTCGTGAGTAGCTTCCAGTGGTACCAGCTCCACGCCGTTTGCGCTTAGGGTTACTGGTTTTACAAATGTCGTCATACCATGCTCTTAACAAAAATTAATAATCGATTAACTGCCCTGCTCGCTACGCGGTTGATTAACTCTCATGCTGCCATGTTCATCATAGTCCGGGTACAGGCTAATGGTGTCAACTTTGCCGGCTACCACCCACAGTGATACATCCTTGTCGGCTAACAGGTAGTCCTGGCCAAAATCGTCGAAATCATCGTCTAATTCCAGCTCAGGAAACATCAAACGAATCTCCAGAATCGATTTACCAATTAAACATTTACCTTCCAGCTCGGCTTCGGTGGATGAGACCGAAATCGTTCCGAGCACAAAATTGTCGCAGGATGAGAAACTCAGTTCTGTGCCGTCGGCGTATTGCCATACCACATCCCGCTCTTCCAGACTGTCACACAGTGGGTGGAAATGGTAAATATCTTCTGGTTGCCCCCAGGCATCGCGAACCTGGGTCATGGTCATGCCAAAATATAACCGGTCTATGCCGGTTTGTGGATAAACTTTCACTGCTGTTCATGACCCATAAAAGCGTAGTACTCACGTTGATTTACCGCCCTTGTACAGTAACGTCTTGCAAAATGCCAGCACCAATTGCTGCCTGACTTTTGTCGCTGCCAAGATGATAGGTAACATTCACCCCCGCCTCACTCCCAAACGCGGTATCGTGACTCACTAAAATAAAGCCCCCCTGGTATTGGTTAAGCGCTGCTGCCAAAAGAATTTTAGCGTTTAAATCCAGGTGGTTGTCGGGCTCATCAAGTAACAAAAATGGCTGCTCGGGCTGATGACTGACGATTAACATAGCCAGTTTCATTTTCTCTCCGCCACTTAGGCTTTCGGCCTGGTTAAAAACGTTGTCGCGACGAAAACCGATACCAGCCAGCAAGGTGCGCGCGTCAGACTCGTTTAAGTTCGGGCACTGCTGTAAAAGGTTTTCCAATAAACTGAGCGAGGGGATCACCGAACTAAAATGCTGATCGAGATAACACAGTGGGGTATTAACATAGAGCTCACCGGCTTGCAGCGGTAGCTGGCCTGTCAGCGTTTTTAATAACGTAGATTTACCACTGCCATTGCCGCCTTGCAGATGTAGCTTATCACCCATTCCGATCTGCAAATTAACGGGCTGCGTGCTGCCGTGCACCAGCGTACCGTTAACAAGAGTGATCGCCTTTTTATTGCCCCCATTAGCTGATGATAAATAAATAGCCTGTTTTTGGGTAATGCATTGCGCTGACTGCAGTTGACTGGCTCGTTGCTGTAATTGCTTTTGCCTGCCTTCGATATTTTTATTGCGACTAGCGGCACTGGCCGTCGCGCGGTCCTTTTGTTTATCGAGTAAACATTTGGCCTGACTGCCCCGTAGCCTTTTTCCCTGGGCTGCGCGTTGCGCAGCCTTTTCAAGGCTCTGTTGCGCTTGTTGCTGCAACTGCTTTTGCTGCTTGTGCAGTGTTTCAAGCTGGCGGTTTAATGCCTGTTCCTTAACTCGTTTTTGCGCCGCATATTCGGCGTAATTACCGCCATACACCGATATGCCTGTTTGATTAAGCTCCCAGATTTCTTCCATACCCAGCAATAATTCACGGTCGTGACTTATCAGCAGTACCGCTGCCGCAGTGGATTGAAGTTGCGCTTGTAACCAGCGCCGGGCTTGGCGATCCAGATGATTGGAGGGTTCATCAAGGATTAACAGGGTGTGCTGCCCCTGAAAGAGTTGCCATAACTGCAGTATTGCCAATTGACCGCCACTGAGCGTCGCACACCTTGTTTGCGGATCAACCGGCAATCCCAGCGCTGCCAGCCTACTGGCAAGTTGGGCAGGCAAATCCCATAGCTCCCCCACCGTCTCAAACAACTGGTTAGTGCATTCACCTGCTGCAATTCGCGATAGAGCATTAAGTACCGGTGCTACACCAAGTACTTCGGCAATCGTTGTTTCACTCATTAGTAAATGTGAAGGTTGCTGGCGGAATACACCCATATCGGCATCGCAATTAACGGTGCCCCCAGAGGGCTTAAGCTCACCACTCAATATAGCAGCCAGTAACGATTTACCCGCACCATTATGCCCCACCAGTCCAACCCGACGACAAGACATCGATACCGAAACAGAATGAAAAAGCGTGTCGCCCGCAGGCAGTTGATAACTAAGATTGTGAGCTTGAAGTATCGGCATTAGCGCCTCCCGTTAAGCGGGCTTCAGCTTAGCTGCACAGGCAAATATTAAGAGGCCGTATCGCGCCGGTAAAGCGCCATACTATTACGACAGTGAGCTACGCCGACTAACCCTGTAGTTCCAAAAAATAACGATAAATATGGACGACAGGCTTAGTTGTTCATGATGGCGCAAACTCCAGATAAGATGATGCGCAGAATTTAACCACTCCCCACGAGTATTGCAAGCGCTCACAACATTTTGTTACAGATTCGATGCTGATATAAGTAACTAAACAGTAAAGAAAAATAACGAACAACAATAATTATTTATTGTTATTCAATAAATAATTATTGTAAAAAAATAAACAAGCGCTAAAGTAAAAGTCAGCATAACTAAGCAAGGAATCATCAGACACTATGAATACCAGCAGCCAGTTACCAGCCCCTAAATACACCCCGGAACTCAAGATAGGGTTCGATTTTCTTTATTATTTAAGCGTACTTGCAATGGTGGTGGGAGCTGGGTTTATCCTCGTTGTCGGATTGAGTATTCCCGCGGAAATCAGTGAGCGTCATACTGATATCGAATACTTGTTTAACGCCAGGGTAATTACCAATGATGTCACCGCAGCGGCGAGTGAAATTATGCAGGTTGATGGCAAGCTTAAACTCAATAATACCAGCGGCCAGGCAGCCTTTTTTATTGCCAATACAGACAGAATACTCATTAGCGGTATATTCAGTTTGCTCGCGTTTTATAACCTGCGTAAATTGTTCGCTAACCTGGCTACTCAGCGTATTTTCGATTTAGAGAATGTTGCTTATGTTAAAAAGCTGGGCTTAATTATCCTGGTTTATAGCATAGTTTCGCCTTTTATCACTTACCTGTGCGGCATGGCGATACTGGCTGAAATCGGCGAGTTTCATGAACAGCTGCAACTTTCCCCGTATGTTTCAATACCCATTGAGGGATTCCTGATTAGCGGGGCATTACTGGTACTGGCCCAGATACTCGAGTACGCTTTTCAGATGAAACAAGAACAATCACTGACCATATAATTATGTCTAAAACCATTAAAATCAATCTGGATATGGTCATGCTGCAACGTAAGATGTCACTCACCGAGTTGTCTGAACGCGTTGGTATCACCATGGCTAACCTGTCTACCCTGAAAACCGGCAAAGCCAAAGCGATTCGTTTCTCCACACTGCTCGCCCTGTGTGAAGCACTGGATTGCGACCCGGGTGACCTTATTCAACTGGAAGAAGATTAGCCTTAGCCCTGCTCCTGCCAGCAAACCGGGATTTACCGCCATCTGTCGGCCCCGGTTTGACTTTACTGACGTTCTCTCGTTTACTGCCCTGAGCACGACCAACTATAAAAAACGACGACAAAGTGAATAACACCATGAAAAAACGAACGATTGTCGGCATGAGCCTGTTGCTCATGTCCTTTCACTCCATGGCCAAATCCGGCTACTACCGCGACCCGGACCTGCACTCCAACCAGGTAGTATTTACCGCCGAAGGCGACCTCTGGCTACATGACATAACAAACGCAGCAACCCGCCGCCTGACCACTAATCTGGCTCAGGAACAACAAGCGGTGTTTTCGTCAGACGGAACACAAATCGCTTTTACGGCAAGTTATGACGGTGCAACCGAAGTGTATGTGATCCCCACAGCAGGCGGACTGGCCAGGCGGGTAACCTTTGAAAACAGCTACGTGTATCTGCAGCAATGGACCAGCGACGGTAAATTGTTATACAGCACCAATACCCGGGTCGGCCCTACGGGCAACTGGTCGTTAAAACAGGTGGATCCGGTTACCCTGAATACCGAGGAAGTACCGGTTGCCGATGCCATTGAAGGGGTGATTGACGAAGCCTCTGCAACGCTTTACTTCACGCAGTTTGGCCTGCAGGTATCCCGCGATAACGCCCGTTATTATCGCGGTGGTGCGCAGGGCGAATTGTGGCGTTATAAGCTGGGTAGCCAAACCGAGGCGCTGCTGCTTACCGACGCCCACGACGCTTCGGCTCGCGAACCCATGGTGGCTGGCGACAAACTGTATTTTGTTAGTAATCAAAACGGTAACGACAACCTGTGGGTAATGTCGGCTTCTGGTAAAAACGTCAAAGCGCTAACCGATTTTCAGGACTTTCCCATTAAGCGGGCCAGCCTCGATAACGGCCGGATTATTTTTCAGCATGGCGCTGACCTTAAAATTTTCGACATCGCCAAACGCCGCACCCGCACACTGGACATTGCTCTGAGTGGCGACTTTCCTCAGTTACGGGATAATTGGCTGACGAAACCCACCAAATACCTGACTTCGGTAGATTTTAATGCCGATAACAAACAGGTGATCCTCACGGCCCGTGGCCACCTGGCCATAGCCAGCACCGACGGCAAACGCCTGGTGGAAATTGACACACCTGCAGCTTCGCGCTCTCGCAAGGCGATTTTAAGCCATGACGGTAAATGGGTGTATGCCATTAATGATGCCAGTGGCGAAATGGAAATCTGGCAATTTGCTGCCGATGGTTCATCCCAGCGTAAACAGCTTACCAGTGGCGCCAGTATTAGCCGTTGGCAACTGGTGCTATCGCCCGATGGCAACAAGCTCGCCTTCGACGACTTTAATGGCGATCTGTGGATCCTCGACATCAACACTGGCGATACGCAAAAGCTCTACGCCGGCCAGACCGAAATGAGCCCCTACGCCGATATCGTGTTTAGTGCCGACAGTCAGTTACTGGCAATTACCACCAACAAGCTCGGCGATGAACGCCAGCGCATTTATGTACATAACTTTGCCGAAAACCGTGGCCAGGTGCTGACCAGCGATAAGTACAACTCTTATTCTCCGGCCTTTAGTCAGGACCAGCAATGGCTGTATTTCCTGTCGGACCGGGAATTTACCCCCACTACCCGTTCGCCCTGGGGCGATCGCAACATGGGGACCACCTTTGACCGCCGTACCCAGATTTTTGCCTATGCGCTGAAAGCCGATGCGACCTTCCCTTTCCAAAAGCCTACCGAACTGACGGCTCAGGCTGAACCGGAAGAAGACAACGACAGCGAGGAAGCAGACAATGCGCCTGAGGCACCGCTAATCGATTGGGAACAGTTAACTAACAGACTCTGGCAGGTGCCGGTCAGTCCCGGCAACTATAGCGACCTGGCAGCTAACGCCAAATACCTGTATGTCAGGGATCTGGTTACCGAGCCAGGCAGTAAACCGGTGCTTAAGGCAATAGAGCAAACACCGCATCATAAAACCAGCACCTTTACGGCTGGCCTTAGCGGCTACAAGCTTAGCGCTGATGGCAAGAGTATGCTGGTGTTAAAACAAAGCGGCAATAACGACCAGATCTTTATTGTCGCCGCTGGCAGCAGTTTTCCTTCAGACACCACCGACCTGAAAGCCGATGTGTCGGCCTGGAAATTACGCATCGATCCGCAGCAGGAATGGCAACAACTGTTTCATGATGCCTGGCTGATGCACCGTGATTATTTTTACGACAAAGCCATGCGAGGCGTTGACTGGGCGGCAATGAAACAAAAATACCAGCCCCTGGTAGCTCGCATTACCGATCGCGCCGAACTGAACGACGTGCTTGGCCAGATGACTGGTGAGCTTAATGTGCTGCACTCACAGGTATATGGCGGCGATACTCCGCAGGAGCCTGAACGTCCTGCCCCAGCCAGTTTAGGCGCCAATTTGCTGCAAACCGATGAAGGCGTGCAAATTGCCAGCATTTACCAGTACGACAACGAAGTGCCTGCCAAAGCTTCGCCGCTGTTAAAACCCGGCACTGATGCCAAAGCAGGTGACGTTATTACCAGCATTAATGCACGCCCGATAAGCTCTCTGGCTGAATTGAATCAGGCATTGCTTAATCAGGCTGGCCGTCAGGTACTGTTGGGCCTGCGTCGCAATGGCGAAGCGCTGCAAACCATTGTGTATCCGGTAAGTAATCGCACCGATGCCCGCCTGCGCTACCAGGACTGGACAACCCGTAACCGCCAGAAAGTAGAACAGGCCGATGAGGATATTGGCTACCTGCATCTGTATGCCATGGGCAGCAATGATGTGTCGGATTTCGCTCGCGAGTTTTACGCCGCCTACAAAAAAGACGGCCTGATCATTGATGTACGCCGTAATCGTGGCGGCAATATCGATAGCTGGATTTTAGAGAAGCTGCTGCGCAAAGTGTGGATGTTCTGGACCAGTGATAATCGTGAGCCAAACGGTAATATGCAACAGACTTTCCGTGGTCACCTGGTGGTGCTGGCCGACCAGTACACTTACTCCGACGGTGAAACCTTCACGGCAGGCGTAAAAGCCATGGATTTAGGCCCGGTGATCGGTAAACAAACCGCTGGTGCCGGCATCTGGTTGCGTGGTCGTAACCGCCTGGCCGATAACGGCATGGCGCGGGTGGCGGAGCTACCGGTATTCGCCGAGGATGGCCGCTGGATCACCGAAGGACTGGGGATTGCCCCGGACATTGAGGTAGACAACCTGCCTCATGCTACCTTTATGGGTGAAGATGCACAGTTAGGTGCCGCAATTGAGTATCTGCAGCGGCGTATTGAGCAGCGACCGGTAAAACCTTTAACGCCCAAGGCCTATCCTGGCGTTACTGAACCTGCAGACGACATTGAGCCCTAACTTACCCTGCGCTGCCCTGCTAGCCAGGGCAGCGCTTATCTTTGCTACGAAGTAATCGCCGCCACCACTTTATGCAAAGTGAGCTCTGCAGAGAGTAAATCTACCTGCGCCTCAATGGCTTTTAATTTTGCCTTTAGCACACCCGACTCCCGGGCATTCAGCTTAAACATATCACTGTCACCGGCATCAAACCGTTTACGCTCAAGCTGCGATAAGGTGACCGCCAGCTCGGCATTTTGCTGCTGTAGTGCCAATACCTCGTGGGCTTGCTGCCAGTAGGCATAGGCTTGTTCAAATTGCTGATTAAGCTGGTCCTGGGCCAGAGCGACCTCATACTCCAGCACTTTAAGTTTTGAGCGCATGGTCGCCTGTTCAGCTTTGGCTTTACGGTTACCCAGCGTATAAGAGAACGTCAGGCCAATTTTACCTTCGGTTTCGGCCAGTGATGTCGGGCCGCTGCCCATATCTTTAGCCACCAGCGCCTTTACATCGAGCTTGGGCAACAACTGGTTTTCTGCCAGTCGAAACTTATTCTGCGTTACGCTTTGCTCTGTGCGCAGCACCGCTAACGCCGGATGTTGCACGATAGCATTGCGCAACCTGGCCGCCTGCGCCGGAGTAATGTTAAACGGCCAGTCTATATTGGCTGGCAGCGCGGCATCACTGGCAATCACCTGTGACTGTCCATCCTTGTTGCGCCAGTAAAAAGCCAGCGCCTGCGCCGAGGCACGCTGCGTTTGGCGTAGTTGCGACAAAGCCAGCTTCTGCTCCAGAATACTGGCTTCAAATTCGGTGAGGTCGACTTCGGCTAAATCGCCGCTTTTCAATCGGGTCGACAGCCCCTCGCGACGATATTTCAACGTACCGAGCAACTCCTCTACCGCAGCAATTTTAAGGCTTACTTCATACCATTTTAAATACTGACTGAGGCCTTTATATAAAAAGTCATTCATACTCAGGGCTAATTCAGCCTGATACTGCTCAATGGCCAAGGCGGCGTTACTCACCCCTACCCGGCGCTTGTCGATACTGCGGTTTTGCAACAGCGACAGGGCGACACCAATACTGGCCTCACCGCCTGATAAGGTATTGTACTGCTCTTCGTAAACCGGAAAGTCGCCGGTGGCAACACGGTACTCACTGATGAGCTTAGCGTTCATGTCACCCAGTGGTTTTACAAAGCGCTGGGCCGCGGCAGAGCCGTCGTAATAACCGGCTACCCGGCCACTGACATCCTGCTCAATGCGGCCGTCGAATTCGCTCTGGGCACTATCGAGGCCGTAAACCAACTGGTTATTTTTCTCAGTCAGCACATTCACATACGGGTGCAACTGCTGCATGTTGTTGATAAGCGAGGGAACCGTGGGCAGCACCTGCTCAGCCTTGAGCGACGTCACCGTACCGCCGGTAAGCGTAAGGAGTGCGGCCGCTAAAATGCGTTTAGTCATTGCGGCCCCCTACCAGCCTGGAGCAGACGAACTGGCCTGCGTGGCCGGTTTCTGGGGCGGGAAGTTATTCAGCTGTCGCCATAATTCGTAACCCAGGCGCACTTCTTCGAGCAGGATCCAGGCTTTCACCCGACTACCTAAGCGGGCAATGTTTTCCTCCGGCCAGGGCATCTCGGACTCATCGGGCTTTATCCACACCTGAAAGGCACCGGTGGCATCCGCCACAGGCTCAACATAAGTGACTACCCCACCAAAGGTGCCAACGGCCGTGCCAGGCCAGCCGCTAAACTGAAACACCGGCCAGCCCTCAAACTGCAGGCGGGCTTTTGCGCCGGGCTTCACCAGTGGTGCATCCAGCCCGCTGATGATCACCCGTACCGTGCGCTCGGCGTTTTTCGGGATAAACTGCGCCAGCACATCACCGGCTTTCACAAAAGTTGAACCACCGCCGTTAAACAACCGCAGGATAGTACCGTCCACCGGTGCCGTTTTGGTCATGGTGGCCTGACGGGAGAGCACCATGGACACCTGATTGATGTCGGCCAATGATGAAGCCGCCTTAGCTTTTAGCTCCTGTACTTTGATCAGCGCCGCTTCCACATCTTTACGGGATACCAGCCCCTGCTCCTGAAGTGCCTGCTGGCGTTGCAGGTTGCTTTCGGCATTGGCAACAGCGGTTTCATTGGCCTGATGAGCCAGCCTTGTGGCCGCTAACTGCGACTGCAGTTTTTCCAGTCGCTGGGCATCCACATCAATGAGCGTAACAATGGGATCGCCAGCTCTCACCTGCATTCCCTCTCGTACATGCCAGGTTTGGATCTGGCCATCAACCAGCGCTGAAATCGCCTGCATACGATCGACCGGATCCAGTGAGTCTATCGCACCCGAGCCATGTGCGGTTTGGATCCACGGCGTAAAGTAGAGTCCGGCTGCCACCACCAGCACTAAAAAGGCAATCACCCAACACACTACCTTATGCACGCTGGGAATAATTTGCGCTGGCAAGGAGGTGATATTTTGCATAAAACGGTTTTCAGCTTTACTCATGACCTTCTCCTTTGTTGTCGGCAACGCTGTCTTCCACGTATAACACGTCCTGCAAGTTTAAGGTGGCATTAAACATGCCTTTCAGCGGCGTATTGGTAAAGTATAAAACCGTGCAGTCCAGCCGGTCGATGCGCTCCAGCAAGCGTACTTTTATACTTTGAGGAATGGCGTCGAAATGTTGATTGATCACCAGTACCTGTGGCTTGGAAAGGACAGCGGCAGCCAGTTTTAACAACAAGAATTCCAACGGCTGCAGGGGAGCGCCCAATACCGAAATACGCGTTGCAATCCCCTCCTCCATATTATCAATAACTTCATCTAGTCCGACGTACTCCAGGGCTTTACGCACCTCTGCTACGGTTGCCTCAGGGGCCGCCAGACGCAGGTATTCTTCGATGGTACACTCCACAATCAATGAGCGGTCGAGCGTACTCACGGCCTGCCTTAATTCGTACATATCGTAGTCGAACAAACTGTAATCACCGAGCAGAATCTCCCCTTTTGCCGGGCGTTCAAAGCGCTTAAGAAAACCTACCAGCTGCTTTTGTACCCAGCTCTTACGGGTAGTAATAAAGTATTTATGGCCCGCCTCCAGCGTGGCATCCAGATAACAACTGTCATCAAAATGGCTCAGGGCCAGGCGTTTAAACACCAGCTTGGAAGAAGAAGGAATGCGTGCGCCGTCATCATGAGTTTCTTCCTGCGGGATAACCAGTGCAGAGCCTATTTTTTCTGCTGCACCGTACAACTCGTAGTACAGTTTAAGATACTGGCTGAACCTCGAGATCCCAAAGAACACCGCCGACATAATCAGCTCTGCCGCAACAAGCTGACCAATCGACAGTTGCCCTTGCACAACCAGAAAGCCGCCAAGGCCGAGCAAGGTAGCACTGGCAAAGGCATACAGGAGTAAAAAGGACACCGCCTGGGAAAAGGTAAAAGTAAAATGGCCCTTGTGTTTAGCAATGTAGTTTTTGATAAAGCTTTCGGTATTACGCCCGGCGTATTCCATATGATCGGAGGATTTAAAAAACTCATGGGCAGCCGCCACATCGTTTAACCACTTCGCGGTATCATATTTGGTTTGAGATAACTCAATAGCAGTGCGTTTCGCGCCCGGGCCCCATACTTTCCACACCAGGTACATCACCAGCAATATGATCATATTGAGTACAAACAAAAACGGGTGATAAAACGACACCAGGGTAAAACCCACAATAATTTGTAGCACTAAGGCAAACCCATCGACCATCAGTGATGGAATGTTTTTCTGCAATGTCATGATGTCGAAATAGCGGTGGGTAATCGACGTGTTACGCCGCCCTTCAAAAAAGCTATGGGGCGCCATAATGGTTTTAAGCCCCAGTTGTGAAACCAGCCGGGTGTACACACGGCGCTCGTAGTACTCCATCACCCGCATACGCAGCGCACTGAAAATGCCCGATACAAAAAGTGTAGTAAACAGGATCGCTGCCAGAATCGTTACGGCGCGGATAGAGCCTATGTTGGCAATACTGTTGATCAGGGTTTGCACCGCAATCGGCACGGCCAGGGTGAGCAAACTGATTGCCACACCATATACCGCTGCCACACCAAAAAAGCCGCCTTCCGGCTTTAATAAGGAAATCAGGTACTTTCTGGTTTGTCGTAAATCGATGTGTTTTTCCATTTCAATATTTATCCAACTAAAGATAAGAATGCAAAATCATTTACTAAAGACAATAATAAAACGACCACAAAAAAGAATAAAACTGTTATATTCTACTATAAACATCGAATTTTCCTTATTATGCATCAACTAAACTATCATCATCTTTACTACTTTTACCTCATCGCCCGTGAAGGCAGTATCGCCAGTGCCGCTAAACTGTTGCATGTTACACCGCAAACCGTTAGCGGTCAGCTTAGTACATTTGAGAAACAACTGGGTTATTCGCTGTTTGATCGGGTGAGCAAGCGCCTCTACCTTAACAGTAAAGGTAAACTGGTTTACCAGCATGCCAGCGAAATATTTCAAAAAGGCGCCAGATTGGTTGAGTTACTCCATGCCGATAATGACATCATCGATCAGACTTTTGTTATAGGGATTACTGATGCCATCCCCAAGGTCCTGGCTTATGATTTTGTGCATTCCACCATGGCCCTGTCGAATAATGTACGCTTTATTTTCAGGGAAGGACCATTTGACTCGTTAATCAGTGACTTAGCGTTAAACCACGTCGATCTGATAATCGCCGACCGTGGGGTGGCTCCCGGTACTCAGTTAAATGCCAGCAGCTATTTTTTGGGTGAATCCCACTTAAGCTTTTTTACCAGTCATGGCCAGCTTAGTCATCATCAGGATTTCCCACGCTCGCTTAACGGCGTGAGTTTATTGTTACCGGGCATAAAATCAGGCATTACCCTTGGCCTTACAAGCTGGCTTGAAGCCAACCAGTTGCATCCCAGAATTGTGGCCGAGTTTGACGACAGCGCGCTGCTTAAAGTGTTTGGCAGCGAGGGCTTTGGCGTATTTTGCGCGCCATCAGCAATCGCTGACCACGTGGCAGATTTTTACAACGTGGCATGCATTGGCGAGATTACCGATATTACCGAGCGCTTTTATGCCATCACCGGCAAGAACCGTGCTCAGCACATATTGGTTAACCGTATCGTAGATGAGGCAAAAAACCTGCTTGGCCAGGATCAGCATAAAACTTTGTAAAAATTAGCTATGGCCAGCAACAAACAATACGTGCAAGGCCGAATTAACGTATACTGTTAACCAGCGACGTGGCACTTACCGCCACCTATTTCGGGCCTGCCTGCCTTACTGGCTCATCCTGCTGCATGCAACACGCAAATGATCCCATGGCACAACAGACCTTCGACAACCTATAAGTCCCAATTAATATGAACCACAATGATGTTTTGCGCAGAGTGCGCTTCGCCCTGCGAATAGACGATACCGCCGCCATTAATATTTTTAAGTTAGCTGGCTATAAAATGGATATTGAGTATCTGAAAGCCAACATGCGAAAAGAAGAAGAAGCGGGTTATTTGCCCTGCCGGGACAGCGTGATGGCCATGTTTCTGGATGGCCTGATCATCAAAATGCGCGGAGCGCAGTCTGATACGCCACCACCACAGCTGGCCAAGGGAGAGTTTTTAAGCAATAACGAGATTTTGCGCAAACTGCGAATTGCCCTGTCGTTTCGTGACGACGATATGCTGGAAGTGATGAAGCTTGGCAATTTCAATATGAGCAAGGGTGAAATGTCGGCGTTCTTCCGTAAGCCCGACCATCGTAATTTTAAACCCTGTGGCGATCAGGTATTGCGGTATTTTCTGCTTGGACTGGCCCGTAAGCTAAGACCCGATGTAGCTTCGCCGGTAACGGAAAATGGTGCACCGGTTAACTCCCCTGCCATCAAAAAATCGCTGAAAAAGAAAGTTAAACCCAAGCGCCCGGGAGCGACTAATAAGCCCGATGAAAAACGCACTAAGTCTGGTGGCCGTATCTCGGTGTGGCACAAGCCGGATGATAGCGAGGGCGCCAAACGCCCGGCTAAACGCCGCAAGCAGGATTAATAACCGTCATTTAACATCTAACCAGAATCTGTTATGCCATTTACACCTGTTCATATGGGCCCGGGCCTGCTGATTAAGGCGCTGCTGCAAGGTAGCTTTAGTTTAATGGTATTTGGCTGGACGCAAATTGTGATGGACGTGCAGCCGTTGTGGGTGATGATTGTGGGCCACGGCCACCTGCACGGTTTTTCTCACACCATAGTTGGTAGTTCACTCATTGCTATTTTTGCCGCATTAACCGGTAAGTATGTATCCGAGTTTGGTCTGAGGATTATAGGAATCGCTAAGCCCGCGCAGCATATAATCATTGCCTGGTGGGTGGCTTTTCTAAGCGCCTTTATCGGTAGTTACAGCCACGTAGGACTTGATGCCATCATGCATGGGGATGTCCAGCCCGGGTACCCGCTAACATTAGCTAACCCATTACTGGCAATAATATCAGTGAGTACCCTGCACAAACTCTGCCTGTACAGTGGTATGCTTGGGGCGGTGTTATTTTATATAGTGCACTGGTACACCCGCAAAAAGCATTATTAACCCAGTTGGAGAAGCTTACGATATGGAGCTCAATCAGGTCACCCTGCCGGTGCAGGACATGCAAGAAGCGGTGCAGTTTTATTTAACCCTGGGCTTTACCCAGATTGTTGATACGCCTCACTATGCGCGCTTTAGTTGCCCTGATGGCGATTCTACCTTCTCACTGTCGCTGGAAGATACTGAGATAACCAATCCTACGGTGATTTATTTTGAGCATGAAGCGCTCGATGAGCTCTACGAAGCATTACTCGAAAAGGGAATCGTTTTTGAGCAACCACCCACAGAGCAACGTTACCTATGGAAAGAGGCCATTTTGAGAGATCCGTCGGGCAATAAAATTAAGTTATACCGGGCCGGCGACAACCGCTTAAACCCGCCTTGGAAGGTCAACATTAAAGCCTTATAGCTTAAAAAGGCTTATCGTAGGTTCTTCCGATTTTAAAATAATCGAACTCAACATAGCCGCCGGCCTGCTTTGTAGCATAGTTAAATAACCCGTAACGATAGCCCATAAAGTGCTTGGTAAAGGTATATAGCATCTGCAACGGTTCGCCTATTTGATGCCAGCTCTCGCCATCCAGACTGTAATAAAATAAAGCCATGTCACGTTTGAAATCCGTATCGACTCGTAAATAAACCCGGTTTTGTTGTACCGGCAGTGTCGCCAGTGTTTCGTAGCGCTGACTTAATTGATGCACACCCACGCTCCCTCGTTTTTCATCTTCGTTATCGATGCCCAGAATAGAGCGCACCATAACCAGAGATTTCTGCCCGTTGTTACCGGCTTTCACCGCCACATAGCCATATTTGTTCTGCAGCGCAATCAACCCGGCAACGTCACCCGCTTTCATGTGCTGAACATTAATAGCCGTGGCTGCGGAACTTCGGGGGCCAAAGGTTCTTTGCGTTAGTGTGTTTTTGGCCGTAAGAACGGTTTTATCGGTACGCCCGGTGGTAATTCTTAAGCGGCCGGGATTATCCAGCACCGCCCAGTTGGCGTTATCCGGGTTATGATTCCATTGCCATACCAGCGGCAATGCTGGCTTCCCTGCGCTTCTTTCAAAGTCGTCTGAGGCGACGATCCCCTCAATACCAGCTTTATTATCGGGTAGCGGCAATGTTTCCGGCACTTTACCGTCTTCGCCGAGTACCGGCCAGCCATCCTGCCAGGTTACCGGTACAAGATACGGAATGCGCCCTACACTGCCCCGGTCGGCGAATAGCATGGCATACCAGTCACCATGGGGCGTATCAACCAAACCGCCCTGGGCAATCTGGGCATAGTCGAGTGCCACGCGACTTTCATAAGGCCCTTCAATGTTGTCAGCGCGACTAATAATAACAGAACGTGCCCAACGACTTTTAGGCGAGGCAATAGTAAACAGGTAGTATTTACCGTTAACCTTGTGCATTTGCGAACCTTCACCGGGCAGCCCGCCAACCTCATTCTCACCAAAAGCCTTGTTAACATTTTCGATGATGACTTTGTGTGTGCCGCCCGGCTTGATATCTGACGCATCCGATTTAAGCTCAACCAAAGAAACCTTACCGCCGCCGTATATCATGTAAACACGGCCGTCATCGTCAAAGAATAACGAATTATCATGGAATACCGGCGCAAATTCGTGGGCCTGCCACGGGCCGTTTTCGATGTCCCGGGTTTTGTAAACATGGGTTTTACCGGTAGTAGCAGAGAACGTGGCGGCGTAGAACATACCATTGTGATATCGCAGGCTGCTGGCCCAGGAGCCTTTGCCATAAGCATCCTGACCATTCTCCAGGTTCATTTTGTCGTTCTCGACTAACCGATCATAGGCGTAGCCCGCTATCTCCCAGTTAACCAGATCGCTGGACTTCATAATCGGCAGGCCCGGACTCATGTGCATAGTGGTGCTGCTCATATAGTAGGTATCGCCCACTCTGATAGTGCTGACATCCGGTACGTCAGCCCAGATAACGGGATTTTGCGCAGCACTCGCCTGAGGACAAAGAAAAGCCAATAACAGACTACCTACCACACCGAACCACTTCATCATTCACACCCACTTGTTTAGCACTCACTACCGACACCACGACAGTGTTAGGTATTGAAATGAGTTGCACATTAGGCGAATTCTGCGGGAGGGTAAATGCCACTCGCATTACCTTTTAAGACGAACCGGTTGTTATATTTAACTTTTTGTTAACCTGAGATAGTAACGAGTAGTGTTCTGGTGCTTGCCACTTTTCTTAAGGCACAAAAGTCGGTTTCTTCATATCTGGCGCAGAGAGGGATTACTCCGGGTATTCTACCCTTCGCCCTTCGGGCCGCGCTGAAGCGCGTTCAAAATCGCTCCCGGCGATTTTGTCGAACCCTGCTCTCGGGTTCTAACCCCTTTTCTTCCGGACATAAAAAAACCGACAAAAGTCGGTTTCTTCATATCTGGCGGAGAGAGAGGGATTCGAACCCTCGATACGCTATAAACGTATACACACTTTCCAGGCGTGCGCCTTCAGCCACTCAGCCATCTCTCCAAATTGTTTCTTCGAAGCACATCATCATTAACACATCCCTGATGATCGTCACCCAGTCTCGACGTACTGTCGAGCCGTTGCGCTTCTAAAAGCGTGACGTTAAGTCACCCTTTTTTGTTTTCGACAACCGAATGCTCACCCAATCAGCCATCTCTGAAAAATTGTTTTTACCGCATCGCTGCGAATAAGTGCGCGTATAGTAGGTAAAGCCGCGCTTCGAATCAAGAACTACCCATAAAAAATCAGCCAACTGCTGATTAATTAGGCACTATGTGCTTTTCTTGGCTTTTAACTGTGCGGAAAAGTCCAACATTCTGTTAAGAGGAATTAGCGCTTTTTCACGCAGGGCGTCGTCAACAAAGATTTCGTGAGCACTGGAGTCTTCAGTAGTAAGCGACTCATAGATGGCTTCAAGGCCATTCATAGCCATCCACGGGCAATGTGCGCAGCTTTTGCAGGTTGCGCCGTTACCCGCGGTTGGGGCTTCAATAAACTGCTTCTCGGGCATCAGCTGCTGCATTTTATAAAAAATGCCTTTGTCGGTGGCAACGATGAAGGTTTGGTTAGGCATATCCTGTGCAGCCTGAATAAGCTGACTGGTAGATCCCACCGCATCGGCCATCTCAACCACGCTGGCTGGCGATTCCGGGTGAACCAGTACTGCGGCTTCAGGATACAGTGCTTTCATGTCTTGCAGCGCTTGTGAGGAGAATTCGTCATGGACAATACACTCACCCTGCCACATAAGCATGTCAGCACCAGTTTTCTTGGCAATGTAAGAACCTAAGTGACGATCCGGGCCCCAAATAATAGGTTTGCCCAGGCTGTCTAAGTGCTCAACGATTTCAAGCGCGATACTGGACGTAACCACCCAATCGGCACGAGCTTTCACGGCAGCCGAGGTATTAGCATAAACCACTACGGTGTGATCAGGATGTGCATCACAGAACGCTGAGAACTCTTCGATAGGACAACCCAAGTCCAGCGAGCAGGTTGCTTCCATGGTGGGCATGAAAACACGCTTTTCCGGGCTCAGGATTTTGGCTGTCTCGCCCATAAACTTCACGCCGGCAACCAACAGCGTCTGCTCGGCGGCATCACGACCAAAACGCGCCATTTCCAATGAGTCTGCCACGCAACCGCCAGTCTCTTCTGCCAGCGCCTGAATCTCAGGATCGGTATAATAGTGCGCGACCATGGTTGCATTCTTTTCTTTCAGCAACACTTTGATCTTATCTTTAAGCTGCGCTTTACGGGCGTCAGACAGCACGGCAGGCTTTGCCGGAAACGGATAATCAATCTGGTCGATACGATACGCTATTGTCATGGCTACTAGATACCTAACCTGGTTATGGCTTAACGGGCGGCGATTATACACGAGTGTCATAAAAATTTCATACACTCAGGCGTTTGTTTATTAAATAATCAGGAGAAAACTCGCGGACCTTTACTCTTTCTAAATGTGGGGCTGATAATGCCGCTTTCAAGCGGCAGGGTTGGAGCCTTAATGGCAATCATCAAGCTATGGCTTTCTACGCACTGGTAAGACGAATAGTTTAGTGTCGAACAGCTCTGCTGGTTCGCATCCTGCGCGAACATGAATAGTTTGTTCTTAAAGTGATTGGCTTATTGCAATTGAAGAAGATGGTGGGTCGTGCTGGATTCGAACCAGCGACCAATTGATTAAAAGTCAACTGCTCTACCAACTGAGCTAACGACCCATCTTAATCTGGTATAAAACCGGGAGTAACCTGAGAATCTTTGAAATGGTGGGTCGTGCTGGATTCGAACCAGCGACCAATTGATTAAAAGTCAACTGCTCTACCAACTGAGCTAACGACCCATTTCAAATTGGTGATAAATCGAGGAGTGGTGGGTCGTGCTGGATTCGAACCAGCGACCAATTGATTAAAAGTCAACTGCTCTACCAACTGAGCTAACGACCCTTCGATTTATCGCGTCACCTTGTCTTGGCGACGGGCGCATATATTACTCATTTCCGGCGGCGGTGCAACCTTAAAAAACGATTAATTTGCACTTTTGTGGCAAAAACCGTTTAACCGCTTAAAAACAAATCAATTCGGGTGGTAATCGAACCGATTAATCCCCCGCAAAAATAAAAAAGGAGCCGCAGGCTCCTTTTTTAAACATTGATACCGCGTCAGAAATTATAGTCTGGCCTCGGCTAATTTTCGAGCCGACGAGTCCGGATAAGTGTTAATCACTTCTTCGAATAACGCTTTCGCCCGGGCCTGATTACCCACTTTCTCGGCAATCACACCAAGTTTAAGTAACGCATCAGGGCGCTTAGCTGAATCTGAAAACTTGGTCGCCACCACTTCAAATTGCGCGGCGGCATCTTGCCACTGTTGCTTATTAAACAGTAGTTGTCCAAGCCAGTAATGGGCGTTAGGCGCATAACTGCTGTCCGGGAAGCGTTCGATAAAGGCCTGAAATTCAGGGATCGCTTTATCGTACTCACGGGACTTAAGGATCAGATTTACCGCTTTTTCGTAAGCATCAGACTCCGACATCCCTGCCGCAGCGGTTGCCGTTGAAGCAGGCGTTGATGACGGGGTCACCGTTGGCTGTGTGCCGGTTGCGGCCGCAGCGCCGTTGCCTGCCCCACCACTAAATCCTGACTGTTTTAACGCCTCTACGCGCTTATCGATTTCCAGATACAATTCGCGTTGTCGGTCGAGCACTTTTTGCAGTTGATTGGTATGCACCTCAACGGCTCCACGTAGCTCGTCCAACTCGTTTTGCATGTTGTCGATCTGCTGTTGCAGGCGATGTTGCATTTGCGAACGGTTATCGACTTTTCGTTCTAACACGGTTAACCGTGATTCGATGTCGCTGTCATTAACGTTGTATACAGGCGCGCCTGTAGACTGCGCTAAAGCACCTAACGGCAGACACAACAAAGCCATTGCAACCGGTGCAATGGCTTTCTTATAGGATATGTTGGGATTGCTCATCTTATTGGTAAACAATTACACCACGACGGTTCTGAGCAAATGCGTACTCAGAAGAACCCATCACTTCTGGTTTCTCTTCACCGTAAGATACGACTGAAATCTGGCTTGAGCTAACACCAGCGTTAAGCAGGTAAGTTTGTACCGATTTCGCACGACGCTCGCCCAGGGCGATGTTGTACTCAGGCGTACCGCGGCTGTCTGTATGACCTTCAATCACCACTTTAGTCCCCGCATTCTTGATCAGGAACTCGGCATGCTTATCTAATACCGGGAAGAAATCAGATTTGATGTTTGAACGGTCGAAATCAAAATAAACAGTCTGTTCATTTTGCAGAGCCTGCAGCTCTTGTTTAACCATTTCTTCAGCCATTTGCTGACGTTTTACTGCTTCAGCTTTAACGCGCGCTTCTTCTGCTTCCTGAGCGGCTTGCTCTTCAGCGGCTTGTTGTTGCGCGATGCGGTTACGCTCTGCAGCCAGTTCCTCTTCGCTAGGACCTGATGAACATGCCATCATAGTCACCACTGGCAGGGCGATGATGAAGCTCTTCATTACTTTATTCATTTGCATCCTCTTAATCCTTATACTTATATAGTTGTGATTCTATCAAATCTGTTAAAACAAATAAGGTGACCAGCTCGGCGATTTAACCTGCCCGTCAGCCACCGGTAATCTCGCTTTAAAGCGCCCGTCCAGTGACACCAACGACAATACCTGAGTATCCCCGTATAATGTACTATAAATTATCATGCTTCCATTCGGAGCGATACTGGGAGATTCATCTAAATATGTTCTCGTCAGTACCTGAATCGCACCACTATCCACATCTTGTCTGGCAATGTGGTAGTCGCCGCGGGTCCTGTTCACCAAAACAACCTCCTGGCCGTCGGGTGTAAAAGTGGCTCCTAAGTTCTGTTCACCTTCAAAGGTTAAACGTCTGACTGTGCCAGTATCTAAATTTACGCGATAAATCTGTGGTTTACCACCCCGTTCAGAGCTAAATATCAGACTCTTACCATCAGGAGCCCAGGCTGGTTCGGTATCGATTGCCCGATTTCGGGTAATTCTGCGCAAATTTTGACTGGCTAAGTCCATAACATAAATTTCCGGATTACCATCTTTCGACAGTACCATGGCCATCTGCTTGCCGTCCGGCGAAAACACCGGGCTACCGTTGATACCCGGGAAGTTAGTGATCCGCTCACGCTCCATGGTATAGATATTCTGCACAAAAATTTGTGGCCGTTTGTTTTCAAAACTCACGTAGGCAAGTTTTTCACCATCCGGCGACCATGATGGTGACATTAATGGCTCTGGCGACGACAGCAATCGGGTTTCGTTAAAGCCATCGTAATCCGCGATTACCAGCTGATAAGGCAGTTTTTCCTTGGTGCGGTCGCGCACAATCACGTAAGCAATACGGGTTAAAAACGCGCCTTTTACACCGGTCAGCTTTTCGTAGATTACATCGCTGATACGATGGGAGTATTGTCTGAAATCACTACCACCTATAACAACCGCCCGCTCATCAATAATATGATCTTTACTGTTAATAAGTCCGCCGTCTTTATTGAGTACTTTCGACTGACCACCGGTGATTTGTCCACGTAGTACATCGATAATCTCAAAGCTTACCAGATAACGGTCGACGCCCTGTGGTTTAACACTGCCGACTACAACGGTATCGATGCCCTGCGCTGCCCAGGCACCGTAGTTCACTTCGCCATCGGCAGACGGGTATTCCGGCATGGCTGCACGGGCTACCGGGTTAAACTTGCCACTGCGGCGCAAGTCGTTCATCACCACATCAGTCAGATCACCAGGTAACATGCCTTCACCTTCCCATTTAAAAGGCACCACCGCTATTGGCCGGGCACTGTCCACACCTTCAGTGATTACAATTTCCAGCGCAGCATGTAACTGTCCAACCACGCTAACATAGGCCAGGGTAATCCATAAACCCAGTTTTCTCATAGGCATTACAACTCCACCTTCAAATCAATGTCTTTAAGTTCTTCGTATACCGCCGGGTCTTCTGACATTGGCAGTGTTTCGGCACGCCTTACCGCACTCTCGGCAGCTCTGCATAATGCGGTATCGCCATCTACAATGCTGACCTGAGACACAAAACCGGTGGTTGCCAGTTTTAATTTCAGTCGGCAGCTCTTGCCTTTAAAGTCCGCGTTCAGGTAGCGCATAATGGTTTGCTGAATCATTATTTGATAACGCTCAACTTCCGACAATACCTGCTGGCGACGTTGTTGCTGCATAGCCGCCTGCTCTTTCGCCAGTTGCTCTTGCATAATTCTTTCCATTTCGGCGCGTTCTTTTGCTTCTTTGGCTTTTCGCGCCGCTTCGGCTTTCTCCGCTTCTTCCCGTTCCTTACGTTCCTGCGCTTTTTGTTCGGCTAAACGGCGCAATTCCGACTGGCGTTTTGCTTCTGCCGCCTCCCGGGCTTTTTGCTCGCGGGCTTTGCGTGCAGCGGCTTCCTGACGCTTTCGCTCTTCAGCCGCCTTTTGTTTACGCTGCTCTTCAGCCCTGGCCTGTGCTTCCGCTTGCGCCTGGGCACGCTGCTGATCATAAATAGCCTGTGCGTCTATAAAGGTGGCTTTAATCACCGGCGCAGGCGTGCTGTTGGCCACTGGCATTACCGGTGACGATGACAAACTGACGCTTATTAGCAACACTATCACAAGGAGCAGGTGCAAACCCAGTGATTTAACTAAGGCCGATTTATCCGCTTGATTCACAATCTGCGCCTGTTTTACTTTTCAACCGGATCGGTCATCAGACCGACCGAAGGTACACCCGCTTTTTGCAGCAGTACCATTAGTTGAATCACTTCATTGTAGGCAACCTGGCCATCCCCTTTCACCACTACCGGAGTGTCGGGGCTTTGCTTTAACTGAGCCTGAACCAGCGCCGCCATCTCTTCTTCATCAACGGCCTGCTCCTGGTTATCGCCCAGATTAAGGTAGTAGTCGCCCTTAATATCTACCGACGCAATAATAGGTGGCTTATCTTCCTGCTCAATGGGCTGGGCGCTGGCTTTGGGTAAATCCACTTTTACGCCCTGGGAGATCAGGGGGGCGGTAACCATAAAGATAATCAGCAGCACCAGCATTACGTCGATGTAAGGCACCACGTTAATTTCAGAAACCGGACGACGGCGTTTACGCACATACATAGCGGGACTCTCCTGTTAACTTAGGATATTATGCGCTTTGCTGCGACGCATGGGCCTGACGCTGCAGGATGGCTGAAAACTCTTCCATAAAGTTGACGTAACTGTTTTCCAGTTTTTCGACCTGGTGGCTAAAGCGGTTATAGGCAATCACCGCCGGGATCGCGGCAAATAAGCCTATCGCGGTGGCAATCAGTGCTTCAGCAATGCCCGGCGCAACCATGGATAACGTCGCTTGTTGAACTTCACCCAGTGCAATAAAGGCGTTCATGATCCCCCATACGGTCCCAAATAAGCCGATATAAGGGCTGATAGACCCCGCCGTGGCAAGAAATGAAAGGCGGCTTTCAAGATTGTCCACTTCTCTTGATAACGCTACGCGCATTGCCCGGTAGGTACCGTCGACCACCACGTTTGCGTTGGTATTGCTTTTGCGCAGGCGCACAAACTCTTTAAAGCCAGCACAGAAAATATGACCCATACCACTCACCTGCTCTTCACTGGAAAGCTGTTGGTACAAGCGGTTAAGATCGGCACCCGACCAGAACTCATCTTCAAAGTTCTTCATTTCACTGCGGGCACCGTTAAGTGCTTTCTGACGCTGAAAAATGAACGCCCAGGAGGCAATGGAAACACTGATTAGCAATAACATAACCAGCTGAACTACAAAGCTTGCCTGTAAAAACAAGCCAATAAAGGTTAAATCAGATGACACGCGAAAATTCCCCTAACATTGCCTCTGGTATCCGACGCGGCCGCATATTGGCCAAATCCACACAGGCGATTTTTGCTTGCACGGTAACCAGAAGCTTCTGATCCTGTGCATTTATAATATCTTGTTTAAATGTCATGCTAGCGCCCTTCAATTCTACAATGTGCGAGTGAATACTCAACATTTGATTGAAGCGAGCAGGCGCATTATTGTGCATTTCAACGTGTTTGACGACAAAGGCAATGTTTTGTTCCAGAAATTCGTCTTGTTCGAAGCCTAAATCTCTTAGCCACTCGGTTCTGGCCCGCTCTGCAAACTTTAAATAATTGGCGTAATACACTATGCCACCGGCGTCGGTGTCCTCGTAATAGACCCGTATACTGAGTGTGTGCACCGTCAAATCCCTGTTATTTAAGATGCTGCACATGGTAGGTAAAAGGCCGTTACCTGTCTATAGCCCCTTCGAACCACGACCAAATAAATGTATCGCAAGATGAACTACATCAATCACCACAGGTCTGTCGCAAAGGCTTAATATAACTAGGATAAGAAAAAATCATGACGGAATTAACATTTTATTTACAGATTAGTTTTTCTAATCCAAAAACTCAAATATTCTCAATTGTGAGCAAACAAATTATCTCTATAATACACCTCATCAAGTCGACAGATGAATGAGTTCTCTATTTATTGCCTGTTAGACATGAGTTCCCTGGATTTTTTCCTTCAACACTTGTTGTTCTCACCCCGCTTCTCTGAAGCGGGTTTTTTTTGCCTGTTTTTCAGGTGACTTTTTTCATATTTCCACCTTACGCCACAAACCAGTGGTCTGCGCCGGTTTAAAGTGGCTCAGGAAACCAGCGGATTATTCTTTTTTACAGGAAGAGAGGTCGAATGGCAGGTAGAACGGGCAAATTAAGCACTGATTAAAATCAGACACTGGTTGGACAGCAATTAGCTGTCCACCTGAAATCCCAGATGCAGATAAGCGCGTTGTGTAGCTATGCGCCCGCGTGGGGTGCGCTGCAGGAAGCCCTGCTGAATAAGAAAGGGTTCAATAACATCTTCGATGGTTTCTTTCTCTTCGCCAATGGCCGCTGCGAGGTTTTCCAGGCCTACCGGCCCACCATCAAACTTTTCAATAATGGCATTCAGCAGCTTGCGGTCCATATAATCAAAACCTTCTTTATCCACATCCAGCATATCCAGTGCTGCGGCCGCGACCTCACCGTTTACGGTACCATCAGATTTAATTTCGGCGTAATCACGCACCCGGCGTAACAGTCGATTAGCAATACGCGGCGTACCGCGAGAACGCTTAGCCACTTCAAACGCGCCGCTTTCATCCATTTCCAGTTGCATATAATGGGCACTGCGGGCAACGATGTCAGTGAGATCTTTTACCGAATAAAATTCCAGGCGCTGAACAATGCCAAAGCGGTCTCTAAGCGGTGAAGTTAGTGAGCCGGCCCGGGTGGTCGCGCCTACCAGGGTGAAGGGTGGTAAATCCAGCTTGATGGAACGGGCTGCCGGCCCCTCGCCTATCATAATGTCTAATTGATAGTCTTCCATGGCCGGATAGAGTATTTCTTCCACCACCGGGCTTAAGCGGTGAATTTCGTCAATAAACAGCACATCGTTGCGCTCAAGGTTGGTGAGCAATGCCGCCAAATCCCCGGCCTTCTCGAGTACAGGCCCGGAGGTAGTTTTTATATTTACGCCCATCTCATTGGCCACGATGTTGGCCAGTGTGGTTTTCCCCAACCCCGGCGGGCCAAAAATCAGCAAGTGATCGAGCGCGTCTTCACGACGGCGGGCAGCTTCAATGAAGATCTCCATCTGATCACAGACATGTTGCTGCCCGGTATAATCCTGCAGCAGCTTAGGCCGAATCGCCCGGTCAATCACGGCATCTTCGTCGCTTTCACTGGCAGATATTAGACGGTCTGCTTCAATCATTTATTGTTCTCTCTATCACTGCTGATACTTATTGATGAATTCACTACGCCACTGACTGGCGTTTACAGAGCGGCTTTTAGCGCCTGACGGATCAGGGCTTCGCTATCCATACCGTCATGATATACTGCATTCACCATTTTACTGGCCTGCGGCGGTTTATAACCTAACGCGACCAAAGCGCTCATGGCTTCTTCTTTTACGTCACTGAGTGCCACAATGGCGTTTTCGCCGCCATTGTCGATACCGCCAGCAACAAGCAGTTCATTGCCGGAAGTCTCTAAATTCTGAGTAAATTTCGCCAGCCGGTCGCGTAATTCTACCACTAATCGTTCGGCGGTTTTCTTGCCGATACCAGGGAGCCTGGTTAGCGAGGTCACGTCTTCGTGCTGAACCACCTGTAAAAATTGCTTGGCAGACATACCTGACAAAATGGCTAGCCCCAGTTTTGGCCCAACCCCATTAGCCTTAATGAGTTCACGAAACAGGCCTCGTTCCAGTTTATCGGCAAAACCGAATAGCAACTGCGCATCTTCACGCACCACAAAATGCGTATATAAAGTGCAGGTTTCTCCCACTGCGGGTAACTGGTAAAAACTGGTCATGGGAAGTTGCAGCTCATAACCCACTCCGCCCGCATCCACTAATACATCAGGTGGGGCTTTTTCCAGTAGCTGGCCGTGAATACGTCCAATCATGTTGTTCTTTTACTCCGTTTTTGCTTTGCCTGCTATGAGGCGTTTACCGCAACCGGCCGCGTACAGTTTTACGGGCCTGCCCGGCTAACTTCACCAGATTTTGCTCACTGTGGGCATGGCATAATGCCACGGCCAGCGCATCGGCCGCATCGGCCTGCGGTGTGCCGGATAACCCTAACAGGTGTTTTACCATGTGCTGCACCTGGGTTTTATCTGCGCCGCCGGTTCCTACCACAGCTTGCTTTATTTGCCGGGCGGAATACTCTGACACAGTTAAACTGGCCTGCGTTGCGGCAATCATCGCCGCTCCCCTGGCATGACCCAGTTTTAACGCTGAGTCCGGGTTGCGGGCCAGAAACACCTGCTCAATGGCCAGGCAATCCGGCTGAAACTGCTCGATCAATTCACCCACACCAATAAATATTTTATCCAGACGGGGCGCCAGTGGTTTATCGGTTAAACGAATACAACCGCTGGCAACATACTGTAATTTGCCCTGATGCCGACGGATTAAACCATAACCGGTGACGCGAGAACCTGGATCTATACCCAGTATTACCATTATTTTGACTCAGGTACAAATGCCACAATGGCAGCTTGATTAGAAGGTGACCAAACACGCTCTGCCGCAACGGATTTTTCTACCCATTCGTAAGCGGAGTGTTCGGTTAAAGTGATTGGTGCCTGACTGCTGATTTGTACTACAAACACGTATTCTGTGTTCACAAAAGCATCGGGAGGGTAACGGTAACGCCACTCGGGGCGGATTTCGAATTGGTTAATGTGCTGACAGTCAATTATGGCGCCAGACTCAGGAGACAACACAATGCCGGTTTCCTCGGCGACTTCACGATAAGCTGTCCCGAGCGGTAGTTCGCCCTCTTCGATGGTGCCGGTCACCGACTGCCAGAAATCAGCATCATCATTGCGCTGCATAATAAGCACCTGGTTGTGCTCATTGTAGAGCACAACCAATACCGACTCGGGACGCTTATAAGCCATTACTCGGCGTCTTTCTTCACTGTTGCGATGGCCAGATCAGCCAGTTGCTGAGGGTTAGCCGGGCTCGGCGCATCGGTCAGCGGACAAGCGGCAGTAGTGGTTTTCGGGAACGCCATCACGTCACGGATAGACGTAGCGCCGGTCATCAGCATTACCAGACGATCCAGGCCGAAAGCCAGACCCGCGTGCGGTGGTGCACCGTAGCGCAGCGCTTCGAGCAGGAAGCCAAATTTCAGCTCGGCTTCTTCTTTATCAATACCCAGAATGCTGAACACGGCCGATTGCATGGTTTGATCGTGAATACGCACCGAACCACCGCCTAATTCAACCCCGTTCAGCACCATGTCATAGGCATCAGATAAAGCGGTTGCAGGCGCTTCTGCCAGTTGTTCCGGCGTTAAGTCGCGCGGTGCGGTAAATGGATGGTGCAGCGCGTGTAACTGACCATCGGCTTCCTCGAACATTGGGAAGTCAACTACCCACAGCGGACGCCACTCACCTTCCAGCAACTCAAAATCTTCACCCAGCTTCAGGCGTAATGCCCCCATAGCTTCAGTAACGACCGTTGCATTGTCAGCGCCAAATAACAGAATATCGCCATCTTCAGCACCGGTACGGGCAAGAATTTCACAAACGATTTCAGCGTTAAGGAACTTAAGGATTGGCGACTGTAAACCCTCCAGGCCATTGGCTTTTTCGTTAACTTTAACCCAGGCCAGGCCTTTCGCGCCGTAAATGCCAACAAACTTGGTGTACTCATCAATTTGCTTACGCGACAGCGATGCACCACCCGGTACGCGAATAGCGGCAACACGTCCTTTTGGATTGTTTGCCGGGCCACTGAACACTTTAAAGTCTACGTTGGCCAGCAGATCTGCCACGTCAGTCAGTTCCAGCGGGTTACGTAAGTCCGGCTTGTCACTGCCATAGCGCTTCATCGCTTCGGCATAGGTCATTTGTGGGAAGTCGCCTAAGTCCACATCGAGCATTTGTTTAAATAAATCGCGGATCAGACCTTCGGTAATGGCCATTACGCCATCAGCACCTAAGAAGGTGGTTTCGATATCGATTTGAGTAAATTCCGGCTGACGGTCGGCACGTAAATCTTCGTCACGGAAACACTTTACGATTTGATAGTAGCGATCCATGCCCGACATCATCAGCAATTGTTTGAACAATTGCGGTGACTGTGGCAAAGCGAAGAATTCGCCTTTGTGGGTCCGACTTGGCACCAGATAATCGCGGGCCCCTTCCGGCGTAGCTTTAGTCAGGATAGGGGTTTCGATATCCAGAAAACCTTCGCCTTCCAGATAACGGCGTACCGCTGCGGTAACCTTAGCACGAAACTGCAGTTTGTTGCTCATTACCGGGCGACGCAGATCCAGATAGCGGTAGCGTAAGCGCTGTTCTTCAGAGTTTTCCTGATTCCAGTCCAGCGGTAACACGGCCGACTTATTAAAGATTTCCAGGCCGGTACCAAGAATTTCCACTTCACCGGTGTTCATTTGCTTATTGACCTGGCCTTCAGGACGAGCGCGTACCGTGCCGGTTAACTTGATACAGAATTCGGCACGCAGTGTATTGGCCAGCGCCTGCACTTCGGGTAAATCAGGGTCAAAAACGACCTGCACTAAGCCTTCGCGGTCGCGCAGATCGATAAAAATCAGGCCACCCAAGTCGCGGCGTTTGTTTACCCAGCCACACAGCGTGACTTCTTGTCCAATATAAGATGCGTTAATTTTCCCACAGTAATCTGTGCGCATGGTCTTCGACCCCTAATTACTTTGTTAGCTATTTTGTCGTTGCGTGAAGGTGCTGGTTATACCGACCTGAATTTACCGATAATCACCTGATTATTCCTTTACCTGCTTTACCGGCATGAGGATAATGACCGCCAACGCGTCTGTTATGTTTTAAATTTAAGGCCGCATAGTATAAACAAATGCTACTCAAACCCCAATGACAAATATCCACTCAACAAGCACATTAGGCCCTGTTTTTATCGGTCTTCCACAATGGCAGCATAGTAGCTGGCCAAAACGCTGGTTTACTGACCGATCCAGCACGCAACTGGCCGATTACGCCAGGCAGTTAAACAGTGTTGAGGGGAATACCACATTTTATCACCTCCCCTCGCCCCAGACCGTAGATAACTGGGCTGCGGCCACACCAACAGACTTCCGCTTCACCTTTAAATTTCATAGTGACATCAGTCACAAAAGCAGCTTACAACAGTGCGACAAACTGGTAACCGAGCAACTTAACCTGCTGGCCCGTTTAGAAGATCGGCTGGGCCAGATAATGCTGCAATTACCGGCCGGATTCGGGCCTGCTCAGCTACCGCTACTAGAGGCATTCCTCAAGCGGCTATCGCCTGCTTTCAACTATGCTGTGGAAGTTCGTCATCTGGCATTCTTTGCCAAGGGGGAAGAAGAAAAAGCCCTTAACAGGCTGCTTATGGCGCATGGCGTTAACCGCGTGATAATGGACACCAGAGCGCTGTTTACCGGGCCCGACGACTGTGCTCTGACCGCAGAAGTGCGAACCAAGAAGCCACGGGTGCCAGTGAATGTTATCGCCACCGCAGATCAGCCGGTAATGCGCTTTGTGGGTAACAATAGCGTTGAGGATAATGCCACCTGTTTACAACCCTGGATAGACAAATGTCAGCAATGGCGGCAACAGGGTAAATCCAGCTATTTATTCTTTCATCGTCCCGACAATCAGGACGCGCCCTGGCTGGCTCAGCAGTTTATCGCTGCGTATAATCAACGTTATCCGGATTCTGCTTTACCAGCACTCCACTTTGCTCCCCGCCAGGACGACCTGCAAAGCCAGCTCTTCTGATAATTTAAGCACGCGAGCGCGAACTACGCCGACGCCGGGTGGATTGTTTCTGATTTTTAAGGCGGATATAGAAGTAGCTTAATACGGCGATAATCCCCATCAGCAAGCCAACAATAACAATTAACAGATTATTAAAAGTGGCTTCTTTACCGACCGCTTCTTTCTCACTTGCGAGCGTCTGATTCAGCGACAGAATTTCCCGCTGAGTGCTGCGCTGCATGGCCGCAAAATCCTGCGAGATTTGGTCCATTGTGAGGCTTAATACCCGGCTGCGCTCCTCATCCATCCAGGCAATCAGCGCTTCATAAGCGGTGGTAATACCGGTGATATTATTGTTTGCTGCGGCAAGACCAACCTGATTGAGCAAATGTTGGCGAGTGGTCAGGTAAGACAGTACCTCGTCTTCTTCATTGCCCACCGTCACCGATGCCTGTAGCGCTTTTGCTGCAGGCAGGTCACCAGACTCTATCAAATAGGTAATTTTATTCAGGGTATAAAGTTTGGGGGCAACCAGTTGCGGATACTCTTCGAGCCAGTCTTCAATTTTGCGGTTCCAACGCACCACCATATCCATGTTCTGTTGCTGCACATTTACGTGCATAAGCCAGTAGCCGGCAATAAATTGTCCATTAATACTGCCACTTTCCGCACTGTCTTCCAGCAACGTCAGGGCTACCTTCTCCATTTCTTGCCATTGATTGTCTGCTGCCATAATGGCCAGAAACTTATCGTGTATTGCAATGCCAGCTTCACCACCGACATCCTGAGCAAAGTTGACTAACTGCTGAACTTTTTCCAGAGCCCGGTCGAACCATTGCATGGCCACCAGTAAATCAATTTGCTGATTAACCGCCTCACGCCAACGAACGTAGTTACTTTGTGTCCAGAAGGCGTCTTGCGCCTGATTAAAATAGTCCAGTGCCGACATAACGTTACCGGTCTGAATATCTGCCAGACCTATATCAAACAGTATAAGTGCTTTGTCTTCATCGGATATGCGGCGTGACAGCAGGCCGAGTAACTGTTGTTTACTCGACTCAACATCAGCGGGGGAAGCTATGGCCTGGTAGCGGAGTTTGGCCCGCAACGTAAAGGCCTGTGAACGATAATCCTGGCGTCTTACGGCGGTGATCAGCACTTCATTTGCCATACTGCGAACCGGTTCGAAACTGTCTTGCTGCGCCGTAATCAAAAGTTTATAAGCCAGAATCGCGTTTTCTGCGGCGTCGGCGTGTAATGCATTAGCGCTGGCCAGCAATTCATTAATTTGGTCGATTTGCTGATTGGCCGGCGTATTTTTTGCGCGGATGATGTCATTTAATCGGGTGACAATCTGTGATTCCTTCATAGCCTGAGCCTTTGCAGGCTGACCACAAAATATAACAATACAACTTGCTACAATAATCCAGATTTTAATACGTGGTTCCATCACTAGCGGTCAAAAGTTAGTTATCGTCCAATATCGACACACTATCCCACGACTGACTCACTTTGCCAACCCAAAAATGGGCTCTGTTTACGATTTATTAACTACCTGATGGTGGGCCAGGAAAGCCGGAGAAAGCAATATCCCCGGCGTGACCAGAAATTAACAGCCTAGCGGAAGTCACCGGCGTCAAGGTTGTGTTTTTTCATGAGTTTGTGCATGTCGGTGCGGTTACGACCGGCCAGTTCTGCTGCACGGGTAACGTTGCCGTCGGTCATTTTCAGCAACTTAAACAGGTATTTCTGTTCGAAGGCATCGCGGGCTTCGGTCAGGGTTGGCCAGCTTTGGCGGGTGGCAGACAGGGCCTGCTCCACCAGATGCAATGGCACCACCGGCGTTTGCGTAAGCGCCACACACTGTTCCACCACGTTAACCAGTTGGCGCACATTACCCGGCCAGTCGCTTTTAACCAGTAACTGCATGGCATCTTCTGAAAACTGAGTCACCTTTACACCGTGGCGCTCAGCACTTTGTTTTAACAGACTACGGGCCAGCAGCGGGATGTCTTCACTGCGTTGCTTTAGGGCTGGTAATTTAAGGTTAACCACATTCAGGCGATAGAACAGGTCTTCCCGAAAACTGCCTTCTTCCATCTCCTTATGTAAATCTTTGTGTGTGGCAGAAATGACCCGGACATCGATATCAACCGATTTACTGCTGCCCACCGGGCGGATCTGCCGCTCCTGCAGTGCACGTAGTAACTTCACCTGCAGCGTCATGGGCATATCGCCAATTTCGTCGAGGAACAAGGTGCCCCCATGAGCTTCTCTGAACAGGCCCTGGTTAGCGGTAACAGCACCGGTGAAAGCACCTTTTACGTGACCGAATAATTCAGACTCCAGCAGGTTTTCCGGCAGCGCGCCACAGTTAATCGCCACAAACGGGTAACCCGAACGGTCGCTGGCGCGATGAATGGCATTGGCCAGCAGCTCTTTACCCGTACCACTGGCGCCGGTAACCAACACACTGACTTCCCGTTTAGCGATGCGGTAAGCCTGATCGAGTACATGTAACATTTCGGGTGAGCGGGTAATGATTTCCTTACACCACTCGCCCGGCTCAGCGGCTTTTGAATGTTGCAGCGCCTTGCCCAGCAAATCCCGTAATTTATCGTGGTCCACCGGTTTGGTTAAGAAGCCAAAAACGCCACGCTGGGTCGCTTCAACGGCATCGGAGATGGTGCCGTGGGCCGTCATCAGGATCACCGGAATATCTGACCGAATGGCCATAATTTCTTCAAACAAACTAAGGCCGTCCAGGCCCGGCATTCGCAAGTCACTTAACACCAGATCAAAGGTGCCGGTATTAATTTTTTTGAGGGCTGCCTGACCATCTTCTACCGCGGTAACCTGAAACCCCTCGCTTTGCAGACGAATGGTCATTAACCGTAACAGGCTTTGGTCGTCATCGACCAAAAGAATATGCGATGGCTGCTCTGCGTTATCACTCACTGCTGTGTCTCCTCTTCCTGACTCATCAGGTTTGATTCGATATTGAGTAATGCCTCAAGCTGGGCTTTTAACTCGTTAATTTGGTTTTCCTGGGCCTCAATGGTTTTGTCCTGGCCATTATTCATTTTGCTAAGGAGTGTCACCGCCGATTCAAACTCCAGCATGTGTTCACTTGGCTTGTGAATAATCGCTTGCATGCGCTGCTGATTGGCCGGCGATAACGCTGGCAGCAGCTGTTCAAACCAGTGCTGAGCACGCAACCTGGCTTTATAAGGTGTATTGACCGGCTGCGACAAAATCACTTTTTGCAATAACATATCCGGGCTATCGCCGAGCTGTTCTATCAGTGACTCCCGCTTTGGCCAGGTCATCTGGTCGACCTGCGCCCAGTAATCAAGCCAGAAACCCAGGTCACAGCGGGCCGGATCTAACGGCACCTCTGATTGAAAAACGCAATCACTGGTAGCCGACTCCACTGCCGGTTGATAGTTGTCAGACTGAGTCTGTAACTCCTTTTCCGGTGTTAAAGTACAGCCGGTTAAAATTAAAGCTGCGCCCAGGGCAGCATAGTGCTTCATTGTTATTGGTCTTCCTGCTGAGGGATTACAACCCGAAAACACACTTCGGCGTAATCTACGTCAATCACATTTACTTCTCCGTGCATAATCCTGGCGCAATCCGCCACAATGGATAATCCCAGCCCGGTGCCGATAACGTTATCGTTACGGGCACCATCGCCCCGCACAAAGGGTTCGAATAAATTACTAATTTTTTCCGGCGCTATTTTGTTGCCGTGGTTTGCCACGTCGATGAGCGCAATATCGTCTTCAACAGCCACCCGGATGTAAATAGTTTTGCCCAGCGCGCCATGCGCCACCGCATTAGACAACAAGTTATCGAAGATGCGCCGTAATAGCTCAGCGTCTGCGCTGATTGTGGTTGTCTCAATATTTACCGCTAATTTATGGTTCTGCAACGCCAGTTGATAATCTTCGATACACTGGCTCACCATTAGTTCCACATCCACACGGGTAAAACTGGCCTGGGCCTGTTGCAACAGCAGATTGTAGTCCAGCAGTTTCTCAATCAGGGTATTTAACCGCGTAGTACTGCTGGCCAGTAAACTCATCACCTCCTGCTGAGGCTCGGATAATACACCTACAGTGCCATCAGTAAGTAATGCACACCCTTCCTTTATACTCGCCAGAGGGGTTTTTAATTCATGGGCGGCATGTCTGAGCAACGCAGTTCGAATATGTTCTAACTGTGCCAGGCGCTCACCCAGCCAATGAAGATCTTTCTCTACGCCAACCAGTTCCTTTGGTGCCCGGGTCGACAGCGGCGGTAGTCTGCCCTGTTGCCTGGCAAGCATGCGGATGACTAATTTTAACTTGCGTACCGGGTTGATGACCAGTTGACTGCCTAATAAAATCAGCGCCAGTGAGACAGAAACCAGTAATGCGCTCAGCCAATACTGTTTAGCCTGCATAGTGGCCACGTCCTGGCGTTGTAATATTAGTCGCGCTTCAATGGCATCATCAACACTGTCGTGAACATCAACCAGTGCTGCTCGCAAACGCCCCAGGCCAGGGGTTAAATCTGCTTCACTGGTAAATGTGGTAAAAGCTTTAAGTTCGGCGAGTACTGCCTTTACCGAGTCACATCCTTCCACACTTACCTGAGCATGACAAAGCGCTGCATAGCGCTCGTTAAATCGCACCAGGGCATTATTTACCAAACCACTGGCCACTTCGTTTTTAAGTACCTGGTACTGACGCAAGGCACGCTCCAGCACCACGCTGGCACTTTCAAGTTGTTGCACTTTAGAGACAATACCCGCGATTCGCTGAGTTTCATCTATGGTCATCCTACTGACTCTGGTTAAGTCAGTGTGACTTTGCCACAACAATGCAGCCAACGGGATGAGAGCAACTAAAAAGCTGCCAATAATGAGCTGACGTAACGAGCCTAAACGCAAGAGCGAACCACTATTAATTAAACGTGACGCAAGCATCGCATAGCGTTGAGAGTTCGACAACGGGTTAACGCCTATTTGGCAAATTCACCGGACTAAATGGCTGTGAAACGCTGCTTCAGACCGACAGCGACAGTACTTCACGGCCATAATCTGAGCTGATTAACTCGGCTTCACTGATCTTGCCATCTTCATTAATATCAATGTCACCAAATTCGCGCAGTAAATCGGTGTTTTTTACCGCTTCACGCAGGGTAATAAATCCATCGTCATCGGAATCCATCTTTTCCATAAATTCCTGACTGGTTGGAATCGCTGCTGCTGAAAAGGTGGTTACTGCTGCTAAGGCCAAAATAATAGTACGCATGGCTGTCTCCGCTTGTTGTCTTTATTCGGTTATGTCACCTGACTAGAGCAGAACTCGTACCAAAAGTTAATTTCACATATATTTCAATCAATTACGAAAAATTTAAATTTATTTCATTATACTTACAGGGCGTATTTGTTGCCATAAAGCAACAGTGTATTGTAAGAAGGGCTCATTTAGTCGCGATGTTCTGTCATTCCAGCTAAACCATTTAGCTTTTCACCAGGACAGTCCCCCTGTTACCACCATAATAAAAGCCTTCGTCAACTTGTGAAAATCGGATCCGTGGATTACTTTTAATGCATTAGTTTGATTGGTAAATGATAATGTGGTTAAAAAAGCATTTATCCTCCGTTGCAGGCCTGTTTTGCATTATTTTAATGCTTTCCCCCATTGTGAGCCTCGCAGAAATGGAGCCCATTTCCGGATTTAAAGTGTCCGGCTTCGGCCGTATCGTTGGCGGCTATCTGGATACCAGCGATGCAGCTTATCTGGACTATTCCGATGAAATACAATTTGATAGTCAGTCTCTGGCTGCGATTCAGGCCGACTGGCAAGCAACGGATAAATTCAGTGTCACCACGCAATTGCTGGCTCACAGCAACTCTGACACAAAATCTGGTATTGAATGGCTCTACCTGACCTATCAACTTAACGATAACTGGCAGATCCGTGCCGGAAAGCAGCGTACGCCGTTTTTCCACTATTCCGATGTGCGCAATGTTGGTTTTGCTTATCATTGGATCAACCCGCCACAGCAGCTTTACAACGGTGTTCTGTTTCCTACCTATGAAGGGGTGAATGTTAATTACCGGATTGGTAACGAAGAGATTCAGGCATCCATTGAAGCCTATTGGGGCAGCTTTAACGATGAATACGAAATTGCCGATTTAATCATAAAACCTGATGTCACCAATCTGCATGGTTTTATCGGGCGGATAAGTCGGCAGAATCTCCAGTTTACGCTGGCTTTTCACCGTGGCGATATCGATGTCACCCTACAGGAACTGGAAGACTTCCGCACAATTTTACAGTCTGCTGGTTATAGCATGTCAGCAGACTCCCTGTCACCTGAAGGTAAAGTAGAAGTGTTGACCGCGGGTTTGTCTTATCATAACTTTGATTACTTTGTAGAAGCGGAAGTGATGAAACTGGTAGGCGAACCCTCTGCATTTCCTGACATGCTCAGCGCTTACCTCACCACAGGCATTTACAGCCCGCCGATGACATATCATGTTACAGTGGCAACTTCGACAGCATCTTACCCTGACCCCATTAACGAGATTCCGCTTGGGCTTGCACCAGAGTTAGACTATTTATCGACCACGTACGAATCGATTTTTGACCAGTTTTATCGCGACTCGCTGAATAGCCTTGCTATCGGTATTCGCTACGATTTTAACGCACATTTTGCGATTAAGGGCGATGTATCCTTGCTACGAGGAAAGGATCAGAAGCGGGCCTTTTTTGAAGTGAAAAATGCCAACTTTGACAATTCTGCCACGCTTTACCAGGTGGCTTTGGAGTGGGTATTCTGATGAAGCGCCTACTCCTTTTTATCTGCCTGTTGGTAAACAGCTTAGTAGTTTCTGCGAAAAGTAATGAGCACGTAATGGTAGTTACCCATCGTGACTCATCCATTAACAGCATCAGTAAATCTCAACTGAGAAACCTTTTTATGGGTAATCTGGCATTACCTGACATTACGCCCATTGCCCTGTCTCCAGGAGAAATGGGTCGCTCCATTTTTAATATCAGAGTAATCGGGCTCACTGAGTCACGGATCCAGGCTTACTGGGCACAAATGCGTTTCAGCGGCCGGCAACAACGGCCCGAGACCGCAAGTAGCATAAATGAGCTGATATTAATGATAGCGTCATCGACAAATACTATTGGCTACCTGCCGGAAGGCACGCCATTGCCAGACGATATCAAAGTAATTTACCGCAGTTCCGCGCCCTAACTAACCCGCCTGACGCTGATAGTCTGGCTGACGCCTGATATCCGCTAATGGCCGAGGTTTACTGAACAGATATCCCTGTACCGTATCGCAACCCAATGATTTAAGGTATTCCCACTGCGACGGCGTTTCCACACCTTCGGCACAGATCTTCAGTGACAGTCGCCGCGCCAGATCGATGATTGAGATAGTCACCAGTCGGCTGCGTTCTGAGCTATCCAGCTCCATAACAAACTGACGGTCAATTTTGAGGGTATCGATAGTGATCCGGGTCAGGTAACTTAACGAAGAATAGCCTGTTCCAAAATCATCCAGCGCAATGGTACAACCGAGGTTATGCAAACGTTTAAATAACGACTCGCTGGACTCAAAGTTATCCAGATAAGCAGACTCAGTCACTTCAAATTCCACGTTCTCCGGGTTAACCGAATGTGCCCGAAAAGCATCGTAAATCCAGTCAAATAGCTCACTGTGGCGCAAATCGTGTACCGATAAATTAATTGCCAGGCGAATTTTTGGCGAATAAATGCTAATCAGTTCAGCCAGCTCTTGACTGGCCTGATTGAGGACCCACTGAGTAATCGAGGTAATTTTACCCGCCTGCTCCGCAACCAGAATAAACTCAGAGGGCATAACCGGCCCTAACTCGGGATGGTGCCAACGGATCAGAGCTTCCAGAGAATCTATCTCGCCGTTAAGGTTAATTTTAGGCTGATAATGTAAACTGAACTGATTTTCTTCTATCGCCGCTTCAATGCTGTTGGCGATCAGAATTTTGCGTTTATGCGACTCCGACATCTCAGGACTAAAAATAGTATAAACACCCCGCCCCCGGGCTTTTGAGCGATACATGGCAAGGTCGGCATTACTAACCAGTTGACTCAGGTCGTACCCGGCTTCGCGGGCCTTTGCCACGCCAATACTCACCCCCACTCTGAGCGACAGACCTTTGAGCCTGAAAGGTTCAGCAAATGCCGACAGCACCCGTTCAGACACCGTGCTCATATTCAGCTCTGTGACATCCCGGTCCGGGATAATCAAAAACTCATCGCCGCCCAGTCGGGCCAGAATATCGCCATCACGAAGGATAGCTTTTACCCGCTCAGCCACTTCGATTAATATCATATCGCCGGTTTCATGGCCTAAGGAGTCATTGATGCCTTTGAAGCCGTCAAGGTCGAAAAACATCAGGATCAGATCGCTGTCTGCTCGTTTCGCACGGGATAATTCTATACGGATAGTATCCATAACAAACTGCCGGTTGGGTAAACCGGTCAGGCTGTCGAAATTGGCCAGCCTGGTCATGGTAACCTGCTGCTCCATTAACGTTTGCGTTTGCTGCTGGTTTATCGACAGCTCATCTTCTATGGTCGACATCAGGCGGTTAATGTGTTCGCCAAGACGCCTGATTTCTGAGGTCCCCTGAACATCATGACGTGCGGTGTAATCTTTGGAGTCGATGACCAGTTGGGTAAAACGGGACAATAATTCCAGCGGTTTGAATGAACGCCTGAGCATCATTAAAGACAGAAAAATAGTAGCGGTGAGGAGTAGTATCATCCAGGGTGTTGTTCTGAAAATTAACGAGCGACGACTTTCCGCCAGACTGGTGTTCAGGTCATTCACAATCAACAAATAGCCCACCGGGAATGCCTGTTCGCCGATCCGTTCCAGGCTTATCAGTTTGCCCTGCTCGATGTTTATTCCCAATTCATACACTGAAGGATCTACCGGCGACGCTTGCAGCGCCACTTCATTGCGGCGTGCGCCTCGCCCGACGTAATGTTCAACCTGGTTATACTCATTATCGAAAATGGTCGCATTGATCACATTATTGTAAGGTTCCAACCGCAATAGAACGATACTCAGCGCAAAATTATCCCGCTCGGCCTGCTCCATGTAGGGCACCAAATCGTTTGCCATATTCCGAGTGAGTGCGAACAGATTGTTCTTTTGCGATTCGAGAAACAGTTCTTCATGTTCAGCAACAGCGAGCCAGAGCACCCAGGTTGAGGAAGTCATCACAACAACACTCAATATGACAGCCATGGCCGTACGGATACTACTGAACATTATAAAGTTTATCTCATCGTTATCTTATTGCGTGGATTGCGCTGCCAGCTTTGCCTTAATGAAACGGCTATGAGGAATATAGAGCAGGTCGGCAATCTTACGTATTATGTGTTCTTCATCCGGGCTTAGCGTTGCATCTGCATAAGCAACCTGCCATAACCCTCTCATCACCCGCTCCTTGAGTTCAGCACTCATTCCCTCATTCAATGCTTTGGTAAACTGTACTAAATCTACGGCCTCTTCAGAACGTTTTTCACCCACACTAACAATATTTGTTATCTCTTCTTCATTCAGATCAAAGTTTTCACGGATGAGTTGTTTAAGTGTAGCCAATTCACGCTCATCTGACAGGTTATCAGCTCTGACCACCTCACTTAGTAACGCTGCCGTAGCGATCTCAACCTGATGGGGGCTGTCGCTGATTTCTGGTGAATCCTTAAACAGATTAAGAATGGATTTCAACATGCTTTACTCCACTTTGCTATTATCCATAGGTGTCATTATTCTGACCACAAACTGCACCAGGCAATCTTACGTTAATCCTGTGTTTTGTAGCACTGAACCTAATTGGGGATATCGGCATCATCAAGAACGGGTTCGATGGGCATTATCACTTTGATTTGCTTGCCTGAATCGGATATGTGCAAAGACTGGCATAATTCTCTGATTAATACGAACCCGCGACCAAAAGTTTCATCTTCGCAATGTTTAAGCGCAGCAGTGTCAAAGCCCGGACCGCTGTCCTGCATACTAATTTCCAACACGTTATCTGGCATCTGTCGCTGCACGGTGATCCAGATATCGCCCTTTTCCAGCTGTGCGATCCTATCCCTACGCTGTTCATAATATTCCATAAACCCTTCCGGTTCGGCTTTCGTGTCTGATGATAAACCCAGAATGCCATGTTCGATGGCATTGTTGGTAAGCTCCGTGATAACAGTAAACAATTCTGACCGTATCGCGGCCAAACCAGGAATACTGTTTACGATAGCAACCACCTGGTCGATCACCTGGGCGTCTTTGATGTGTTGTGCGGTTAAATGAAATGACAGGTTAAACGGAATCGGCTCCGCCAGCGGCTCGGGAAGTTCAAACTGAAATGGCCTGCTCTTATACAGAACGATTGTTATATCATCTTCTGCCGCTGCGCCAGCACGATAGAGCTCTGCTTTATCTACCAATAACTGGGCATTTACCTGGCTGTTGCGGGTAAACCATTTTTCCACGCCTGCTTCGCCGAGCATACCTAATTCTTTATGTTGACTCTCCATCAGCCCATCGGTGTAGAGCAGTAATGTATCGCCCCACTCGGTTTCAAAATACTGCGTCTGGTTGTCGAACTCATGTTCTTCCAGAATACCCAGTGGCATGTGTTGCGGATCAATTAACAGCCTAATCTCCTGCTCTGATGTTTTCACGGCCAGCCTCGGCAGGCCACCGCTCCACAGAGTAAAGTTTTTACCGTTAGCATGAATTTCCAGGACACTGGCGACACAAAACATATCGGCGGGTAAAAGATTAACCAGCAGGCGGTTCAGTCTGGCAGCCATCTCGCCCACAGCAAGGCCTTTTAATGTCATCGACGTAAACAACTGGGCAACCGGAATAGCACCAATTGCTGAAGCCAAGCCATGACCGGTAAAATCGCCGATAAACAAATACACCCCACCAGAGGGGCTTTGCTCACACAAGAATAGATCGCCATTGAATTGTGCTTCGGGCTGCGTATAAAAGTCGAAATAATCTGTAGTCACCGGATTGCGGCCAATGGCATTATCAAAAATATGCTCAACAATTCGGTGATTTCTTTCCACTTCCAGTTGAAAGTAGGTGAGTGACTGGTTTTTTTCCTGAATTTCCAGGCTCAGTTGCCGGGTTCGCTCATGGGCTTTGACCTTGGCATGCAGAATAATTTTTTCAAAGGGTTTAGAGATAAAGTCATCGCCGCCACTTGCCAGGCACTTTACCAGGCTTTGCTCATCATCAAGACTGGTAATAAACAGGATGGGCATGTAACAACCCGGTGAAGAAGCTTTTATTTGTGGAGCCGCTTCAATCCCGGACATTCCCGGCATGATAACATCCAGCAAAACAATGTCCGGCTTGTGCTGCCGGGCAGTTTCAATCGCCTGCTGGCCATTATGTGCTTCAATAAAATTACAGTAACCCGCTTCACTGAGTATTTCCCGCAACATAATGCGGTTGATTTCTTCATCATCAACTATCAGGATTTTTACCATGCAGGAGTCACTACCTGTTTTTATTGAATTTCAAATTTTTTATTAAACCGTGAAATTTGCAGGATCCGCGCGATTTGCGGCCGGGTATTGAGGATGCGGTAGGTTAACTGGCGATCCGCCAGTACTTTTTGCATATTTAACAACATACCCAATGCCGAACTGTCCATATACTGTGTGGCCGATAAATCAATGTCGACTTGCTGTACCCTGGGGTCGAGATCCTCATAAACGTTACGAAACTCGGTAACCAGCGAAAAGTCAAACCGTTCACCAATCTGAATGTTGAAGATTGAATCATTGACAACTTCAGCTTTAATACTCATTTATGCTCCCACTCATAACTCGTGTTTGCTACTATTAATACTAGCAACGAGTGAATTTATCCACTGCCGGATAAGTTAATACAACCACTTCGGCTTTTATGATTGTAGTCCAGTTTTAAAGAGTTACAGTAGAATATGCAAAATTCGAGACTTGTTTACAGCACTGATGGCGGGAAAGTCGATCAGCAACGGGAATCAACCGACACCCGCTCGGTTAATAAGGATGGAATTGCCCGAATTCAGCGCGAAACTAAAGGTCGGAAAGGGAAAGGCGTCTCTATCATTACCGGTCTGGATCAAAACGCTGATGAATTAAAGGCGCTGTGTACAGTATTGAAGAAAAAGTGTGGCTGTGGCGGTGCCGTCAAAGCTGGCACTATTGAACTACAAACTGATGCGCGGGATAAAATTCAACAATTACTCGAACAGCAGAATATCAAATCCAAAGTGGCGGGTGGCTAGTTCACGCTTCATAGGCAATAAAATAATAACCAGAATAAACAACGAAGAGAATTTGAATGGAAAAGTTATCCATCTCTGACCTGAGTATCGTGTTGGTTGAGCCTTCCGATACACAGCGCAAAATTATTTCCGGCATGCTCACCAAAGAACATGTGAAACAAATTGACACCGCGGCGAATATCGCTGAAGCCAAAAAAATGGTGGAATTACACGGGGCTGATTTAATTGTCAGTGCAATGTACTTTGAGGATGGTACAGCATTGGATTTACTCAAATTTGTTAAACAGAGTGCATCCTTCAAGCATATTCCGTTTATGCTGGTTTCCAGTGAGTCGCGTACCAGCAAACTCGAAGAGTTTAAACAGGCCGGGGTGGCCGCCATACTCCCAAAACCCTTTGAAACTATTCATTTGCAACGTGCACTTAATGCCAGCCTGGACCTGCTGAATACTGACGAGCTGGAGCTCGAACTTTTCGATGTGCACGAGGTAAGGGTGTTGCTGGTAGATGATAGCAAACTGGCTAGAAATCATATTCGACGGGTGCTGGAAGGCATGGGTCTGCAAAAAATTAAAGAAGCCGAAAATGGCGCGATGGCGCTTACCTTTATTAAAGATGAGGCCTTTGATTTAGTGGTTACCGATTACAATATGCCAGAGATGGATGGCCGTGAGTTGTCGGAATTTATCCGTTTCAATCCGGAAACATCGCATATCCCTATTATTATGGTCACTTCAGAGGCCGCCAATAGCTTACATATGGCCAATATTCAGCAAACCGGCGTTAATGCACTTTGCGATAAACCCTTTGAGCCGGCCGAAGTCAGAACCATGTTAGCGGCGCTGTTAAGCGACTAACTCTGTCAAGCACTGCCCATGAATAATATTACTTCATGCGTAAAAATGGGTTGACAGTCGGGCTGTGGCGAAATAAAGTGTCGGTATGAAATTATGTAATCGAAACATCATCGCTCGCTTCTTCGTGTTTATCACCTTCATCTGAGGGAGGGTACGTAGCGCGTGCGAATAAACCTCCCAACGGGAGGTTTTTTTTTGCCTGAAGTGTTAAGAGAGAATTTATGTCTGCCCCTGAATTAGATCAAATTAGAGAGCGCATTACCGCGCTGGATACCGAGCTACTCAGCTTGCTTTCTGAACGACGTGGCCTGACCAACCAGGTTGCCGAGACGAAAATCAAACACCATATTCCGGTGCGCGACCAGGCTCGCGAAGAGCAATTACTCATTAGGCTGATTAAAGAAGGTCAGCAACAGGGTCTGGATGCCCACTACATCACGCAGATTTTTCATGTGATCATTGAAGATTCCGTACTTAATCAGCAGGCCATGCTGGCGGAGCGGGCCAACCCTGGCAGTGCCCTGCCCCTTAACCGCGTAGCATTTTTAGGTGATCGCGGCTCATACAGCTATCTGGCTACCCAAAAGTACTTTTCTCGTCGCCCTGGCGATTTGTTAGAGCTGGGCTGCCAGAGCTTCCGGGATGTGGTAGGCAAAGTAGAAAACAATGAAGCTGACTACGCTGTTCTACCGGTAGAAAACACCACCTCCGGCAGCATTAATGAGGTGTATGACCAGTTGCAGCATACTGAGTTAAGCATCATTGGCGAACTGACTCATGCTATCAAGCATTCCTTGCTGGTAGCTAAAGAAACCACGCTGGCTAACATCAAAACCCTTTATGCCCACCCTCAGGTATTCACTCAGTGCAGTCACTTCCTGGCAGAACTGGGTAACGTTGAAGTAAAAACCATGGATGCCACTTCTTCGGCAATGTTAAAGGTCAGTGAGCTGAATCGTGATGATGTTGCAGCTATCGGCAGCGAAGCTGGCGGTAACCTATATGGTTTGTTTGCTATTAAGTCTAACCTGGCTAACCAGAAAGAAAACCACAGTCGCTTTATCGTGGTAGCCAAACAACCGGTTGTTGTGCCTTTACAGGTGCCAGCTAAAACCACATTTGTGATGTCGACCGTGCAAAAACCGGGCGCCCTGGTTGAGGCCTTAATGGTGCTGAAAGAAAACAACATCAATATGACCAAGCTGGAATCCCGGCCGATCCCGGGTAACCCGTGGGAAGAATTATTTTATATCGATGTGGAAGGCAATACTCAGGATGGTCCGGTGCAAAGAGCATTGGTTGAGCTTAAGCGCATCACCCGTTACCTTAAGGTGCTGGGTTGTTACCCCAGTGAAGAAATTAACCCCACTAAAGTTGCCGCTTCAAAGGCGCTGACGGCCGGGTAAGAATTTACCTGAGAGGTGCTTGTTAGAGCACTTCTCAGGTTCTCAGCATTTGGTCATCATCAGCTTTTAGCAAAAGGCGTTTACTATCTATCAGGCAAGTTTTTGCATAATCACCGAACCACTCGCCAATTTCGTTGAACTGGCGGATAAATTCGGCTTTGTCTCCTTTGTCCAAAATGGACAGTGCTTCGCCAAAACGTTGGTGGAAGCGTTTTAACAGTAAAAAGTTCTCAGGATTATTAAAGATAATGTCGGCATAAAGTTGCCCGGATTGCGCAAAAAGTCGTCCAACCATTGCCAGTTCCAGGCGGTAAATCGGTGAGCTCAGCTGTGTGAGCAGATTAAGGTTGGGGTTTTCGCCGGCTAAATGAGCGCCGTACACAAAGGTATTAAAGTGGCGCATAACCTGAATAAACGCCATAGCTTTGTCGTGCTCCTGCGCGGTAACTTCAAACAGTGTGGCCCCCCAGGTTTGCATCTGCCCCATTAGCCAGCTGTATTGTGATTTACCGCGACCGTGACACACCACCACAACCTGCTTAATCATGCCCGGCGCATCCGGTCCGAACATTGGATGTAATCCAACTACCGGCCCTTTATGGGCCTGTAACATGGCATCCAGGGGCTTGTGTTTAATACTGGTGATGTCAGCCAGAATGCAATCTTCCGGTAAACGATTAAGTTTGGCCACCACGTCGACAGTAAGATTAATGGGCACCGAGACCAGCACCAGACTGGCTTCAGCAAACAGGCTGTCAGCCCGGCTCCAGTCGTCTTTTTCAAGAATTTCTACATTGTAACCACTGCGCTCAAACAAACCGACAAATACTTTACCCAGAGCACCGGCCCCACCGATAACCACAACCCGTTTTATACCCGGATTAATACACCGGTAGCGATTGTTCTGAGTATGATAAGATTCGCGCATGATCCGGCGCATGAGATCTTCAATTAACGAACCGGAAACACCGCGTTCTGCAGCCTGCTCCTGGCGTGCTTCAAGCATTTGCGCTTCGCGTTCCGGCACATAAATGGGCATGCCGGTTTTGGCTTTAACTTCACCTACTTTGCTGGTGAGCTCGGCGCGTTTTGCGAGAATGTCGATGAGCTGGGTATCCAGCTCATCAATGCCATGACGTAATTCGCTCAGTTGCTGAGCAAACTGTTCCTGGTCGTGCTGTGACATAAATTAGGCTAATTCCGTTCGCTTGTTTTGACGCAATGGTAGCACAGTAATGAGTTTGTCTCGCATTTGATCCAGCAGGCTTTCTGTGGTTTCCCAGTCAATGCAACCATCGGTAATCGACACGCCATATTCGAGATCTTTAAAATCGACGCCGTCTGACTTCTGGTTACCTTCTTTGAGGTGACTTTCCAGCATGATGCCAATTATTGACTGATTGCCTTCAAGGATCTGATTGACCACATTCTTAGCCACTAACGGCTGACGGCGATAATCCTTGTTTGAGTTTGCATGTGAGCAATCCACTACCAGGCCAGCAGTAAGGCCGGCTTTATCCATCCATTCTTCGCATTCAGAGACGCAAACCGAATCATAGTTTGGTTGCTTGCCACCACGCAGAATAATGTGGCCATCAGGGTTACCGGCAGTTTCGATAATACTCACCTGCCCTTGCTTGTTGATCCCCATGAAGCGATGAGAAGACGCCGCCGAACGTAACGCGTTAACGGCAATATCGAGACTGCCATCGGTACCGTTTTTAAAACCTACCGGCATCGACAGGCCGCTGGCCATTTCACGGTGAGTTTGTGACTCAGAGGTACGCGCACCGATAGCACTCCAGCTAAACAGCTCTGCCAGATATTGTGGGCTGATAGGATCCAGCGCTTCAGTCGCCACAGGCAGCTCAAGCTCGGCCAGCCAAATGAGTAATTCGCGCGCTTTACGTAAACCGGTTTCAATATCAAAGGTATCGTTGATATGCGGATCGTTAATTAAGCCTTTCCAGCCGGTAGTGGTTCTGGGCTTTTCAAAATACACCCGCATGACAATATACAGGGTGTCCTTGTAGCATTCATGCAGCTCTTTCAGACGCAGTGCATAGTCTTTGGCCGCTTCAATATCATGAATGGAGCAAGGTCCGCATACTACCAGTAAGCGATGATCGCGACGATGAATAATGTCAGAAATGATCTGACGGGAATGCCGGATAACCTCCAGGCCTCTTTCTGAGGCTGGCAGTTCTGCCGCCAGCGCGTCTGGCGTTACCAGTACTCTCTCTGCGCTAACGTGAATATTGTTAATAGTGTCCTTAATCATAGGGTCGCTCTTATTTGGTGAAAAGTCATTTCAATGCCGCTTCAACATGGCCTCAGCCGTGTTATTAATTAAAGCAGAGCCGGGCAAAAAATACAGATGTATACATATATTTACAATGAAATATTACTACATTGTTTTCAGGCGTTGACTTTTTACCAAGATTCTATAAGTGAAGCAAGTGAAAGTTCCAAATTTATACTTATTTGTAACCAACTGTTACCAGAGCTTATGTGGCGTATTTATTGGGTTGTATGACAACGCAGACACTACTAAAGTATCATTCCGATGTCTGAGAATCTTATCTACGACACAATAAAAATGAGTAAAGACAGATGATTACACTCAAGGATATTCGTAAGAGTTTTACCAATGGGGAGGAAACCATAGTAGCTCTCAACGATGTTTCTTTATCCATCCAGGAAAATGAATTTGTCGCCTTTATGGGCAGTTCAGGTTCCGGCAAATCAACCATGATGAATATTCTTGGTTGTCTCGACACACCCGATAGCGGCGAATATTTGTTAAACGGTAATGCCGTGAATCAGCTAACCGATGAAGCGCTGTCGAAAATTCGCAACGAGCATATCGGCTTTATTTTTCAGACTTTCCACCTGCTCCCCAAACTGGATGCTATAGGCAACGTTAAGCTCCCGCTGCGCTACAGCGATGTATCGGAGGAAGAAGCAAGCCAACGTGCCAAGGCGCTGCTGGAAAAAGTAGGCCTTGGTCACCGAATGCACCACCGCCCTTTTGAGATGTCTGGCGGACAACGCCAGCGAGTTGCAATTGCCCGGGCCCTAATTAACCGCCCCACAATGATTCTGGCAGATGAACCCACCGGTAACCTCGACAGTAAAACCTCTGACGATATCATGGCCTTACTCACAGAATTACACCAGCAAGGGCAAACCATCGTGATGGTCACTCACGAAGAAAACATTGCCGATTACGCACAAAAAGTGATCACCATGAAAGACGGCCAAATCATCAGCGAGAAGAGCAACTCATGAGACAATCAATTATTTACTTATTGATGTGCAGCCTCAGCATGGCAACACTGATTACCAGAGCACAGAGCACTGCCAGCCAGTTGATTGTGACCGGTAAGGTCACTTCCTCCAATGTGCAGGTGGTTTCCGCACCACGTACCGATCGCTGGAATATTCAAATCCAGTGGATGGTTGATGAGGGCAGCATTGTTGAGCCGGGCGATACCATTGCGCTATTCGATTCCGGTAGTGTGGATGCTCAGTTGGAACAAAATGAAGATTCACTGAATACCCAAACTCTGGAAATGGAAAGTAAGCGCGTGGAGCTGGCTCAGGCCGTGGCCGATGCACGCAGTGCATTAAAAATTGCCGATCTGGAAGTTGAGAAAGCCCGCATTGAGGCCGAAATTGAGAGTACAGACGTTAGTGATTACGACAAAGGCCAGTACAAGCTTGCTCTGGAGCGCGCGCTGGTAGAACAATTTAAAGCCCAACAGGCACTGGAACAAAAGCTAATAGAGCAGGAAAACACGCTGCAAAAGCAACAAATTGAAATTACCAAGCTGGAAGAGAATATCAATTACCAGCGCTATCAGTTAACCCGGCTAAAAGTAGAGTCGACTATCACCGGTGTTGTCAGCCATATGTACCATCCCTGGACCAACGAGAAAATTACCGCCGGCACCACTTTGCAGGCGGCCATGAAAGTCATGGAAGTACAGGATATCGATGGCTTTAAAGTGGATGCCTGGGTGCACGAAATAGATGCCGACCGCGTAGATGTAGGCCAGCAGGCGCTGGTATCGCTCGATGCCTACCCAGGCGAGAGTTATGCTGCCACGGTGACCAGCGAAGTCTCTCAGCCAGAAAAAAAAGCCGGCTGGGGCGACAGCGCCTATTACCAGATTGAGCTTTCGTTTACCGATATGCCCGACAAAAAACTATTGCCGGGAATGAGCGTTCGGGTGGTTATCCCTGCGGCACAGGAGTTAAGTCATGCACGTTAAATTATCTGTTTTGCTGTGTGCCACATTGATGCTTGGCGCCTGCAGCAACGATCAGGCGGTTGAAATAGCATCGGAAAAAACGCTGAGCGCCCCGCTTACCGCTTCTGGTGAAATTGTGTCGCTGGACACTGCCAGTGTATCGCCGCCTTCCGTTCGTGGCATGTGGCAGATGAAAGTACAGTTTCTGGTACCAGAAAACACCAATGTAAAAGAAGGCGATATGCTGCTCAAGTTTGATGGTCAACAACTGCAAACCAAGCTGATTGAGCAACAGAGTGAGCTGGATGCAGAGAAAAAGAACCTTGAGAAAGAGCTGCTTGAAAACGAAGCGCGGGCCGAGGAGTTAAAACTGGCCCTGGCAGAAGCGCAGATGAATTTTGAAAAGGAAAAGCGCCTCGCAGAAATCGTTGACATTTCAACCAAGCGAGTTGAGAAAGAAAAGCAGCAAAAAGAATTTGAAATAGCCAAAGCAAAATTACTGCAGGCTACCCAGCAGGCCAAGCAGTTTGCCGAAACCCGTGAACTCAATGAGCAACTGGCGCAAAGTAAAATTAACCGTCTGCAATCTAAGTTGGGACAAACGCAGCGAAACATTGCCAAGCTCACGGTTAAGTCGCCCAAGCCAGGCCTGATTATGTACAAAGCGGCGCCGGATGGCGAAAAAGTCGCAGTGGGAGATTCGGTTTTTATGGGCCGAACCATCCTGACCATTCCGTCACTGGATAAGCTGGCAGTTAAAGCCCAGTTTGATGAGGCAGACACAGCTAAGCTCAGCATCGGTTCAAAGGTAAAAGTAACACTGGACGCCTATCCGGAAGTGCCTTACGCCGGCAAAATAGTATCCCTTGGTGAAGCCTATAAAGAAAAGTCCTCTACCAACTTAAGTATTGTGTTTGATGTACAAATTGAACTGGAAAAAATCGACCCGTCGCGGATGCGCCCGGGCATGAAAGCAAATATCGAAGTGCAGGAGGATAACTTATCATGACTCCTAAATGGTTTACCTGCCTTGCGGCAGCCTTACTCATAAGCGGATGCGGCGAAACAGAACAAACAACCCCTACCTACCAGGTTGAACGTCAGCCTTTCGAGCTCATGGTACCGGTAAAGGGAGAGCTGGAAGCCGCCAGCGCAACGGCTATTGGCGCATCGAGCCGCCGCCCTATGACCATTGCATGGCTGGAAAAAGAATACACCAACGTTAAAAAAGGCCAGTTAATTGCCCGCTTTGATGCTGAACAGCTCAACCTCGACATGCGCAAAGAAATGCTCGCCATGATGCTGCTTGAGGAAGACATGAAGCTAAACCGCTCCACCCTGACCCAGGAAGAGCTCGACGTGGAAATGGACAAGGCACTGGTGGTAAAGGAATTTGCTTTTGCAGACGAGTTTACCATCGATGATTTACGGGTATATTCGCGCATGGAAATCATCGAAAACATGCAAAATAAAGAATACCTTGGCGCCAAGGATAACTACCTGGACTGGAAAAAAGAAAGTGTGGTTGAGCAAAACTCCAGCGCCATAGACGTATTGAGCATTCGCAAAAAAGGCAGTGAGCAAAAGTACAACCAGATTAAGTCGGCCATTGAGACGCTGGAAATTTATGCACCATACGATGGCCTGCTGGTATATGAATCTAACTGGCGTGGCGAGAAACCATCGGTAGGCGAAACCGTTTTTCCGGGGCGGCCTATAGCTAAACTCCCGGACCTCTCAAAAATGCAGGCCAAGGGCTACGTGCTGGATAAACAGGCCATCGGCCTGGCGCCCGGACAACCGGTAACCATTAGTCTGGAGGCATACCCTAACAAGGTATTCACCGGCACCTTAAAAGAGGTTTCAGGCTTCTCCAGAACCATCGCCCGAAATGATCCCACCAAGTACTTTGAGGTGACGATTGACATTGACGATCAGGACTCCCCGATCCTTTCTCCGGGGCGCAAATTAAATGCCCGGATTGAGGTATCCAAAGGCGAAAGCAAGCTGATGGTGCCGATTCAGGCCATCTACAACGAACAGGGAGTAAACTACGTATTCCGTAAAGATGGCGCTGGCTTCAGCCGCCGGCAAATTGAAATTGGCCAGAAAAACCTGCACTTCGTGGAAGTCACCAACGGCCTCAGTGAAGGCGATAGTATTGCCCTGTCGTACCGGGAGCTTATTTAATGTTAAACCAACTTACGATAACCAAAACCCGGTTGCTGGTGAGCGACGCCTTACATGAATTACTGGCGCAAAAACTGCGCACCTTCTTGACTCTGCTGGGCATGATCTTTGGCGTTGGTGCAGTAATCGCTATGCTCAACATTGGTAAAGGTGCCGAGCAGGAAGCGCTGAAAATGATTGGCTCCATGGGGTTACAAAACCTGATTGTAGAATCAAAAAGCTACACCGCAGAAGAGCTGAAAGATATCCGCGAGGAATCACTTGGCCTTAACCTGGCCGATGTGGAAGCCGCCATTTCTACCCTGCCGTTCATTACCCACTACAGTGGCGAAAAACAAATTAAGCTTTTTGCCCTCTACAGCGATTATGCCAAAGCCGATGCAACAGCCGTGGGCGTTACCAGTAGCTACTTTGACCTTGCCAGCATGAACGCTGCCCAGGGCCGGTTACTCAGCGATGATGATGAATTGCATGTATCACAGGTTGCAGTACTCGGCGCCGATGTAGCCAACACCCTGTTCCCCGATAAGAATCCCTTAGGACAGTATCTTAAAATCAACCATGTGTGGTTTGAAGTCGTTGGCGTGATTGCCGCACCGGCATTTAATAAAGAAGCCTTTCAGGGCGTGAAAATTAACGGTGACAGAAACCGCGTGTTTGTCCCGCTATCCACCAGCCAGAAAAAGCTCAACATGGAACCCCTCGCCAGCGAACTGGACGTGGTGAAATTTGAAGTCGAAGAGGATTACTCTACCGTACTGGCTGCTAAAGCGGTTACTCAGTTACTTGCTCAACGCCATGGCGGCATTGACGACTACAGCCTGATCATTCCGGTGGAACTGCTGGCACAACAAGAAAATACCCAGCGCATTTTCAACATTGTAATGGCGTGCGTTGCCGGTATCTCACTATTGGTTGGTGGCATCGGCATTATGAACATTATGCTGGCAAACGTGCTGGAACGAACCAAAGAAATAGGCTTACTGCGCGCTGTAGGTGCCACTCAACAGGATATTAAATTACAGTTTATCGCCGAGAGTTTTGTGATTTCAGTGATCGGCGGCCTGTTGGGCATTTTCTTTGGCCTGGTGTTATCCGAGATTATCGGTTTCTACTCAGACTGGGCAGTAAGCTGGTCGCTGACAGCAATAGTGTTATCAGTATCGATTTGTTTGTTGGTAGGTGTTGGCTTTGGCGTATTCCCAGCCATTAAAGCCTCAAAACTAAACCCAATAGACGCCCTCCATTCAGATTAAAACCGGACAAAGCCCGGTTTTATCCCGGAAACACCGTAAGGGGTTATCCGGGATCTCCCACAGGGAGCGCCTTAACACGTCATACCGGAAGCGGCTTTAGCCGCTATCCGGTATCTCCTGAAAAGTTTTGCTCACTCAAAAATACTGTTTCATGTCGTCAGCCTTTTTAGAAGATCCCGGCTCGGCGCCGGGATGACATAACTGTAAATCGTCATCACCGCATGCTTTAAGCTGGGATGACGTTGGGCACTGCCGGCCTAAAGGCCAGACGGATTAAACTCATAACTACCTATATCCCAACTCGACCAGATACCGATGTCGTAGCCATAATAAAGGTCGACCGAGATAACATCTTTGCCCCTGGCATCGGGATAATTTGCTAACACTTTTGCAGCTAACTCCCTGGCATATTCCATATCACTCACACGATTGGAATCAATATAAACCGCCAGATCTACGCTTTTATGCGAAGTGTTATCCTGCTCCCCGGAATCGGCGTAATAGCTAGTTGAACTAGCCATGATCCCTACGGTGTTAACACCTGGCTCCTGCAGTAATACGGCCCGCGTTGCGAGCATCTGTTCGAACTCGCCGTAGGAAAAAAGTATATTGATAAACGACGGGCTTATGCCGCCGAGTACAAAAAACAGTGCCACAATCACCAGGTGTGGCTTCCACACTTCTCTTACTTCCTCCTGTGGTGCACATGCGTAAACCACATAGGAACCAACAACCAGGTCGTGCAGGGATTGTCGGGTTCGTCGGTTAAATATATACAAATAAAGTATCGAAAAGGAACCGCCAACAAGCAAAGCCCCTATGGGGTACATGAGCCAGAAAAAACCCTCATCCACTGGCAGAAAATCAATCTGTAAAGCAAATGGGATACCGTACACACAATATCTCAACAGTGAACGACCCAGTGAGATAGTCTGGTTATTACCGTCGACGACCCGAATTCCCAGAAGCTTTTTACCCAACGTCTGGCCCTCAGCGAGGCGACTGTTCATCACACCGAAATAACCCAGTGAAATAAAGAAGCCTATGAGTAGCGACCAGCTTCCCAGTTGTATAAATACCGATTCGAGCACCAATCCCAGCGCAAATCCGCCCAGCGACAGTACTATAGTGTCGACAATCAGTGCGACAATTCGCCGCCAGAATCCGGATATCCAGGGTAAATCAGGTTGCTGCGTCATTTTCCATTCGTTATGTGCTTTGACTGACTTGTTGGGCGCAATAAAGGCCTGAGAAATCGCTGCCCGGTAATATTGTTATTTGCTTTGCTAAGCCAATATAGCAAGCATAATCAGAATGTTAAGCAATAAGCCGCGAAAAAAACGCCTTGTTACAAAGGCTGCTGGTAATCCGCCACAACAGACCGTAGGCTATAGGTACTCAACCCAATACACAGATTTATGGCAATGCAACGTAGAACCGTAAATGCCTTGCGGATACTGGCACTGGTTGTTGTGGTATCCAGCATAGCCCTGTTCGCACCAGTTAATGCCCTTTTTATTTATCTGGCGCCACAGTCCGACGATGTTCAGACCGAGCTCGATCGCGCCATCGATAGTGGCATTGCAGGTATGATTGTTTATGTAGATGCGGGCAAAAATACATTGCCGCAAAGCTATGCCGCAGGCTTGCATAACAAGCACACCCAACAGCCAGCAAAGGCCGACGCACTATTTAAAATAGCCAGTGTGAGCAAACTCTACGTGGCAGCTGCGGTTACCCGCCTCGCCGCAAATGGTCAGTTAGACCCCGATGCTTCGTTGCTCGAATATCTCCCACAACAAGCCGCCCGGATAACCAATGCCGGATATATTACCCTGCGTATGCTGGTGCAGCATCGAAGTGGCATTGCCAATTATACCGACGACCCCGCATTTAACTGGTTTGCACCGTTTGCTGAAGCCAGCGTGACCGAACAAAGCCTGGCCTTAATTTATGATAAGCCTGCCTTATTTGAGCCCGGCACAGATTACGCATACTCCAACACTAACTATCTGTTACTTGGCCGGATTATGGACAAAGCGCTGGGTTACAGTTACCGCGACTATATCCACAACGAATTTCTCCAGCCACTGGGCTTACGTCAGACATTTGGGGGGTTAAGCGAACCGTTACTCCCTTCATTAATGAGTGGTTATGTGTCAGGTTACGACGATGACCTCAAACACCTTGCCTTTATGAGCCCTGCCGGCGCAATGGTAGCCACCGCAGAAGACGTGGCGGTTTTTCTCAGAGCGCTTAATGATGGCTCATTGCTTACTGAAGATGAGCAAGAGCTCTATAACAGTCTTTACGTTAACAGTCATGATGGCTGGTTACCGGGCTATTTAAGTTTTGCGCGTTATGATGAACCAAGCAATACTGTGGTGGTAATATTTGCCAGCACCAGCGGCGATGACCCCTGGCTAATTTGTGACATTATTTACCGGCGTATTCTGAAAACCCTCGACCAGCGCGGGCAAACCGCCAGTGCGGGCCAATACTGATCTGTTATAGCTTCTGCTAGCTATCAATAGATAGTCATTTGAAAATACGCGCAGAATAAAAGCTAAAAGGGAAAAGTATGATTAACCTGAAAAATAACAAAGTATTGCTGACTCTGGTTGCCATCCTGGTGGCGATTGCCTTATGGTTTGCTTTCTTTAGCCGGGTAACGCCACCTGACTTCTCACAGTACCCGGCTGGACCTGAACGTAAAACCGCATTTTTCACTTACTTTGAACCGCTCGTGGCCGACGTAAATACTGAAATTCAGACTGACAGAGCCAAAGTGCTGGATGTGTGTAAAACAGATGCTGAAAATAATGCTGCCCTCTCTGACCTGGCGGTAAAATACCGGGTCGATAAAACCGATGTTGAAGCGGAGTCACTTTGCACTGTGCTGCAGCGCCGGGTAGATATTGTCCCCGCCTCTCTGGCTTTAGCTCAGGCTGCAAATGAAAGTGCCTGGGGCACCTCAAGATTTGCCCAGCTGGGTAATAACTTTTTTGGTCAGTGGTGCTTTGTAAAAGGCTGCGGAATTGTACCTAACGACCGCGGTCAGGACCAGGTGCATGAAGTAGCGGACTTTCGCTCACCACGTGACTCAGTGGCCAGCTACATGATGAATCTAAACAGTCATGATGCATACCGGTCGCTAAGAAACATTCGCCAGTCACTGCGTAAAAAGAATGCGCAAATTACCGGTATTGAACTCACTCACGGTTTAAACAGTTATTCAGAGCGCGGCGAGGAGTACGGCAAAGAGCTCCGTTCTATGATTAACTTTAATAAACTCACGCAGTACGACTAAGACCACTAACAGCTTAAGCCGCTAACTACCGGGTAACCACCTTACCCGGCTCAATAATCGTACCTGCCGGGATAACTACGCCCGGCAGTATGATGCAACCTTCCCCCAACACCACGTTAATGCCAATTTTAACGGGACTGGCCTGCTGCCAGCCTGCTTTACGTTTTGCCGCTTCGAGCGGGTGCGTTAGCGATGAGATTACTACGCCGTCCTCAATTTTGGCGTTTGCGCCAATAGTCACGGGCGCCGCATCCAGGATCACTACCCTGCTGCCCATCGTAACGTTATCCCCGGTATAGATATGTATCCCGTAGTCACAGGCAAAATCACTGCCTATATCAATATTTTTAGCGTTGGGTAAGAGTTGGCTGATAAGCACCTGGCGCTTTGCCTTCTTACTTGCCGGCAGTTGATTAAGCTCTCTGCATAAACGCTTAGCCAGCTCGCGCGCTTGGACTAATTGTGGATGATGGGTCTGATACCACTGGCCGCTGTATACCTGCTGCCAAATAGCATCCTGAGAATGGGTCATAGGAAGGTCGGTTAAATGAATATTCCCCGATGGTAAGCCACAAAAAAGCCCGCAACAAGTGCGGGCTTTCGAAGTTAACAGTAACGCAAGGATTAGTAATCTTAGTTAAGCTTCTCTTTGATACGTGCAGACTTACCTGAACGCTCACGCAGATAGTAAAGCTTGGCGCGACGAACTGCACCGCGACGTTTCACTTCAATAGAAGATACCGCCGGGCTGTGTGTTTGGAACACACGCTCTACGCCTTCGCCACTTGAAATTTTACGTACTGTAAAAGACGAGTGAAGACCACGGTTACGCTTAGCGATAACAACACCTTCGTATGCCTGAAGACGCTCTTTGTCACCTTCAGTTACACGAACTTTAACAATCACTGTGTCACCTGGGCCGAACGCAGGAACATCAGCTTTAAGCTGTGCTTGTTCAATTTTTTTGATGATATCTTGACTGACTTTGCTCATCATATCCTCTCATCCTAGTTAACTGTCATCTTGCTGCAACGACGCCTGAAATGCATCCAGTAACCGTTGTTGCTCCTCAGTCAGAGCTAGGTCGTTTAATAACTCAGGGCGACGCAACCAGGTTCTACCTAAAGATTGTTGCAAACGCCACTGTCTGATTTTTTCGTGATCACCACTTCTTAACACATCAGGTACCGCTTTACCGTCGAGTACTTCCGGGCGAGTATAGTGCGGACAATCCAGCAAACCATGGGTAAATGAATCTTCAACTGCCGAATCACTGTGACCGAGTACTCCCGGCACTAACCGTGCAATTGCATCCATCATCACCATGGCAGGCAGTTCGCCGCCACTTAACACGTAATCACCAATTGACCATTCTTCGTCAACCTGGCTCTCAATTACGCGCTCATCCACCCCTTCGTACCGACCACACAACAAGATTAACTTGTCGTTGGCTGCCAGCGACTTAACGCCAGCCTGGGTGAGCGGTTTACCCTGTGGAGAAAGGTAAATCACTTTACTGTTTTCACCGCCCGCCTGTTTGGCAGCGGTAATTGCGTCAGTTAGCGGTTTAACCATCATCAGCATGCCAGGACCACCACCATAAGGGCGATCATCGACAGTGCGATGACGATCGTGTGTATAGTCTCGTGGGTTAAAGTGTTCAACTGCCAGTGTGCCGTTCTTCACTGCCCGCCCTATTACTCCTTGTTGAGTAAAGGGTGCGAACATTTCAGGAAACAAACTGATAATGCCGAACCATTTTTCCGCGGTCACTTAAAACCCCGGATCCCATTCAACCGTAATCACCCGCTCGGTTTTATCTACTGTTTGTACGACCGAGTCGAATACAAACGGTAATAGTCTTTCTTTTTGACCAAAAGCATCGTTTGCCTTTGCCTTAACACGAATTACATCGTTGGCGCCGGTATTAAACACTTCTTTAACCACACCCAACTGATAACCTTGCGTAGTTACCACCTGCATGCCGTTAAGCTCGCGCCAGTAAACCTCATCGTCACCCAGTACAGGGAGTTGCTCAGCATCAATACTGATATCCAAGTTTTTAATGCGCTCGGCATCGTCCCGGCTATCGATATCAATGAGCTTCGCTACGATGGCTTTACCATGCGGTCGCCATTGATCAATCTGATATTCTTTTCCATCAGCCAGTAACCACGGGCTGTAGTCGAAAATACCTTCTGGTACCTCGGTGTAGCTGTTGATTTTGACCCAACCTTTAACACCGTAAGGCGCACCGATTTTGCCAATAACCACTTTGTCAGACGCTTGACTCATCTAAACCTACCAGAAATAAGGACAGCTTATGCTGCCGCTTTTTTAGCTTCTTTTACCAAGCTGTTAACGCGCTCAGATAAGCTTGCGCCAACACCAACCCAGTACTCTACACGCTCAAGATCTAAACGCAGACGCTCAGCCTGACCTTGTGCAGTTGGGTTAAAGAAACCGACGTTTTCAATGAAACGACCGTTTCTTGCACGGCTGCTGTCTGCAACCACTACTTGATAAAATGGACGCTTTTTGGCGCCACCACGCTGTAAACGAATAGTAACCATAAATGCCTCAAACTCGTTGTAGCGTTACCGTTAACTTACCTTTTCAAACCCTGAATGAAATACATACAAGGCGAAAGGCCGCGGAATTATACGTATACGCAATAAAATTGCAAGGCTTATCAGCGATTAATTATCCTCTGCGCGGTGAATAATACAGGCTTAAGCAGCCTGGCTGTTGCTTTACACTTCTTAACTCATCTTCACTGGGCATTCGCCCGTCTCTCACCCATAATGCATGGCACTGAGTAATGACTTCGGTGGCAAAATTTCATTGATATTAACCAAAGACGTACTGCAATGGCTGGCTCAACTGCTACGGCCCTATAAGCTAAAGGTAGTGTGTGCGATAACCGCGCTGGCCGTGGCTGCGGCCGCCTGGTTGCTGCTCGGGCAAGGTATAAAGCTAACCGTTGATGAAGGGCTCAGCGCCGGCAACATTAACCGGCTGGATGCTGCCATTGGCTGGGTTATATTGTTTGCCGTGGTTGGTTGTCTGGCAACCTACTTTCGCTTTTATCTGATGACCTGGCTTGGCGAGCGTATCAGTGCCGATATTCGTATTCAGGTTTATCATCATCTGCTCACGCTAACACCGGGCTTTTTTGCCGAAACCCGCACCGGTGAAGTGATCTCCCGCTTTACCAACGATACCAGTGTGATTCAAACCGTTGTGGGCATGAGTTTATCCATGGCCCTGCGTTCGTTGGTGGGGTTTGTGGGCGCACTTGTATTAATGACTTTTACCAGCCCCATGCTGACATTGTGTGTACTGGTGGCCGTGCCCTTTATTCTGGTGCCGCTCAAACTCATTGCTCCAAAGATACGCCATTATTCGCGCCTTAGTCAGGACCGCATTGCCGATATGGGCTCGCAAATAGATGAAACCCTGCACGAAATTATGGTGGTGCAGGCGTTTAATGCAGTGTCCGGCGAACAACAAAAATTCACCCAGAAGGTTAGCTCTGCCCTGCAGGCCGCTGCTACCCGCATTCATTACCGATCGTTGCTAATCGGTGTGATTATGCTGGTGAGCATGTTATCGGTTATTGGTATCGGCTGGCTGGGAATCCGGCAGGTCATGAGCGGCGAAATCAGCGCAGGCCAACTCTCTGCATTCTTATTTTATGCAGTGCTGGCCGGCAGCAGTATTGCCACCATCAGCGAAGTCCTCGGAGATATTCAGCGCGGTGTGGGAGCCAGCGAGCGGCTACTTGAACTATTAGCCACGACTGCCAGCAACAATGCAGGTCAGGTTGAGCTGCCAGCACTGGATGCGCCGCCGCAGATCAGTTTTGAACAAGTGACCTTTGGGTATACCGAACACGCTACCTTATTCGACAACTTCTCCTTACAGATAAAACCTGGCGAGTGCGTGGCACTGGTGGGGCCAAGTGGCGCGGGGAAATCGTCTCTATTTCAATTGCTCCAGCATTTCTACCCTATTCAGGGCGGTGCCATCAAGCTCAATGACGGCCCGGTGACTGAGCTTACCCTCGACAGCCTGCGTCAACAAATTGCCCTGGTGCCACAGGAGCCGGTGATTTTTGCCAGTACCGTTATTGAGAACATTCGCTATGGCCGGCCCACAGCCAGCGAAGCCGAGGTAATCGAAGCGGCTAAGCAGGCCTTTGCCGATGATTTTATTAATGAGTTAAGTGACGGTTACCACACCCAACTGGGTGAACGCGGCGTTAAACTCTCTGGTGGTCAGCGTCAGCGTATCGCCATTGCCCGGGCGTTTTTAGCCAACCGCCCGGTACTGCTGCTAGATGAAGCCACCAGCGCGCTCGATGCAGTAAGTGAACATAAAGTCCAGCAGGCGCTTAAGTACCTCATTAAAGGACGCACAACGCTGGTCATTGCTCACCGCCTGGCCACCGTGCAAATGTGCGATCGCATCGTGGTAATGGATAACGGTACGGTCAGGGCCTCTGGAAAACACGAGGAATTGATAAAAAGCGACACCCTGTATAAGGAGTACGCCGAGTTGCAACTCATTCCCTAGCCCGCCAACGCGCCTTTGGCGATAATACGAATTATTAACAATAAAATAATAATGCTCCCTCTTTGCATTAACTACGTAGCAGTTGATGATGGAGGTATTCAGGAAGCGACATGATAAAAAATTTGAAAAGAATGCTTTGTATAGGTGCCCTGGCACACCTGGTGTTAATCACAGCGCCAGCCTCAGCTCAGAGCTGGGGTGGCAGGGGCAACAGTGCCAAGCTGGTAGTCCTCAATAAAATTGAGTTTATGCACGAACAGAAAAACGTTGAGGCTGTGGGTACCGCCGAAGCGGTTAAGTCTGTCACCCTCTACCCCGCGGTGGCTGATGAGGTGACCGCGGTAAATTTCGTGCCGGGACAAAAAGTCAATAAAGGCGATATTCTGCTGACCCTGGACGATCGCCGTCAGGTGGTTGCGGTACGTCGTGCTGAATTACAGCTTGAGGATACTGAGCGTGCGCTCAAGCGCCTGGTCGACAGCCGCGACCGGGGCGCAGTGGCAGAAAGTGAAATCGATATCGCCCGCACCGCCCGCGACCTGGCAAAAGTGTCCCTTGACGAAGCCAAAGCCGATTTGGAAGACCGCCACGCCGAGGCGCCTTTTTCTGGCTATGTGGGCTTAACTGACGTGGAAGTGGGCGACCGGGTAACGACTACAACGGTAATTACTACCCTTGATGACCGCACCAGTTTATACGTGAATTTCCGTGCCCCGGAGTCTGCTGTATCGCTGTTGATGTCGGAGACCTCTGTGACCCTTCAGCCCTGGGCCTCACGGGATGTGTCGCTAACCGCCGATATCGCCCAGCTGGACTCGCGTATTAATAATACCGATCGTACCATGGCGGCCCGTGCTCTACTGCCCAACGAGCGTGATATCTACCGCCCGGGCATGAGCTTCCGGGTTAAGCTCAATCTGCAGGGTGAGCGTTACGCCGCTATTCCTGAAGCCGCCTTATTGTGGGGCGCCACCGGCGCGTATATTTACACCGCGGTGGATAACAAAGCCAAACGTGTAGATGTGAGTGTGCATCAGCGTTTGCGCGGAACCATTCTGGTAAGTGGCGACTTAACCGACGGCGATCTGCTGGTTGCAGAAGGTATTCAGTCGCTGCGTGAAGGCCAGTCTATTACTACCTCATTGGCGCGGAGAGACAGCAATGAGTAACCTTGCTGACAGTCATAACGACCTGCCGTCGTTATCGATTCGCCGTCCGGTACTTATCATTGTTTTAAACCTGCTGATTGCGATTGCAGGCTATGCCGCCTTAAACGGATTAGAAGTACGTGAACTGCCCGATGTGGATACGCCAACCATTACGGTCAGTGCGCAGTATCCGAATGCGTCACCAGAAACCGTGGATGCAGAAGTCACCGCCCACCTTGAAGGTGCCGTAGCCCGGGTTAGCGGCGTGAAAAACATCTATGCACAAAGCGAAGAAAACTCGGCCCGGGTACGGGTGGAGTTTCGCCCCGGCATCAACCTTGACGATGCCGCCAACGAAACCCGTGAATCGGTCAGCCGCGTACAACGGCAATTACCCGATGAAGTGGAGCAGGTTTCTATTATCAAGGCAGACAACGATGCTCAGGCCGTTGTCAGTCTGGCCATTTCCAGTGAAACACTCGATGCCGAAACCCTTACCGAACGGGTAGATACCGATTTAGCGCCGTTATTTTTAAGTATTCCCGGCGTGGCCGATGTCACCCTCAACGGCGACCGCGAACGAGTGTTACGGGTTTCTGTGGATCCGTTGCGCCTGACCAGTTTTGGGTTGTCGATGACAGACGTAGCTAATGTGCTGCGCACTGCCCCGTTTGACGTACCGGCTGGCAGTATCCAGTCAAGCGATCAGATGCTCATTGTACGGGCCGATGCTACCTCGCTTACCGCCGAAGACATTAAAGACATTGTGATCACCGGCGATACCCGCATTGGTGATGTGGCCAGTGTGTATTTCGGCCCGGCCGACTCCACCAGCGCAGTGCGCCTCGACGGTAAACCGGTTATTGGCATTGGCATTATCCGTCAGGCCAGCTCAAACACTATTGAGATTTCTGATGAAATTCTGGCCATGGTCGACACCTTCGATGAGCGTTTTCCTGAAATGCAAATTCAGGTTACCTCCGACGATGCAGAATTTATTCGCGACTCCGTTGAGGAAGTCGCCTTTTCTCTGGGCTTAACCATTATTCTGGTGGTCTTCACTCTGTTGTTTTTCATCGGTTCATGGCGAGCAACCATTGTGCCGGCGTTATCCATTCCGGTATCTCTGATGGGTGCCCTGGCAATCATCTGGCTGCTGGGCTTTTCTATTAATATCTTAACCCTGCTGGCACTGGTACTGGCCACCGGCATGATTGTAGATGATGCTATCGTGGTATCAGAAAACATTCAGCGTCGCCGTGCCTTGGGTTTAGGTGCCAGAGCAGCAGCCGTAATTGGTACACGGGAAGTATTTTTCGCGGTTATCGCGACTACGGCGGTGCTAGCGTCGGTATTTATTCCTATTGCTTTTCTGCCTTCAACGGCCGGGCGATTATTCCGTGAGTTTGGCGGTGTGTTGGCCGGCTCAGTGATCATTTCCTCTTTTGTGGCTTTGTCACTGGTGCCCGCGCTTACCGCCCGACTGCCGGTGAAATCACAAAAAGCCAATAAACGTAGCTTGTTTGATTCCACGCTGGGCCGACTCGGCCACTACTGCTTGCAATTTTACAAAACTACATTGGTATGGTCTTTAAAATACGCCTGGTTAGTGCTGGTACTGTGTTTAGTGGCTGCTGGTGGCGCTTATTTCACGTCACAGAGCATTGAAAACGAGTTACTGCCCAGCGAAGACCGTGGCACCATTCGGATATTTGCCCGCGGACCAGACGGTGTAGGACGCAACTTTATGGACCGCCAGGCCATGAGTATGGAAAGCCTGTTGATGCCGTATGTGGAAAGCGAGGAAATCGCTTCTATTTACACCGTGGTAGGCAGTTGGGATCCGAACATCGTATTTATTACCGCCGATTTAAAGCACTGGGATGAACGTGACAAATCAGTCCAGGAAATCATTGGTGAAATACGCCCTAAACTGCAATCAGTACCAGGCGCACCGGGTAATGCCTTTGGTGGCAACAGCCTTAACCTGCGTGGTCAGAGTGGCGGCCTTGAGCTGGCGCTCACCGGTGACACTTACGAGCGTATTTATGATGCCGCCCTGATATATGCTGCCGCCATTGAAGAGCAGATGCCAGAGCTGGGAGCCCCCCGCATCAGCTATAAACCCACCCAGCCACAACTGCGGGTTAACATCGACCGCCGCCGGGCAGATGAGTTAGGTGTACCACTCAGTGATATTTCTTCAACTCTGCGGGCCGCTATCGGTGGTAATGACATCATTGATTTGAATATTGGCGACCAGGCTATCCCTATTATTCTGCAAACCAATGACAGAAATACCAGCGATCCATCTGACCTGACCAACCTGTATGTGAAGTCGGATAACGGCAGTCTTATACCCTTATCCAGCGTCGCCTATATTACTGAGGAAGGTGTGGCAGCGGAGCTAGAGCGTCAGGCCCAACGCCGAGCAATCAAACTCGACATGAGCATGCCGGAAGATATCACCATCAATGATGCCGTGACGAAGCTAAGAAACATAGGTGATGACGTATTACCGGAGGGCATTGGTACAATTTTCCTTGGCGAGGCACAGGCCTATGAGGAAACCTCACAACAAGTCGCCATGACTTATATCCTGGCGTTTGTCATTGTGTTTCTGGTACTGGCCGCACAGTTCGAGAGTGTTAACAGCGCCGTGGTTGTTATGCTGACCGTGCCTTTTGGTATCGCTGCAGCGATTTATGCCCTTTACCTTACCAACACATCAATTAACGTTTATTCGCAGATTGGTCTGGTAATGCTGATTGGACTGCTGGCCAAAAATGCCATTCTGCTGGTTGAGTTTGCCGACCAGTTGCGCGACCGTGGTTATGGTGTTTACGAGGCGATTGTTGAAGCTGGCAAGGTGCGCCTGCGCCCGATTATGATGACGCTAGTTTCCACGATTTTAGGTGGCTTACCGCTTATTCTATCCAGCGGTGCCGGCGCGGAAGCCCGTAACGCCATTGGTTGGGTTGTCTTTGGTGGGCTTGGTATCGCGGTAATCTTTACCCTTTACCTAACGCCGGTTATCTACCTTGGTCTTGCCCGCTTTACCAAACCCAGAGCAGATGAAACAAGACAGCTAGAGGATGAACTCGCCGCAGCCGAGGTATAAAGCCGCTTTTTAACGATTAACCAGCCCGCTGAATGCGGGCTGTTTTTATTGCAGTAAAAAACTTTATAGCGGGCTTCCAGGACTGCTTTGAGCGAATAGCGGAAGTAAATTTGAGTCAGCTATTCGTCCTACGCCAGAGGCAATTTTCAGTCTAACTATTTCTTTTAAGCGTTTTCACAATGTTTAAACGTACAATGTAAAGTGCATTACACCACTTGAACTAAGAACGCTGCAGAGAAGTAATGTTTTAAATCTTTATATTGTATTTTTGTGAACACCAAGCGATTTTGTCGTACTTTAATTACCACGCGATTCTGTCGTAGTCGCTAATTACCAAGGGAAATTGACGGTTATCTTTAACCGTGTTCTTTGAATGTTTTGTTTGTGCATTTGAGGAACGCTAAGGATGATTGTGTTGAATTCCAAAGCTCAATTGACAGTTGATGTCATCGCGAAAGTGGCTGAGCGTAAAATTACGATAGCCAATGCCACTAAGCTCCTCAATAAGTCCAGACGTACTGTTGAACGTTATTTACAACGTTATCGAAGCCAAGGCTTACAGTTCGTTGTTCACGGAAATACAGGCAGCGAGCCAGTCAATAAAACGCCTGATAGGCTTAAGCAGCAAGTCCAGTCGCTAATCCGCGAGAAATACTATGACCTGAACCTGTTGCACCTAGCCGAGATGCTTGAGGCTCATGAACACATTGAAGTTAAGCGGGAGACACTGCGTAAATGGGCACATGATATCCATCATGTAAAACGCGCGAAGCGTAGGCGTACCCGTGTTCACAAACGCAGAGAGCGAATGGAAGCGCCAGGGTTAATGCTGCAAATGGACGGTAGCACACATCGCTGGTTCGGCGATAGAAAGTCGTGTTTAATTGCCATGATTGATGATGCCAACAGCGATATTCATGCTGAGTTCTTTCCGTCAGAAACGACTGAAGGCGGTATGAAAGTAATGCGCTCAGTCGTTGAGAAATACGGTGTATTTAAAACCCTGTATGTTGATCGTGCCGGAATATTCGGTGGCCCTAAGCGCTGCAACTTCTCCCAGATGCAACGGGCCTGTGAGGAGCTGGGCATTGAAATCATCTTCGCCAGTTCTCCTCAGGGCAAAGGCAGGATTGAACGCGCCTTTGAT